>Ga0180221_1000058_pt1 | contig 219248 bp, 192 predicted proteins | sample eDN5th37CKraftMG_FD_151339 | JGI IMG/M metagenome (GOLD analysis project Ga0180221, IMG submission 151339) | Enriched Miracle-Growth compost microbial communities from Emeryville, California, USA - eDNA 5th pass 37_C Kraft MG (version 2) (version 2) ... | reverse complement strand
GCCCAGGAGCGCCTGCAGCGAGGCGAGCGCGCCGGCGATCGCGTCCAGGCCGCGCTCGGACAGCACGATGCGCTGCAGGCGCTCCTGGGCGGAGATCGAGCGGCGCAGGACCGCGTAGTTCTCGTTGACGAGCGTCGAGAAGGCGCGCTCGGTCACCGCGATGAACGGCATCTCGTGCGGCACCTCGAACACCGGGAACCCGTGGTCGGCGGCCGCCTCGAGCAGCGCCGGCGGGGTGTGCGGGCGCTCCGGCGTGACGCCGAAGCCGAGGCCGGCCAGGCCGTGGTCGGCCAGCCGCTCGACGAAGCGGCGCTGCTCGGCGTCGTCGCCCAGGCCCATGCCGGTGCACAGCAGCAGCTCGCCGCCCGACAGCCACGGCGTCGGGTCCGGCTCCTCGGAGATGTGCACCCAGCGCAGCGGCGCCGCGGCCGCGTCGTGGCCGGTCAGCAGCTCGAGGCCGAGGTCGCGGACGAGGTCCTGGACGGTGAGCATCGGGTCAGCGTCGCCGTTGGACCTGAGCCCACGCGTCCTCGAGCGTGGGCCGCAGGACCGACTCGATCTCGGCGAACTCGTCGGGCCCGGCGATCAGCGGCGGCGAGAGCTGGATGACCGGGTCGCCGCGGTCGTCGGCGCGGCAGATGAGCCCGCGCCGGTACAGCTCGCCCGACAGGAACCCGCGCAGCAGCCACTCCGACTCGTCCGCGTCGAACGACTCCTTCGTGTCGCGGTCCTTGACGAGCTCGATCGCGTGGAAGTACCCCGCGCCGCGGACGTCGCCGACGATCGGGATGTCGCGCAGCGACTCGAGCATGTCGCGGAACGCCTGCTCGTTCTCGCGGACGTTGTCGAGGATGCCCTCGCGCTCGAACGCGTCGATGTTGGCGAGCGCGACCGCGCAGGCGATCGGGTGGCCGGCGAACGTGAAGCCGTGCGTGAACGACGTGTTGCCCTCGAGGAACGGCTCGGCGATCCGGTCGGAGACGATCATCGCGCCGAGCGGGGCGTACGCGGACGTGATGCCCTTCGCGGTCGTGATGATGTCCGGCTGGTAGTCGTAGCGCTGGGCGCCGAACCACTCGCCCAGGCGGCCCCACGAGCAGATGACCTCGTCGGAGATCAGCAGGACGTCGTACTCGTCGCAGATCTCGCGCACGCGCTGCCAGTAGCCCTCGGGCGGGGTGAAGCAGCCGCCGGCGTTCTGGACCGGTTCCATGATCACGGCGGCGACGGTGTCGGGGCCCTCGAACTCGATCCGCTCGCGCACCGCCTCGGCCAGCGTCTCGGCGCCGTAGCCGGGCTTGAGCCGGTACAGGTTCGTGTTCGGGACGTGGCAGCCGCCGGGCGTGAACGGCTCGTAGGGCTGGCGCAGCGCGGTGATGCCGGTCGCGGTGAGCGCGCCGAGGCTGGTGCCGTGGTAGGCGACCTCGCGGGCGATGACCTTCGTCTTGTTCGGGTGCCCGGTGAGCTTGTGGTAGTGGCGGACGAGCTTCAGCGCCGACTCGACCGCCTCGCTGCCGCCGCTGGTGAAGAAGACGCGGTTGAGGTCGCCGGGCGCGAGGCCGGCGACGCGCGTGGCGAGCTCGATCGCGCGCGGATGCGCGTACGACCAGTTCGTGAAGAAGCCCAGCTCCTTGGCCTGGTCGGCGCCGGCCTGCGCGATGTCGGCGCGGCCGTGGCCGATGTTCACACAGAACAGGGCGCTGAGGCCGTCGAAGTAGCGGCGGCCGTGCTCGTCCCAGACGTGACACCCGTCGCCGCGCACGATGACCGGGATCTCGTGGTCGGCGTCGTAGGCGCCCATCCGGCTGAAGTGCATCCACAGGTGGCGCCGCGCCTGCTCCTGATGGGACATGACGTGGCGCGATGCGGGCTCGGTGCTGGCCATGGTGGCTTGTGCTCGTTCTCCGATCTGGCGCATGGACGCGCCGGACGGACACGCTAGCGGAGTACGGACCGGAGTACGCGACGGGCGCCGCGCGGTCAGAACCGCCAGCGCACGGACCTCCCCGGCCTGGCCGCCCGGTAGCGATCGCGCGCGCCGCGCAGGTCGCCGGTGACCGTCCAGCCGCGCCAGCGGAACCGGAGGACGGGGCCGCCGGGCGCGCGCCCCAGCGCCGCGCGCTGCGCGCCGACCGCGACCCGGCGGGCCCGGACGCAGGGGATCCCGGACGCGACGATGCCGGTCAGGGCGATGTCGGCGTAGCGCGTCCCCGCGAAGGCGCCCTCGACCGGCCGGCACCGGGCGGCGGCGTGGGTCGCCGGGGCGCCGAGGGCGGCCGCGCCGCACGCCGTGGCCAGCCCCGCGATCGCCAGGCGTCTTGCCGCGTGTCGCATCGCCGGCGCCACGGTCCTCAGTCGTTGACGGCCCAGTGGACCTTGGCCCCGCGGCGCGAGCCGGTCCCGTGGCAGTGGCCGAACGCGTGCGGGCCGGGGCCGCGGACGTGGCAGCGCCAGCCCTTCGCGCGGCCGGTGTTCGCGCCCCGGCGGGCGACCCGGCGGGCGGTCTTGCAGCGCACGTTCGTGGCGCCGACGTAGATGTCGCCGCCGCGGACCGGCTTGCAGGCGCGCTGGGCGGGGCCGCCCGACGTGCCCGGGGCGTCCGCGCCCGCGGCGGGCGCGAGGAGGAGCGCCGCCGTCGCGGCGCCGGGGAGCAGCAGCCGTGGTCGCATGGGCGGGTCGGTACCCGGGGCGGGGGGCGAGCATGCGGAGCCGCGCGCCTCGTCCGGGCATGACCCTCGGCTCCTCGTCGTCCCGGCAGCTCCCCGGCGGCCTGGTCGTCGTCGTCGCCCGTTCGCGCCGCGAGCGCCGGCGCGGGCTGGCCGGGCTCGATGCGCTCGCCCCCGGGGTCGGGCTGCAGCTCGTGCCCTGCCGCTCGGTGCACACGATCGGGATGCGCTTCGCGCTGGACCTCGTCTGGCTCGACGGGGCCGGCCGCGTCGTGCGCGTGGACCGCGACGTGCCGCCGTGGCGGGTGCGCACGTGCCTGCGGGCCCGGTCGGTCGTCGAGGTCGGCGCGGGCCGCGCCGACGCGTTCCGCGCGGCGGGGCTGTAGGGGCGTGGTCGCGGTCGAGGTCGCGCTGGGCGCGCTGCTGCTGGCGACGGGCGCCGTCGCGGCGCGCGTCGACGTCGCGCGCCGGGTGATCCCGAACCGGCTGACGGGCACGGCCGCGGCGGCCGCGATCGCCGTGGGGCTGGTGCTCGATCCGGGCGGCGAGCCGGCGCGGGCGGCGGCGGGCCTGGGCGCGGGCGGCTTCCTGCTCGCGGCGGCGCTCATCAGGCCGGACGGCATGGGCATGGGCGACGTGAAGCTCGCCGGCGTGATGGGCCTGTGCCTCGGCCCCGCCGTCGTCGTCGCGCTGGCCGCGGCGTTCGCGGCGGGCGGGCTCTACGGCCTCGGTGTGCTCGTCGCCCGCGGCGTCCGCGCGGCGCGGGCGGCGACGATGCCGTTCGCGCCGTGCCTGGCGCTGGGCAGCGCGGTCGGCGTCGCGGTGGCGCTCGCCTGACCCGCCTCGCGGACCGCCGTCCCGCGTCCCCGCCCGCCCCCGCCTCCCCCGACGGGGCGGGGTGGCGCGGCCGCCGGCTACGCCGCCGCGGGCGCCGGCTCGACCCGCGCGGCGCGGATCGGGGCGGGCGTCAGGGCCGCGGCGACGATGACGAGGACGAACGCGACGGACTGCAGGACGATGCCGATCGCGTCGCCCGGCAGCGGGTCGCCGAAGACGAGGATGCCGCCGGCGATGCAGGAGACGTTCGCGGCGGTGCCGGTGATCGCGATGACCGGGACGGCCTCGCCGACCTGCAGGCCGCGGGCCGACGCGTAGAAGGCGGCGACCGAGGCGATGATCGCGACCAGCAGCCAGGGCGACAGGACCAGGCCCATCACGCCGTCCAGCCCGAACAGGCCGGTCAGCGCCTTGATCGCGATGTCGGACACGCCGAACATCACGCCGGCCGCCGCGCCGAGCGCGAGGCCGTGGTGCTCGGCGCGGGCGCCGACCACGCGCGGGCCGGCGATCAGCAGCGCGCCGAGGCCGAGCAGGCCGCCCTCGAAGGCGACCATCGCGAGCACCGAGTAGCTCGAGTGCGCGCCCGTGGCGCCGGGCTGCGTGATCGCGATGAGGCCGATGCCCAGCGCCATCGCGGCGAGGCCGAGCCACTGGCGGCGGCCGACGGTGAAGCCGAAGAGGCGGTCGGCCATGACGGCCAGCAGCACGAGGCCGCTGGCGAGCACGACCTGCACGACCGACAGCGGTGCGAGCGCGAGCGCGGCGACGTGGAAGACCCACGCGCCGAGCGCGACCAGCATGCCGATCGCGAACCAGGGGGAGCGGAACAGGCCGACGGCCGAGGCGACGGGGCGGCGGATGTCGACAGGCGGAGCGGCGCAGGCTCCGCGGTGCTTGTAGAGGAACGCGAGGTTCGTCACGAAGGCGCAGAGCAGCGCCATGAGGATGCCGAGGTGAAGAGTCATTCAGGTAGGTGGAACGCCGGTGAGGAAGAAAGATCGCGGTGCCGGGTTCTCTCCAGCCATCGGCGGCCGCGGTTCCAACCTTGATGCCCGACGTCGGATGTCACCATAGCGTTCTGGGCCCAAATGCGGCGCCAGTCGGTCGAATCGGAGCAGAGTTGCTGCAAACACGGGACAAACCGCTGCTGTTCGTCGACATCGACGGCGTGCTGAGCCTGTTCGGGTTCGATCCGAGCGCGGTCCCCGCTCGTTGCAGCTGGCACCAGGTCGACGGCATCGTTCATCTCCTTTCGCACGACGCCGCCGAGCACCTGCATGCGCTCGACGGCTTGTACGAGGTCGTCTGGTGCTCGGGGTGGAAGGACCGCGCCAACGACCACCTGCCCCACGTCCTCAGGCTCGGCCCCTACCCACATCTGACGTTCGGCAACAGCCCCGGCCACTGGAAGCTGGCGGCGGTGCAGCAGCACGCGCAGGACCGGCCCCTGGCCTGGATCGACGACGACGTCAACGACGCGGTCCGGGACTGGGCAGCGCGAAGGGCCGCCCCCACGCTGATCGTGGAGACGGCCCCCGCGAGCGGTCTCACGGCCGCGCACGCCGAGCGCCTGCGCGCCTTCGCGCAAGCCCTTGGGAGCACCGGGAGCGAGGCGCGGGTTTCGCCCTCTGGGCGAACACCCGCTGAGGGAACCTCGCCCCCAGGCCGAGCGTTCCCCTAGCTCTTCTCCTCGTCGTCGGACGGGACGTCGAGGTCGGCGAGCTCCTCGGCGAAGCCGGGGTCGGCCCCGCCGCCGTTGCCGATCTCGCCCAGCGAGGCCAGCTCCTGGTCGTCGAACCCGAAGCCGCCGAGCCCCTCGCCACCGAGGCCGAGCTCGGCCGCGATGTCGTCGGAGTCCAGCAGCCCGACCTCGTCGGCCCGCGGCAGCGGCTCGGCCGGCTCGATCTCGATCCGCCGGTAGCGCTTCAGCCCCGTGGCGGCCGGGATCAGCTTGCCGATGATCACGTTCTCCTTCAGGCCGTTGAGGCGGTCGATCTTGCCCTCGAGCGCCGCGTCGGTCAGGACCTTGGTGGTCTCCTGGAAGGAGGCCGCCGACAGGAACGAGTCCGTGTTCAGCGACGCCTTCGTGATGCCGAGGATGATCTCCTCGTACTGCGCCGGCTCGCCGCCCTCGGCGATCACCTTCTCGTTCTCGCGCGCGAACTCGTAGCGGTCCACGAACGCGCCCGGGAGGTAGTCGGTGTCGCCCTTCTGGTCGACGCGCACCTTCTTGAGCATCTGACGCACGATCAGCTCGATGTGCTTGTCGTTGATGTCGACGCCCTGGGACTTGTAGACGACCTGCACCTCCTTGACGAGGTACTGCTCGGTCGCCGTGCGGCCCTGGATGCGCAGCACGTCGTGCGGGTACAGCGAGCCCTCGTTGAGCTGCGTGCCCTTCTCGATGCGCTGGCCGTCCTCGACGAACATGCGCGTGCGCCGCGGGAACGAGTACTTGTGCTCGTCGCCGCCGTCGTCGGTGACGATGACGTTGATCGCCTTGTCGGTCTCCTCGATCGACACGACGCCGTCGACCTCGCTGATCTGCGCCAGGCCCTTCGGCTTGCGCGCCTCGAACAGCTCCACGACGCGCGGCAGGCCGTGCGTGATGTCCGCGCCGGCGACGCCGCCGGTGTGGAACGTCCGCATGGTCAGCTGCGTGCCGGGCTCGCCGATCGACTGCGCGGCGATGATGCCGACCGCGTCGCCGATCTGGGCCAGCTTGCCGGTCGCCATCGAGCGGCCGTAGCAGTGCTGGCACACGCCCGAGGTCGCCTCGCACTTCAGCACCGAGCGCACCGGGATCTTCTGGTTGACGCCCTCGTCGTCGTACTGCGGGCGGAAGGCGTCGATGATCGCCGCGAACTCGTCGCGGCCGATCTCGGCGCCCTTCTCGACCAGGACGGTCTTGCCGTCGGCGGCCTTGATGTCCACCGGGGCGATCCGCCCGACGAGGTTGTCGTTGGGCTCGCCGGCGTCGTTGAACGCCAGCAGCTCGATGTACTCCTCGGTGCCGCAGTCGGGCTCGCGGATGATCACGTCCTGCGACACGTCGACCAGGCGCCGGGTCAGGTAGCCCGAGTCGGCGGTGCGCAGCGCGGTGTCCGCGAGGCCCTTGCGCGCGCCGTGCGTCGAGATGAAGTACTCGAGCACGGACAGGCCCTCGATGAAGTTGGCCTTGATCGGGCGCGGGATGATCTCGCCCTTCGGGTTGGCCATGAGGCCGCGCATGCCCGCCAGCTGGCGGATCTGCTTGAACGACCCGCGGGCGCCCGAGTTGGCCATCATGTAGATGGGGTTGAGCTGGTCGAGGTTCTCGACCATCGCGTCCGCCACCTCGTCGGTCGCGGCGTCCCACTGGGCGACGATCGCGTCCTTGCGCTCCTCCTCGGTGATGAGGCCCATCTCGTACTGGTCCTCGATCTCCGCGACGAGGTTGTCGTACTTGGCCAGGATCTCGGCCTTCGACGGCGGCACGACCACGTCGTTCTTGGACACGGTGATGCCGGCCTGCGTCGCGTACTTGAACCCGAGGTCCTTGAACGCGTCGAGGACCAGCGCGACCACGGGCGCCCCGTAGGTCTGCACGAGCTCGTCGATGAGCCGCGCGGTGTCGCGCTTCTTCATCGGCTTGTTGACGAACTCGTACGTGCTCGGGTCGAACTCGTCGCCCATCGCGTTCTCGAGCGCGCGCTCGATGCGGTCGTTGTAGATGATCCGCCCGACCGTCGTGAGGACGTGGCCGCCCTCGCGCCCGACCGGCCGGTACTCGGCCAGGTCGTGCAGCTTGACCGCGCCGAAGTCGTAGCTCAGCTCGGCCTCCTGGGCCGTGCGGAACACGTGCGGACGCGGCTCGACGGAGGCCGGGTCGATCTTCTCCAGCTCCTCCGGCTCGGGGCCGTAGGTGAGGTAGTAGGCGCCCAGCACCATGTCCTGCGACGGGGTCGCCAGCGGCGCGCCGTGCGCGGGGGACAGGATGTTGTTGGCCGACAGCATCAGGATCCGCGCCTCCGCCTGCGCCTCGGCGCTCAGCGGCAGGTGCACGGCCATCTGGTCGCCGTCGAAGTCCGCGTTGAACGCGGAGCAGACGAGCGGGTGGACCTGGATCGCCTTGCCCTCGACGAGGATCGGCTCGAACGCCTGGATGCCGAGGCGGTGCAGCGTCGGCGCCCGGTTCAGCAGGACCGGGTGCTCGGCGATGACCTCCTCGAGCACGTCCCAGACCTCGGGGATCATCGAGTCGACCATCTTCTTGGCCGCCTTGATGTTCTGCGCCGACTTGCGCTCGACGAGCCGGGCCATGATGAACGGCTTGAACAGCTCGAGCGCCATCAGCTTCGGCAGGCCGCACTGGTGCAGGCGCAGGTTCGGGCCGGCCACGATGACCGAGCGGCCCGAGTAGTCGACGCGCTTGCCCAGCAGGTTCTGGCGGAAGCGGCCCTGCTTGCCCTTGAGCATGTCGCTCAGGGACTTCAGCGGCCGGTTGCCCGGGCCGGTGACGGGGCGCCCGCGGCGGCCGTTGTCGAACAGGGCGTCGACGGCCTCCTGGAGCATCCGCTTCTCGTTGTTGACGATGATCTCCGGCGCGCCCAGGTCCAGCAGCCGCTTCAGGCGGTTGTTGCGGTTGATGACGCGGCGGTAGAGGTCGTTCAGGTCGGACGTCGCGAAGCGCCCGCCGTCGAGCTGGACCATCGGGCGCAGCTCCGGCGGGATGACCGGGACGGCCTCGAGGATCATCTGCTCGGGGCGGTTGCCCGACTGGATGAACGCGGAGACGACCTTCAGGCGCTTGACCGCGCGGGCCTGCTTCTGGCCCTTGGCGGTCTTGACCTGCTCCTCGAGCTCGGCCGCCTCGGCCTCCAGGTCGACCTGCTCCAGCAGGTCGCGGATGGCCTCGGCGCCCATGCCGCCGCGGAAGTACTCGCCGAAGCCGTACGGGGACCCGAAGCGCTCCTTGAGCTCGCGGAACGTCGTCTCGTCGTGCTCGATGCGCTTGGGCTCCATCTCCTTGAAGAGCTCCCACACCTGACGCATGCGCTCGGCCGCGTCCTCGATGTAGGCCTCCGTGTCGGCGATGTCGGCCTCGAACGTCTTGCGCAGCTCCTTGAGGAGCTTCTCGCGCTCGTCGTCGTCGAGCTTGTTGACCTTGACGTCCAGCGAGTCGGCCCACAGGTGGTCCTCGTCGCTGAACCCGGACTGGTCGCCCGAGGTCAGGTACGCCTCGCGGCGCGCCAGCGACTCGCGCAGCTCCAGCACGCGCTCCTCGCGCTCGGCGGCGTAGGAGTCCAGCACCGCGTTGACCTGCGCCTCGAGCTCGGGCAGGTCGCGCTGGCGGGCCTCGTCGTCCACCCACGTCACGATCGACGCGGCGAAGTAGAGGACCTTCTCCAGCTCCTTGGGCGCCATGTCGAGCAGGTAGCCGATGCGCGACGGCACGCCCTTGAAGAACCAGATGTGGCTGACCGGGGCGGCCAGGTCGATGTGGCCCATGCGCTCACGGCGCACCTTGGACCGCGTGACCTCCACGCCGCAGCGCTCGCAGACGATGCCCTTGTAGCGGACGCGCTTGTACTTGCCGCAGTAGCACTCCCAGTCCTTCGTGGGACCGAAGATGCGCTCGCAGAACAGGCCGTCCTTCTCGGGCTTGAGCGTGCGGTAGTTGATCGTCTCGGGCTTCGTGACCTCGCCCGAGCTCCAGCTGCGGATCTGCTTGCTCGACGCGAGGCCGATCTCGATGGCGTCGAAGTTGTTGATGTCGATCAAGAGTTACTCCTGCGGAAGGTCCGCGATGTCCACGTCGGCGTCGATGTCCACATCGACGTCGGCCTCGATGTCCTCGTCGTTCTCGCCGGAGGGCTCGGCGGCGTCGGTGTCGTCGGAGCCCTCGACCTGCTCGTCGGCGCCCGCGCCGTCGCCGGCCCGGACCCCGGAGAGGTCGATGCCGAGCTCCTCGGCCGCGCGCAGCAGGTCGTCGTCCTCGTCGCCCATCTCGGCGCGCGCGCCCTCGTCGGAGACGACGTTGACGTCGAGCGCCAGCGACTGCATCTCCTTCAGGAGCACCTTGAAGGACTCGGGGATCGACGGCTCGGCGATGTTCTCGCCCTTCACGATCGCCTCGTAGGCCTTCACGCGCCCGACGGTGTCGTCGGACTTGATGGTCAGCATCTCCTGCAGCGTGTAGGCGGCGCCGTAGGCCTCCAGCGCCCACACCTCCATCTCGCCGAAGCGCTGGCCGCCGAACTGCGCCTTGCCGCCCAGCGGCTGCTGGGTGACGAGCGAGTACGGGCCGGTCGAGCGCGCGTGGATCTTGTCGTCGACGAGGTGGTGCAGCTTCAGGATGTACATGTAGCCGACGGTCACCTTCTCCTCGAACGGCTCGCCGGTGCGGCCGTTGAAGAGCTGGAGCTTGCCGCTGGCGCGCTCGCCCGGGCGACGGCTCATGTCGATGTCCATCTTGATGGCGCCGTCGTGGGCCTCCTGCCACTTGATGAGCGCCTCGTCGACGTCCTCGATGGACGCGCCGTCGAACACCGGCGTGGAGATGTACACCTTGCCGCCGGTCTTCTGGGCCTCCTTGTACGCGTCGCTGCCGTCGTCGTACCAGCCCTGCGCGGCGGCCCACCCGAGGTGGGTCTCCAGGATCTGGCCGACGTTCATGCGCGACGGGACGCCGAGCGGGTTCAGGATCACGTCGACGGGGGTGCCGTCCTCGAGGAACGGCATGTCCTGCTCGTCGACGATCTTCGAGATGACGCCCTTGTTGCCGTGGCGGCCGGCGAGCTTGTCGCCCTCGGAGATCTTGCGCTTCTTGGCCACGAACACGCGCACGAGGTCGTTGACCCCGGGCGGCAGGTCGTCGCCGTTCTCGCGGCTGAAGGTCATGACGTCGATGACGACGCCGCCCTCGCCGTGGGGCACCTTCAGCGAGGTGTCGCGGACCTCGCGCGCCTTCTCCTTGAAGATCGCGCGGATCAGCTTCTCCTCGGCCGTCAGCTCGGTCTCGCCCTTCGGCGTGACCTTGCCGACGAGCAGGTCGCCGGAGCCGACCTCGGCGCCGATGCGGACGATGCCGCGGTCGTCGAGGTTGCGCAGCGACTCCTCGGAGCGGTTGGGGATGTCGCGGGTGATCTCCTCGTCGCCCAGCTTGGTCGTGCGGGCGTCGATCTCGTACTCCTCGATGTGGATCGAGGTGAGCTCGTCGTCCTTGACCAGGCGCTTGGACAGGATGATCGCGTCCTCGAAGTTGTAGCCCTCCCAGGACATGAAGGCGACCATCAGGTTCTTGCCGAGGGCCATCTCGCCGTGGTCGGTCGAGGAGCCGTCGGCGAGCACGTCGCCCTTCTTCACCGTCTGGCCGGGGTTGACCAGCGGCTTGTGGTGGATGAGCGTGCCCTGGTTGGAGCGCATGAACTTCTGCAGCTCGTACTCGTCGCGCCCGCCGTCCTTGGTCTCGACGGTGATGTGGGTCGCGTCGACGTAGGCGATCGTGCCGTCGTTCTTGGCGATGATCACGTCGCCGGTGTCCAGGGCGGCGCGCCGCTCCATGCCGGTGCCGATGATCGGCGCGTCGGTCTTCAGCAGCGGCACGGCCTGGCGCTGCATGTTGGAGCCCATCAGCGCGCGGTTCGCGTCGTCGTGCTCCAGGAACGGGATCATCGCCGTCGCGACCGACCAGATCTGCTCGGGCGAGACGTCCATGAGGTCGACCTCGCTCGGCGGGACGGTCACGTACTGACCGGCCTGCGTGCGGCACAGGCACTCCTTGGCGGTGATCTTGCCCTTGGCGTCGACCGGGGTGTCGGCCTGCGCGACGAGCTTCTCCTCCTCCTGGGTGGCGTCCAGGTGGACGATCTCGTCGGTGACGACGCCGTTCTTGACGACGCGGTACGGGGTCGTGACGAACCCGTGCTCGGACACCTTCGCGTAGCTCGACAGCGAGCCGATCAGGCCGATGTTCGGGCCCTCGGGCGTCTCGATCGGGCACATGCGCCCGTAGTGCGTCGGGTGCACGTCGCGCACCTCGATCGGCGCGCGCTCGCGCGTGAGGCCGCCGGCGCCCAGCGAGTTGAGGCGGCGGCGGTGGGTCAGGCCGGCCAGCGAGTTCGTCTGGTCCATGAACTGGCTGAGCTGCGAGGAGCCGAAGAACTCCTTCATCGCGGCCACGACCGGGCGGATGTTGATGATCGTCTGCGGCGTGATCGTGTCGGCGTCCTCGGTGGTGAGGCGCTCGCGCACGACGCGCTCCATGCGGTACAGGCCGATCCGGAACGCCTCCTGGATCAGCTCGCCGACGGTGCGCAGACGGCGGTTGCCGAAGTGCTCGTACTCGTCCAGGTGCTCCTGGATGGGCTCGCGCGGCATCGCCGCGGCCTCGGCCGCGTAGTCCTTGATCTCGACCTCGGGCTCCTCGGGCATGCCGAGCAGCTTCGGAAGCGTGACCAGCTCCTTGACCAGCGCGAGGATGTCATCGTGGGTCAGGGTGCGGGTCTCGAGGTCGATGTCGAGGCCCAGGCGCGAGTTCAGCTTGTAGCGGCCGACCCGGCTGAGGTCGTAGCGCTTGGGGTCGAAGAAGAGCTGGTTGAGCAGCGCGCGCGCGTTGTCGACGCTGGGCGGCTCGCCCGGGCGCTGCTTCTTGAACAGCTCGATGAGCGCGCCCTCCTCGGTCTTGGTGACCTCGGTGTCGGCCTCGATCGTGTTGCGGATGTAGAGCGAGTTGTCGAAGAGGCGCAGGATCTCCTCGTCGCTCGCGTAGCCCATCGCGCGCAGCAGGACCGTGACCGGCAGCTTGCGCTTGCGGTCGATGCGGACGAAGACCTTGCCCTTCTTGTCGATCTCGAGCTCGAGCCACGAGCCGCGGGCCGGCATCAGGTTCGCGATGAAGACCTGCTTCTCGCGATCCTTGGGCTCCATCAGGTAGGCGCCCGGCGAGCGCACGAGCTGCGTGACGACGACGCGCTCGGTGCCGTTGATGATGAACGTGCCGCGCTCGGTCATCCACGGGAAGTCGCCCATGAACACCGACTGCTCGCGGATCTCGCCGGTCTCCCGGTTGACGAACGCCACGGTGACCGTCAGCGGCCGCGCGTAGGTGAGGTCCTTCTCGCGGCACTCCTCGATGGAGGCGACAGGCTCGTCGAACGTGAACTCGCCGAAGTCGACGGCGAGGTTGCCGGTGTAGTCCTCGATCGGCGTGATGTCGTCGATCGTCTCGCGCAGCCCGCCGTTCTCGGGGTCGGTCAGGCGCTCGAAGGAGCGGCGCTGGATGTCGATGAGGTTGGGGACCTCGAGGGGCTTGCTCAGGCGCGCGAAGGACCGGCGCGTGCGCGTGGCGTCAGTGGAAGCCAAGACGGCGACTCCTCTGGAGGGTCGAAGGTGCGAGGTGGGCGGGGGCTCGCGCGCTCGAAGGAAAGCGCGCGACGTTCCAAGTTAGCACAGCGCGAAGCTGGACCCCCGCGGGGGCGTCTCGGCGCTCACGGACCCCGCCCGTGGCGACCGCGTATGTGGCGCGGTGCCGTGCGGTGGGCGGCTTCGACTATCGGCCGAGGCCCTGCACTGTACCAACCGACCGGCGATCCGGCCACGACGCGGGCGCTCCGCGCCTCGCGCGCGAGCGCGCGCGGGCGCGCGAAACCCGCCGATCGCGCTGGTAGCGTCGCGCGACCGAACCGCTGGATGCGATCGAGAGGGGAGCACGGCATTGACGCTGGTTCTCGCGCAGGTCCTCCTGTCCATCGTGCTGGCCGTGGCCGCCGCGGCCAAGCTCGCCGACCGCGACGGCACCCGGCACGCCGCGCGCGACCTCGGCCTGCCGGCCGCCTGGGGCCCGCCGATCGCGTGGGGCCTGCCCGCGGCCGAGCTGGCGCTCGCCGCCGGGCTGCTGGCGCCGGCGCCCGTGTCGCGCGTCGCGGCGCTGGCCGCCGGGGCGCTGCTGGTCGCCTTCGCCGCGCTGCTGGCGCGCGGCGCGGCGCGGGGCCGCGAGATCGAGTGCCGCTGCTTCGGGCGGCTGGGCGCCGGGCCGGCCGGCTGGCCGGCGGTCGCGCGCAACGCGCTGCTGGCGACGGTCGCCGCGTTCGTCGCCGCCGGCGGGCGCGCGCCGGCCGCGTTCGCCGCCGTCGCGCTCCTGGCCGCCGGCGCGATGGTCGCGACGCGCCGGCGCCCGGCGGTGCGGCCGGGCGCCGCGGCGCCGGCGCTCGCGCTGCGCGACGCGGCCGGGCGCGAGGTCGCGCTGGACGCGCTGCCGGGCCCGCGCCTGCTCGTGTTCGCCGGCGCCGGGTGCGGCGCCTGCCACGAGCTCCTCCCCACGCTCGCGCGCTGGGAGCGCGAGCACGCCGGGCGCCTGAGCGTCGCCGTCGTCAGCGACCGCCCGCTGGGCGCGCCCGACGGTCCGCGGCGCGTGCTGCTCGACCCCGACGGCGCCGCGCTCGCCGCCTACGGCATCGCCGCGACGCCGAGCGCGGTGCTCATCGGCGCGGACGGCCGGGTCGCGGCCGCCCCCGCGGAGGGCGCCGGGGAGATCGCCGCGCTCGTCGAGCGGGCGACCGCGCCCGCGGCCGGCGTCGGCCGGCGCGGCGTGCTGCGCGGCGCGCTCGCCGGGGTGGCCGCCGTCGCGGTCCTCCCCGCCGTCGAGTCCGCGTGGGCGAGCGTCGCCCGCATGGGCCGCGCGAGCGGCCCGCGGAAGGTGCGGGCCGGCGACGGCTGGCTGTGCCGCCAGCGCTACGCGCTGTGCAGCTCGGCGTCGTGCAAGCCGGTGCGCGGCAGGCCGGACGAGGTCGTCTGCCGCTGCACCGTCCGCCACGGCTACTCGTTCGGCCTCACGTCCTGCGAGCGGCGCGCCCCCACGAAGCGGCGGGTGGTGTCGACGTTCGCGATCCCGGCCGAGGAGGTCAGGACGGGGCGCGGCATGACGTGCGCCGGCCCGGGGCGGTGGGCCAACTGCCTGGACATGACCTGCACCGTCGACCGGCGCCGGCCCGACCGCGCCACCTGCCGCTGCAAGGTGGTCGAGTCGGCCGGCTACAGCACGTTCGGCGGGAACTGCGACACGTCCACGTGCACGACCGTGATCTGGTCGGCCGCGGCCGCCGACTCCCCCGACGTCGAGACCTACATGAAGGCGATGGCGGACATCGGCCGGCCGGTGCCGGTGCCCGACGCCTGCCCGGCGCCGCAGTCCTGAGGCGGCGCCGGGCGATCGGCGAGGGTCAGCGCACGACGAAGCGCGCCGAGCGCACGTCGACGCCGCCGCAGTCGCCGCCGTCGGGCGACGTCGCGTGCTGGACCGCGAGGTCGACGTAGTAGGCGCCGCGCCGGAGCTTGATCTCCTGGCTGCCGGTCTGCGCGGTGCCGCCGAACAGGTAGTTGCGGGTGCCGTCCGGCGACTCCGCCGGGATCCAGGTGCCCCTGCGGTCGTCGCGCAGGATGCGCACCTGCCACTGCCACGACGTGGCCGGGAAGCCGGCGCAGCCGCCCAGCGACCACTCGACGCGGACGGTCCGCGGCGTCCTGGCCTTGGCCTTGCGCGGCTTGGGCCCGACCTGGGTCGCGGTCACGCAGTCGACGTTGAGGTTGGTGGCCTGCTCGGCCAGGCACTCCTGGTAGGTCTGCGGCCGGTCGGCCGCCGCGGCGGGCGCCGCCAACCCGAGGGTCGCGGCGGCCGCGATGATGAGAGAGGGGATGGGACGCATGGTCCGTGCCGGATCGGCCGAGCGGCGAGCGCCATGAACCGGTGCGACGGGCCCTGGACCTTCGTTCGTCCCCGTTACGGGCGGCGCACGGCCTCCACGCGCATCTCCTTGCACACGTTGAAGAGGTGCGTGCGCGCCCAGTCGTAGGGGATCAGGCGGCGCAGCAGCCGCGGCCACGCCTCCCACTCCTCGCTCTGGCGGTAGGTGATGCGCGTGATCTGGAACTTCTGCCCGAAGCTCGGGTTGCGCTCGAAGAAGCGCTCGGTGAGGAAGACGTGGTGGCCGGGCGACATCCCGTCGGCGCTGTTGGCGTACGGGACGATCGCGACGAACAGGCCGCCGGGGCGCAGCAGCCGGTGCGACTGCGCGAAGACGTGGTCGAGGTGGGAGTGCTCGAGGAAGTGGCGCGAGCGGATCTCCTCCACGCTGCCGTCCGGGAACGGGTACTCGTCCTCGTTGAGGTCCAGCAGCACGTCGGGCCCGCCCTCCACCGACGGGAGCTGGCCCTGCAGGCCGCCGACGCCGCGCAGATCGTCGAGGCCGACGTACCCCGCGGGCTTGACGTACCCGCAGCCGAGGTCGAGCCGCAGCGGCCGGTGGGCGGCGACGATCTCGTCGATCGAGCTCCAGCGGTCGGCCAGGATCATGCGAGCTCGATGCGGAAGGTCATCTCGTACGGCGACGTCCGCAGCCCGTCGCCGCTGACGAGCGCGTTCACCGGCGCCGACATCGGCTCGAAGGCGATCAGCGGCTCCGACAGGGGCGCGAACACCTGCGCGTAGTGGACGCCGGACTCGAAGACGACGGCCAGCCGGCCCGCGCGCAGCGGCGCGTCGGGCGCCTCGTAGAGGTCGTCGAAGGCGCGGTCGCCGAGCAGGCCCGAGACGGCGGGCGCGTCCTCGACCGCGCCGGTCGGCATGCCGTCGGCGTCGAGCGCCAGGCGGCGCATCGCGGGGATGTCGACCTCGTCGCGGGCGCGGTCGATCGCGATGTACGGGTGCCAGCCGAACGACACCGGCACGCCGTCGCCGACCACGCGCGTGGTCACGCGCAGGCCGCGCGCGTCGAGCGCGTGCTCGACCTCGACCGTGTGCGCCGGCGGGAACGCCGGGTCGTCCCAGTCCAGCGCGCCCCGCACGCGCTCGGGCGTGTCCTCGACGACCCGCCACGGGCCGCGGGCCGCGGGCAGGCCGTGGATCGGGAAACGCCCGTCGCGCCGCGCCGCCGACGCGTCGATCCGCGGGCTGCGCACCTCCGACAGGCGGTTGGCGAACGGGTACAGCAGCGGCACGCCGAACGTGCGGCCCTCGCGCCAGCCGGCCAGCCCGCCGCGCACGCCGAGGAGCTCGTCGCCGCGGAAGCGCAGGGAGGCGACGACCATCCCGGCCTCGGGCGCGACGTCGGCCTCGAGCTGTCCGGCGCGGAGCGTGAGCATCAGGCGCGGCATGATCGCACGGGCGCCGTTGCGGTCAGGCTCTGGCCGCAATCGGTGGCACGCTCTGGGCCATGAGCATCATCACCAAGCTGGACTTCGTCGCCGTCCCCACGCAGGACGCCGAGCGCGCCCGCCGCTTCTACGGCGAGACCCTCGGCCTGCGCAGGGACGAGCACGCCGACTACGAGTTCTGGGTCGGCGGGACCTGCCTGGGGATCTGGGAGCCCGAGAAGCAGGGCATGCCGTTCCAGCCCCAGAAGAACGCGCACCTGGCGCTGCACGTCGACGACATCGACAAGGCGCGCGCCGAGCTGGAGGCCAAGGGCGTGCAGTTCCACGGGGACACGTTCGACACGGGCGTCTGCAAGATGGCCGTGTTCACGGACCCCGACGGCAACGACCTGATGCTGCACCACCGCTACGCGCCGCGGGGCTGAGAACGACGAGGGGCGCCCCGCGGGGCGCCCCTCGACAACGGCTGATGCGGCGTGGGCCGCGAGCTACTTGAGCTCGACGGTGGCGCCGGCCTCCTCGAGCTCGGCCTTCAGCTTCTCGGCCTCCTCGCGCTCGATGCCCTCCTTGACGGGCTTGGGCGCCTCGTCGACGAGGGCCTTGGCCTCCTTCAGGCCCAGGCCGGTCGCCGCGCGGACGACCTTGATGACCTGGATCTTCTTGTCGCCCGCGCCGGCCAGGATGACGTCGACCGTCGACGAGGCCTCCTCGCCGCCGCCCGCGTCACCGCCGCCGCCCGCGGCCGCGCCGGCCGCCGGGGCCGCCGCCGCCACGGCCGTGGCCGAGACGCCGAACTCCTCCTCGAGCGCCTTGATGCGCTCCGCGAGCTCGAGCACGGAGATGCTCTTCAGCTCGTCGATCCACTCCTGGGTGCTGGTGGCCATGGTCTACTGCTCCTCGTCGTTCGAAGTCGTTGCTGATGCGTCGTCGGCCCCCTCGGCGGGGTCCTCGCTGGCCGCCGGAGCGGCCTCGGGCGGCTCGGCGTCCTGGTCGGCCTCGGCCGCCGGGGCCTCGGCCTCCGCGGCCTCCGCGGCCGGAGCCTCCGCCTCCGCGGCCGGAGCCTCGGCCTCCGCGGCCGGGGCGCCCTGCCCCACGAGCCCCTGCTCCTGGATCTGGCCGAGCTGGATGGCCAGGCCGGAGATGAGGGCCTGCAGGGTCCGGGCCAGGCCGCTGATCGGCGAGGCCACGATGCCCACGAGCTGCCCGTACAGGACGTCGCGCGAGGGCAGGCGGGAGATCGCCCGGATCTGGTCGGGGTCGAGCGCCGCGCCGTCCATGAACCCGCCCTTGAACGGCAGCAGGTCCGTGGCCCGGGCGTAGTCGGCGATCGCCTTGGCGGCCGCGGCGGCGTCGCCGCGGACGAAGGCGAGCGCGGTCGGGCCCTCCAGGAGGTCCTTCAGCGCCTCGGCGCCGGCCTGGTCGGCGGCCCGCTCCGTGAGCGTGTTCTTCACGATCCGGAAGCGGGTGTCGGCCTCGCGCAGCTTGGCGCGCAGCTCGGCCGCCTGGGGCACGGAGATCCCGCGGTAGTCGACGGCGAAGACCGCCTGCGACTCCTGGATCTCGTTGGCGATCTCGGCGATCGCCGCAGCTTTCTGCTCTCGGTTCATCAGCCTCCTAGCCCGGTCTTCCGCCTACGGCCGCCGGGGGTCTCGGGAGAAAAGCTGTCGCTCAGGCCGCGGCCGGCGAAGCCTCCTCGACGATGTCGCGGGTACGGGTGGGATCCACCTTCACGCCCGGGCCCTGGGTGGAGGCCAGCGTGATCGAGCGGATGTAGCGGCCCTTGGCCGCCGACGGCTTGGCGCGGACGATCTCGTCGATCACCGCGGCGTAGTTCTCCAGCAGCGCCTTCTCGTCGAAGGAGGTCTTGCCGATCGTGAGGTGCACGATCGCGGTGCGGTCGGTGCGGTACTCGACCTTGCCGGACTTGGCCTCCTCGACGGCCTTGGCCACGTCCATCGTGACCGTGCCGACCTTCGGGTTGGGCATCTTGCCCTGCGGGCCGAGGATGCGGCCCAGCCGGCCGACGACCGGCATCAGGTCCGGCGTGGCGATCGCGACGTCGAAGTCGGTGAAGCCGTCCTCGATGCGCTTGGCGAGGTCCTCGGCGCCCACGACGTCGGCGCCGGCGGCCTCGGCCTCGGCGGCCTTCGGGCCCTGGGCGAACACGGCGACCGTGACCTCCTTGCCGAGGCCGTGAGGCAGGCCGATCGTGCCGCGCAGCTGCTCGTCGGCGTGGCGCACGTTCAGGCCGGTCCGGATGTGGACCTCGACCGACTCGTCGAACTTGGCCCGCTTGAGCTCCTTGACGAGGCGGATCGCCTCGGCCGGCGAGTACTCGCGCTCGCGGTCGACCTTGGCGCGCGCCTCGAGGTACGACTTGCCGTGCTTGGCCATCAGCCAGACACCTCCACGCCCATCGAGCGGGCCGTGCCCGCGATGATCTTGGCCGCCTGGTCGACGTCGTGCGCGTTCAGGTCCTGCAGCTTCTTCTCGGCGATCTCGCGCAGCTGGGCCTGCGAGATCGTGCCGACCTTCGTGCGGTTGGGCTCCGAGGAGCCCTTCTCGATGTTCAGGGCCTGGCGGATGAGGACCGCGGCCGGCGGCGTCTTGGTGACGAAGGTGAACGAGCGGTCCTCGTAGACCGTGATCTCGACCGGGATCGTCGTGCCCATGTCGTTCGCCGTCTGGGCGTTGAACGCCTTGACGAACTCCATGATGTTGATGCCGTGCTGGCCGAGCGCCGGGCCGACCGGCGGGGCCGGGCTGGCCTGGCCGCCGGGGGCCTGCAGCTTGATGGTGGTGAGGACCTTCTTCGCCATGAGGTTTCCTAGATCTTCTTGACCTGGTCGAAGCCGACCTCGACCGGGGTCTCGCGTCCAAAGATAGAGACGAGGACCTTCAGGCGGCTGGCGTCCTCGTTGATCTCGGAGATCTCGCCGGAGAAGTCCGAGAGGGGGCCGGAGATGACCTTGACCGACTCGCCGATGGAGAACTGGGCGCGGGTCCGCGGCGCGGTCGCGACCTCCTTCTTCAGCAGCCGGTCGACCTCGGCCTGCGTGAGCGGCACGGGCTCGTTGGAGGCCCCGACGAAGCCGGTCACGCCCGGCGTGCCCTTGACCAGGTTCCACGAGTCCTCGTTGAGGTCCATGTTCACGAGCACGTAGCCGGGCATCGTGCGCTTCTCGGTCATCACCTTCTGGTTGTCCTTCATCTCCGAGACCGTCTCGGTCGGGACGACCACCTGGCGCACGTTGCGCTGCTGGCCCAGCGAGACCACGCGATGCTCGAGGTTCTGCTTGACCTTCTTCTCGTGGCCCGAGTAGGTGTTGACGACGTACCAGCGGAACATGGTTTCTCTCTGATCAGATGATGAACTCGACGACGCGCTGGGCCGCCCAGTCCGCGACACCGAGGTAGGCGCCGGCGATGGCGACGAAGCCGATGACGACCGTCGTCGCCTGCGTGACGTGACGCCGGTCGGGCCACTGGACGCGCTGGAGCTCGGCCCAGCTGGCCCGCAGGAAGTTCAGGGCCCGGTTGCCGCCCGGGCGGGGGCCGCCGCGCTCGTCGGCCGGGATGCGCGCGCCGCGGCCGGCCTCGGCCGCCTGGCGCTCGAGCTCCGACTCGGAGACGTCGGACACCTCGCCGCCCGCGCCCGCGACCAGCGCCGCCTCCGCCTCGTCGACCTCGCCCGAGGCATGCTCGAGGTCTCCGGGGAGGTCCTCTCTCCGGAGCGGGTCGTCGTCCTTGCGGGGGTCGCGCGCCATCGGGGTTGGGTCCCTACCGGGTCTCCCGGTGGGACGTGTGCTTCCGGCACCACTTGCAGAACTTGCGCAGGGTGATCCGGTCGGGGTTGTTTCGCTTGCTCTTGTTCGTCTGGTAGTTGCGCCGCTTGCACTCCTCACACGCGAGGGTGACAGCGATGCGCACGTCTCCGCGGGCCATCTGGCGGGCTCCCGGGTCGGGACACAAAGGAACGACCCGCCGGCGGCAGGTCGGACAGCGCATGGTAGCTCATCACGCGCGGGCGCTGGTGGCGGGGTCGAGGCGCGTCATGCGGACCGACGCCTCGAGCGCCGCGCTCGCCGCGCCCCGGTACACGCCGCGGATCGGCGGGACGTCGCGGTAGTGGCGGCCGTGGCCGATCTTCACGTGCCCCTCGCCCACCAGCCGGCGGTTCGTCGGGTCGGCGCCCCACCACACCGGCTCGCTCGATCCGTCGGTCGAGGGCAGCAGCGCCTCGAGCCACGCGTGGGTGTCGACCTCGACGGAGTCCTGCGACGCCTGCTCGCCCGGCGCCCACAGGTACCCGGACACGTAGCGGGCGGCGATGCCGTGGCGGCGCAGCAGCAGCACGCCGAGGTGGACGAAGTCCTGGCAGACGCCGGCGCCGGCGTCGAGGAGGTCGATCACGGTCGAGTCGACGTAGGTGACGCCCTGGCGGTACTCGAAGGTGTCGGGGACGAGCTCGGTCAGCAGGCGCAGCGTGGCCAGCGGCGTGGTCGCGCGCAGCTGCTCGGTGAGCTCGTCGAGGCGCGGGTCGCCGCTCGTGTCGCCGTCGGGCAGCAGGAACTCGCCGCCCGCCGCCGCGTACGCGTTCGTCGTGATCGCCTCCCAGCCCGCCTCCGGCGGCTCGCCCGGGTCCGACGTCGTCACGCGCGCGCGCACGTCGATCGTGAGGTGGTCGTGCGGCTTGGAGATCCCGAACTCGATGACCTCGGTGCCGAAGTAGTCCTCGTGGCGGCCCAGGCGCGTCTCCGGGTCGACGCGCACGACGAAGTCGTCGACGCGCTGGGTGCGGTTCGTCGCCGGGCGCACGCGCAGCACGTTGAGGTTGTCGGTGACCGGCTCGTCGTAGCGGTACTCGGTGAGGTAGCGGAGCTGGAAGTGCATGCGCCTCCGGTCAGGTCAGGGCCCCGGCGAAGTATCGCGAGGAGATGTCGCGGTCCAGGGACTGCAGCTCGCGGCCGACGAGCGCGAGGACCTCGTGCAGGTCCTGCTCCTCGCCGTCCCACGCGCGGAACTCGAGGTCGGCGGCGACGCGGCTGAGGCGCAGCACCGGCTCGGACACGCGCGCGTCGTGGTCGGCGGCGGCCAGCGCGGCGCGGGCCGACTCGATCGAGGCGGCCACCGAGTCCGGGTAGGCGCGCTCGAACAGCAGGAAGCGCGCCACCGGGCCCGCGTTCGGCGGCGCGGGCACGGCGCGGCGGAAGGCCTGGAAGCCGCCGACCGCCTGCAGCAGCGCGAGCGCCTGCCCGTCGCTGGCGCCGTCCTCGCGCCCCAGCGGCAGCGCCACCCGCAGCATCCGCAGGACCATGTCGGCGGCCTCCAGGCGCCGGCCGGCCTGCAGGAACGCGGCCGCCTCGTCGCGCAGCATCGTCGCCTCGGTCGCGCCCCAGAACAGCGCGGTGCGCTCCTTGACCCGCTGCAGGAAGCCGAACGGGCCGGCGAAGTCGCCGGACTCGATCTCCAGGTAGAGGCGGTTGACCGCCGTCCACATCTCGGCGGAGATGACGTCGCGCACGACGCGCGCGCCCTCGCGCGCGCGCACGACGCACGCGCGCACGGACGCGGGATTGCCGGCGTCGACGGTGAGCGACCGCAGCGCCTCCTCGCGGTCGGCGCCGCCGGGCAGGGCGGGCGCGCCCATGATCGCCAGCACGCCGTCCCACGAGAGCGTCACCGCCCACGGGTCGTCGTCGATCGGCGACTGCAGGTCGGCCTGGGAGACGCCGTCGAGCATGCGCGCGGTGTGCTCGCCGCGCGCGAGGTTGCGGCCGAGCCAGTACAGGTCGTGGGCGATGCGGGCCAGCATCAGCCCGCCTGCTGCTGTTGCCGGCCCTGCTGCTGCTGCTGGGCCTGGTTGCTCCAGCCGCCGTAGCGCAGGTCCGGCAGCGACGGCTGCTCGACCGGCGCCGGGCGCTGGCGGCGCGGCGCGCCGGCGGCCCCCTCGTCGAGCACCCACGTGTCCTTGCTGCCGCCGCCGCGCGAGGAGTTGACGATCATCGACCCGGGCGTCATCGCCACGCGCGTCAGGCCGCCGGGGATGATCTCGATCGTCTCGCCGAACACGGCGAACGGGCGCAGGTCGACGTGGCGCGGGCTCAGGTGGCCGTCGGCGTCGGCGGTCGGGACCGTCGACAGGCGCACGAGCTCCTGGGCGATCCACCGCTCGGGCTGGCGGCGGATGACCGCGGCCAGCCCCTCGAGCTCGTCCTCCGCGCACTGCGGCCCGATGAAGACGCCCTTGCCGCCGGACTCGCCGGTGGGCTTGACGACCAGCTCGCCGAGGCGGTCGAGGACGTGCTCGAGCTGCTCGGGGTCGCTCAGCAGGTAGGTCGTGACGTTCTGGAGCTCCGGCTCCTCCCCCAGGTAGAAGCGGATCATCTCCGGCACGTAGTGGTAGATCGCCTTGTCGTCGGCGACGCCGGTGCCGATCGCGTTGGCGATCGCGACGTTGCCGGACCGGTAGGCGCGCACGAGGCCGGGGACGCCGAGCAGCGAGTCTGGGCGGAACTCGAGCGGGTCCAGGAAGTCGTCGTCGAGGCGGCGGTAGACGGCGTCGACGCGCTGCAGGCCGCTCGTCGTGCGCATGTAGAGGACGTCGTCGCGCACGACGAGGTCGGAGGCCTCGACGAGCTCGACGCCCATCTGGCGGGCCAGGAACGCGTGCTCGAAGTAGGCCGGGTTCAGCGAGCCCGGGGTCCACACGACGACCGTCGCCTCGCCCTCGGCGGCGGGGGCGACGGCGCGCAGCGCCGCGAGCAGGAGCTGCGGGTAGTGGTCGACCGGGCGCACGCGATGGCCGGCGAAGAGCTGCGGCAGCAGGCGCGTCATCGCGGCGCGGTTCTCCAGCACGTACGAGATGCCGCTCGGCGTGCGGACGTTGTCCTCGAGCACGCGCCAGGTGCCGTCGGCGTCGCGGACGAGGTCGCAGCCGGCGACGTGGCAGTAGACGCCGCCCGGCGGGCGGATGCCGTGCACGGCGCGCGCGAAGTGGGAGCGCGAGACGACGAGCGTCCAGGGCACGATCCCGGCGCGGACGATCTCGCGCCCGTGGTAGACGTCGTCGATGAAGGCGTTCAGGGCGCGGATGCGCTGGCGCAGGCCGCGCTCGATCCCGGCCCACTCGGCGGCGGGGATCACGCGCGGGACGAGGTCGAGCGGGAACGGGCGGTCCTTGACCACCTGGCCGTCCTCGTCCGCCTCGTAGGTGATGCCCTGCTGGACGAAGATCGCGTCGCGCCGCCGGCCGGCGGCGGCCAGGCCCTCGTGCCCGATCCGGTGCAGCGCCTCGACGAGCCCGGCGCAGTGCGGGCGCGGGGTCCCGTCGTGATCGACGAGCTCGTCGTAGTAGGGCGCGGTGGCGGGCAGGGTCACGGATCGGGAATGTGCCACGGCCATTCAGGTTCCCGCTTGGACCGGCGGGCTAGCGTTGAGCGCCATGGAGGCCAACGACGGCGGGCCCGCGCCGGCGCGAGAACGGGCGGTGGCGAGGGCGATCGCCGGCGTCTTCGCGGCCTCCCTGGCGGTCTTCCTCTCGATCGGCGCGGTGCTGCCCGTCCTGCCCCGCTACGTGCACGGCCCGATCGGCGCCGGCGACGTGGCGGTCGGCGTCGTCGTGGGGGCGTTCGCGGTCACCGCGATCGTCGCGCGGCCGTGGGCGGGGCGCCTGGCCGACGAGCGCGGCCGGCGGCCGGTCGTCCTGGTCGGCGCGCTGGCGATGGCGCTCGGCGGCGCGCTGCTGTTCGTCGAAGCGGGCGTGCCCGGCCTCGTGCTCGCGCGCCTGATCGTCGGCATCGGCGAGGGCACCGTCTACACGGCGGTGGCGGCCTGGGTGGTCGACCTGGCGCCCGCCGACCGCCGCGCCCAGCTCATCGGCCTGCTCGGGCTGTCGGTCTGGCTGGGGCTGAGCGCCGGGCCGGCGATCGGCGAGGGGCTGCGCGCGCTCGGCGGCTACGACGCGGTGTGGGCGTTCGCCACCGCCGCCCCGCTCGTCGGCGCCGCGATCGCGTGGGCGCAGCGGGAGACGCGCGCGCCGCGCGGCGCCGGGACCGGCCGGCGCGCGCCGCTGATCGCCCGCGAGGCGCTGCGCCCGGGGATCGCGCTCGCGCTCGGCAACGCCGGCTACGCGGCGCTGGCCGGCTTCGTGATCCTGCATCTGGCCGACCGCGGGGTCGGGCACGGCGCGCTCGTGTTCTCCGGGTTCGCGATGGCGGTCGTCGCCGGGCGCCTGGCGCTCGGCCGGCTGCCCGACCGCATCGGCCCGCTGCGCGCGGCGGTCGGAGCGGCGGTGGCCGAGGCGGTCGGTCTGGCCGCGATCGCGGTCGCCGGGTCGTGGCCGGTCGCGCTGGCGGGCGCGGTGGTCATGGGCGTCGGCTTCGCGGTCGTCTACCCGGCGCTCGCGCTGCTGGTCATCGACCGCGTGCCCGAGGAGCGGCGCGGGTCCGCGCTGGGGTCGTTCACCGCGTTCTTCGACGCCGGCTTCGGGCTGGGCGGGCCGCTGATGGGCGCGCTCGCCGCGCTCGGCGGGTACGCGCTGACGTTCTGGGCGGGCGCGGCGTGCTCGCTGGCCGCCGCGGCGGTGGCGCTGCGGGTCGCGCGCCGGGGAGCGGTCGCGGCGGAGGCGCGGCCCGAGCCCGCCGCTCGCGCGAGTCGCTAGGCTGGTGGTGTGCGGTCGGCACCGACGTCGGCCGCGAGGCAGCTCGCTCGCTCATCTCCGCCACGGCGGTTCGGGGTCAGGTCAGCCGTCTCCCGAATCCCGCGGCCCGGCAGCGCCGCCCATCAGGAGCAGTCCATTGTCTTCGCAGTCCTTCGCCGATCTCGGCGTGTCCCGGCCCGTCGTGGCCGCCCTCGCCGAGCGCGGCTTCACGTCGCCGTTCCCCATCCAGGAGATGGTGATCGGCGACGTCCTCGCCGGCCACGACGTGCTGGCCAAGTCCCCCACCGGCTCGGGCAAGACGCTCGCGTTCGGCCTCCCGCTCGTCGACCGCGTCGAGGCCACCGACCCGCGGCCCTCCGCGCTCGTCCTCGCCCCCACGCGCGAGCTCGCGGCGCAGATCGTCGACGAGCTCTCCGAGGTGGCGCACGCCCGCGCGCTGCGCATCAAGGCCGTCTACGGCGGCGTCGGGATGGAGAAGCAGGGCCGCGAGGCGGCCCGCGCCCACATCCTCGTCGCGACCCCGGGCCGGCTGGAGGACCACCTCCAGCGCGGCACGTTCTCGCTCGACCACGTGCGGATGCTCGTCCTCGACGAGGCCGACCGCATGCTCGACATGGGCTTCCGCCCGGCCGTCGACCGCATCGTCGCCCGGTGCCCGGCCGACCGCCAGACCGTGTTCTTCTCGGCCACGCTCGACGGCGAGGCCGGCCGCATCGCCGAGCGCTACACGCGCGACGCCCGCCGTCACGAGCACACGCCGCCCGAGCGCCGGGCCAAGATCGAGCACCGCTTCGTGGCCGCAGAGCGCGACGACCGCCTCGACGCGCTCGTGCGCGAGCTGCGCGACGGCGACCGCGACCTCGCGCTCGTGTTCGTGCGCACCAAGCGCGGCGCCGACCGGCTCGTGAAGCGGCTGAGCCGCGAGGGCGTCGAGGCCGTCGCGATGCACGGCGACAAGTCGCAGGCCCAGCGCGAGAAGGCGCTGGCCCGGTTCGAGGCCGGCCGCGTCGACACGCTCGTCGCCACGGACGTCGCCGCGCGCGGCATCGACATCGACGGCATCTCGCACGTCATCCAGTTCGACCCGCCCGACGACCGCGAGGGCTACGTCCACCGCGTCGGGCGCACCGGCCGCGCCGGGCGCACCGGGATCGGCATCACGTTCGTCGGCGCCGAGCAGGCCAAGGACGTCGCGAAGATCGCCGGCGAGCTGAAGCTCCACCGCGAGTTCGAGCGCTCCGGGTTCGCGTCCAACGCGACCTCGGGCGCGCCGGCGCGCGACCGGCAGGCGACCTCGGCGTCGTCGCGGCCCGGCTCGTCCGGGCGGCGGTCGCGCTCGCGCCGCCGCCGCCCCGCCCGCTCTGTGTGACCGGTGTCACACAGGCTGAGCGAGACGACGACGTATCCTCTGTCGCGGCCGTCGCCCATAACCCCCGCGACGGTCGTCGGTGAATGACCGGTCTGCGTCCTCCCCTCTCTCCTCCGGGCGTAGGCCACCTGAATCAGACACCAGATCGAAGGGCCCCGGTTCGCCGGGGCCCTTCTTGCTTCCCGGCCCGGCCCGCCGTTGTCAGATCCAGCCCGCTATGCGACCGCGAGACGACAACGGCGCGCGGTTGGGCGGTTGACGCGCCGCGCGCCCGCGCGCCACGGCCGACCGCGCCGCTCCGCTCCGCCCACGCGCCCTCGATGATGCCGTTGCCGCGAGACCTCGTGCGCGAGCGACGTGCCGACAACGTGGCGTCCCCGGCCGGCCGTTGTCGTCTCGCGGTCGCATAGCGGACCCAATCCGACAACGGCGCGCGGTTGGGCGGTTGCGACCCCAACAGCGTCCGGGTAGTGTTTAGGAATGCTGAACGCGGAGGAGTGGCTCGAGGCGTACCGGCAGGCCTGGATCACCCGTGATCCCGACGCCGCCGCGGCGCTGTTCACCGAGGACTCGCGGTATCGCGAGATGCCCTACCAGGAGGCGTTCGAGGGTCAGCAGGGCGTGCGCGACTACTGGGCGCGCGTGACCGAGACGCAGTCGGACGTCGAGGTGCGCTACGGCACGCCGCTGACCGTGGGCAACCGCACCGCGGTCGAGTGGTGGGTGACGATGAAGAACGGCGGGCAGGACGTGACGCTGGCCGGCGAGTTCATGCTCACGTTCGCCGAGGACGGCCGCTGTCGGGACCTGCGCGAGTACTGGCACTTCGAGCCGCGGCGGATCGAGCCCTTCCCGGGCTGGGGCGAGTGACCCTCGTCGTCACCGGCGCCTCGGGGCACCTCGGGCGCGCGGTCGTCGAGCGCCTGCTCGACCGCGACCCGCGACCCGCCGCCGTCGTCGCGGTCACCCGCCGCCCGGACGCGCTCGCCGACCTCGCCGCCCGCGGCGCCGAGGTCCGCCACGGCGACTTCGACGACCCCGCCTCGCTCGAGGCCGCGTTCGCCGGCGGCGAGCGGCTGCTGCTCGTCAGCACCGACGCGCTCGACCGCCGCGTGCAGCAGCACGCAACGGCGATCAACGCGGCCGTGCGGGCCGGCGTGCGCCACGTCGCCTACACCTCGATGCTCGAGCCCGACGCCGACAACCCGGCGGTGATCGCGCCGTCGCACCGCGCGACCGAGGCCGCGCTCCGAGCCGGCGGCACCGCCTGGACGATCCTGCGCAACTCGCTCTACGCCGAGTTCCAGGTGCCCGAGGCCGAGCAGGCGCTGGCCACCGGCGAGCTGCACCACAACCGCGGCGACGGCCGCGTCGCCTACGTCTCGCGCGAGGACTGCGCGGCCGCGGCCGCGGCCGTCCTCGCAGGCGCCGGCGAGCCCGGCGAGATCCTCGAGATCACCGGTCCGCAGGCCCTGGACGCCGACGACCTCGCCGCGCTCTACGGCGACCTCGGGGGCCGCCCGGTGACGTCCGTCGCGGTCGCCGACGACGACCTGGAGAAGGCGCTGGCCGACGCGTTCGGCGGCGACGGCCACGCCCGCTACGGCGCCCGCCTCGTCGTCTCGATGGGCCAGGCGGTGCGGGCCCACCGCTTCGAGGCGACGAGCGACGCGATGGAGCGGCTCACCGGCCGCCCACCGCGATCGCTCGCGGACGTGCTCGACGCGGGCCTCAGTTCGCGCCCAGCGTCGCCACCAGCACGGCCTTGATCGTGTGCAGCCGGTTCTCGGCCTGGTCGAACACGATGCTGGCCGGCGACTCGAACACCTCGTGGGTCACCTCGAGGCCGTCGCGCATGCCGGTGTGCTCCATGATCTGCGCGCCGACGGTCGTGTTGGCGTCGTGGAACGCCGGCAGGCAGTGCAGGAAGCGCGCCCGCCGGTTGCCGGTCCGCTTCATCGCGGCGCTGTTGACCTGGTACGGGGCCAGCAGCTTCACGCGCTCGTCCCACACCTCCTTGGGCTCGCCCATGGAGACCCACACGTCGGTGTAGACGAAGTCGGCGCCCGGCAGCGCCTCGTCGGGATCGTCGGTCACCGTGACCAGCGCGCCGCTCTCGGTCGCGCGCTGCTCGGCGATCGCCCGCACGTCGGCGGGCGGCAGGAGCTCCTGCGGCCCGCAGATGCGCACGTCGGCGCCCATGATCGCGCCCATGACGAGCAGCGACCGCCCGACGTTGCTGCGCGCGTCGCCCATGTAGCAGTACGACAGCGCGTCGTAGGGCTTGTGCGACGCCTCGTGCATCGTCAGGAAGTCGGCGAGCATCTGCGTCGGGTGCCACTCGTCGGTGAGGCCGTTGTAGACCGGCACCCCGGCGTGGCGGGCGAGCTCCTCGACCGCCGACTGCGCGGAGCCGCGGAACTCGATGCCGTCGTACATGCGCCCGAGCACGCGGGCGGTGTCGGCGATCGACTCCTTGTGGCCGATCTGCGAGCCGCTCGGGTCCAGGTAGGTGACGTGCGCCCCCTGGTCGTAGGCGGCGACCTCGAACGCCGAGCGCGTCCGCGTCGAGGTCTTCTCGAAGATCAGCGCGATCTCCTTGCCGGTGAGCTGCGGGACCTCGGTCCCGGCGTACTTGACCATCTTCAGCGCCGCCGAGAGCCGGAGCAGGTGCTCCAGCTCGCCGGCGCTGAAGTCGACCTCCTTGAGGAAGTGGCGGTTGCGCAGGTTGACCATGCTCGGTTCACCTCCTCAGTAGGCCGCGTCGCGGATCAGCGGGCAGGTCATGCAGTGCGCGCCGCCGCGACCGCGCCCGAGCTCGGAGCCCGAGATCGTGATGACCTCGATGCCCTGCTTGCGCAGGCGCGTGTTCGTGTCGACGTTGCGGTCGTAGGCGACGACGACGCCCGGCTCGAGGCACAGGACGTTGTTGCCGTCGTCCCACTGCTCGCGCTCGCTGCCGAACGGGTCGCCCCCGGTCGGGATGACCCGCATGCGGTCGATGCCGAGCGCCTGCTCCATCGCCTTGACGACGCCGCCGGAGAACTCCTCGACGACCGGCAGCTCGGGGTCGTCCCCCGGCCGGATCGACCAGACGCGCGCGCCGTCCACCACGTGGGGGAACAGCGTGACCGCGTCGCGGTCGACCATCGTCATGACCGTGTCGAGGTGCATGTAGTGCCGCGAGCTGGGCAGCATCACCGCGTACACGACCCGCGCCGAGCCCGCCTTGAACAGCTCGCGGGCGATCAGCGTCACGGCCTGCGGCGCGGTGCGCTCGCCCATGCCGATCATCACGGCGCCGTTGCCGATCGGCATGACGTCGCCGCCCTCGACGGTCGCGCGGCCCCAGTCCTGCTCGACGCCGCCGTGCCAGACGCGCACGCCGCCGGCGGCGGTGAACATGGGGTGCCAGCGGTAGATCGCCTCGAGGAAGACGGTCTCGGGCCGCCGCGCCGGCTTCGTCATCGGGTTCAGCGTGACCCCGTCGTAGATCCAGCTGGAGGGGTCGCGCTGGAAGATGAAGTTCGGCAGCGGCGGCAGCACCATGTCGGTGCTGCCGCTGGCCTCGTAGGTCAGGCCCGCGCCGCCCTCGAGGTCCGCCTTGGTGATGCCGCCGATCAGGAAGTCGGCGACCTCGGCGGCCGACGCCTCCCGGCCCCACTCGCGGCGCGAGCGGGCCAGGTAGACGCCGACGCGGCGCTCGTTGAGCACCTGGTCGAGGACCCACTCCCGGGCCTCCGGGATGCCGAGGACCTCGGCGAGCAGCGTCTCCGCGTAGACCACGTCGACCCCGCGGTCGCGCATGACCTCGCAGAACGCGTCGTGCTCCTCCTTGGCCCGCTTGACCCAGATGACGTCGTCGAACAGCAGCTCTTCGGCGTTGGACGGCGTCAGGCGCGTGTGCTCCAGGCCGGGACGGTGCACGAGCACCTTGCGCAGCGTCCCCACCTCCGAGTCGACGTGGAAGCGGACCTTCGTGTCGGTGTCCAGTGCCATGTTGCGCTCCTTTCTCTCGCCTCGTGTCTCAGCTCAACGCCGCGCCGATGGCGAGGAAGGCGCACGTCAGCACGAACAGGATCCCGAGCAGGGGCGCCACGAACCGCAGGTAGTGGTCGTAGCGGACCTTGGCCAGGGCGACACCGCCGATGACGACCGCGGTGGTCGGGACCCACAGGTTCATCCACCCGGAGGCCGCGTTCCACGCGGTGATAACCAGCGAGCGGTCGACGCTGGCGAAGTCGCCCAGCGGCGCCAGGATCGGCATCGCCAGGGTGGCGTGACCGGACGTCGACGGGATCAGGAACGCCAGCGGCAGGTTGATCAGGAACATCACGATCGCGAACACGCCGGAGGCGGCGCCCTCGGCGGCGCTCTCCATCGCGTGCAGCACCGTGTCGGTGATCTGCGAGTTGGTCATCAGGACCGTGATGCCGCGGGCGACCACGATCACCAGGGCCGGGTAGATGAACTCGCCGGCGCCGCGCGCCAGCGTCTCGGTCAGCTTGTTCTCACCGAGCCCGCCGACGACGCCGACGATCACGGCCGCGACGATGAACAGGGCGGCCAGCTCGGGGAACCACCAGCCCAGCTCCCAGGAGTACGGCGCGGCGTCCGGGCCGGAGAAGATGCCCGACCACGGGACGATCGAGAAGATCATGAACAGGAACGTGACCGCGGTCAGGACCAGCACGAGCTTCTGGCGACCCGTCATCGGCTCGGGCTCCTTGGCGGCCGCCTCGAGAGCGTGCTCGCGGTCACCGGGCCGGAAGCCGACGAGCGACTTCGCGGGGTCGCGCTCGACCTTGCGCGCGTAGCGGACGACATAGGCGATCGCCACGGCGGTGAAGACGAGCCACATGATCAGGCGCAGCACGATGCCGTCGCCGATCGAGACGTCGGCGAAGCCGGAGGCCACGCCGACCGAGAACGGGTTCACGGTCGAGCCCATGACGCCGACGCCGGCGCCGACGATGATCACGCCGACGGCGACCATGCGGTCGTAGCCGAGCGCGAGCATCAATGGCACGACCAGGCCGTAGAACCCCAGGGTCTCCTCGGCCATGCCTTCAACGGTCCCCAGCAGGGAGAACACGGCCATGATCGCGAGGATCAGGACCCAGCCGCGGCCCTTCAGCTTGTAGGCGAGGCGGGCGATGCCGCGATCCAGCGCGCCGGTCTGGAAGACCATCGTGATGAACGCGCCGATCGCCAGGACGAACAGGAACACGCCGGCGGCGCCGAACAGGTCGCCGGTCGCGTCGGGCGCGACCGCGCCCGTGTCCGTCGACTGGATTCCATACAGGCCGTTGACGGGCGCCAGGAACAGATCATTCAGGCGCTCGCCGAAGTCCTGCGGCGACGGCACCTCGTGGTAGGTGCCCGGGATGGGGGCGCCGCCGTCGTCCAGGTCGTAGAGCCCGGACGGGATGACGAACGCCAGGCCCCAGACGGCGAGCGCGACGATCGCCAGGACCGTGAAGGCGCTCGGGAAGCGCCAGCGGCCCTTGGCCTCGGGCTCGTCCGGCGGAACCGTGGGCGGCTCCTTCGGAGGCGGCTCGGCGACGGACGTCGCCGGGGTGGTGGTGGTCTCGATGGCACTCATGACCCTCGCTCCTCTCTGGACGCGAGCGCGCGCAGGAACGTCGCCTCGGCGACGACCGCGCGCTCGAGCTCGTCGAGCAGCACGCGCTCGTTGGGCGCGTGCAGGTTGCATTCGCCGTCCTGGGCGCCGAACAGGAGGACCTCGGCGTCCGGAACGGCCCGATGAAGGGCGGTCAGCAGCGGGATCGACCCGCCGCTGGCCATGGTCTGCGGCTCCGCGCCCCAGGCGGCGCGCAGCGCGGCCCGGGCGGCCGCGTAGGCGGGGCCGTCCGTGGCGGCCTGGAAGCCGTCGCCGATCTCGGCGGGATGGACGGTCACCTCGACGCCGAACGGGGCGACGCCGCGGAAGTGGTCGATCAGCGCGCGCTGCGCCTCGGCGGCGCTCTGGCGCGGGTGGACCCGCAGGTCGATCTTCGCGCGCGCGTGCGGGACGACGGCGTTGACGGCCTCGTCGACCGGCGGCGCGTCGATGCCCGTGACGGTGATCGCGGGGCCCGACCAGAGCCGCTCCCCCAGCGCCCCGGTGCCCATCAGCGGCAGCCCGGGCTCGATCTCCGTCAGCGCGCGGAACTCGTCCTCGGTGTAGGTCGCGCCGTCCCACGGCTCGCGCAGCAGTCCGGCGACGGCGACGTCGCCGCGCTCGTCGTGCAGCGTGGAGAGCGCGTGCAGGAGCACGAGCAGCGCGTCGGGGACCGCGCCGCCGAACTCGCCGCTGTGCTTGGCGGTCGCGAGCGTGCGGACCTCGACGATCGCCTGCGCGTCGCCGCGCACCGCGATCGTCAGCGTGGGCTCGCCCGGGCGCAGGTTCCCCGCGTCGCCGACGACGATCGCGTCGGCGGCGAACAGCTCGGGACGCTCGGGCGGGAAGGTGTCGAACGCGCTGCCCCACTCCTCCTGGCCCTCGACGACGATCCGCACGCCGACCGGCGGGCGGCCGTCGAAGGCGCGCAGCGCGCCGACGTGCATCAGCACGTTGGACTTGTCGTCGGCCACGCCGCGGCCGTGGATCGCGCCGTCGCGCACGGTCGGCGCGAACGGCGGGGTGCGCCAGGCGCTCTCGTCGCCGGGCGGCTGCACGTCGTAGTGCGCGTACAGCAGGACGGTCGGGGCGCCGGGCGGCGCCGGGATCTCGCCGATGACGATCGGCGCCGTGTCCGGCAGCCGCAGCGTGTCGACGTGGGGCACGCCGGCGTCGCGTAGGAGCGCGGCCACGAGGTCGTGGGCCTCCTGCAGCGGCTCGCGCGGGTAGCCGGGGAACGCGATCGAGGGGATGGCGGCGAGACGGACGAGGTCGTCCGTGAGCTGCGGCATCAGGTCGCGGACCCGGGCCGCGATCATGCCGCCCTCCCGACGGGCTCCCCGAACGACAGCGCGGGGCCGTCGGCCCGCACCTGGGTGCCGGCGGTGCCGTCGAGCAGCCCCTCGACGTCCTCGAGGCTGCCGATCGCGGCGCGGCCGCCGGTGGCCTCGACGAAGCGGCAGACGGCCTCGACCTTGGGGCCCATGGAACCGGCGGCGAAGGCCTGCTCGCGCAGCCCCTGCGGGGTGGCGGCCACGATCGGCCGCTGCGCGGGCGTGCCGAAGCCGTCGTAGACGGCGTCCACGTCGGTGGCGAGCACGAGCGTGTCGACGCCCAGGTCGACGGCCAGCAGCGCGGAGGCGAGGTCCTTGTCGATGACGGCCTCGACGCCGGTGTGGCGGCCGTGCTCGTCCTCGATCACGGGGACGCCGCCGCCGCCCGCGCAGACGACGAGGAAGCCCGCGTCGACGAGCCGGCGGATCGCGCCGAGCTGGACGATGCGCCTGGGCTCCGGCGAGGGGACGACACGCCGCCAGTGGTCGCCGTCGGGCTTGACGGTCCAGCCGCGGGCGGCGGCGATCTCGCGGGCCTGCGCCTCGTCGTAGACGGGGCCGATGAACTTCGTCGGGTCGGCGAACGCGGGGTCGTCGGCGTCGACGACGATGCGCGTGATGATCGCGACCGTGTCCTGGTGGTCGATGACGTTGTCGAGCGCCATCTCGAGCACGTAGCCGATCTGGCCCTCGGTCTCCGCATCCAGCACGTCGAGCGGGTAGGGCTGGGTCTCGCGGTAGGCGTCGTTCATCAGCGCGAGCAGCCCGACCTGCGGGCCGTTGCCGTGCGTGACGACGAGCTGGTGGCGCAGCGAGGCGCCGGCGATGATCTCGGCGGCGGACTGCGCGGCGCGCGCCTGGGTGGCCGCTTCCAGCGGCTCACCGCGGCGCAGCAGCGCGTTGCCGCCCAGGGCGACGACGGCGCGCGGACGGTGGGCCGCCGGTGGTGAAGGGACTGTGGCCATGCCCAGACCCTGACCGGCGGGGGGCCGTTTTCCATCAGCCCCGGCCCCGTGTTCGGCCGGGTGCGGACTACCCCGGGGTCATCCGTGTAAGGCCCCCATGGAGGGCCCGGGGTTCAGCTCGCGCCGGGTGCGCGTCTCGGCCCGCCACAGCACGAGGCCGCCGGCGATCGCCAGCCCGGTGGCGACCGTCGCCCACAGGAACACGTGGCCGAACGCGTCGGCCAGCGGCGCGGCGATCTCGGCGCGGACGGCGGGCGGCAACGGCTCCAGCACGCCCGACCCGCCGCGCGCCTGCGGCATCGTCGCCTGCGCCTGGCTCTCCAGCAGGACGGCGGCGACCGCGGTGCCGATCGACGCGCCGACCTGGCGGATCGTGTTCAGCGCGGCGGTGGCGCGCGGGACCTGGTCGGTGCGCAGCACCTTGAGCGAGGCCGCCAGCGCCGGCTGCATCGACGAGCCCAGGCCGATCCCGCGCACGAACAGGATCGCCATCAGCAGCGCGTACGGCGTGTCGCCGGCGACGAACGCCCACGGCAGCGTGGCCAGCGTGGCCACCGTCGCGCCGACCACGACGACCGGCCCGCCGCCGATGCGGTCGGTGATCCGGCCGCTGATCGGCAGCGCGATCGCCGCGCCCACCCCCTGCGGCGCCATGAGCAGCGCCGCGTGCAGCGCGCTCTCGCCCCGGTCGAGCTGGAAGTACAGCGGCAGCAGGAGCAGCGCGCCGAACAGCGCGAGGCCGAGCAGGAACGTCGTCGCGGCGCCGGCCGCGAACGCCTCGACCGGCTACCTGCTGTCGCTGGCGGTCGTGATCCCGCTGTCGGGCTGGGCCACCGAGCGGTTCGGGTCCAAGCCCTCGCCGCCTACCGCCACACCGAGAGCGGAATGCGCAAGCGGGCGATCTGGGAAGAGGTGTGGGAGATGCAGCGCGCGGAGGACCGCGGCGAGGACGTCGGCACGATCCCGATCCCGCCGCGCTACACGAAGGCGGATTTTCGCCCCGGCCCCAGCTGGGACCTGCGCGGCAAGCTCGACGTTCCGAAGGAGCGGTTCATCCTCGTTCCCGGAGCCGAGCTGGGCGCCGGCCGGTCCGAGGTCGTCGGCTGGGCCGGTTGGGATGAAGCCCAGCGCGTGCAGGCGCTCGCCGCACGGGTCGGCGATCTCCGTGACCGCGAAGGCGCTCCTCCCGAGCGCCTGACGCCGCTGCTCGCCGGTGTGCTCGAGCTACTGCCTTGGGTTCACCAATGGCACCCGGAGGTCATGCCAGACTTCGGCCAGACGCTCGGCGACGCGTTCGACGCGTGGCTCGATGAACAGCTCAGCGCCGTAGGGCTCACCCGCGACGAGCTGCGCGCGTGGCGTCCTCCTGCCACCACGCGCGGCCGAAAGCGCCCCGCGACCTCCACGCCTGCATGACGCTGCTTCGCGATCTCATCCACATCCCCGACGCCGTCCGCAAGGGCGACTTCGTCATGTCGCTCGCCGAGGGGTTCCAGGACCCGAAGCGGACGCTGGCGAACTACGTCGTCACCGACCAGCTCGCCAAGGCCTACGACGACGCCCTCGGCTTCGTGGCCAGCGCTCTGCGGGAAGGCCGCAGCAAGGCCGCCTACCTCGACGGCAGCTTCGGCGCCGGCAAGAGCCACTTCATGGCGGTGCTCCATCTCCTGCTCAGCGAGCACCCGGATGCGTGGGCGATCCCCGAGCTGGCCGACCCGCTCGCCCGTCACGAGAGCGACCTGCGCGGCAAGCGCTTCGACCTCGTCCCGGTCCACATGATCGGCGCCGAATCGCTCGAGCAGCGGGTATTCACGGCCTACCTGAAGCACCTCGAGCGGGTGGACCCGGACGCCCCTCCCCCCGCGCTGTTCCGCGACGCGCCGATCCTCGAGGAGGCCCGGCGGCTCCGGGCCGAGCAGGGTGATGAACGCTTCTTCGCCACGCTCAACCAGGCCTCGACCGGAGCGGACGAGGACGACGACTGGGGCGACCTGGCCGGCGCGTGGACGGCCGCCTCGTTCGATGCCGCCCTGAGCGCACCGCCCGGAGACCCGGAACGGGCGCGGCTGGTCGGCGACCTCGTCGCCACCCACCTGCGCGTCGTCGCCGAGGCGACCGCAGGTGGCACGACCGGCTGGGTAGACTTCGACCAGGGTCTCGGCGAGATCTCCCGCCACGCGAAGTCGAGAGGACACGATGGCGTCGTCCTGTTCCTCGACGAGCTCATCCTCTGGCTGGGCACCCGCATGGCCGACCAGGCGTTCGTCACCCGCGAGGGACCGAAGGTCGACAAGCTCGTCGAGTGGACGGCCGAGCGGCCGGTTCCGATCATCGCCTTCGTCGCCCGCCAGCGGGACCTGCGCGACTTCGTGGACGAGCATGCGGTCGGCGCGGGCAAGCTGCAGTTCGCGGACGCGCTGCAGTTCTGGGAGGGTCGCTTCCACAAGATCGCGCTCGCCGACGGCAACCTCCCGGCGATCGCGTCCCGCCGCCTGCTGCAACCGGTCAGCGAGGCGGCGGCGCAGGAGATCGATGCCGCGTTCGAGCAGACGCTCCGGACACGCCGGGAGGTTCTCGACGTCCTGCTCACCGATGCGAGCGATCCCGCATCCTTCCGGCTGACCTATCCGTTCAGTCCAGCGTTCGTCTCGACGCTCATCGCCGCCTCCTCGGCGCTGCAACGCGAGCGCACGGCGCTGCGCGTGATGCTCCAGCTGCTCGTCGACCGGCGCGACGAGCTCCAGCTCGGCGACGTGATCGGCGTCGGCGACCTCTACGACGTGCTCGCACAGGGCGACGAGCCGTTCAGCGACGACCTGCGCCGGCTGTTCGATCAGGCGAAGGCGCTGTACCGGGACGCGCTGCGCCCGGTGCTCGAGGCCACGCACGCGGGCAACGTCGACAGCCCTGGGTTCCGCGGCGACGACCGGCTCGTCAAGACGCTCCTGCTCGCCGCCCTCGTCCCCGGCGCCCCGCCGCTGCGCAACCTGGACGTGGCCCGGCTGACCGCACTGAACCACGGCACGATCAAGTCGCCGATCCCGGGCGGGGAGAAGAGCATCGTCCTGGGCAAGATCCGCCGGTGGGCCGCCGAGGTGCCGGCGCTGCGGTACGACGGCGATGCGCACAACCCGAAGGTCGAGATCCGCCTGACCGGCATCGATGTCGAGGGCATCCTGCTCAAGGCCCATGGCGTCGACAACCTCGGGCTCCGGCGCCAGCAGGTGAAGAGCCTGCTGTTCCGCGAGCTCGGCATCACTCCGTCGGACTCGCTGTTCGGTGATCAGGTCGAGGTGCTCTGGCGCGGCACGAAGCGGCAGGTCGACGTCCTGTTCGGCAACATCCGCGACGAGTCGTTCGTCTCCTCTGACGCGCTGCGCGCCGACGGCGACCGCTGGAAGGTCGTGCTCGACTTCCCGTTCGACGAGTCCGGGTACACGCCCGCCGATGATCTCGAGCGCCTCGATCGCTGGCAGGCGGAGCATCCGCCGACGCGGACGGTGTGCTGGATCCCGGCGTTCTTCTCGACGACGCTCGTCAAGCAGCTGAAGCGCCTGGTGCTGTGCAACTACGTCCTCGACGGCGAGCGTCTCGACCAGTACGCCGGCGATCTCTCCCGGGCCGACCGCGAAGTCGCTCGCGGGATCCTCGACGACATGCGCAGCGCGCTGGAGCAGCGGGTGCTCAGCGCGATCCGCCAGGCCTACGGCGTCGAGCGAGCCACTGACGACGCGATCGACACGACCCATCCGGTCGACGAGCGGCTGCGTCCGCTGACCACCGAGGTCGCGTTGCAGGTGCCGATCGGCGCCCGCATGGCCGACGCGTTCGCGGACCTGGTGCGCCAGATGCTCGACGCCCAGTACGCGGACCACCCTCGCTTCGACGACGAGGTCAAGGACCGCGATCTGCGCATCGTGTGGAGCACCGTCGAACAGGCGATCGAGCAGGGCGGGCGGATCGAGCTCGTCCCCAAGGAGCACCGGAAGACGGTGCGACGCATCGCCAACCCGCTGCGCCTCGGCGTGCAACACGAGGGCCCGTTCGAGCTCCTCACGCACTGGCAGGAGCACCTCGACCGCCAGCTCGCCCTCGAGGGCGACGCCGGCCCGCTCACGGTGGGCAGGCTGCGCGCCCTGCTCGATCAGCCGAAGCCGATCGGGCTGCCGGCCAACGTCGCGAACCTCGTGATCCTGGCATACGCCGCGCAGACCGGGCGGGGGCTGCGCGCTCACGGCGCCCTGACGACCGGATCGGTCACCCAGCTGCCCGACGATGTCGAGCTGGTCACGGCCGAGCTGCCGCCCGCCGAGGTGTGGGATCTCGCGGTCACGCGAGCGCCCGCCGTGTTCGGGCTGACGGCGGTCAACCCGGCTCGGACGGTCAACAGCGTCGACGCCCTCGGGAGCGCTATCCGCGAGCGCGCCCGCGCCGCCAGCCCGCACGTCGACGGTCTGCTGGCCGCGCTGCGCCGGCGCGCCGACGAGGTCGGCGTCCCCGACGACGCCGACCGGCTGCAGACCGCGGCCGCGGCGTACGACCTCGTCACGCGCATCGCCGCGGCGACGTCAGACCTGGAGGCGATCCGCTCGCTGGCCGACGCGGCCGTCCCCACCACCGAGCAGGCGCTCGGTTCGAGCATCGCCACCGCGGAGCGTCTGCGGACCGTCCTGAACGACGACCGGTGGCGCGTGCTCGACACCGTCCGCACCTCGCGCCCGGAGGGAGGTGACAGGATCCTGCAGCGGCTGGCCGACGTGCTCGGACGTGACGAGTTCGCCGCGCCGCTGAAGGAGGCAATCGCCGATGCGTACGAGGCGGCCGTCGCGCTGCTGGCACCTCCGCGTCGTCCGCAGGAGCAGGGTGGCTCGGACACGCCGGCGAAGGCCGGCACAGGCCACCTCCGCCGCGTCAGCATCCAGGAGGCGCGCGCCAAGCTCGACGAGCTGCCCGAGGGCACGTTGGTGGACCTGAGCTGGACTGAGGCGTGAGCACCGACGAAGCGCTGCTGCGTCCGTACGCTCGGCTCCTGCTCGAGCGAGCGGACGAAGACCTGAGCAGAACGTCGCGGCACCCCGCGACCGGTCCGGTCATCGCGCTCACGCACCGAGAGCCGTGGACCGGCCCAGACACGTTGCTCATCGACCAGCGGTACGTCGACGTCCGGTGGTGCCGGTCGGAGCTCGCGATCCGGGAGGTGCTCCTCGAGCCGGTGCCGGCGGAGCGAGCGGTGCTCGTGCTCACCCCGCTGTCGCACGTCACCGAGGACGTCGCCGTGCGCCTCTACCGCCACCGCGTGTTCCGCCCCGATCCTCAAGCCGCCCTCGCGGCGTCGTTCGGCGCCGTCGGCGTCGACACGACCGTGCCGTCGTGGCTCGTTCGCGCGCTCGTCGCCTTGGCGCCCCGCGACGGCTTCGAGGGCAGCGGAGCTCGCCTGGTCGATGCCGACCGCGCGTGGCGCGCGTACCTGCAACATGCGCTCGGCCTCGAGATCGATGGAGGCCCGCGAGCGCTGCTGCGCTGGTGCGAGAACGACGCGGCCCGGCTCGCCGATCGGCCGCCGGACGAGCGCGCGCAGGTGCGCGCCGAGATTGCGCGACGCATCCCAGGCAGCGCCGGCCCGCTGGCTGCCGTCGAGGCCGGCCGCGGACAGGAGGCCATCGCGCTCGGGCTCGTCGCGCGAGGACTGGCCGACGGGCCCGACGGACCTGCCCGGGTGAGCGCCCGCGTGAGGCTCGAGGGGCTGCTGGGCGGCTGGCGCTTCGACGAATACGCAGCCCGCCCGTGGGCGGATGCCGCCGAGCGCATCGTGATCGACCTCATGGACGGCGATCCACCGGTCGCTCGACGCCATCTCCAGTACGCCGAACGGATCGCCTTCGACCTCGACGCCGTGGAGCTCAGCGTCGCGAGCGACGTCATGACCAGCGGTCTGACGACACGCCTGCGTCGCCTCGCCACGGCGCTCGAAGCAGCGGGGACGGAGCTCGATGAGGCGGTCGCGCACATCCGCGCCCACCGCCAGGCCGGCGAGCACACAGCGAACGTCGCCACGCTGGCCGAGCGGCTCGTGCGATGGCTCGACCAAGAGCCACGCACCGCGTCGACGCTGCTCGAAGCCGCCCGCTCCTACATCGGCGATGGCGCGTACGCCGATCTTGCGCGAACCACCCTTCGCCACGGCGGCGGCGAGCCCAGGTTGGACGACGCCCTACGGATGCTGGTGGCACGCGCCGACGCACGCCGAGAGACGGAAGAACAGCGCTTCGCCGAGCTGCTGGCCGAGTGGCTGTCGCGCTCCGAGACCGGCGGACCGCTGCTCGGGGTCGAGGACATCCTCGACGAGATCGTCGCGCCGATCGCCCGCGCGCACCCGACACTCGTCATCGTCATGGACGGCATGTCGCACCGCGTGGCGGTCGACCTGCTGGAGGACCTCGGAGCACACGGATGGGTCGAGCTTCGTCGAGCAGAAGACGCCGGCCGCACCCCCGTCGTGTCCACGCTGCCGAGCGTGACCGAGTTCTCGCGCACGAGCCTGCTCACCGGAGCGCTGCGCACCGGCGTGGCCAAGGACGAGGAGGAGCTGTTCGGCGAACATCCCGGGCTTGTCGCCGCCAACGGAGGCGAGCCGCCCGTCCTGTTCCACAAAGGGCAGCTCGTCGACCGCGCGGGTGGACTCTCCAGTGCCGTCCGCGAGGCGATCGGCTCAAATGCGGCCGTGGTGGGGGCGGTCGTAAACGCCGTCGATGAGCACCTCAGCGGTAGCGATCAGCTCGACACCGCATGGACCGTCCGCAACGTCCGACCCCTCAGCCGACTCCTGGAGGCCGCGCGTGACGCCGACCGCACGGTTGTCCTCGTGGCTGATCACGGGCACGTCCTCGAGCGCGGCGGCAGTCAGCGACGCCACGACGGGGCGCGAGGCCAGCGCTGGCGCGCAGCAACGAGCCCTCCCGAGTACGGAGAGGTCCTCATCGAGGGGCGCCGGGTGCTGACGCCAGACGGGCGGGCGATCGTCGCCTGGTCCGAGCTGGTCCGGTACACCTCGGCCAAGCACGGCTACCACGGCGGCACCACCGCCCAGGAGGTTCTCGCACCCGTGGTCGTCCTGACCCCTCGGCTCGGCGTGAGCCTGGAAGGCTTCGTCGAGGCACCGTACGACCCGCCGAGCTGGTGGACCGGCACGCCCACAGTGGCACGCGTCGAACCGACGACACCTACCCCGCCGGTCATCGGCGAGCAGCTTGCGCTCGGTGGGGACCCATCGACCGCAGACGATTGGATCACCCAGCTCCTGGCGTCCGAGACCCTCGCCCGTCAGCGCGAGCTTGCGGTTCGTACGCCAATCGACGACGAGCGCATCGCGCAGGTGCTTGCCGCCCTCGAGTCCGGAGGCGGCAAACTGCTCGTCCCAGCGCTGGCACAACGGCTCGGCGTCGCACCGGCCCGGATGCCGAATCTGCTCGCCGCCATGCGGAGGCTGCTGAACATCGACGGCTACGACGCGCTGGAGATCGATGAGGCCTCTGGCACCGTCATCCTCCACCGAACGATCCTGCTCGAGCAGTTCGGCCTATCGACGCCATGACCTCGGTCCCTCTCAGCCCCCGCCGCCGTCGCGAGATCATCGACGCGCTTCGACGTGGCACCGTCCCGCTGCGCGGGCTGGATGCGTTCGCCGTCGGACTAGACCGACTTCAGGGAGAGCTGGGACGCGAGCTGCGAGACGCGGCCAACGGTGCCTCGGGCTTCAAGGCGATCCGCGGCGAGTACGGAAGCGGCAAGACGTTCTTCGCGCGTTGGCTTGCCGAGCGTGCGAAAGCGCTCGGGTTCGCGACGAGCGAGGTGCAGATCTCCGAGACAGAGACCCCGCTGCACCAGCTCGAGAAGGTCTACCGGCGGATCGTCGAGCGGCTCTCGACCGCCGACGTACCCGAAGGCGCCCTGCGCACGGTTGTCGAACGGTGGAACTTCGCGCTGGAGGAAGATGTGCTCGCGACCGGGATCCGCGAGCAGGACGTCGATGAGCTCAGCAGTCGCGTCGCAGCGTTGATGGAGCAGCGTCTCGCCGACGTCTCGGCGCGGTCACCGTCGTTCGCCCTGGCACTGCGTCACCACCGTGCCGCCGTTGATGCCGGCGACACGGCCCTCGCCGACGGCATCCTCGCGTGGCTGGGCGCACAGCCGAACGTGCCGGCCAGCGTGCGCCGCGCGGCCGGTGTCAAGGGGGAGATCGATCACTTCGGGGCTCTCGCCCATCTGCAGGGGCTGCTGGCGGTCCTTCGCGATGCCGGCCATCCGGGCCTGCTGCTCGTGTTGGACGAGGTGGAGACGCTTCAGCGCGTACGCAGCGACGTCCGGGAGAAGGCGCTCAACGCGCTGCGCCAGCTCATCGACGAGATCGACAGCGGGCGATTCCCAGGGCTGTACCTCGTCATCACGGGGACTCCAGCGTTCTTCGATGGACCCCAGGGCGTGCAGCGCCTGCCCCCGTTGGCTCAGCGGTTGCACGTCGACTTCTCTGGAGATCCACGGTTCGACAACCCGCGCTGGGTGCAGATCCGACTCCCGGCTTTCGACCACGACCGGTTGGTCCTCGTTGGACGACGCGTGCGCGACATCTATGCCGACGGCGCCGACGCTCCGGACCGGGTGCGCCAGCGAGCCGACGACGCCTACATCAGCGAGCTTGCCACTGCCGTCGCCGGCGAGCTCGGCGGGAAGATCGGAGTCGTGCCGAGGGTGTTCCTACGCAAGCTCGTTGGCGACGTGCTCGACCGGATCGACCAGTTCGCCGACTTCGATCCTCGGGTGCATTACGCGCTGACGATCGGTGACGGCGAGCTGACGCTCGAGGAGCGCGAGGCGCGCGAAGCCGTGTCGGCCGACGACGTCGAGCTGGACCTCTGAAGCGCGTGGCCGATCCCCTCGACCGCCTGCACCCCGCCGTCGTCCACCATCTCGTGAACTCTCTCGGGTGGCGGTCACTGCGCCCACTCCAGGCGGCAGCGATCCCCCCGATCCTCGACGGCAATCACGCGCTCCTCGGAGCTCCAACCGCCGCAGGGAAGACCGAAGCGGCGATCCTGCCCCTCCTGTCGCGCATGCTGCAGGAGCACTGGCAAGGCCTCTCAGTGCTGTACGTCTGTCCGCTGCGGGCGCTGCTCAACAACCTCCAGCCACGGATCTCGGGCTACTGCGAGCTACTCGGCCGACGCGCTGCTGTCTGGCACGGCGACGTCGGGCCTAGTGACCGCGCGCGGATCCAGCGCGACCCGCCCGACGTCCTGCTCACGACGCCCGAGTCGCTGGAGGCGATGCTGCTCTCACGGCGCGTGGATGACGCGGGGCTGCTCGGCGCGGTCCGAGCGGTCGTGGTTGACGAGATCCACGCGTTCGCCGGGGACGACCGTGGATGGCATCTCCTGGCGCTGCTCGCGCGCCTGGACTCGCGGTTCGAGGCACCCGCTCAGCGTCTCGGCCTCACCGCGACCGTGGGAAACCCGACCGAGCTCCTGGAGTGGCTTTGCACCGGCGTGACCGGTCCACGCCACGTCGTGATGCCGAGCGGCCCGCAGGCGCCGCCGCCGACACTCGAGGTCGACTGGGTGGCCAACACCGCGAACGCCGCGAAGGTCATCGCCGGCCTGCACCGTGGCGAGAAGCGGCTCGTGTTCGCCGACAGCCGCGCACAGGTGGAAGAGGTCGCCGTCCACCTGCGCGCGCTCGGAACGACGACGTTCGTGTCGCACAGCTCCCTCGGACGGGACGAGCGCCGGCAGGCGGAGCGGGCGTTCGCCGAGTCCCACGACTGCGTCATCGTGGCCACCAGCACGCTCGAGCTGGGCATCGACGTCGGAGACCTCGATCGCGTCATCCAGATCGGCGCGCCTCGCACCGTCGCGTCGGTCCTCCAGCGGATCGGCCGCACCGGCCGTCGTGCCGGTACCACGCGCAACTGCCTCTTCCTCGCAACGACGCACGAGGAGCTGCTCCAGGCCTTCGCGTTGATCCGGCTCATCGACGACGGGTGGGTCGAGCCGCTGCGCCCGCTTCCGAAGCCGATCCACCTCATCGCGCAGCAGCTCCTCGCACGAGTGCTGTCCGAAGGCCGCATCGGGCGATCGACGTGGCCGGGATCGCTGGCTGCGGTGCTCGAAGCCGGAGGGCTCGAACCCGCTGTCGCGCAGCACGTACTCAAGACCGCGATCGAGCGCGACATCGTGATCGACCTCGACGGCATCGTCCAGGTCGGCGAGCGTGGAGAACGTCTCTTCGGCCGAAGGCACTTCATGGACCTCACCTCGCTGTTCCTGAGCGAGCCACTCCTCTCGGTCCGGTGGGGCCGGCGACTCCTCGGGCAGATCGATCCGAGCGCACTCCTCGTCCGTGAAGGCAGTCGACCGGTCATTCTGCTCGGCGGCGCGGCCTGGGCGGTGCGAGACGTCGACTGGAGGCGGCAGATCGTCTGGGTCGAACCGACCGACGAACCTGGTAGGTCCCGCTGGGCGGGATCCGGCGGCGCGCTTTCCATCCAGGTGTGCCACGCAATGCGGACGATCGCCGCGTGTCGCGACGTCCCGTCGAGCGCCACTGCCAGAGCGCGCGCCGCGCTGGCGGACGTCCGTGACGCGTTCTGGTTCGCGTCAGACGGGCGGACGACGTTGGAGCGAAACGTCGAACGCGCACGGGCGCGTTGGTGGACGTTTGCCGGCGGACGAGCGAACGCGCAGCTGCGCCGTCGCCTAGAGCATGCCTCGATCCGCACGGCCAGCCACGACGACCTCGGGATCACGGTGCTGGGACAGCCCACGACCGAAGCGATCACCGAGGCAGCGGCTCGCTCGGCACCGCTTGCTGCACCCGATCCCCGTCGTGCGCACGCCGTCAAGTTCCATCAGGCGGTTCCGGACGAGGCGCTCGCCGACATGCTCGGCGCGCGCGACGACGACCCCGACGGTGTTCGCTGCTGCCTGAGCGAGCCGGTTGCGCTAGCCGTGCGCTGACCGACGACCTACGAAACCGATGCGTGCTCGACCTGCGAGACTTGTGCCTCGCGCGCCGAGGCCCCACACGCCAGGCATCGGGCGTACGACCCGGGTGATCGATGGTCCCCTTCACGGAGGACGAAGATGCCATGGCACCCTCGCGCCCGATGCCGGTCGGGCAGCGAGGCGATGAGATCCGCATGATGTGCCCGGGCGACCTGAGCAGCGACCTGTGGATCGTCCCACATGCTCCACCCGTCGGTTCCACGCCCGCGAACGGCGACAAAGCGCCGATCCACGATCAGCAGCGACTCCCGCAGACAATCCTTGACGTGCACGGCTGCGCCAGCGTCGTTGAGATCGGTCAGCGCCGAGCGGATACCGAGACGACTCTGCGAGCCGTCAGGACTGATCACGTGAACCGCGACGCCGCGAGACCCCGCATCACAGAGCTGCTCGCACACCTGCGGCTCGCGATCGGCGCGGTCCACAAACCAGATGACCTCGCGATCGGCCCGAGCAATGGCGTCGCACAGCGCGCTGCCCGATTGCAGGGTGAGCACATCTGGGGCCCGAACGCTGCTGCTCTTGATGTCCATGAGCTCCCTGAGAAGCGTCCGTATCGGGGTGGTGTCAGCAGCGAGCCGCCTGACGAAGTCGAGGTCGCCGATCACCACAAGGCGCCGTCGCGCGCGCGTGACCGCGACGTTGAGCATGCGCCGGTAATCCTCGTTGCGGTTGGCGTCGAACATCGCGACTCGGTAGTGCGGCTCGGCCACGGTCAAGTCCAGGATCACGACCGACGCCTCGCTTCCCTGAAAAGCGTGGATCGTGCCGGCCGTCGCATCCTCACCGAATCCGCGAGCGCGGATCATGGCTCCGAGCAACTCCGCCTGTGGACGGTACGGCGAGATCACGAGCACGCGGCGGCGACCATCGTCTGCCGGGGGCCGATCGGCCTTGAGCAGCCGCGCGAGGACGTCGATCGAGACCGCCGCTGACAGCACGTTCAAACGACTCGCCCGGTCACCGCGTCGAACGCTGCTCGCCCACGGCCCGAGCGGCTCGAGATTCACGACCGTGGTCGGACAGTCGAACCCGACACCGCGCGCAAACCACGGGTCAAGTTCGCGGTCGTCGTTCGTCTCGTCGGCATCCTGGAGCAGGTCGCGATACGCGAGCTTCCTCGCCAGGCTGCTGATATCCCGCGCCATGCGATGCTGCATCGGCAGTGGCATCAGCTCGGCCGGTCGTTGCCCAGCGTCGAACGACTTGCGGATCCCCGAGACCTCGAACACGTCGCGCTTCAGCCACCGGTTCGCGTTCGGCGTTTCTGCCAGCGCGATCGGCGCAAGCTGGCGGAAGTCGCCGACGGCGACGACTGCCCGTTCCGCGAGATTCGCGGCGAACCAGGCCGCCGGAATCGGGGCCATGGACACCTCGTCGATGACGACCGTGTCATAGGACCGCCCCGCGATCGCCGTCCGCATGTACGCAGCGGTGAGGGTGCAGGCCACCACCAGGGCGTCTGCCACCAGGTCATCTTCGAGATGCTCGAGCTTGCGTTGGCACGCGGCCAACCCTTGGTCGAGGGGCTCGAGCTTGCGCTGTAGCTGCGCGTGCTTAGCACGAGCGGCATCGACATCGACCTCCCGAAGCTCGTCGATCACCCGAGCGCGAACCGCTTCGAGCTGCGTTGCAGTGACGATCTCACCTGAGCGCTCCAGCAGCCCGTAGCGCTCGGGTACTCGGCAAACGCTATCCATGTGGTCGCGAAGCGCGTCGTGCGCCTCTCGAATCGTCTGTTGAGCCTGGCGACGGTCGAAGTCACCGTTGAGCCGGCTACCTTGCGCCCGACGTGTCTCGATCTCAGTCTCGATTCGAGCGTGGTTGTCCAGCGCTCGATCGAGCTCGCGCATGAGTCGATTGAGGGTGGACAGGTCACGCGGGAGCCTGCGAACCCAGCCGTCGAGCTGGACCGCGCGGTCGTAGACGGCGGCCTCGGCCCAAACCGCGTCTCGGGTCTTGCGCAAGTATTCGATCGCCTCGGCGAGTTCGACTTCGCGCTCCTTGACGTGCGTTGACGGCAGCAGGCGAGGACGCTCGGCCAGTCGCGGCCCATATGCCGACCCAACCCGAAGGATCTCACCGTCAGGCAGATCGCTGCCGAGCTGGTCGGCGGTGCGCAGGACCGCCTCGTCGATCGCAACGTTCGTATGGGAGACGAGCAGCACGGACCGACCACGGCGCACGAGGTCGGCGACCAGGTGGCCGATCGTCTGGGTCTTCCCGGTTCCCGGCGGCCCCCAGATGAACGTGCACGGGCTCGCGAGTGCCCGCCGCACCGCCCGCGACTGACCCTTGTTGAGGCTCGGAAGCTCGATCTCGTCGAACTGCCCCGGCTCGCGGCGGTATCGGAGCAGGAGATCACCGCCGCGGTTGTCTCGCGGACGTCTCTCTTGTAGACGCCTGGAGAGTTCCTCGAGCAGAAATGTGGGATCCCAGTGGAGGGCGGCACGCTCAACGTGCGCACCCAGATCGGTCCGCAACGCCAGCGTGAGGTCCAGCCCGTCGATACCGACGATGATCACCTGGTGCTGGGTGTCGTCCAGACGGAGGTCGAGCTCGACGTCCGTGGCCAGGGAACCTGGTAGGGCGCGCTCTGCCGTGAAGCGGTAACGCGTGCGGTCACCAATCCGCGCCACCCGTCGGCCTGCGACCAGAGGAATCGGTTCAGCGCCCGGTCCGGTTCGCGCAGCGGCAAGCTCGTCGGCCAACGCCCGACGGAACTCGCGGATGAGTTGGATGTCGTCGCGTGGGTGCTGCATCGCGGTCATGTCCCACCGGCCCCGGCTCCGATGATTCGACCCATGCGTCGCTCTTGAGCGCAATACAACGTCCGGCCAACGCAGCGATCACGACATGCCGGACGTTCGCGCCAGCTGGCTGCGCACCAGCAGCGACCAGACGCCGCGGTACACCTCCTCGCGCTGGCTCCCCTGCCGGTCGCCGACCGCCGCCTTGAAGTTGTCGTAGTCGATCTCCGCGGTGAGCAGGACGACCGCAGCCGACCACCGCTCGCGCGAGATGATCGCGCGCCACGGGTAGTCCGCCCGCGGCGTCGACAGGATCTCGATCGGCCCGATGAGCTCCTCCAGCGCCTCGAGGTCCGCGCGGGCGCGTGCCCGGACGAGCAGCTCGGCGGGCATGGTCCGGTGCGAGACGACGCTGTAGAAGCCACGGGTGGTCATCAGCCACATGGCCCTTAGGTCGCGGGACGCCAACGGGATCTGACAGTGGATTGACCGGGAGAGCGAACCGGGTCGATACTCGGGGCGTGCCGAGCATCCACACCAACCGCGGCATCGGCCGGGCGCGGAAGGCGCGCGCGGCGCTCGGCCTCCCTGCCGATCAGCCGCTCGGCGACATCGTCGCGCTGCTCGAACAACGCGCAGGCGTCAACGTGGTCGTGCTCGACCTCGGGGAGCGGGTCGCGGGCGCCTACGTGAGCCGGCGCGGTCGCACGCTGCTGTTCGTCAACGGCGCGCAGCCGCCGGCCCGGCAGCGCTTCACGGTCGCCCATGAATACGCCCACCATCGCCTCGAGCACGGGCCGGTGATCGACGACGACGCCGCGCTCGGCGGCCTGGCCGCCGACCCGCGCGAGGTGGAAGCCAACGCGTTCGCCGCCGAGTTCCTGATGCCCCGCGCCGCGGTCGAGCGTCTGTACCCGGGCCTTCCCGCGCTGAGGCTCTCGCTGGAGGAGGTCGTGCGGATCGCGTGCGCGTTCGGCGTCAGCGCCCAGATGGCGCGAATCCGCCTCGAGACCTGCCGCGTGCTTGCCGACGCCGAGCACCGCGCCCGGCTCGACCGCGAGCTCCAGGAGGGGCTCCACCTCGAGCTCATCGACCGACTCGGCCTCTCCGAGCCCGACGACGCGATCGCCGCCGCGGCGGCTGCGCCGGCGCGGATCCCCGACGAGCTGCGCGCGAGCCCGCTCGGCCGCCTCCTCGCCGGCGAGATGGGCGTCGAGGACGTGGCGGCGCGGATCGGGCGCCCACCGGGAGAGGTCGGTCGTGTCCTGACCGCCACCGGCCTGCACCCCGCCGCCTCGACCGCCGGCTGAGCCTCACCCCACCTCGAGGTCGGTCGCGACGGCGCGGACGCGGTCCATCGCGCCGCCGGCGTGCCAGCCGGCGATGTCGTCCACGAGGCGGTGGTGTGCGCGCAGCACGTCGTCGAACCGCGCGTGCATGACCCGGCGCATGTCCGGACGGTCGTCCAGCCCGTCCCCCAGCCAGCCCTCGGCGTCAAGGAAGAGGCGGCGCAGCTCCTCGCAATGCTCGAGCAGGGCGACGCGCCAGCGCTCGATCTCGCCCTCGCCCCACGCCACCGCGTCGCGCAGCGCCCCCGGAACCCAGGCGTCTCGATCGTCACTGGTCATCGGCGATCGAGGCGATCCACGCCGCCCCGCGGCGCGCGTGATCCGTCACGTCCTGCACCCCGCCGTCGGACACGTCGAGCGTCCAGATCGTCGCGGATTCGCCGGCCAGCCGGCGGCCCGCGCCCAGCCAGCCGTCGCCCGGCGGGCCGGCATCATGGGCGACGTCCCAGGCGTGCGCGAGCGCCTTGGGTCCCGCCTCGGAGTAGGCCTTGACCGCGACCTTCATCGTGGAGCCGCGCACCGGTGCGACCACCTCGACGAAGAGGCCGCTGTGCGGCCCACCCACGTCGCACCAGGAGTCCTCGAGCTGGATCCCGCGGTCATGGGTCGCAACGCGGATCCGCGGCGGGTACTCCTCGTCCCCCGACCCGCGCAGCCGGGCGTAGACCTCGCTCAGCCGGGCGACCGCGAGGAGCTGGTCGCCGTCGACCTCGCCGTCGCCGAGCCTGCGCTTCGACTCCCCGCGCGCGATGCGCCGGGCCAGCTCCATGCGCACCGTCTCGGCCCGCAGCCGCTCGACGTAGCCGCGCAGCAGCCGGCCCATCCGCACGCCCGTCGTGGCGGCGAGGACGTCGGCGCCGGTGATGCGCCGCTCGCCGTCCACCGCGGGCGGCACGTGCTCGATGAGCAGCCCGGTCAGCCCCGGCAGGAAGACCGCCGGCACCATCTTGGCGTCGGCGTACGCCTGCATCTGCTCCTCGCGGTACGGGTCGTTCACCTTCGTCTCGATCGCGAGCTCACGCATCCTGCCTCGGCCGTCGCGCAGCACGACCGCGACGTCCGCCCGGGCGCGTCCCACCCGCTTCTCGATCGTCACGTCCTCGATCCGACGCGGCAGCTTCAGCCGCCGCAGCAGGCGGTCCGCCGTCCTGGGCTCGCGCAGGAACTGGCGCAGCGCCCACGAGTGCGCGAAGCCGTACGACCATGGGACGACGTCGAGGAGGCTCGGCTCGTCGAGCAGGCTCATGCCGAGTTCCCTCCGCGGAACAGCACGTCGATCTCGTCCCAATCCTGCGGGACCTGGGTCGTCAGAGCGTCGGCGAGCACGTCGAGGTCGGCGGCGGCGTCGGGCGCCACGTCGTCTCCGCGGAACAGCGGCGCGGACGCCGCCCGCCCGCGCGCCGCCTGGTGCAGAACGCTCGCGCCGATCCCCAGAGCGCCGGCCAGGCTGTCGAGCAGGCCCGCCGACAGGCCCGCGGGGTCGAGCCTGCCCTCCTCGAGATCACCCAGGTAGCGCTCGGCCTTCGGCCGCGTCGCCGCGGCCAGGCCGAGCCGCTCGCCGAGGCGATCCGCGAGCTGGGCGCGCGTGAGCGCGGCACGCCGGCGCAGCAGCGGGAGCCACGCCGACCACCAGGAGCCCGGCTCGGCCGCTCCCGCCTGCGCGAGCGCAGCGACGGCGTCGGCGGTGAGCGCCACCAGCGCGGCGTCGTCGTATTCCGGGTCGGGCGCCCACGTCAGGAACGACGCGATCTCGTCCGCGAGCACGTCGCGCTCCGCCGCGTCGACCCGGCGCAGGTGCGCGTCGACGTCGGGACGCCGACCTGCGTTCCAGGCGTCGATGAAGTCGCTCAGGACCCGTTCACGCTCGGTGGTCACGGAGGATCGTCTCCAGTTGCCTCAGGCCGCGGCTGCGCCGGGCGTACACGTTGTCCGGGGTGATGCCGAGCCGCGACGCGATCTCGTCCGCGCTCAGGCGCTCGACGTAGGTCAGCTCGAGGACGGCACGGTAGTTGTCGTTGCGGATCTGTCCGATCGCCCAGGCGACGAGCTCGCTCCTCACACGGCGACGCTCGTCGTCCGCCTCGGCCTCGGCGGCGAGCTGCGCCTGCTCGACCGAGTGACGGGCGATCGCGGCATCGAACGGGCCGGCGTCCGCGGCGCCGTCGTACCGCTCGTCGAGGCTGCCGGCCCGGCGGCGCTCGTGGCGCAGCTCGCGCCGTCCGTGGTCGAGGCACGCGTGCTGGACGCACTGACGCAGCGCCGCCCGGAACTGGCCGAGCGCCGAGCCGGCAAAGCTCGCCCCCATCTCGACGACGCGCAGGAACGCCTCCTGTGCGGCGTCGGCGGCATCTTCGGGGTCGAGCCGGCCACCGCCGGGGAAGCGGAACGCCCTCGCCATGGCCACGACGCGGTCGTGGCTGCGAATCGCGAGCTGCCGCCACATCTCGGCCGCGCGCTCGTCCTCGCCCCGATCGCGGTGATGGCAGTACAGCCGCAGCAGTTCGTCCTCGCGCAGGTGGCGGCACTCGAGCGGGTTCGGGACGGGCGCGGTCGTCATCGGTCGGTCCGCAGTCGCGTCGGCACTGCGCAATCTGACAGGCATCGGGGTCGGACGCACTCGCCGGCAGCCGGCCGCCCCCGGCGCGTTCGGCGCTCGGGTTCGTCAGGGAGCGCGAGGCGCAGGCGGCGGACTGACGGGCTCCGCCAACTCGACGAACCGGCACACGCCGTCCAGCAGGCGCATCTGATCGAGGGATCGGCAGTCGGCGTCAAGCAGGCGCGGCGCGTGCACGAGCACCGCCATGCACTGGGCCCGCGAGATCGCGACGTTGAAGCGGTTGCGATCGAAGAGGAAGTCGAGGCCCCGCGGCACGTCCTCGCCCGACGAGCACGTCATCGCGAAGAAGACGATCGGCGCCTCCTGACCCTGGAACTTGTCCACCGTTCCGACCCGCACGCCGGCCGGGACCAGCCGCTCGATGCACCGGCGCGCGAGGTTGTAGGGCGCGACGACGAGGATGTCGTGGGGCATCAGCGCGGCGGTCTCTCCCTCCTCGTCGGTGACGGTCGCGCTCCCGTCCAGGAGCTCGCGGCAGAGGGTGGCGATGGCCTCCGCCTCCGGGACGGACTGCTGGCTGCAGCCCTCGTGCTCGACGGCCACGACGCGCAACCCGGCGCCGCGCAGCGCGCCGCTCGCCTCGATGCGACGCCGCGCGCACTGCGGCGCCGAGCGCAGCCGCCCGTCGTAGGACCGCTCCGAGGGGAACCGGCACACGTCCGGGTGCATGCGCCAGGTCACGTCGAGGAACACCCCGCGATCGGGCGGGACGACGTCCGCACCGCCGAGCAGATGGCCGAGAACCGACGCCCCGGCACCATCCGGGTGCGACGCCTGGTTGACCTGCGGCAGCTGCTGTGGGTCGCCCAGCAGGACGATCCCCCGCGCGACGGTGCCCGCCGCGACCGCGTTGGCGAGCGCGAGCTGCCCGGCCTCGTCGACGAACAGCAGGTCGAAGCGCTCCCGGTGCTGCGGGCGCGACAGGAGCCACGCGGTCCCGGCCACGAGCTGGTGCTCGTCCCCGTCTGTGGCCTCGTTGTCGTCGACCTGCTCGACGAGGCCGTGCGGCGACGCATACCCGTCGCCCTTGTACACCCCGCGCCATCCGGTCACGCCGCGCGCGGCCGCCTGATGCTCGATCGCCCGCAGGAGGTTCTGGATCGCCGCATGGCTGTTCGCGGTGACCGCGACGCGCCGGCCCGCCTCGAGCGCCGCGACGGCCATGTGCGCGCCGCGGTGGGTCTTGCCCGACCCGGGCGGCCCCTGGATCGCCAGGTACGAGTCGCCGAGCGCGAGCGTCGCCTCGACAAGCGGTCCGACCTCCTCGCCGGCCACGGGCGGAACCACGCTCGGCGGCTCGCGGCGCAGGATCGCGCGGATCGCCGGGAAGCGAGCGGGCGCCGCGTCGAGCGCGTCGGCGACCGCGGTGACGGCGCGCCGGATGGGACCGCCGTCCGGTGGCGCGTCGGGGATCAGCGCGCGGATCTCCGGCGCCGGCTCCGACCGTCCCCGCTTGACGACGAGACGGCGGTCGTCGATCTCGACGACGTTGCAGCTCGCACCGGTGAACGGCTCCCGCGCACGACCCGCCTCGAGTCGGGTCTCCTGCTCGGGGAACCGATAGGTCCACAGCAGCGACCGCTTGTCCTCCACCGGCGCCACGGTCGCATCGAGCGCGACGAGACCGATCGCCTCGCGCTCGTCGGCGAGCTGCTCGGCGGTCATCTCCTGCATCGCGAACCAGTGCCAGTACTGCGGCTTGGACTCGCGGTAGTGGTAGAGGAGCAGACCGGCCAGCAGCCGGCGCTCGGCAGCGTCCGGGTCGAGCTCGACCTCGTCGCCGACCGGGATGCCGTCCAGGAGACGGTCGAGCGTCGGCCGCAGCTCGGCCATGAAGGCGGGCTCGCGCGGCTCCTCGACGTCCGTCTCCTCGGCGTCGTCGAGGTCGACGCCGAATTCGGCCGCGGCCTCGGGCGCCATCTCCTCGACCAGCCACCGGTACAGCGCCGCCGTGGACCGGCAGTCCTCGGCGTTGTAGCGGCGGATCGCGTCCAGGATCGCCGGGTCGCGGGTCTGCCGCCACGTCTCGTAGGCGACGATCGATCCGCCGCCGTCGCGAACCGTGTGCTCGGTGCGGGTGAAGCCGTAGTGGCGCTCCAGCCGCTTGAGCGAGTAGCTCTCCTCCCCGACCTGCATTGCCTGACGGACCACGGCGTACAGGTCGACGAGAACGCCGGCGCGCAGCCAGGCGTCGATGCGCTCCTCGGCGACGCCGTGGCGCTGGGCCAGCGACTTCAGCTTCGACGCCTCGTGAGCGCCGTAGTGGAAGACGTGAAGGCCGGGGTGCCGGGCGCGCAGCGCTTCGACCTCCTCGACGAACGCCGCCAGCGCCGCGGCCTCCTCGTCGAGGTCGTGCGCCCAGCGGCCCTCGTACGCGCCGTCCGCGGTGACCCAGCCCCAGAGGTACTCGATGCCGTCCGCACCGACGTACGGATCGCCTTCGAGGTCGAAGAAGACGTCGCCCGGCGAAGGGGGCGGGAGGCGCCGGTAGCCCCGCCGCGGGATCGGCTCGAGGTGCCGCCGCGTGGGCCGCCCGGTCGCGCGGCTCTCGTGCTGGAGCGCCGCCTGTGCGCGCAGCGTGGCCAGGCGCTCGGGGGCGACGCCGGGGATCGGCGCGTCCGGGCCGACATGGGCGAGCTCGGTGAGCGTGGAGATGCCGCCCGCGACGAGCGCGTCGCGGTCGACACGGCGCGCGCCGGCAACGAACGACAGGTGATCGTCGGCGCGCAGGCGCCCCCGGCACTCCCGCTCGAGGCGGCACAGGGGGCAATTCGCGGCGGGCTCGGGATAGATGTCCCGCACAGGCGCCGCGACGACCTGCTCCAGCCGCGACACGAGACGGCGGTGCAGGGCGGCGAACTCCCGCAGGTCGATCGCCGCCTCCGTCCCGTCGCCCAGGAGCACGACCGCCTCCCACACGGCATCGCCCTGGATGTCGGAGACGAGGCGGGCGTAGAGGCTCAGCTGATGGACGACCTGCGGCTTGACCGACCGCGCCAGCTTCGTGTCGACGACCTCGTACGCGTGCGCGCCGAGCTCCGACGGGCGGTCGACGCGGCGCAGGAAGTCGGCGCGACCCTGCCAGCGCCCGTCGAACAGCACGCCCTGGTAGATGAGCGGCACGCCGGCACGCATGTGCTCGGCGGTCTCGTGAGCCGCCTGCCGCAGCTCCGCCAGCCCGTAGCCGTACGCCGGCAGTTCCACGGCGACGTGGCCGCCGGCGTCCGCGCTCAGCCGGGCGAGCTGAACCTGCTCATAGGAGTCGCCGTGCGCGCGCACCAGCTCGGCGTGCGGGCCGTCGTCGCGCGGCAGGCGTCCGCGCACCCCGAGCGCCGCCTTCAGCTGCTCCTGCGTGAGGCGCGCGCAGGCAAGGAAGCTCGTCAGGTCGCTGGCCGAGAGGACGAGATCGTCGAGATCGTCGAAGCGACGCATGGTGGTGGAAGGTCGTCGGCGGGCGCGCGCACCTGACGGCGGTCCGGTCAAGACCCCATCGGCGCGCGGACCGATCTCCTTGAGCGATCATGCCCCGTCGATCCGACGTCGCCCGCGCCTCCGTAGTCCCTCCCGGCCGATCGTCGGGTTGCCCACATGGGCCCGGTCCCCGAAACTGGGGAATCTGGCGGCATGGGCTCGGAACCGACATCGACGACCTCACCGTCCGAAGCGGACGCGGCCGACCTGCGGCGCCGCTGCGATCCCGCGAGCCTGGGCTTCGAGACGACCGCCGAGGTCGAGCCGTCCGACGCCCCGGCCGGCCAGGAGCCGGCCGAGCAGGCGCTGCGGCTGGCGGCCGAGCTCGACGGCGGCTTCAACGCCGTGGTGACCGGCGCGCCCGGCACCGGCCGGCGCGCGGCCGTGCTGGCCTGGCTGTCGGAGCGGGCGCGGCGCGAGCCGGCGCCGCCCGACCTCGTGTACGTGCCGAACTTCACCGACGCGATGCGCCCGCGCGCGCTCGACGTCCCCGCCGGCCGCGGCGACCAGCTCGCGCACGACGTCGAGACGCTGGTCGCCGACGCGACGCAGCGCCTGCAGGAGGCGTTCGAGAGCGAGGGCTTCCGCACCCGCCACCGCGAGCTGCACGAGGACGTCGACCGCCGCCGGCGCGAGCTCCTCGAGCGCCTGGAGGCGCGCGCCAACGAGCTCGGCGTCGGCCTGCAGCTCACGCCGGCCGGCGTCGTGATGGTGCCGATCGTCGCCCGGCGCCCGCTGACGCCGGAGGAGATGGCGAACATGCCGCCCGAGGCGCGGGCGCGCTTCGAGGCCGCGGTCGAGGAGCTGCGCGACCCGTCCGAGGAGGCGTTCGCCAAGCTGCGCGCGATCGAGCGCGAGGCAGCGGCGCGCCACCGAGAGCTGCGCCGCGACGTCGCGCTCACCGCGGTCAGCGACCTCGTCGACCAGGTGCGGGAGCGCTGGCAGGCGTCGCCGGCGGTAACCGCCTGGCTCGACGAGGTGCGCGAGGACATCGTCGCCAACCTCGACGCGTTCCTCCCCCAGCCGGAGATGCCGCCCCAGGTCATGGCGATCGCCGGCCGGCGCCCCGACCCGTCCGAGCGCTACGCGGTCAACGTGCTCGTGCGCAGCGACCCCGACGGCGGCGCCCCGGTCGTGAGCCCGCAGGACACGTCGTTCGCCGGCCTGTTCGGCCGCATCGAGTACGAGACGACGTGGGGCGCGGTCACCACCGACCACCGCCACCTGCGCGGCGGCGCCGTCCACGCCGCCCGCGGCGGCTACCTGGTGCTCGACGCCCGCGACGTGCTCGGCACGCCGCTGGCGTGGATGCGGCTGAAGGAGCTGCTGCGCTCCGGGACGATCCGCATCGAGAACCCTGGCGCGCAGTACACGGTCTTCCCCGGGGTGACGCCCCAGCCGGAGCCGGTCGCCGCGAACGTCGTCGTCGTGCTGATCGCCACCCCGGACCTGCACGCGCTGATGCACGCCGCCGACGAGGACGTCGCGCGGCTGTTCAAGGTGCACGTCGCGTTCGACGACGAGATGCCGCGCACGCCGGAGGCCGAGCGCGGGTACGCCGCGCTCGTCAGCCGCATGGCGGCCGACGGCGCGACCCCGCACTTCGACGCCGGCGCGGTGGCCGCGCTGATCGAGCACGGCAGCCGCGTCGCCGGCCACCAGGAGCGCCTGACGACGCGCCGGCGCGAGCTGGTCGAGGTCGTCCGCGAGGCCGGCCACCGGGCGCGCAGCGCGCGGCGCGACGTCGTCACCGCCGCGGACGTCCGCGACGCGCTCGCCGCCCGCCACGACCGCTCGGCGCTGGCCGAGCGCCGCCTGCGCACCGCGATCCTCGACGAGACGATCCGCATCGACCTCGACGGCGAGGTCGTCGGGCAGGTCAACGGGCTGGCCGTGCGGTCGGCCGGGCCGATCGCGTTCGGGCATCCCGTGCGGATCACCGCGACCGCCGCGCCCGGCGAGGGCCACGTCGTCGACATCGAGCGCGAGGCGGAGCTCAGCGGCCCGCTGCACGCGAAGGGCGTGCTCATCCTCACCGGCTTCCTCGCCGGCCGCTACTGCGCCGACTCGCCGCTGGCGCTGCGCGCCTCCGTCGTCTTCGAGCAGTCCTACGGGCCGGTGGAGGGCGACTCCGCGTCGGCGGCCGAGCTGATCGCGCTGCTGTCGGTCCTCTCGGGCGCGCCCGTGCGCCAGGGCGTCGCGATCACCGGCTCGATCGACCAGCACGGCCGCATCCAGGCGATCGGCGGCGTCGACGAGAAAGTCGAGGGGTTCTTCGCCCTCTGCCGCGAGCGCGGGCTCACCGGCGACCAGGGCGTCGTCGTCCCCGCGACGAACCTCCGCCACGCGATGCTCGCGCCCGAGGTCGTCGAGGCCGTCGAGGCGGGCCGCTTCCACGTGTGGCCGGTGCGCACGATCGACGAGGCGCTGGCGATCCTCACGGGGCGGGTCGCCGGGGAGCGCGGCGACGACGGCGCGTGGGCGCCGGGCTCGCTGAACGAGGCGGTCCAGAAGCGCCTGCAGGCGATGTCGAGCGCGGCGCGCCGGTCGGCGGGCCGCCCTCGGCGGCGGCGCGCCGACGCGGAGGCGCCGGAATGACGGAGCCGCCGGTCGGCCGGGTCGGCGACTGGATCGAGGAGCCGTCGCTGGACGGGCCGCCGCGGCGGGGGCTGATCCTCGAGGTGCTCGGGAGCGGACCGCACCGCCACTACCGCGTGCGCTGGGACGAGGAGCACGAGGCGATCCACTTCCCGTCGCCGTCGATGCGGATCGTCCGCCCCGCGCGCGCCGACGGGCGGGCCTGAGCGGCTCGTCCATCCGCACTTTCCCCCCAGCCGGTCGGCGGCAGACCGCCGATGCACCGGCGGCCCGCGCCGGAGAGGCTCGGTGCAGACGGGCCGGAGGAGCCCGTCGCCAACCGACCGGAAGGAGGAGCATGGCCTCCACCCGCACCCCCACCAAGTCGGCGGCGCCCAAGGGCGTCGCGGACCACCTCCAGGACGCCCTGGAGGACCTCGACCGGGCGCGCGAGCGTGCCGGCGAGGAGGCGCGCGAGGGGATCGACAAGGCGGTCGAGCAGATCCGCAGCGCGATCAGGTCGCGCGCCGAGGCGGCTCAGGACGAGCTCGCCGAGTGGCGCGAGGCGCTGGAGCAGGCCGGAGAGGACCTCAAGCGCGAGATCGGGCTCCTGGCCGTCCGCATGCAGGACTCGCCGAAGACGCTGAAGGAGATCGGCGCCGAGGTGCGCCGCCGGACGGCCGAGCTGCGCACGGAGGAGCCGGCTGACTGACCGGCCCGTCGCGGCGGCGCGACCGACGTCCGCCGCCGCGACCCGCGCCGGCGCTCACGCGGTGTCGGTCGCGTCCCGCCCGCGGGACAGCGGGATCTCCACCTCGACGTGCGGCGCCTCCGGCGCCGTCGCGGCGATCCCCAGCTCGCCGGCCGGCCAGCCCGAGAAGCGTAGACGTCGGCGACGCCGCGCACGCGCCCGTGCTCGTCGGTCGGCAGGAAGCCGTGGACGTCGCACGGCAGGCCGGGAAGCCGTGCCCCACCAGCCGCGGCAGCGCCACGACCCGGTCCACGTCGAGCGTGTTCGCGCCCGGCATCAGCACGAGGCGGTGCCCGGCGGTGACGTCGGCGAACGCGTCGAGGTGGAGCCGGACGCCCGCGTCGCGCAGGATCTCGGCCACGGCGTGGCCGGGACCGGGACCGAACACGGCCAGCGCGTCGGGCTCGGGCGTGACGAGATGGACCTCCACGTGGCAGCGCTCCTCAGCGGGGATGGGACGGGACATGCGAGTGCTCCTCGGGCGCGCGCCCTCGGGACGGCCGGACGTCGTCGCGGGCGCCGGCGCGCTCGCGGCGCGCGCGCATCATCGCCCTGACCTGGGCGACGCGCTGCTCGAGCAACCGGCGCTCGCGTGCCATCGCGATGCGAAGTCCGGGGGCCATGCCGCGACGCTACGCCCGCGTCCCGGCCGCCGGCAACGACCACAACCCCGGAGTCGTCTCCGTAGACCCTGCGGATACGCATGCGATCCGTGGTGGGCACGGACCCCGCTCGGGCGCCTTTCACCGATGCCCGCGGCCACCGGCGGGCATAGCGTCGGGCCGACACCGACGGGAGGTCTTCATGTCTGACGTCATCGTCGTGGGCGTCGACGGGCGTCCGCACTCGCGCGACGCGGTCACGCTGGGCTGCGCGCTGGCGGAGGTCACGGGCGCCAAGGTCGTCCTCGCCCACGTTCATCCCTACGACCCGCTCGCCTTCGGCGTCGGCGGCACCGGACCGCTGGCCGACGACGCGCGGCGCCTGCTCGACGAGGCCGCCGAGGGCGCGCCGTGTCCGGTCGAGACGGTGCCGATCGCCGCCGGGTCGCCGGCCCAGGGGCTGCACGCGATCGCCGAGGAGCGCAAGGCGAGCACGATCGTCGTCGGCTCCAGCCACCGCGCCGGCATCGGCCGGATGCTGCTCGGCAGCCACGCGGAGGCCGTCGTCGCCGGCGCGCCCTGCGCCGTCGCGGTCGCGCCCGCCGGGCTCGCGGATCGCGACTGGCGCCTGCGCCGGATCACGGTCGGCTTCGACGGGGGCGCCGAGGCGCGCGAGGCGCTGGAGGCGGCGCGCAGGCTCGCGCGGGCCGCCGGCGCGACGGTCGCGCTCGTGGGCGTCGTGCCCGACGAGGCGTCCTACGCATGGACGCCGTACACGTACGTGCCCGACTGGGAGCGCGTCCGCGAGGCGCAGCGCGAGCGCCTGGAGCATCAGCTGCGCTCCGCGGCCGAGGGCGGCCCGATCGAGATCCGGGTCGGCGACCCGGCCGAGCAGCTCGACGGCGCGACCGTCGGGACCGACCTGCTCGTGCTCGGGTCGCGCGGCTACGGGCCGATCCGCCGGGTGCTGCTCGGCGGCACCGCGCACCGCGTCGTGCGCCACGCCGCCTGCCCGGTCCTGGTCGTCCCCCGCTCGGCGCGGGTAGCGACCACACACACCGACGACCCACCCAAGGAGGTGGCAGCAGCATGAGCGTTGCGAAGGTCATCGAGATCTCGGCGACGTCCGAGACCAGCTTCGAGGACGCGATCCGCAACGGCCTCGCGAAGGCCGCGGAGAGCGTGCGGGACATCCGGGGCGCCTGGGTCAAGGAGCAGATGGTGCGCGTCGAGGACGGCAAGGTCGCCGAGTTCCGCGTCGACCTGAAGGTCACGTTCGTGCTCGAGTGACGGCGGCGGCCGCGGGCGCGGTCACGCGCCCGCGGCGCGCAGCGTCGCCACGCCGGCGATCACCAGCGCCGCGCCGGCGACCCGGGCCGCCGTCAGCGCGTCGCCGGCGACGAGGATCCCGAGCACGACCGCGCCGAGCCCGCCGATGCCGGTGAACACGACGTAGGCCGTCCCGACGGGCAGCTGCTCCATCGCCTTCGACAGCGGCACGATCGCCGCCACCGCCAGCGCCAGGCACAGCAGCGTGGGCAGGGGGCGCGTGAAGCCGTCCGTCGGCCGGATGCTCTGCGACCAGGCGACCTCGAGGGCGCCGGCGACGCCGAGCCACGCCCACCCGCTCATCGCGCGAGCTCCCGTCCGAGCGCGGCCGCCTCGGAGAGGGCCGCCTCGCGCCGGGCGGCGAGGTCGGGGGCGCCGGGCCACGTCGGCTGCAGGCGCACCACGTCGATCGGGCCGAACCCGCACATCTCGAGCCAGTGCTCGAGGTAGGGCGCGTGGAAGTCGACCCCGAAGCTCGGCGGGACGCCGGGCGCGTAGACGTGGCTGGTGGCGAGCACGACGGCGCGCCGCCCGCCGAGCAGCCCGTGGTAGCCGGTGTCGGGGTCGAAGCCGAAGGCGACCCCGGGCTGGGTCAGCGTGTCGATGAACAGCTTCAGCGTCCAGGGGACCGTGGCGTTCCACATCGGCGCCGCGAGGACCACCGCGTCGGCCGCCGCGACGCGCTCGCCGAGCGCGAGCACCTCGCGCCAGGCGTCGGCGGTCGTGTCGGGCGGCGCCTCGCCGCCGACGACGGCCATCTTCGCGCGCGCCTGGGCGGTGGCGAAGGGCGCCAGCGGCTCGGCGAACAGGTCGAGCGTGTCGACGTCGCCGCCGCCGGCGTCGCGGAACGCGTCGACGAGCGCCGAGGCCAGGCGCAGCGACTCGGACTCCTCGCCGCGGGGCGAGGCGGTGACCAGGAGCAGACGGGTGGGCATGTCGCGAGAACCTCCGAGACTAAGCGGAACGTATTCCGGTTGTGAGCCCATCGTAGCGGAACGCGTTCCGTTTCTGCCACACTCCGTGCGATGCCCCAGCCCCGGCGCAGCGACGCCGCACGCAACCAGGCGCGCGTGCTCGCCACCACCGAGGAGCTCGTCGCCCGCAGCGGCGCCGCCGCGCTGCGCATCGCCGACGTCGCCGCGGCCGCCGGCGTCGGGGCGGGCACGATCTACCGCGCGTTCGGCGACAAGCGCGGCCTGCTCATGGCGCTCGTGGACCAGCGCGAGCGCGAGCTCCAGGAGGCCGTCATCCGCGGCGATCCGCCGCTCGGGCCGGGCGCGCCCGCGGCGCAGCGGCTGCGCGCGTTCCTGCACGCGCTGCTCGAGCTCGTCGTCGCCAACCGGGAGGTGCTCGCCGCCGCCGACGAGGGGTCGCCGGTCTCCCGCCACCACACCGGCGTGCACCAGGCCTGGCGCCAGCACGTCGCCGTGCTGCTGACCGAGATGGGCGCCGGCGCCGACCCGACCGTGCTGGCCGAGCTGCTGCTCGCGCCGCTCGCCGCCGGCGTGCAGGTGCACCTCGTCGACGAGCGCGGCGTCGAGCCGCAGGCGATCGCCGGCGCGCTCGACGTCCTGCTCGACGGCCTGGCGCCGAGATCGCCTGCTGGACGCTGACGCCGCTCGAGCGTCGCGATCAGCGCTGCAGCGGCCAGTCCCCGTTGACGGCGATGTAGTACTGCAGGCCCGGCGCGGGCGACGGCACGTTCGGGACGGCGAAGCGGCGATGCGCCTGCTCGGGCGTCGGGGTGCCGTTCATGACGGCGTCGAGCGCCGGATAGTCGTCGGCGGAGACGGTGCGCCCGTCCGCGGGGATCCAGGTGTCCGCCCACCGCGGCGGCTCGCCGGCGAATAGGTCGATCTGGCCGACCGCCGGGTCGGAGACGATCGTCCCGGCGATGCACATCATCCAGGTCAGGCCGTGCGGCGCCGTGAGGTTCGGCAGGGTGACGGTGAGCTGGTCCCAGGCGTAGGGGACGCGGTCCGCGCGCAGCCGATCCTGGATCGTGAGCGTGCGCCCGTCGGCGCGCGTCCAGCCGGGGTCGCTGGCGCCGAGCGCGCCGGGCAGCATCCACAGGTCGACCTCGCCGACCGTGCACGGGCCGAGGTCCTCCTGCGTTGGGATCCGGCCGTGCGCGCACGCGTACCAGGTCGTGCCCGGCGCGGGCGAGGCCAGGTTCGGCAGGGCGGTCGTGCGGACCACGTCGCCGCCGAAGGTGCTCCCGAAGATCGACGCGACCTCCAGGTACTCCAGGGACTGCAGCGTGCGGCCGTCGGCGGGCAGCATGTTCCGCACCGGCCGGTTCGTGGCCATGAGCTGGAACTGGCCGACGGTGCAGTCGGTCGCGCCGGTCCCGGCGTTGTCGATGAACAGCGTCGCGCGCCCGAAGCGGCGCGGGATCCGCCGGTCGAGCTGGGCGTGCAGCTGCGGCAGCCCCGGGCCCAGCGCCGCGAGGCGGCGCACCGTGAAGCGCAGCGTGCGGCGCGCCCGGTCGTAGGCGGGCCGGCGCAGCTCGAGCGCGATCGTGTCCCGCGAGTGGTGCTCGGTGTCGAGCACGAGCGCGGCGTTCGGCGCGACGCGCGCGAAGTCCAGGTCCGGCCAGGCCCCGATGAGCTGCGAGGTCAGCACGTGGCCGGCGTTGCGATCGGGGCGGTCGGTGAACCAGGTCGCCCGCCGATCGACGCCCCGCAGGGTCAGGACGAGCGTGCCGCCCGACTGGCGCAGCGTGCCCCGCTCGGCGCCGACGGTGAACAGCAGGGAGGCGTCGGTGGGCACGCCCGGGAGCGGGGCGGCCGACGCGGGCGCGGCGGTGGCGGCGAAGAGGGCGACGAGGAACGCGATCAGCAGACGACGTGTGCGGGACATGCGAGGAACCTGGGTCGTGTGGCGCGTGTGTCGGTTGCGTGTCGCCGCGCATATCGGCGCGTCGCCGCTCGTCCTTGAGCCCTGCGCTCAGGGCCTCGGTGCGAGCCGCCGCGCGACCGCCTTGCGGCCCTCTTCGACGGCGATCACGAGCGGCGGCCAGAGCGCGAGCGCCAGCCAGTGCCACCCGTTCAGCGGGGCGGTGTGGAAGAGGTCCTGCAGCCCGGGGACGTAGGCGAGCAGGGCGACCATCGCGATCTCGACCGCGATGCCGGCGAGCAGCAGGCGGTTGCCGAGCCAGCCGACGCGGCGCAGCGGCAGGCGATCGGTGCGCCAGGCCAGGCCGGCGCCGACCTGCGCCATCACGATCGCGGCCATCGTCATCGTCGTCGCCTCGCGGTACAGCGTCCCGGTGTCGGGCAGCGCCTCCCACGGCCGCCAGCCCGCCAGCCAGAACGCGAACACGAAGCTCGCCATCGCCGCCAGCCCCTCGAGCGGGCCGATCCACCCGAACACGCGGCCCAGCGTCGCCCGGTTGAGCAGATGCTCGCCGCGGGGGCGCGGCGGGCGCGCCATCGTGCCGGGCTCCGGCCGCTCGGTGCCGAGGCCCATCGCGGGGATCTGGTCCGTGCCGAGGTCGATGGCCAGGACCTGCATGACGACGAGCGGAAGCGGCACGGCCCCGCCGGAGATGCCCCACACGAGGAACGGCACGAGCTGGCCGACGTTGGAGCAGAAGTGGTAGCCGGCGAAGCGCCGGATGTTGTCGTAGACCGCGCGGCCCTCCTCGATGGCCGCCACGACGGAGGCGAAGTTGTCGTCGATCAGGACGAGGTCCGCGGCCTCCTTGGCGACCTCGGTGCCGCCGCGGCCCATCGCGACGCCGATGTCGGCGTGCCTGAGCGCCGGCGCGTCGTTGACGCCGTCGCCGGTCATCGCGACCACCTCGCCCTCGTCGCGCAGGAGCTGCGCGAGCCGCAGCTTCTGCTCGGGGTCGATGCGCGCGAAGATCACGTCGCGCTCGCCCAGCCGGCGGCGCAGCTCCTCGTCGTCCATCGCCGCCAGCGCGTCGCCGGTGATCACCTGCACGTCGCCGTCGACGAGCCCGATGCGGCGGGCGATCGCCTCGGCCGTGCGGCCGCTGTCGCCCGTGACCATGATCAGCCGGATGCCGGCCCGCCGGCAGCGGCGGACCGCCTCGGGCACCTCCGGGCGCGGCGGGTCGATCATGCCCACGAGCCCGAGCAGCTCGAGGTCCCGTTCGATCGCGTCGGCGTCCTCGCCGACCCCGTCGGGGAGGACGCGGCGGGCGATGGCCAGCACGCGCAGGGCGTCGTGCTCCATCGCGTGCGCGGCGGCGAGGGCGGCGTCGCGCACCGCGTTTCCGGCGGTCGTGCGCGGCAGGACGACCTCGACGGCGCCCTTCACGTAGGCGATGCGCCGGTCCCCGGCCAGGTGGACGCTCGTCATGCGCTTGCGCTCGGAGCTGAACGGCAGCTCGAACAGCCGCGGCGCGCGGGCGGCCTCCTGCTCGTGGCGCAGCCCGCCCTTCTCGCCGAGCACGACGAGCGCGGCCTCGGTCGGGTCGCCGATCGCGGCCCATCCGCGGTCGCCGTGGATGAGCCGCGCGTCGTTGCAGAGCATGCCGGCGCGCAGCAGCTCGGCCAGCGGCCGCGGGTCGACGACCGCGCCGTCCGCGCGGAAGCGGCCGAACGGCTCGTACCCGGCGCCCTCGACCGCGAGCTCGCGATCGGGCGTCCACACGCGGGCGACCGTCATCTGGTTCTCGGTCAGCGTGCCGGTCTTGTCGGTGCAGATGACCGTGGTCTCGCCCAGGGTCTCGACCGACGACAGGTGGCGCACGAGCGCGTTGCGGCGGGCCATGCGCTGCGTGGCCAGCGCGAGCGAGAGGGTCACGGTCGGCAGCAGCCCTTCGGGGACGAGCGCGACCGTGACGCCGATCGCGAACACGAACCGGTCGGTGACCCCCATGCCCGCGAAGCCGGCGACGACGAAGAAGACGACGCCGATCGAGACCGCCAGCAGGGCCACGATGCGGGTGAGGTGGTCGAGCTCGTGCTCCAGCGGCGTGCGCTCGTGGGGCGCCTGCTGGGCCAGCGTCGCGATGCGGCCGAAGCGGGTCGCCATGCCGGTCCGCGTCACCACTGCCTCGGCCGTCCCCGCCGTGACGTAGGTGCCGGCGAGCACCTCGCGCTGCGGCGCGACCGGCACGGACTCGCCGGTGAGCGCCGACTCGTCGATCCGCAGGTCGCGGGCGGTGACGAGCTCGGCGTCGGCGGCCACCCGGTCGCCCGGCTCGAGCAGCAGCACGTCGCCGGGGACCACCTCCTCGCTGGCGATCTCGGTCGTCGCGCCGTCGCGGCGGACGCGGACGCGCTGGGGCAGCATCCGGCGCAGCGCCGCCACCGCCTGCGCCGCCCGGCTCTCCTGGAGGTGGGAGAAGACCGCGTTGACGAGGATGACGACCACGATCGCCGCCGTCAGCTCGGGCATTCCCGCCAGGAGCGCCAGCCCGGCGCCGGCCCACAGCAGGAGCGCGAGCAGCTGCACGACGTTGGCCAGGAACCGGCGCAGCCGCGACGGCCCCTCGGACTCCGTGACCGTGTTGGGGCCGACCTCCGCCAGCAGCCGCCTGGCGGCGTCGCTGGTCAGGCCCGCGGCCTGCGCCGCGGAGCCGTCAGGGGGACGGGGTGCACGGGCATCGACATCCACGTGACCGCAAGGTCGACCATCGTGGCCTGCGCGTCATCCGGCGCCGGCCACAGGCCGAGGTGTGGGTGATCACGGAACCCGCGCCCGGCGCGCGTCAGTCGGTCGTGCGCGTGAACCGCAGCAGGACGACGTGCCAATGCGTCTCGACCGACCGCGGGTCGGCGACGATCCGCGCCTTCAGGCGGGACTCGAACTCCGAGGTGAGGGCGCTCACGTCGCGGGTGTCCTCCAGGGCGCTCCACAGCGAGGGCTCGAACGCGGCGGCGAAGAACGCGGTGACCTGGTCGGCGAACGCGTCGACGTCGTTCGTGCGCTCGTAGGCCTCCAGCAGCATGTCGGGCAGCGCGAGCAGGTCGTGCTCCTCGACGCGCCACGCCTGGGCCAGCTGACCGTCCTGCAGCGGCGCGAGGAACTCGGCCCGCGTGCGGTTCCAGGTCGGGATCGTCATGTGCGCGTACTCGCTCTTGTCGAGCTTGCCGTCGTCGACGAGCTCGACGAGCACGGCGTTGGCCGCCGCCATCAGGCCCTCCGCGCCGCTCGACCCGTCGTCGGCGGCCGCGCCGCCGACCACGACGAGCTGCCCACCCGGCACGAGCTCGTCGGCCCGGTGCGTGAGGAAGGCGCTCCAGTCCTCGCGGGCCTGCTGCGCGAACGCCTCCCGGACGTCGCCCGTCGCCGACGTGCTGAAGATGTGGTCGGGCACCTGCGCGGGCAGGCGCGAGAGCCAGTGCACGGCGATCGCCGTCCACGCGAGGTGCAGCTCGCCCGCCGGGAACAGCCGCTCGTAGAACGACCGCGCCTCGGCGAACGCGAACACGCCGGGCATCTGCGCGTAGGACCCGGGCGTGCTCAGGACGTTGTGCAGCAGCGCGTTGAAGTCGTTGTCGAGGATGTCGGTGTGGACGACCGTGACCGGCGTCTCGGTCCCCGTCCGCCTGCGCACGCCCTCGACGACGGCGCGCATCGGATCCAGCGAGTTCGTCCCCGCCGCCGCGCCCAGGTCGGCCGCGCGGAACGGCGCGCCGTCGGCCGGCAGCGCCACCGCCTCCAGCGCGCGGGCGAGCATCGGCATGCCGTTGCTCTCAGCGGAGTGCTGGACGCCGGAGTGCCTGGCGTACCCGCTCCCCATCACCCCCGCCGCGGCGCGCTCCGCCGAGTCCTTGGCCTTGGCGCTGCTCATGGTGCGCGGCATCGTAACGGCGGCGCCGGGTCTCAGCTTGCGACGGTGAGCACGAGGAGGGCCGCGCAGGCCGCCGCGATGAGGACGATGGCGGCGCCGGTGATCGCGCGTCCGCTGCGGCTCAGAGTCGCGTCCCCGGCGACCTGCGGGTCGCACGCGAGCGCGCGCAGGAACGGCAGGATCGCCAGGAGGAGCACCGCGTTGAGCGCCTGGGTGAGGTACAGGACCGAGACGAGCGGAAGCGCCGGGACCAGCACGATCACGGCGGCCACCGCCATCGCGCCGAGGAACGTCCCGTAGAAGAGCGGCGCGTCGCGCAGCGGCCGATCCAGCCCCTCCGGGCGGCCGGCCGCCTCGCACACCGAGTAGGCGGTCGACAGCGGCACCACCGCGGCGGCGAGCAGCGCAGCGCCGAGGAATCCGGCGCCGAAGAGCGTCGCCGCGAGCGAACCGGCGACCGGTTCGAGCGCCCGTGCCGCATCGCCGCCGCTGTCGATCGCGACGCCGGCCGGATGCAGCGTGGCAGCGCAGGCGACCACGACGAACGCGCCGATGATCCCGGTGAGCACGGCGCCGGTGACGACATCGATCCGCTCGTAGCGCAGATCCGCGACGGTGAGGCGCTTGTCGACGGCGTAGCTCTGCATGAACGCCAGCCCCCACGGCGCGAGCGTCGTGCCGAGCGTCGCCACGCACAGCAGGACCGCGTCGCGGCCCTCCGGCAGGCGCGGGACGACGAGCCCCGTCGCGGCGGCGCCCCAGTCGGGGCCGGCGAGGATGCCAGCGGCGACGTACGCGACGAACACCGCGCTGAGCGCGAGCAGCACGTGCTCGACCCGGTGGAAGCTGCTGCCGAGCACCAGCGCGCAGACGGCGACCGCGGCGATCGCGACCGCCGGGCCGCGCGGCACGCCGGCGAGCAGATCGGCCCCGACCGCGACGCCGGCGAGCTCGGCGGCGAGCGTCCCGACGTTCGCCACCAGGAGCGCCGTGACCGCGACGACCGTCGCCGGGCGCCCATAGCGCTCGCGCACCAGCGCGACCAGCCCCTTGCCGGTCACGACGCCCAGGCGGGCGGCGAGCTCGTGGAACACCACCAGCGCCGCCGTGGAGAGCGTGAGGACCCACAGCAGCTCGTAGCCGTACTCGGCGCCGAGGATCGAGTAGGTCGTGATGCCGGCCGGGTCGTCGTCGGAGAGCCCGGCGAGCAGCCCCGGGCCGAGGACGGCGAGCAGCGCCACCGGCGGGACCGCGCGGCGACCGAGCACGCGCCGCCGGCGATGGTGCGCGCGCAGGTGGGGCGTGCGGCCGACGAGCGGCCGGCGATCGGCGCTCAAGTTCCCGCCGACGGTGTGGCGATCAGCCGGGTCACGACCCGGATGATGGTCGTTCCGGCGCGCTCCTGGGGCAGCGGACGTCGGGGCGTCGCGTCCCGCTCAGGACACGGCGAGCGTCCGGTGGGTCAGCCGTCGCGACGCCGCGACGAGGAAACCGGCCTCCAGCAGCAGGCACACCACGCCCGAGAGCTCCCAGTCGGACTCGTGCAAGCCCGGCAGGCCGACGGTGCGCGACAGGACGAACCCCGCGCCCATCCCGGCCATCGCGGCGGCCGCCGCGGCCCAGGCCCGGAGGTCGTCGCGCAGCCACAGCCATGCGGCGAGGCCCAGCTCGACGAGGCCGCCGACGATGAACAGCGCGCCAACGTAGGCCTGCTCGGAGAGGTACTCGGGCGCGAGCAGCAGGTGGATCACCGCGACGAGCGCCACGGCCACGGCGGCGATGCGGCGAGCAGTCTGGGACGGCATGGGGACTGACCTCCCTGGGTCGGATCGATTGCGCGATCACGATGCCCACGCCCCGGTCATCGCCGTGCGAGAGGACGGCAAGGATCCGGCAAAGCCCGCCGCCGCGTCAGTCGTCGTCGGCGTCGTCGCGGTCGTGCTCGTGCTCGCCGTCGTGGGAGTCGTGCGAGCCGCGCGTGTCGGTGGTCCGGTCCCGGTCGCCGCCCGCCGGGACGACCAGGTGCGCGTCGTCGGATCGCGAGCCCGACAGCGCGATGTGCTGGGTGACGAGCTCCGTGGCGGCGTAGGCGATCCCGATCGCGAGGGCGAGGCCGGCGAGGCCGAGCGCCAGCCAGGCGGCGACGCGGCACGTGGGTCGGCTCATGCCGGCGCCTCCTCCCGCTCCGGCGACGCGACCGGCAGTCGTAGCACGGCGACGGCGCCCCCGCCCGGGCGACCGGCGAGCGTCGCCTCCCCGCCCCAGGCTCGGGCGAGCTCGCGCGCGATCGTCAGCCCGAGCCCGGAGCCCGGGGACGCGCGACCGGCCCGTCCCCGGTGGAACCGCGCCCAGACCTGCTCCTCCTCGCCGGGCTCGAGCCCGGGTCCGCGGTCGCGGACCTCGATGCGGCCGGGGGCCGCGGCGAGCTCCACCACGGTCCCGGACGGCGCGTAGCGGATCGCGTTCTCGACCATCGCGTCGAGCGCGCGCTCCACGTCGCGACGAGGCGCGAACGCGCCCGCGCCATCTTCGTCGACCACCTCCAGCGCGACGCCGGCGCGGTCCGCCACGGGCGCCCAGCGGGTGGCGGCCGCCCGCACGACCTCCGCGAGGTCCTGTCGCTCGGGCGGGGCGTCGCGCTCGCCGGCGCGCGAGAGCACGAGCAGCTCGTCCACGATCGCCGCCAGCCGATCGACCTCGGCGGTGGCCGCGTCGAGCTCGCGGGCGACCTCGGGCGTCAGGTGGGCCGCCTGCGCCTCCTCGATGCGCAGGCGCACCCCCGTGAGCGGCGTGCGCAGCTGGTGCGACGCGTCGGCGACGAACTCCCGCTGGACGGCGATCATGCGAGCGACCCGGGCCGTCATCTCGTTGAACGCGCGCGCGAGCGCGACCTGCTCGCGGCTGCCCTCCTCCGGCGCCCGCGTGTCCAGGTCGCCGCTCGCCACCCCTTGGGCGGCCCGCTGGAGCCGCACGATCGGTCGCGCGATGCCCCGAGCGATCAGCGCGGCGGCACCGAGCCCCACGACCATGACGACGACGCCCAGCAGCGCGAGCGCCAGCACGATCCGGTCGACGGCCGCGCCGGCCGCCTCGGTGCTCTGGGTCACTCGCACCACGCCCGCCGTCCGGCCGGCGTCCACGATCGGGACCGCCGTGGCGAGCAGGTCCCGACCGACCGACTGGCTGTAGCGCACCTGCTGCCGCGAGGCGCCGCCGAGCGCGGCGGCGATCTCCGGACGGTCGCCGTAGGACTCCCCGCGGCCGGACGCCCCGGCGCTGTCGGCGAGAACCCGCCCACGGGCGTCCAGGACGAGCACCCGCCCGCCCGCCGTGTCGGCGGCGGTCTCCACCAGCCGGTCGAGCGGATCCAGCGCCGGCGGGTCCACGAGCTCCGACGCGGCGGACGCCACGATCTGCGCCTGGTCGCGCGCCTGGGCACGGACCTCGTGGTCGACGCGGTCGCGCAGGCTCAGCGCCAGCGGCACCTCCAGCGACACGATCGCCAGCAGCAGCACGTAGCCGAACCCCAGCAGCAGCCGCGCGCGCAGGCCCACCTCAGCCTCCCGAGCGGAACCGGTATCCGACGCCCCGCACCGTCTCGATCCAGCGCGGCGCGTCGGCGTCGTCGCCGAGCTTGCGCCGCAGCGCGGCGACGTGGACGTCCAGCGTCTTGGTCGACCCGAACCAGTTGACGTCCCACACGTCCGCCATCAGGTCCCCGCGGGGGACGACGTGGCCGGCGTCGCGCGCTAGCCGCTCCAGGAGGTCGTACTCCTTGCGCGTGAGCGCGAGCTCGGTCCCGTCGAGCACCGCTCGGCGGGCGCGGCGGTCGATGACCAGCCCATCGATCCGCTGGCGTGGCGGACCGGTCTCGCGCCGTCCCCCGGCCCGGCGCAGGATCGCCCGGATGCGCGCCACCACCTCTGCGCTGCTGAACGGCTTGACGACGTAGTCGTCGGCGCCGAGCTCCAGTCCGACGACGCGGTCGAGCTCCGATCCGCGAGCGGTCAGCATCACGATCGGGACATCCGACGTCCGGCGCAGCTCGCGGCAGACGTCGCGGCCGTCGCCGTCGGGCAGCATCAGGTCGAGGACGACGAGATCGGGGGGTCGGTCGCGCGCGGCGCGCATCGCGTCGGCGGCGGTCCCGACCGCCTGCGCCTCGTAGCCGGCCCGCCGCAGCGCCGCCGTGAACGGCTCGGCGATCGACGGCTCGTCCTCGACGAGCAGGATGCGCGCAGGCATGCGCTGATTGTCCCCGGCCGATCGGGCCGCGCGTCCGGATTTTGCCGAATCTTTGCCTGCGGTTGGCCCGCTCGTTGTCCGGCACGACGCATCCTCATCGGCAGGTCCCGTCCCACGACACGAGAGGCTCGAATGTTCACTCTCCGCAGGTTCGCCACCGCCCTCGTCGTGGTCGCGCTCGTCGCCCTCGGCGTGGTCGCCGGTATCACCCGCTCGGAGCGGTCTCCGGCCGAGCCGGCCGCCGCCACCGCGCCGACGGAAGCCGGCGCGACCGCGCCGGCCGCGAGCGACGCCACGGCCGCGGCCGTCGCGCGGGCGTCTGGTGACGACGACGAGCGCTTCGACGACGACGACCGCTTCGACGACAGGCACCACGACGACGACCACGACGGGCACGTCGACGATGACTGACCGCCCGCCCCTTCCCCAGCCTCCCCCGGCCCGGTACGTCGCGCTGTCGTCGCTGGCGCTCTTCGGCGTGATCGCCCTGCTGCTCGCGGTCCGGCTGCTCGCCGGGCACGACCCCGCCGCCGGCGGGGCGACCGGCGACCGGTCGCCGGCCGCGCTCGTCGCGCCGCCCGAGCCCGGAGCCGCCGAGTCGGGCGGCGGCGGGTCCGCCTCCGCTGCGCCCCCGCTGGTCACCCGCGCGTCGTGATGGTCGCCTCGCTCGTGGACCACCGCTTCCCCGTCATGGGCACCGATGCGCGCCTCGTCGCCGCCGCCCCGCACCGCAGCGCCCGGGCGGGCGTGGAGATGCTCCTGCGAGTGCAGCGCGCGTGGCTGGAGAACGTCGACCGGCGCCTGACGCGCTTCCGGCCCGAAAGCGACCTGCAGCGGCTCAACGCCGACCCACGTGCGCGCGTTCCGGCCGGACCGCTGCTCAGGCGGGCGGTCGCCGCGGCGTGCTGGGCGGCGGCCCGCACCGGCGGCCTCGTGGACCCCACGCTCGAGGCGGAGGTGGCGGCGACGGGCTACCGGTCGCCGTGGCGGCACGCGGCCGCGATGCCCCTCGCGGACGCGCTCGCCAGCGCGCCGGAGCGTCGCGCCGCGCGTCCCGCCGACGGTGCGCGCTGGCGCGCCGTCCGCGTGGGCGACGGCTGGATCGAGCGTCCGTCCGGGGTCCGACTCGACCTCGGCGGCAGCGCGAAGGGGCTGGCCGCGGATCTCGTCGCGGCACGCCTCGAGGGCCTACCCGCCTACGCCGTCGATTGCGGCGGCGACCTGCGGGTGGGTGGCCGGGACCCCGCCGGCCCGTTCACGGTCGCGGTCGAGCATCCGCTGACGGGCGCCGTCTGCGCCACCGTCGCCGTGCGGTCGGGCGCGATCGCCACGTCCGGGCTGGCGCGGCGCGTCTGGCGCGACCCCGGCGGCGGCGCGGCCCATCACATGCTGGACCCGGCGACCGGCCGTCCCGCGTGGACCGGCCTCGTCTCCGCGACGGCGCTGGCGCCGACCGCGGTCGAGGCCGAGGCGCTCGCGAAGGCGGCGCTGCTCGCCGGACCGCAGGGCGCGGGCGCCTGGCTCGCGTGCCACGGCGGGCTCGTCATCGGCGACGACGGCCGACTTGAGCTCCACGGCCCCATCGAGGTCGACGCATGACTCCGACGACCGCGTCCGACCCGCTCGTCTACGGGTGGTGGATCGCAAGCCGGGCCTCCGGGCTCGTCGCGCTCGTCCTCGTCACGGCGGCCGTGCTGCTCGGGCTGACGCTCGGCGGACGGATGACCCGCCGGCCGGGGATGGCGCGCGTCGTCAAGACGCTCCACGAGCAGACCGCGCTCGCCGGGCTCGTGGCCGTCGCGGTCCACGGCCTCACGCTGCTCGGCGACGGCTGGCTGCGTCCGAGCCTCGCCAACCTCGTGGCGCCGTTCACGCTCGGGTACCGACCCGTCTTCACGGGACTGGGCGTGATCGCCGCCGAGCTCGTCGCCGTGCTCGCCCTGTCGTTCTACGCCCGCCGGCGGATCTCCCCACGCCGCTGGCGCGTCGCGCACCGGCTCACGCCGCTGGCCTACGGCCTCGCGGTCGCGCACGCCCTCGGGTCCGGCAGCGACATGCAGGGCTGGGTGCGCCTCGCGACGCTCGCCTCGGTGGCGCCCGTCGGCATCCTCCTGCTGGAGCGGCTGCGGGCCCGGCCCGCCGCCCGGCCTTCACGGCCGACACGCCCTCTGCCGGACTCGAACCGGCGACCCCTTCCTTTCCATGGAGGTGGACGTTCCCAGCCGCTCGGACCGAGGCGCGCAGGCGTGAGCTGAGCCCGTGCCTGGCGCTGCGCCGAACATCGGCCATCGCCGCCCCATGACACCGGTCGGGAGCGCCAAGACGCCGATCAGGCGAATAAGGTCAAGCGATCGTGACCGATGCTCGGGCACTCGCCGACGAACTGCGTGGGTGCACGACGCTCTGGAGCGCCTGTTGCATGCTCCTTCGCGCGTGGCGCTCATCCATCCCAGCCGAACCGGCCCGTCACGCTTCCGGAGGGAAGTGGGACGCGTGGGCGGCGCTTCAGGGTCAAGTGGCGGCCGCGATCGAGACCGTCGAGGACGGCCATGTCGATGAGGATCTCCGGGAACAGCTCATCAGCTGGACTCTCGACGAGGCCGGAAACGTCGATCCAGACCGAGTCGACGCAGTCGCTTGGGGGATCAGCGACGCTGGCGTGGAGTCATTCGAAGCACAGTGGCTGGCCGAGCTGACGGCACCCGAGCCACGACCGTTCACGCTGCGGGAAGGGGATCTGTTTCCCGTCCCCGACCCGTCGTGGCGGCCGCTGGCGGATCACCGACTCACCGCTCGCCCGTCGCGCATGCGCAGTCCAGACGTGGGCGACCTGCCTCACGTGCGGGCGTTCAAGCCTGGGCCGGTCGATGTGGTCATCGACCCCCGGTTCGACGGCATCCTCAACATGCTCATCGACGAGCTGCAGGTCGTTGCTGCGCTCTGGCCCAACCAGGACTTCGACGAGTTCGCACTCACCGCGCGCTCGGAGGCGACCTTCACCATCGCGGCCACCGACCCTGTACAGCAGGCGACCAACGTGGACCGCGTGATCGATGCCGGGCTCGCTTCGGGCGCCACGGTCCTGGCGCTGCCTGAGCTGTCGACAGCTCGCGACGTTCCTCCGATGCTCCGTGACCGCCTCGAGCGGTTCGACGACAAGGTTCGGCTGATCGTCGCAGGCAGCTGCCACGAGCCCGCCGGCGAGGCGTGGACGAACACGTGCCTCGGCGTGATCAGCGATGGCCCCGACTACCTCCGGCACGACAAGCTCGTCCCCGTCGAACTTCGGGACGCGGGGGTGCCGCGCAAGGAAGCCGTGGAGGCCTTCGCCCACCCCATCACCATCTACGCCGCGGCAGGCGTGCGGCTGGCGATCCTGATCTGTCGCGACTACCTCGACCAGGGCGTGGGCAGGGTGCTCGATGCCCTCGGCGTGAATCTGATTCTCGTGCCCGCGATGTCGGACCGCACGGACGGCTTCGCCACCAACGCACATGGCCATGTCGCCGCGACCCAGGCGGTGAGCTTCGTGGTCAACGGCCCGCTCAGCTGGCACGGCGACGCCGTCGTGCCAGCAGCCGTCTTGGCTCAACCGATCGTGCAGAGCACCGTGGTGGAGCTGATGCCACCCGCAGCGACGCCGGCGGTCGAGGCGAGGACTCTCCTCGTCCGATCGTTGACTAGTCGTTGACTTACGTTCGCCAGAGCGGGTACCCTCACCTCATGGCGGTCGACGCTCCCATCGATCTGCGCCACGTCGGATTCGCCGAGTTGCGCCGACTGTTCGACGACGCGCTCAACGACGACGACCTCGACCGCGTCGGCGAGATCGCCGATGCCCTGGCGCAGGCGATGACGGAGATCGTTCGCAACGATGATCTCGCCGCGGTGACCGAGATGCGAGGCACCGTCACTCGCCTGATCGGGCGCGCGACGCGCAGGCAGGACGAGGAGACCGCCAAGGTCGCCATCGCAGCGTTGCGCCCCCTGGCCACGGCACTTGCGCACGTTCGCACCACGCTCGCAACCCGGGAGCGCAACGCGCGGCGCCGCCGCGAGCGTGGCACGGTACGCGCGCAGCTACTGTCCGTGCTGCTAGGGGGTGGCGAGCACCGGCCGCGGGACCTTGCCGAGCAACTCGACGTCGCGCCCGCCCAGGTCGTGCGCGTTCTCAGCGAACTCGAACAGGAGGGTCGGGCGGTGAAGCGGAGTGGGGATGCCGAAGACCGCCGCGCCACGTTCTACAGAGTTGCCGGCGCCTCCGGGCGCACGGACGCCACCTGAGCGCCGCAGCGGGCGCTGACCGTCGCCGGCGACCGGCTCGAGCACCCTGGGCGGTCGACGTTCTCACTGAGCGCGCGCCACATCGCGCGGATGCGCTGGACCCAGACTCGACCCACCCGCTACGTCGAAGGCCTGGATCGTGCGAAGCCCTCTGCCGGACTCGAACCGGCGACCCCTTCCTTACCATGGAAGTGCTCTACCAACTGAGCTAAGAGGGCGTGGGGCGTCACTCTAGCGCGCCCCCGGGGTCTCGCTCCTAGGCGCCGGCGCCCACCTTCACGCGCTCGCGGGCGGTAACCGTCGTCACCGGCAGGCCGAGGCCGCCGATCTTGGCCGGCAGGTCAAGGTGCAGCCAGCGGGAGATGCGCTGCGGCAGCGTGGAGACGATGATCTCGTCGAAGCCGTGGAGGTTCACGGCGTCCATCACCGCGGTGAGCGGCGCGGGGGCGCCGATCAGGCCCTCGACGTGGCCGCCCGCGGCGTCCTCCAGCAGCGGGAGGGCGAGCTCGAGGACCTCCTCGGCCTCGGAGCGGCCGACGTCCTCGGGGTCGACGATCTTGTGCAGCCCGTGCGCGGCGGCCGGGACGAGGAGGGTGAAGCGGCAATCGCCGCGCGCCGCCCGTTCGCGGACGGCCTCCAGCAGCGCCGGCGTGGCGGCGGTCTTGTGCGCCACGATCAGGACCCGCGTGGGCGAGGAGGACTCCATGCGCCAGCTCCTTTCGGATCGGTGCGGCGATGGTCCCACTCGAGGCGCGCGAGCGCCAGTCCGCCGGGCGCCTCCGCGCGCCCGACGTGTGGCACTTTGACCACCACCGTGGTGGTCAAAGTGCCACACGTGCCCCGGGCGGAGCCGGCCGGCGCAGGCGGAGCGGGCCGGCGCAGGCGGAGCCGGACGGCGGCGCTACGCCAGCGTCCAGAGCGCGTCGTCGCCCAGCGGGCGGCGGCGCACGCGGCCCTCGGCGACCGCGTCGATCAGCTCGGCCTCCGCGGCGAGGAGATCGCGCTCGTGCAGGTCCGGGGTCACGATCGCCGCGACCTCCGCGGTCGTCAGGCCGCCCGGGAACGGCTCCAGCGCCTCGACCGCGGACTCGGCCGGGCCGCGCCGCGCCAGCGTGCGGTCGAGGTTGGCGATGCACACGTCGTAGGCCTCCAGCGACTGGAAGCCGCCGGCCTCCAGCACGCGCCCGTCCGACGCGGTGAACAGCAGCGACGGCGCCGTGTAGCGGACCGGCCCGTCGGTCGTCGCGTGCTTGCCCTGGAAGTGGGTGGCGCCGCCCTCGGCGGTGCGGGCCGCGGCGCGGTCGGCCTCGTAGGCCTCGGTCACCGCGTCGGAGTCCAGCGCGCCCACGACGGCGTCGACGTCCAGGCCCGGCACCGTCGCCAGCGCCGCGCGCAGCGACGCGTCCTCGTCCATCATCATCGCGCTGGTGAACTGGGCGAACTGCAGCGCCCGGAACGCCTCGCGCTCCAGCGCCGGATCGAGCAGGCGCGTGGCCACGACCGCCCGGCACATCCGCGCGGTCGCCGCCACGCCGGGCTTGACCTCGTGCGAGAACGGCATCCCGTAGCGGGCGAACCGCCGTTGTCCCCGCGCGCTCTGCTGCGGCGTGTACCCTCGCCGCAGGTACTGCTCGCGCTCCTCGGTCAGCCCGATCAGGACGAGGCGCCAGCGCAGTCCGTCGCCGTATCGCCACCGGAGCACGGCGAGATCGGGGCTGGCAGAGTACGCCCACGGACACCCGGGGTCGCTGAATTCGGTGACGTCGATGACCACATCCCTGATGTTTGCACACGCAACGAGTGGAGGAACGCCAGGCGCTGTCGAATACTGCGGCGACAGCAGCGACCCCTCCCCGAAAGGACCTCACGCACATGGGCACTGATCCGTCGATCGCCTACCAGGGCCAGGCGGCCCGCGAGACGACCGACGCGCGCGCCGTCTTCGGCCAGACGATGGGCCTCGTCGCCTTCACGGTCGGCTTCTTCGCGCTGGGCGCCTACATCGGCCGGGACCTCGAGGGCATCGCCGGCATCCTCATCCTGATCGGCGCGTTCATCCCGCTGATCGCGCTGAACTTCGCCGTCCGCCGCGGCGCGCAGTCGCTGGCGATCGGGCTGCTCTTCACGTTCGGGCTGATGTTCGGCCTGGCGTTCGGGCCCGTCCTGAACGAGTACGCGAAGTCCGACCCGGCGGTGCTGTGGCAGGCCGGCGGCGCGACCGCGCTGTTCATCGCCGGCTTCGGCGCCTACGGGTACGCCACCCGCCGCGACCTGTCGAGCTGGGGCCGCACGCTGTTCTTCGCGCTGCTGGGCCTGATCGCGGTCGGGATCGTCTTCATCTTCGTCTCGATCCCCGGCGAGAACATCATCTGGGCCGTCCTCGGCCTCGTCGTGTTCGCGTTCCTGACGATCTTCGACTTCAACCGGCTGCGCCGCTCGGAGATGGAGATGGCGCCGCTGATCGCCGCGTCGATCTTCCTCGACGTCGTGAACGTGTTCCTGTTCTTCCTGCAGCTCTTCGGGGGTGGGCGCGACTGACGGGAGTCGGTCGCCGCCTGGAGCTCGACGGGCTCACCAAGCGCTTCGGCGACGTCGTCGCGCTCCAGGACCTGACCTTCGACGTCGGGGCCGGCGAGCTGTTCGGGTTCGTCGGCTCCAACGGCGCCGGCAAGACGACCACGATGCGGATCGCGCTCGGCGTCCTCGAGGCGGACGCCGGCGAGGTCCGCTGGGACGGCCGCCCGCTCGACTTCGAGGCGCGCCGCCGGGTCGGCTACATGCCCGAGGAGCGCGGGCTGTACCCGCGCATGACGGTCGCCGACCAGCTCGAGTACCTGGCGCGGCTGCACGGCCTCTCCCCCGCCGACGCGCGCCGCTCGGTCGACGCGTGGATCGAGCGCCTCGGCGTCGCCGCGCGCCGCGACGACGAGGTCCTCAAGCTCAGCCTCGGCAACCAGCAGCGGGTCCAGCTCGCCGCCGCGCTCGTGCACGACCCCGACGTGCTGATCCTCGACGAGCCGTTCTCGGGCCTGGACCCGGTCGCCGTCGACGTGATGAGCGACGTCCTGCGCGAGAAGTGCGACAGCGGCGTGCCCGTCGTGTTCTCCAGCCACCAGCTCGACCTGGTCGAGCGGCTGTGCGACCGCATCGGGATCATCCGCGAGGGCCGCATGGTCGCCGTCGGCACCGTCGACGAGCTGCGCGCCGGCGCCCCCACGCGCATCGAGGTGCACGCGCCGGCCGCCCCGGACGGCTGGGCCGACGCGCTGCCGGGCGTCACGACCCTGCAGCACCGCGACGGGCGCACACTCGTCGAGCTGGGCGACGGCACAGACGACCAGCAGCTGCTGGCCGCCGCGCTCGCCACCGGGCTGGTGCACGAGTTCGCCCGCCGGCCGCCGTCGCTGGCCGAGCTGTTCCGCCACGCCGTCAGCGAGGAGACGACCGGATGAGCTCATGGCCGACCATCCGCCTGGTCGCGGCCCGCGAGGTGCGCGTCCGGCTCGCCTCGCGCGCCACGCGCATCGGCACCGCGCTGCTCGTCGCGGCGGTCGTCGCGCTCATCGTCGTCATCTCGCTGATCTCCGGCGGCGGCTCGGCCGACAAGGTCGCGTTCACCCAGGAGACGAGCGCGCTCGCGCAGCCGCTGCAGGCGTCGGCCGAGGCGCTCGGCGAGGACGTCGAGACGTCGACGGTCCCCGACGCGGCCGCCGGCGAGCAGCAGATGCGCGACGGCAAGCTCGACGCGCTCGTGACCGGCACCGCGGAGCAGCCGCGGGTCGTCGTCGAGGAGGAGCTCGACGACACGCTGCGCGCCGTGCTGACCGGGGTCGTGCGCCAGCAGGCGCTCGACCGTCAGGTGCAGGCGCTCGGCGGCGACCCGGCGCAGGTCAACCGGGAGGTCGCCTCCGTCCGCCTCGAGGTCACCGCGCTCGAACCCCGCGACGCCGAGAGCGACGAGCGCCTCGTCATCGGGATCATCGTCGGCATCCTCATCTACATCGCGCTGCTGACCTTCGGCCAGACCGTCGCGCAGGGCGTCGTCGAGGAGAAGACCAGCCGCGTCGTCGAGCTGCTGCTGGCGACGATCCGCCCCTGGCAGCTCATGGCGGGCAAGGTCCTCGGCATCGGGCTCGTCGGCCTCGGCCAGCTCATCCTCCTGATCGCCGCGGGGGTGATCACCGGCGCGGCGACCGGCGAGCTGACCCTGCCCGCGTCGGTCGCCGCCGGCACGGTCGCGTGGGCGATCGCCTGGTACCTGATGGGCTACTTCCTGTACGCGCTGCTGTTCGCCGCCGCCGGCGCTCTGGTGTCGCGCCAGGAGGACGTCGGCAGCGCGACGATGCCGCTGATGATGCTGATCATCGTCCCGTACGTGATCGGGATCTCGGTGCTGCCGTCCGACCCCGACAACCAGCTCGTCGCGGTGCTGTCGCTCATCCCGCTGTTCGCCCCCACGCTGATGCCGATCCGCGAGGCGATGGGGGAGGCGGCCGCCTGGGAGCTCGTCCTCGCCACCGGGTTGACGCTCGCGACGGCCGCGCTGCTCGTGCGCGCGACCGGGCGCGTGTACGTGAACGCGGTCCTGCGCACGGGCGCGCGGGTGCGCCTGCGCGAGGCCCTGCAGCGCGGCTAGAGCCAATAGGCTGGCGGCCATGTCGACCGCCGCTCCCGCCCTGTTCGCCTACGACGGCTCGGAGGGCTCGCAGCGCGCGCTCACGCAGGGCGCCGAGCGCCTGTCGACGCGCGAGGCCGTGGTCGTGTGCGTGTGGGCGTCGGTCGAGCGCTCCGCCGGGCTCGGCCGCCTGGCGCTGCCCGACGAGGTGACCCGCCAGGCGATCGAGAACCTCGACGCCGAGGCCGAGCGCGAGGCGCAGGGCGTCGCCGAGCAGGGCGCCGCCGTCCTGCGCGACCTGGGCTGGAGCGCGACCGCCCGGACGCGCTCGACGACGACGAACGCGTGGGCGGCGCTGCTGGCGGTCGCCGAGGAGGTCGGCGCCGGCACGATCGTCACCGGCTCGCGCGGCTACGGGACGCTCAAGGCGACGCTGCTCGGCAGCGTCTCGACCGGGCTGGCCCAGCACAGCCCGGTCCCGGTGCTGATCGCCAAGTAACGAAGACGGCCCCGCCGCAGCGGGGCCGTCGGGAGAGTGGCGGGAGCAGGATTCGAACCTGCGAAGGCAGTGCCAACGGATTTACAGTCCGTCCCCTTTGACCGCTCGGGAATCCCGCCGGGACGACGCCCATCAGTCTAGAAGATCCGGCGTTCACGGACCCCCTCGGTGATGCCGATGTAGGGCTCGTGACACTCAGCACGACCGAACAGCGGCGCATGACGCGCTCGCTGGGGCTGCTCGCCCTGGTGGCGCCGTTCTTCGCGCTCGCGTGGCTGCTGCTGCCGGGGTCCCAGGACATGCCGGTGTGGCTCGCCGCGATCGCCGTCGCCGGCGCCTGGATCCTCGGGACGCTCGCGCTCGTCGGCGCGTTCGACGAGCTCGACACGCGGGTGCGCGCCGTGCTGCACGGGCTCGCCCCGCTGCTCGTGCTCCCGTTCCTGGCCTGGGCCGACGACGCCGCCGCGGCCGGCTTCGCGCTGCTGCTCGTGTGGTCGACGCCGTACGCGTTCTGCCTGTTCCCGCTCGGCTTCGCCTACGCCCAGGCGGTCGCCGCCGGGGCCTGTTTCCTGATCGCCCGCCTGATCTCCCCGGCGTCGGACCCGCCGTTCTCGCTGCTGGTGCTGGAGACGGCGCTCGTCGTCGCCACGATCGTGGCCGTCGGCCTGTTCGCGCGCGCCCTGCTGCGCTCCACCCGCGAGGAGGAGCGCGTCCGGATCCGCCGCGAGCGGCTGCTCGCCGAGCTCGGGCGCGCCTCGCTGGAGGCCTCGCGGCTGGACACGGTGGTCGAGGCCGCGCTGACGAGCGCCGGCCGCGAGCTGGGCGCCGAGATCGCCACGCTCGCCGAGCTGGACGCCGACGGCGACCTGCGGCTCACGGCCGCGACGAGCATCGACGGCACGCCGCCGTGGCCCCCGGGCACCCACGTGCCGGCGGACCGCGCGACGCTGATGAGCCGGGCGCTCACCGACGAGGCCGTGGTGAGCGACGACCTGCAGACCGACCCGCGCTTCGAGCCGCACGCCGACGCCGGCGAGCTCGACGTGCACGCCGCGATCGCGGTCGCCATGCACGCCCACGGCGGCGAGCGGATCGGCGTGATCGGCGTCTACAGCCGCCGGCGCGGCGCGTTCTCCCCCGACGACGTCGCCTTCCTGCAGAGCCTCTCGCACCTGATCGCCTCCGCCCGCGCGCACTTCGACGCCGAGGAGCGCCTGCGCCACCGCGCCCTGCACGACCCGCTCACCGGCCTGCCCAACCGCACGCTCCTGGCCGACCGCCTCGCCCAGGCGCTCGCCCGCGCGCGGCGCCACCCCGACCGGCAGGTCGCGCTGATCCTGCTGGACCTCGACCGCTTCAAGCAGGTCAACGACACGCTCGGCCACGCGCTCGGCGACCGCCTCCTCGTCGCCGCCGCCAACCGCCTGGCGGGTGCGGTGCGCGAGTCCGACACGCTCGCGCGGATGGGCGGCGACGAGTTCGTCGTCATCGCCGAGGACGTCGAGGACGGCGGCCACGCGCTCGACATCGCCCACCGCATCGTCGACGCGCTGCGCGAGCCGCTGGCGATCGGCGACCGGCGGCTGCACATGAGCGCCAGCGCGGGCGTCGCGCTCGCGTCGCGGGAGACGACGCCCGACGAGCTGCTCGCCAACGCCGACGCCGCGATGTACGAGAGCAAGGCGGCCGGCCTCGGCGGCGTGGACCTCTTCGACGACGACATGCGCGTGCGCGGGACGATGCGGCTGCGCATCGAGCAGTCGCTGCACCGGGCGCTGCGCGAGGACGAGCTGATCGTCCACTTCCAGCCGATCGTCGACCCGGCCACCGGCGCGACGCGCAGCCTCGAGGCGCTCGTGCGCTGGGCCCATCCGCGGCGCGGGCTCGTCGGCCCCGGCGACTTCATCCCCACCGCCGAGAGCACCGGCCTGATCGTGCCGATCGGCGAGCGCGTGCTGTGCCTGGCCCTGACCGAGCTGGCCCGCTGGCGCCAGACGCCGGAGCTGGCGGAGCTGACGGTGTCGGTGAACGTCTCGACCCACCAGCTGCGCGCGCCCGGGTTCGTGGCCGTCGTCTGCGAGGCGCTCGACCGCGCCGGGCTGCCGCCGAGCGCGCTCACGCTGGAGGTCACCGAGCACGTCCTGCTGGAGCCCGACGGGCCGGCGGTCGGCGCGGCGATCGCGCTGCACCGCATCGGCGTCGGGCTGGCGCTCGACGACTTCGGCACCGGCTACTCGTCGCTGTCGTCGCTGCGCATCCTGCCGGTCGACACGGTGAAGGTCGACCGCTCGTTCGTCGCCGGGGTCGGCGCCGACGAGGCCGACACGGCGGTCGTGCGCGGCGTGCTCGCGATGGCCCACGGCGCGCACGTCGGCGTCGTGGCCGAGGGCGTCGAGACGGCCGAGCAGGCGGCCGCGATCGTCATGCTCGGCTGCGACGGCGCGCAGGGCTACTACTACGCGCGCCCCGCGCCGCCGGACGAGATCGCCGAGCTCCTTCGCCGCGCGCGCGTCGCTTAGCCGCGAGTTTCGCCCCCTGGGCGAACACTCGCTGAGGGAGCCAAGCCCCCAGGGCGCGGGCTACCCCGCATCCCGGAGGCGCTGCGCCTCGGGCAGCGACTCGAGCTTCTTCAGCGTGTGGTTCTCGATCTGGCGGATCCGCTCGCGCGTGACGTTGAACGCGCGCCCGACCTCCTCCAGCGTGCGCGGCCGCTCGCCGGTCAGGCCGAAGCGCATCTCGATCACCTCGCGCTCGCGCTGCGGCAGCGCGGCCAGCGCCTTGCGCACGTTCTCGCGGCGCAGGTTCTCGGACGCGAGCTCGAACGGCGACTCGGCGGTCTGGTCCTCGACGAAGTCGCCGAGCTCCGACTCGTCCTCCTCGCCGATCGGCTTCTCCAGCGAGATCGGCTGCTGGGACATGCGCAGGATGTCGCGCACCTCGCGCGGATGGCACTCGAGCTGGGCGGCGATCTCCTCGGGGGTCGGCTCGCGCCCGAGCGACTGCACGAGCTGGCGCTCCACGTGCACGACCTTGTTGAGCTTCTCGACCATGTGCACGGGGATGCGGATCGTGCGGCCCTTGTCGGCGATCGCGCGCGTGACCGCCTGGCGGATCCACCACGTCGCGTAGGTCGAGAACTTGTAGCCGCGGCGGTAGTCGAACTTCTCGACGGCGCGGATGAGGCCCAGCGAGCCCTCCTGGATGAGGTCCAGGAACGTCAGGCCGCGGCCCAGGTACCCCTTGGCGATCGAGACGACGAGGCGCAGGTTGGCCTCGACCATCTGCTGCTTGGCCGCCATGTCGCCGCGCTCGATGCGCTTCGCGAGCGACACCTCCTCCTGCGCGGTGAGCAGGGGTACTCGCCCGATCGAGCGCAGGTACAGGCGCAGTGAATCGAGCGAGGGCTCGACCGTGAGGTCGATCTCGGGCTTCTTGGGCGCGGCGGCCGCGGCCTCCTCGTCCTTCTCGCGCTTGGGCTCCGCCGAGCCCGCCACGGGGCGTCCGTCGGCCCCGACGATCTCGATGCCCTGGTCGACGAGGTGACCGTGCAGCTCGGACACCTGCTCCTTGGTGACCTCGACCTCCTCCAGGCAGGTCGTGATCTCCTCGATGGTGACGAATCCCCGCTCGTGCCCGGCCGCGATCAGGTCCCGCAGCTCGTCCAGCTCGTGGATCGGCGCCTCGTCCGCCAGCAGCACCTCAGCCTTGTCCGTCAAAAGAGCTCCCCCTGAGCATGAAGCGTTCTCCGTTGCTTCCTTCGCGGCGGGCGCCGCCGTCGGCGTGAGGCACGTTTTCCCTTCTCCCCATCGGGAGTGATAGCACAGGGGACCGCTAACGTTGAAACGATGGAGCTCGTCGCGACCCCCGATGTCCAGGCCAGCACCCCCACGGTGCGCATCTCGCTCTCGCGCGTCGGGGTCACCGGCGTCGAGAAGGTCATCCGTGTCAAGCAGCAGCTGTTCTTCGCGCGGCTGGAGTGCTTCGTCGACCTCGGCCCCGCGCAGAAGGGCGCGCACATGTCGCGCTTCGAGGAGACCGTCAACGACGTCATCGGCGAGGTCGTGCTGGGCGAGGCCGCGTTCCGGGCCGAGCGCCTGGCGGTGCGGATCGCCGAGCTCGTGCGCGAGCGCCAGGGCGCGCGGCGCGCCGAGGTGACGATCGCCGCCCGCTACCCCGAGCACAAGCCGGCGCCGGTCTCCGGCATCCCGACGCAGGAGATCTACACGCTCTTCGGGTCGGCGGCGGCCGGCGAGCAGGGCACCCGCCGGCTCGTCGGCGTCGCCGCGCAGGGCATGACCGCCTGCCCGTGCGCGCAGCAGCTCGTCGCGGGCGCCGCGCGCGAGCGGCTGTCGGGCCACGGCTTCAGCGACGAGCAGATCGAGCAGATCCTCGAGGACGTCCCGGTCGCCACCCACAACCAGCGCGGCCTGGGGACGCTGCACATCGGCTGCCCGGAGGACTGCGACATCGAGCTCGACGCGGCCACGCTGCTGGCGATCGTCGAGGACTCCATGTCCAGCGAGATCTACGAGCTGATGAAGCGCAGCGACGAGGGCGCCGTGGTCGAGAAGGCCCACCGGCGCCCCCGGTTCGTCGAGGACTGCGTGCGCGAGATGGTGCGCGGCGTGGTCGACGGGCTGCCGGAGCTGTCCGCCGACCACTTCGTCTCCGCGCGTCAGGAGAACCTGGAGACGATCCACCAGCACAACGTGGTGGCCGAGCGCTACGGGCTCCTGGGCGAGCTGCGCCGGGAGCTGCGGGACGGCGAGCACACGTTCGAACATCTGTCCATGCGCGAGTGGCTCAGCGGATCTCCGCGCGCCTGATCCGCCACAGGCCGACCGCCAGCGGCAGCAGCATCCACACCAGCAGCGTCGTCCCGGCGCGCGCCCACTCGACGCCGCTCATGGTCCCTTCGAGCAGCGGCGAGAGGCCGGTGTCGCTGTCCGCCCAGCGCGCGATGTCCTCGATGCCCGCCACCGCGGCGATCACGCCCCAGGCGATCGGGACCGCGAACAGCGCCACGATGGCCGGCGCGGACGCGAGCAGCACGGCGCCGAAGGCGACGCCGATCAGCGTGCCGGTCACGGTGTAGATCAGCAGCTGCCCGATCATGGCGGCGGGCAGGTCCCAGGTGCCCGCGACGCCGGGCGCGGCGGCCGCGGTCGCGATGGCGGCGGCGCCGAGGCACACCCACGCCGCCGCGATCGACACGACGGACGCCGCGGCGATCTTCGCGGCGAACACGCGCGTGCGCCCGGGCACCAGCGCGAACGTGATCAGCGCGGTGCGCTGCCCCCACTCCGACGTGACGAGCAGGATCCCGACGATCGGCATCAGCACCGCGGTCGGCAGGGTGGCGACCTCGAGCATCCCGCGCAGCGTCTGGTCCTCGGGCTCGGCGAGGATCGCCATGAGCACCATCGCCGTCACCGTGATGAGGCCGATCGCGGTCAGCAGCCAGAAGCCGGCGCGCGTGTCGACCGTCTTGCGCAGCTCGACGGCGGTGAGGCGCGCCAGGCCGGGACGGGCGTCGACGTCGGCGCCGGCGCGCGGCAGCAGGCGCAGGGGAAGGGTGGCATCGGTCATCGGATCGCCTCCGCGAGGTCGTCGGTGGGTCGGGGCGCGGCCGCGGGGGCCGGCGCGTCGCCGCGGGTGAGCTCGAAGAAGAGCTGCTCGAGGCCCGCGCCCTGCGACTCGCCGAGCCGGGTGAGCACGACGCCGCCGTCGAGCGCCGCCCGCCCGATCTCCTCGGGCTCGGCGTCGACGACGAACTCGCCGTCGGGCGTGCGGCGGGCGTCCAGGCCGGCGTCGCCGAGCGCGGCGACGAGCGCGACCTCGTCGGTGGCGCGCACGACGGTGCCGCCGCCGGCCAGCAGCTCCTCGCGGGTCCCCGCCGCGCGCACCCGGCCGCCGGCGATGATCACGAGGTGGTCGACGAGCAGCTCGACCTCCGCCAGCAGGTGCGACGACAGCAGGACGGTGCCGCCGCGGTCGGCGAAGTCGCGCAGCAGCTCGCGCATCCAGCGGATGCCCTCGGGGTCGAGGCCGTTGGCGGGCTCGTCGAGGATGAGCACCTGCGGGTCGCCGACGAGCGCCTGGGCGATGCCCAGCCGCTGGCGCATGCCCAGCGAGTACTGGCGCACGCGCTTGCGCGCCGCGGACCGGTCGAGGCCGACCAGGGTCAGCAGCGGGTCGACGCGCGCCGGGTCGACGCCCATCGTCTGCGCGGAGATGGCGAGCGCCTCCCGCCCGCGCCGGCCGCCGTGCTGGGCGGCGGCGTCGAGCAGCACGCCGACGCGGCGGCCCGGGTTGGGCAGCTCGGCGTACGGGCGCCCGAGCACGGCGGCGTGGCCGGCGTCGGGTCGCGACAGCCCGGTGAGCATCCGCAGGGTCGTCGTCTTGCCTGCTCCGTTGGGTCCCAGGAATCCGGTGACGGTGCCGGGCTCGCAGCGGAACGACACGTCCTCGACGACGGTGCGGCCGCCGAGGCGCTTGGTGAGTCCTTCCAGCTCGATCATGGCGTCCAGCATCGGGTTCGCGGGGCGCCGCCGCCTCGGCCGCCGGGCCATTTCGGGATCGCCTCAGGGCGAGCGCGCCATCGACTTTGGTCGGGGGTCGGGGCGGGTCCGCGGCCGTACGCTGTGACGGCGATGAGCGCGGGCGATCACCAGGCCGGCGTGGCGACGTGGCAGCGGCGGCTGCTCCCGGGCGAGCTGGGCCGGCCCGAGGACCGCCGCCGCTCGGCGCGGGACTGGGTCGTCGACGTGCTCGCGCTCGCCGTCGCCTGGCTGATCGGCGCCGCCCTGCTGGTCGACGCGTGGGACCAGCACGGCCAGGCACAGGCGATCGCCGACATCGTCCTCGGCGTCGCCGCCGGCGTGCTGCTGTGGTGGCGGCGGCCGCACCCGACAGGCGTCGCGATCGCCATCGGCGCGATGTCGGCCGTCTCGGCGGTGGCCGCCGGGCCGGCGCTCGTCGCCCTGTTCAACGCGGCGATCCGCTCGTCGCGGCGCGGGCTCGCCGCGGTGCTCGGCGTCGGTGTGGCCGCGGCGGTCGTCTACTCGATCCTCTACCCCGACACGCAGGATCCGCTGGCGGTCAGCATCGTCATCGGCGTCCTGATCACCGGCGTCATCATCGGCTGGGGCCTGTTCATCCGCGCGCGACGCGAGCTCGTGCGGTCGCTGCGCGAGCGCGCCGCCCGCCTGGAGGCCGAGCAGCGCCTGCGCGTCGAGCAGGCGCGCGAGGCCGAGCGGCGCCGGATCGCGCGCGAGATGCACGACGTGCTGGCCCACCGCGTGTCGCTGCTCAGCGTGCACGCGGGCGCGCTCGAGTTCCGCCCCGACGCGCCGCCCGAGGAGATCGCGCAGGCGGCCGGGGTCATCCGCGCGACCGCCCGCGCCGCGCTCGAGGAGCTGCGCGCGATCGTGGGCGTGCTGCGCGAGGGCGACGAGGCGGGCACCGAGCCGCCGCAGCCGACGCTCGCCGACGTCCCCGCGCTGGTGGACGAGAGCCGCGCCGCCGGGATGCGGATCGACCTCGACCGCGCCGGCCCGCTCGACACGGTCCCCGACGTGACCGGGCGCGCCGCCTACCGGATCGTGCAGGAGGGCCTGACGAACGCGCGCAAGCACGCGCCGGGCGCGACGGTGCGCGTGCGGGTCGCGGTCCGCGAGGGGGACGAGCTGGAGGTGGTCGTCGCCAACCGCGCGCCGGTCGCGGTGCCGTTCCCGGCCGCGGCCGAGCCCGACGAGCCGCTGCTGCCGGGCGCCGGCTCGGGCCTGATCGGCCTGCGCGAGCGCGTCGAGCTCGCCGGCGGCCGGCTCGAGCACGGCCCCGACGCCGCCGGCGACTTCGTGCTGCGCGCGACGCTGCCGCTGGAGCCATGACCGACGCGCCGATCCGCGTGATGCTCGTCGACGACGACCCGCTCGTGCGCTCGGGGCTGCGCATGATGCTCTCGGGCGTGCCGGCGATCGACGTCGTCGCCGAGGCGGGCGACGGCCGCGAGGTGCTCGGGGCCGTGGATCGCCACCGGCCCGACGTCCTGCTCATGGACATCCGCATGCCGCAGCTCGACGGGATCGCGGCCACGCGGCTGGTGCGCGGCCAGCCCGACCCGCCGGCCGTGGTGGTGCTGACGACGTTCGACGCCGACGAGCTCGTGCTGCGCGCGCTGCAGGCCGGGGCGGCGGGCTTCCTGCTGAAGGACACGCCGCCGGCCGAGATCGTGCGCGCGATCGAGCTCGTGCACGCCGGCGAGTCGATGCTGTCGCCGGCGATCACCCGCCGGCTCATCGCGCTCGTCGCGGGCGACGGCGACGCCGGCGCGCGGCGCGACGACGCGCGCGCCCGCCTGGCGGCGCTGACCGAGCGCGAGCGCGAGGTGGCGCTCGCCGTCGGCCGCGGCGCGTCGAACGCGGACATCGCCGCCGAGCTGCACATGAGCGTCGCGACGGTGAAGGCGCACGTGTCGCGGCTGCTGTCGAAGCTCGAGGTCGACAACCGCGTGCAGATCGCGCTGCTGGTGCAGGAGGCCGGCGGGTAGGTCAGCCGGCGGGCTGGAACAGCTCGATCGCGTTGCCCGACGGGTCGTCGACGAGCACCTGGTCGCCGCCGCGACCGTGGACGACGTCGCCGCGCAGGCGCACGCCCGCGGCGCGCAGCGCCGCGACGCGGGCCGGCAGGTCGTCGACCTCGAGCTGGATGCGGTTCCACCCGCCGGGCTCGGGGCGGGCCCCGTCGGCGGCCGGCTGGGCGGCGCCGCCGGCGCCGCGGGGCTCGGACAGCAGCAGGCGCAGCGGCCCGCGGGAGAGGATCGCGAAGCCGGGGCCGGGCCGGCGGTCGACGGCGAAGCCCAGCCGGTCGCGATAGAAGTCGGCGGCCGCGTCGACGTCGTCGACGATGTAGCGGACGGATGCGGCGGACACGAGGCACCTCCGGAAAATCGTCAGGACTGCTGATCATCAGTCATCCTACACTTCTCGCGCGATGCCGCAACCCCCCTCCCCGCTCGACGACCGCCTCGGCCCGCTGCTGGGCCGCGCCCACGAGGCGCACCGCGCGCTGACCCGCGACGCGCTCGCCGGGCTCGGGCTCAGCCCCAAGGGCTACGGCGCGCTCGTGCTGCTCGACGCCGAGGGGCCGATGTCGCAGCAGCGGCTGGCCCGCCGCCAGGGCATCGACCGCACGACGATGGTGGCGGTCGCCGACGAGCTCGAGGGGCTCGGCGCGCTCGAGCGCCGCCGCGACCCCGCGGACCGGCGCGCCTACGCGCTGCACCTCACGCCGGCCGGCCGCCGGCTGCTGGCGAAGGCGCACCCGGCCGTGATCGAGTCCGAGGAGCGGTTCCTCGCGCCGCTGCCCGAGGCCGAGCGCGAGCGCCTGCGCGACGCGCTGCGCCGGCTGCTGGCCTGACGCGGCGCTACGCCGACGCGTCGCGCTCGGGCGTCGCCGCGGCGGCCCGTGCGCGCTCGCGGTCGCGCGCGGCGAGCGTGCGGCGCAGGCCGAAGAAGTACTCGATCCCCGAGATCACCGTGACCGCGACCGTCGCGTAGACGAGCACGTCGAGCCACACCGGCGAGCCGCTCACCGCGATCACCAGGAAGATCATGACCACCTGCATCGCGGTCTTGACCTTGCCCCAGCGGTTGGCCGAGATGACCACGCCCTGGCCCGTCGCCGCCATGCGGCTCATCGTCACGGCGAGCTCGCGCGCGATGATCACCATCGCCACCCACGCCGGCAGCCGGTGCAGCGACACGAGCGAGACGAGCGCGGCGACCACCAGCAGCTTGTCGGCGATCGGGTCCATGAGCTTGCCGAACGTCGTGATCGCCCCGCGCGAGCGCGCGAGGTAGCCGTCGACCCAGTCGGTGATCGACGCGAGCGCGAACACGACGGCGGCCAGCAGGTCGCCGTTGGGCGTCTCGTCCAGCAGCGCCACGACGACGACCGGCACCAGGAGGATGCGCAGGAGCGTCAGGACGTTGGGGACGTTGATCGGGAACACGATCGTGGCGCACAGTACGCGGTCGGGGCCCGGCGGCGGCGCCCCACGAGCCGCCGCCGGGCGCGACCCCGCGCTCAGGCGACGACGAGCTCGTCGAGCGTGCGCGGAAACCGCGTGAGCGACTCGACCCCGTCGGCGGTCACGACGACGGTGTCCTCGATGTGGATCGGCGTGTTGCGGGCGATGAACGCGCCGGGGTCGATCGTGAAGACCATGCCCGCCTCGAGCGGCTCGTCGTTGCCGTCCTGCAGGAGCGGCGGCTCGTGGATCGGCGCCAGGCCGACGCCGTGGCCGACCTTCCACACCTGCTCGTAGCCGGCCTCGGCCATGGCCTCGGCGCAGACGCGGTGCACCGACTCGGCGGGGACGCCCGGCTTCACGGCCGCCATCGAGGCCTCCCAGGCGCGCAGCGTCGCCTCGTACATCCGCCTGGCCTCGTCGCTCGGCTCCCCGAGGAAGAGGTTGCGCGCCGAGTCGGCGTGGTACCCGCCGTGCGAGCCCGGGAAGAGGTCGACGTCGACGATCTCGCCGGCGGCGAACGGGCGCGGCGACAGGTCGTGGAACACGCCCGACAGCGCGAGGTCGCCCGAGCCGGCGGCGGTCATCGCCGCGACGATCTCGGCGCCCGCCTCGGCGACGGTGACGCCCGGCCGGATGACCTCGCGGGCTCGCGCGTACCCGGCGTCGTGCGCGGCCGACGCCTTGCGCAGGTGCTCGATCTCGTCGGCGTCCTTCACCGCGCGCAGCCGGTCGAAGACCGCGGACGCGCGGCGCGGGCGGATCTCCGGCATCGCCGTCGCCAGCAGGTCTGCGTCGCCGAACCACATCGCGTCGTCGACCGCCACCGTGCCGCGGGACAGGCCGGTGACGCCGAACGCGGCGCGCAGCGCCGGGATCGGGTCCTCCCCGTCGACGTAGTCGAAGACCTTCTCGATGGGCGAGCGCTCCAGGGAGAAGATGTCGGCGTGCATGCGGCTGATGACCATCGCCGCCTCGCCCTCGACGGGGACGATCGCGATCGACGCCCACAGCGGCCAGCCACCCGGATGGGCGTCCTCGTCGGTCAGCCAGCGGAAGTTCGCCCCCGCGGTGATGTAGAGGCCGTCGACCCCGGCCGCCGCGGCGAGGCGGCGGGCGCGGTCCAGGCGGTGGGTCAGGCGGGTCACCGGGTCACCTCCGAAGCGGCCGAGGTGACGGCGCGCGCGGCGGCGGCGGCCATCGCGACCGCGCCGCGGCCCGGGTCGAGCACGGGCACGTCGAGGCTCGCGCGCAGCGTGTCGAGCATCGAGCCGGTCCACAGCGTGCAGCCGGCGTAGACGGCGCGCGCCCCGCGCGCGACCGCGTCCCGGGCGAGCTCCAGCGCCGGCCCGTCGAGGACCGCGCGGTGGCGCTCGATGACCTGCTCGGGCGTGCCGCCGTGACCGTCGTCGGCGTACTCCATGTTCACGGTGAGCACGTCGAGCACGAGGTGGTTCAGGCCGTAGGCGGTGGCCAGCTCGCGGTAGAGCGGCACCGCGTCGAAGCCGTCGGCGACGAGGATCGCCAGCCGCCCGCCGAGCTGGGCCGCGACGCGCAGGGCCGCGTCGAGCGGGGCGGCGACCGGGATCGTCACCTCGCGGCGCGCCTCGAGCAGACACGGGTCGCCGCTGCAGCCGATCACGGCGGCGTCGCAGCCGTCGGCGGCGGCCTCGTCGATCGCCGCCAGCAGCGGGCTGGCGTAGCTGGCCGGCGCAGGCAGGAACGCGCCGCGGCCGGGGCCGGCGAGCTTCTCCAGGTGGACGACCTCGACGGTCGCGTCCGGCCCGCCGGCGCCGGCCAGCTCGCGCTCGAACCACGGGTCGAGCGTCGCGTCGTCCACCGGGTTGATGTAGCGAATCCTCACGTCAGTTCTCCCAGGTCGGTCGGGTCGGTCGTCGCGTGCGGCTGGCGGTCGCCGGCGATCTGGCCCTCCGCGGCGCGCCAGCAGCGCGCCCGGTGGCCGGGGGCGAGCTCGGCCAGCGCCTGCGGCTCGCCGCAGCGGTCCGCGCTCAGCGGGCAACGCCCCACGAGGCGGCAGCCGACGTCGCCGGGGCGCGGCGTGCGCAGCGAGCCGCGGATGCGGACGTCGCGGTCGCGCTCCTCGTCGCGGCCGCTGAGGTCGTACGCGTACAGCAGGCCGCGCGTGTACGGGTGGCGCGGGTCGCCGAACACCGCCTCCGTCGGCCCCTCCTCGACGACCTGGCCGAGGTACATGACGACGACGCGGTCGGCCATCATCCGCACGGCGCGCAGGTCGTGGGTGACGAGCAGGTACGTCAGGCGGTGGCGCCGCTGGAGGTCGGCGAGCAGCTCGAGGACCTGGCCCTGGATCGACATGTCGAGCGCGGAGGTCGGCTCGTCCATGACGACGAGGTCGGGCCGCACGGACAGCGCGCGGGCGATGCCGGCCCGCTGCAGCTCGCCGCCCGACATCTCGCGCGGGCGCAGCCCGGCGAAGCGCGGGCTGAGCCCGACCTCGCTGAGCAGGCGCCCGAGCCGCTCCTGCTCGGGCTCGTCGTCGGGCGCGAGGCGCATCGTCTCGAGAATGGACGCGCCGATCGTCTGCGACGGGTCGAACGACGTCAGCGGGTTCTGGAAGACCATCTGCACGCGCCGGCGCAGCGGGCGGAACGCCTTCTCGTCGAGCGCCTGGATCTCCTGGCCGTCGAAGACGATCGTCCCCTCGTCGGCGTCGTGCAGGCGCACGATCAGCCGCGCGAGCGTCGACTTGCCGGAGCCGCTCTCGCCGACGAGCGCGGTCGTGGTCCCCGCCTGCAGCGCGAGGTCGATGCCGTCGACGGCGGCCACCGCCGACGCGGTGCGGCGCGCGTGCCGGCCGCGCGGCGCGAACGCCTTGCGCACGCCGCGCAGCTCGAGAAGCGGCCGGTCGTCTACTCGTGATGACATGACACCCAGTGGTCGGGACGGAGCTGCCGCAGCGCCGGCTGCTGGGCCCGGCACGCGTCCGTGGCCTGCTCGCAGCGCTCCGCGAACGGGCAGCCGGCGCCGAGCGTCCCCGGCTCGGGGATCCGGCCGGGGATGAACGCGATCTCGCCCTCCGGCGGGTCCATGCAGCGGATGAGCCCCTGCGTGTACGGGCTCAGCGGCCGGTTGAGCACCTCGTCGGCGGGCCCGTACTCCAGCAGCGAGCCCGCGTAGACGACCGCGACGATGTCGCACATCGCGCGGACGACGGCGAGGTCGTGCGAGATGAGCAGCAGCGCGGCGCCGGACGCCTTCACCGAGCCGTCGATGACCTCCAGGACCTGCGCCTGGATCGTCGCGTCGAGACCGGTCGTCGGCTCGTCGGCGATGACGAGCTGCGGCGAGCAGATGAGCGCCATCGCGATCGCGACGCGCTGCGCCATGCCGCCGGAGAAGTGGTGCGGGTAGCTGCGCGCCCGGACGTCCGGCTCGGGGATGCCGAGCGCGTCGAGGAGCTCGACCGTGCGCGCCCAGGCCTCCGCCTTGGAGACGCCGGTGTGCTCGCGGCAGACCTTGGCGATCTGCGCGCCGACGGTCATGAGCGGGTTCAGGGACGCGACCGCGTTCTGGGAGACGAGGCTGATCTCGCCGCCGCGGATGCGCCGCAGCTCCCGCTCGGGGAGCGTCATGAGGTCGCGGCCGTCGAAGCGGATCGTGCCCGAGCGCGCCCGCACCCCGTCGGGCAGGACGCCGAGGATCGCGCTCGCCGTCATCGACTTGCCGGAGCCGCTCTCGCCGACGACGCCGACGCGGGCGCCCCTCGGGATCGCGAGCTCGATCGAGCGCAGCAGCTCGACCGGCGCGCGCTGCGGGCCGGTCTCGACGACGAGGCCGCTGATGTCCAGCAGCGGGTCGTCGGCGATCCCGGCCAGGACGCTGCGGGACTGGGTCTGCGCGACGCTCACCGGTCGTACCTCCGGGCGATCTGGCGGCCGATGCCGCCGAACGCGACCACCGCGAGCAGGACCGCCAGGCCCGGGAACACCGAGACCCACCAGTCGCCGTCCATGATGAGCGGCGCGCCCTGCTGGATCATCGAGCCCCACTCCGGGTGCGGCAGCTCGACGCCGAGCCCGATGAACGCCAGGCCGGCGGTGATCTGGATCGCGTAGGCGGCCGAGATCGACGCCTGCGAGACGATCGGGCCGAGCGTGTTCGGCAGCACGTGGCGCAGCACGATCCTGCTCGTGGGCTGGCCGGCGAGACGGGCCGCGGCGATGTAGTCCTGGTTCTTGATCGGCTGGACGACCGATCTCGTCAGCTTCAGGAAGATCGGGATGTTCACGATCGCCACGACGACGACGAGGATCGTCTTCGAGTTGCCGAGCGCGGCGAAGATCATCAGCGCGAACAGGAAGAGCGGGATCGATTGGACGATCTCCGAGGTGCGGTTGAAGAGCTCGTCCAGCCAGCCGCCGAGGTAGCCGCACATCGCGCCGATCGGCACGCCGACGACGAACGCGAACGCGACGCCGAGGACCGCGACGACGAGGTCGGTGCGCGTCGCGTAGAGGACGCGCGAGAAGATGTCCATGCCGTTCTCGTCGGTGCCGAACAGGTGCGCCGACGACGGCGGCAGCAGCTTGGCCTCGAGGTCGGCCTGGATCGGGTCGTACGGCGCGATGAGCGGCGCGAGCAGCGCGACGAGGGCGAACAGCAGGAGCAGCGCCCAGTACGGGGTCAGCAGCGGCCGCAGGCGGCTGCCGACCCGCGCCGGCGTCCAGGCCGCGGCGGAGACGGGCTCGGCGCTCACGTCTGCCCCTCCCGGACGCGGGGATCGATGGCCATCGAGATGAGGTCGGCCAGCAGGTACACGAGGATGTAGATCGCCGAGCCCAGCAGGACGACGCCGAGCACCGGCGCGTAGTCGAAGCGCTGCATCGACTGCACCGAGTAGAGGCCCACGCCCGGCCACGAGAAGACGGTCTCGACGAGCACGGTGTTGCCGACGAGGAAGCCGAACGTCATCGCCGACATCGTCAGCACCGGCACGAGCGAGTTCTTCAGCGCGTACCAGCGGACCGTCCGCTGCGGCAGGCCGAAGGCGCGCGCGCTGCGGACGTAGTCGCCGCGCAGCGCGGTGATCATCGACGTGCGCGTCAGGGCCAGGATCGGCGGGCACGACGTGACCGCCAGCGTGATCGCGGGCAGCGCCAGGTACTTCAGGGCGGACGAGAAGGTCGAGAGGTCCCCGGCCAGGAGCGCGTCCACGACGACCATGCCGGTCACCCGCGGCGGCGGCGTGGCGCCGATGTCGAGCTCGCCGACCGGAGCCGGCGCCCAGCCGAGCACGTAGGCGAAGAGCAGGATCAGCAGCAGGCCGAAGAAGAAGTTCGGGATCGCCAGGCCGAACTCGGCGATCGCGCGCGACACCCGGTCGACCCAGCCGCCGGGACGCTGCGCGGCGAGGACGCCGAGCGGGATCGTCCACAGCAGGCCCAGGAACATGCCCGCGAGCGCGAGCTCGAGGGTGGCCGGGAAGCGGTCGGCGATCTCGTCGGTCACCGCGCGCTGCGTGTAGTTCGACACGCCGAGGTCGCCCTGGACGAGGTCGCCGATGTAGCGGACGAACTGCTGGGGCAGCGGGTCGTCGTAGCCCAGCTTCGCGCGAAGCTGGGCGGCCTGCTCGGGGGTGGCCCGCTGCCCCAGGATCAGCTCGACCGGATCCCCGAGCAGCCGCGTGACGACGAAGACGATGACGGCGACGCCGAACAGGGCGAGCACCGCGGCCAGCAGGCGCCGGCCCAGGTAGCGCAGCCAGAATCCTCGTCTCATCGTCAGCAGCCGCTCGGTGATCCGTGGTCGATCAGCCGCCGGCTCGCTTCAGCAGCCGGTAGGTCATGAGGCCGTCCGGCTCCCAGAGGACGCCCTCGATGTCCTCCCGCGTCGGGAGCATCCAGTTCGGCTCCGCGAGCGGGATGATCGGCACGTCCTGGTTGAGGGCGGCCTGGAGCTCCGTCGCCAGCTCCTGGCGACGGTCGCGGTCGACCGTCCTGGAGAGCTCCTCGGTGATCCCGTCGACGACGTCGTTCTTGTAGTTGGTCCAGTTGATGACCGCCGTCGACGCGTGCGACAGGTACGCCATGTAGTACGGGTCGTCGACGTAGGCGCCCAGGCCGGACTGCATCCAGGCCTGCATCGAGCGCTTCGTGAGGTTCTTGGAGAACCGCGCGGCCGCGACCTTCTCGATGTTCATCGTCACGCCGATGTCGCGCAGAGCGGACTGGATCGGCACGGCGAGCGCCTGCGCGTCGGCGTCGCCGTCGCTGATCTGGACGGTGAACTCGAGGTTCTCCGCGCCGGCCTCGGCCAGCAGCTGCTTGGCCTTCTCCGGGTCGGTCGCGTACGGCCACTCGACGCTCTCGTCGAACCAGGCCGAGTTCTGCGGCCAGACGCCCTTCGGGGTCGCCGCGCGGCCGCCCATGACGTTGTCGACGAGCGACTGGTAGGGGATCGCGTAGGCGATCGCCTGGCGGATGCGGGCGTCGTCGAACGGCGGCTTGTCGTTCACGAGACCGAGCTGGTGCTGGCTGATCGCCTCGACCGAGTGGACCCGCACGCCGGAGGCGCCGTCGAGCCGAGCGATCGCATCGGTCGACATGTCGGCGGCGATGTCGATCGAGCCCTGGCGCAGGAGCTGGGCGCGCTGGCCCTCATCCGGGATGACCTGCAGGACGACGCGGTCGAAGTTCGGCTTCTCGCCCCAGTAGTTGGGGTTGGCCTTCAGGACGAGCTGCCGGCCCGGCTCGTACTTCTCGATGACGTACGCGCCGGTCGGGGCGCCGTTCTGGGCGACCCACTCCGTGCCCCACGGGTCGTCGTCGGTCATGTGCTCCTTGACGAGCTTCGGATCGACGATGCCCGCGTCCTGGTCGCGCAGCATCGGGCCGACGATCGGGGACGGGTTCGGCAGCGAGAACTGGATCTCGCTGTCGGAGACCTTCTTGACCTGCGACATCTTCGTGATGCCGAGGATGTTGAAGTCGAACACCGACCCGGCGTTCATCTCGAGCGCGCGCTCGACCTTGAACAGGAACGTGTCGGCGGTGATCGGCTCGCCGTCGGGCAGCTTCGCGTCGGGACGCAGCTTGATGGTGACGGTCTTGCCGTCGTCCGACAGCGAGTACGACTCGATGGCCTCGCCGATCGGGTCCTTCGTGAGGTCGGCCTTCAGCGTGCCGTCGCCGTTGTCGATGACCTCGTAGCGGGTCCACTGCCCGTAGAGGTTCTTGATCGTCTCGTTCGCGCGGTGCGCCTGGCCCCACTCGGGATCGAGCGTCTGCGGGTCGCTGGAGACGCCGATGGTCAGCGTGCCGCTGCCGCCACCGCTGCTGCCGCCGTCACCGCCGGCTGCGGTCGAGGGCTTGGAGTCCCCGTCCGATCCGCCGCCGCATGCGGCAAGGGTGAGCGTGGCCGCCATCGCGGCCACGACGCCGCCGATGCGCCACCGGCGCGTCGGGGCGGGTTGCTCGGTGCTGTGCATCGAGTGTTCCTCGTTAGTCGATCAGGCCGAGGCGCTCGTCCTCGGCACGGTTCTGAGGCGACCGCTCCGCCGGGTCACCCCACCCTCCACCGCCGCCGCTGTGCACCTCGACGACCGTCCCGGCCGGGACGGGCATCGCGTTGCACTTGAGCACGAGGCGACGTTCTTCTCCGGGACGCGTCACCCAGACCTCGGGCGGCGCCCCGTCCTTCCCGCCGTGCAGGCCCCACGCCGGCCGGTCGTGCCGCTCGAACCACAGGCTGAGCAGGCACGGCTCCAGCGTCTCGTACTCCCGCACGATGCCGAGACCGCCGCGGTGGCGACCGTCGCCACCCGACCCGGTGCGCAGGCCGTGCCGGCGCAGGCGCAGCGGGTAGCGCTGCTCCATGATCTCGACGGGATAGTTCTTGAAGTCGCCGGCCGCCGAGTGCACGAGGGCGCTCTCGCCGTCGCCGTGCTCGTGGGCGCCCCAGCCGCCGATGATCGACTCGCCGGACAGGAACGGCTCGCGGCCGCGCTCGTTGACGAACGTGATGTTCCACGAGTCGGCGATGTGGCCGGCGGCGGCACGCTCGGGCACCGCGTCGCTGAGCGCGCGGACGACGAGGTCGATCGCCAGCATCAGGTGCGGCCCGTAGTGCAGGCACGCCGCGGTCGGCGACGGGTCGAAGCAGCTGCCCTTCGGCACCTTGATCGCGAGGTTGCGGAAGTTGCCGCCGCAGACCGGCGCGTCCGGGTTGACGAGGAACTTGAACGCCTGCTGGATCGCCGAGCGGGTCTGGACGATGCCGCTGTTGATCGAGCCGCGGCACTCGGGGCTGGAGCCCTCGAGGTCGATCGTCATGTCGTCGCCGGCGACGGTGACGGTGACGACGACCGGCACCGGGCGGTCGGAGATCCCGTCGCCGTCCAGCGCGCCCTCGGCGCGGTACGTGCCGTCGGGGATCTGGGCGACCGACGCGCGGTCGGCGGCCTCCGCCTGGGCGAAGAACCGCTCGATCGACGCGTCGACCTGGTCCCAGCCGTAGCGGTCGACGATCGAGTGGAACCGCTCGGCGCCGGTGCGGCAGGCGGTGACCTGCGCCATGAGGTCGCCGGCGAGCGCGCCCGGGAAGCGCGAGTTCAGCGTGATGAGCTCGAGCAGCTGCTCGTCGATCTCGCCCCCGCGGATGATCCGCATCGGCGGGATCCGCAGGCCCTCCTGGAAGATGTCGGTCGAGTCGGAGACGTAGCCCGCGTCCTTGGCGCCGACGTCGTTCCAGTGCGCCTTCGCGCCGCTGAAGCCGCGCAGCGTGCCGTCGACGAAGATCGGCGCGAAGACCGTGACGTCGTTGAGGTGGCTGCCGCAGATCGCGGAGTCGTTGACGAGCCAGACGTCCCCCTCCTCGAACGCGTCGGCGCCGACGCGATCGAGCACGAGCTTGATCGTGCCCGCGAGGCTGCCCAGGAAGAACGGCAGGCCCGGCGCCTGCCCGAGCAGGTCGCCGCGGGCGTCGTAGAGCCCGACCGAGCAGTCCCTCATCTCGTAGATGACCGGGCTGTAGGCCGAGCGGCAGAGGTTGCGGCGCATCTGCTCGGCGCCGGACATGAACGCGTGCCGAACGATCTCGACGGTGGCCGGGCTCGGCGTGACAGTCGTGTGCATCAGGACCTCTCCAGCAGCAGGTGGCCGCCAGCGACCGGCCGGGCGCTCCAGCCCGGTCCGACGACCGTCGTACAGGTCTCCTCCATCACGATCGCCGGGCCCTGGATCGGGTCGGCGATCGCGTCGCGCTGGTGGAGCGCCGCCGTCAGGACCTCGCCGCCCTGGCGGTAGTCGCCGGTGGCGACCGGCGCGGCCCCGCCGGCGCCCGCGGGCTCGCCGGCGGCCGCGACGGCCGGGCGGTCGCCGTTGCCCAGGGCCGCGATCGCCGCGACGCGGACGGTCACGAACTCGACGGGCTCGGTCCGGCTGGCGTGTCCGTAGCGCTGGTGGTAGGCGTCGTGGAAGCGCTCGCGCAGCGCGTCGGCGTGCGCGGCCAGGTCGGCGACCTCGTGGTCGGCGAGCGGGAGGGTGAGCGTGTACTCCTGGCCGACGTAGCGCAGGTCCGAGGCCGCCTCGAAGCGGATCGGCCGGTCGCCGGCGCCATCGCGCTCGAGCAGCTCGAGGACCTGCGCCTTGAGCGACTCGACCGCGCCGGGCAGGTCGGCCGGGGCGGCCTCCAGCGACCGGTAGAAGGTCTGGACCGTGTCGTGGCGGACGTCGCCCTGGAGCATGCCCCAGGCCGAGAACGCGCCCGGCATCGTCGGCACGAGCACGCGCGAGATCTCGAGCTCCTCGGCGAGCGCGGTGGCGTGCAGGCCGCCGGCGCCGCCGAAGGCGCAGAGCGTGAAGTCGCGCGGGTCGAGGCCGCGCTCGACGGTGAGCTCGCGGATCGCCTCGGCCATCGCGAAGTGGGCGATCTCGAGCGCCTGCTCGGCGACCTCCTCCGGCTCCAGGCCGAGCGGCTCGCCGACCCGGGCGAGCGCCGCGCGGGCCGCCTCGACGTCGAGCGCCATGCTGCCGGCCAGGCGCTGCTCGGACGGCAGGCGGCCGAGCACGAGGTTGGCGTCGGTGATCGTCGGCTCCGCCCCGCCCCGGCCGTAGCAGGCGGGGCCGGGCTTGGCGCCGGCCGACTCGGGGCCGACGCGCAGGCGGTCGCCCTCGGCGCGGATGAGGCTGCCGCCGCCGGCGCCGATGGTGTGGACCTCGACGGCGGGCGCCAGGACGGGCAGGCCCTGCAGCTCGAACTCGGACTGGAGGCTGGCCTCGCCGCCGCGGACGAGGCTGACGTCGAACGACGTCCCGCCCATGTCGATCGTGATCAGGTCGGCGATGTCGAGCGCCTCGCCGGCGGCCCGCGAGCCGACGACGCCGCCGACGGGGCCGGAGAACAGGGTCAGGACGGCCTTCTCGTCGGCGACGGTCGCGCTCATCATGCCGCCGTTGGACTCGGTGATGTACACCGGCACGGCGAGGCCCTCGGCCCGCAGGGCGGACTCGAGCTCGTCGACGTACTGGCGCATGATCGGCGTGATGTAGGCCGACATCACCGTCGTCGACGTCCGCTCGTACTCGCGCCACTCCGGCGCGACGCGATGGCTGAGCACGACCGGGACGCCGAGCCGCTCGGCCAGCAGCCGGCCGACCTCCTCCTCGTGCGCGGAGTTCGCGTAGCCGTGCAGCAGCGCGACCGCGACGGACTCGAAGCCGCCGGCGGCGATCCGGTCGGCGACGGCGGCGACGGAGTCCGCGTCGACCGGCTCCAGGACCGAGCCGTCCGCGGCGAGGCGCTCGCGCACCTCGAAGATCGCGGCCCGGTCGAGCAGCGGCTCGGGCTTGACGTAGTGGAGGTCGTACATCCGCGGGCGGTTGCCGCGGCCGATGAGGTACGTGTCGCGGAAGCCCTCGGTCGTCACGAGCGCGACGCGGGCGCCGCGCCGCTCGAGGAGCGCGTTCAGGCCGGCGGTCGTCCCGTGGACGAACAGCTCGATGCGATCGGGCGCCGCGCCGCACGCGCGGACGGCCTCGATGACGCCGTCGACGAGCCGTCCCGGCGTCGACAGCACCTTGGTCGTCGACATCGTCGCTCCCTCGACGTCCTCGAGGATGAGGTCGGTGAAGGTGCCTCCGATGTCGATGGCCACGCGATACGCCACTGGCGTCTCCTCGTCTTCGTGCGACAGGTCTTCGGGCGGCGCCCGGGGGGGCCGCCGGGTGAACAGGGCGCGCATGGTCGCATATCGCACGGCTATCCGCAATGCGAGCGGCACCTGAACGTTCGTGCGCCAACCGAACACCGTTCGCGAATGGCGTGGACGACGGGCTCCGGCGGCCCGCTCCCCGGGCGAGCGCGGTGCTCGCCGATCCGCCCCGAGCGCGCCGGCTCAGCCGTTGACGCGGCCGCGCAGCTCGGGCGCGCGACGGGCGTACGCCTCGGGCAGCGAGCGCTGGATCTCCTCCGCGGCGGCCAGCGCCTCGGGGAGGAACTCCTCGCGCATCCGCTCGACGGACACGCGCGGGCTCGGGCAGCAGACGTTCAGCGCGGCGACGACGGCCCCGCCCTGGTCTCGGATCGGGACCGAGAGCGACCGGAAGCCGATCTCGTACTCCTCGTCGACGATCGACCAGCCGGCCTCGCGCACCCGGAGGACGTCGGCGCGCAGCTTCGACTTCGACGTCACCGTGCGCTCGGTGTACTTGACCGGCCGCAGGTCGCGCAGCCAGCGGTCGAGCTCCTCGTCCGACAGCGCGGCCAGGAGCACGCGCCCGGTCGACATCGCGAACGCGGGCAGGCGGCTGCCGACGTCGAGGTCGACGCTGACGACGCGCTGCGACGAGGAGCGGGCGACGTAGACGCACCACTCGCCGTCGAGGACGGCGGCGAGGACGGTCTCCTCCAGCGACGCGGACAGGTCGTCCATCACCGGCTCGGCGATCTCGGCGAACGACAGCGACGAGAGGGCCGAGAAGCCGAGCTCGAGGATGCGCGGCCGCAGGCGGAAGTACTTGCCGTCGGTCTCCGCGTAGCCCTCGCGCACGAGCGTGATGAGCAGCCGCCGTGCCGCGGCGCGGTTCATGTCGGCGGCGCGGGCGATCTCGCTGAGCGTCATCGACGGGCGGTCGCGGCGGAAGGCTCGGATCACGCTGAGGCCACGGGCCAGCGAGGCCACGTAGTCCCGATCCGTCCCGTCTTCAGCAGTCGCCGCGTCCACGGTGACCGCGCATCCTAGGGGGGCGGACCGCGGACCGCCACATCCGTGCGCTTAGCGGTCACCTGGTAGACAGTGCGAACACATGCCCGCTCGCCCTGAAACCCGGCGACCCGCCCCGTCGCCGGGGATGCGCGCTCCGTCGCAGACCCTCCAGATCATCTTCGAGGGCCGCTCCGTCCCCGCCGGCCCCTCCGACAGCATCGCCTCCGCGCTTGTCGCGGCCGGCGAGCTCGCCTGCCGCGAGGCCGCCCCGGGCGACCGCCGCGGCGTCTTCTGCGGCATGGGCGTCTGCCAGGAGTGCCTCGTCCGCGTCGACGGCGCCGACGGGATCCGCGCCTGCGCCACCCCGGTCCGCGACGGGATGGCCGTCGAGCGCCAGGGACGGCCGGCGCTGACGCCGCATCCGTGGCCGCAGCGCGGCCCCGCGCGCGAGGCCGAGGCCGACGTCGTCGTCGTCGGCGGCGGGCCGGCCGGCATGGCGGCCGCCGCGGCCGCCGCGGAGGCCGGGGCGAGCGTCGTGCTCGTCGACGAGCGCGCCAAGCTCGGCGGCCAGTACTACAAGCAGCCCGACGACCGCCTCGTCGCGGATCCCGGCCGCCTCGACCGCCAGTACCGGGGCGGCCGCGCCCTGGCCGAACGGGTCCGCCGCTCCGGGGCCCGCGTCCTCTCCGGGGTGAGCGTCTGGGGCGCGATCGACGCCCACGACCTCCTCGCCCGCGACGACGCCGGCGACTGGCGCATCCGCGGCCGCCGGCTCGTCCTCGCGCCCGGCGCCTACGAGCGCGCGGTCCCGTTCCCGGGCTGGACGCTGCCCGGCGTGATGACGACCGGCGCGGCGCAGACGCTCCTGCGCGCCCACCAGGTCGCCGCCGGCACGCGCGTCCTCGTGTCCGGCAACGGCCCCCTCAACCTCCAGCTCGCCGCCGAGCTCGCCGCCCACGGGATCGACGTCGTGGCGGTCGCCGAGCTCGCCGGCCTGCGCCGGCCCTCCCGCCTGCCCCACGCGGCCGCGATGGCCGCCGCCGCCCCCGACCTCGCCGTCGACGGCCTGCGCTACGGCTGGGCGCTGCGGCGCGTGCCGCTCCACCTCGGCTGGGCCGTCGTCCGCGCCGAGGGCGACGGTCGCGTCGAGCGGGCCGTCGTCGCCCGCATCGGCGGCGACGGGCGCCCGGTCGCCGGGACCGAGCGCGCCTACGACGTCGACGCGGTGTGCGTCGGCTTCGGCTTCGTCCCCTCGACCGAGCTGGCGCGGTCGCTCGGCTGCCGCCACACGTGGGACGCGCAGGGCGGCCACCTGCGGGCCGACGTCGACGAGCTGGGGCGCTCGTCCGTCGACGGCGTCCACGTCGTCGGCGACGGCGCCGGGATCGGCGGCGCCCGGCTCGCGCAGGCGGTCGGGACGCTCGCCGGCCTGGACGCGGCCCGCGCCGCCGGCCACCCGGGCGGCCCCGAGACCGAGCGCCTGCGCCGCGACGCGCGGCGCGCCCGCCGCCGCCACGCCCGGTTCCAGCGCGCGCTGTGGAGGCTGTACGCCGCGCCGCGGCTCGTCGACGAGCTCGCCGCCCCCGACACCCTGATCTGCCGCTGCGAGCGCGTCGCCCATCGCGACGTCGCGGAGGCCTTCGACGGCGGCATCGGCCACATCGGCGCGGTCAAGCGCGCCACCCGCGCCGGCATGGGCCCCTGCCAGGGCCGCTACTGCGCGCCGGTGCTCGCCGAGATGGGCGCCCGCGCCGCCGGGCGGCCGCTGACCGAGGACGACCTGTTCGCGCCCGCCGCGCCGTTCAAGCCGCTGCCCATCGACGCGGTCATCGAGACCGCCGCCACCGAGGAGACCGCCCGATGACCGCGCTCGGAAGCCGCATCCCGACCACCGAGGACGCCGCGGCCGACCCCGGCGTCGGCGCGTACGCGTCCGCCGCCGAGGAGGCGGGCGCCGGCGCCCTGTGGGTCGCCGATCACGTGGTCCTCGCGCGCGACGTCCGCTCGCGCTACCCGTACGCCGACGACGGCCGCCTGCGCGTCGACCCGGCGACGCCGTGGTACGAGGCGCTGGTCGCCTGCGCCTGGGCGGCGGCCCACACGACGACGGCGACGGTCGGCACCGCCGTGCTCGTCCTCCCGCAGCGCCACCCGGTCGAGGTCGCCAAGCAGGCGGCGACGATCGACGCGCTCTCCGGCGGGCGGCTCCTGCTCGGCGTCGGCGCCGGCTGGATGCGCGAGGAGTTCGAGGCGCTCGGCTGGCCCTACGAGGACCGCGGCCGGCGCCTGGACGAGGCGATCGCGGTGCTGCGCTCGTGCTGGACCGGCGAGCCCGGGCCGTTCGAGGGCGAGACGCTGCGCGTGCCGGCGGGCCTCACCTGCTATCCGACGCCGGCCCGCCCCGGCGGCGTCCCGATCTACGTCGGGGGCATGACCGGCCGGGCCATCCGGCGGGCCGCCGCGCTCGGCGACGGCTGGCTGGCCCTCGCCAACCTCGACGAGGCCGACCCCGCGACGCTGGGCGCCGCGCTGGAGCGCGTGCACGCCGCCCGGCCCGCCGGGCGCCCGCCGCTGCGGACCGTCCTGCGGCTCGTCGGCACGATCGCCGAGGACGACCTGGCGCGCCGCCTGCCGCTGCTGCGCGACCTGGCGGCGGCGGGCTTCGACGAGATCGCCGTCGACCCGCCCTGGCCGGACCTCGACGCCGGCCGGCGCGTGCTCGACGCGGTCGCCGCGGTGCTCGCGTGAGGCGCCGCGGCCCCGCCGCCGCGCACGCGTCAGAAGCGGCCGGGCGAGAACGGCGCGAGGTCGCGCTGCGGCGAGCGCCCGAGCGCGAGCGCGGCGAGCACGTCGCCCATGACCGGCGCGGCCGTGAAGCCCAGGTACGGGAACGTCCCGACGACGAGCCCGTCCACGCCGTCGATCGGGCCGATGATCGGCCGCTGGTCGGGCGTCGCGTTGTTCACCCCGCACCACGTGCGCAGCAGGCGCGCGCCGCCGATCGCGGGCACGAGCGAGCGGGCGATCGCCAGGTTGCGCCGCATCCCCTCGAGGTCGACCGTCGGGCGCCCGGTGACGGGGTGCGTCCGCGCCGGCCAGCCGCCGCCGACGAGCAGCGACCCGGCCGCGGCCTGCTTGAGCGTCAGGCGCCCGCCCGCGTAGTAGACGAGGTGGCCGACGAGCGGCTCGACCGGCTCGGTGACGTTGACCTGCATCGGGGGGCCTTCGATCGGCAGGTCGACGCCGAGCATCCGCGTCACGCGCGGGGTGCCGGCACCGGCGGCGACGACGACGCGGCGGGCGGCCAGGCGGCCGCGGTCGGTCGTGACCACGAAGCCGTCGCCGTCGCGCTCGATCGCCAGCACCGGCGTGTGGCGCCGCAGGTCGGCCCCCGCCCCGGCCGCGGCCCGCGCGATCGCCGGCGCGGCGAGGATCGGGCTGGCCTTGCCCTCGATCGGGCACAGCTCCCCGCCGACGACGCGCTCGTCGAGGTAGGGCGCCAGCGCGAGCAGATCGTCGCGCCCGAGGACCTGCGAGTCGATGCCGTGCTCGCGCTCGAGCGCGACCTTGCGCTCGATCGCGGGCATCTGCGCGGGGTCGTCGGCCACGAGCAGGCCGCCCTTCGTGCGCACCTCGAGGTCGACGCCGAGCTCGTCGGAGAGGGCGTGCCAGCCGGCGATCGCGTCCTTGAGCAGGTCCAGGCACGGCGCCCACTCGCGCGCCCAGCCCTCGCCCTCGGTGACGAACGGCTCGTGCTGGATCTGCCCGTGCAGGCTGCCGGCGTTGCGCCCCGAGGCCTGCGTGCCGATGTCGTCGCGCTCGACGAGCGCGACCGCGGCGCCGGCCTGGGCCAGCCGCAGCGCGGTCAGGCAGCCCGTCAGGCCGCCGCCGACGACGACGACGTCGAAGCGCTCTGGAGGGCGTCGGGTCACAGCGGGCGGTATCCTACCGTTGTTCGTATATCGCACAGTTGTACGCAAGGGAGATCATGGCCGAGTTCCGTGGCAGCTACACCGTCCAAGTCACGCCCTTCACCGAAGACGGGTCGGCCATCGACCTCGACGCGCAGCGCCGGTTCATCGACTGGCAGATCGAGCAGGGCGTCCCGGGCCTGATCATCCTGGGCACCTCCGGCGAGTTCCCCTCGGTCTCCGACGCCGAGCGGACCGCGTTCGTCGAGGCCACGGTGGCGCACGTCGACAAGCGCATCCCGGTGCTCGTCGGGACGATGGACGCACACACGCCCAACGCGGTGCGCTACAGCCGCGAGGCGGAGGAGCTGGGCGCGGACGGGCTGATGATCGCCCCGCCGTACTACTACACGCCGACCGACGACGAGATCCACCGCTACTACGGCGAGATCTGCGACGCCGTGAGCCTGCCGATCATGGTCTACAACAACCCGTTCACGACGAACGTGGACATGTCGGCCAAGCTCGTGGCGCGGCTGACGCGGTCGTTCGAGCAGGTGCGCTACATCAAGGAGGCGAGCATGGACGTGGCGCGCGTCTCCGACATCGTCCAGGAGACCGAGGGCGTCATGAACGTCTTCGCCGGCGAGCGGATCGTCGAGTCGTTCCTGCTCGGCGCGGTCGGCTACGTCAACCCGTTCGGCAACTACGTCCCGCGCCCCTCGCACCGGATCTGGGACCTGCTCGTCGCCGGCGACGTCGAGGGCGCCTGGCGCATCGAGCGGCTGCTCAACGAGATCGACCACACGATCGCCGAGGGCCACCCGCGCTACGGCCACCAGTGCTACTCGAAGGCGCTGGCGGCCGCCGCCGGCTACCCGATGGGCGACGTCCGCGCGCCGCTGACGACCTTCGCGAGCCTCGGCGAGGAGGGACGCGAGCGCGTCGCCAAGCTGCGCGAGATCGTCGCGCGGCTCGAGGCGATCACCGCCGAGTACGACGATGTCCCGGTGGCCGCCGCGACGGCCTGAGGCACGGCGCAGCCGGGCCCCGCGCGACGCCGGGGCCCGGCGCACAGGAGGGTGAAATGCGCGCACAGCGCACGATGATTCGCTTACCGCACGGATTTCGGCGATCGGTCGTCGCTCAGCGCGCCGCGCTCAGGTCCGCCTCGACGAGGGCGGCCGTGCGCCGCAGCGGCTCGGCCAGCTCGTGGAGCTGCTCGACCGAGCGCCGCATCGAGTTCGTCGACAGGTTGATCGCGCCGGCGGGCGCGCCCGAGCGGTCGCGCACCGGGGCGGCGATGGCCAGCACCCCCGGCTCGAGCTCCTGGTCGACGATCGCGTAGCCGCGCCGGCGGACCTCGTCGAGCTCCGCGCGCAGGCGGTCCGGGTCGGTGATCGTCGTGGGGGTGTAGCCCTCCAGCGGCCCGTCGTCCAGCAGCCGGTCGAGCTCGTCGTCGGGCAGCGCCGCGAACAGGACCTTGCCGGTCGCGGTGGCGTGCGCGGGCAGGCGGCGGCCGATGTCGACGCGGATCGTCATGATCGCGCTCGACGGCACGTGCGCCACGTAGACGACGTGGCGCCCGTCGAGCACCGCCGCCTCGCTCGTCTCGTCCACCTCGGCGACGAGCGCGCGCAGGCGCGGCAGGACGAGGTCCGCGAAGGTCAGGCCCTGGAGGAACCCGAGGCCGAGCTGCAGGATCCGCGGGGTGAGGCGGAACAGGCGCCCGTCGGTCTCCACGTAGCCGAGCTCGACCAGCGTGATGAGGAACCGGCGCGTCGTGCCCCGCGTCATGCCGGTCGCGACCGCGAGGTCGCGGACCGTCGCCGCGGGGCCGACCCGGGCGAACGCCTCGATCAGCTCGAGCGCGCGCTCGACCGAGCGGATGAACTCGCGCGGGCGATCGTCGGCGTCCGGCGCCGCCCCGGCGACCGTCCCGCTCACCGGGCCTCCGCGGGAGCGAGGCCCCGTCCGCGAACCGTCTCGTCGTGGTGCATGGTCGTCCTCTCTCGAACGTGGCGCGCCGGTCCAACGCGTGCGCGATCCGAGCGATTGTACGCATCATGATCGGACGGCCTCGCGAGGGGGTCGCCCAGCCTGAGGCGCACGCCTGTCCGCTGTGCGCACACCCGGGGCGCCCGTCGTCAGCGGATGTAGGTCGCCCCGTTGACGTCGAGCGTCGCGCCCGAGAGATGACGCGCCCGCCCGCCGGCGAGGTACACGACGAGGTCGGCGATCTCCTCCGGCGGGACCCACTCGCCCATCGCCAGCCCGCGGGTGATGACCTCGCGCCCGCCCACCTGCTGGGCGGCGTCCTCGGACATCTGCGTGTCGACCACCCCGGGGGCGATGACGTAGGCGAGCAGCCCGTCGGCGGCGTGGGCGCGCGCCAGCGTCTGGGTCGCCGCCTTGACCGCGGCCTTCGAGGCCGAGTAGGCGATCAGGTACGGGTTCGTGGAGCCGCGCTGGGCCGCCCAGCTCGACAGCGTGACGAGCACGCCGGCGCGGCGGGCCACGAAGTGCCGGGCCGCCTCGCGCACGAGCGCCATCGGGCCGGCGACGTTGACGGCGAGCGTCGTCGCCCAGATCTCGTCCCACTCGTCGTCGGCGGCGTCCAGCGGCGACGCGAGCATCTGCGCGGCGTTGGAGACGAGGACGTCGACCTCGCCCTTCCAGGCGAGCGCCTCGCGCCACAGCGCGCGCGCCGCGGCCGGGTCGGCGAGGTCCGCCCGGCAGAGCAGGCGCCGCTCCTGCGGCACGTCGGCCACGGCGGCGGCGGCTCCGTCGGCGTCGCCGCGGTAGTGGGCGATGACGTTCGCGCCCGCGGCCCCGAGCGCGCGCGCGGTGGCGGCGCCGATGCCCTTGGAGGCGCCGGTGACGAGGACGGTTCGGCCTGTGAGGTCGTGCATCGTTCGATGGTCGCACGAAGGTGCGATCACCGTACGTCTGCTCAGGTTTCGGGTGGCGCGTCGAGGTGGCTGAGCGCGCCCGCGCTCGCGGCGACGACGAGGACGATCGCGACGATCTCGCGCGCCACGAGCGGCTGGCCGAGCGCGACGAAGCCGACGAGGGCGGCGACGGCGGGCTCGATCGACAGCAGGACGCTGAAGACGTGGCGCGGCATCCGGCGCAGCGCCTCGGTCTCCAGCGTGTAGGGGATCGCCGAGCTCAGGACCCCGGCGGCCGCCCCGACGGCCAGCACCTCGGGGCGCAGCAGCGTGCCGCCCGCCTCGGCCACGCCGGGGACGAGCGGGACGAGCGTGCCGATCGCCATCGCCAGCGCGACGCCCTCGGCGCCCGGCACGCGCGCGCCGACCCGCCCGGCGAGCACGATGTAGGCGGCCCAGCCGCCGCCGGCGGCGAGCGCGAAGGCCAAGCCGACCCCGTCGATCGTCTCCGCGCCGCCGGGGTTGGCCAGGAGGACGATGCCGCCGCCGGCCAGGACGACCCACAGGAGGTCCAGCGGCCGGCGCGAGCCGACGATGGCGACGGCGAGCGGGCCGACGAACTCGACGGTGACCGCGATGCCGAGCGGGAGGCGGTCGAGCGCCTCGTAGAAGCTGAGGTTCATGACGCCGAGCGCGACGCCGAACGCGGCGACGACGCGCAGCGTCTCGCGCGGGTGGCGGCCGAAGCGAGGGCGAACGATCGCGGCCATGACGAGCGCGGCGGCGGCGATCCGCAGCAGGCAGGCGCCGGCGGGCCCCACCTCCTCGAACAGCGTCGTCCCGGCCGCCGCGCCGACCTGCGTGGAGACGATCGCGCCCAGCACGAGCGCCGGCGGCGGCACCGCCGGGCGCCGCCGGGCTACGGCTTCAGCCGGCGACCGGTCCGGAACAGCCACGAGGACCACACGACCATGACCGCGGCCAGCGCGCCCGTCACCCCGAGGGCCAGCGCGACGCTCACGTCGCTCGTGCCCAGGAAGCCGTAGCGCATCGCCTGCACGAGATAGAAGATCGGGTTGGCGTGGGAGATCTCCGCCCACGGCGCCGGCAGCAGGTCGACGGAGTAGAAGACGCCGCCGAGGAACGTCAGCGGCAGGATCACGATGTTGTTGACGAAGCCGGCGTGGTCCCACGTCTGCGCGTAGATGCCGACGACGACGCCGAGCGAGGCGAACAGCGTCAGGCCGAGCGCGGTCGCGGCGACGAGCACGAGCGGCTCGCGCACCGGCAGGTCGGCGATCGGCAGCGACAGGGCCAGGAGCGCCAGCGCGATGAGCAGCGCGCGCACGACCCCGCCCAGCGTGAGCCCGAGGTTGATCTCCCAGGGGCGCATGGGCGAGGCGAGGATGTCGTTGATGTAGCGGTCGAAGCGCGCCTGGAACACCGTCGACGAGTTGTTGGAGTAGGCGGCCTGCACCATCGCCATCGTGATGAGGCCGGGCACGATGAACACCTCGTAGTCGACGCCGCCGACCTGGCGGATGCGCCCGCCCAGCGACAGGCCGAAGACGACGATGAACAGGAACGACGAGACGACCGGCGCGGCGATCGTCTGCGACCACAGCTTCAGGACGCGCACCACCTCGCGGTGCGTCAGCGCGAGCAGGCCGGTGCGCGTCATGCCGCGTTCATCGCCTTCATGTAGACCTCCGTCAGCGTGGCCGCGTCGAAGCGGCGGCGCAGCTCGTCGGCGGTGTCGCGCGCCAGCAGCCGCCCGTCGCGGATCAGCGCGATGTCGCGGCAGAGCTCCTCGGCCTCCTCGAGGTAGTGCGTCGTGAGGAGGATCGTCGTGCCCTCGCCGTGCAGGCGGCGGATGTAGCGCCACAGCTCGATGCGCAGCTCGAAGTCGACGCCGGCGGTCGGCTCGTCGAGGATCACCAGGCGCGGCTCGTGCATGAGCGCGCGGGCCAGCAGGAGCCGGCGGCGCATGCCACCCGACAGCGCGGGCGCGCGGACGCCGGCCTTCGCGCGCAGGTCGAACACGTCCATCATCTCCCGCGCGCGCCGGCGCGCGTGCGCGCGGGACATCCCGTAGTAGCCGCCGTGGAAGAGCAGCGTCTCCTCGACGTCGAGGAAGCGGTCGAGGTTGACGTCCTGCTCGGCCAGGCCGATCAGCCGCCGCGCCTCCCAGGTCGTGTGGGGGTGGCCGAAGACGCGGATCTCGCCGGCGGTGACGCGGATGAGGTTGCAGACGGCGCTGATGAGCGTCGTCTTGCCCGCGCCGTTGGGGCCGAGCAGGCCGAAGAACTCGCCGTCGGGGATCGTGAGGTCGAACCCGTCGAGGGCGAGGAAGCCGTCGTCGTAGCGCTTGGTCAGGCCGGTGAGCTGAAGGGCGGGGACAGACGCCACGTCCCCACACGCTACGACAGCGCCGTAGGGTCGCTCGGGCGATGACCGCCGCGGTCGACCTGTACTGGATCCCCCTCGGGGCGGGCGGCCGGTGCGTGCGCCTGAACGGGATCGCGTTCGAGGCGCTGTCGGCGCTGCGCGATCGCCGGCCGCGCCGCGACCTCTACCACGCGGCGCTGGTGGTCGAGGTCGACGGCGGGCGCACGACGATCGAGCTGGCGCCGTCGCCCGACGCCGACGAGGCGAGCCGCGGGGTGGTGGCCACGGGTCCCGTCGGCCTGCGCGCGCTGGGGCGGGTGCGGCTGTTCCGCTACGAGCTGCGCTGCTGGCGCGGCGGGACGATCCCCGACCTGCGGTGGGCGGTCGGCGGGGCGCGCCGGGTGAGCGAGGACGCCGCCGTCGCCCGCCGCGTGCTCGCGCTCGCGCCCTCGGTGCCGCGCCTCGTGTGGGGCCGCGACGAGCTCGGCGCGGGCGAGATGTGGAACTCGAACTCGGCCGTCGCGTGGCTGCTCGCGACGGCCGGCGCGCCGGTCGAGCGCGCGGTCCTGCCGCCCCGCGGGCGCGCTCCCGGATGGGACGCTGGGCTGGCCGCCGCGGGCGCCCGCTAGCCTGCTGGACCATGCCCCTGATCCCGACCGTCATCGAGCGCAGCGCGCGCGGTGAGCGCGAGTACGACATCTACTCGCGGCTGCTGAACGAGCGCATCATCTTCCTCGGCTCGGCCGTCGACGACCAGGTGGCGAACCTGATCGTCGCGCAGCTGCTGCACCTCGAGTCCGCCGATCCCGACAAGGACATCTCGCTGTACATCAACTCGCCCGGCGGGTCGATCTACGCGGGCCTGGCGATCTACGACACGATGAACTTCATCAAGCCCGACGTGCAGACGATCTGCTGCGGGATCGCGATGAGCATGGGCTCGCTGCTGCTCACGGGCGGGGCGAAGGGCAAGCGCTTCTCGCTGCCGAACTCGCGCATCCTCATCCACCAGCCGTCCTCCGGCTTCGAGGGCCAGGCGACCGACATCGAGATCCACGCGCAGGAGATCATCAAGACGCGCAAGCGGATCGACGAGATCTACGCCCGCCACACGGGCCAGTCGATCGAGCAGGTCCACGCCGACATGGAGCGCGACCGCTTCTTCAAGCCCGAGGAGGCCGTCGAGTACGGCCTCATCGACCGGGTCATCACGTCGCACTGAGCGAGGCGGCAGTCGCCCGTCGTCGGCGCGGCCGGGAACAGCATCATCGACGGTCGTGTGACGAGTGGCGATTCACCCCCGCTGAGCGGGGCCAATTCGCCACTCGCGACCGATCCGGTCGCGTGTGCCGGCTCCGTCCGGCGCGAGCGGCGCGTGAGCGGGCAGCCGGGCGCGGGCCCGCGCCCCTACCCCGGCGCCGGGTCCAGCACCCCGCCCGGCTCGTACGGCTGCCCGAGCGGGTGGCCGAGGCGCTCGGCCAGGTCGGCGAGGCGGCTGGCGAGCTGGCCGACGGCGCCGATGACGCTGAGCGGCACCTCGATCGGGGCGGTCGGGGGCGGCGGGTTCGCGGTCCCGTCGGTGCTGCCGGGGACGTCGGCGACCGCGTCGAGGAGCTCGGCGGCCGCATCGGCCTCGGCCACCGCGGCACGCGCGGCGTCGCGCACGGCGGCGAGCTGCGACGCGTAGGGCTGCTGGGCGGCGACGACCGCGGCGCGGCGCGCCGCCTCGCGCGGGCGCACCTCGCCCAGGCGCTCCAGCGACACGTCGACGTCGGTCCCGATCGCCTCCAGCGCCGAGCCCAGCAGCGTGAGCTGGCGGCGCACGGCGGTCACCTGGTCGCGCGGGATGCTCGTCGACGTCGCGGCCGTGATCGGCCCGGCCACCGCGATGGTCTCGCGCACGACCGTCTGCAGGTCGGCGAACTGCTCCACGATGCGGCCGAACTCGTCGGCGCGCCCGCTGCGGCGCAGCACGATCCGGCGCGCGCGGTCGCCGCGCAGGTCGACGCGCAGCCGGTCGCCGGGACGCAGGCCGGCGAGCATCATCCGGTCGGTGCCCCAGCGGACCGGGCGCGACCCGCGCGGCACGACCGGCGCCACGACAGGCCGGCCGACCCGCAGCTGGCCGCGCGGGCCGAGCAGCAGCGGCAGGCGGGTGGCGCCGGCGTCGTCGGCCGCCGCGGGCGCGATGACGACGGCCGACACCGTGCGCGCGGAGGCCGGCGCCGTCCCCACGGCCAGCGCGGCGACGAGCACGGCGAGCGGTACCCCGACCCGTCCCAGCATCGCGTCGCACCCTTTCCCGGTGCGACGCGCGCCGAAACGAGCGCTGGTCAGGCGATCGCGTGCTCGATCGTGCCCAGCGACTCGATCTCGATGCGGATCACGTCGCCCGACGACAGGAACCGCCGCGGATCCATCGCCATCCCCACGCCGGCGGGCGTGCCGGTGAGGATCAGGTCGCCGGGCTCCAGCGTGCAGGTCTCGCCGATGAACGAGACGAGCTTCTCGACGCCGAAGATGAGGTCACTCGTCGACGCGTCCTGGCGCAGATCGCCGTTGACCCACGTGCGCAGCGTGAGCGCCTCGGGGTCGGCGACCTCGTCGGCGGTCGTGATCCACGGCCCCCACGGGCACGAGCGGTCGAAGCCCTTCGCGCGCGTCCACTGCGGCTCGCGGCCCTGCAGGTCGCGGGCGCTGAGGTCGTCGGCCACCGCGTAGCCGGCGACCGCGCCGTCCGGCCCCATCACGACGACGAGCTCGCCCTCGTAGTCGAGCCGGTGCGACGCCGCCTCGGGCACGTCGACCGGGTCGTTGGGCGCCGTCGACGACGACGGCAGCTTCATGAACACGATCGGCGCCTCGGGCACGTCGTTGCCGAGCTCACCCGCGTGCGCCGCGTAGTTGCGGCCGATGCAGAAGATCGCGCGCGGCCGGGGCACCGGCGCCAGCAGGCGCACGTCGTCCAGCGGCCACGCCTCGCCGCGCGCCGGGGTGCGATCCCCCGAGCGCAGCCGGTCGAGCACCGTCGAGCCGTCGCCGAACGCGGTGACGTGGCCGCCGGCCACCTCGCCGGCCAGAGGAGTGTCGGCCCCGGAGGGCAGGAAGGTCGCCAGGCGCATGTGGGGCGGCAGCGTATCGCGCAGGTGCGCCTGGCGACACCTGCCGCGGTGTGGCTGCCCCCACCCCCGGACACCGGCCCGCCCACCTAGCTGGCGATCCCCTCCGGCGAGAGCCTGCCGACATGCCCCAGACACGTGAAAACCTCGCTGCTCGCGCCGGTCGCTGGAGCGCGAACAACCGCAAGAAGGCCATCTTCGGCTGGCTTGCGTTCGTCGTCATCGCCCTCGTCCTGGGCGGGATGATCGGCACGCGGCAGCTCGAGGACGACAACGGCAGCGGCTCCTCCGGCCGCGCCGAGAAGGCGCTCGACGCGCACTTCCCCGAGACCGCCGACGAGCAGATCCTCGTGCAGGCGCGCGACGGGTCGCTGTCGGCGTCCGATCCTGCATTCCGCGACGCCGTCCGCGACGTCGAACGACGGCTCGACGCGCTGCCGGAGATCGCGACCGTCGAGTCGCCGCTGCAGCGCGACAACGCCGACCAGATCTCCGAGGACGGCCGCTCGGCGCTGATCATGGCCGAGATGTCCGGCGACGCCGACGATGCGGAGGACCGCATCGAGCCGGTGCTCGCCGCCGTCGCCGACGCGCAGCGCGCGCATCCCGAGCTGCGCATCGAGCAGTTCGGCGACGCGAGCGCGGACAAGGCGCTGTCGGAGCGCTTCGAGGAGGACTTCCGTCAGGCGGAGTTCCTGTCGATCCCGATCACGCTGATCATCCTGATCGTCACGTTCGGCGCGCTCGTCGCCGCCGGCCTGCCGGTCCTGCTGGCGCTGACGTCGGTCGGCGCGGCGCTCGGCCTGGTCGCGATCCCCAGCCTGATCTGGCCGGTCGACGAGGCGGTCTCGTCCGTGATCCTGCTGATCGGCATGGCCGTCGGCGTGGACTACTCGCTGTTCTACATGCGCAGAGAGCGCGAGGAACGCGAGAAGGGACGCAGCGAGCGCAGCGCGCTGCTGGTCGCCGCCGCGACGTCGGGCCGCGCCGTGCTCATCTCCGGCCTGACCGTGATGATCGCGATGGCCGGCATGTACCTGTCGGGCAGCAGCATCTTCACCGGCATGGCGACCGGCACGCTGCTGGTCGTCGGCGTCGCGATGCTCGGCTCGGTCACCGTCCTGCCGGCGATGCTGGCCTGGCTCGGCGACCGCGTGAACAAGGGCCGCGTGCCCGTCCTGCACCGGCTGCGCCGCCCGGGCGAGGACCCGCGCGTGTGGAGCTGGGTCCTGGACCGCGTGCTGCGCCGTCCGTGGCTGTCGACGATCGTCGCGACGACCCTGCTGGTCGTGCTGGCGATCCCGGCGCTCGGGCTGAAGCTCGTGCTGCCGGGCGCCGAGGGCCTGCCCCACGACCTGCCGGTGATGCAGACCTACGACCGCATCCAGGCGGCGTTCCCCGGCGGCCCGACCCCGGCCGCGGTCGTCATCGAGGCCGACGACGTGCGCACGCCGGAGATGACGCAGGCGATCGAGGAGCTGCGCGCCGAGGCGCTCGGCGCCGACGACATGGGCGGCCCCGTCGGGGTGACGATCTCCGAGGACGGCCACGCCGCGATCGTCGACATCCCGCTCGCGGGCGGCGGCACCGACGACGTGTCCAATGCGGCGCTCGCGCGCCTGAAGGACGACGTGATCCCGGCGACGGTCGGCGCGGTCGGCGGCGCCGAGGTGAACGTCACCGGCATGACCGCCGGCAGCAAGGACTTCAGCGACCTCATGGCCTCGCGGGCGCCGCTGGTGTTCGCGTTCGTGCTCGGGCTCGCGTTCCTGCTGCTGCTCGTCACGTTCCGCTCGATCGTGATCGCGGTCAAGTCGATCGTGCTGAACCTGCTGGGCGTGGCCGCCTCCTACGGCGTCCTCGTGTGGATCTTCCAGGAGGGCCACCTGGAGGGCCCGCTGGGCTTCCACTCCAACGGCGGGATCACCGCGTGGCTGCCGCTGTTCCTGTTCGTCGTGCTGTTCGGCCTGTCGATGGACTACCACGTGTTCATCCTCAGCCGGATCCGCGAGGGCTTCGACCGGGGCCTGAGCACGGAGCGCGCGATCAGCACCGGCATCAAGGCCACGGCGTCGGTCGTGACGAGCGCGGCGATCGTGATGGTCGCGGTGTTCTCGATCTTCGCGACGCTGTCGATGCTCGAGTTCAAGCAGATGGGCGTCGGGCTGGCCACCGCGGTCCTGATCGACGCGACGATCATCCGGGCGGTGCTGCTGCCGGCCGCGATGAAGCTGCTGGGCGACTGGAACTGGTACCTGCCCAGGTGGCTGGAGTGGCTCCCCCGCTTCCGTCACGAGCCGGTGGTCGACGAGCCGGAGCGTGCCGAGGAGGAGGTGGAGACCGAGCGCGTCCCCGTGCCGGCTTAGCGGGGTGCGCCGAAGGTCATCCGTCCTCCGCGGATGACCAACGCAGGGTGAGGGCCCGGAAGCAGCCAGCTCGGCAGCTCCGGGCCCTCGGCCGTGACGGAGACGCGGCCGAGGCGGGCGCGGCCGCGCACGCGGATGCCGACGCGCGCGCTGCCGCCGCCGGGCAGCGGCTGGCGGTCGCGCAGCAGCAGCGCGATCGGCAGCTCGCGCGCCCGCGCGCGCACGCGCGCGGCGACGCTCCAGCCGTCGCCCTCGGCCCGCGCGGCGTCGCCGGCGAACGTGAAGCGCGCGGGCGTCTTGGGCAGCGCCCACTGCTCGCGGCCGCCGCGCAGCGAGGCGAGCGAGTCGACCGCGATGAACGGCACCGTCGCGGCCGGCAGCGGCCGCTCGGCCAGCAGCACCGGCGCGGCGAGGATCTCGTCGTAGGGGCCGACCGGCGTCTCGCGGTAGCGGATGAACGCGCCGACCGTGAGCGGGATCGCCGGCCGGCCGCGCAGGTCGCCGAGCTGCAGCAGCGTCGCGCCGGGCGCCGCGCGGTGCAGCCACACGACCGCGTCGGCGATCGCGTGCCACGGCGCGGGCGGGCTGGAGGCCGGCAGCCGCGCGGCGATCGCGTCGTCGAGCGCCGACTCGGGGACGCCGGCGATCGCCTGCAGCGGCCCGTCGATCACGCGGGCAGCAGCGGCTCGGGGACGGCGACGGCGGTCGCGCCCTCGATCGGGCGCACGCCGACCGGCTCGTGCGGGGTCGCGCCGGGCTTGGGCGGGATGCGGGACATCGCGCGCTCGCTCATCGCCGTGATCGTCAGCGACGGGTTCACGCCGACGTTCGCCGGCACCGCCGACCCGTCGCACACGAGCAGGTTCTCGTAGCCGAACACGCGCTGGTCGGCGTCCACCACGCCGTCCTGGGGCGTGGCGCCGATCGGGGCGCCGCCGAGGATGTGGGCGGTCGTCGGGATCGACAGCGCCGCCTCGAGCACCGACGATCCGGCGATGCCGCCGGTGCGGCGGGCCAGCCACTGCGCGAACCGGTTGGCGACCGGGATGAACGTCGGGTTCGGGCGCTCCGGATCCTGCTCGGTCTGCAGCCGCAGGCCGAACGGCCCGCGGCGGGGGCGCAGCCGGATCGCGTTGTCGAGCGACTGCATGACGAGGATCACGATCGTGCGGCTCGACCACCCCGGGCGGAACATGAGGTCGGCGGCCCGCAGCGGATGGCGCACGAGCTGGCCGAGCAGCTTCAGCGGGCGCGTGACGCGGCTGCCGTTGCCGGTCAGCAGCGTGAACATCGTGCGCATCGCGCCGCCGTCGTGGCCGTAGACGACGGTCTCGACGTGGGTGTGCGGGTCGGGGTAGATCGACGAGGTGATCGCGACGCGGTCCTGCAGGCCCTCGGCCTGGTCGGGCGGCACCGTGACGGCGAGCACGGCCTCGCTGTTGGTGCGCACGAGGTCGCCCAGGCGCGGCGACAGCTTCGGCAGGTCGCCGGCCGCGCGGGCCTGGGCGAGCAGCCGGTTGGTGCCCAGCGCGCCACCGGCGATCACGACGCCGCGGGCGCGGATCGTGCGCCGGCGCCGGCGCAGCCAGGCGCCGGTGCGCTCGTGGGTGATCTCCCAGCCGTCGGCGCCGTCGGCGCCGTTCAGCGGCCGCAGCCGGGTGACCTGGCGCTCGGCCTCGATGCGCGCGCCGCGGCGCTGCGCGAACCACAGGTAGTTCTTGGGCAGGCTGTTCTTGGCGCCGACCGGGCAGCCGACCATGCACCGCCCGCAGCTCGTGCAGCCCGTGCGCGGCGGCCCCTCGCCGCCGAAGTACGGGTCGGCGACGGTCTGGCCGGGCGGGCCGAGGAACGCGCCGACGCGGGCCTTGCGGTACGTGTGGCCGACGCCGATCTCCTCGCCGAACTCGCGCAGCAGGCGGTCGGCGAGGTCGTCGCGCGTGACGTCGGTGACGCCGAGCATCCGCTGCGCGGTCTCGTAGTGCGGGGCCAGCTCGGCGCGCCAGTCGCGCAGGCCCGCCCACTGCGGGTCGTCGAAGAACGGGCCGGGCGGCACGTACAGCGTCATCGCGTAGCCGAGGCTGCCGCCGCCGACGCCCGCCCCCGACACGACGAGCACGTCCTTGAACGGGGTGATCCGGAAGATGCCGCGCAGCCCCAGCCGCGGCGCGTAGAAGTAGCGGCGCACGTCCCAGGTGGAGCGCGGCATGTCGGCGTCGTCGCGGTGCGAGCCCTGCTCGAGGACGAGCACCGAGTACCCCTTCTCGGCCAGCCGCAGCGCGCTCACGCTGCCGCCGAACCCGGACCCGATGACGACCCAGTCGACGTCGAAGCGGTTGGATGACGCCCGCGTCATCTTTTCCAGTCTACCGGTCGGCGGGCCGCGAGCGGGCGCTACCTGGCCAGCTCGCGCTCGAGCAGGGCGTTGCCCTTCTCGAGCTGCTCGCGCGTGGCGGCCCCCACCGAGCGGGCGCCGGTGCGGCGGTTGATGCGCGCGTGGATCTCGCGGTGCGGCTCGCCGGTGCGGCGCGCGAGCTGGGCGACGAGCGCGGCGCGCCGCTCGCGCAGCCGCTCGCGGGAGGCGAAGGCGGTCTCGTGCATCGCGTCGTGCGCGGAGCCGCCCACGGTCGGCGACGACGGCGCCGCGCCCCCGCCCACCGCGCCCGGCACCGCGAACGCGGCCAGCGCGGAGTGCGGCTTTGGCTCGTCGAGCGAGAACAGCTGCATCGTCGTCTCCGACAGGATCTCGCCGTCGAGCATCGCGCCCGTCGAGCTGAGCGCCTCGAAGCCCTCGCCCTTCGGCTTGCGCTCGGGCTCGACCGGCTCGTCGAGCTCGGCCTCGTCGCCCACCTCGCGGGGGCTGAGGTCGAGCGCGTGGCGGCGCTCCTCCTCGATCGCGAACGCCAGCGCCTTCAGGCGCGAGTCGGCCGGCAGCAGCAGGTAGCTCATCTGCCGCGCCGGCTCGGGCGACGGCGTGCGGCGGATGAAGCGGCCGACGACCTGGCGGAAGAACAGCTCGGTGCGCGCGGCGGTCGCGTACACGCCCACGCGCAGGCGCGGGATGTCGACGCCCTCGGAGACCATCAGCACCGACACCAGCCAACGCCGCGTCGACGCGCTGAACGCGGCGATCCGCGCGCTCGCCTCGGGCTCGTCGCTCATGACGATCTCGGGCCGCTCGCCGGCGATGCCCTCCAGCCGCGCCGCGATCGCGCGCGCGTGCTCCTGGTCGGAGGCGACGACGAGCCCGCCGGCGTCGGGGTGGCCGTCGGCCCGCACCCGCGACAGCCGCGCGTCGGCGTCGCGCAGCACCTCGCCCATCCAGTCGCCGTGGGCGTCGAGCGCGGTGCGCAGTCGCCGCGCGGCCTCGGCGGCGGGCAGCGCGACGTCGAACGTGGCCGAGCGCAGGCGGCCGTCGCTGCGCCACTCCATCTCGCCGTCGTAGGGCAGGAACGTGATCGGCCGGCACACCTCGTCGACCAGCGCCTGCGAGTAGCCGTACACGTAGTTGGCCTGCGACAGCCCCTCGTCGTCGTACTCGACCCACGGGATCGCCGCGTTGTCGGAGCGGAACGGGGTGCCGGACAGCAGCAGCTTCAGGACCGCGCCGCCGAACGCCTCCTGGGCGCCGCGCCCCCAGGCGGCGTGCTCGCCCATGTGGTGGGGCTCGTCGGCGATCAGCAGCGTGGGCCGGCGGCGGCTCGCCGCGGCGTGGACCTTCGGGCCGGCGGCGATCGTCTGGTAGGTCACCGCGACGCCGTCGCGGTCGCGCGGCTCGGGACCCTCGGCGTTGGGCCGGTTGGGCTCCAGGTCGATCCCGTAGCGGGCCGCGTCGGCCGCCCACTGGCGGCAGATGTGCGTGGTCGGCCCGGCGACCACGACGCGCGCCACGCGGCCGCTGCGCAGCATCTCCCAGGCGACCCGCAGGCCGAACGTGGTCTTGCCGGCGGCGGGCGTCGCCGAGGCCAGGAAGGCGTCGCCGTCGTGGTCGGCGAGCGCGGCCAGCGCCTCGCGCTGCCAGGCGCGCAAGGGCCGGTTCGCGGGCCACTCCGGGAGATCCCGGGGTGGGTGAGGAGGATGTCTCAGGGGTGCTGCGAGGTCCGTCAAGGAGCGCCGGAAGGTAGGCAAGCGTCCGGACGGACCTGGGCGACCCGGCACAATGCCCCGCGATGGCCGAGCGCTACGTCCCCGCCGCAGGGCTCGACGCCCTCACCCGCCTCTACGACCCCATCGTCGCGCTGACGATGCGCGAGCCGCGCTGGCGGCCCGCGCTGACGCGCGCCGTGCTCGACGGCGGGCCGCGAACGGTCGCCGACGTCGGCGCCGGAACCGGCACGCTGGCGCTCGCCCTCGCGTCGCGCACGCGCGTCATCGCCGTCGACGGCGACCCCGCCGCGCTGGCCATCGCGAAGGCCAAGCCGGGCGCGGACCGGGTCGACTGGCGCGAGGGCCTCGCCACCGCGCTGCCCCTCGACGACGCGAGCGTCGACCGGGTCGTCGTCTCGCTGGTCCTCCACCACCTGACCGACGCCGCGAAGGCGGACGCGCTCGCCGAGATGCGCCGCGTCCTGGCGCCCGGCGGCCGGCTCCACGTCGCCGACTGGGGGCGGCCGCGCGGGCTGGTCCCGCGGGCCGGCTTCGGCGTCCTGCGGCGGATCGACGGCGTCGAGACCACGCGCGCCCTGGGCGAGGGGCGCCTGCCCGACCTGCTGCGCGCCGCCGGCTTCGCCGAGGTCCGCACGCACCTGCGGCTCGGCACCGCGTTCGGCACGCTGGAGCTGCACGCCGCACCGAGGTGGTGCGGGTAGCCCCAATGCGCGCCGCCGCGCCAGCCGCGAGACTGGCGCGACCGTGCGCCGCACCCAGCTCGTCCTCGTCGCCGTCGCCGCCGGCCTGGCCCTGGCGGACTCCTCGATCGTCGCGCTCGCGCTCCCGCCGCTGCTGGACGAGCTCGACACGACCGTCACCGGCGTGGCCGCCGTCATCGGCGTCTACACGCTCGTGCTCGCCGCCGGCATCAGCCCCGCCGCGGCGCTGGCCCGCCGCGTCAGCCCCGGCCACGTCGGCGCCGTCGGCATGCTCGTGTTCGCCGCCGCCTCGGTCGGCTGCGCGGCGGCCGACGACCTCACCGCGCTGCTGATCTTCCGCGGCGTCCAGGCCGCCGGCGGCGCCGCCGCGCTCATCGCCGCCTTCGACCTGATGGACGCCGGCGGGCACGACGCCTCCCTGGGCCGCCGGCTGTGGATCGCCGCCGCCGTGTTCGGCACCGCCGCCGGACCGGCGATCGGCGGCCTGCTGACCGACCTGCTCGACTGGCGCGCGATCTTCGTGGCGCAGGCGCCGGTGGCCGCGGCCGCCGCGATCGCCTGCTGGGGCCTGCGCATCCCGCCGCCGGGCGCGCCCGCCAGCGCCCCGCTGCGCTGGCGCGCCGCAATCGCGCTCGGCGCCATCAGCGCCGCGCTGACCGCGGTGCTGTTCCTGCTCGTGCTCGAGCTCGTCGCCGGCTGGTCGGTCGACCCGCTGGAGGCCGCGCTCGCGGTCTCGGTCCTCCCGGTCGCCGCGCTCGCCGCCAGCCGCATCCCCGGCGACGCGCACGTGCGCGCCGCCTGCGGCTGCCTGCTCGTCGCCGCCGGCGCGGCCGCGCTGGCCTACCTGCCCGACGCGCGGCTGGCCTGGACGGTCGCGCCGCAGGTGCTGGCCGGCATCGGGATGGGCCTCGCCTACCCGGCGCTGGCCGGCGGGATGCTGCCCGAGCGCACGTCGGCCGACGCCGAGCGCGTGCTCGTCGCCCGCCACATCGGGATCGTCGTCGCGCTGGCGATCCTCGCGCCGGTCGTCAGCAACCAGCTCGACGAGGTCACCGAGTCGGCCCGCTACCAGGGCGTCGCCGTCGTCCTCGACGCGAAGATGGACCCGATCGCCAAGATCGAGCTCGCGCCCGCGCTGCTCAACGGCGTCGACACGCAGGATCCGCGCGGGGGCCTGGAGGCGGCGGTCGAGGAGCAGCGCCCGAACTTCGACGGCGACGACCGCGAGGCGTTCGAGCACATCGCCGAGCGCGTCGACGACGTGATCGTGGCGGCGGTGGCCGAGGCGTTCCGGCCCGCCTACCTCATCACCGGCGGGCTGGCGCTCGTCGCCGCGCTCGTGCTCGTGCTCGGCGCCCACGTCCGCCTGCTCGCGATCGGGGCGACCGCCGTGCTCGCCGTCGCCGCGGTCGCGGGCGCCGCGGTGCTGGACCGCGAGCGACGACCGGAGCCCGTCGTCATCGCCGACCCCTGCCACGACCGCGAGACGCCCGGCAGCGGCGGCGTGCTCGGCTTCCTGCAGGACCGGGCGCTCGAGCTGCTCGACCGCGCCGCCTGCGAGTACGGCTCCACCCGCGAGGAGCTCGTCCTCGCCCTCGCCGACGACGACGAGTACGAGCGCTTCAAGCGCACCTACGACGTCGACCCGCGCTCGGCCGGCGGGATCCTCGAGGGCATCTTCGGCTGATCGGCCGACCGGTAGCCTGCGGGCATGGCCGCCGAGACCGAGACCGACCCCGCCCTCCAAGCCGCGTCCTGGGACCTCGAGCCGCTGCTCGACGGCCAGGGCGAGGAGCGCATCGACGCCCAGCTCGACGAGGCGCAGCAGCGCGCCGACGCGTTCGCCGAGCGCTACGCCGGGAAGGTCGCCGAGCTCGACGGCCCCGGCCTCGTGGCCGCGATGCGCGAGATCGCCGACATCTACGAGCTGGTCGGCAAGGCCGGCTCGTACGCGTCGCTGCGGTTCTCGACCGACACGACCGACCCCGCCCGCGGCGCGCTGCTGCAGAAGGTCGAGGAGCGCGGCACCGCGATCGAGACCAAGCTCCTGTTCTTCGGGCTGGAGTGGGCGGCCCTCGACGACGAGAAGGCCGAGGAGCTGCTCGCGGCCGACGGCCTCGATTTCGCCCGCCATCACCTGCGGATGGAGCGCCGCTACCGGCCGCACCTGCTGAGCGAGCCGGAGGAGAAGCTGCTCAGCGAGAAGTCCGTCACCGGCCGCTCGGCCTGGAGCCGCCTGCACTCCGAGCAGGTGTCGGCGATCGAGGTCGACGGCGAGCCGCTCGACGTGGCGCTCAGCCGCCTGCTGTCGCCCGACCGCGAGGTGCGCCGCAGCACCGCCGAGGCTGTGACCGAGGCGCTCGCGCCCGGCCTGCGCACGCGCGCCTTCATCTACAACACGCTGATCTACGACAAGGCGGTCGACGACCGGCTGCGCAAGTACCCGACCTGGCTGACCAGCCGCAACCTCGCCAACGAGGTGTCCGACGAGTCGGTGCAGGCGCTCGTCGAGGCGGTGAAGTCCCGCTACGACATCCCGCAGCGCTGGTACCGGCTGAAGGCGCAGATGCTGGGGCTCGACCGGCTCGCCGACTACGACCGCAGCGCCGCCGTCACCAGCGAGGACGAGCGCTTCGGCTGGGAGGAGTCGCGCGACCTCGTGCTCGACAGCTTCGGCTCGTTCTCGCCGGAGCTCGAGGCGCTGGCGCGCCGCTTCTTCGACGAGCGCTGGATCGACGCGCCCGTGCGCCCCGGTAAGCGCGGCGGCGCGTTCTGCGCGTCGGCGGTCCCGTCCGTGCACCCGTACGTGATGCTGAACTTCACGTTCAAGCGCCGCGACGTGCTCACGCTCGCCCACGAGCTCGGGCACGGCCTGCACTTCGCGCTCGCCGCCCGGCAGGGGATCCTGCAGCAGGGCACGCCGCTGACGGTGGCCGAGACCGCGTCGGTGTTCGGCGAGACGATCGTCTTCAACCGGCTGCTGGAGCAGACGTCCGAGCCGTCGTCGCGCCTGTCGCTGCTGTCGGAGGCGATCGAGGGCGCGATCGCGACCGTGTTCCGCCAGACCGCGATGAACCAGTTCGAGGAGGCGGTGCACACGGCCCGGCGCACCGAGGGCGAGCTGTCGGTCGACCGCTTCAACGAGCTGTGGGCGAGCACCCAGGCCGACCTGTTCGGCGACTCGGTCGAGATCACCGACGGCTACCGGACCTGGTGGAGCTACATCCCGCACTTCATCGGCACGCCCGGCTACGTGTACGCCTACGCCTACGGGCAGCTGCTGGCGCTGTCGGTCTACGGCCGCTACCTCGAGGAGGGCGCGCCGTTCGTGCCGCGCTACATCGAGATGCTGGCGGCCGGCGGGTCGATGCTGCCCGAGGACCTCGGCCGGATCGTCGGGATCGACCTGGCCGACCCGGGCTTCTGGTCGGCCGGGCTGGAGCTGGTCGAGGGCCAGCTGCAGGCGGCGGAGGCGGCCGCGCGCGACGCCGGGCGCCTCAACGGCGGCTAAGTCCTGCTCAAGCCCGGCTAAGAATCGCTCAGAGCGGTTGAATCCCGCTCAATTTCCGCTGGAATCACGCCGATATCCATCGGGTGGAGCGCATCGCCGCCTTCTTCTGCCCGTCCGACGCCGATCGCGCGCGCCTGCTGGAGCTCGACGAGACGCTGCGCCGGCCGCGGATCGTCACCTACCTGGCGATCGCGGTCACGCTCGGGGTCCTGACGCCCTGGACGGGGTGGTGGGTGCTGGGCCTGCTGGCGGGGCTCGCGTTCATGTACGAGGTGCTCATCCGCCGGCGCCTGCAGGCCGGGACGACGCATCCGGCGATCACGGTCCTGGCCGGCTTCGTGCTCAACACGATCGTCACCGCGGTCGCCGCCGTGATCACGGGCGGGCCGGCGAGCCCCCTGCTGCCGTGGATCGTGATCCCGATCGTCTCGCTGGCCGGGCGCTTCGACGCGCGCGGCGTGTGGTGCGGGGCGGGCTTCGTCGGGCTGGCGATCGCGGCGGTCGTCGCGACCGACCCGGCGGCGTTCGCCGACGACCCGGCGCCCGCGATCGCGGTGCTCCCGCTGGCGCTCTCGCTCGGCGTGTTCGCGGCGGCGATGATGGACGCCGAGCGGCGGCAGCGCACGCGCTCGGCCCTCGACCCCCTCACCGGGCTGCTGAACCGCACGTCGCTGCTGAGCCGCTTCGAGGAGCTCGCCGAGCAGGCGCGCCTGTCCGGCGACTCCGTGGCGCTCGTCGTGCTCGACATCGACCGCTTCAAGCGGATCAACGACACGCACGGTCACGCGCGCGGCGACGCCGTGCTGCGGGCGCTGGCGGCCGCCATCCGCGGGGAGCTGCGCTCGTTCGAGCTGGCCTACCGGCTCGGCGGCGAGGAGTTCCTGATCGTGCTGCCGGGCGTCGACCTCGAGCACGGCGCGGGCGTGGCCGAGCGGCTGCGCCGCCGCATCGCGGCGCTGCGGCCCGACGGCGTGGACGTCACCGCCTCGCTGGGCGTGAGCGCCGCGCGCGGCGACGCCGTCGAGTTCGGGCGGCTCTTCGACGCCGCCGACCGCGCGCTGTACGCGGCCAAGCGCGCCGGGCGCGACCGCGTCGAGACGGCCACGGCCGACGAGGGGGCGCACGCCGGCGGGGACGGCGCGGCCGCGCCGCCGCCCGAGCGGCGCGGGTCCGGGGTCAGCCGGACCCGGTGACGAACAGCGCCGACGCGACGAGCGCGGCGCCGAGCAGGACGGCCGTGAGGCGCCGCAGGGCGCGCGGGCCGAAGCGCTCGCGGACGCGCGCGGCGAGAACGGAGCGCGCGCCCGCGGCCCCGGCCGCGGCGGTCATCGCTCCCGCCATGCACTGGACGCACATGATGGGACCGAGTCTACTGATCGGTCAGCCCGTCGCCGCGACCGCGCCGCCGCCCGACGACTCGCCGACGCCGCCGGCCTCGACGCGCGTCGGACCCGACGCCTGGATGCCGCGGGCGCAGCGCACGTGGATGCGCGGCGCGCTCACCGCGACGCCCTTGCCGTCGGCGGGCGAGGCGATCGAGAACCCGTACAGGCCGGGCTTGGTCAGGCGCACGCTCGCGAGGAGGCTCGAGCCGGAGCGCCGCAGGCGGTGGCGCGACACCGTGTGGTAGCGGCCGTCGGGCCCGCGCCGCGTCACGGTCAGCTGCACGCGCGACCGGGTGGGGCGCGCGCCGACCTTCACCTGGACGGTCCCGCCGACCGGCACGCGCTTGGCGGACAGCTCGATCGTGAGCTTCGGGATCGCGCTGACCGTGACCTCCTCGGAGGTCAGGACCTCGCCGCTGACCTCCGCGTCGCCACCGTAGTAGGCGCGCATGCGCGAGTTCTGGCGGACGATCACCGCCGCGTCGAATCGGCCGTCGCGGTCGGTGCGGGCGCGGGCGGCCGTCGACCAGCGCGTCGCGCCGCGCTTCTGGATGCGGACCTCGGCGCCCGCGATCGGCCCGCCGTCGACGTCGCGCAGCTGGCCGATGACGTGCACGGTCGAGTAGGCGGCGACCTGCGTGGCCGCCGGGGCGATCGAGAGCTGCTCCTGCCCCACGCCGGGCACGGGCACGTCCGGCGAGGCGATCGGGTAGTCCTGGGCGATCGCGCGGCGGCGGATCTCCGGCAGCTGCGCGTACAGCGCCCCGCCCGGGCAGCTCGTCTTGTCGCCGTCGCGGTGGCCGGAGATGCGCTGGAACGTGACGCGCCGGCCCGACGGGTAGCGGTTGGACGAGCCGCCGGCCGACACGACCTCGACGGTCCCCTCCGGGCTCACGCCGTGGATCGCGAGCTTCCACGCGATGAGCTGCGCCATCGCGTTGATCGCCGCCTCGGTCTGGCCGACGTCCTCGAACGTGCCGATGTTCGAGATGCCGGTCGAGACCGAGTTGTAGCCCTGGGCCTGGGCGCCGATGACCGGCTGGTCGATCCCGCCCGCGCGGCCCTCGAAGATCTGTCCATAGCGGTCGACGAGGAAGTTGTAGCCCACGTCGTTCCAGCCATTGGAGCGGATGTGGTACTTCGCGATCGCCAGCACGATCGCGGGCGACTCCTCGGCCGTGTAGCTGTTCGCGTTGACGGTGTGGTGGACGAACGCCATCTGCACCGTCCCGAGCTCCGGCGTGCCGCGGGTGCGCAGCGTGTTGCCGCCCCACTGGGCGCGCGTGATGATCGGCGGCGGCGCCGGGGCCTGCGCGGCGCGGGCGACGACGATGCGCCGGCGGGCGCCGTCGGCGCGGACGGTGTGGAGCGTGAGGCCGCGCAGCGAGCGGTCCAGGCGCAGCTCGACCTCGTCGGCGCGCCCGGTCCAGACCGGGTCGGTGGCGGGGTTCGGCGCGATGGCGTCGGGCCCGTGGTCGTGGGCGGCGCCGACCGGCAGCCACTCGGTCCAGCGCCCGCCGCGGCGGCGGGCGCGCAGCTCGATGCGGGCGTGGCCGTCGCCGTCCCAGCGCAGCCCGGCGAGGTCGAAGCCGCCGGGCACGCGGATCGGGCCCAGGCGGCGCCCGGAGCCGACGCCGACGGCGGCGGAGACGGCGCGCGGCCCGGTGGCGGCGGCCAGCGCGCGATCGGCCCCGGGAACGGCCTCCAGGACCACGGCGCCGGCCCCGAGCAGGCCGAGTCCGAGCAGGCGGCGGCGGGTGAGGTCAGGGGTCGTCGGGGTCATGCGTCGTCATCCATGGTGGCCATCGTCATCCGAGAACACGGCAGGACCCCTTGCAGAGCGGTCCGTCGCTCGATGACCTTTCGTCGACGCACGCCCGAAGGCCTGCCCGCTAGCCTTGCCACGTGCGCCGCCACCTGCCACGCCTGATCGCCGGCCTCGCCCTGGTCGTGGTCGCGTGGATGCTGCTGCGCGGCGTGCACCCGGCGCTCGAGGGCCTGGTGATGTTCGCGCCCGGCCTGTTCGTCGCCTTCTGGCTGTTCGCCGGCCGGTACCTCGGCGAGGACCGCATCGAGCGGGCGCGCGCCGCCCGCGCGCGGCCCGACGCCGCGCACGATCCCGCCCCGGTCGCCGCCCCGCGACCCCGCCCCGCGCGCGCGATGGTGCCGCGCGGCGGCCTGCTGCTCGGCGCCTCGCTCGCCGTGCGGCCCCCTCCCGCGCTGAGCTGACCTTCGTCAACTCGAGTCGAGAGGAGGGCGCGTGCGCCGCCTGCTCGCCGTCGCGGTCGTCTGCGCGTGCGCGCTGCCGGCCGCCACGGCCTTCGCCCATGAGGGCAACCCCAACTTCCGCTCCGACGTCCGCGCGGTCACCCCCGCGACGGACGGCATCACGATCGAGGTGCTCAACCGCGACGATCGCCTGCTGCTCACGAACCGGTCGGGCCAGGACGTCCTGATCGAGGGCTACCAGGGCGAGCCGTACGCGCGCGTCCTCGCCGACGGCACCGTCCAGGTCAACCGCAACTCCGAGGCCACGTACCTCAACGAGGAGCGCTTCGGCCAGGTCGCCATCCCCGACGGCGTGAGCCCCGACGTGGACCCGGACTGGCAGACGCTGTCGCGGACCGGCCGCTTCGAGTGGCACGACCACCGCTTCCACTGGATGGCCGAGGGCACGCCGCCGATCGTCGAGGACGAGTCGAAGACGACGAAGGTCAACGACTGGGAGATCCCGATCCGCATCGGCGACCGCGCCGGGGCGATCACCGGCACGCTCTGGTGGACGCCCCAGGACGACGGCTCGGTGCCGATCGCCGCGATCGTCGCGCTGGCCGCCGTCCTCGTGGCCGCCGCCGCGTTCGTGATGATCGTGCGCCGCCGGCGCCGCCGGCCGGCCGCCGCGGACACGCAGCGCGAGGCGTGGTGACCCGCCGCCTCCTCGCCGTCGCGGCGGTGCTGGTCGCCGCCGGCCTGGCCGCGCCCGCGCTCGCGTCCGCGCACGCCCAGCTCGAGGGCGTCGCGCCCGCGCGCGGCGAGGTCGTCGAGCGCCAGCCCGCGCAGATCGAGTTCCGCTTCGACGAGCCGGTCGAGGGCCGCTTCGGCTCCGTGCGCGTGTTCGACGCCGCCGGCGAGCGGGTCGACGCCGGCGACGCGTTCCATCCCGACGGGAAGCGCGAGCGGATCGCGGTCGGCCTGCGCCCGTCGCTGCCCGACGGCACCTACACCGCGACCTACCGCGTGCTCTCCACCGACGGCCACGTCGTCAGCGGCGGGTCGACGTTCTCGATCGGGGAGGCCGGCGGCACCGGCGCCACGGTCGCCGAGCTGCTGGAGGGCGCCGACGCCGGGCCGGTCACCGAGGTCGCGCTCGGGGTCGCCAAGGGCGTCGTGTTCGCGGCGATCGCGGCCCTCGTCGGCGGCGTCGGCTTCCTGCTGTGGTGCTGGCCGCGGGCGGCGGCGACCACCGCGTCCGCCGCCGCGTTCCGGCGCCGGCTGCGCGCGCTGCTGATCGGCGCGAGCCTGGCGGGGGCGGTCGGCGCCGCGGCCGTCGTCGTGCTCGAGGGCGCGGTCGCGGCCGGCGTGTCGGGCTGGGACGCGCTCGACCCCGACATCGTCTCCGAGACGCTCGGCACGCGGGTCGGGCTGGTGTGGGGCGTGTCGGTGGCCGTGTGGCTGGCGGCCGGCGCGCTCGCCGCCCTCGCGCCGACGCTCGTGGCGGCGCCGGCGCTCGCGCTCGCGCTCGTCCCCGGCCTCGGCGGCCACGCCGCCTCGCAGGACCCCACGTGGCTGCTGCTGCCCGCCAACGCCGTGCACGTCGCGGCGATGGGCCTGTGGGCCGGCGGCCTGGCCGTGCTGCTCGCCGCGCTCCCGGCGGCCACGCGCGCGCTCGACCCCGACCGGCGGGCGCCGCTGCTGGCCGCCGCGCTCACCCGCTTCTCCCCGCTGGCGCTCGCCGCGGTCGCCGTGCTCACGGTCGCCGGCGTCGTCCAGGCGGTGGTCGAGGTGCGCACGTTCGCGCACCTGCTCGACACCGCGTTCGGCCGCGCGGTGCTCGCCAAGACCGTCCTGCTCGCGGCGCTGATCGCGATCGGGGCCTGGCACCGGCGCGCCTCGCTGCCGCGGCTGCGGGCGATCGCCGCCGCCGGCGAGCGGCCGGCCGCCGCGGGGGTCGCCGTGCGCCGCGCGCTGCGCGCCGAGGTCGTCCTGATCGTGGCGGTGCTCGGCGTCACCGCGGCGCTCAGCTCCTACCCGCCGTCGACCGCGCGGACCGCCGGCCCGGTGAGCGAGACCACGACCGTCGGGCCGGCGCAGCTGCAGGTCACGATCGACCCGGCGACCGTCGGCGCCAACGAGATCCACCTGTACCTGCTGAACCCCACCGACGGCAGCCAGTGGGACGAGGCGGAGGAGGTCCGCCTGCGCGCCGTCCAGCCCGAGCGCGACATCGGCCCGATCGACGTCGAGCTGTCCAAGGCCGGGCCCGGCCACTACGTCACGACGAGCGGCGCGCTGCTCGGCGTCCCGGGCGACTGGACGCTCGACGTCGCCGTGCGCGTGTCCGACTTCGACCAGTACGAGCAACGCATCGAGGTGCCCATCGCATGAGACGCCTGACCATCCTCGCCGTCCTCGCCGGCGCGCTCGCCGCGCCCGCGGTCGCCGGCGCCCACGTGACCGTCCAGCCGACGCAGGTCCCGGCGGGCGGCCACGCCGTCCTCGACGTGCGCGTGCCCAACGAGCGCGACGACGCCGCGACCGTGAAGGTCCAGGTGCAGGTGCCGCCGGGCGTCACGAGCGTGTCCTACGAGCCCGAGCCCGGCTGGCGCACCGAGGTCGAGTTCGCGAAGCTCGACACGCCGATCGAGACGCCCGACGGCCCGATCACCGAGGCCGTGTCGACGATCACGTGGACCGGCAGCGGGCGCGGCGAGGGCCGCATCGGCCCCGGCCAGTTCCGCGACTTCCGCTTCTCGATGGCGGTGCCGGGCGAGCCCGGCGACGTCCTGACGTTCAAGGCGCTGCAGACCTACGACAGCGGCGAGGTCGTGCGCTGGATCGGCAGCCCCGGCTCCGACGAGCCGGCCGCCACCGTCGACGTCGTCGCCGGCCCCGGCGTCGACGCGCACGGGGCCGCGACCGACGCGCCCGGCGACGCGGCCGCCCCCGCCGACGCGGACGACGACGACGACGACGGCGGGTCCGACGCGCTGGCGATCGCCGCGCTCGTCGTCGCCGTCCTGGCGCTGCTCGCCGCGTTCGGCGTGCTCGCCGCCACCCGCCGCCGCGCCAAGGCCTGACCACACCCGACGAAGGAGACCGACCCCATGAAGATCCGCCTCGCCGCGACCGTCGCCGCCGGCGCCCTCGCGCTCCCCGCGATCGCCGACGCCCACGTGACGCTCCAGCCGAGGACGCCGCAGACCCCCGGCTCGTACACCGTCCTGACGATGCGCGTGCCCAACGAGCGCGACGACGCGTCCACCACGAAGGTCCGCCTGCAGGTTCCCGACGGCATCTACGCCGTCTCCTACCGGCCGGTCCCGGGCTGGCGGATCGCCGTCCGCACGACGCCGCTGGCGACGCCGCTCGAGACGGAGGACGGGCCGATCACCCATCGCGTCAGCTCGATCATCTTCCGCGGCAGCGGCAAGGGCCTCGGCCGCATCGCGCCCGGCCAGTTCCAGGAGTTCGCGCTGTCGCTGCGCCTGCCGCAGACGCCCGGCGCGACGCTCACGTTCCCCGCGATCCAGACGTACTCGAGCGGCGAGGTCGTCCGCTGGGCCGGGCCGTCCGGCTCCGACCGGCCCGCGCCGACGGTGACGCTGGCCGACGCCCCCGCCACGACCGCCACCCATGGCTGACCGGAGGTCCCGCATGCCCGTCCGCTCCATCCTCGCCTGGGCGATCGCGGCCGCGATCGCCCTCGGCGCGGCGCCCGCCGCCTTCGGCCACGCCGTGGTCGTGAAGCGCACGCCGAGCCCCGGCGCCACCGTGACGAAGCCCAAGCGCGTCAGCGTCCGCTTCAGCCAGTCGCTGACGACCGGCCTCATCACGATCACCCGCGACGGCCGCGAGGTCTCCCCGTCGGCGACGGGCCTCGACGCGCGGCGGCGGTCGGTCCTGCGCGCCGCGTTCGCGCGGCCGCTGCCGCGCGGCATCTACGTCGTCTCGTGGCGCGCGCTGGCACCCGACGGCCACCGCCAGAGCGGCAGCTGGAGCTTCCGCGTGCGCTGAGGAGGGGCATGAGGCATTAGGTTTCCCTAACGATCGGTTAGGCTGCCCGAATGCCCCGCACCGCCCTTCTCGCGCTGCTCGCGTGCGTCGCCCTCGTCGCCGGCTGCGGCGGCGAGGACGACGACGGCGCGACGTCCGCCGCGACCGCGACCACCGCCGCCGCCGAGGCCGACCTCGGCGCGATCAAGGAGTACCTGCTCGAGCACGCCGACCGGCTCGTCGCCGAGACCGAGTCGCTGCAACGCGACGCCGAGGCCTACCACGCCCTCGCCGAGCGCTACGACTTCGACTACGCGCGCATGCTCGCCGACGACCGCGAGCAGGTGACCCAGCTCATCGACCGGATGCAGCGCACCTTCCAGGCCGCCAACCCGGCCTACGAGGAGATGGAGGGCGTCGTCGCCGGCGTCCCCGCGCTCGCCGACTACGACGTCCAGATCGACGCGGGCGCCGACGGCAGCGACCCCGAGAACGCGGTCGCGTTCACGATCGAGACCCCGGCCGGCCGCACGTTCGAGCAGCCGGGCAACTTCTTCTTCCTGGCCGAGACCTCGCTGTGGGGGACCGAGGAGCGCTTCGTCGCCGAGGGCGTCGAGCCCGACCTGGACGGCGACGGCGAGGTGACGTTCGGCGAGGCGCTGCCCGACGCCGACTTCCTCGTCGCCGTCGCGCGCGACTTCCACGCGACCGCGCAGGACCTGCGCGAGGACGCCGAGGCGTGGGAGCCCAACGAGGCCGACGCGCTCACCGCGCTCGTCGTGATGACCCCGACGATGTCGGAGTACTTCGCCGCCTGGAAGAACTCGCGCGCGATCGCCGGCGAGGACGCGACCGAGTCGGGCTTCGTGGCCGCGTCGCGCCTGCAGGACATCGCCGACATCCTCGGCGGCCTCGTGCTCGTCTACGACAACGTGCGCCCGCTGATCGCCCAGGCCGACGAGGCCCAGGCCCAGCAGACGGGCCGCTCGCTGCAGGAGCTGCACGACTTCGCCGCGCGCCTGCGCGACGAGGAGGCCGACGGCAAGCGGTTCACCGCCCAGGACGCCGACACGCTCGGCTCCGAGGCCCAGGATCGCGCCGAGGCGATCGCCGGCCAGATCACGCAAGCCGCCGAGCAGCTCGGGATCGAGCTGCAGGCCTAGCCTGGTCCGATGCGCCGCGCCGCCGCGCTCGTCCTGACCCTGGTGCTCGGCGCCGCCGTCGCGGCGGCGCCGGCCCCCGCCGCCGTCGCGCCCTGGCAGGCGTTCGACACGATCGACCACCGCCTGTTCGACGCGCAGACCGAGCTGATCCTCACCGACGCGGGCGTCGCCGCCCGCGACGTGCGGGCGGCCCGGGCGGCCTACGGAGGCGACCTGCGCGCCGCCCTGCAGGAGCACGCGCCCGCGGCCGACCGCGCCGCCCGCCGGGCGCTGCGCCGGGCGCAGGCCGCGGTCGCGGCCGACGACGACCTGGCCCTGGCGGCCGCGCGCGGCGACCTGCGCGGCGCGCTGTACCGCGGCTCCTACGCGGTGACGCTCGCCGCCGTGCGGGCGGGCGACGCGCAGACCGCGGCCGCCTGGCTGAAGCTGCGCGAGTTCCGCACCGCCACGCGCTTCACGCGCCCGGGCGTCGACGCCACCCGCGCCGTGCGGGACCTCGCGCGCGGGGAGACGACCCCGCCCGAGGCGGCGCTGATCGTCGAGAAGGACCTGCTCGACGCCTACCAGGCGCGGCTGCGCGAGCACCTGGCCGACGCCGACGCGGCGGGCGAGAAGGGCAACGACGCCCGCCGCGGCGAGGCCGCCGCGCACGCCGCGGGCTCGTTCGCGATCCTCGCCGACCGCTACGAGGAGGAGCGCGGCGCGCAGGAGCGGGCACGCGCGACCGAGGCCTTCGCGCGGCTGCGCGCGGCGGCGATCGCGGCCGACGACGACGCCTACGCGGCCGCCCGCGCGGACGTCGACGCGGCCCTCGAGGGCTTCACCGCCGCGCCGTTCACCCCGGAGGAGGCGGCCCGCCGCGCCCAGCAGCTCACGCGCTTCCTCGCGCTCGTGCCGGTCGAGTACGAGCGCGGCGTCGACGGCGACCGCGTCACGCTCGACTTCGAGATCCAGGAGGCGATCGCGTTCGCCGGCGGCGCCCAGGCCGCGTTCGGCGACCTGCGCGACCAGCTCGCCGACCGCGACCCGCGGGCCACCGAGCAGATCGCGACCGGCCTGGCCGAGCTCGAGGCGATCGTCAAGCGCGCCGGCGAGCAGCCCACCGGCGTGGCGACCGAGGACGACGTGCAGGCGCGCACCGACCGGATCGAGGCGCTGCTGGACGCCACGTACCCGGAGGCGTGGAAGGCGTCCACCGACGACTCCGACTTCGACCTCATCCAGATCACGCTCGACCGCATGGAGGCGGCGATCGGCGCCGGCCAGTACGGCCAGGCCGAGCAGGCGCGCCTGGAGGCCTACGCGTTCTTCGAGTTCGGCCCCGAGCGGCGCCTGCAGGGCTTCGACCCGGCGCTGACCAACGAGGTCGAGGGCCTGATCTGGTTCGGCGCCCGCGGCGAGGAGGGCCTCGCGCAGCTCATCGCCGACCACGCGACGCGCCGCGACGTGCGGCCCACGCGCCTGGCGCTCGACCAGGCGCTGGGCGACGCGCAGGCGACGCTCGGCGACTCCACCAGCCGGGCGACCGTCGTGACGAACGCGGCGATCATCGTCTTCCGCGAGGGCCTGGAGGCGGTGCTGATCCTGGCCGCGATCACGGCCAGCTTCGCCGGCGCGCGCCGCCGCGAGCGCCGGCCGGTGCTGATCGGCGCCGGGCTCGGGCTGCTCGTGTCGGTGGTCACCTGGATCGCGGCCCAGACGCTGCTGGAGTCGCTGGCCCAGTACGGGGAGAAGCTCGAGGCGATCGTCGGGCTCGTGGCGATCGGCGTCCTGCTGCTGATCACGAACTGGTTCTTCCACAAGGTCTACTGGACCGGCTGGATCAGCTCGTTCCACAAGCGCCGCAAGCGGATCCTCCAGGGCGACCGCTTCATGTTCTTCAGCGCGCAGGCGGTCGGCCTGTGCCTGCTCGGCCTCACGTCCGTCTACCGCGAGGGCTTCGAGACCGTCCTGTTCCTGCAGTCGCTGGAGCTCAGCGCGGGGACCGTCGCCGTGCTCGAGGGCACCGCGCTGGGGCTGGCGCTGACGCTCGGCGTGGCGCTGGCGACGTTCGCGCTCCAGCGCAAGCTGCCCTACAAGAAGATGCTGATCGTCACCGGCGTGATGATCGGCGCCGTGCTCGTGATGATGGTCGGCCAGACCGTCCGCACGATGCAGGGCACCGGCTGGGTGCCGATCACGCCGCTCGACGTCGACATCCCCTACTGGGCCGGCCAGTGGCTCGGCGTGTACCCCACGTGGGAGACCATCGGCGCGCAGGTCGCGGCCATGGCGTTCGTCATCGGGTCGTACTTCCTGGCGGAAGAGATCCGCATCAAGCGCCCGCGCCGGCGGGCGCGCCGAGCGGCGGCGGCCGCCCCCGCGACGGCGGGCGAGACGCCTCCGCCGGCTGAGCCCGAGGCCGGGCGCGAGCCCATCGGGGGCCGCGCGCACCCATAGAATCCCGCCCCCGTGGCAGACGGCGAGCTCATCCTGGTGGCCGGTGCCCTGCTGGCCGCAGGGCTCGCTGCGTCGCTCCTGGCCCGGCGCGTGCGCCTGCCCGGCCTCGTCCTGTTCCTCGCCACGGGCATGCTGCTCGGCACCGACGGGCTGGGCTGGATCGACTTCAACGACTACGAGCTCGCCCGCACGATCGGCATCATCGCGCTGTCGCTGATCCTGTTCGAGGGCGGCCTCGCCGCCGGCTTCGAGGAGATCCGCCCGGTGCTGCGGCCGGCGCTGTCGCTGGCGACGGTCGGCACGCTCATCACGGCGATGATCACCGGCGTCGTCGCCGCGTGGATCTTCGACCTGCCGCTGCTCGAGGGCATGCTGATCGGCGCCGTTCTCTCGTCGACCGACGGCGCCGCGGTGTTCTCGCTCCTGCGCGGCTCGACGCTGCGGCGGCGCATCGCCCGCACCCTCGAGGGCGAGGCCGGGTTCAACGACCCGGTCGCGGTGCTGCTCGTCATCGGCTTCATCCACTGGATCCAGGAGCCCCACTACGGCGTCGTCGACATGCTCGGCGAGTTCGTGCTCGAGATGTCGATCGGCGGCGCGGCCGGCCTGGCGATCGGCGGCGCGGGCGTGTGGGCGTTCCGGCGCGCCCCGTTCGACACGTCGGGCCTGTACCCGGTCGCCTCGATCGCGACCGCGGCGCTCGCCTACGGCGTCGCCGACACGCTCCTCGGCTCCGGCTTCCTCGCCGTCTACGTCGCCGGCCTCGTGCTCGGCACCGGGCAGATCCCGGCGAAGGCGACGGTGACGACGTTCCACGCGGGCCTGGCCTGGGTGGCCCAGATCGTGCTCTTCCTCTCGCTGGGCCTGATCGTGTTCCCGTCGACGCTGCTGGACTTCTGGTGGCAGGGCACGCTCCTGGCGCTCGTGATCGTGTTCGTCTCGCGGCCGATCGCCGCGTTCCTGTCGACCGCGTTCCAGAACTTCTCGGTCCGCGAGCAGCTCGTGCTCGGCGCCGCGGGCCTGCGCGGCGCGGTCCCCGTGGTGCTCGCCACGTTCCCGGTGATCGCCGACGTCCCCCACGACGAGCAGCTCTTCAACGTCGTCTTCTTCGCCGTCGTGATCTCGACGATCCTCCAGGGCATCAGCTTCGTGCCGCTGGCGACGTGGCTGGGGGTGACGACCGACGAGCCCGCGGTCCCGCAGCCGCTGATGGAGACCGGCGCCGTGCGCAGCCTCGGCGCCGAGGTGCTCGAGTACCCGGTCGCGCCGACCGACGCGGTCGTCGGCCGCCGCGTGCGCGAGCTCGGGCTGCCGCGCGACTCCCTGCTGAACGTGATCGTCCGCGACGGCCAGGCCGTGCCGCCCCGCGGATCGACGCGCATCGAGGCCGGCGACCGCCTGCACGTGCTGCTCGTCCAGGAGGCGGCGCACGAGTTCACGGCGCTCCTCGAGCGCTGGCGCAACGGCCCGTTCGAGGAGGCGCCGCGCCGCCGCCCGACCGTCTACGGCCGCCAGCCGATCTTCTCGACGCGGCCCTGGACCGACGACCTCGGCGACCCCGGCCGGCCTGACGAGGTGCTCGGGGTGAAGGTGCTCGAGCGCATGCGCATCCGCCGCGACACGCGCGGCTCGCTGTGCGCCCTGGAGGACGGCCGCTTCGCGATCACCGGCCCGACGCTGGCGATCGGGTCCGCCGGCGACCTGCAGCGCTACGCGCGCGGGCGGCTCGCGCGCGCCGAGAGCGACGCCGAGCGCAGCTGGTGGCAGGGCGTGATCGGCGCGCTGGCGATCTGAGCCGCACGCACGCGCGGCGGGCCGGCCTCCCCGTCGCCGTTCGGGGTATGCTGCCGGACCACATAGCGGTCGGTGGACGGGGAAGCCGGTGCGAGTCCGGCGCGGTCCCGCCACTGTGACCGGGGATGTCCCCCGCACGCGCGACGTGCGCAGCCACTGGCAGGCGAGGAGCCGCTGGGAAGGCGCGGAGGGATGGGCCCGGGAGCCAGGAGACCCGCCTCCGACCGGACGGATCCACAGACGCCCTCGCGGAAAGGGGTGCACCGCACATGACCCACGCCTGCGGCCGGCTGCTCGCCGGCCTGCTTCTCGCCCTTCTGGTCACCGCCTCGACGGCGGCCGCCGACCCGGTCACCGTGAACCTGCGCGTGGAGGGACCCACGAAGACCCTCTACGAAGGGACGATCACGACCGACGTCCGCCCGTTCCACTTCACCGGCTCGACGGAGATGCACGAGTGCGCCGCGCCGGGCGCGGGCGGGCGCCTCCAGCCGGCCCGCGGCACGGCGATGGCCGCCGCGATCGACGAGGGCCTGGAGGCGACCGGCAGCTGGTTCGACGGCCTGGGTCCGTCGTTCGACACGATCGCCGGCGAGTCGGTCGCGTTCGACCCGGCCACGAACCGCTACCTGGTCGAGTACGACAACGGCGCCGTCGCCATGTCCGGCGCCTGCTCGGACCCGGTCGCCGACGGCGAGGACGTCCTCTTCGCCTACGGCGACGGCAGCGAGATCGCGCTGAGCCTGGCCGGTCCGGCCGAGGCCGAGCCCGGCGAGCGTGTCCGCGTGATCGTCCGCAACGCCGCCGACGCGACGCCGCAGGCCGGAGCCACCGTCGGCGACGCGACCACGAACGCCGACGGGGTCGCGACGCTGCGGTTCTCGCGGACCGGCACGTACACGCTGAAGGCGACGAAGCCGGGGGCGATCCGCTCGAACGCCGTGACCGTCTGCGTGCACGACGGCGACCGGCGGGGCTGCCCGGCGACCCGGGGCACGGCGATCGCGACCTCCGTGGACTCGGTGCGCGACGGCCGCGGCTACGCCGCGACGCGGGCGCCGCGCGAGCTGCGCGGGCGCGTCACCGGCGCCGGCACGGTCGCCACCGTCGAGCTGCGGCTGCGGCGCTCGGCCGGCGGGCGCTGCTGGGCGTTCGCCGGCGGGGCGGAGCGCTTCCGCCGGATCTCGTGCCGGCGCGGGGCGTCGTGGTTCCGGGTCGGCTCGTCGGCCGAATGGTCGTACCTGCTGCCGGCGCGGCTGAAGCGCGGCCGCTACGACCTGCAGGTGCGCGCGAGCGACGCGCTCGGCAACCGCAGCGCGGCCGAGCGTGTGCGGTTCCGTGTCCGCTAGGCGCCTCGCCGCGCTGGTCCTGACCGCCGTCGGGCTCCTGCTGGGGCCCGCGGCGGCCGGCACCGCCGCGACCCCGTCGCAGCGCGCGGTCGCCTACCTCGAGCGCGCGCAGAACGGCGACGGCGGCTACGGCTTCGCGCCGCGGTCGCAGACGATCCCGATCGCGACGCACTGGGCGGCGCTCGGGCTGCGCGCCGCCGGGCGCCAGCCCACGCGGGTGCGCCAGCTCGGCGGCGACTCGCTCGCCGAGGCCGTCGCGCGGACCGCCAGCGCCGAGCTCGACGACGCGTCGACGACCGCGCGCGCGATCCTGGCGCTGCGGGCCAGCGGCGGCGCGAGCACGCTGCTGCCGCGGCTGCTGGAGCTGCAGCTCGACAACGGCTCCTTCGACGGGCGCGTGACGACGACCGCGTTCGGCATCTTCGCGCTGCGCGCCGCCGGCCGGCCGCCCGGCGACGACGCCATGCGCCGCGCCACCGAGTGGCTCGTCGGCCAGCAGAACGACGACGGCGGGTTCGGCGCGGCCGGGCGCGGCGGGCCGAGCGGGATCGACGAGACGGCGGCCGCGATCCAGGCGCTGTGGCGGGGCGGCATGAGCCGGACCTCGACGCCCGTGCGGCGCGCGCTGCGCTGGCTGCTCGCCCGCCAGCGCGCCGACGGCGGCTTCCCGCTGACGACGACCGGCGCCTCGAACGCGATGTCGACCGCCTGGGCGATCCAGGCGCTCGCCGCCGTCGGCCGCGACCCGCGCCGCGTGCATCGCCGCGGCTCGCGCAGCCCGCTGGCGTTCCTGCGCTCGCTGCAGGCGCCCGACGGCTCGTTCCGCTACTCCCGCTCGAGCGCCCAGACGCCGGTGTGGGTGACGGCGCAGGCGCTGCTGGGGCTGGCGCGGCGGCCGTTCTAGGGGCTCAGGACTCGGCGCGGAACGCCGCGTCGAACGCCTGCCCGGAGGGCGGCGGGAAGTCCGTGCGGCGCAGGAAGGCGAGCGCCTCGCGGGCGCCCCACTCGCGGTCCATCCCCGAGTCCTCCCACTCGACCGAGAGCGGCCCGCCGTAGCCGATGCGGTGCAGCGCGCGGACCAGCGCGTCGAAGTCGACGTCGCCGCGCCCGGGCGACACGAAGTCCCACCCGCGCCGGGGGTCACCGAAGTCCAGGTGCGACCCGAGGATCGAACGACGCCCGTCGAGGCGGCGGCGCGAATCCTTGGCGTGCACGTGGAAGATCCGGTCGGCGAACGTCTCGGCGAACGCGGCCGGATCCAGGAACTGCGGGATGAAGTGGCTGGGGTCGAGGTTGATGCCGAAGCTCGGGTGGCCGTCGAGCGCCGCGATCGCGCGCTCGGTCGTGACGAAGTCGTAGGCGATCTCCGTCGGATGCACCTCGAGCGCGAAGCGCACCCCCTCGGCGGCGAAGACGTCGAGGATCGGGCTCCAGCGCTCGGCGAACTCCTCGTATCCGCGCTCGACGGCGTCCCAGTCGTTGGGCGGGAAGGAATAGAGGAGCGGCCAGATCGACGAGCCGGTGAAGCCGGTCACGACCGTTACGCCCAGCGCGGCCGCGACGCGAGCGGTGTCGGCCATGCGCTCGGCCGCCCGCCGCCGGACGCCGTCCGGGTCGCCGTCGCCCCAGACCTCGGGCGGGAGCGTCTGCCGATGACGATCGTCGATGCGGTCGCAGACCGCCTGACCCACGAGGTGGTTGCCGATCGCCCAGCAGCGCAGGCCATGGCGCTCCAGCAGCGCCCGCCGGCCGGCGACGTAGTCCGGCTCGGCCAGGGCGCGGGCCACGTCGAGATGGTCCCCCCAGCAGGCCAGCTCGAGCCCGTCGAAGCCCCAGTCCGCGCAGCGCGCGGCGAGATCCTCGAGCGGCAGGTCGGCCCACTGGCCCGTGAAGAGCGTGATCGGACGGCTCATGTCGTCGATGCGGGCTCGCCGAGCAGCTCCCGCAGCACCGACAGGTTGTCACGCGCGGCGGCATCCGGGTCGCCGTCGTAGCCGTCGAGCTCGACGAGCACCCAGCCGTCGTAGCCCGCGTCGCGCAGCGCCTGCGCCACCCCGGCGAGGTCGACGACGCCCCGCCCGAGCGGCACGAACCCGCCGGCGGCGTCGACGTCCTTGAAGTGGATGTACGGGATGCGGTCCGCGTAGCGGCGCACGAGGTCCACGACGTCGCAGCCGCCGGCGTGCAGGTGCGCGAGATCGGGGCAGAACCCGATGCGGGAGCGGGAGAAGACCGCGTCGACCTGCTCCGGGCTCTCGACGATCGTCGACAGATGCGGATGGAACGTCGGGGTGAGGCCGTGGCGCTCGGCGATGCCGGCGACCGTGTCGAGCGCCGCCGCGAGCGCCTCGTAGTCGGCGTCGCCGGCCGGACGCGTCCGCTGCGCGCCGCCTCCGATGACGAACTGCGAGGCCCCGAAGCGCCGTCCCAGCTCGCACGCGCGGTCGATGCGCCAGAGCTCCTCCTCGAGCACGTCGGCGAAGATCAGGTTCGCGCCGCTGTACACGCCGACGAGCTCGACGCCGTGGCGCTCGAGCGCGCCGGAGAGCACCTCGGGCCGGTCGGCGAACTCCGCCAGGTTGCCATCGAACAGCTCGATGCCCGACCAACCCGCGGCGGCGATCCGACCGATCGTGTCGATCGTGTCGCCGGGCGTCAGGTAGAACAGATCCTTGATCGAGGTCACGCCGACGGGGTGTCCGACGACGCCTCCCCAGGCATTGGCGTGGTAGCCGAATCGCATCTCGGTCTTCTCCTTGGTCGATCTCAGGCCGGGATCTCCAGGCCGGCCGGCACCCGGACCCAGCGCTGCTCGCGGTTGCTCTCGACGATCGCGTCGACCACGCACACCAGCTGGTGGCCCTGCTCGAACGTCGCCAGGTCGCGATCGGCGACGCTCCCGGCGCGCACGGCGCCGTAGAAGTCCGCCATGAGCGCCCGCAACGCGTCCAGCCAGCCTTCGGGGTGGCCGGCGGGCAGCACGGTGTGGCGCGCCGCCGCCGCGGTCATCGCTCCGGGATCGCGCACGAGGTCGATGTTCCCTTCGCCGCGCCGCCCGATCCAGGCCCGGTCGGGCGTCTCCTGGCTCCAGGAGAGCGCCGCGTGCTCGGCGTCGATGTTCACCGACAGGGCGTTCTTGCGCCCGGCGCTCGTCTGCGAGACCTGGAAGGCGCCGCGCGCCCCGCTGGCGAAGCGCAGCAGGACGCTGCCGTAGTCCTCGGTCGCGACGGCGGTCGCGGCCCCGTCGCCGCCGTCGTCGCGCTCGAACGTCTGCGCGCCACGGCTCGGTCGGTGCCGCGTCGGGTGCAGCGTCCGCAGGTCGGCGAACACCTCGACGATCCGATCGTCGGTGACGTGCTGGACGAGGTCCATCCAATGCGATCCGATGTCGGCCACTGCGCGGGAGGCCCCGCCCTCGGCCGGATCCAGCCGCCAGTTCCAGTCGCTGGCCGCGAGCAGCCAGTCCTGCAGGTACGAGCCGTGCACGAAGTGCGGCCGCCCGTACGCGCCATCGGCCAGGCGGCTGCGAAGCTCCGCGACCATCGGATAGTGGCGGTAGTTGAAGCACACCGCCGCCACGGCCCCGCTGCGGGACGCCGCCGCGACGAGCTCGGCGCCCTGGTCGCGATCGAGCGCCAGGGGCTTCTCGGACAGCACGTTGAGGCCGCGCTCCAGCGCCGCCAGGCTGACCTCGTGATGCAGCCGGTTCACCGTGCAGACGTGCACGGCGTCCAGCCCCGGGTGGTCCAGCAGCGCGGCGTGCCCGGCGTACGCGTGCGGCACCCCCTGGCTCTCGGCCACGCGGCGCGTGCGCTCGAGGTCGGTCCCGGCGATCGCCACGACCTCCACGCCCGGGAGGCGGCGCAGCGCGTCGAGGTGGGCGGAGGCCGCGAAGCCGGTGCCGGCCACGCCGACGCGGATCGGTTCCCTGCGCTCCACGTCAGTCACGGGCGGCGAGGGCGACGGCGAGGATGATGATGACGCCGCGGACGATCTGCTGCTGGCTGTACTCCAGCCCCATCAGGATCAGCCCGTTGTTGATCAGGCCGATCATGAGCGATCCGAGCAGCGCTCCCACGACGGACGCGCGTCCGCCGAACAGGCTGGTGCCGCCGAGGATGACCGCTGCGATGACCGAGAGCTCGTCGCCCTCGCCCCACTGGAAGCGTCCCGACTGCAGGCGCCCGGCGTAGAGCATCCCGGCGATCGCGGCCGCGACGGCCGATATCACCATCACGAGGAAGGTGATGCGCTGAGTCGGGACCCCGGAGAAGCGCGCCGCCTCTTCGTTGCCGCCGGTCGCGAGCACGCCGCGTCCGAAGGCGGTGCGGCGCAGAACGATGTGCCCGATCACCACGGCCGCCAGCGTCCACAGGACCAGCGACGGGATCGGGCCGGCGTCGGCGCCCCCGAACACGTCGTTGAACGTGCGGTTGACGATCGGCTGCGGCGCCGAGTCCGTGATCCACATGGCCGTGCCGTGTGCGATGCCGAGCATGCCGAGGGTCACGAGGAAGGACGGGATCCCGACGAACGTGACGAGCGCCCCGTTGATGCAGCCGACGAGCACGCCGACCGCGAGCGCGGCGGCGACGCCGCCGACCAGCCCGGTCGCGTCGATGGCCATCGCGGCGATGACCGACGAGAGGCCGGCGACCGCGCCGACCGACAGGTCGATCTGGGCGGCGCCGATGACGAACGTCACCGCGACCGCCATGACCGAGATCGTCGCGGTCTGGCGGACGATGTTGAGGAGGTTGTTCGAGCTGGTGAAGCCGTCGTCTCCGAGGGTGATCGCGAAGACCACGAACACCAGCACGAAGCCGATGTAGAGGATGTACTGCCGCCAGTCGAAGCCCGCTCCGGTCGGGCGGCGCGGGATGAGCGATCCGAGCGCGGTCATGCCACCGGCTCCTGCACGAGGCGGTGCAGCTCGGGCTCGTCCGTCAGATCCCCGCGATCGACGGAGCGCTCGACGGCTCCGTCCCGCAGGATCAGGACCCGGTCGGCCATCGCCAGCAGCTCCGCCAGCTCCGACGAGATCACGACGACGCCCTTGCCGGCCTCCGCCAGCTCGCGGATGAGCTCGGCGATCTCCGTCTTGGTGGCGATGTCGACGCCGACCGTGGGCTCGTCGAGGAACAGGATGTCCGGCTCGGTCGCCAGCCACTTCGACAGCACGACCTTCTGCTGGTTGCCGCCGGACAGCCTCCGGACCGGCGTCCGCAGCGACGCGGCCTTGATGCCCAGCCGCCGCACCTCGTGGTCGGCGGTGCGCGCGGCGGCGCGCTCGTCGATGAGCCCGCGACGGGTCAGGCGGCGCAGGAGCGTCAACGTCAGGTTGTCGCGGACCGAGTGGGCGAGCACGAGTCCCTGGGTCCGCCGGTCCTCGGGGACCAGCGCCATCCCGTGACGGACCGCGTCGGACGGGCGCCGGATGACGACCGTCTCGCCGCGCACCGCCACCGTCCCGCCGGTCGCGCGGTCGATGCCGAACAGCGCCCGCACCAGCTCGCTGCGGCCGCTGCCCATGAGCCCGGCCAGGCCGAGCACCTCGCCGCGGTACAGGTCGAAGCTCACGTCGCGGACGCGATCGCCTGACGAGAACCCCCGGACCGACAGCAGCGGCGTGCCCGACCGGTCGATGTCGCGGCCGGACTGGTGGGTGGCCCGCTCGATGGCCCGTCCCACGATCAGCTCGATGAGCGCCTCGATGTCGACCTCGCTCGTGGGGCGGGTGCCGACCAGCTCGCCGTCTCGCAGCACCGTGACGCGGTCGGCCACTCGCATCACCTCCTCCAGGCGATGGGTGATGTAGACGATCGTCATCCCCTGCGACTTCAGGCGATCGATGATCCGAAAGAGCGCGTCCACCTCGCTCTGGGCGAGCGACGCGGTCGGCTCGTCCATGATCAGGATGCGCGCGTCCTGTGACAGGGCCTTGGCGATCTCGACGAGCTGCCAGCCGGCGGTGGAGAGACGGCCGAGCCGGCGGGTCGGGTCGATGTCGACGCCCATGTCGGCGAGCAGCTCCCGCGCCCGCTTCACGTCGGCCGCGTCGTCGAGCAGTCCCGCGCTGCGCCGCTCGCGCGTCAGGAAGATGTTCTGGGCGACGGTCAGCGTCGGGATGAGGCTGAACTCCTGGAAGATCATCGCGACGCCGTGGCGGCGAGCATCCACCGGGCTCGTGAGCGTCACCGGCCGGCCGTCGATCTCGATGCCGCCCTCGTCGAGCGTGTAGACGCCCTCGAGGATCTTCATCAGCGTCGACTTGCCGGCGCCGTTTCCGCCGAGCAGGGCGTGCACCTCGCCGGCGCGGAGCTCGAAGTCCACCCCCTTGAGCACGGGCACGCCGTTGAACGCCTTGCGCACGCCGCGCATGCGCAGCACGACCTGCTCGCTCATGCGGCCGCGCCCGCCTCGAAGTCCACCGCGGTCCAGCCACCGCTGGTCTCGGCCGACCGCGCGATCGCGTCGGCGATGGCGCTGATCGCATAGCCGTCCTCGAACGACGGCTCGGCCGGGGCGCCGTCGGCGATCGCCCGCATCAGCTCGTAGCACTCGATGATCTTGGTCTCGCCATAGCCGATGCCGAGCCCGGGGATCGGCCAGAGCGCCTCCCCGTACGGATGCGCGGGGCCGGTCAGGATCGTGCGGAAGCCCTGGCGGTCGGCGCCGTCGTCGGCGCTGTAGAGCCGCAGCTCGTCGCGCCGCTCGTAGTCGAACGCGAGCGTCCCCCGGTCGCCGTGGATCTCGAACGTGAGGAAGTTCTTGCGCCCGTGGGCATGGCGCGTGGCCTCGATCGAGCCCACGGCGCCGTCGGCGAACCGCAGCAGGGTCATGACCTCGTCGTCGACGTCGACCGGGCCGCGGGGGGCGTCGGTGAGCTTCGCGGCGCCCGCGAGCTGGTCGGCCCCGCCCTGCGGGATCGGCCGGTCGTGGATGTAGCGCTGCCACATCGCGTTGACCTCGGTCACCTCGCCGACGAGGTAGCGGGCGAAGTCGAGGACGTGCGTGGCGATGTCCCCGAGCGCGCCGGAGCCGGCCACGTCGCGGGAGAAGCGCCACGACAGCGGCAGGTCGGGGTCGAGCGACCAGTCCTGCAGGTAGGTGCCGCGGAAGTTGCGGACCGTCCCGATCGTGCCGTCCTCGATCAGCTTCTTGGCGAGGGCGACCGCCGGGGTGCGCCGGTAGTTGAACGCGACCATGTGGACCACGCCCGCCGCGACCGCCGCGTCGCGCATGCGGCGCGCCTCGGCGCCGGTGCGCGCGAGCGGCTTCTCGCAGATCACGTGCTTGCCGGCTTCGACCGCCGCGATCGCGATCTCGGGGTGCGCGTCGTTGGGCACCGCGATGTCGACGAGGTCGACCTCGGGATCCTCGACGACGCGACGCCAGTCGCCGGTCGAGCGCTCGTACCCGAAGCGGGCGGCCGCCTCGGCGGCCAGGTCGTCGGTCACCTCGGCGATGATCGCCCGGCGCGGGATGGCGGGGGCGGGCCAGAAGAACATCGGCATGGCGGCGTAGGCCAGCGAGTGCGCCTTGCCCATGAATCCGGCGCCGATCACTCCGACGTTGACGGTCCTCGGTTGCACAGCGTGTCCTCCAGTGAGATGGGAAGGCCGCCGCCCCACGGAGAGGTGCGAGGCGACGGCCTTCGGTCCGGCTAGTTGGCGGCGTCCTGAACCTTCTCGGGCGCCGGGGCGTGGTACACGGTCTCCCACGCCTCCATCAGGTTCTCCGGCGTCACCGGCAGCGCGTTGACGGCGACGTACGGGGGCGCCTCCTTGCCGAGCAGGGCGTACGCCGCCAGCTTGGCCTCCGTCGCGCCCTGGTCGAACGGACGCTGGGCGCCCAGGCCCTTGATGGGACCGCCCTGGGCCATGTCGATCGCGACGTTCTGGCCGAGGTCGATCGTCGTGATCGTCAGGTCGTTGCGGCCGTTCGCCCGCGCGGCGGCCAGCACGCCCTCGGCGGGCACGTCCCAGACGGCCCAGATCCCGTCGAGGTCCGGGTTCTGCGTGAGCATCGCGGACGCCGCCTTCTCGGCGTCACCGGCGAAGTCCGGGCCGGCGATGCCCTTCTCGTCGACGATCTCGATGTCGGGGTAGTTCTCGGCGATCGTGGCCTTGAACGCGTCGTAGCGCTGCTGCGTGACGAAGAAGTCCGCCGCGTGGAAGATCACGCCGATCTTGCCCTCGCCGTCCAGCGCCTCGGCCATCAGGTCCGCCGAGGCGACGCCGTTGCCGTAGTTGTCCGCCGACACGACGCTGACGTAGTCCTCGCCGGCCTTGAACCCCTCCGGAACGTTGTCCATGAACACGAGCTTCACGCCGGCGGCCGCCGCCTTGCGGTACGCGTCGGCCGTGGCGACCGGGTCGGTGGGGATGGAGACGATGATGTCGGGCTTGCGTGCGAGGACCGTCTCGATGTCGGAGACCTGCTTCTCGGGCTTGAAGTTCGCGTCGGTCGTGGTGATCACCTCGATCCCCAGATCGGCGAACTGCTGCTTGAGACCGTCGATCTGGGCGGTCGACCAGTCGTTGCCGCCGTAGTGCATGACGATCGCCGCCGTGGCGCCCATGCCCTTGACCTTCTCGATCTCCTCGGGCGTCAACTCGACGTCGGCCGCGGGCGCGGGCGACTCGCCGTTGGGCCCCTTGCTGAGCACTTCGGTGCTGAGCTTCGCCAGGCTCTCCTGTGCCTTCTGCGCCACGTCCGAGGTCGCCTGGGTGGCACCACCGGACGTGGAAGCCGAGGTCGCCTCGTCGTCGTCGCTGCCGCATCCGGCGGCGGCCAACGCCATGGCGACGACAACGGCACCTGCCGCCTTCCTCCACTGACCCATGTCCTGTCCTCCGATAGGTGGGAACGAGCGCTTGTTGCTCTGCAACGGGCCCGGACCGTACACCTTTTGCCGTTGAGATGCAAAAGTCTGCATCTCAACGGCAGATCACGTCGTCGCGTCCGGTGCGCCGCGCGCGATCCAGCGACCGATGCGGTCGCGCGAGAACAGTCCGTCGATGACCATCGTCGCCGCGCCGACCACGCCGGCGCGATGCCCGAGGGCCGACCGCTGGATGGTCAGGTCGCGAGTCGCGAGCGGCAGCGAGCGGCCGTAGACGACCTCGCGGATCGCCGCGAGCAGGTCGTCGCCGGCCGCCGACATGCCGCCGCCGATGACGACCAGCGACGGGTTGAGGACGTGGACGGTCGTGGAGAGCATCTCGCCCACCAGGGCGCCGGCGCGACGGATCAGCTCGGCGCTCGCCGGATCGCCGCGGCCCGCCGCCCAGGCCACGCCGGCCGCGGTGATGACGCCTTCGCTGTCGAGCAGCTCGGCCAGCAGCGGGCTGCGACCGGACTCGGCGGCCAGCCGGCCGTCGCGGGCGATCGCGTCGCCCCCGGCCAGCGCCTCGAGGCACCCACGCTTGCCGCAGCGACACACGACCGCCGGATCGTCGGTGACCTTGATGTGGCCGACGTCGCCGGCCGATCCCTGGGCGCCCCGGTGGAGGGACCCCCCGACGACGAGCCCGGCGCCGATGCCGGTTCCGATCTTCACGAACACCACGGTCCGGTGCCCGCGGGCGACGCCGGCGCGCAGCTCGCCGAGCGCCATCACGTTGACGTCGTTGTCGACCCACACCGGGACGTCGAAGCGCTCGGCGAAGTAGTCCCCGACGGGGAAGCCGTCCCAGCCCGGCATGATCGGCGGCGCCACCGTCTGCCGCGTCTCGAACTCGACGGGTCCCGGGACGCCGACGCCGATGCCCCACAGGTCGGAGGTCAGGCCCGGCGTGGCGGCGAGCACCTCGTGGAACAGCTCGGCGACCCGCCCGAGCACCGCCTGCGGACCGTCGGCGATGTCGGCGGGCTCCTCGTGATGCGCGAGGATGCGCCCGCCGAGGTCGGCGACCGCGACGTCGATGCTCGTCGCCCCCAGATCCGCCACCAGCAGGTGACCGGCGTCGCGCCGGAACCGCAGCAGGCGCGGCGCCCGGCCCCCGGTCGACCGGCCGGCGGCGCCGAGCTCGATGAGCCCGCGATCGAGCAGCTCCTGGACGCGCTGGGCGACGACGGCCCGGCTGAGGCCCCGGGCCTGCACGATCTCCGCGCGCGAGCGCGCGGGATGGGTGCGGATCTCGTCGAGGACCTCGACCAGCGCGTCGAGGGTCTCCTCGGGCAGCTCGCGGTGCGTCGTCACCTGCACGCCGCCAGCTTACGGCGCGCGCCGCGCCATCGAGGCGGGTGCGCCCTTCCCTCGCGAGCGCGTCGTCAGCTCGCGCAGCGCGCGCACTCGCCGTGCAGCACGACGTCGTGCTCGCCGACGCGGAACCGCGGCACGCGGCGGGCGATCCGCTCGATCGTCCGCTCCAGCTCGGGGTCCTCGAACGGCTCGACCTTGCCGCAGTTGTCGCACACGAGATGGTGGTGGTGGTCGCCCGACGGCAGCGCGGCCTCGTAGCGGGCGGTGCCCTGCCCGACGTCGAGGCGGGTGACGAGATGCAGGGAGTCGAGCTGCTCGAGCGTGCGGTAGACCGACGCGCGTCCGACGGCGCGTCCGGACTGGCGCAGGCGCTCCTCGATCTCGGCGGCGGTCATCGCGCAGTGGCCGTCGGCGAGGAGCTCGATCACGGCCCGGCGAGCGCCGCCGCGCCGGTACCCGGCCTCGGCCAGGCGCGCCTCGGCGTGCTCGATCCAGTCGCTGCTCATGTCGCTCCCGAGGGTAGTGCCGGACGGCGCACGCGCAGGGCCCGCGCGGTCCAGGCCAGGGCCCACAGCGCGACCGTCGCCAGCGCGATCGAGGCGCCGGCGGCGGTGTCGGCGTGGTAGCTGACGAGCAGCCCGCCGATGCCCGCCGCGATCGCGACCGCGACCGCGACCGCCATCATCGCCGGCATGCGGTCGGCGACCAGCCGGGCGGTCGCCGCCGGCCCGACGAGGATCGACACGACCAGCAGGTTGCCCAGGCCCTGGACGGCGACGAGGATCGCCGCGGCGAGCAGGACCGCCAGCGCCGCGTCGACCAACGCGGGCGACGCGCCGAGCGCCCGGGCGCTGGAGCGGTCGAAGCCGACCGCCAGCAGGCGCCCGTGCAGCAGCCGCAGCGCGGCGAGGACGGCGAGCGCCAGCCCGCCGGCGAGCGCCAGGTCGCCGTCGCTGACGCCCAGGACGTCGCCGAACAGCAGCTCGCCCAGGCCCGGCGGCGTGGACTGCGACAGCGCCAGCAGCGCGCCCGCGCCCAGCATCGTCGTGACGACGACGGCGACCGCGCTGTCGCGCCCGACGCCCGGCACGCGCCCGGCGACGGCGACCGCCAGCGCGGCGGCGAGGATGCCGGCGGCGCCGCCGAGCAGCAGCGGCAGGCCGAGCAGCGCGGCGGCCACGAGGCCCGGGAACAGCGCGTGCGCGAGCGACTCGGCGCCGAAGGCCAGCTCGTAGAAGACGATCCAGCAGCCCAGCAGCCCGCCCGTCACGCCGAGCAGGACGATCTCGAGCGCGGCACGGCGCAGGATCGGGTCGGAGAACGGGTCGGCGATCCAGTCGATCACGGGTGGACGTGGTCGGGGCCGGCGTGCTCATGGCCGGGCTCGCGCGCGTCGCAGCCGTGATGGGCGGGCATGACGCCGCGCCCGCCGCCCGGCAGCTCGACGACGTGGGCGCCGTACGTGCGCTCGAGGACCTCGCGGCTGAGGACGTCGGCGGGCGCGCCGAACGCGATCTGCGCGCGGTTGAGGCACAGCACGAGATCCCAGCGGCGCGCCTGCTCGACCTCGTGGGTCGAGATGAGCAGGCCGCGGCCCTCGGCGGCGAGCTCGGCCAGCAGGTCCTCGAGCAGCGCGCTGCTGGGCTCGTCGAGGCCGGCGAACGGCTCGTCGAGCAGCAGCAGGCGGGCGTCCTGCACGAGCGCCCGCGCGATCAGCACGCGCTGGCGCTGGCCGCCCGACAGCTCGCCGAACGTGCGCCGCGCCTGGGCGCCGAGCCCGACGCGCTCGAGCGCCGCCTGGGCGGCGCGGCGCTGGGCGCGACCGGGGCGCCGCCACCACGGCAGCACGCTGAGCGTCCCCATCAGCGCGACGTCGAGCGCGCTCACCGGGTAGTCGAGGCGCGAGCGCTCGGTCTGGGGGACGACGCCGCAGCGCGCGTCGACCCGGAGGTCGCCCGACAGCGCCGGCAGCTCGCCGAGCAGCGCGCGGAACAGCGTGGTCTTGCCGCCGCCGTTGGGTCCGAGCAGCCCGACGCGGGCGCCGGCGGGCAGCGCGAAGTCGAGGCCCTCGATCGCGGGCGCGCCGCCGTAGCCGCCGCTGACGCCGCGGGCGCGCGCGAGCACCGGCGCCGTGCGGCCGTCGGAGGTCGGGGCCTGGGCTTCGATCACCACGTCCAACGGTACGACCCTCATGGCGCGACGGCGCTCTGGAGGTCGCAGCGCTCGGCGCCGCCGCTGAGGCCGCGCACGATCGCGTCGGCGTTGTGGGCCTCGGCGTCGAGGTAGGTCGCGCCCGCCGAGTCCTCGGGCCCGAGCGTGTCGGCGTAGAGCGTGTCGCCGACCGTCGCGCCGGTCTGGCGGGCGATCGCCTCGGCCAGCTTCGTGTTGACGGAGCTCTCGGGGAACACGGCCCGCACGCCCTCGTCGCGGATCGTGCGCACGAGGTCGGCGACCTCGCCGGCCGACGGCTGCGCCTGGGTCGACTGCGAGGGGATCACGGCGCCGGTGACCTCGATGCCGTAGCGGCGCGCGAAGTAGCCGAGCGCGTCGTGGTCGGTCACCAGCTTGCGGTCGGCGACCGGGACGCGCTCGACGCACGCGCGGGTGCCGTTCTCCAGCGCCTCGAGCCGCTCGACGTAGTCCTCGGCGTTGGCGTCGAAGGTCGCGCGCGCGTCGGGGTCGGCGCGACCGAGGACCGCAGCGATCTCGCGGGTGGCCGCGATCGCGTTCTCGGGGTCGTGCCACCAGTGCGGGTCGTGGTCGCCGTGGTCGTGTTCCTCCTCGCCGGCGTGCTTCTCCTCGTCGGCGTGGCCGTCGGCGCCCAGGCGCACGGGCAGCGATCCGGAGAGGTCGACGACGGTCGGGTCGGCGCCGGACTGCTCGACGACGTCGTCGACCCAGTGGTCGAGGCCCATGCCGCTCTCCAGCACGACCTGCGCGCTCGCGACCGCCTTCACGTCGCTGGGGCGCGGCTCGTAGTCGTGCGGGTCGCTGTTGGGCTGCAGGAGCTGCGTGACGTTCACACGGTCGCCGCCGACCTGGCGGGCGAGGTCGGCCACCACCGGCGTGCTGGCGACCACGTCGATGCGGTCGCCGCCGCCCGATCCGCCTCCGCCCGAGCCGCAGCCGGCGACGACGAGCATCGCGCCCGCCGCGGCCAGCGCGGCGGCCCGGCGGGCGCGCAGCACGCGCACGGCGGCGGCGAGCAGGAAGCCGACGCCGGTGACCGCGGCGATCGTGGCCCCGGGCGGCGCGTCGGTGCGGTAGGAGAGCCAGAGCCCGACCGTGCCCTCGACCGCGGCGAGCACGACCGTGGAGAGCTGCCACACGGCGACGCGGTCGACGAGCAGGCGGGTCGTCACCGCGGGCACGACGAGCAGCGCCGCGGCCAGCAGCGCGCCGACCGCCGACAGCGCGGCGACGGCGGTCACCGCGACGAGCACGAGCAGCACCGCGTCGGGCACCCGCGAGCGCAGGCCCAGCGACCGCGCGCTCGCGGGGTCGAAGCCGGCGGCCAGCCAGCGGCGCCCGAGCAGGAGCGTGGCCAGCGCGGCGAGCACGGCCGCGGCGGCGGCGACCGCGATGTCGGTGGTGTCGACGAGCAGCAGCGAGCCGAACAGCAGCGAGTCGACGTTCGCGGCCGAGCCGAACACGTCGGAGGCGAGGATCACGCCCCCGGCCAGGCAGGCGACGAGCACCAGCGCGATCGCCGGACCGTGCTCGTCGGTGCCGTGGCGCACGGCGATCGCGACGCCGGCGGTGAACAGCAGGGCCGCGCCGAGCGCGCCCAGCGGCGCCGCGAACCCGAGCCCGTCCGCGAGCACGAGGCCGGGAAACGTCGCGGTGCCGACCGCGTGGGCGTGGAAGGCCAGCCCGCGCAGCACGATCCAGGTGCCGAGGAGCCCGCTGGCCACGGCCAGCAGCAGCACCTCGATCAGCCCGCGCTGGACGAACGGGAGCGTGAACGGCTCAATCATGAGACTGAGTCTAATTCCTTTCGTCCCGGCGTGCTGCCCGCCCGCGCCGGGCGACGCTGATCCTACGTCGCGGAGTCCGGGCGCCCGGGGAGCCTGCGCAATGAGGACGCGCCCGCCGCACGAGCCCTACCGCCCAGGACCCGCTTGCAGCGTGACCATCTCCAGGGACCGGCGGAATTCACGCCACAGGACTGCCGAACAGCGAAGCTCGGCCGTTCGTGGGCACGGGCGTGCTGCCCTTCTCTCGACCGCCCGATGATCAGCCCTGGCGGCCGCACCGGGCGGACCAAGAATGGACCTCAGACGAGGGCGAGCTTCAGCTCATCCGTCTCGACACCCGCATCCGGAGCATCGAACTCGACGAGTTGGACCCCATCAACGGTGTCGGTCATATACAACGAGATGGCCTCTGCGAGCGCGTCACGGAGCTCATCAAGCGTGTCTCCAGCCGCGAAGCAACCGGGCAGCTCAAGAACCTCAGCCCAGTAGCAACCGTCTTCGTGGTGGATACGCGCAGTCAGCTCCATGCGATCAGTCAATGCCCGCCGCCCTCTTGATCGACGCGGTCAAGCCTGCACTGTAGTCCTCGCGCTTACAAGCCGGCAAGGTGATAGGGCGGTGCCCGGGCTTGATCATCTTTACGACGTGCTTCCCGCCCGTGCTCCTCGTCCAACCGTGTTGCTCGAGGAGCTTGATCGCCCGCTTCTGGTTGAGTCGTTTCGACATCGCCTCTCGGATCGCGGTTCGGTCCGGGCGGCGTGTCATGGTTCGGGTGCATCCCACGTCACGCCATCCGGCTGACTGTGAGGCCCGTCTGGTTCCGCCCCAGGCGGGCCTCTTGTGTCCTCGCTCAGGGCATACGGGATGATGGCGACGGAGCCGGACGTCGCCAGGACCTCAGTCACGATGAGCTCGTCGTATCCGCGTCCCTGTACAGCCGCGGCGGATTTGGCACGTCAGCTGATCGCGCGGACCGCCGCCGTGACGCCCGCCGCCAGGACCATCACCGCGAACATCGGCAGCCGCGTGAGCGCGCCCGCGACCGCGGTCGCCGCGCCGGCCACGCGCGCGTCGACGACCAGCCCGTCGGGATGGCCGGAGAACGTCTGGTAGACGATCAGCGACGACAGCAGCGCCGGCGACAGCAGCGCGATCACCGCCAGCCACCGCCCGCGCGGCTCGTGCTCGCCCATCAGCAGCGGCCCGGCCGCCTTGATCGCGATCGTGCCCAGGCAGAGCAGGGCGATCGTGACCCAGACCGCGGTCACCGGCGCAGGCCCAGCAGCGCCGCGCCGGCGGCGACGACGACCGGCATCCCGGCCGGGGCGACCGGGGTCAGCGCGAGCGTGATCGCGATCGCCAGGCCCATGACCGCGAACGTCCGCCGCGTCCCCGACGTGCGCACGTCCCGGACGACCAGCGTGATGAAGAACGCCGGCAGCACGACGTCGAGCCCGAACTGCTGTGGATCGGGGATGACCTCGCCGAGCAGCACCCCGATGACCGTGCCGCCGACCCAGGCGGCCGTCTGCGGCAGCCAGGAGCCGACGAGCATCCCTCGGCTGAACGTGCCGCCGCCCTGGTCGGCGAGCACGAACGAGGCGTCGACGGTGGCCTGCGCCTCGACGACCTGGCGCAGGCGCGAGCCGCGCAGCGCCGGGGCCACCGCGAGGGTCATCGGGAGGAAGCGGGCGTTCATGAGGAGGCCGGCGACGACCGCGGCCGCCACCCCGCCGCCGGAGTCCAGCACGGTGACGGCGGCGATCTGCGAGGCGCCGGCGATGATCGTCGCCGACATCACCGAGGCCGCGAGACCCCCGACGATCGGCTGGGCGACCACGCCGAACGAGATCCCGAAGACGAGGACCGGCAGGATCAGCGGGAGAGCGGCGCGCAACCCGTCGCGCAGCGAGGGATCGCGCTGCATGCGCCCACACGGTAGGGCCAGCCGATGACGGTTCGCACACTGGTTGACTCGCCAATCGGGTAGACCTACGCCATGGCCGCGAACCCCACCTACGAAGAGTCCAAGCAGGTCGCGGAGGCGAGCCGCGAGACCGAGTGGACGCAGCCCAGCTTCGGCAAGGAGCTGTTCCTCGGGTCGTTCCGCCCCGACCTCATCCATCCCCAGCCCGCCGAGGCGCCCGAGGCGACCGCCAAGGGCGAGGCGTTCCTCGCGCAGCTGCGCAGCTTCCTGACCGAGAAGGTCGACCCCCTCCAGATCGAGCGCGACGCCAAGATCCCCGACGAGGTGATCGACGGGCTCAAGGAGCTCGGCGCGCTCGGGATGAAGATCCCCGAGGAGTACGGCGGCCTGGGGCTGAGCCAGGTCTACTACAACAAGGCGCTCGCGCTGGCGGGCACGTGGCACAGCTCGCTGTCGACGCTCCTGTCGGCCCACCAGTCGATCGGGCTGCCCGAGCCGCTGCGCATGTTCGGCTCCGAGGAGCAGAAGCGCGAGTGGCTGCCGAAGGTCGCCCGCACGCACGTCTCGGCGTTCCTGCTCACCGAGCCCGACGTGGGCTCCGACCCCGCGCGCATGACCACGAGCGCGGTCCCGACCGAGGACGGCAGCGGCTACCGCCTCAACGGGACGAAGCTGTGGGCGACGAACGGCGCGATCGCCGACGTCGTGATCGTGATGGCGGTCGTGCCCAAGAGCGAGGGGCACAAGGGCGGCATCTCGGCGTTCATCGTCCCCTACGACAGCGAGGGCATCACGGTCCGGACGCGCAACGCGTTCATGGGCCTGCGCGGCATCGAGAACTCGCTGACGACGTTCGAGAACGTGTTCGTGCCGGCCGGGAACCTCGTCGGCAAGGAGGGCCAGGGCCTGCGCATCGCGCTGACGACGCTGAACACCGGCCGCCTGTCGCTGCCGGCGATCTGCGCGTCGATGACGAAGTACGCGCTGAAGATCGCGCGCGAGTTCGCCACCGAGCGCCGCCAGTGGGGCCAGCCGATCGGCAAGCACGACCCCGTCGCGCAGATGCTGGCGTTCATCGCCGGGTCGGCGTTCGGGATCGAGGCGCTCGTCGACGTCTCCAGCCGCCTGGCCGACGACAAGCGCAACGACATCCGCATCGAGGCCGCCCTCGCCAAGCTGTACGCCTCCGAGCTGGGCTGGCAGGTCATCGACGCGATGATCCAGGTCCGCGGCGGGCGCGGCTACGAGACCGCCGAGTCGCTGCGGGCGCGCGGCGAGAAGCCGGTCCCAGCCGAGCAGCTGCTGCGCGACATGCGCATCAACCGCATCTTCGAGGGCTCGACGGAGATCATGCACCTGCTGATCGCCCGCGAGGCCGTCGACCAGCACCTGGCGGTCGCGGGCGACATCCTCGACCCCAAGACCGCGGTCGCCGACAAGGCCAAGGGCGCGCTGAAGGCGGGCGGGTTCTACGCGACGTGGTTCCCGAAGCTCGCCGTCGGCGAGGGCATCAAGCCCGGGTCGTTCGACGAGTTCGGGCCGCTCGCGGGCCACATGCGCTACGTCGAGCGCTCGTCGCGCAAGCTCGCGCGGTCGACCTTCTACCTCATGGGCCGCTACCAGGCGCGGCTCGAGCAGAAGGGCCACCTGCTGGGGCGCATCGTCGACATCGGCGCCGAGCTGTACGCGATCTCGTGCGCGGTCGTCTACGCGACGTCGCTGGGCACCGCCGAGGCGCGCGAGCTGGCCGACCTGTTCGCCAAGCAGGCGCGCCGGCGGGCCGACCGGCTCTTCCACGAGCTGTGGTCCAACGACGACGCCGAGCAGTACAAGGCCGCCCAGGGGATCCTGGAGGGCCGCCACACCTGGTTCGAGGCGGACCTGCTGGACCCGGCCGATCAGCCGGCGGTCAGCTCGACCAGCGCGGCGGCGACCAGCTCGACGTAGGCGGTGTAGAGGGCGCGGAGGGGCGCTTCGTCGACGAAGGCGATCGCCCCGAGCTGCCAGTCGGCGTCGCCCTCCTCCGGGATCGGCGGGAGGGCGAGCGCCGCCGACGCGACCGCGCTCAGCGCCCGCAGCACGCCGGCGGCGCGCCCGCGGGACTCGGCGCGCGCGCCGGCCTCGGCCAGCACGCGGCTGAACGCCCGGTCGGCCCCGGGGCGGTCGCCGAACGCGCCGTGCGTGTCGGCGGCCGCGCGGGCGGTGGTGGCCGCCACCTGGCGCAGCGCGGCCCGGTGCCGGCGCACGCGCAGCGCGTCGTCCGCGGCCGGGTCGAGGTCTCCGGCGACACGGGCGATGTGGACCACGGCGCGCAGCGGCGTGCCGGTCGGCTCGGTCTGCAGGCGCGCCAGGGCGGCCAGCTCGCTGTCGACTGCGTCGGCGATCGTGTCCCCTCCTCCGACTCGAACATCCGTTGAAAGCACGGTTGCCGCCCTCCAGTGCGGCGCCGCCGTGCCGAAAAAGACTGAGGACGCCCCGGTGGGACGTCCTCAAGATCCTGCCATTGGCAGGTTGTGACTACATCTTGAAGCCCACCGTGGCGCTCCTTTCCGCCGCAGCCCCCCTGCGGCGCATGCTGGACCGATTGGCAGTACCTCCACGAAGCGGGCGTTGCAGCGCCCGCTTCGTGCTGCCTGGATGTGCGATGCGTACTGTGACACCTGCGTTTCGCTGCGAAAAGGGTGCTTTACTCACCCAAGCGAAACCTGGACGGATGTTCTAGTCCGCACTTCCGTCTCTGAGCAGGGCTCTTCAAACCTCACCATGGCCCTGCAACGCGCCGTGCAACAGGCGGACCCGGCCCCCGGGGCCGGCGTCCTCAGCCGCCGACGAACGCGCGGACGCGGGCCTCGACGTTGAGCTCGGCCTCGAAGTCGGCGTCCGTGGTGTGCTGGAAGCCGACGCCGGCCTCGCGCAGGAGGCCGATGAAGACCTCGACGAGGTGCGCGTCGAGCTGGGTGCCGGCGACGCGCCGCAGCTCGGCGATCGCCTCCTCCTGCGAGACCGGCTCGCGATAGGAGTCGCGCGCGGTCATCACGTCGTAGGTGTCGGCGATCGAGATCATGCGCGACAGGAGCGGGATCTCCTCGCCGCGCAGGCCGCGCGGGTAGCCGCGCCCGTCGATGCGCTCGTGATGGCAGCGGATGATCTCGGCGACCGGCCCCAGGCCGGCGACCTTGCCGACCACCCGCGCGCCCTGCGCCGGATGGCGCTTGACGATCTGCCAGTCGTCGTCGCTGAGGCGGCGGTCGGCGAACAGGATGCGGTCGGGGAAGATGAACTTGCCGATGTCGTGCAGCAGGCCGGCGGTGTGCACGAGGTCCTGCTCCTCCTCGCTGCAGCCGGTCGCGCGAGCGATCGCGCGCGCGTAGCGGGCGACCGCGGCCGAGTGGCGGGCGGTCATCTTGTCGCGCAGCGAGAGCGTCTGGACGAGCGCGGCGAGGACGCCGACCTGCAGCGAGGCCAGCTCGGTCGAGCGCGCCTCGAGCTGCTCGGCGCGCTCCTGGGAGATCAGCAGCGCGCGCGTGAGGTACTGGAAGGCGACGAGCGCGACGATCAGCACGACGAGCGCGGTGAGCCCGGCCGACACGTAGATCGCCGAGAACGCGAGCACGAGCGTGGCGGCCGCCAGCTCGGACGGCAGCAGCGGGACGAGGACGGTGCGCCACTGCCGTCCCAGCGGGCTGCCGAGCGCGAGGCGGAAGCCCAGCGCGGTCAGCGCGAAGTTGATCAGGATCGTGACGAGGTAGACGCCGAAGACCACGAACCCGTACACGGCCGAGTGCGGGTCGGCGCCGAGGTCGACGGCGCCGCGGGCGAGCAGGCCGCCGACGAGCGGAAAGACCGCGTACGTGGCGAAGTTGTTCAGCGCGTAGGGCAGCGGCGGCCGGTCGCGCAGCGCGTCGAAGCCGATCGTGGCCATCGCGATCGCCACGGCGGGCGCCGGGCCGAGGAAGCCCATCGCCAGGACGAGCGCGATGAACGATCCGGAGAGACGGTGGCCGCGGGTCTCGATCGTCAAGGCGTCCGACGCGAGTGCCACGATGGTCAAGACCACGAGCAGCCCGAGCGGTTCCCAGTCCGAGGCACGCGACGTCGCGGCAGCCATCGAGAGCGCTGCAATCAGCAGCACCAGCTCCACAGCGATGTGGGTCCTGCGACGCACCGTCCCGCTTATCGGCGCAAAGTGGTCAAAAGTTGAGTCCGGGTCGCGCTACTGTGCCCGGCGGCCGTGATGAGCGAGCGAAGCCCTCTGAGCGTTGCCGGGTTCAAGCGTCTGGCGGCGTCCTACGGGATCAACGAGCTCGGCGACAACCTCGGCGTCGTCGCGCTGGCCATCCTGGTCCTCGACGGGACCGACTCCGCGCTCGCCACGACCGCCCTCTTCGTCTGCTCGCGCTTCGTCCCCGCGTTCGCGGCTCCGTGGCTGACGGCACGCCTGGACCGGCTGCGCGTCAACCGGTCGCTGCCGGTGCTCTACGCGATCGAGGCGGCCGCGTTCGCGGCGCTCGCGATCATCGCCGACGGGCGCTTCTGGCTGCCCGCCGTGCTCGTCCTCGCCGCGGTCGACGGCACCCTCGCGTTGACCGGTCGAGGTCTGTCGCGCGCCGCGGTCGCGACCATTCTGAAACCGCACAGCGCTCTGCGGCGCGGCAACGCGGTGCTGAACGCGGTGTTCGCGCTCACCTCCGCGGCCGGGCCCGTGGCCGCGGGCGTGCTGGTCGCCACGGCGGGCACGCCGGTGGCGCTCTGGGTCGACGCCGCCTCGTTCGCGCTCATCGCGGTCGTCCTCGGCACCGGGCGCGAGCTGCCGGCCGGCGCGCCCGAGGACGGCGAGGTCCGCTGGGCGGCGCGGGTGCGCACCGGCCTGGCCGCGGTGCGCGACGAGCCGATCAGGACGCTGATCGCCGCGCAGGCGATCGCGTTCGTCTTCTTCTTCCTCGTGATCCCGATCGAGGTCGTGTACGCGAAGGAGACGCTCGACGCCGGCGACGTCGGCTACGGCGCGCTGCTGACCGCCTGGGGCGTGGGGATGGTCGTCGGGTCGTGGCTGTTCGCGCGCCTGCGCCACCGCTCCACGCGCGCGCTCGTGATCGGCTCCACGGCGCTCGTCGGGATCGGCTACCTCGGCATGGCCGCCGCGCCGGGGATCGCGCTGGCGTGCGTGGCGTCGATCGTCGGCGGGACCGGCAACGGCGTGCAGTGGGTGTCGGTGCTCACCGCCGTGCAGGAGGCGCTGCCCGACGCCCTGCAGGCGCGCGTCGTCGGCCTGCTGGAGTCGACGGCGGCCGCGGCGCCCGGCGTCGGGTTCCTGCTCGGCGGCGTGCTCACCGCCGTGTGGTCGCCGCGGCTGGCCTATCTCGTCGCCGGCGTGGGCGTCGTGGCGGTCGCGGCGGCGATGCTGCACCGCATCGAGGCGCAGGAGCCGGCCCGTGCGTAGGCCCGGAGCGCGCGCGGGGTAGGACCGCGCCGTGGCCTCCGTCCGCCGATCGGCCCGCCCGGGCGAGCTGCTGACGAGCGCCGGCTCGCGGTCGCGACGCTCGGCGGCGATGCGCCTGCGGCGGCTGCGCCGCTCGTGGCTGATGATCGTGCAGTGCGCGCTGGCGGCCGGCGTCGCCTATCTCGTGGCGCGCCACGTCGTCGATCACGGCACCCCGTTCTTCGCGCCGATCGCCGCGATCCTCACGCTCAGCATCGCCTACGGCCAGCGCGGCCGCCGCGCGTTCGAGCTGGCCGTCGGCGTCGCGGTCGGCATCGGCGTCGGCGACCTGCTCGTGCTGGCGATCGGCACCGGCTCCTGGCAGATCGGCGTCGTCGTCGCGCTGGCGATGAGCGCGGCCGTCCTCGTCGGGGGCAGCCGGCTGCTCGTCAACCAGGCGGCCGTCTCCGCCGTGCTCGTGGCGACGATCCAGCTGCCCGAGGGCGGCTTCGACGGCAGCCGCTTCCTCGACGCGCTCATCGGCGGCGGGATCGGGCTGCTCGTGAACGCGGTCGTCCCGACCGACCCGATGCGCCTGACGCGCGAGACCCTGGACGGGCTCGCCGAGGAGCTGGCCGCCACGCTCGAGGACGTCGCGGCCGGGCTGGAGCGCCGCGACCGCGAGCTCGCCCTCGCCGCGACGGCCCGGGCGCGCGGGGTCGACCCGATGCTCACGCGCTTCCGCGACTCGCTGGCCGTGGGGCGCGAGATGCTCACGCTCGTGCCCGCCCGGCGGCGCGCGCTGCGGCGGCTGCCGGCGTTCGAGTCGGCCGCGAGCGGGCTCGACGCCGCGCTGCGCAACACGCGCGTGCTCGCGCGCGGGGCGGTCCGCGCGATCGAGCTGGACGAGACCGTGCCGCCGCTGGCCGTCGACGCGATCGGCGACCTGGCCGCCGCCGTGCGCGGGCTGGCGGCCGAGCTGGACGACCCGCGCCGCGCCGGGGCCGCCGAGGAGGCCGCGCTCTACGCCGCGGCCCGCTCGACCGCCGCGCTGGAGCACACCGGCAACCTGTCGGTCAGCGTGATCGTGGGCCAGATCCGCTCGACGGCGGTGGACCTGCTGCGGGCCCTGGGGATGGAGGGAGAGGAGGCGCGAAGCGCGGTGCGCGACGCACGCGCCAGACTGAGGGTGTGACCGAACCGGTGTCGCTCACGGGGAAGCTGCTGATCGCCGCGCCGACGCTGGAGGACCCGAACTTCCGGCGGACGGTGGTGCTCGTCTGCGTGCACTCGCCCGAGGGCGCGCTCGGGCTCGTGCTCAACCGCCCGTCGCCGCTGCTGGCGGCCGACACGGTCCCCGAGCTCGTGGACGCGCTCGGCGGCGGCGCCGCCCGGCTGTGGGTCGGCGGGCCCGTGCAGCCGGCCGACGTCGTGCTGCTCGCCGAGTTCGACGAGCCGGGCGAGTCGCTGCTCATCGCCGGCGACCTCGGCCTCGTCACCGACGGCGAGCCGCTGGAGACGATCGGCGAGCGCACCCGCCGGCTGCGCGCGTTCATCGGCCACAGCGGGTGGGGTCCCGGCCAGCTCGACGGCGAGCTGGAGCGCGAGGACTGGATCGTGGCGCCGCTGAGCGCCGGCGACCCGTTCTCCGAGGACGCCGAGAACCTGTGGCGCACCGCGCTGCAGGCGCTCGGCGGGCCCTACGCGCTCGTGGCGCGCATGCCCGACGACCCGTCGCTCAACTGAGCCGCGGGTGCGGGCGCGCGCCCGGCGCGGCATGATCCCGCCCATGTCCGAGCCGACCACGAAGTACCTGCTCTCCGAGGAGCAGATCCCCACCGCCTGGGTCAACCTCATGGCCGACCTCCCCGGCCCGCCGCTTCCCCCGCTCTCCCCCGCCACGATGCAGCCCGCCGGCCCGGAGGACCTGAGCGCGATCTTCCCGATGGCGCTCATCCAGCAGGAGGTCTCCGCCGAGCCCGAGATCGCGATCCCCGAGGCCGTCCGCGAGGCCTACCGGCTGTGGCGCCCGACGCCGCTGTTCCGCGCCCGCCGCCTGGAGCGCGAGCTCGATACGCCCGCCCGCATCTACTACAAGTACGAGGGCACCTCGCCGGCCGGCTCGCACAAGCCCAACACGGCAATCCCGCAGGCCTACGAGAACAAGCAGGCCGGGATCACGAAGCTGACGACCGAGACCGGCGCGGGCCAGTGGGGCTCGTCGCTCGCGTTCGCCTGCGCGCTGTTCGGCCTCGAGTGCGAGGTGTTCATGGTCGGCTCCTCGTACGACCAGAAGCCGTACCGGCGCTCGATGATCCAGACGTGGGGCGCGACCGTGCACCGCTCCCCGTCGAACCTGACGCAGGCGGGCCGCGAGCAGGCGTCGCACCCGACCGGGTCGCTGGGCATCGCGATCTCCGAGGCCGTCGAGCTGGCCGTGCAGCGCGACGACACGAACTACTCGCTCGGCTCGGTGCTCAACCACGTGCTGCTGCACCAGACGGTCATCGGGATCGAGTCGATCGCGCAGATGGAGATGGCCGGCGACGAGCCCGACGTGATCATCGCCGCCTGCGGCGGCGGGTCGAACTTCGGCGGGATCGCGATCCCGTTCCTGCGCCGCGTGCTGCGCGGCGAGGCCAAGACGCGCTTCCTGGCCGTCGAGCCGGCGGCGTGCCCGACGCTGACCCGCGGCGTGTACCGCTACGACTACGGCGACACGGCCGGGCTGACGCCGCTGATGCCGATGTACACGCTCGGCCACGACTTCGTGCCGCCGCCCGTCCACGCCGGCGGGCTGCGCTACCACGGCGACTCGCCGCTGGTGTCGGCGCTCGTGAAGGAGGGGCTGGTCGAGGCGCGGGCGCTGCGTCAGAACGACTGCTTCGCGGCGGCGCTGCAGTTCGCCCGCACCGAGGGGATCATCGCGGCGCCCGAGTCGTCGCACGCGATCCGCGGGGCGATCGACGAGGCGCTGGCGGCGCGCGAGGCGGGCGAGGAGCGCGTGATCCTCTTCAACCTCTCGGGCCACGGCGACTTCGACATGTCCGCCTACGACGCCTACCTGTCGGGCTCGCTCGAGGACCCGGAGTTCTCGGAGTCCGACATGGAGGCCGCGTTGGCGCGCCTGCCGGAGACGCCGCCGGTCGGGTAGTCCTCGGCGTCCTCGTCGTCGGGCGCGGCCGCCGCGCCCGGCGGCGGCCCGCCGCGGCGGCCGGCTCCGCCGCGGCCCTCGTGGCGGCTCTCGGACGTGTCGGGCTGCGGCCGCTGGGAGCGCTCGTCGTCGTGGTCGCGCTCCTCGTCGTGGTCGCGGCGACCGCCGGAGATGCGCGGCGGCGGGGCCGCGCCGCCCGGCCGGCCGCGGTCCGGACGCGACCGCTGCGGGCGGGCGGGCTCGGCGCCCGCCTCCTGCTCGTGGTCGCGGCCACGGTCGCGACCACGGTGGCGGTGGCGCTCCGAGGCGGTCGGCGGCGGCGCGACCGTGCCGCCGTGACGCTCGTCCCCGTCGTCGCGGGGCGACGTGGGCTCGGGGAAGCGCACGTCGCGCTCGCGGTCGTGGCGCTGGGCGAGCGCGCCGACCCCGGCCACCGCGGCCACGCGCCGGCCGGCGCGCCGCGCGCCGCGAGCGCGGTCGGCGGCGCGAGCCGGCGGCGCGATCGCCGCGGCCCCGGTCGCCGCGGGCCGGGCGACCGGCTCCTCCTGGGGCGGCGGCGTACCGGGGTCGGCGGCCTGCTCCCCTCCGCGCTCGTGGCCGGCGTCGGCGTGGGCGACGGGGCGGTCGGCGCCGCGGCGCTCGACGATCCCGCCGGTCGCGCCGCCGACGACCGCGCAGGCCGCCAGCACGCCGGCGGCGGCCTTGGCCACGGTCCCGGTCGCGTGCTCCCCGCCGCTCGTGCCCGCCACCTCGGCGAGGCGCATCAGCAGCGGGGACGGGGTCAGCGCCGTGCACGCCGCGCGCACGGCCGCGCGGGCGCGGAAGATCACGGCGCGGGCGGCGCCGCTGCTGACGCCGAGCGCGTCGGCGATCTCCTCGTGCGAGCGCCCCTCCAGCTCGCGCAGCAGGAGCGCGTCGCGCTGGGCGGGCGGCAGCGTCGCGATCGCCGCCAGGATCTCCTCGAGCCGCTCGCGCTGGGCGAGCGCCTCGTCGGGCGTCCCGCCGGCGGCCACGGCGCCGTCGCTCAGCTCGGCCTCGTCGCGGCGGGCGCGCAGGACGTTCAGCGCGGTGTTGTGGGCGATGCGGTACAGCCACGGGCGCAGCCGCAGCGGTCGGTCGTCGCCGGAGGTCATGGCCTGGTGGGCGCTGGCGAGCGCCTGCTGCACGGCGTCCTCGGCCCGCTCGGGGCCGAGGATGCGCGCGCAGTAGCCGAGCAGCGCGGGGCGGTAGCGGTCGACGATCGCCGCGAAGGCCGGCTCGTGGCCGGCCCTGGCGAGCTCCGTCAGGCGCGCGTCGGACTGGAGTCGCAGCAGCGACCTCCCCGCCAGGCGCACCGGATGCGTGAGCGAACCGGGCTCCATTCCCCGCAGGTCCTACCCGGGTGGGCGCTACTTGACCAACTCGACCTCCGAGAACACGGCCCCGGCCGCCGTTGCGCGGACCGTCGCCTCGCGGACCGCGGTGCCCGCCGTCAGGTCGGCCGTCGTGCAGTCGTCGCCGTGGTGGTGGCGGCGGTGGCCCCGGCCGGGCCCGTGGCGGTGGCCGTCGTCGTGCCCGCGGCCGTGCCGGTGGCCCTTGTGCCTGCCGTGCTTGCGCGTGCTGCGCGCGGTGGCGGCGCGATGGCAGTCGATGTCGGTCCGGTCGGTGACCTTGGCGGCCAGCGTCGAGCCGTCGGCGAGCGTCAGCGTCAGCGTGCCGTCGGCGAACGAGGCCACGGTGCCGACCGTCGCCCCGCCGTGGTCGTGATCGCGGTCGCCGTGGGCGAGCGCGGCGGCCGGCGTGGCCGCCAGGAGCGCGGCGGCGCCCCAGGCCAGCATCGTCGTACGTCGCATGGAACAGGTTCCTCCTCGTCGGACTCCTTTCCCCTGCAACACGGGTGCGGCGGAAAGATCACGCGCGCGCCTATGCTGCACGGCCATGGGGACGCTGGTGGGAGAGAGCACGGTCGAGATCGCCGCGGACATCGAGCGCTGCTGGTCGATCGCGGCCGACCTCGAGCGGGCGCCGGAGTGGCAGACCTCGCTGCGCGACGTCGACGTGCTCGAGCGCGACGAGCACGGCCGCCCGGTGCTCGTGGAGACCGTGTCCGACGCGAAGGTGAAGACGGTCCGGGCGGTGCTGCGCTTCTCGTTCGAGCCGCACACGGCGATCCGCTGCGTGCAGGAGCGCGGCGAGGTCAAGGCGCTGCAGGGCGGCTGGTCGTTCGACGAGCTGGACGCCGGGCTCACGCGCGCGACGTACATGCTCGAGGTCGACCCCGGGCGGATGCTCGGCATGCTCCTGCGCGGCCCGGCCGTGGACCGCGTGCGCCAGGTCCTCGTGGGCGACGCCGCCCGCGAGCTGAAGCTGCGAGCCGAGCAGGGCTGATGGGATGCGCGTGCTCGTCGTCGGCGCGGGCGGGGTCGGCTCGGCGGTCGTGGCGATCGCCCGCCGCCGGGACTTCTTCGAGTCGCTGACGATCACCGACCTCGACGGCGCCCGCGCCCAGGCGGCGCTGGACCGCGCCGGCCGGCCGGACCGCATGGAGGCGCGCGCGCTGGACGCGAGCGACCCGGCCGCGATCGTCGCGCTCGCCCGCGAGCTGCGCGCCGACACGATCCTCAACGCCTGCGACCCGCGCCTGAACCCGCCGATCTTCGCCGCGGCCTTCGACGCCGGCTGCACGTACCTGGACATGGCGATGACGCTGTCGCGCCCGCACCCGGAGCGCCCGTACGAGCTGCCCGGCGTGATGCTGGGCGACGAGCAGTTCGCCGAGCACGAGCGCTGGGAGGCCGCGGGCCGGCTGGCGCTCGTGGGGATCGGCGTCGAGCCGGGCTTCTCCGACGTGGCCGCCCGCTACGCCGCCGACCACCTGTTCGCGGAGATCGACGAGCTCGCGGTCCGCGACGGCGCCGACCTCGTGGTCGAGGGCTACGACTTCGCGCCGACGTTCTCGATCTGGACGACGATCGAGGAGTGCCTCAACCCGCCGCTGATCTGGGACCGCGACCGCGGCTTCTTCACGACGGAGCCGTTCTCGGAGCCCGAGGTGTTCGAGTTCCCCGAGGGCATCGGCCCGATCGAGTGCGTGAACGTCGAGCACGAGGAGGTCGTGCTGATGCCGCGCTGGGTGCCGGCGCGGCGGGTGACGTTCAAGTACGGGCTCGGCAGCGAGTTCATCGACGTCCTGCGCACCCTGCACAAGCTCGGCCTCGACTCGACCGAGCCGCTCGACGTGCGCGGCGTGCAGGTCGCCCCGCGCGACGTCGTGGCCGCGGCGCTCCCGGACCCCGCGACGCTCGGCGACCGCATGACCGGCCGCACGTGCGCCGGCACGCTGGTGACCGGGACCGGCGCCGACGGCAGCCCGCGCGCGACCTACCTCCACCACGTGGTCGACAACGAGCGCACGATGCGCGAGGACGGCGCCCAGGCCGTCGTCTGGCAGACCGCGATCAACCCGGTCGTGGCGATGGAGCTGCTGGCGACGGGCGCCTGGAGCGGCGCCGGCGTGCTCGGCCCCGAGGCGTTCGACGCGGTCCCGTTCCTGGACCTGCTGGCCGACCACGGCGCCCCGCACGGGATCGACGAGCGCGACCCGGCGGACCCGACGCGATCGGGTCGCCGCTGACGCGCCGCCTCAGACGAGCTGCTCGGTGGCGCCCGCGACGCGCGGCGGCGTCTCGGGCGAGACGTCGTCGGGGTCGTTGACGAGCGCGCCGGGGGGCGGCGGGACGGGGCCGTCGAGGAGCGGGTCGCCGGTCTCCTCCATCCAGCGCTCGAGGCGGTCGCGCAGCTCGCGCAGGATCGGCGCGTGCCCCGGGTCGCCGGCGAGGTCGTGGCACTCGAGCGGGTCGAAGACGAGGTCGTAGAGCTGCTCGGCGGGCTGCGGGCGGTCGGCCCAGCCGTGCTCGACGAGCAGGTCCTTCGACGGGCCGTCGTCGACGTTGGCGAGCACCGGCCGCTCGCGGTCGCCGAAGCGGCGGATGTACTTCCAGCGGCGCGTGCGCACGCTGCGCTGCGGCTCGTAGGCGACGTGGTAGGTCAGCTCGCCGAACACCGCGTCGTGCAGCTCCAGGTCGGTCCCGCCCGCGAGCGGCACGAGCGAGCGGCCCTGCAGCCAGCCCGGCGGATCGATGCCGGCGACGTCGCAGATCGTCGGGAACAGGTCGAGGTGGGTGACGAGCGCGTCCTGCACGACGCCGCCGCGGAACCCGCCGGGCCCGCGCAGGATCAGCAGCACGCCGAGGCCCTGGTCGCGCAGCGTCGCCTTGGCGCCCGGGAACGGGACGCCGTGGTCGGTCGTGAAGATCACGAGCGTGCTGTCCGCCAGGCCGTGGCGCTCGAGCGCGTCGAGGACGGCGCCGATCCCGCGGTCCAGTCGCCGGGCGCTGGCCTTGAAGGCGGCCACGTCGCGCCGGGTCTCCGGCGTGTCGGGCAGGTTCGCGGGCGGCAGCGAGCAGCGCGCGTCGCGCTCGTCGACGGGCTCGCGGAAGTCGCGGTGGGTCTCGACGAACCCGACCGAGGCGAAGAACGGCCGGTCGGCCGGCCGCTGCGCGAGGAGCTGCTCGAACGCGGGCGCGACCGTGTCGGCGTGGTGGTCGGGCAGGTCCAGGACGGCGTCGTAGCCGAGGATCCCGGGGTCGGCGCTCACGTGCTGCTCGCCGACGAGCCCGGTCCAGTAGCCCGCGGCGCGCAGCGTGTGCACGAGGTGCTGGCCGTAGTCGTCCAGGGCCCAGCCGCGGTGCGCCAGGCCGGTCATGCCGGTCTCGTGGGCGTAGCGGCCGGTCAGCAGCGCCGCCCGGCTGCCCGAGCAGGCGGGCACGGTGCAGAACGCGTGGCGGAACAGCACGCCCTCGTCGGCCAGCCGCTGGATCGCGGGCGTCTCGACGGCGTGGCCGTAGGGCTGGACGTGGCGACCCGTGTCATGCGAGTGCACGTACAGCACGTTTGGGGTATCGCCGCTGTGAACCACGCCTCCGCCTGAAGGTAGCATCTCTACTGACTTAGTGGACTTCATGACCTGGACGGCACCGCGCCACGCCTACTTCGTCTGCGCCACGCCGCGCAGCGGAAGCACCCTCTTCTGCGAGGCGCTCGCGCAGACGGGCGTCGCCGGACGCCCCGCCGAGTACTTCGAGGCGCTGCGCGCCACCGACGTCCCGCGGCGTCCACACGAGTACTTCGACCTTCCGGACGCCGATCTTGAGGCGCTCCTGCCCCAGGTCGAGCAGGAGCCGGCGCCGGAGCTGGCGCGGGCGCGCTCGTACCTGGACTACCTGGAGTGGGCGCGCGACCAGGGCAGCACGCCCAACGGCGTCTTCGCGGCCAAGCTGATGTTCGGCTACCTCGGCGAGCTGACCGGCCGGCTGCGCGAGACCGGCGCCTTCGGCGACGGCGGCGACCTCGAGGTGCTCGAGGCGGCGTTCCCCGGCGCCCGCTACGTGCGCGTCGTGCGCCTCGACAAGGTCCAGCAGGCGGTGTCGCTGTGGACGGCGATCCAGACCCAGGCCTGGCGGCACGAGCCGCGGACCGGCGCGGCCGAGCCCGTCTACCACCGCGGCGCGATCGAGCACCTCGTCCGGTACCTGACCGAGCACGAGGACCAGTGGAGCACGCTGTTCGCGCAGGCCCGCGCCCAGCCGCTCACGATCTTCTACGAGGACCTCGTGCGCGCCTGGGAGCCGACGATCCGCCGCGTGCTCGCGCACCTGGAGATCCCGGGCGCCGACGACGTCGAGCTGCCCGAGCCGCCGCTGCGGCGCCAGTCGGGCGGGCGCTCGCGCGAGTGGGTCGAGCGCTTCCTGGCCGAGGGGCGCCCGGCGGAGGCGCGCCGGTAGCCGGCGCGCCCCCGGGACCGTGCCTCAGGCGGGGACCTTCTCGCTCTCGCGCTCGGCCACGCGCTCGGCGCGGCTGTCGTGATGGCCCTCGAGCGAGATGTCGGGCAGGATGCGGTCCAGCCAGCGCGGGAACCACCAGGCGCGGTCGCCGAGCAGCGCCATGAGCGCCGGCGAGACGACCATGCGCACGATCAGCACGTCGATGAGGATCGCGGCGCCGAGGCCGAGGCCGAACATCTTGATGATCGTGTCGCTGCCGGTCACGAACGCCAGGAAGACCGACGCCATGATCAGGCCCGCGGCGAGGATGACCTTCGCGATCCGCGACAGGCCGTGGACGACGGACTCCTTGGGCGAGTCGCCCTCGAAGTACGCCTCCCGGATCCGCGAGAGCAGGAAGACGTTGTAGTCCATGCTCAACCCGAACAGGATCGCGAACATGAACAGCGGGACGAACGAGATGATCGGCACGTCGTCGCCGGCGCCGATCAGCGACGCGCCCCAGCCCCACTGGAACACCGCGACGACCACGCCGTAGGCGGCGCCGATCGACAGCAGGTTGAACACCGCGGAGGCCAGCGGCACCCAGATCGAGCGGAACACCGCCATCAGCAGCAGGATCGACAGGCCGATGACGATGCCGATGAACAGCGGCAGCCGCGACGCGATCTTGTCGGAGAAGTCGATGAACGCGGCCACCTGCCCGCCGACGTAGACGTTGAGCTGGGTGCCGTCGACGGCCGCCGGGAGATCGCGGTCGCGCAGGCGCTCGACGAGATCGGCGGTCGCCTGGTTCTGGGGCGACGTGGTCGGGATCGCGACGAGCGTCGCGGTGTCGCCGGCGTCGTTGAGCTCGGGGTCGGCGACGCTGTCGATCCCGCTCGCGCCCTCCAGGGAGGTCTTCAGCTTGTCGAGGTCGGCCGGCTGCAGCCGCGAGCCGTCGCGGTTCTCGATCGCCAGCAGCAGCGGGCCGCTGAAGCCGGCGCCGAACGCGGAGGCGATCTGGTCGTAGGCCTGGCGCTGGGTCAGCGACGTCGGCTGGTTGCCGTCGTCGGGCTGGCCGAGGCGCATGTCGGTCATCGGGATCGCGAACAGGACCAGCAGCAGGCCGCCCACGGCGACGGCGGCCGCCGGGCGCCGCGTGAGGAACCGGCCCCAGCGCTCGAAGCGCTCCGACCGCGCCACGTGGGCGGGGTCGCGCGGGCGCAGCCAGCGCTTGAGCATGCCCATGAAGATCGGCAGCACGGTGATCGACGAGACGACCACGGCGGCGATCGCGATGGCGGAGCCGAGGCCCATCTTGCCGACGAGCGGGATGCCCACGGCGAGCAGGCCGGCGATCGCGATCATCACGATCGTGCCCGCGGCGACCACGGACACGCCCGACGTGGCGTTCGCCTTGGCCGCGGCGTCCGGGGTGTCGCCGCCGTTGGCGACCACCTGCTCCCGGTATCTGCCGACGATCAGCAGCGCGTAGTCGATGCCGGCGCCGAGGCCGAGCATCACCGCGATCGTGTTCGCGAACTCGGGGATCCCGATCGGCTTGGCGACCGCCGCCAGGATCATCTGGCTGATCATCACGCCGACGAGCGCGCCGATGAGCGTCGTGATCATCGCCGCGAAGGAGCGGAACAGGATCGTCAGCAGGATGATCGCGATGCCGATGCCGATGAGCTCGCCGAGCGGGAAGTCCGACTGGCTGGCCCAGTCGACGACCTCGCCGCGCATCTCGACGGTGATGCCGTCGGTCTCGGCGGTCTCGGCCGTGTCGATGAGCCGCTCGCCGTCCTCCTGCTCGATGTCGACGCCGGAGATGTCGTAGGTGACGGTCGACAGGCCGGTGCGCCCGTCCTCCGACAGCATCGGCTCCATCTGCTCGACCGTCGAGCTGACGTGCGGCAGCTCGGCGATCTTCGCCAGCGTGCCGGTGATGACCTCCTGACGCGGCGCGCTCTCGAGCGAGCCGTCGGCGGTCGTGAAGACGATCTGGGCCTGCGCGCCCGACTGGGCCGGGAACCGCTCCTCGAGCAGATCGAAGGCCTTCTGCGACTCCGCGCCGGGGATGGAGAAGTCCTCGGGCGCGGAGCCGTTCTGGGAGCCGGCGATGGCGCCGACGACCAGGATGCCGACGACGAGGGCGATGAGTCCGCGGATCCAGTGTCGGGACAGCGAACGGGCGATGGAGGCGAGGAGGGCAGACATGGGCGCGAGCAACGTACCACAATCACTGCAAGTTTTCTAAGAATGCAGGTTTGCAGCGACTGCAACTTTGTGTGGTATCGTTCCGACGGGAGATGGCGACGGGGTCAGAACCAGCCGACGAGCACGAGCTCGGCCTGCGCGAGCGCAAGAAGGCGCGCACGCGCGAGACGATCCTGCGCGTCGCGAGCGAGCTCTTCGCCGAGCGCGGGTTCGCCGGCACGACGATCCGCGACATCGCCGACGCCGCGGAGGTCTCCCCGCGGACCGTGTCCGCCTACTTCCCGGTCAAGGAGCAGCTCGTCTTCCACGACCACGAGGCGGTCTTCGGGCAGCTCCAGGACCGGCTGACCCACCGCCGCGCGGGCGAGACCGCCATCGCCGCGCTGCGCTCGTGGATCGGCGAGGTCCTCTCCGCGATGCAGCGCGACATCGACCTCGACGCGATGCGCTGCCGGCGCGAGCTGATCGAGTCCGACCCGGCGCTGCGCACCTACGAGCGCGGGCTGCAGGAGCGCTTCGAGCGGATCATCGCCAACGCGGTCGCCGACGACCTCGGGCTCCCGGAGGACGACCTCATCCCGCACATGGTCGGCGCCGCGACGATGGCCGCGCTCGACGCGCTCGGGCGCGAGGTGAAGGCCGCCGACGAGATCAGCCCCGACGAGCTCGTCCCGCAGATGATCGGCCTCGTCGACCAGGCGATGATCTTCATCGGCGGCGGCGTCGAGGCCCTCAGCGACCAGCCGGAGCGGGCCGGCGCGGACACGACGAAGGCGGCCGCCGCGCGCTAGCTTAGGCAGCCCTAATGGCTGCCAGCCCGCCGACGACGCCGGTCCCCCGCCTGCGCGCCGCCGCGCCGTCCCGCGCGCTCGGTCTCGCGCTCGCCCTCGCCGTCCTCGTGGCGCTCATGGCGGCGAGCCTGGCGATCGGGACGCGATCGATCGACCTCTCGACCGTCGTCGACGCGCTGCTGCACGGCGGCGACGGCGACGAGGCGGTGATCGTCCGCGACCTGCGCGTCCCGCGGACGCTGCTGGGTCTCGCCGTCGGCGTCGCGCTCGGGCTCGCCGGCGCGCTCATGCAGGCGCTGACGCGCAACCCGCTCGCCGACCCCGGCCTGCTCGGCGTCAACGCCGGCGCGGCGGCCGCGGTCGTGTTCGCGATCGGGGTCCTCGGCGTCGGCTCGCTCACCGGCTACGTGTGGTTCGCGTTCGCCGGCGCCGCCGTCGCCTCGGTGGTCGTCTACGCGATCGGCGCGGTCGGCCGCGGCGGCGCCAGCCCCGTGCGCCTCGCGCTGGCCGGCACCGCCGTCACCGCCGCGCTCACCGCGCTCACCCAGGCGCTCACGCTGCTGGACCGCGACACGTTCGACCAGTGGCGCGCGTGGTCGGTGGGCGCGCTCAGCGGACGCGACGCCGACACGCTCGGCCAGGTCGCGCCGTTCCTCGTCGTCGGCGTCCTGCTCGCGCTCGCGCTCGGGCGGGCGCTGAACGCGATCGCCCTCGGCGACGAGACCGGCCGCGCCCTCGGCGCCCGGATCGGCCGCACGCGGCTGCTCGGCGCGCTGTCGATCACGCTGCTGTGCGGGGGCGCGACCGCCGCGATCGGCCCGATCTTCTTCGTCGGCCTCACCGTCCCCCACGTCGCCCGCGCGATCGTCGGCGCCGACCAGCGGTGGGTGCTGGCCCACTCGATGCTCCTCGCCCCGATCCTGCTGCTGGCCGCCGACATCGTCGGGCGGGTCGTCGCCCGCCCGGGCGAGCTGCAGGTCGGCATCGTGACCGCCCTGCTGGGCGCGCCGGTGTTCATCGCGATCGTGCGCCGCCGGAGGATCGCGCACCTGTGAGCGCGCCGGCCCCCGCCGTCCGGGCCCCCGCGATCCGCCCCTTCGGCGGGCGCGTCTCGGTGCGCGTGCACCGCCGCGGCGCGATCGTCTGCGCGCTGCTGGCCCTGGCCGCGCTGGCGGCCGCGCTGGCCGGGCTCGTGTTCGGCGACTACCCGCTGTCGCTGGGCGAGGTCGTCAACGCGCTGGTGGGCCGCGGCGACGGATCGGGCGACTTCATCGTCAACGAGCTGCGCCTGCCGCGGGTCGTGTGCGCGCTGGCGGTCGGCGCCGGGCTCGGCGTCGCGGGCGCGATCTTCCAGAGCCTCACGCGCAACCCGCTCGGCAGCCCCGACATCATCGGCTTCACGTACGGCTCCGCGGCCGGCGCGGTCGCGATGATCATCGCCGTCGGCGCCCAGCAGAGCGCGGTGTCGGCGGGCGCGCTGGGAGCCGGGCTGGCGACCGCCGCGGTCGTCTACCTGCTCTCGTACCGCGACGGCGGCGTGCAGGGCTACCGGCTCGTGCTGGTCGGGATCGGGATCAGCATGATGCTGCTCGCGGTCATCAACTACCTGCTCACGCGCGGGCGCATCGAGGAGGCCCGGGAGGCGGCCGTGTGGATCGCCGGCAGCCTCGACGGCCGCGGCTGGGAGCAGGCGACGCCGCTCGTCATCGCGCTCGCCGTGCTGCTGCCGGCGGCGTTCCTGCTGTCCCCGCGCCTGTCGCTGCTGGAGCTCGGCGACGACGCCGCGACCGCGCTCGGCGTCGGCGTCGAGCGCTCGCGCCTGACGCTGACGCTCGTGGCGGTGGCGATCACCGCGGTGGCGACCGCGACGGCCGGGCCGATCGCGTTCGTCGCGCTCGCCGCTCCCCAGGTCGCGCGCCGCCTGACCCGCACGCCCGGGCCGGGCCTCCTGGGCGCGGCGATCACGGGCGCGCTGCTGCTGCAGGCCAGCGACCTCGCGTCGCAGCGCCTGTTCGCGCCCGACCAGCTCCCGGTCGGGATCATGACCGGCGCCATCGGCGGCATCTACCTGGCGTGGCTGCTGGCGCGCGAGTGGCGGGGGCGCCGCGCATGAGCACCGACCGCCTGCACGCCGAGGGGCTGCGGCTCGCCTACGACGGGCGGGTCGTCGTCGACGAGCTGTCGGTGTCGATCCCCGACGGCGGCTTCACGATCATCGTCGGGCCGAACGCGTGCGGGAAGTCGACGCTCCTGCGCGGCCTGTCGCGGATGCTCAAGCCGCGCGCGGGCACGGTCTACCTCGACGGCGCCGCGATCTCGTCGCAACCGTCCAAGCAGGTCGCCCGCCGGCTGGGGCTGCTCCCGCAGAGCCCGGTCGCGCCCGATGCGATCACGGTCGGCGACCTCGTCGCCCGCGGCCGCTACCCGCACCAGGGGCTGCTGCGCCAGTGGTCGCCCGACGACGAGCGCGCCGTCGGCGAGGCGCTCGCGGCGACGGGCACGGCCGACCTCGCCGACCGCGCGGTCGACGAGCTGTCGGGCGGGCAGCGCCAGCGCGTGTGGCTGGCGATGGCGCTGGCCCAGGAGACGCCGATCCTGCTGCTCGACGAGCCGACGACGTTCCTCGACATCGCCCACCAGATCGAGGTGCTCGACCTGTGCGCCGAGCTGCGCGAGCGCCGCGGCCACACGCTCGTCGCCGTCCTGCACGACCTCAACCACGCCTGCCGCTACGCCACCCACCTCATCGCGATGCGCGACGGGCGCATCGCCGCGCAGGGCCCGCCGGCCGAGATCGTCGACGCCGAGCTCGTCGAGGCGGTCTTCGGGCTGCGCTGCCAGGTGATCGAGGACCCGCAGACCGGCACCCCGCTGATCGTGCCGGCCGCGCGCGCCGGCGCGCCGCGCCTGGGCTAGCCCTGGAGCGCGGCGCGCGCCGGGGGCTCGGACGGCTCGGGGTCCGGCGGGTCCTCGGCGACGACCTCCTCGAGCACGGCGCCGAGGCGCTCGGCCACCGCCGGCCAGGCGAAGCGCTCGCGCGCGGCGGCCTCGGCGAGGGCCGCGCGGCGCCGGCGCTCCGCCGGGTCGTCGATCGCCTCGACGAGCGCGTCGATCAGCCCGTCGCGGTCGCCGGGCTCGAACAGCCAGCCGGTGTCGCCGTCGTCGACGATCCGCGCGGGCCCCAGCGCCGCGGCCGCGATCGTCGGGACGGCGCAGGCCATCGCCTCGACCAGCACCTGGCCGAAGCTCTCGCGCGCGGAGGCGAGCACGAGCGCGTCGGCGGCCCGCATCAGCTCGGGCAGCTCGTCCTGGGCGTACCAGCCGGCGAGCACGACGCCGTCGACGCCGAGGCGGTCGACCGTCTCCGCCGGGTGCTCGCCCTCCCACTCGCCCGGATGCCCGCCGACGATCACGAGCGTCGCCGGGGTGCGCGCCCGCGCGCGGGCGGCCGCGAACGCCTCGATCAGCAGCGGCAGCCGCTTGACCTCGGTGAAGCGGCCCACGTACAGGAGGACCGGGCCGTGGGCCATCGCGTCGACCGTCGCCGCGTCGTAGCGCACGCTCCCGGCCGGCTGCCCGGGCCGCCAGCCGCGCGGCGCGTCGACGAGCGCGCGCCGCCACACGGCGCGGCGGTCGACGGCGCCGGGATGGAACACGGAGGGGTCGAACCCGTTGGGCAGCGCGACGATCCGCTCGGGCGCGACGCCGAGCAGCGCCGCCGCGCGCGGCGCGTTGCCGGGAGCGACGACGAGCCGCCGCGCGCGCCCCGCCCACGCGCGCAGCCGGCGCCCCCACGCCTCGGCGTACGGCCACGGCGTCCCGCGCTCGATCGCCTCGAGCATCAGCAGCTCCGTGCCGTGGATGTGGGCGACGACCGGGACGCGCGGCGCGGCGAGCGCGGCCGCCCCGTTCAGCGGCGTCAGGTGGTGCAGGTGCAGGACGTCGGCCCGCGCCGCGCGCACCTGGTCGAGCGCCGCCGCCCACGCCTCCAGCTGGCGGCGGTAGGCCGGCTCGTCAAGCGTCGCGAAGACGCGGTCGGGCGCGCCCGGCCGATCCTCGAACGACGGCTGCAGCGGGCCCGTCCCCGCCGGGCCCGCGAACGCGAGCGGATCGGGCGCGGCGAGCGCGGGCGTGAAGTCGACCTCGCGCAGCGTCAGGCCGGCGTAGAAGCGGCGCGCGTCGCCGAGCCCGTCGGGCTCGTCGTGGCGCGATCCGGCCACCAGCGTGACGTCATGGCCGGCGGCGGCGAGGCCGCGCGCGAGCGCACGAGTGACATACGCGGATCCTCCGCGCGGAAAGAACAGCGTTCCGCAGACGACCCTCAGCACGACGGCCACGGAGTGTAGGACCCGGCCGTGACGGCCGGCCGCGTCGTCAGGCGGCTTCGAGGACCAGCGCGGTGGAGATCGGCCGCCCGTCGAGCAGCTCGATGCCGTGCTGCTCGCGCGGGCGGTTGACCAGCTCGCCGTGGCAGACGAGCGACGCCGAGCCGCCGCCGTCGAGGTTCAGCGCGCTGCGCGCCCCCAGCGCCACGAGCGCGTCGGCCAGCTCGCCGAGCGTCATGCCGGCCTCGTCCTCGTGGCGCCCGTCGCAGGCGACCGCGAGCAGCCGGTCGTCGGTGAGCGCCAGCGCGCAGCGCGGGTGGCGCCCGTCGCTGATGTCGGAGTCGAACTGGGCCGCGCCCGCGGTGAAGCCCTCGTCGTCGCCGTCGGTGATCGCGCTGGCGCCGTCGCGCACGAGCAGCGGGCCGGCCTGCAGCAGGTCGCCGCCCGGGACCGCGGGCAGGTCGGGCCGCCGCGCGATCGCGACCTCGCCGCCGGCGCCGACGTGGACGCACGCCCGCTGGCCGCCCCACGGCGCCAGGAACGGGACGTGGTCGACCGCCCGCCCGCCGATGCGCAGCTCGCCGAGCGGCGCGTTGTGCGGGCGCACGAAGAAGCCGCCGACGATCGCGTGGTCGACCCGCGACTCGCGGCACCAGCGCACGAGCGTCACCGGCTCGTCCAGCCGGGCGACGCGCACGCGGACGCGGTCGAGCGGGAAGGCGGCGACGTGCAGGGACGTCAGGGCGCCGTCGGGGAGGCGGTGGCGGACGCTGGCCACGGCGGGAGCGGGCTCCGGGCGGAGCGCGTGAAGGGCGGTCGCGGGCATGGGCGGGGGGCCGAAGGATCGCGACGGTAGCGCCCGGTCCGGCGGCAGGTGGTGACCTTCCCGAGAACCCCGAAACCGCGCCGGAGTTACGCCGGCGGCGTCAGCGGCGCAACCGGTGCGGCGGGCGCAGGATGCCGGTCTCGACCGCCTCGCGCTCCAGCTCGTCGCGCACGTCGGGGTGCGCGATCGCGATCAGCGCCCGCGCCCGCTGCGACAGCGAGCGGCCGCGCAGCCGCGCGATCCCGTACTCCGTCACGACGTTGTCGACCGTGTTCTTCACCGTCGTCACGACCGAGCCCGGGGTGAGCTGCGTGCGGATGCGGCTGCGGCCCTTCGACGTCGTCGAGTGCAGCACGATGAACGCCTTGCCGCCCTGCGAGTACATCGCCCCGCGGGCGAAGTCGGCCTGGCCGCCGCTGCCCGACCAGAAGCGCCCGGCGATGGTCTCCGACGCGCACTGGCCGTAGAGGTCGACCTCGGTCGTGGCGTTGATCGAGATGAACGCGTCCTCCAGCCCGATGCGGCGCGGGTCGTTGACCAGGTCGACGGGGAGCATGTCGACCGAGCCGTTGTCGTGCAGCCAGTCGTAGAGCTTGCGCGTGCCCAGGCAGAACGTGGCGACGACCTTGTTGCGGCGCTTCTTCTTGCGCGTGCCGGTGACCACGCCGCGCTCGACGAGGTCGACGATCCCGTCGCCGATCAGCTCGGTGTGGATGCCGAGGTCGCGGTGCTCGTGCAGCCGGCTCAGCAGCGCGTTCGGGATCCCGCCGATGCCGACCTGCAGCGTGGCGCCGTCGGGGATCTCCTCGGCGACGAGGTCCGCGATCAGCCGGTCGCGCTCGTCGGGCTCGACGGGCGGCACCTCGACGAGCTCGTGGTCGGACTCCGTCCAGCCGACGACCTGCGACTCGTGGATCTGGTTGAGGCCGAACGTGCGCGGCATGTTCGGCGTCACCTCCAGGAAGAACGGGACGGTGCCGATCAGCGGCGCGACGTAGTCGGCGTTCGTGCCCAGCGTGAAGTAGCCGTGCGGGTCGGGCGGGCTGGCCGCCGCGATCACGAGCGCGCAGTTGGTGTGCTCGGTGAGCGTGCGCGGCATCTCGGAGAAGTTCGCCGGCACGAGGTCGACCTCGCCGTCCCAGTAGGCCTGCCGGGTCGCGCCGGACAGGAAGTAGCTGACGTGGCGCAGGTGGTCGCCGCACTCGCCGCGGATGTAGGCGCGCTCGCGCAGCGCGTGCATCTGGTGGATCCGCACGCCCTCGAGCGCGTCGTGGTTGGCCTCGAGCGCGTCGAGCAGCGCGACCGGCTCGCCGTTGGCCAGGGGCGCGATCAGGTCGGCGCCCGGCGGGATGTGGTCGAGGACCGCTTCGGGTGGGACCGGGGCCGTCGTGGGCATGCGCTGTTGTGTACCCGATCGGAGCGACGGGGGACGGGCGCCGTCCGCGCGCCCGTCCCGTCCGCGCCTCCAGGGCGGCCCTGCTCAGCCGACCGTGAACGTCCGCGTCTCGTCGCCGACGACGAGCCGGTACGTGCCCGGCACGACGACGCGCTCGCCCGACGCCTGGGTCGTCGCGAGCTGGGCGACGTTCCAGGTCAGCGTCGCGACCCCGCCGTGGCGGCCGACGCGCTCGCGGTCGAACGCCACGAGCTGGCGGCCGCCGTCGGGCCGCTCGACGAACGCGAGCACGACGTGCTCGGTCGCGTCGTGCCCGCCGCCGCCCGGCCACGGCCACGGCCAGCCGCCGGGCCGCGGGTGGCCGGGACGGCCATGGCCCGGGCCGCCGGGTCCGCCCGGCCCGCGGGTTCGCGTCGAGGCGACCGACACGGTCTCGGGCGTCAGGCGCACGCCGACGCGCACCGTGTCACGGGCGCCGACCCGATCGGGCATCCGCACGTCGGCGACGTCGACCGGCGCGTACTCCAGCCCGTAGCCGAACTCGTAGCGCGGGTCGTCGTCGGCGCCGGGCTCGTTGTAGGCCAGCGGCATCTGGTCGATCGACTTCGGCCACGACACCGGCAGCCTCCCGCCGGGCTCGTCCTCGCCGATGACGACGTCGGCGATCGCCGCGCCGCCCTCGGTGCCGGGCAGGAACGCCATCAGCGCGGCGTCGACCGCGTCGAGCTGCTCGTTCATGATCAGCGGCCGGCCGGCGATGATCACGACGATCACCGGCTTCCCGGTCGCCTCGAGCGCGTCGATCAGCGCGGCCTGCTCGGCCGGCAGCGCCGCCGTCTCCGTGTCGCCCTCGCCCTCCGCGTACGGGGGCTCGCCGACGGCGACGACCACCGCGTCGGCCTCGCCCGCGGCGGCGACCGCCTCGGCCCGCGCCGCCTCGACGGCCGCCGGGTCGCTCGCGGCGTCGCCGGACGGCACGCCCTCGGTCCAGCGCACCTCGAAGCCGCGGCGCCCGGCCGCGCGCTCGAAGCCCTCGCGGACGGTCGTGACCTCGGGGATCTCGCCGGGCACCGTCAGGCCCTGCCAGCCGATCGACCAGCCGCCGAGCTGGTTGGCGGGGCTGTCGGAGCTGGGCCCGGTGACGAGCAGCCGCCGCGTGGTGCGCGCGTCGAGCGGCAGCGTGCGGTCGTCGTTCTCCAGCAGGACGATCGACTCCTCGGCCGCCTCCTCGGCGAGCCGGCGGTCGCGCGGATCGCCCAGCACCGCCTCGGCGCGGGCCGGGTCGACGTAGGGCCGCTCGAACAGGCCGAGGCGGAACTTCAGCGTGAGGATGCGGCGGACCGCCGCGTCGAGGCGCTCCTCGCTGACGCTGCCGTCGCGGACGTTGTCGGCGAGCGCCTGCGTGTAGCCGACCACGTCGAGCGGCACCATCGCCATGTCCATCCCGGCGTTGAACGCGAGCGCGACCGCCTCCTTGTAGGTGTCGGCCACGTGGTACTTGGTGACGAGGTACTCGACGTCCTGCCAGTCGGAGATCGTCACGCCCTTGAAGCCGAGCTGGCCGCGCAGGACGTCGGTCAGCAGGTGGCGCGAGGCGTGCACCGGCTCGCCGTTCACCGAGCCGCTGTTGATCATCACGGTCTCCGCGCCGGCGTCGATCGCCTGCGCGAACGGCGGCAGGTGGATGTCCTGCAGCTCCGGCAGCGGGATCGTCGCGTCGGTGCGGTCGTGGCCGCTGTCGGGCGCCGAGTAGCCGACGAAGTGCTTGGCCGTCGCGGCCACCGCCCCGTCGGAGGCCAGGTTGCGGCCCTGCTGCCCGCGCACGTGCGCGGCGCCGAGCGTCCCGTTCACCAGCGGGTCCTCGGAGAACGGCTCGTAGTAGCGGCCCCAGCGCAGGTCGCGCGCGGTGTCGAGCACCGGCGAGAAGTTCCAGTGGATGCCGGTCGCGCGCACCGCGCGGGCGGTCGTCGCGCCGAGCCGGCCGGCCAGCTCCTCGTCGAACGTGGCGCCGAGCCCGATCTGGTGCGGGAACATCGTCGCGCCGAGCACGTTGTTGTGGCCGTGGACGGCGTCGACGCCGTAGATGATCGGGATGCCCAGCCGCGAGTGCTCGATCGCGTAGCGTTGCAGGGCGTTCGTCATCTCCGCCCACGCGCGCGGCGAGTTCGTCGCCGGCGAGGCGCCGCCGCCCGACAGGATCGACCCCGTGTGGTGCTGGGTGAAGACGAGGTCGAGGATCTCCCGGTTCAGCTCGCCGCGATCCCAGTCGTTGGCCGGGTCGCCCTGCAGGCGGGTGACGTTGATCTGCGTCGTCTGCCCGACCTTCTCCTCCAGCGTCATCCGCGACATCAGGTCCGCGACGCGCTGGTCGATCGGCGCGCGCGGGTCCTTGTAGACGGCGCGGTCCGGCTTCGGCGGCCCGTGCGGCGGCCCGTGGCGCTCCCGGTCCGGCGCGGCCGTGGCGGTGGCCGCCACGACGACGGCGGCCAGCGCGGATGCGAGCAGCGCTCGCCCCATCCCCCTGCTCATGAACCCGCCTCCCAACGGTTCGAAACAGCGAAGCCGCTCATTTGTACCTCGAATGTCAAGCGGCGCGACTCGCCGATGAACGTTCGAGTCCTGAACGACCGGTAGGCTCGCCGCCGTGACCGGCGTGCGGGCGGCCAACCGTCAGCGGATCGTCGACCTGCTGCGCGAGCGCGGGCCGATGACCCAGGCCGAGGTCGCGCGCGCGAGCGGCCTGTCGCCGGCGACCGTCTCGTCGATCGCCCAGGAGCTGCGCGCCGCCGGCTGGCTCGCGGCGGGCGACGGCCCGCGGTCCGCGCTCGCGCTCAACCGCCGCGCGGGCGTCGCGGTCGGCATCGACTTCGGCCACTCCCACGTGCGCGTCGCGATCGCCGACCTCGCCCACACCGTGCTGGCCGAGGCCGAGGAGGCGCTCGACGTCGACCACGCCGCGGACGACGGCGTGGCGCGGGCGGCGGCCCTCGTCGAGCGGCTGCTGGGCGAGGTGGGCGCCGACCGCGAGCACGTCACCGGCGTCGGCATGGGGCTGCCCGGGCCGCTGCGGCGCGACCGCGGCGAGGTCGGCGACTCGGCGATCCTGCCCGGCTGGATCGGCGCGCGGCCGCAGGAGATGATCGCCGCCGCGCTGGGGCTGGACGCGCGGGTCGAGAACGACGCCAACCTCGGCGGCCTGGCCGAGCTCGTGTGGGGCGCCGGCCGCGGCTGCACCGAGCTGGTCTACGTGAAGGCGGCGTCGGGCGTCGGCGCCGGCCTGATCCTCGGCGGCCGCCTGTACCGCGGGCACGCCGGGACGGCGGGCGAGCTCGGCCACCTCACGATCGACGACCACGGCCCGGTGTGCCGCTGCGGCAACCGCGGCTGCCTGGAGACCTACGCGGGCGCCGAGGCGGTGCTCGAGCCGCTGCGCCGCCGCCACGGGCCGGACCTGACGCTGCGCGAGGCGATCGATCTCGCGCACGCGGGCGATCCCGGCTGCCGGCGCGTCATCGCCGACGCGGGCGCCGCGCTGGGCGTCGCGGTCGCCGGCGTCTGCAACCTGCTGGCGCCCGAGCGGGTGGTCGTGGGCGGCGAGCTGGCGGGCGCCGGCGACCTGCTGCTGGACCCGCTGCGGGCCGCCGTGCGCCGCTGCGCGATCGCGGCGACCCGCCGCACCGAGGTCGTCGCCGGCGTGCTCGGCGAGCGCGCGGAGGTGCTGGGCGCGGTCGCGCTCGTGCTGCGCGAGTCGCGCCGCTACGTCGCCGAGCCCGAGCCGCCTACGGCAGGATCGACCGCGGCATCGTGAAGCCGACGTTCCACGTGCCGGCGTCGACGATCTCGAGGATCTTCAGGTCGCCGGCCAGGCTGCACGCGACGTAGGCGTCGACCGGGTCGAGGCCGTGCTCGGCGCCCAGCAGCGCGATCATCTCGCGCACGGCGATCCGCGCGCCCTCCATGAGGTCGGCGTGGATGCCCATCGTGCCGAGGTGGCCGGCGTCCTCGGAGACGCTGAGCAGCCGGCCCGCGGTCTGGAAGCGCGGCGCGCCGATCGTCCGCGGCTCGACCGTGAAGCGCAGCGTCGCGCGCATCGGGCACTCGATGCCGGTCACGCACACCTCGCCGTCGCCCTGGGCGGCGTGCGGGTCGCCGCACGAGAACAGCGCGCCGTCGCACCAGACCGGCAGCCACAGCGTCGAGCCGGCGGTGAGGTGGCGGTTGTCGATGTTGCCCGCGCCGCGATGCGGCGGCATCGCGCTGACCTTCGCCGGCTCGCCCGGGTGCACGCCCATCGTGCCCAGGAACGGCGCGGTGGGGATGCGGACGCCCGGCGCGATCTCGGCGACGCCCGGCTCGCGCAGCGAGTACGTGCGCACCATCGGGTCGGGGAAGTCGTCGGCGAGCAGGCCCAGGCCGGGCAGGATCGCGACCCACCCCCACTCGCCCGGCTCCAGCTCGAGGACGTCGACGCGCAGCGTGTCCCCGGGCCGGGCGCCCTCGACGCGGATCGGACCGGCGAGGTGGTAGAGCCGGTCGGCGTCGAACGTGACGTCGGCGGCGGTCGCGCCTTCGGCCAGCTGCTCGTGGGCGGTCATCCGCAGCTCGGCGTGGACGACGTCGCCCGAGGCGATGCTCAGCGCGGGCTCGAGCCCGCGATCCCAGTCGTGATGGACGCTCGCGGCGTCGAGGACGTGCTCCATGGGCCGACGCTAACCCACCGGCGGCGCCTCCGTCTTCGGACCGCCGGTAGGGTCGGCGGCCCAGCGTACGGAGCGACGGCTCGACGAGGCAGAACGCGACCCGCGGTACGCCACGCGTTGAATCCGTCTCAGATCTCAACGGAATCCGGACCCGCGACCCGGATCCTGCACGCCGTTCGGCCGATTCAACCTCGTCTGGCAGCTTCACGGAGTCCAGGTCCCACGACCCGGGTCACGGCGTGTGGGGTGCGGGGGAGAGCCCGATGGGCGAGCTTCAACGGAGCCCGGGTCCAACGACCCAGGTCACCGGTCGCGGAGGCAGGAGAGAGGATGCAGCACCCGATCCTGCTTCAACGGAGCCCGGGTCCAACGACCCGGGTCACCTCAACGAGCACACCGCCCGCGTGTGCCGGCAGCGGATGCTTCAACGGAGCCCGGGTCCAACGACCCGGGTCACATCGTCGCACCAGCCGCGTTGTCCTTGAACGCCTTCTGGCTTCAACGGAGCCCGGGTCCAACGACCCGGGTCACCCGCTGCCAGTTGGCGACGTCCTCGGCGGTGATGGCGCTTCAACGGAGCCCGGGTCCAACGACCCGGGTCACCGTCGTCGAGCAGCAGCCCGTTCGTGCTGAAGTTGAGGCTTCAACGGAGCCCGGGTCCAACGACCCGGGTCACGATCGCGGGCCGGCGGCCGCTCGCGCGCGTAGCGCTGCTTCAACGGAGCCCGGGTCCAACGACCCGGGTCACCCGGACGGGCGGGCCGGTTGCCGTGCCGGTTGGCGTGGCTTCAACGGAGCCCGGGTCCAACGACCCGGGTCACCCTGGCGGTCGAGGGGCGGATCTCGCCGCCATCGGGGAGGCTTCAACGGAGCCCGGGTCCAACGACCCGGGTCACCGTCCCCCAGCGGCCTTGAGCGCGGCGGCCCAGGACCCGCTTCAACGGAGCCCGGGTCCAACGACCCTGGCGAGCTGACCGTGAGCGAGCGGGCCGTGCACGAGCTTCAACGGAGCCCGGGTCCAACGACCCGGGTCACACGACCGCCACCCAGGCGCTCGAGATCCTGGCCGCCTAGCTTCAACGGAGCCCGGGTCCAACGACCCGGGTCACCCGAGTCTGCACGGACGGCACCCGCAACGCCTGCTCGCTTCAACGGAGCCCGGGTCCAACGACCCGGGTCACGCGAGGGCTGGGCGGCGATCGCGCGCTGGCTGAACGGGGCTTCAACGGAGCCCGGGTCCAACGACCCGGGTCACCCGTCCCGGTCCAGACCGTGCAGCCCGGCGCCGACGGGCTTCAACGGAGCCCGGGTCCAACGACCCGGGTCACACCCATCGCCGCCATGCGAATCAGGTGCTTGGGCAGCACGCTTCAACGGAGCCCGGGTCCAACGACCCGGGTCACCAGCCGAGCAGGCCGACCCAGCGGTCACGGGCCACGTCGCTTCAACGGAGCCCGGGTCCAACGACCCGGGTCACCCGACTACTACGAGCGCGCTGGTGGGCTTCCGGAGATGCTTCAACGGAGCCCGGGTCCAACGACCCGGGTCACATGTGCCACCCGGCGCACACCGGGCAGCGGTACGTGTTGCTTCAACGGAGCCCGGGTCCAACGACCCGGGTCACGGGGAGCCGGAGGAGGACGCGCTCACGACGGGCCAGCTTCAACGGAGCCCGGGTCCAACGACCCGGGTCACACGTGCGCTACCGCATCGAAACGTGCCTGGGCCTGCTTCAACGGAGCCCGGGTCCAACGACCCGGGTCACACCCGCAACGGGTGCCGGGCCTCCGAGGGACCCGTTTGCTTCAACGGAGCCCGGGTCCAACGACCCGGGTCACGCGCGTCGGGCAGCACCGCCGGGTCGGGCGCGTAGCTGCTTCAACGGAGCCCGGGTCCAACGACCCGGGTCACCAGACCCATCTCGGCGAGCATGGCGCGGTCCTCGTCGTGCTTCAACGGAGCCCGGGTCCAACGACCCGGGTCACCGGCCGGCCGGGCAGGAATCTGGTGGTGATGCGCAGGCTTCAACGGAGCCCGGGTCCAACGACCCGGGTCACGACGCGGCCGCAGGGGTGGCCGACGCGCGCGTTCTCGCTTCAACGGAGCCCGGGTCCAACGACCCGGGTCACGATGACAACGTGGGCAATCGCGTATCCCGAGAGCCAGCTTCAACGGAGCCCGGGTCCAACGACCCGGGTCACCCCACGCCATCCGTCGTCACCGACGCCGTGCCCGAGGCGCTTCAACGGAGCCCGGGTCCAACGACCCGGGTCACAGCCTGGCCGGAAGCCGAAGGCTCGGCCTGATGATCTCGCTTCAACGGAGCCCGGGTCCAACGACCCGGGTCACCCGAGTACGGCCGGGCGAGCGACGTGCTGGAGAAGCCGTGGCTTCAACGGAGCCCGGGTCCAACGACCCGGGTCACTGGTCACGATCGTCGGCCGCGTGGCGAACTGGGGGCTTCAACGGAGCCCGGGTCCAACGACCCGGGTCACGTCGACCTCGGCTGCTGCCAGGTCACGAGCTTCATGCTTCAACGGAGCCCGGGTCCAACGACCCGGGTCACGCCTGGGCGTGCTGGCGCGCCGCCGCCACCCTCACGCTTCAACGGAGCCCGGGTCCAACGACCCGGGTCACTGCCCCGGAATGAAGACCGGCTCCCACCGGGTGAACTCGCTTCAACGGAGCCCGGGTCCAACGACCCGGGTCACGTCGAGCCAGAGGTACCGGACGACCTTCATCACGTCGCTTCAACGGAGCCCGGGTCCAACGACCCGGGTCACTTGAGCATGCACTACCTCCTTTGGTTGATTTGCTCGCTTCAACGGAGCCCGGGTCCAACGACCCGGGTCACTCGACGGGCAGGACTACTACGTACGACCATGAGAATGCTTCAACGGAGCCCGGGTCCAACGACCCGGGTCACTCTGCGCTACAGGCTTCGGTCTTCCCTGGGATCGAGCTTCAACGGAGCCCGGGTCCAACGACCCGGGTCACAGCTCGCAGAAATTCATGGCGAGTTGCAGGGTGTTCGTGCCTATCTGCGAGCGGTGAGCCTCGACACCAGAACTGCGCACGTGCAGGGACGGCGTCGAGCGCGCGAAACGTGACTGATTGCAGGAACTTTCCACCGGCGAGCGCTCACGGTGTTCTCGACGTGACCGCAGCGCTCGCATCACCAGATCGCCGCCTCGTCCGTCGGCGGCACGGGCCGGCGGACACCGAGGAACTCGACGCACTCGACGCCGCGCCCGCGCGGCGGACCGAGGTCGAACAGGCCGATGCTGTCGGCGGCCGCGTTCATCTCCGCCGTCAGGCGAGCCTTCAGGTGCAGCAGCTCCTCCTTCGTGAGATCGCAGACGAACACCGAGTACTGCAGCGCGTACCCGAAATCCTTGGCGACCTGGTGCACGCGACGCAGGCGCCTCGGATCGCGAACGTCGTAGGCCAGGAGATACCGAGTCCTCTCGGCCACGGCTATCGAGTTGTCAAGGGACGGTAGGCGGGCACGTCGCCCGTCAAGCTCGCGGCGAGCAGTCGCGCCTGGATCTCCAGGGTCCGACGATAACTCGCGCGGTAGCCGAAGACCGGATGGCGGAGGTGCTCCTGCATCCTGCGCTCGTACGTCGCCAGGACGCGCCGTCGCCCCGCCGCCGTCAACGCCACCGCGCCGCCGCGGGAGACGAAGCCGGATGCGTCGATCTCGCCGTTGTTGACGGCCGTCAGCACGACCGAGTCGGCGATCAGCGGCCGGAACTCCTCCGCCAGGTCGAGCGCGAGCGACGGCCGCCCGAAGCGAGGCCGGTGGTAGAGGCCGACGTACGGGTCGAGCCCCGCGGCGAGCAGCGCGATAGTCGCGTCCTTGGTCAGCATCGCGTACGCGAAGGAGAGCAGCGCATTGACCGGGTCACGCGGCGGACGTCGGTTGCGATCGGCGAACGCGAAGGCGAGGTCCGCACGCAGCATCAACCCGAACCGGGAGAAGTACAGGCGCGCCGCGGTCCCCTCGATCCCCAGCAACGCCTCCGGGCTGTCGGCTGACTCCGCCTGACGCATGAGCCGGGCGAGCTGGTCGACGGTGTCGCGGGCTTCCGGGCCGCCGTGGCGGCGGAGCATCGTCCGCTGGTTGCGGATCTTGCCGACGACGAACGCACGCGCCTGGTGAAGCGCACCGACCGCGGCCGCCCGGTGCTGGCGCATGCGCAGCGCGACGTTGCCCGGCGGCATGCCGATCGCGTAGCCGCTCAGCCAGCCGCCCATCGTCAGCCACAGGACCGGCAGCCCGCGGTCGAAGCACTCCCGCAGCAGCGCCGAACCGACGTCGACGTTGCCGAACACCGCGATGTGGGACACGTCGATGAGCCGCCGCTCGGCGACCGTCTCGCCCGCCTCGCGCAGGACGACCCGCTCGCCTCGCTTGGTCACCCGTGAGCCCGGGGTCGTCGCGTAGAGCGGCGTCGCCGCCGGGTCTCGGGCGATCAGCCGGCGCGGAGGCCCCGGCGCGCGCTCGCGCAGCAGGTTGACCTCGTCCGGCAGGCACAGCCCGACGAGCGAGCAGCGCGGGCACTTCGGGCTGTCGACGAGCGGCGGCGGAGCGGTCGTCCGGCGCGCGGTCTCGCGGAGCTCGTCGATCGCCGCCCGGGTCCGCTGCTCCAGCGCGGCGTCGATCTCGATCCGCACCCGCTGCCGGGTCTGCGCGAAGTAGACCTCGGCGTGCTCGACCCGGTAGCCGTGCTCACGAAGCAGGAGCACCTGGGCGCAGAGCTGGACGCGCTCCGGTTCGTGCAGCGGCATCTCGGCCGCGACCGGGCCCCCGCGCTTGACCTCCACCGGCACGGCCGTCGCGCCGCGCCGCTCGAGGATGTCGATCCTGGCGATCAGGCCGAGCGTCTCCGAGCCGAGGGTGACCGACATGGCTCGCGGCGGCCCATCGCCGCCCTCGGAGTGCCCGCCCCCGGAGGCGGGGACGGCACCGCGCTCGCGGTCGACGGCCCGGTGTGCCCAGCGGCCCTCGACGGTGTCGGCGTTGTCGGCGAACAGGTGGTCGACCCACTCCAGGTAGGCGAGCCGCGGGCAGTAGACGTGCTCGTTGAGAATCCGCGCCGGGATGAGGGGCAGGTCGGCAGCCACGGCGCCCCTTCACGTGAGCGGCTCGAACCGCCCCAACCCGAAGTGGCTGTGCGCGCCGATCGCGATCGGCCCGAGCACCGGGCGCGGGAAGCGGATCACCGCCCCGACCGCGCGACGGGCGCTCCGCCGCGACACGCCCGGGCGGGTCAGCGTGAACGCCGACCACGCTCCGGGCACCAGGTCGATCGACTCCGGCTCGGGTAGCCCCCGGTAGGCCAGCTCACGTGCGATCTGCTCGACGGGCCCCTCCACGATCCGGCCCGCGCGCCGCTTCGGGTGACGGGGCAGGACGAAGGGCGTCGCCGACCGCCAGGTGGCGGAGGGCCCGACCAGCTGGGGGATGACCAGCGTCCGCACGTCGCCGAGCGCGGCGAGCCCGACCCGCACCGGCTCGGGCTGGTCGCGGAACCGCAGCCGCCGCAGCGAGGCGATGGCCGCGACCTCGTCGTCGCCGAGCCCCCCGGGCGCCCAGATCCACAGGTGGTCGGCCCGCCGGGCGCCCCGGTCGGCCCCGACGAGGTAGTGCGCGTGGCGGTGCTGGTCGTCGCGGGGCGTGCCGTCGGGCTTGTGCCCGCTGAAGACGGAGGAGGCCCCGCCGACGACATCGTCGTAGCGGCGTTGCAGCGCGGCGCGCAGCACGTAGGCGACGGTGATCGCCTCGTGCAGGGACGGCCTGGATCCTCCGTGGACGCGCAGGTGCGCGAGCGTCGGCGCGCCCTGGGCGGCGGGCGGCGCGGCGGGCGGCGCCGGCGGCTCCAACACGAGGTAGGGCACCCGGCGCACCCCGTCGGGCATCAGCCGCCGCGCCCGGCGCAGGTCCGAGATCGAGACGTCGAGCGCCCCGACCGCGTCGCGCTCGACAGCCCACAGCTCGACCCGGCGGGCCTCCGATCCCCACGCCGGATCCGTCTCGGCCGGAACCGCGTTCGCCTCGCCCTGGAGGCCGTCGACGACGCGCATCGTGCAGACCGACTCCGACCGGCCGAGGTAGCCGACCGCCTGCGCCGCCCGCGCCAACACGCCTCGCTGGTCGGACGGCAGGTCCGCGTCCCACGCCACCTGGAGCTCGGCGTCGGGGGCGACCGCGAGGAACGCGTCGACGACGAGGCTCGTCGCCCCCGCGTTCGTCGGGCTCCACGTCGCCAGCGGGTAGTAGTGGCGCGTGTGGGCCGGCGCGGCCGGCGGCACGACGTAGCGGGGCGGCGGGGCGGCGGCGAGCGCGCCCAGCGCCTCGCGCAGCGTCGCCTGCTCGCCGCGCAGCCCGGCGTGCGCGTAGCCGGCGGCCACGAGGGCGCGCATGATGCGCCAGGGGCTCGGCGGCCACTCGATCAGCGCCTCGTTGACGTGCGCCCCCCACGGCGTCGCGTGGACGCGCCCGAGATGGAACGAGACCGCGAGACCGACCACCGCGCTCAGCCCTTCGGGCTCCAGACCGCGGTCCGCTCCCCGGGCGCCTCGAACGTCACCGCGTCGATGGCCGAGGCCAGCTCGGCGACGACCTCGCCGGCGGGCGGCAGCGCGAGCCCCTCCGGCTTGCGGACCTCGACCGACTCGATCTCCAGGTCGCACGCGGTCCGCAGGCGCAGCGGCCCGTCGAGCAGCGACGTCAGCTCCCACAGGGCCAGCAGCTCCAGCAGACGGGTCTGCTCGGCCGCCAGGCCGTAGCCGCGGACCTGCTCCAGATCGACGACGGCGCTGAGCACGATCTCGTCGGCGACGTACTCGGTGCGGCTGAACGGGACGAACCCGTACCCCTCCTCGGCCCCGCTCCCCTCCGACGTGACGAACTGCACGTCGTCGCGCTTCAGACCGCCGGAGACGAGCGGCGCCACGCCGTGGGCCTCGATCGTCGCGGCGGTCACGCGGCGGATCTTGGGGTTGCCGGGGAACTCCCGGGCGGAGAAGAACACCCCGTGGATCAGGCACAGCGGATCGAGCTCGAAGACCGCCCGGTAGATCGCCGGCATGTCGAGCGGAGTCTTCGGGGCCAGCCCGAGGCGGTCGGCCAGCCACGTCGCGCCGTTCTCGTCGTCGATCGTCGCGTTGCGCAGGTACGCGGACGCGAGCCGGTGCGGCTCCAGGCGCGAGGAGGTGAGCAGCCGACCCTCGGGATCGCGGACGGCGATCCACGGCAGCGGCCGCAGCAGCTCGATCGGCTCGCGGGAGGCCGCGTCGGTCCCGACGGCCTCCAGGTGGTTGGCCATCGACTGCACGGACTCCACGAGCAGCGACGGCTGCCCGCCCGGGCGGGTGAACTCGGCCGGACCGAGGTTCGCGAACCCGGTCGGCTGGAAGCTCGATCCGGCGACCGGCCGCAGACGGGCGTCGAGGACGAGCCGCGGCGCTCGCGGCAGCTCAAGGGGCAACGGGGACCTCCCTCTCGTCGTAGGTGGTGATGGCGCCGATCACGGCGTGGAGCGTGGCGGTCGCCGGGCGGGCCAGCAGCGCGGCGGCGAGCCGCTCGCCGTCGGCGGCCGCGGCGCTCGCGACGAGATCGGCGGGCATCGCGATCGGCGCGAGCTCCCCGAGGCGCAGCCGCAGGTGGACCGCGTCGACGACGTCGCGGACCCGGCCGGCGCGCAGTCGCGTGACCCAGTCGGCGCGGGGCACGATGCGGACCTCGTCGTCGGCCCGCGGGTCGTGAAAGGCGAGCAGCAGGTGAGCCAGGAGCGGGTCCCGGACCACGACGGGGCCAGGATCCGGCCGCCACCCGACCGCCGACCAGTCGAGCACGAGGAGCCCGCGCAGGAGCGCGGCGAGCCGGCGCTCGTCCAGCGCGCCCGCCACGAACCGCTCGAGATCCTCGAGCCGCGCGGGGATCCCGCGGGTGAATCCCCCGGCCCCATCGCGCAGCCGCCGCTCGTGGATCGCTGCCAGCCGGCGGACGATCGGCGCCTCGCTCGGCGGCGCCCACCCGGCCGCGGGCGCATAGGCCCGGTCCTGCCCGACGAGCGCCGCCCGCAGCGTGAGGGCCGTGGAGGGGGCCGGGGCCGTGGACGGCGCGGCCCCACGCCGATCGGCCAGGGACGCGTACGCGATCGCCAGCCGGGTCTCGGCGCTCGCGGTGTCCAGCAGATCGAGCCACGGCGCCGCCGACGCGCCGCGCAGCGGCCGGACCTGCTCCACCCCGGACCGCGTGCACGCGGCCTCGACGTCGCCGAGCGCGGCCACCACCCGCTCCGCGGCAGCGGCCGATCCCTCAGCGGCGAGGGCGAACACGGCCCGCTCGAGCGCCCGGATCGCCTCGCGGGGGCCCCCGCGGGACGTCTCCAGCGCCGTAGCGGACGATCCGCCCCAGCCAGGGGTCGAGCGTGCCGAGGGCGCCGGCCGCGGGACGCTCGCGGACCTCGATCCTGCCCGCGGGGATGCTCACGTTCGACTGCCCCGCACGCTCCAGGATCGCGAACCGCTGGAAGCTCCGGATCCCTCGCGCCACGCCGAGCTCGCCGACGGCACGCGCGGCGTCCAGGCCGGTGACCGCGTCGCGGCGCCCCACCTGGACGCGGCCCTCGCGCAGCATCGCGCGAACCTCGGCCAGGCGGGCCGGACGCGACCACGTCGGCATCCACAGCTCGGCGCGCCCCTTCTCGCCGGCGACCGCCGACCCGTACCCCGCCGCCGTCGGACGCAGCGTGAAAGGCGCGACGAGCGTCCCGTCGCCGGCGAGGCGCCGCGCGGCGGCCGGGGCGAGCACCACCGCGCCGCTGACCGCGAGCACGAGGTCCCACGGATTGCCCAGCGCGTCGGCCTCCCCCGCGGGCGAGTTCACCGGGGAGACGTCGCGCCGCAGGTGCGCCAGGCTGAGCTTCGGACGCAGCGCCGCCGGAGCGCCCACGAGCGCCGCCCGCAACGTGGCCTGCCGGTCGCTCGTGCCGAGCAGCCCGAACGCCTCGGCCACGCACTGCGCGTAGTTGTTGGCGATGTCGTAGTTGCCGTCGTTGCCCCCTTGCCCCAACAGTGGGGGAAGATGCAGCCGCCCATCGATCTCCACGATCGCCGCATCGAGCCACTCGAGCGCGTCGTCCGGCAGCACGGCCCGCAGAGCACGGATGAACGCCGGCTTCTCGGTCTTGGTGTCGGGCCTGGCGGTCAGTCCCTGGGCCCGAATCATCTCTCGCGCAGCGGCAATGGCACGCCGCATCGGAGCGAGCCGCGGATCATCGGACGTCTCGATGACCGCGAACGCATCCGTCTTCCTGCTCGAATAGAAGCCGCTGCCGCCGTTCCACGGCGAGACGACCGGCAGCGGCGCCCAGCGCTCCAGGAGGAACGTCTCCAGCGACCCCAGGTCGTGGCGGGAGTGGAGCGCGAACCCGACGGGGCTCCAGGCCCCGGCGGCCTGCGGGTCGTCCTGGCGGCTGACGATCGCCAGCAGGCCGAGCCCCTTGAGGTAGCCGAGGAGCGAGTCGCTTCGGATCCCCGGCAGCGTCAGCTCAGGCACTGGCCCTCCAGTCCGCGATCCGCACCAGGGCCTCCAAGTAGGCGAGCCGGAACGGCCCCAGATCCTCGAGCAGGTCGGCCGCCATCGCCGACCAGCCCCCGCCGAGCTCCATCTCGTCGAGGGCGAGTTCGCGCGCCGCCAGCTCGCCGTGATGCGTGTCGACGGCGGGCAGCTCGTCGCCGTCGACGACGCCGAGCGCGAACCGCGCCCCGGGCGGCGCCCCGTCGGGGAGCTGCTCGCCGGGTGCGGGCCGGATCGACATGCGCACGCGGCCGTGGTGGGCGGCGACGAGGTAGCGGACGAGCGGGTCCGCGTCGTCGCGCAGCGCGAGCGCACTCGCCAGCTCGTGGCGGAAGTACGGGCGCACGTGCCGCCCGCCCGCCGTCGCGCTCTTCGCCCAGATCCCGGCGGCGCGACGGCGCTCGCGCTCGTCGAGGTCGGCGAGCGTCCCCAGCAGCATCGCCTGGAACGCCGGATGCGCCTTGCCGACGTCGTGGAGGGCCGCCGCGGCCCGGACGGCCTTGCCCGCGTCCGGCGACAGCAGCCGCGACGCGAGCGCCTCCGCCGCCCTTTCCGTCTGCGCGAGATGCTCCTCCAGCGTCACCCAGGCGCCGGCCACGGATCCGGCGTCCGAGGCGAGCGCCTCCGCCGGAGCGCCCGGAGCGTCGAGCACCGTCGGCCGGTCGCCCTTCGCCCCGGTCCAGCCGCGCTCGGCGTCGTAGCCGCCCTCGCCGGCCGCCAGCAGGATCGTGCTCCCCGGCGGCACACGCTCGTCCTCGCGGAGCCGCACCCACTCGCCGTCGACGTGATCGAAGCGCCAGCGCGCCCGCCGGCGCACCGCGTCGATCGGCACGGTGACGAGCTCGTCGCGCTGCGGGGCGGGCTCGTCGTCGAAGCGCACCCGGTCGGGGCCGACCGCCCGGAAGAAGACCGCGACGGTGCGCTCGTCGTCGGGGCGGATGAACGGCGAGACGTCGACGTCGGCGCCCGACAGGTCCGGCGCCGTGTCGAACAGGTCGAGGAGGTCGACGCGGCGCAGGACGGCGTCGGGGCTGCGGCGCTCGGCGACGCGCATCCCGGACAGCCGCGCCGGCGACGCGCTCTCGCCGACCAGGCCCCGGAACGCCTCGGCCGCGGCGTCGAGGTCGCCGGGGTGGTACGGCGCCGCGTCGCGCTCGGCGAGCGTCCCGCGGTCGAGCCAGACCACGGTCGCCTCGGCGTGCTCGCCCGCCCGGTTGCAGCGCCCCAGCCGCTGCACCATCGAGCTGAACGGGGCGGTCTCGGTGAGCAGGGTCGCGCTCGACAGGTCGATCCCGGCCTCGATGACCTGCGTGGCGACGACGATCGTCCCCTCCGGCCCCGGGTCGGCGAGCGCCTCGGCGAGCCGGGCCGCGCGGTCGGGCGGCCGGTAGCGGGAGTGGATGAGGACGACGTCCGGGCCTCCCGCCCCGCGCCGCCCGCGGAGGGCCGCGTGGATCGCCTGCGCCGTCTCGACGCGGTTGACGACGACGAGCGTGCGGGTTCCGGGGACGTGCTGGTCGACCGCGACCTCGGCGATCCGGGCGCCGAGCTGCGCTCGGCCCGCGCCGGCGAGGTCGACGCGCACGACGGTCTTCACCGCGTCGAGCCGCCCGGCCAGCGGCCCGGCGCGATCGGCCGCCGACAGCCCGACGACGTCGCCGCCGGGCTCGTGGTCGATCGTCCGCAGGGCGTCGTGGTCGACGGTCGCCGACATCCAGATCGTCTGGCACGGGGCGCTCACGCCGAGCCTCGGCCGCAGCCCGGCGAGCTGCGCCGACGTCGTCCGAGCCGGCCCCATGAGCTGGACCTCGTCGAAGACCCAGCGGCAGTCGTTGTTGAGCAGCCCGAACGAGACGGGCCACGCGAAGCGGCTCTCCCCGTAGCCGCGGTTCAGCGCCCGCGAGAGGAGCATGTCGATCGTGCCGACGAGGACCATGCGCCGGTCCGGGTCGCGGCGCCAGTCGGCCGTCTCGACGCCGCCCATGAGCACGTGCACCGGGATCTCCTCGCCGAGGCGCTCCAGCGCCCGGCGGACGACGTCCGCCGTCTGCTCGACGAGCGTCCGCATCGGCAGCGCGTAGACGAGCCGTCGCGGCGCTCCGGGGTCTACGAGCCACGGGATCAGCGCCGCGAACGTCTTGCCCGCTCCCGTTGGGACCTCGATGACGTCCGGCGGCGCGTCGCGAGTCGCGAGCGCCCGCTGGTAGTCGTAGGGCTCGAAGCCCGTCGCCCGGCGGAACAGCTCGGTCGCGTCGTGTACCTCAGCCACCGCCACCAGACAGCGTCCAGGCGATCGGCGAACCGACATCGCGGTACGGCTTCGATGTCAGCCTGCCCCTGCCCCGTCTCCGACCGTGACGGTGGAGAACCGTCATCGACAGCCTCCCGCGTCGCCTCCGTGCATGCTCACTCCTTTGGTCCGAGCCGTGGAAACACTTGCAGCACTCAGACAGTCCTGCAAGCAGGAGTCGTTCGGACCCTGCTCGCCCTGACGCCGGTAGGGTCGGCGGCCGTGACCGCGGTCCTGTGGCACATCCCGCTCTCGCACTACAGCGAGAAGGCGCGCTGGGCGCTGGACCACAAGGGCGTCTCGTACACGCGCCGCGCGCCGCCGGCCGGGCTGCACCCGGCGTGGGCGCTCGTGCTCACGCGCGGCCGCCACCGGCGCCTGCCGATCCTCGACCTCGACGGGCGGCGCGTCGCCGACTCGACCGCGATCATCGCCGCACTCGAGGAGGCGCGCCCCGACCCGCCGCTGTACCCGGCCGACCCGGAGCAGCGCGCGCGGGCGCTCGAGCTGGAGGACGACTTCGACGAGCAGCTCGCGCCGGCGGTGCGCGCGTGGACCTGGCAGCAGACGCTGCCCGACGCGGACCTCGTGATCGCCGCGGTCGTCCCCGGCGCCGGCGAGACCCAGAAGCGGATCCTGCGGGCGTCGGCGCCGATCGCGCGGCCACTCATGCGCGCCGACTACGGCATCGGCGCCGACAGGGAGGATGGCCAGCTCGCGCAGATCCGCGCGGCGATGGACCGCATCGAGGCCGAGCTGCAGCCCAGCGGCTACCTCGTGGGCGACGCGTTCGGGGTCGCCGACCTCACGGCGGCGGCGCTGTTCACGCCGCTCATCGCGCCGCCGCAGCGCCCGTACCTGCCGGCCGCGGTCGCGCCGCGCGTCCTCGAGGTGCGCGAGGAGCTCGAGGCGCGCCCGGGCGGGCGGTGGGTGCTCGAGATGTACGCACGCCACCGCGGGCGCTGAGCGGCGGCGGGCCGCCGCCCAGCGCGCGGTTCAGCTCAGTCGCCCGGCGTGCCGGCCGTCTCGGTGGCCTCGGTCGGCACGATGCGGATGTAGGGCAGCGGCTGCTCCCACCCGTCCGGGTAGCGCTCGCGGGCCTGCTCGTCGCTGACGCCGCCAGTGATGATCGCGCCGTCGCCCGGGTTCCACTGGGCGGGGGTGGCGAGCTGCTGCTTGGCCGTGAGCTGCAGCGAGTCGATCACGCGCAGGATCTCGTCGAAGTTGCGCCCGGTGGTCATCGGATACACGAGGACGAGCTTGATCGTCTTGTCGGGCCCGATGACGAACACGTTGCGCAGCGTCGCGTTCTGCGCGGGGGTGCGGGCCGTCGGGTCGCCCGAGGCGTCCGGCGGCAGCATCCCGTAGAGCTTGCCGATCGAGTGGTCGGCGTCGGAGATCATCGGGTAGTTGACGGGCGTCCCGCCGTAGGCCTCGATGTCCGCCATCCACTTCTGGTGGTTCTCGAGCGGGTCGGTCGAGATCCCGATGATCTTCACGCCGCGCCGGTCGAACTCCGGCTTGATCGTGGCCATGTAGCCGAGCTCGGTGGTGCACACCGGCGTGAAGTCGCGCGGGTGCGAGAACAGCACGGCCCAGCTGTCCCCGATCCACTCGTGGAAGTCGATCTCGCCCTCGGTCGTCTGGGCGGTGAAGTTGGGGGCGGTGTCCCCGATGGTCAAAGCCATTGCGCGCTCCTCGGTCGTCTTGCCGACAGATTATTCCAAAACCTGATCCGCTTTGATGCTTTATCGTGCCACGATATCGCGCCGCGATAGGTGACGGCGAGCGACACCGGGGAGCACATGAACAAGCACGAGCGGATCAAGCACGAACGCGACGGCCTCGAGGCCCGCGAGGCGGTGCTGCGCGGCGCCCGCCACGGCCGCGACGCGCTCGACGAAGGGGATCTGTTCCGCCTGAAGTGGCAGGGCCTCTACGAGCACAACACCAAGGACGGCCACTTCATGCTGCGCGTGAAGGTCGTCCAGGGGATCCTCACCGCCGAGCAGGCCGACGTCCTGGCCTGGATCGCGGCCGAGCACGGGCGCGGGATGCTCGACTGCACCACCCGCCAGTGCGTGCAGATCCACTGGATCACGCTCGACGCGATGCCGGCGATCCTCGACCGCCTCGAGGCCGTCGGGCTCAGCACGACCGGCGCGTGCGGCGACGTGACCCGCAACGTCGTCGGCTGCACCGTCGCCGGGATCGCCCACGACGAGATCGTCGACGGCTACGCCACCGCGCTGGCGCTGCACCACCGCTTCCTCGGCAACCGCGCCTACTCGAACCTCCCGCGCAAGTACAAGATCAGCGTGACCGGCTGCGCCGAGGACTGCGCGCGCGGCCTCATCAACGACGTGGCGCTGTCGGGCGCGATCGCCGGCGACGGCACCCGCGGGTTCAACCTGCGCGTCGGCGGCGGGCTGTCCAGCGCGCCGCGCTTCGCCCGCTGGATCGACGTGTTCGTGACGCCCGAGGAGGCGCCCGACGTCGTCGAGCAGGTCACGGCGATCTTCCGCGACTCCGACGAGAACCGCAAGGCGCGCGGGAAGGCGCGCTTCAAGTTCCTCATCGACCGCATCGGGCCGGAGGCGTTCCGCGACGAGCTCGAGCGCCGCGTCGGGCGGCCGCTGCGGCGCGGGGCCGCGTCGGCGCCCGACCTCGGCGGCCACGACCACGTGGGCGTCACGCCGCAGCGCGACGGCGAGCACTCGGCCGTCGGCCTGTGCGTGCCGATCGGCCGCCTGCGCGCCGAGCAGTTCCGGCGGGTGATCGCGCTCGCCCGCGAGTACGGGACCGGCGAGGTGCGCCTCACCCACCAGCAGAACGTGCTCATCCCCCACGTGCCGAACGCGCGCGTCGACGCGCTGCTGGCCGAGCCGCTCGTGCGCGACGAGCTGACGGCCGCGCCGCCGCTGTTCACGCGCGGCGTGCAGACGTGCACCGGCAAGGAGTTCTGCGGCCTGGCGAAGGTGTTCACGAAGGAGCGCGCGGCCGAGATCACCGCGTTCCTCAACGAGCACGTGCGCGCCAACGGGCACGGCGACGACCTGCGCGTCCACTTCGCCGGCTGCTCGTCGTCGTGCGCGCAGCACCAGATCGCCGACATCGGCATCGAGGGCGTCCTCAAGCGCGTCGACGGCGAGATGATCGAGGCGATGGACATCCGCGTCGGCGGCCGGCTCGGGCCCGACGCCCGCTTCGGCGAGGTCGTCGTCAGGAAGGTCCCGCACTGGGAGCTGAACGCGAAGCTCCTGGAGATCTTCGAGCTCTACGAGGCCCACCACGCCGACGGCGAGACGTTCCGCGACTTCGCGGCGCGGATGGAGCCGGCGTGGTGGACGGAGCGGCTGGCCGAGCCCGTCGCGGCATGAGCGCCAAGCCCTTGCCGGTCATGGGACGCTTCGCGGGATGTCCCTCACGGTCGACGACGCCGGCTACGCCCGCCTCGCCGCGCTGCGCGCGGGGATCCGCACGTACCTGGCCTGGGCGGAGCAGCGGGCGCGCGAGCACGGCATGACGCCCGCGCAGGTCCAGCTCGCGCTCGCGGTGCGCGCGCACGGGTCGCCGGACGGGCCGACGCTCACCGAGCTGGCCGAGACGCTCCTGCTGCGCCACCACAGCGTCGTGGGGCTCGTCGACCGCGCCGTGCAGTCGGGGCTGGTCGTCCGCGAGCGCGACCCGGTCCACCACTCGCGCGTGCACGTGCGGCTGACCGAGCGGGGCGCCGAGCGGCTCGAGGCGCTCAGCGCCCTGCACCTCGCATGGCTGGCCGAGCACGGCCGCGAGCTGGCGGAGGTGTGGGGCGCATTCGCGCAGGCGGAGCCGGCATCGTGAGCGTCCGCCCGCACGCCGTGGTGCTCGAGCCCGACGCGGTCGCCGAGTGGCTCGTCGTCGACGTCGACTGGGTGCTGAACGCGATCGAGCACGACGGGCTGCCCGTCCTCGGCTACCGCAGCGACGGGGTGCCGCTGCTGGCCCGCGACGAGGTGCTCGCCTGGCTGCGCCTGCGCTCGGCGCCCGACGACGCGACCTAGCGCGCCAGGTTCGAGCGCCGCGCGTTGCGCAGCCACCGCTTGACGACCCGGTAGGTCATCCGCGGCTGCATCTTCGCGTTGGTCAGCGCCGAGTCCCAGGTCGTGAACCGCGACGGCGCGAGCCAGTGGTACAGGTAGATCCGCGTGATCCGCGGGCTGATGCGCGACAGGTTCAGGACGTGGCGCGTCGACTTCGCCGCGCGGCGGATCCCGTAGTTCTTGGTGATCGTCCCGTCCTTGCCCTGGACGCGCATCTTCACGACGCCGCCGGTCTCGGTGAACCACAGCTGACCGCGCGTGAGGCGCAGCATGAGCCGGGTGCTGCGGTCGATCCGCTGGTTGGCGTCGTGGTAGTTGTGCAGGCCCCAGATCGTCGGCCGCGACTTCAGATGGCGCTTGTAGCGCGTCAGCCAGGACTCGAGGTTGCGCTGGTCGAGCACGTCGCCAGCGACGACCTGGCAGCGCGGGCAGACGTCCTTGACGACGTTGTAGAAGCCGGCCGCGCGCTTGGGGTTGCGGCCCGTGAGCGAGCCCGCGTTGTTGGCCTCGTTCCACGGGATCCAGATGCGCACGTCCGGGTAGCGCTCGTGCAGCTTCTCGAACGCGCGCCGGTACTGGCGCAGCGTCGGCAGCCGGTTGGCCTCGCGCGCGCTGCGGTGCGAGCGGTGGAAGCCGATCATCACGCGCGCGCCGGCCTCGCGGGCGGCGGTCATCCACGTGTCGAGCTTGTCGAGCTGCGCCGGGTCGTTCGCGGTGTCCCACGGCGTGACGTAGCGGACGTCGGGCGCCTTCAGCGCGTGCCACTCGGGGCTGCGGAAGATCTCGACGGTCTGCTGGCCGATGCCGAGCGTGACCTGCGCGGCGCGGGCGGACGGGACGGAGGCGGTCAGGCCGGCGGCCGTCGCGAGCAGCGCGGCGCCGACACACAGGAGTCTCGGAAACGTCATCGTTGGCGTAGAACCGCGCGGGGCGCCGAACGATGCGGTCGTCGGCTGCGCCTTGCCCTGCCTCGACGGATCGCGGATGCTGCGCGCCGATGGCCGACGAGCGCGACATGGACCTCCGCCGGACGGCCATGGATCACGTGCGCTCGCTGGCCCGGACGTTCGACGACCTCGTGCCGGTCGAAGCCCTGCGCCAGGGCTTCGAGTTCGAGGGCCGGCGCGTGAGCCTCGGCTCGTTCTACAGCGGGATCTTCCGCCCGCGCGAGGCGCGCGGACCCGCGGCGCTCGCACTTGTCACCGCCCCGCCCAAGCCCGGACGCGACGCCCCGTACGGAGACGGCTTCGATCCCGAGAGCGACGCGTTCGTCTACCACTACCGCTCGCCCGCGCGCGACACGTTCGAGGCCCGGGCCCTCGCCGAGCGCGACAACCAGGCGCTGCGCGCCGCCGCGCGCCTCGCCGTGCCGCTCATCTACTTCCACGGGCTCGCCCCGGGTCAGTACGTGCCGATCGCGCCCGTCTACGTGACCCGCGACGACCCCGCGCGGCGCCTCGTGCACCTCGAGGCTGCGCTCCCGATCAAGGATGTCGGCGATCTCGGGCTCCAGTCCGACGAGGTCGTCCGCCGGTACGCGACGCGCGAGGCCCGCGTGCGCCTCCACCAGCACCGCTTCCGTCATCTGGTCCTCGGCGCCTACCGAGGGCGGTGCGCCGTCTGCGCGCTGCGGGAGACCTCTCTGCTCCAGGCCGCGCACATCATCGAGGACCGCGATCCGGCCGGCGCGGCCGCCGTCGTCAACGGCATCGCCCTGTGCGCGATCCACCACCTCGCCTACGACCGCAACGTCATGGGCATCGACCCCGACGGCGTCGTCCACATCGCCGGACGACTGCTGGAGGAGGTCGATGGACCGATGCTGCGGACCGGTCTGCAGGGCTTCCACGGCCACGCGATCGCGCTGCCCCGGCGTCGCGCCGACCGGCCCGACCCGCACCGCCTCGAGATCCGCTTCGAGGCGTTTCGCCAGGCGAGCTGAGCGCGCGTCAGCCGGCCGCGCCCCACAGCCGGGCGCGCAGGCCCGACGCGCGCGCGGCCGGGCGCTGGACCGCGGTGCGCACCGCGTCCTCGGTGCCGACGAGGACGACCTCCTCGCGGGCGCGGGTGACCGCGGTGTAGAGGAGCTCGCGGGTGAGCAGGCGCGAGGTCGGGTCGGGCAGGACGACCGCGGCGGTCGCGAACTGGGAGCCCTGGCTCTTGTGGACGGTCATCGCGTGGACGGTCTCGACCGCGCCCAGGCGGCTGGGGTGGACCTCGAACAGCTCGCCGCCGCGCGGGAACGCGGCGAGGACGTCGTCGCCGTGGGCGATCACGACGCCGGTGTCGCCGTTGTACAGGCGCAGCGCGTAGTCGTTCTCGACGACGAGCAGCGGCCGGCCCGCGTACCACTCGCCGGTGGCGGTGAAGCCGTCGACGCCGGCGGCCAGCCAGCTCTCGACGTGCGCCATCCAGGTCGCGGCGCCGTACGGGCCGCGGCGGTGGGCGCACAGCAGCCGGAACGCCCCCAGCGCCTCGAGCGCGGCGGCGCCGTCGCCGGCGCGGGCGGCGGCGTGCACGGCCCGGCCGGCGGCGACCGCGGCGGCGCGCACCGGCTCCAGGACCGGTGCGGCGGCCGGGTCGGCGGCGTCGGCCTCCAGCCAGCGCACGCCCTCCGGCGCCTCGCGCAGGGTCGCCAGCGTCGCGTCGGCGTCGCCGGCGCGGATCGCCTCCGCCAGGCGCGCGATCCCCTCGCCGTAGCGGTGCACGCGGTCGAGCACGACGATGCCGTCGGCGATCGCGGCGCCGGGCGGCGGCGCGGCCGCCTCCACCGCCGGCCCGACGACGTCGCCGAGCACCGCGCCCGCCTCGATCGACGTGAGCTGGCCGGGGTCGCCGACGAGCACGAGCCGCGCCTCGGACCGCACCGCCTCGACGAGCCGCGCCATCAGCGACAGCGACACCATCGAGGTCTCGTCGACGATCACGACGTCGTGCGGCAGCCGGTTGGCGCGGTGGTGGCGGAAGCGGCTGTGGCTGCCCGGCCGCCAGCCCAGCAGCCGGTGCAGGGTCGAGGCGCTCAGCCCGGCCAGGCGCTCGCGGACCGCGGGCGCGACGTCGAGGCGGCCGGCCGTCTCGCGGACGGCCTCCTGCAGGCGCGCGGCCGCCTTGCCGGTCGGCGCGGCGAGCGCGATCAGCGGCGCGGGCGCGCCGGCGGCCTCGGCCTGCTCGAGCAGCAGCGCCACGATCTGCGCGACCGCGGTCGTCTTCCCGGTCCCCGGGCCGCCGGCGACGACCGCCAGGCGCCGGCGCACGGCGGTCGCGGCGGCCTGCGCCTGGCGCCGGTCGGCCGCGTCGCCGAACAGCCGCCGCACGCCCGCCGCGAGCACGTCGAGGTCGACGTCCGGCGCCTCGCGCGCGCCGAGCGCGCGCAGGTCGGCGGCGACCTCGCGCTCCTCGCGCCAGTAGCGGTCCAGGTACAGGGCGCCGCCCTCCAGGCGCAGCGGCGCCGGCTCGCCCTCGTCGGCGGCGACCAGCGGGCTGGCCGCCACCCGCGCGATCCACGTCGCCGGCTCGGGCCAGTCCAGCGCGGCCAGGTCGACGCCGGCCTCGACGTCGACGGCGGCCGTCTGCGCGATCGTGGCCAGGTCGACGCACACGTGCCCGAGCCGCGTCGCGCGCACGGCCAGCGCGGTGGCCAGCCGCACGGTCGCGTCGTCCTCGCCGGCGAGCGCGCCCAGGCGCCGCGCGACGTGCACGTCGGCGGCGGCGAGCACGCCGGCCGCGTTGAACGCGCCCAGCAGCCCGCCGGCGTCGAGCGCGCGCCGCACGTCCATCGGGTCGACGGCGACCGCGGGGGCGTCGAGCTCGGCGCTCACGCCGCCGCCTCCAGCAGGTCGCTCAGGTCCGCGATCAGCCCGGCCGGCGGGCGCCAGGAGAACACGCCGTGCGGCACGTCGCCGACGCGCGGCGTCCCCGGCCCGGTCATCCCGCGCACGAACAGGTACAGGACGCCGCCGAGGTCGCGGTCGGGGTCGTAGCCGGGCAGCCGCCAGCGCAGGTAGCGGTGCAGCGCGACGCCGTAGAGCAGCGCCTGCAGCGGGTAGTGCGCGCGCTGCATCGCGTCGGCGAGGGCGGCGGGCGCGTAGTCGTCCAGGCGCGGCGCGCGGCCGGGCGCGCCGAGCCGGTTGGTCTTGTAGTCGACGATCAGGAAGCGGTCGCCGGCGCGCAGGACGCAGTCGATGCTCCCGGTGAGGTAGCCGCGCACGGTCGCCGCGAGCGCCGGGTCGTCGAGGCGGTCGGCGTAGCCGTCGAGCGGGTCGCCGGCGGGCACGTGCCGGCGCAGGAGCGCGGCGATCGCGTGGACGGACACGGCGCCGGCGGGCCGGTCGCCGCCCGCCAGCGGCAGCTCGAACGTCAGCTCGTCGAGGCGGTCGCCCCGGGCGACGTCGCGCAGCGCGCGATCCCCGGCGAGGGGGCCGAGCGGGGTCTCGATCGCGGCGCGCAGGCCGGCGACGACCGCGGCGGTGTCGCCGAGGTCGACGTGACGGCGCCCGCGGGCCTGGCCGAGCCGGGCGGCCAGCTCGGCGTCGAGGTCGGGCGCGGCGAAGTCGACGGCCTCGAAGACGTCGTGGACGAGGCTGCCGACCTGCGTCCCGGCGGGCATCGCGGCGAGCGGCAGCGCGTCGGCGGGCGCGGGCGCCGCGTCGGCGTCGGCCTCGTCGACGGCCGGCTCGTCGTCGACCAGGTCCTCCTCGGGCTCGCTGGCCACCCACGCGTCGTGGGCGACGGCGGTCAGCGCGCTGTAGGAGGTGCGCCGCCAGCGCTCGTCCAGCGAGCGGTCGAACGTCGCCGCCCGCAGCTCCGCCGCCGCGCCCGGCGGCCGCGACCAGTGCGCCGGCAGGCCGCCGAGGACCGAGCGCTCCACCGCGATCGCCCCGCGCGACCGCTCGGCGAGCTCCTCCAGGCGCGCGATCGCCGCGGCGTCGGTCGGCGTCGGCGGCCCCTCGTCCGGCACCGTCCCGTCCTCCTGGCGGGCGAACAGCAGGCGGCCCAGCGGCGAGTTGCAGGCCGGCTTCGTGCCCGCCCACCACACGACGGCCTGGTGGCGGGCGCGGGTCAGCGCCACGTAGGCGAGGCGCAGGTCCTCACCGCGCTGCTCGCTCTCCTCGCGCGCGCGGTGGCAGCGGTACTCGGGCCCGGCGAGGCCGACGTCGACCCGGCGGCAGTCGCCGTCGTGGTAGGCGACCGGGACCGGGTTGCGCGGCGACCAGCTCGGGTGCCACAGGTACGGCACGTAGACGATCGGGAACTCGAGGCCCTTGCTGCGGTGGATCGTCAGGACCTGGACGGCCTCGGCGTCGGACTCCAGGCGGCGGCTGCGCTCCTCGTCGCCCTCGTCGGCCGCGGCCTGGATCCGCTTGCGCAGCCAGCCGGCGAGCGCGGCGACGCCGAGGTCGCCCTCCATCGCCGCGGCGTGCAGGAGCTGGCCGACGTGGCGCAGGTCGGTCATGCGCCGCTCGCCGTCGACCCGCGCCAGGAGCCGCTCGGGCACGCGCTCGCCGCGCGTGACCGCCTCGGCGAGCGCGGCGACGCCCTGCTCGCGCAGCAGGCGCGCCCAGCCGTGCAGCCGCGCGTGCACCTCGTCCCAGTCGGCGTCGCCCGCGAGCGCGATCCGCTCGGCGTCCCAGCCGACGAAGTCGGTGTGCGCGGCCGCGTGCGCGCGCATGCTCGAGCTCGGCCGCTCCAGCGCCTCCAGCAGCGCGAGCCAGTCGTCGGCGGCCGGCGTGGCGAACACGCTGCCGGCCCCGTTGAGGACCGCGGGAACGCCGGCGGCCTCGAGCTGGCCGCGGACGACCTCGGCGTCGACGTTGCGGCGCACGAGGACGGCGAGGTCGCCGGGCTCGACCGGGCGGCCCTCGATCGTCGCGCCCGAGTCGAGCAGCGCGACGACGTCGGCGGCGAGGTCGCGGGCGATGTGGTCGCGCGCGGCGTCGGTCTGCGCGTACCCGCCCTGGGTCGTGCGGACCTGGTCGCGCTCGACGACCCGCAGGCGCAGCGCCGCCGGGTGCGGCGCGCCGTGCAGGCGCGCCTCCCGGTTGGCGGGCGCCGGCCGCGCGGACCGGTAGGCGATGCCCGGATGGCCGAGCTGCGCGTTGCCGAACAGCTCGTCGTAGGCGGCCAGCAGCGGCCCGTCGCTGCGCCAGTTCACGTCGAGCGTCTCGTGCGCGGTCGCGGCGTCCTTGGCGGCCAGGTAGGCGTAGACGTCGGCGCCGCGGAAGGCGTAGATCGCCTGCTTGGGGTCGCCGATGAGGACGAGCGTGCAGTCCTCGACGCCGAAGGCGCGGCGCATGATCGCCCACTGCGTCGGGTCGGTGTCCTGGAACTCGTCGACGAGGACGACCTCGTAGCGGTCGCGCAGCCGCTGCGCGATGGCGTCGCCGGCCGGCCCGGTGAGCGCGGCCTCCAGGCGGGTGAGCAGGTCCTCGTAGGTCATGATCCCCAGCCGCCGCTTGCGCCGCTCGACCTCGATGCGCACCGCCTCGGCCAGGCGCCGGCGCAGCGCCGGCGTCGAGCCGTCGTCCAGGCCGGCGGGGTCCAGCGGCGCGGTGGGGTTGCGCACCGCGGCGGCGCGGGCGATCTCGCCGGCCTCCCTGCGGGTGAACGGCGGCTGCGCCTCGCCCTGGAAGCGGCGGACGTAGAGGTCGTCGACCACCTCGTCGACGAGGTCGCGCACGTCCTCCACGAACGTGACGTCGGGCTCGAGGTCGCCGGCGATGCCCAGGCCCTCGAGCACGGCCTGGCAGAAGCCGTGGGTGGTGACGATCGTGGCGGCGTCGAAGTCGGCCAGCGCGGCCTGCAGGCGCGCGCGGCGTTCCTCGACCTCCGCGTCGCTGCCGTTGGCCAGCAGCGCGAGCACGTCGTCGCCGAGCGGGACGCCGCCGCCGGCGAGCACGTCGGCGAGGCCCTGCTCGGCGGTGACGAGCCGCTCGCGGACGCGGTCGCGCAGCTCGGAGGTGGCGTTGCGGGTGAACGTGACGACGAGCAGGCGCTCGAGCGGGATACCGCCGGCGACGTAGCGGGCCGCGAGGCCGGCGATCGTGTACGTCTTGCCGGTCCCGGCGCTCGCCTCGAGCACGGTGACGCCCCGCGGCAGCGGGCCGCAGACGTCGAAGGCGGGCGTCCCGGTCGCGACGCTCACCGGTCCTCCAGCCGCTCGCGGTCGCGCAGCGGGTCCCACAGCCGCCGGGCCAGGCGCCCGAACCGGCTGGGCTCCTCCACGTCCCAGCCCGGCCCGGACTCGCCGTCGGCCGGCGGGATCTCGAGCAGCGCGTCCAGCGTGGCCTTCCCGCCGTGGACGAGCTGGTGCTCGGGCTCGGCGTCCTCGCGCCCGTAGTCGAAGCCCGACGTCCACTCGCCGTCGGCGGCGCGGCGCGGGTCGCCGCCGGCGCGCGCCGCCTCGGCGTAGGCGGCCGACGCCTTGCAGGCGATCGGCAGCGGCTCGCGCAGCCCGCGCCGGTAGAGGTCCAGGAGCCGCTCCAGCTCCCGCTCCGCGTCGCGGCGGCGCAGCGCCGGGTCGTCGGCCAGCGGCGGGATCGTCGCGATCGTGACGCCGTCGCCGCGGCGCGCGCGCCCGACCGTGACCGCCGTCCACGGGACGTCGGGGTCCGACGCGGTCAGCGCGAGCAGCCGCACCCAGGCGGCGAGGCGGTGCTTGGGCCCGACCCGCGAGAAGATCGCGGTGCGCAGCGTCGCGCCGCACACGCCGGGGACGGTCCCGCTGATCGTCGTGCCGCCGACGACCGCGCGCACGTCGGCCGACCGCGGGTCGCCGCCGTCGAGGATCGCGTCGGCGACCTCGAAGATGCCCTGCACCTGGTTGACGAGCTCCTGGACCGGCCCCTGCGCGAGGCGGCCCGGCGGCAGCAGGCCGCGGGCGAGCTCGGCGCGGTAGGCGGCGCGCGCGTCGCTGCCGGCCAGGCGCGCGTCGAGCATCCGCTGCCCGACGTCCCAGCGCTCGAGCGCGTCGAGCTCGACGGGCAGCGCGTCCTCGATCTCGGTGGAGAAGTCGCCGAGCGAGATGCCAAGGCGCCGGCGCAGGAACGCGCGGACGGGGTGCTGGACGAAGCGGACGAGGTCCTCGAGGTCGACGAGCTCCTCCTCCAGCGGCGGCAGCGGCGCGGTCAGGAACGGCGCGGGCGCATGGCGCGGTCCGGCGAGCGCGACGGCGCCGGCGAGCGCGACGCGGTCGAAGCTCCAGGGGCGCTCCCCGTCGAAGTTGGCGGGGTCGAACGGCTGCAGCGGGTGGCGGATCTGCACGTGCTCGCGCGCGGGCCGGCCGTCCTCGGTGCGCACAGTGCGGTCGACGACGTCGAGCAGCTCGCCGACGGGCACGGCGGGCGGGCGCGTCGCGTTCGTGCGCTCGTCGTTGCCCGTGTAGGTGATGAGCAGCCGCTCCTCGGCCGCCATCAGCGCGTCGAGCAGGAGCTGGCGGTCCTCGCTGCGCGGGTCGCGCTCGCCGACGTGCGGGTCGTCGAGCGTGAGGTCGTCGCCGTCGCGGGGGGCGTGGCGCGGGAAGACGCCGTCGTCGAGGCCGAGCAGGCACACGACGCGATGCGGCACCGAGCGCATCGGCATCAGCGTGCAGACGGTCAGGTGGCCGGTGCGGAAGTTCGCGCGCGTCGGGCGGCCGGCGAGGCGGTCGGCGAGCAGCGCCCGGATCTCGCCGAGCTGCAGCGGCGCGTCGGCGTCGCCGGCCTCGTCGACGAGCTCGTCGAGCATCCGCTGGAGCTGGCCGCGCTGCCAGGCGTCGCGCTCGCCGGTGGCGGTGAGCGCGTCGGCGGCGTGGGCGATCGCGGCGGCCCAGTCGGCGACGGGCTGCGGGCGCGAGAGGGCGTCGATGGCGCGGCGCAGGCGCGCGACGAGCTCGGCGAACCGCCCGGCGAGGTCGATCGAGCCGCTGTCGACGTCGTCGAGCGCGAGGACGCCCGCGTAGAGGTGCCGCGGGTCCTCGGGCATCGCGACGCCGAGCAGCAGCCGGTCGACGCCGCGGTGGAACGTGCCGTGGTCGAGCCCGTCGAGCCGGTAGGGCGCGCGGTGGTCGCCGTCCAGGCCCCAGCGGATGCCGGTGTCGGCGACCCACGACTCCAGGCGCAGGACGTCGTCGTCGTCGAAGCGGAAGCGGCGGCGGACCGGGTCGCGGTCGGCGAGGTCGAGGACCTGGGAGGCGGTCACGCGCGCCGAGGCGAGGTCGAGGATCTGGGCGACGACGCCGATCACCGGGTTCGTCTGGCGGACCGAGCGGTCGGCGAGCCGCACGCGCAGGTCGGGGCCGGGGTCGCCCTCGTCGTCGCCGGTGGCCGCGCCGGGACCGAACGTCGCGTGGATGAGCGGCGCGAACGCCTCGATGTCGGGGCACATGACGACGATGTCGCGGGGCTCGAGCGTGGGGTCGTCCTCGAGGAGGTGCAGCACGGCGTCGCGCAGGACCTCGACCTGGCGGGCGCGGCCGTGGCAGGCGTGCACCTGGATGGACGTGTCGGAGGGGTCGAGGACCGGGCGGCGGCGGGCGGGCGGCGCCGGCCGGTTGCGGCGGACGTCCTCCTGGAGGCGGGCGAGCAGCGTGCCCGCGGGGCGGTCGCCGCCGTGGCGGTGGTCGCGGGTGCCGTCGGGGCCGCGGGCGAGGACGAGCTGCAGCTCGCGGGCGTCGCGGCCCCAGGAGGCGAGCAGGCGGTTCTCCGTGAGGGCCGTGGTGGGGTCGTCGGCGCGCCGGCGCGGCGGCGGCCCGTCGAGGCGCTCCGCGACGGTGTCCCACAGCGCGGGCGACGGGTGCAGCAGGAAGAGGTGGACGTCGCGGCCGGCGGCGAGCGCGTGCAGGACGTCGACGTGCGCGGCGGGCAGGCGGGTGAGGCCGAAGACGGCGAGGCGCGGCGGGAGGTCGAGGAGCGCCGGGTCGGCGGTCAGCGCGGCGCAGGCGTCCCGGGTGCGCTCGGCGGGGCCGGGCTCGCCGATCCGGGCGCGCAGGCGCCGGAGGAGCTCGGCCTGCCAGTGGTCGTCGGCGCGGCTGCCGAGCCAGCCGCGGACCATCTCGGGCCGGTAGAGCGCGTAGCGGTCGAACAGCTCGGCGAGGTGGCGCACGGCGCCCAGGCGACGGGCGGCGCGGGTCTGCGCGGCCGGGTCCCTGGGGTCCTCGTCGCGGCCGATGTGGCGGGCGAGCTCGGCCAGCCACGGCTCGCCGATCGCCTCGTCGACGACGCCGAGCAGCGGCCACACGGAGCGCTCGGGACGCCACGGGTCGGCGTCGGGCTCGACGCCCGCGGCGGTGGCGACCGCGTCGCGGATCAGCGCGTGGGGAGACGGGAAGTCGACGTTCGCGCAGACGCCGTCGCCGCGCCCGGGCGTGGCCCCGAGGTGGGCCGACAGCCGCTGGGTCAGCCACCGCTCGATGCCGCGCGTGGGCACCGCGACGAGCTCGGGCGCGAACGGGTCGGGCGGCGGCTGGGCGAGCAGCTCCGCCAGGGCGGCGACGAGCGCGTCGGCGCGGTCGGATCGGTGGACGTGGAGCACTGCGGGAAGACGCAGTATCGCCGTCCGGACCGACGGCGAGTCGGCATCCGTTCGATCTCGAGCGCGCCATGGCGGCGCTCGCCGTCCGTCGCCAGACGAGACGGGGCTCGCCTCCGCCGGTGATCCGTCCAGACCCCCTCGGCTCGTCGGCGCGGGGGACCGAGGTCGCGGCGGAGATGGAACCGACGTCGAATACCCAACGATCGCTGCGCGTCGTGCTCACCGGGCTGGCGGTCGCGCTGGCCATGTGCCCGGCGGCCGCGGCCGCGCCGGCGCGAAGCGGCGCTCTCGCCTGCGTCGACGCGCCGACGATCGCCGCGCTCAAGCGAGAGCCCGAACGCGCGTTCCCGAGCCTCTACGAGTCCTGCTCGGCGCCGCTGCGCGAGATGCTCGGCCCCGAGTTCGCCGACCTGAGCGACAGCGCGCTGCGGTTCGTGCTGGGCGCGGTCGCCGCCCACAGCATGAGCATCTACGGCGCGAGCACCGTCTACGACCTGCGCTCGCTCTCGACGCTGCCCATGCTCGACTGCGCCGGGTACGCCGCGCTCGCCTGGCACCTCGCGCGGGTGGCCGGCGCCGACGTCCGCCACGCCGTGGTCGTCGGATGGGACGGCTCGCCGGTCGGCAACCATGCGCAGCTGCTGTACGGCGAGCCGGGCAACGACCTCGTGCTCGACCCGACCGTGGGGGTCGTCGCCCGCGCGTCGCTTGCCGGAGTGCTCGCGGGGCATCACGTCGCCGCGGAGCGGATGTTCCTGTTCGAGCGCGCGCCGACGCCGATCCCGCTCGACGAGCTGCGCGACATGGTCACCAGCTCGCTCTTCCTGGGCCAGTTCGGGCCGGGGTCGCTCACGTACGAGCAGCCCTATCCGCCCGGGCAGGGCGGCACGTACCGGCTGGCGGCCGACCGTCTCGAGGCCGCCGACGAGCTCGCCCGGCGGCCGCCGGAGGTGATCGAGGCGCCGGCGCCGCCACCGCCGCCGGAGGAGCCGCCCGAGACCGAGGCGGTCGCGGCGCGGGCGCGCTCCGGACCGAGCTCGAGCCTCCGCAGGCTCAAGCGTCACCGCAGGCCGCGGCGGACCGACCGCCGACACACGGGCACCCGCGCGGGATCGGGCGGCAGGGAGCGCGTCGCTGAGGCCGACGGGCCGCCCGGGACGTCGCCCGGGCGGCCCGCTCCAGTCGGCAGGTGGGCGGCCGCCGCTCAGTCGCAGGCCTTCACGCGCACGTGCGCGCGCGAGACGCCGGCGTCGTTGCGCGAGGTGGCGACGACCTCCGGCTTCCTCTCGACCTGGCTCGGCTTGACGGTGACCTTCACGTCGGCGTCGGTCGTCTCGGCGACCCGGCGGCCGCCGACGAACACGCGGGTGAGCGCGGTGTCGCCGTCGACGTGGACGCGCAGGGTCGTGCGCTTGGCGATGCAGCCGCGCGGGGCGCCGCCGATCCGCGTCTTGGGCTTGCGCATCACCTGGTAGGTGTTGAGCAGCTCGTCGTTGACGACCGACGTCATGCCCTCGGCCGTCATCGTCATCGTGTGGCGCAGCCGCCGGGTCTCGAAGCGCCAGCCCTCGGGCAGGTTCAGGCGGCTGCCGAGGCTCGCGAGCTGGTCGATCGTCAGGCTCGGGTCGACGATCTGCGCGTAGGACTGCATCACGTAGACGGCGCCCGAGGGATCGATGAGCTTGTAGATGAGCTTCCCGCGGTCGTAGGTCCACTGCGTCTCGCGCTGGACGCGGTTGGGCCGGTAGTACTGGTCGCCGACGGTCGGCTCGCCGAGCTGCGTCGTGAGCCGCGCGACGAGCTTGGCCTGGATCCCGCCGAACGTGAAGATCTCGCCCGACGCGCTGGACCCCTCGGCCGCGCTGTGGTCCATGACGAAGTGCCGCGGGCCGTTGAGCTTCGACGCCTGCGACCCGTACTCGGCGTTGACCTGCGCCTCGGTCAGCGCGTTCCACAGGTCCGCGGGGCAGTCGTTGAGCCCGATCGTGTTGTAGACCGAGCTCGTGACCGTCGTGCCCTCGACGACCACGGGGATGATCTCGCAGTAGCGCGCGTCCCGCATCTCGGGACCCTCCGCATGGGCCTGCGCGCCGGCGGCGCCGGCCGTCGCCAGCAGCGCGGCGATCGCGGCGGCAGCCGCCGTCACCCCCGCCCGCACCGTCGCCATCGCCTCCACCTCCGTGCTGGTTGCTGACGCTGTGTCAGGAGGACGGTAGCGGATTGACGACGTCGCGTCATTCAGGGCCGGTCAGCGCTCGTACGTGCCGATGAGGCGGGCCTGCTCGAGCACGTAGTCCTCGATGCGCTCGAGCAGCTCCCGCCGCGTCAGCCCCGGAGGCAGATCGAGGTCCTCGTCGAGCGCGTAGAGCCAGAAGTAGTAGTTGTGCGGCCTGTGCCCGGGCGGCGGCGCCGGGCCGTTGTAGCCGGCGTTGCCCCTGAGTTCCTCCGGCGTCGCGCCGCCGCCGCCCTCGGGCAGGCCGGTCGCGTCGCCGGAGATCCCGTAGGCGACCCAGTGCGTGAACCGTCGACGAGCGGCGCGTCGGGGTCGTGCACGACGACCGCGTGCCCTTGGGGACCCCGCTCCACTCCAGCGGCGGCGCGACGTCTTCGCCGTCGGCTGAGTACCGCGCCGGGATCGGCGCGTGGTCGCCGAAGGCCGCCGGGCGCAGCCTCAGGTCCTGGACGTTGAATGGCTGTGCCATGAGGACTGTCTACCCGCCCCGCTTCCCAGGACCAGTCCGCCCGGCGGAACAGGCCGACATGCGGACTCAACCGGCGACCCCGTCATGCCGCCTGCTCGGCGCGTTTCTCGCGGTCGCGCCGACACCGCGCTACGACGCCGCGACCATCGACGAGCTCCTGACCTCGCCGATCGTGGAAGCGGCAGGCGAGGCCTTCGAGGCCGAGCGGAGCGCGTGGCCCATCCTGCTACCACGTCTGCGGGCGCAAGCCGGCCTCTCACTCCGGGACCTGGCGGAGCGGGTCCTCGCGGCGGCCGGCGTCAAGGGTGGCGACATCGCGAAGGCGGAGGGACGACTCGGCGACATGGAGTTCGGGCAGCGCGATGCCACCGCGGTGTCGACGCGCGTCATCGACATTCTCGGGCGCGTTCTCGGCGTCCGGGGCCGCGATCTGGTTCAGGCGGGCACGCCCGTTCCCGCCCCCGCGGGGGGAGCGCTGTTCCGCAGCGAGAGCACGGAGACCGCGGGCGGTACCGACCTCGACCTGCTCGCCGACGCCCTCTCGACCCCGGCGCCGGTCCGCGACTGGGACGCGGTCGACGAGCTCTTCTTCGGCGCGGGCTGAGCTCCACGTACGCGCATTACATGCGCGAGGGTGCCCAGAGGCAGAAGGCAAGGCCCGCGCGGCCCAGACAGGTTATGCGTGTCGGCCGCGGCGATACGTTGAGGAATTGCTGTGCGAATACCGGCTGGCCAGCATGCGGTTGGTAGCACGCTCCGCCGGTTCGCCGCCAGCGGCGGGCAGGCACGGTCCCGGCCACCCGCGACGGTTAGCTGACGGCTCCAGGCTGCGGAACGCTTGCGAAACCAGCGGTGTCAAGGCCGGTCGAAATGTGGGCCGGTAGCGCCGGCCGAAAAGTGGGCCACCTAGGAGGGTTCGCGGCGGGCGGCGCGGAGGCGAGCCCGTAGGGCGAGCCGGAGCGGCGCTCGCCGCGCGCGTCAGTCAGCGGGGGTCTGCGGGCGGGCGAGGTCTCGGTCCTTGAGGCGGTAGGAGTCGCCCTTGAGGGCGAGGATCTCGGCGTGGTGAACGAGGCGGTCGATCATGGCTGCGGCGGTGACTTCGTCGCCGAAGATCTCGCCCCAGGCGCTGAACGGCTTGTTGCTGGTGACGATCAGGCTGGCGCGCTCGTAGCGGCGCGCGATGAGCATGAACATCAGGTTGGCGGCCTGGGGGTCGAACGGGATGTAGCCGACCTCGTCGACGATCAGCAGCGGGATGCGCTGCAGCCGGGCGAGCTCGGCGTCGAGGCGCCCTTGGCGTTGGGCGTCGGCGAGCAGCGCGACCCATTCGGTGGCGGTCTTGAACGCGACGCGGTGGCCGGCCAGGCAGGCGCGGATCCCCAGCGCGATCGCGAGGTGGGTCTTGCCGGTGCCGGGCGGGCCGAGCAGGACGACGTTCTCCTTGCCGGCCAGGAAGTCGAGCTGGCCCAGGTGCAGCACCGTCTCGCGCCGCAGCGAGGCCTGAAAGGCGAAGTCGAACTCCTCCAGCGTCTTGCGCGCCGGGAAGCGGGCGGCCTTGATGCGGGCCTGGCCGCCGTGACTGTCGCGGCTGTCGGTCTCGGTCTTCAGCAGCGCGGCGGCGAACTGCTCGTAGGACCAGTCCTCCGCGCGGGCGCGATCGGCGAGCTTCGGCAGCGCCCGGGCGGCGGCGGGCGCCTTGAGCTGACGGAACAGATGCGCCAACTCCGTCGTTGCGCGGGTCATGCGATCAACTGGTCGTAGCGGTCCAGCGGCCGGACCTCGACCGCCGGTTCGGCCGGCGCCCGGCCGCCCGCCCGCAGCGCGCGGGCGTGCTCGAGCGCGGTGACGGTCCGGTGGCGCGCGAACGCGCGGGCGTGGCGGCAGGCCAGCTCGCCGGTGTCCAACGCGACCGCCGTCACCTGCCGTTGGTTAACGCGGACCTCGACGCGCCGGCCGACGAGCTTGGGGTCCAGGCTGTAGTCGTTGGTGTCGAAGCGCAGGTGGGGGTCGGGCGGGACCCGCGTCGTCCAGCGCCTGGCGGTGTCGGGCATCCGCTCGGGCAGCGCCGCCATCACCTCGAGCTCGTCGGCCAGGCGATCGACCGGCCGCGCGCGCAGCGTCTTGTGGGTCCGCGCGTTGATGCGCTCGAACCAGGCGTCGAGCTGGTCCTGGAAGTCGAGCTCATTGGCGAACCGCCGGCCAGGCTCGAAGTTCGTCTCGGCGTAGCCCTGCAGCCGCTCAACGGCGCCCTTGGCCTGCGGGTCGGCCGGCTCGCAGAAGCGCCAGTCGACCCGCAGCTGGCCGCAGAACGCCGCAAACGCCTCCGACGGCCTGCCGCCGTGGCCGTGGATGCCCGCCTGGCGATCCCAGACCAACGTGCGTGGCAGCCCGCCGAGGCGCTCAAGGCAGCCGGCGATCCCCGCGAGCAGGTCCTCGGTCTCGCGGGAGAAGATCAGAACGCCGGCGCCCGCGCGGCTGTAGCCCAAACACGCGATGACGACCCAACCACGCCGCGTCTGGCCGTGCCCGACCGGAACCTCATCCCGGGGCTGCCAGACATCGAACTGGCAGATCTCCCCGGGCCGGTAGACCGTGCGCTGAAACGTCCGTGGCGGCGGCGCAAACAGCGGCCGCACCTCGCGCAAGTAGTCGTCGACGACCGTCTTCGACGCGGCGCAGCCCAGCGGCTCGAGCAGCTCGCGAACCCGGACCCCGGGCAGCTTCGGATCGCCGCCCAGCAGGCGGTGGATCTCGTCCTTGAACGGGTCGAGCTTCGACCCCGCCGCTGCGCGGCGATAGACCGGCGGCTCGCTGCTGCTGATGGCCTTGCGGATCGTGTCGCGATGCAGCCCCGTCCGCCGATGGATCTCGCGCTGCGACAGGCCCTTGACGAAGTGCAGCCGACGCACCTCGGCCCACTGCTCCACCCCGACCACCTCGGTCCTCCCGAGCTCGCTCTGCGCAGACGAGCCCAGGCTCCGCGGCCACCCGGACGAACCCCCCCAGTGGCCCACATTTCACCCGGCGCAGGTGGCCCAGTTTTCACCCGGCGCCGACAAGCGGCCCGTACTGGACGCTCAAACTGCATAGACCTGGTCCGCTCCCCGGTGACGTGTTGACAGGTTGATGGCTTGGTCCTGGTCCGCTCCCCGGTGACGTGTTGACAGGTTGATGGCTTGGTCCTCGCCGGACGGGTGAGGAGCCCCGAAGGGGCGATGATCCCGTCCGGCGCGCGGCCGAGCATGGGCCGCTCGTCGACAAGGAGCACCGTCGTTGAGCGAGAGCAGGAAGTACCGGAAGTTCACCGCCCAGCAGAAGCTGGAGATCGTGTTGGCCGGGTTGCGCGGCGACCGGTCGGTCAAGGACGTCTGCCGCGAGCACGAGATCGCCGAGACGCTGTACTACACGTGGCGTGAGAAGCTGCTGGACGGCGGCCTGGAGTCGCTGGCCGGCAAGCAGGGGCGCACCGGCGAGGCCGAGCTCAAGAAGAAGGTCGCGCAGCTCGAGCGGGCGTTGGGCCGCAAGACCTACGAGCTGGAGCTGGCGGGAAACGCCTTGCGGGCGTGGGAGTGAGCCAGCGCGTCACCCACGCCCGTCAGCTCGTCGCCGAGGGCCACAGCCCGTCGGTGGTGGCGCGCGTCATGCAGATCAGCCGCCAGGCGATCTACCGCACCCCCAAGCCGCGGCGCTCGCCGCAGCGGCGCCCGGCCAGCTGTGAGGTCGAGCGGGCGATCGTCGAGGAGGCTGAGAAGCATCCGACCGATGGCTACCGGCTCGTCAGGGAGTGGGTCTGCCGTCGCCTCGGCCGCCAGGTCAACCGCAAGCGCGTGCTGCGGGTCATGCGCGAGCAGCGCCTGATCCAGCGGCGCCGCAGCGAGCCGCGCCGACGGCGGCCGGGGTTCTTCCGGGTGCAGCGGCCCGCGCAGCTGTGGCACATGGACATGACGTCGATCTGGGTGGCCGAGCACGGCTGGGTCTATCTGAACGCGATCATCGACTACTGCACGCGCGAGATCGTGGGCTGGGACCTCTCGCTGCGCTGCCGGGCCAAGGAGGCGATCGCCGTCATCGAGCAGGCCGTCGCCGGGCAGGCCATCACGCCCGGCACGCTGACGCTGGGGACCGACAACGGCTCGGCGTACACCGCGAGAGCCACCCGGCAGGTGCTGTCGGGGCTTGGTGTCGCCCATCGCCGCGGCGGCTACCGCGATCCCGAGAGCCAGGCGTTCATCGAGAGCTGGTTCTCCAAGCTCAAGGAGCGCTGCGTC
>Ga0180221_1000056_pt1 | contig 219430 bp, 187 predicted proteins | sample eDN5th37CKraftMG_FD_151339 | JGI IMG/M metagenome (GOLD analysis project Ga0180221, IMG submission 151339) | Enriched Miracle-Growth compost microbial communities from Emeryville, California, USA - eDNA 5th pass 37_C Kraft MG (version 2) (version 2) ... | reverse complement strand
CCAGCCAGCGCGACAGGCCGATCGCGGCGTCGCCGGCGGGCACGGTGGAGGCCTGGTGCAGCGCCACCAGCCCCACGCCGCGGCGCATCAACGCCTCGAACGCGCGCCGCCGGGCGGGGTCCAGCAGCGGGTGCCGCGCGTCGCCGTCCAGATACAGCACCACCGTATCCGCGCCGTCGAAGGCGTGCGGATCGGACGGCCAGCCGTCCGGATGGCTTTCCACCCGCAGGCCGCGCGCCTGCGGCAGCGCGGCGAGGAAGCCGGCGAGCAGGCGCACGCCGTCGCCGTAGTCGTGGCGCGCCGGACCCTCGTGGCCGACGCCGCCGACCAGCACGATCTTCTTGGTCAGCGCGTGACCGACCCCGGCGACGGCCCAGGCCAGCGCCGCCAGCAGCAGGCAGGTCGGCCGCGCAAGCCTCATCCGGCATCCACGACGCAGCGGAAGCCGATGCAGCCGGAGCGGTCCTTGCACGGCGCCATCAGCAGGTACTTGCCGTGCTGGTCGAGCCGGTAGGCCTGCGGGAAGTACCAGTGCGAGGTGCGCGGGCGGTAGCGGCTGCCGCCGCGCAGGATCGCCGCGCGGGTGTGCGCGTCCTCGTACTCGTCGGTCCACTGCCACACGTTGCCGACCAGGTCGAGCACGCCGAACGGGCTGGCGCCGTCGGGATGCGCGTCCACGTCGTCCGGCGCGCGCAGCGTGCGGCCGCGGTGCGCGGCGGGCACGCGGGCGTCGTCCCAGGCGTCGCCCCACGGATAGAGACGGCCGTCGCCGCCCTGCGCGGCGTACTGCCATTCCCATTCGTGCGGCAGGCGCTTGCCGGCCCAGGCGGCGTAGGCGCGCGCGTCCTCCAGCGCCACCCAGGTCACCGGCTTGCGCTCCCAGCCGGGCGGCGGCACGCCGTCGATCCAGTGGCGCAGGAAGTTGTGCGCGTCGCGCGGGCGCCAGCCGCTGTCGCGCAGGAAGGCGTGGAACGCCTCGTTGGTCACCGGCGTGCGGTCGATGTGGAAGGCGTCGATGCGCATGCGCCGGCGATGGTGGCGGCGCGGGACGTCTTCCCACGGGTACTGCACGTCGTTGCCGGCCCAGGTCTGCCCCTCGATTTCCACACCGCCCACCGCGAAGTCGAACTCGCCGGCGGGGATCGCCAGCATGCCCGGCGGCGGCGCGGCCGCGGGCGCGGTGCGCGCGATCGGCCGCAGCCGCTGCGGCAGCGCGCGCCACTGGTTCGCGTAGGCGTGCAGCGGCGTGGCCGCCCGCGCGCGCATGCGTTCGAGGAAAGCGTCCAGGCCGTCCGGCGCGGCGCCCGGCGCCAGCGCCAGCACCGCGCCGAAGCCGCGGCCCTCCAGCGGGAAGTCGAGCACCGCGCGGCCGCCGTCCAGCCGCGGCGCCAGCGCCGTGCCGTGCCAGACGTCGTAGTAGCGCGCGCCTTCGCGGTGCGGCACGGCGAGCTGCTCGCCCTCCACCGCGTACTCGTTGCGGTTGACCACCGTCCACAGCGTGTACGCCGGCAGCGGGAAGCGGCTGGCGAACACGCCGGCCTGCAGGGTGCGCTCGTATGGGCGCCAGTCCATGCTCACCAGCGCCGGCGCGAACTGCCGCTCGATCGCGGCGATCCGGCGCAGCGCCTCGGCGTCGCGCGGCACGAGCTGGTTCCACAGGCCCCAGACGTTCTCCCAGGCGTTGTAGCCGATGCCGTTGAAGAAGACGTACTGCAGGTCGTGGGTGCGGTCGCGGCCCCAGCGGTTCTCGTAGTTGATCATGTGGCGCGGTTCCAGCCACTTGAACTTGGCCACCGGCGGGACGACCTCGTTGGGCGCCTTCTTGCCCCAGCTCTGCACGTTCCAGATCAGCTGCTCCTCGGCGCTGATGGTGGACTCCGGCTGCAATACCACCGGATGGCCGAGCGCGTCGCAGGCGTCGAAGAAGGCGCGCGGCACGCCGTTGTAGGTGTCGCCGTTGATGCCGTCGGCGCCCACCGCGGCGACCAGCTCGGCGATCGCCTGCCAGTCGCGCTTGCCGGCCGACCGCGTGCCGTTGTCCCACGGCATGGTGGGCAGGAACACGCGCACGCCGCGGCGGTGGAAGTCCTCGACCGCGCCGCGCAGGCCGTCGAGGCCGCCGGGCAGGTCGCGCGCCAGGTCGAACTGGTTGCGGTCGTCGATGCCGATGTTGGGGTAGACGTACCAGATCAGCACGCTGTCGATGCCGCCGTAGCGCGCCTCCAGGTCGTCCAGGTAGCGGTCCACCGTGTAGCGGCCGGCGACCGGGTCGTAGAAGTAGCGCTCCTCCGCCATCATCTGCGCGTGCACGAAGTTGCGCTGCGCCCACGCGAGCTCGGGGCGGCGGTAGTTGGCGTCGTCGTAGCCGATGCGGATCAGGTGCTCGCGCCGCCAGTCGGTCAGCTCGGCGATCCAGTCGTCGACGCTGCCGTCCACGTCGATCTTCCAGTGGCCGATCTCGGCGAACGGCCAGCCCGGCGCCTTGCCGGGCGTGGGCAGGTAGCGGCCGGTGGTGACGTGGGAGAACTTGTACTCGGTCTTCACCGCGGGCGGCGGCGCCTCGTCGGCAGGGTCCTCGCGCGGCGGTTCGGGGGCGATGGTCATGGCGTGCTTCGGGTCAGGGGAAGTCGAGGCCGCAGTAGGCGGCGAGCGCGGCGTGCGCGGCGGCGGCGGGCGCGGGCGCGGCGGCGAGCAGCCGCTCGACCTCCGCCTGCGCCGGCACGCCGGCCTGCGCGCCCAGCCGCGTGCAGGCTAGCGCAGATGCGGCGGCGGCGCGGCGCAGCCCCTGCGCGAACGGCAGGCCGCGGGCGAGCGCGGCCACCAGCGTGCCGCAGAAGGTGTCGCCCGCGCCGGTGGTGTCCACCGCGCGCACCGCGAAGGCCGGTTGCAGCAGCCACTCGCCGTCCACGCGCGCGCAGCAGCCGCGCGCGCCCAGCGTCACCACCAGCGCCGGCGCGTCCAGCATGGCCATGCCGGCGGCCACGCCCTCCACCCCGCTCAGCACGGCCAGCTCGCCCTGGTTGACCAGCAGCAGGTCGCAGTCGGCCAGCAGGCGCGGCGGCAACGCCCGCGCGGGCGCGGCGTTGAGCGCCACCGCGACGCCGGCGGCGCGCGCCGCGCGCGCCCAGGCGGCCACGCTGTCCAGCGGCACCTCCAGCTGCATCAGCAGGTGGCTCGCGCCGTCCAGCGGCGGCAGGTGCTCCGGCCGCAACAGCGCGTTGGCGCCGGGCGCCACGGTGATCGCGTTCTCGGCGTCGTCGGCGAGGCAGACGAAGGCCGCGCCGGTGGGTTGTTCGCGCACCCGTACCGCTTCCAGCGCCACGCCGGCCGCGCGCAGCGAGGCCTCGACCGGCGCGGCGTGGGCGTCCTCGCCCAGTGCCAGCAGCATGCGCGTGGCCGCGCCGCCCGCGCGCGCGCAGGCCACCGCCTGGTTGGCGCCCTTGCCGCCGGGAAAGGTGGCGAAGCCGTGGCCGAGCACGGTCTCGCCCGGCGCCGGCACGTGCGGCGCGCGCACCACGAAATCGAGGTTGGCCGAGCCGGCCACCAGCACGCCGCCCGCGCTCATGGCAGCGCCTGGTAGACCAGATCGTAGAAGCGGTGCGCCAGCCGCGGCAGGTCCTTGCCGCCGTCCTCGCGCGGCAGGTGCTGCAGCAGCAGGATGGCGAGCAGCCGCTCCTTCGGGTCGATGCTGTAGTAGGTGGACGCCGCGCCGGACCAGCCGAACTGGCCGGGCGAGCCGAGCTGGCCGCGCAGCGCGGGATCGAGCACCACGTAGCCGCCCAGGCCGAAGCCCTCGCCGGCGCTGAACTGGTCCACCGGCGGGTCGAGCATGCCCAGGTGGTTGCTCAGCATCGACTCCACCGTCTTGCGCCCCAGCAGGCGCCGGCCGTCGAGCGCGCCGCCGTCCAGCAGCATCTGCGCGAAGCGCGCGTAGTCGGGCGCGGTGGAATACAAGCCGCCCGCGCCGCTGGCGTAGGCGTTGAGCGGCGCGCCGGGATGCCGCGCGCTGGCGGTGTCGGCCAGGCGCAGCCGGCCGTCGGCGCCCATGGTGGTGAGATCGGCGACGCGGCCGCGCTGCGCGGCGGGCACGGCGAAGCCGGTGTCGCGCATGCGCAGCGGCGCGAAGATGCGCCGCTGGAGGAAATCGGCGAAGGATTGCCCCGAGGCCACCTCCACCACCCGCGCCAGCAGCTCCAGCGAGGCGCCGTCGTAGCCGAAGCGGGTGCCCGGGTCGGCGGCCAGCGGCACCCGGCTCATGCGCTCGGCGAAGCCGCGCAGGTCGGCCGCGCCGTGCGGGTCGATGCGCTCCATCACCTGCACCGCCGTTTCGTCGCCGGGCAGCCCGGCCGGGTAGCCGGCGGTGTGGGTGAGCAGCGCGTGCAGCGTGAGCGGCCGGCGCGCGGGGCGCAGCCGCGGCGCGTCCGCGCTGCCGCCGGCGAGCACCTGCGGCGCGTCGAAGCCGGGCAGGTAGCGCGACAGCGGATCGTCCAGCGCGAGCTTGCCCTCCTCCACCAGCATCATCACCGCGACCGTGGTCACCGTCTTGGTCATCGAGTAGATGCGGAAGATGTCGTCGCGGCGCATCGGCGTGCGGCGGGCGAGGTCGCGGTAGCCGTAGGCTTGCCAGTCGACGACGCGGCCGTCGCGCATCAGCAGCGACACGGCGCCGAGGTAGCCGTCCGCGGCGGTGGCGCGGCGCAGCCAGTCGTGCAGCCGCGCCAGCCGCGCGGGCGCGAAGCCCGGCATCGCCGCGGCGGGAGCCGGCGGCGCGCTGGACGCCGGCGCGCCCGGCGTGGCGGCGAGCAGCGCGGCCGCCAGCGCGGCCGCCCACGTCCTGCGCCTGCTTGTGCGTCGTGCGTCCAACGTCGATGCGTCCCAAAAAAAAGTGGCGGCGCGACCCTCGCGGGCCGCGCCGGTGCCCTGCGGGGCTCAGAACGTGATGGTGTAGGTCAGCGAGGTCACCCGGCCGCGGCCGGCCCAGTAGTTCTGGTAGCCGGCCAGCTGCGACCAGCTCAGGATGTACTGCTTGTCGAACAGGTTCTCCACGCCCAGCGACAGCTTGCCGTCGCGGCCCAGGTCGTAGTTCACGCCCAGGTCGAACAGCGTGTAGCCGTGGGTCTTTTCCTCGTAGCTGAAGGTGGCGCCGTCGTAGGCGCGCGTGTCGTGGCCGGAGACGTGGCGGCCGGCCAGGGTGGTCGCGCCCAGGGTGGCGTCGGCGTTGGGCAGGAAGTTCCAGGTCACCGCCCAGGCGAACTTGTCCGGGTTGATGTCCAGCACGCCCAGCGGCTTGTTGAGCCCGCCCGCGCCGTAGCGGCCGGCCGGGTCGGCGGACCAGAACGCGGTCTTGCCGGTGATGTGCGAGTACAGCGCGGTGGCCTTCCACGCCTCGCTGATGCGCCACTCGCCGGTCAGCTCGGTGCCCTCGATGCGCACCGGCGCGCGCGACAGGATGAAGTCGCTGGTGTGCGGGTCCACCGCCAGCGAGGCGCCGAACGGCGACTTGGAGATGTAGTGGGTGGCGCCGAAGGCGGCGTTGTCGCCGTGCCAGTTGAAGCCGAACTCGTCGTTCTTGAAGATGATCGGCTCCAGGTCGCGGATGCGCGACACCGACTGCCCCGGCACGTTGATGTTGCGCAGCGGGATGCCGATGTTGGGCAGGGTGAAGCCCTCGCTGTAGGAGCCGTACACCGACCACGCGCTGCCGATGCGCCAGATCACGCCGGCGTTCTTCAGGTTCTCCTTGTACTTGAGCGAGCCGCCCTGCACGAACACGCGGTTGTTGTAGTAGGTGGTGGTGTAGCTGTTGACGGTGAGCTTGTCGTCCTCGCGGCGGTAGCCGGCGCTCAGCGTGAGCGGGCCGACGTCCCAGGACAGCTGGGCATACGGCGCGGTGCTCTTGTACTTCATCGGCGGCACCCACAGGCGGTCGGTCAGCGCCAGCCGCTGCTGCGCCTCGTCGCGGACGAAGTCCACGCCGGTGTGCAGCTCCAGCCCCTCGACGAACAGGTCCGGCCGCGTCCACGAGGTGCGCAGGCCCTTCTTGTGCGCGTCGATCTCGGACTGGTCGTACAGCGTGCCGAGCGGGGCGATCAGCGGGTCCTGCTTGTCCTCGGTGTTCTCCGGCAGGTAGCGCATCGCCTGGTCGGCCTTGTAGGCGTTGAGGTCCAGCGAGCCGCCGAGGAAGCGGTCGTGGGTGTACTGCACGTTGTACTGCTTGAAGTCGTTGAAGGCGTCCTTGGAGCCGAAGATGTGGCCTTTCTCCGAGGTGTTGGTGCGCGGCACGGCGCACGGCGGGTCGTCGGTGGGGCCGCGGCAGCCGAGCACCTGGACGTAGTCGCCCTTGCCCTCGATCTTGAAGCGGCTGTAGCTGGCCTGCAGGCGCTGGTCGTTGTCCTGGCCGAAGTTGAAGCCGCCCTTGAGGAACAGGTTCTTCGAGGTGGAGTCGGCCAGCGAGCCGCTGGTGTTGAGGCCGATGCGGCGGCCGTTGCCGTCGTAGGTGATGCCGCGGTCGATGTACGAGCCGGCCACCAGCAGGTCGTAGTTCTCCTGCTTGCGCGCGAAGGTCATCCCCACCTTCCAGCCGCCGCTGTCGCGCGGCCCCTGGGTCTGGTAGCGCGTGGTCAGCGTGGTCTCGTTGCCCATCTTGGTGGGCACCTTGGAGATGTAGTTGATGATGCCGCCGGCGGCGCCGATGCCCTCGGAGGCGGACGGGCCGTTGATCACCTCGACGCGGCCGACGATGCCCATGTCGGTGAAGGTGCCGTTGCGGGTGCCCTCGCGCAGCGGCGAGCCCTGCGGCACGCCGTCGAACAGGCGCAGCGGGATGCGCCCGCGCAGCGTCTCGCCGGTGTTGCTCATCGCCTGCGAGGACTCGGCGTAGCCGGGCACCGAGCGCGCCAGCACCGCGGTGGCGTCCTCGGTGACCAGCAGGGTGTGCTGGATCTCCTCCTTGGACACCACGGTGATCGCGCCGGGGATCTCGTCGATCGCCTTGGGGCTGCGCGTGCCGGTGACGATCACCTGGCCGAGCTCCACCGGCGTCTTCTCCTTCTTCCTGGCGTCCTTCGCGTCCTGGGTGTCCTTCGTGCCGGCGTCCTGCGCGGCGCCGTCCTGCGGCCCGGTCGCGCCACCGCGCGCGTGCGCGCCGAGGGCGGAGGCCAACAGGATGCTGCCGATCGCTGCGGTGAGTGGCTTGATCATGGGCGGTTCTCTTGGTGTGCGGGTGGCGGCGGGCCGGCGCGCGAGGCGGGCCCGTGGCATGGCGTGCGGTGCGTCAGGAGCGGCGTGCTGCTTCGGCCTGGGCGACGCCCTCCCCCGGCGTCACTACTCGCGCTGTGCTCGAAAGTGCGAGCGAGCCTATGCGCTTCGCCGCCGGCATAGAACCGGCGCGGACTATGTTCAGAGGCTAGTTTTTGTTGCTTACGAGCGAAGCAAAACTATGTCGCGGCGCAGCATCGGCCGCCGGCGCGTCAGGGCGCCGGCCGGCGCCGGTCCGCGCAACCGGACTGCACCGCGTTGCGGCTCTCCTGCAGCAGCGCCGTCACCAGCCGCACGCGCACGCTGGAACGCGACCACACGATGCCGATGCGCCGCGGCACCGTCGCGCCCGGCAGCGGGATGCGCGCCAGCCGCAGGCCCTCCGGCCAGGGCCGCGCCCAGTCCGGCACCAGCGACACGCCCAGCCCGCGGTCGACCATCACCGCGATCGCGTTGAGCGCGTTGAGCTCGAAGCGCTCGCGCGGCACGATGCCGTTGGCGCGCAGGTACTCGTCGGCCTGGCGGCCACCCCACTGGTTGCGGTCGTAGCGGATCAGCGGCTGCGTCGCCAGCAGCTCGTGCGGGTCGCGCCCGGCCATGCCCGCGGGCGCCAGCACGATCAGCGGCTCCTCGCGCAGCAGCTGCCACTCGCAGGTCTTGGGCAGCGGGAACGGCGCCTGCAGCACCACCGCCGCGTCGAGCTCGCCGCCCTCCACCGCGCGGTACAGGTCGGCCGAGTAGCCCGGCTTGATGAACACGTTGATCTTCGGGAAGGCCTCCACCATCCGCGCCAGCACGTCCGGCAGCATGCCGGCCAGCGCGGTGGGGCAGGCGCCCAGGCGCAGCTCGCCGGAGACCGCGCTCTCGTTGGCCAGGCTGCGCAGGTCGGCCACCCCGCGCAGCAGCTCGCGGGTGCGCTCCAGGATGCGCGAACCCTCCTCGGTGACGCTCACCGTGCGGCCCACGCGGGCGATCAGCGGCGCGCCGATCTCGCGCTCCAGCGTGCGGATCTGCTGCGCCACCGCCGCCGGCGTGATGTTGAGCGCGCGCGCCGCCGCGGCCATCGAGCCCTGCTCGACGACGGTGACGAAGGTATGCAGGAACTGGGTTTCCACGGCGTCTCGCTACGCGCGCGGCGGGCGCGCATCCGGCGTCCGACTATAGCCGCCGCGGCGCGCGCCGCGACGTGCCGTTGGGCATCCGCGCGGCGGGTCAGTCGTCCGCGTCGGCATAGATGGTCAGGCCCTTCAGCGAGCGCCGCGGCGGCGGGAAGCACAGGCTCGCCAGGTAGCCGACGGCGATGCACAGGAAGATCGAGATCGCCAGGTAGAAGTACGGGTGCACCAGCTTGAACCACCACGCCACCAGGGTGAGGCAGATGCTGGCGCCGATGCCGATCGCCACGCCCGGCGCGTTGGCGCGGCGGGTGAACATGCCCAGCGTGTAGGCGCCGGCGAAGCCGCCGCCGAGCAGGCCGGCCAGCTCGATCGAGACGTCGAACAGCGAGCGCACGTCGAAGCGCGACAGCAGCAGCGCCAGGCCGATCCCGACCAGGCCCACCGCCACCGTCGTCAGCTCGGCGAAGAACACGCTCCGCTTCTGCGTGGGGTTCTTCACCAGCCGCTCGTAGAAGTCCACCGAGATCAGCGTGGCCACGCTGTTCATGATGCCCGACAGGGTGGCCATCGCCGCGGCGAAGATGCCCGCCACGATCAGCCCGGTCACGCCCATCGGCAGCTCGGCGGCGATGAACAGCGGGAAGGTGGCGTCGATCGGCAGCAGCGGGTTCATCCGCTCCGGGTGCGCCTTGTAGTAGACGAACAGCGCGGTGCCGATCAGGTAGAACACGAAGCCGCCCGGGATCATGATCGCGGCGAACGCCCAGATCGAGCGGCCCGCCTCCCTGTCGGACCGGGTCGACAGCGTGCGCTGCATCAGCACCTGGTCCTTGGGGAAGGTCAGCACCACGTCGAACAGCACCAGGATCACGAAGCCCCACACCGTGGCCTGGGTGAGGTCGAAGCTGAAGTCCAGGAGCTTCATCTTGTGCTCGGCCGTCGCGGTGGCCATGAACTCGCCCAGGCCGCCGTGCAGGTGCCAGACGATGAAGCCGATGGCGAAGATCGCGCCGCCCATCTTCACGATCACCTGCACCACGTCGGTCCAGATCACCGCCTTCATGCCGCCCATCGCGGTGTAGACGATGGTGAAGCCGCCCATCAGCACCACGCTCCAGGCGACGCTGATGCCGGTGATGGTGGCGATCGCCAGCGCCGGCAGGAACAGGATCACGCTCATCCGGCTGCCCAGCTGGGTGAGGATGCACAGCGCGCTGGCCAGCATGCGGATGGCCGGGTGGAAGCGCGTCTCCAGGTAGGAGAACACGCTCATCAGGTCCAGCCGGCGCAGCAGCGGCACGATCCACACCGCCACGAACATCAGCCCGAACACCGCGATCAGGTTGTTGGTGAGGTACTGCCAGTTGCTCTCGAACGCCTTGGCCGGGATCGCGATGAAGCTGATCGAGCTGGTGTTGGCCGCGTACAGGCTGATGCCGGCGGCCCAGAACGGGATGCTGCGGCCGCCGACGAAGAAGCTGGAGGTCGAGCCGCGCTTCTCGCGCAGGTAGAAGTACAGGCCGATGCCGATCATCGCGGCGAGGTAGGCCACGATCACGAGCCAGTCCAGCCAGCGCAGCAGCAGCTTGCCGGACTGCACCTGGGCCGACGCGAAGGCGACGCGGCCGTCGCCGGCGGCGGTGGCGAGCAGCAGGCCGTCCCGCCAGGCGGCGGCTGCCGCCGCCTCGCCGGCGGTCGCGCCGGGCAGCGCCGCCCACGCGCCGGTGATGGTCTGGAAGGTGGTGGGCCGCACCGCGCCGTCCGCGCCGCGCAGCAGGTAGAGCAGGTTCGCCTGGCCGAGCGCGCGCGCCGCGCCGGCCGCCGGCGTGCCGGGCAGCGCGCCGCGCGGCGCCCAGCCCGCGGCGGGCGTCCAGCGCCACAGCCGCTCGCGGCCGCCGGCCGCGGCGGGCACGGTGGCGTACAGCGCCCCGCCCTGCGCCGCCAGCGTGGTCGCCGCCGTCGCGGTCGGCCAGCCGTCGGCCGCCGTCCACTGCGGACGCTCGGCTTCCGGCGCGAGGCGCAGCAGCCGCATCGCCGGCCCCGCCCGGCCCGCCAGGTAGACCAGGGTGTCGTCCAGCGCGCCGCGCGCCGCGGCCAGCGGCGCCGGCAACGGCGGCAGCGGCTGCAGCGACAGCGCGTCGCCGGCCAGGCGCAGCCGCGCCACGCCCTCGACCGCTTGCGGCGTACCGAGCAGCGCGTAGGCGCGCCGGCCGTCGCCGAACAGCCCGGCCAGGCGTGCCGGCACGGCGCCGCCGCGCCAGCGCAGCGGCCGCCAGGCGCCGCCCTGCGGGTCCAGCCCCCAGGGCGTGCCGCCGACGATCGCCACCGCCTGCCCGTCCACCGCAGCCAGGCCCTGCAGCGCGCCCGGCGCGGCGAGCGCGGGCAGCGGCGTGCGGCGCACCGGCGCGAGGCTGTCCGCCAGCGCCGGCTGGCACAGCAGCAGCAGGCCGCACAGCGCCAGCCACGCGGCGGCGCGGCGCAGCCGGCCCGGCCGCGGACGGGCGGCGCGACGGCAGCCCCGCGATGCCACGCTCATCCGGCCGCGGCCACGATCGCCTGCGCGCGCTTGAGGAAGGGCAGGTCGATCATGCGTCCGTCGACCACGAAGGCACCGCGGCCCGCGCGCTCGGCCTCGGCCGCCGCGGCGACGATGCGCCGCGCGGCCGCCAGTTCCGCCTCCGACGGCGCGAACGCCGCGTTGGCCAGCGCCACCTGGCGCGGATGGATGCAGCTCTTGCCCAGGTAGCCCAGCCGCCGCGCCATGCGCGCCTCCGCCGCGAAGCCGGCGTCGTCGGCCAGGTCGGCGAAGGCGCCGTCGAGGGCGAACACGCCCGCCTGCGCCGCCGCCATGCGCACCGCGAACATCGCCGCGTGCACGCTGGCGGCGTCACGGCGGTCGATCCCCTGCGGCTCGAACAGGTCGCCCAGCCCCAGCTGCAGGCCGGCCACGCGCGGGTGCGCGCCGGCCAGCGCGGCGGCCCGCGCCAGCGCCAGCGGGGTTTCGATATTGACCAGCAGGCGGATCGGCGCGGCCACGCCGTTGGCCCGCTCGGCGCGCTCCACCGCGGCCGCGGCCGCGCGCAGCGCCGCGGCGGATTCCAGCTTGGGCAGGTTGAGCAGGGCCACGCCCGGGCACGCCACCGCGCGCAGGTCGTCCTCGAAGTACGGCGTGCCCGGCGCGTTGACGCGCACGATCACCACCTTGGCCGCGGCGCGGACCGCGGCCGAGCCGACGAAGGCGGCCACCTGCGCGCGCGCCTCGTCCTTGCGGCCCGCCGCGACCGCATCCTCCAGGTCGAAGGAGAGCGCGTCGGCCGGGCCGGCCAGCGCCTTGGCGAACAGCTCCGGCCGCGCCCCCGGCACGAACAGCTTGCTACGCATGGGCCACGACCGTCCTCGTCATGGGCGGCAGTGTGCGGCAAGGCAACGCGCGGAACGCACAGCACGGGCATGTTCATTCGATAGTTTTTCTATCGACCGGGCGGGCCACTGTAGGGCGCGCGGCACGCGCCCGCCAGGTGGCGGCGCCCCCGCAGCCCGGTATGCCGCGCGCATGCGGCCGGCAGCGCGCCCGCCGAACGCGCGGCAAATGTCGGCACGACCGTTCCGCGGCTTCCACTTGGGATGGCCCGCGCCCGGCATCATCTTTGATCCCGTGGCCGCCTTCCGCAGGCGCAGCCGCCGAGACCGCCGCCGGCGATGCTGGCGTATCCTCCAGGCCACCGTCCGACCGATGACCCACGTGCCCGCCCCCCTGCCCGCCGCCGACCCGGCGCTGGATGGTTTCCATCCGGCCGTGGCGGCCTGGTTCGCCCGCACCTTCGCGGCGCCCACCGCGGCGCAGGCGGCGGCGTGGCCGTCGATCCGCCGCGGCGAGCACACCCTGGTGGCCGCGCCCACCGGCTCGGGCAAGACGCTCACCGCCTTCCTCGCCGCGATCGACGCGCTGGTGCGCGAGGGCGTGGCGCGCGGCGGCGCGCTGCCGGACGAGACGCGGGTGCTGTACGTGTCGCCGCTGAAGGCGCTGTCCAACGACATCCGCATCAACCTGGAGGCGCCGCTGGAAGGCATCCGCGCCGAGCTGGAGGCGCGGGGCCTGCCCGACGTGGCGATCCGCACCGCGGTGCGCACCGGCGACACGCCGCAGGCCGAGCGCGCGTGGATGCGCAAGGTGCCGCCGCACCTCCTGGTGACCACGCCGGAGTCGCTGTACATCCTGCTCGGCTCGCCGTCGGGCCGCGAGGCGCTGAAGAGCGTGCGCGAGGTGATCGTGGACGAGATCCACGCGCTGGCCGACAGCAAGCGCGGCGCGCACCTGGCGCTGAGCCTGGAGCGGCTGGAATCGCTGTGCCAGCGGCGGCTGGTGCGCATCGGCCTGTCGGCCACGCAGAAGCCGATCGAGGCGGTGGCGCGCTTCCTGGTCGGCGAGGGCGAGGACGCCGCGCTGGCGCCGCTTGCTCCCGCTTCCCTGCGGGGTACGCGGGGAGGCGCCATGGATGGCGCCGGCTTTGAGGAGCGAGGAGAGGGCCGGGGTGAGGGGCCAGTCTCGCCGGATGCTCCGCACGAAGCGGATCCAACAACCAACGTCCTCGCAAGCCCCGCCCCCTCATCCGTCCCTTCGGGCCACCTTATCCCCGACGGGGAGAGGGAAGCATCGCGCTGCACGATCATCGACGTGGGTCACACCCGCCCGCGCGACCTCGCCATCGAGGTGCCGCCGGTGCCGCTGGAAGCGGTGATGTCCAACGACTGCTGGGCGCTGGTCTACGACCGCCTCGCCGCGCTGGCGCAGGCGCACCGCACCACGCTGGTGTTCGTCAACACGCGCCGGATGGCCGAGCGGGTGGCGCGGCACCTGTCCGAGCGCATGGGCAAGGAGCGGGTCGCCGCGCACCACGGCAGCCTCTCGCGCGAGCAGCGGCTGGACGCCGAGCAGCGCCTGAAGCGCGGCGAGCTGCAGGCGCTGGTCGCCACCGCCTCGCTGGAGCTGGGCATCGACATCGGCGACGTCGAGCTGGTCTGCCAGATCGCCTCGCCGCGCTCGATCGCCGCCTTCCTGCAGCGCGCCGGGCGCAGCGGCCACGCGGTGGGCGGCACGCCCAAGGCGCGGCTGTTCCCCACCTCGCGCGACGACCTGGCCGAGTGCGCGGCGCTGCTGGACTGCGTGCGCCGCGGCGAGCTGGACGCGCTGGTGCAGCCGCCGCAGCCGCTGGACGTGCTGGCGCAGCAGATCGTCGCCGAGGTGGCCTGCGCCGAATGGGACGAGGACGCGCTGTACGCGCTGGTGCGCCGCGCCCACCCGTACCGCGCGCTCGCACGCAAGGACTTCGACGCGGTGGTGCGCATGCTGGCCGAAGGCTTCACCACCCGCCGCGGCGCGCGCGCCGCCTACATCCACCGCGACGCCGTGCACCGCCAGCTGCGCGGGCGGCGCGGCGCGCGGCTCACCGCGGTCACCTCCGGCGGCACCATCCCCGACACCGCCGACTACCTGGTGGTGCTGGAGCCGCAGGCCACCGTGGTGGGCACGGTGAACGAGGACTTCGCGGTGGAGAGCCTGGCCGGCGACGTGTTCCAGCTCGGCAACACCAGCTACCGCATCCTGCGCGTCGAGCCGGGCAAGCTGCGCGTGGAGGACGCCAAGGGCGTGCCGCCGAACATCCCGTTCTGGCTGGGCGAGGCGCCGGGGCGCAGCGACGAGCTGTCCTTCGGCGTGTCGCGGCTGCGCGAGGAGATCGCCGCGCGGCTGGACGAGGGCGGCATCGCCGCCACGCTCGCCTGGCTGCAGGCGACGCTGGGCCTGGGCGAGGCGGCCGCGCAGCAGCTGGCCGAGTACCTCGCCCGCGCCAAGGCGGCGCTGGGCGTGCTGCCCACGCAGTCCACGCTGGTGTTCGAGCGCTTCTTCGACGAGTCCGGCGGCACCCAGCTGGTGATCCACTCGCCCTACGGCAGCCGGATCAACCGCGCCTGGGGCCTGGCGCTGCGCAAGCGCTTCTGCCGCCAGTTCAACTTCGAGCTGCAGGCGGCGGCCACCGAGGACGCCATCGTGCTGTCGCTGTCCACCAGCCACAGCTTCCCGCTGATCGAGGTGGCGCGCTACCTGCACTCCGCCAGCGCCGAGCACGTGCTGGTGCAGGCGCTGCTCGACGCGCCGCTGTTCCCCACCCGCTGGCGCTGGAACGCGGTGACCGCGCTGGCGCTGCCGCGCTTCGTCGGCGGCAGGAAGGTGCCGCCGCAGCTGCAGCGCATGAAAAGCGAGGACCTGCTCGCCACCGTGTTCCCCGACCAGGTGGCCTGCCTGGAGAACATCGTGGGCGAGCGCGAGGTGCCCGACCATCCGCTGGTGAACCAGACCCTGCACGACTGCCTGCGCGAGGCAATGGACACCGACGGCCTGCTGCGCCTGCTGCGCGGGCTGGAGGAGGGGCGCGTCGCGGTGGTCGCGCGCGACCTCGCCGCGCCGAGCCCGCTGGCCAGCGAGGTGCTCACCGCCGCGCCCTACGCCTACCTCGACGACGCGCCGCTGGAGGAGCGCCGCACCCAGGCGGTGCAGGCGCGCCGCTGGGGCGACCCCGCCGACGCCGGCGACCTCGGCCGGCTCGACCCGGAGGCGATCGCCGCGGTGCGCGCCGAGGCCTGGCCCGAGGTGCGCAGCGCCGACGAGATGCACGAGGCGCTCAACGTGCTGGGCGGCGTCACCGCGACGGAGGCCGCGGCCAACGAGGGCTGGACCGGGCGCCTGCAGGCGCTCGCCAGGTCGCGCCGCGCCACGCTGCTGCTGACCCCCATGCCCCTCGACGCTCCCTTGGCTCCCCCTCCCCTCCGGGGTACGCGGGGAGGCGCCATGGATGGCGCCGGCTTTGAGGAGCGGGGAGAGGGCCGGGGTGAGGGGCCGCCCTTGCCGGGCGCCCCGGGAAAGCCCGCTTCGAACGAGTCGGTCGCAAGCCCCGACCCCTCATCCCAACCTTCTCCCCGGAGGGGAGAAGGGGCGAACGCGGTGGGCGGTATCGCTGCGCATGAAGCTTCCGGCAATCCCACTCGCGCCGCTTCGCATGGAACGCCGGTTTGGATCGCCGCCGAACGCCTCCCCCTCTGGCAAGCCATGCACCCCCACGCGACGATGCAGCCGCCCATCGCCGCCCCCGCCGAATACGCCGAACAACCCTGGGACCGCGAGGACGCCCTGCGCGAGCTGCTGCGCTGCCGCCTCACCGGCCTCGGCCCCGCCACCGCGCCGCGGCTCGCCGCCGCGCTGGGCGTGGACACCGGCGACGTGGAGCTGGCGCTGCTCCGCCTGCAGTCGGAAGGTTACGTGATGCAGGGCCGCTTCAGCCCCGACGCGGCGGACACCGAATGGTGCGAGCGCCACCTGCTGGCGCGCATCCACCGCTACACCATCGGCCGGCTGCGCCGCGAGATCGAGCCGGTGAGCCGGCGCGACTTCCTGCGCTTCCTGCTCGACTGGCAGCACGTCGCGCCGGCCGCGCGCATGCACGGCCCGGACGCGCTGCCCGCCGTGCTGGCGCAGCTGGAAGGCTACGAGGCCGCCGCCGGCGCGTGGGAGAGCGAGCTGCTGCCGGCGCGCATCGCCGACTATTCGAGCCGCTGGCTGGACGAGCTGTGCCGCGCCGGCCGCGTCGGCTGGAGCCGCCTGCGCGCGGGCGGCGGCGGCGGCCCGGTGCGCGCCACCCCGATCGTGCTTCTGCCGCGCCGGCAGATGGCCGTCTGGACGTCCGTCGCCGCCGACGCCGCCGCGCAGGAGGCGCTGCCGTCCTCGCGCGCGCAGGCGGTGGCCGACGCGCTGGCCGCGCACGGCGCGCTGTTCTTCGACGAGCTGCTGGACGCCACGCGCCTGCTGCGCAGCGAGCTGGAGGACGCGCTGGGCGAGCTGGTCGCCGCCGGCCGCGTCACCGCCGACAGCTTCGCCGGCCTGCGCGCGCTGCTGCTGCCCGCCGCGCAGAAGCAGGCCGGCCGCCACCGCCGCCTGCGCCGGCACCTGCTCACCGAGATCGAGCATGCGGGACGCTGGGCATTGGTGCGGCGGGTTTCGCCGGGCGGTACGGCTCCTCCTCCCCGCCAGGGCGAAGGCCGGGATGAGGGATCGGGGCTTGCGACCGACTCGCTCGAAGCGCGCTCTTTCGGGGCGCCCGGCAAGGGCGGCCTCCCACCCCGGCCCTCTCCTCGCTCCTCAAAGCCGGCGCCATCCACGGCGCCTCCCCGCGTACCCCGCCGGGGAGAGGGGGCAGGCAGCGCGGGGATGCAGCGGGACGAGGCGGTCGAGCACGTCGCGCGCACCCTGCTCGCCCGCTACGGCGTGGTGTTCTGGAAGCTGCTGGAGCGCGAGGCGCCGTGGCTGCCGTCGTGGCGCGAGCTGCTGCGCGTGTACCGCCGGCTGGAGGCGCGCGGCGAGATCCGCGGCGGCCGCTTCGTCGAGGGCCTGGTCGGCGAGCAGTTCGCGCTGCCGGAGGCGATCCCCGCGCTGCGCGCGGTGCGCGCGCGGCCGCCGGACGGGCAGCTCGTCGCCCTGAGCGGCAGCGACCCGCTCAACCTGGTCGGCACCGTGCTGGCCGGCGAGAAGCTGCCGGCACTGGCCGGCACCCGCGTGCTGTACGAGGACGGCGTGCCGGTGGCGGCGCTGCTGGCGAACCGGCCGCAGTTCCTCGCCGAGGCCGACGGCGCCGCGCTGGCGCGCTGGCGCGCCGCGCTGCGGCGCCGCCCGGACGGCGAGGCAGGCGGGGTCAGCTTGACGGGTTAGCCTGCGCCGATCGCGGCCGGAGGCCGCTCCCACGAAAACGCGGCGGCCCGTGGGAGCGGCCTCCGGCCGCGAAAGCAAGGCCCGAGAAGGCCCCGCTTGACACATCAGTCGCTGTAGTCGGCGATGTGGATCAGCAGCCCGTCGTGCACGCGGAACTCGCTGCGCCCGTCCAGGGCGAGCACCTGCCCCGCGCGCACGCCGTTGGGCAGGTCCAGCGCGAACACGCCCTCGAAGGCGATGCCCACCCGCGCCACGCCGTTGCTCTCGGCGTAGGAGGTGATGGTCTGCCGGCGCCGCGCGAACAGCGGCCGCGTGCGCTCGGCCAGCCGGCGCAGCTCCGCGATGCCCTCGGTACGCACGGTGACGGCGCCGCCGGCGACGTTCTCGAACACCACCTGCGGATGCACCGTGGCCAGCATGCCCTCCACGTCGAGGCGGTTGTAGGCGTCGAGGTAGCGGTCGATCAGCGCGCGCATGGCGGTCCGGCGGAAGGGAGGCGGCGCGAGCATAGCGCCCGCGCCGCCTCCCCTGCACTCACCGCTTCACGTTGTCGGTCTGCTCGATGAAGCGCGCCACGTTGTCGTGCAGCGCCTTCAGCGACGCCTCGTGCGCGTAGACCATGTGGCCGGACGGGTACCAGGCGTAGCTGATGTTCTTCTGCAGCGCGGCCGGGATCGGCAGGTGGCGCATCTCGTAGTCGGCGGCGAAGTAGGGCGTGGCCAGGTCGTAGTAGCCGCCGTTCAGGAACACCTTGAGGTCGGGGTTGGTCTTCATCGCCATCGCCAGGTCGCCCATCACGTTGAGCGCGCCGTCGCGGCCGTGGTGCTTCAGGCCCCAGTCGTCGATGTCGGCGAACAGGCGGTACTGGCGGCCCTCGCCGAACTTGAGCTGCCGGCGCACGTAGTCGTTGAAGGCGGCCACGTAGGCCGAGCTGATCGCCGAGGACTGCGGGTCGTATTCGGACTCCTTGCTCAGCGGGTCCAGCGAGGGGCCGGCGAAGCGGCTGTCCAGGCGGCCGGTGGTGAGGTCGCCGTCGGCCTGCAGCTCGTGCTCGAACATGCCGCCGCTGACGCGCAGGTCGGCCTTGAGCAGGTAGGCCACCGGCAGGCCGGTGTACTGGTGCAGCTTCTCGGCCACCGCCTGCTTGCGCGCCGGGTCGAGCGCGGCGCCGGCGATCAGCGCGCTGGCGTACTCGCCCTGCGCGAACTGCTCCACCTCGCGCAGGAACGGCTCCAGCGCGGCCGGCGGCTGCGGCAGCTTGTGGTGGTAGTACGCGGTGGCGGCGAAGGTGGGCAGCGCCAGCACGTAGGGCAGGTCCATGCCCGGGTTGTGCTCCGGGCCGTCGATGCTGTTGTCGAAGCTCAGGATCTGCGAGAGCAGGATCACGCCGTTGAGGTCCACGCTGTCCTCGTTCTCCAGGTCGTTCGCCAGCACCGCCGAGCGGGTGGTGCCGTAGCTCTCGCCGAACAGGTACTTGGGCGAGTTCCAGCGGCCGTACCTGGACAGGAACTGGGTGACGAACTGGGCGAAGGCGTGGCCGTCGCCGTCCACGCTGTAGATCTCCTTCTTGCGGTCCTTCATCTGCTCGTCGCGCTTGGACTTGTCCTCGTCGGCGGCGATCAGGCGGCTGAAGCCCGCGCCCGGCGCGTCGATGAACACCAGGTCGGAGGCGTCGAGCAGGCTGTAGTCGTTGTTGACCAGGCCGTAGGGCGCGGCGGGCGTGTGGCTGTCGTCGCTGGTCACCACGCGCCTGGGGCCGAACGCGCCCATGTGCAGCCACACCGTGGCCGAGCCGGGGCCGCCGTTGTAGATGAAGGTGACCGGCCGCTTCGCGGGGTCCGCGCCCTTCTTGAAGTAGGCGGCGTAGAACATGCTGACGGTGGGCTCGTCCTCCTTGTCGCCCTTGCCGTGCAGCACCAGCGTGCCGGCCACCGCCTTGTAGTCGATGCGCCTGCCCTCGACGCTGACGCTGCCCTCGCTCTCGGACGACTGCGACTGCACCAGCGCGGCGTCGGGCTTCGCCTCCGGCTTGTCGGCCTTGTCCTTGTCCTTGTCGGCGGCGAAGGCGCTGCCGGCGAGCAGCAAGGCGGCCAGGGCCGCGGCGAGGGGGAGCTTGCGCATGGGATCATCCTGCGGGGGTGGCGGAAATCGGGCCAGCTTGGCGCAGTGCGCGCCGGCTTTTCATACCCCAGAAGTCATGCCTTCAGAACGTGAGCAGGCCGATCGCCAGCAGCGCGAGCAGCAACCCCAGCGCGTTCACCCGGTTCAGCCGCTCGCGGAAGGCCAGCACGCCGACCAGCGCGCCCAGCGCCACCACGCCCAGGTTCATGCCGGCGAACACCAGCGCCGGATCGCGCGGCAGCGCCTGGTGCGCGCGCAGGTAGGCGTAGATGTTGGCGAAGTTGAGCGCGCCCAGCAGCAGGCCCGCCGCCAGGCTGCGCGCGGTGAACGGCGCGCCGCCGCGCACGCGCCCGAGCGCGGCCAGCGCGAAGGCCACCGGCAGCGCCAGCGCGAACATCGCCTGCAGCGAGGCGCCGATCGGCACGCCGGCCGCGGCCACGCGCTTGAGCAGCACGTCGATCGCGCCGAAGCCGGCGAACACCGCCAGCGGCCAGACCCAGGCGCCGGCGCCCGCACCGCGCGCGCCGCGCTCCGGGCGCCAGACCATCGCCGCCAGCGCCAGCAGGCCGAGCAGCAGCCCGGCGCCCAGGCGCGGCGTCAGCGCCTGGCCGAACAGCGCGAACGCGGCCAGCAACGAGAGCAGCAGCGACAGCCGCTGCGCCACTTCCGAACGCACGATGCCGGCGTGCCGCACCGACGCGCCCAGCGCGAGGAAGATCGCCGGCAGCAGCACGCCCAGCGCGGCCAGCGCGAGCCACGGCGCGCCCGGCTGCCCGAGCGGCGCCAGCGGCGGACGCAGCACCAGCGCGGTCAGCCCGCCCGCCATCGCGTAGTTCCACGCCACCATCTGGCCGACGTCCGTGCGCCAGCGCCGCGCCAGCTTGAGCAGCACGGAGACCAGCACGCTGCAGGTGATCGCGCAGAGCAGATCGATCATGGGAGGGCATCGCCGGCGAAGGCGCGCAGCTTAATCCATGGGCCGGGTCGCGGCCCATGTCGGGGACGATGGCATGGTGCGGGCGGGCAATGCCTTCGAGGGATTCCGCGTCGCCGGGCCATGGCGACTGATGCGGCATGGCGTGGGCTTCGTTCCGGCGACCCGCTCTTCGCGGCCGGAGGCCGCTCCCGCAAAGGAGCAGGAAACGCGGCATCCGCGCACGCTGCTCCCTCTCCCTTGCGGGGTACGCGGGGAGGCGCCATGGATGGCGCCGGCTTTGAGGAGCGGGGAGAGGGCCGGGGTGAGGGGCCGCACTGGCGACAAGGCCCCGATGACGGCCGTGGCACCGCCGCCCGGCGCTTGCGCCAAGTCATTCCTGGCCCCGGTTCTCTCCACAAGGCCGCGAAGAATCAGCGCACCCGGCGAATCGCCACCGCGCGCACGCGAACGCGCGCATGCCCGGCCCCGCCGGCCGGCCCACCGCTAGACCGACCGCTTCAGCACCGCCGCCTCGCGCGCCAGCAGCTCGATGCCGGCCCAGTCGCCGGCCGCCAGCCTGTCCGCCGGGGTGAGCCAGGAGCCGCCCACGCACAGCACGTTGGGCAGGGCGAGGAAATCCGGCGCGCTGGCCAAGCCGATGCCGCCGGTGGGACAGAAGCGCAGCTGCGGCAGCGGGCTGGCCCAGGCGCCGAGCAGCCTGACGCCGCCCGCGGGCACGGCGGGAAAGAACTTCAAGTGCCGGTAGCCGCGCTCCAGCAGGGCCATCGCCTCGCTCGCCGTGGCCGCGCCGGGCAGCAGCGGCAGCGCGCTGTCGTCGGCCGCGTCGAGCAGGCCGGGCGAGACGCCCGGCGAGACGGCGAAGCGCGCGCCGGCGCGCTCGGCCGCCGCGAGGTCGCCGGCCGCGAGCACCGTGCCCACGCCCACCACCGCGTCCTCCACCTCGGCGGCGATGGCGCGGATCGCGTCCAGCGCCGCCTGCGTGCGCAGCGTCACCTCGATCGCGCGGATGCCGCCGGCCACCAGCGCGCGCGCCATCGGCACCGCGTGGCGCGCGTCGTCGATGATCACCACCGGGATCACCGGGGCGAGCCTCATCACGCTCTCGACCCGGGCCTGCTTGTCGCTCATCGTGGTCATCACAGCACTCCCGCGCCGAGGTCGGCGGTGGTGGCGTGGGCGCGGAACAGGCCGAACAGCTCGCGGCCCATGCCGGTCCGGTGCGCGGAAAGGTCGGCGGCGGCCGGCGCGCGCGCGGCGAACTCGGCGGCGTCGACCAGGACGTCCAGACGTCCGTTCGCGGCGTCGAGGCGGATCGGGTCGCCGTCGCGGATCTTCGCAATGGCGCCGCCCGCCTCCGCCTCCGGCGTCACGTGGATCGCCGCCGGCACGCGGCCGGAGGCGCCGGACATGCGCCCGTCGGTGAGCAGCGCGATGCGGTGGCCGCGGTCCTGCAGCACGGCCAGCGTGGGCGTGAGCTTGTGCAGCTCCGGCATGCCGTTCGCGCGCGGCCCCTGGAAGCGCACCACGGCGACGAAGTCGCGGTTGAGCTCGCCGCGGTCGAAGGCGCGCTTCACCTCGTCCTGGTCGTGGAACACCACCGCCGGCGCCTCGATCAGCATGCGGTCCTCCGGCACCGAGGACACCTTGATCACCGCGCGGCCGAGGTTGCCGTCGAGCAGGCGCAGGCCGCCGTCCGGGCGGAACGGCTCGCTGGCCGCGCGCAGCACGCCGCGGTTGCCGCTCTCCTTCGGCACCGGCGTCCACGCCAGCGCGCCGGCCGCGTCGAGCGAGGGCACCTGCGCGTAGCGCGCCAGGCCCGGGCCCGCCACGGTCTGCACGTCGGCGTGCAGCAGGCCGGCGCCGAGCAGCTGGTCGATCAGGAAGGCCATGCCGCCGGCCTGGTGGAACTGGTTCACGTCGGCGTAGCCGTTGGGATACACGCGCGCCAGCAGCGGCACCGCGGAGGACAGCGCGTCGAAGTCCTCCCAGCGCAGCTCGATGCCCGCCGCGCGCGCCATCGCCACCAGGTGCAGCAAGTGGTTGGTGGAGCCGCCGGTGGCGTGCAGGCCGATCACGCCGTTGACGACGCTGCGCTCGTCCAGCAGCCGCCCGAGCGGCAGGCGCTCGTGCGCCATCGCGGCGGCGCGCTCCACGGCGTGCACGGTGAGCGCGTCGCGCAGCGGCGTGTCCGGCGGCACGAAGGCGCTGCCCGGCAGTTGCAGGCCCATGATCTCCATCAGCATCTGGTTGGAGTTGGCGGTGCCGTAGAAGGTGCAGGTGCCGGGCGCGTGGTAGGACGCCGCCTCCGCCTCCAGCAGCTCGGCGCGCGTGGCCTTGCCCTCGGCGTAGGCCTGGCGCACCTTGGTCTTCTGCTCGTTGGGGATGCCGCTGGGCATCGGCCCCGAGGGCACGAACACGCCGGGCAGGTGGCCGAAGCTGAGCGCGCCGATCAGCAGGCCCGGCACGATCTTGTCGCATATCCCCAGGTACAGCGCGGCGTCGAACATGTCGTGCGACAGCGCCACCGCGGTGGCCATCGCGATCAGGTCGCGCGAGAACAGCGACAGCTCCATGCCGGCGCGTCCCTGGGTGATGCCGTCGCACATCGCCGGCACGCCGCCGGCCACCTGCGCGGTGGCGCCGGCCGCGCGCGCCGCCGCGCGGATCAGCTCCGGGTAGCGCTCGTACGGCTGGTGCGCCGAGAGCATGTCGTTGTAGGCGGTGACGATGCCGAGGTCGGGGCCGCGGCCTTCGCGCAGCGCGGCCTTGTCGTGTGCGTTGCAGGCGGCGAAGCCGTGCGCCAGGTTGCCGCAGGACAGCGCCATGCGGTGGGGCCCGTCGGCCCGCCCAGCCGCGTCGATGCGGGCCAGGTACGCCGCGCGGCTTTCGCGGCTGCGCTCGGCCAGGCGGGCGGTGACTTCGGCGACGGTGGGATGCAGCGTGGTCATGGATCGGTCCGGGGTGGCGTGGGCTGGAAGCAGGGACGCGGCGGCGGGCCGGCGCGTCCCTGGCGGCTGGGCGGTGCGGCGCTCACGGGCACCAGTACACCTCCGGCGGCACGCGCCGCTGGGTCAGCACGGCGCGCACCGGATACTGCGCGGCCTCGCCGCGTCCTTCCAGGGCGGCCTCGAGCAGGGCGCGCTTGGGCGCACCCTCGATGTGCAGGATCAGCGCGCGGGTATCCAGCAGCGCGGGCAGGGCGAGCGTGATGCGCGGCTCGCCCGCGCCGTCGGCGCGCATCGGCAGCACCGGCACGTGACCGTCCGGGTCCAGCGCCTCGGCCAGGCGGTCGCCGCCGGGGAAGAACGAGGCAGTGTGCCCGTCGGTGCCCATGCCCAGCACTACCGCGTCGAACGGCCGCGGCAGCGCGCGGATGCGCTCGCGCGCCTCGGCGCAGCCGGCCTCGGGCGTGTCGGCGCCGGTGTAGAGTGGCACGAAGCGCGCCGCGGCCGCCGCGCCCTGCAACAGCTGCGACTTCACCAGGCGCGCATTGGAGCGTTCGCTGTCCTCGTCCACCCAGCGCTCGTCGACCAGGGTGACCTGCACCCTGTCCCAGGCCAGCGGCTGCGCCGCCAGGTGCCGGAAGAAACGTGCCGGCGTGCTGCCGCCGGATACGGCCAGCGCCGCCGCGCCGCGCGCGACGATGCCCTCGCGCAACAGGCCGGCCACGCGCGCGGCCAGCGCGGCGGCCAGCGTCTCGCCGTCGTCGAACGCATGCAAGGCGATGCGGGGATCAGGCATGTCCAGGTTCTCCCGCGGAGGCTGCCAGTCGCCGGCGAAGCCGTTGAAGCGCCGGCGCGGCGGTCCGCCGCGTCTCAGTCACTGTCCTCGTTCCAGGTGCGGCCGTCGCGCTCGATCAGCGCCACCGCGGCGCTCGGCCCCCAGCTGCCGGCGGCGTACGGGCGCGGCGGCTCGCTGCTGGCGGCCCAGGCGTCGAGGATGGGATCGGCCCAGCGCCAGGCGGCCTCCACCTCGTCGCGGCGCATGAACAGGGTGGGGTTGCCGCGCACCACGTCCAGCAGCAGGCGCTCGTAGGCGTCGGGCTGCTGCACGCCGAAGGCCTCGGCGAAGCTCATGTCCAGCGGCACGTGGCGCAGGCGCAGGCCGCCGGGGCCCGGATGCTTGATGGTCAGCCACAGCTTCACGCCCTCGTCCGGCTGCAGGCGCAGCACCAGGCGGTTCTGCGCCAGCGGGCCCGCGGCGTCGAAGATCGAGTGCGGCACCGGCTTGAACGCCACCACGATCTCCGACACGCGCTCGGCCAGCCGCTTGCCGGTGCGCAGGTAGAACGGCACGCCGGCCCAGCGCCAGTTGGCGATCTCCGCCTTCAGCGCCACGAAGGTCTCGGTGTCCGAGTGCTTGCCGTCCAGCTCTTCCTGGTAGCCGGGCACCTTGCGCCCCTCGGCCACGCCGGCGCGGTACTGGCCGCGCACGGTGAGCTGCGCCGCGTTGTGGCCGTCGATCGGCTTGAGCGCGTGCAGCACCTTGAGCTTCTCGTCGCGCACCGCGTCCGGCGACAGCGAGGCGGGCGGCTCCATCGCCACCATGCACAGCAGCTGCAGCATGTGGTTCTGCACCATGTCGCGCAGCGCGCCGGCGCGGTCGTAGTAGGCGCCGCGGCGGCCCACGCCCAGCGTCTCGGCCACGGTGATCTGCACGTGGTCGATGTGCCCGGCGTTCCACAGCGGCTCGAACAGCGCATTGCCGAAGCGCAGCGCCAGCAGGTTCTGCACCGTCTCCTTGCCGAGGTAGTGGTCGATGCGGAAGGTCTGCGACTCGGCGAACACGCGGCCCACCGCGTCGTTGATGCGGTTGGCGCTCTCCAGGTCGCGGCCGATCGGCTTCTCCAGCACCACCCGCGACTGGCCCTGGTTGAGGCCGTGGTCGCCCAGGCGCCTGCAGATGTCCTCGAACAGCTCCGGCGAGGTGGACAGGTAGAACACCCGCACGTGGTCGGGCTCGGCGGCGATCAGCTCGGCGAACTCCTTCCAGCCCTCGTCCTTGCGTGCGTCCAGCGAGCGGTAGTGCAGCAGCCCCAGGAACTCCTCCAGCCGCTCGTGCGAACCGGCCAGCGCCTCGCGCACGTGGGCGCGGTAGCCCTCGTCGTCCAGCCCCTCGCGCGCCACGCCGATCACCCGGCTGCCGCCCTGGATTTGCCCGTCGGCGTAGCGGTGCAGCAGGGCCGGCAGCAGCTTGCGCATGGCGAGGTCGCCGGTACCGCCGAAGATGACCAGATCGAACGGGTCGACCTGCGGAGTGGTTGCATTCACGGGCGAACACCTCGGAGCGTCGTGGGGAGGGCGGCGAGCCACCGGAGAGAGAGGAATGGTACCAGTTCCATACCACGGGCGGTACGGGTATCGCCCTGCGTACGACTGCAGGCGGTAGCCCGACGAGCCGGCCTGGCGGATCTTTCGCATGCCCAGGACCGCCCTGCCTGCGGCTACGGCCAGCGGGGCGCAAAGCTAACGTCCGGCTCCCGTGCCGCTTGGGGCGGTCGCCCAACCCCAACCTTCTCCCGGCCCGCTCTGCTTTCCGTGCCGGCCTGCACGCGGCGTGTGGACACCTCCCTCGCGGGGGTGCCCACATGCGGCGGCAGACCCTGCTGGTCTACCCCGGAAACCCGTCCAGAATCGCCAGGTTGCCGGAACTGGTGCGTCATTGGTATTGTGACGGGATGGAATCCGTACTCACCAGCGAATACCGCCGGCTCAGCCGCGACCCGGCCACCCAGCAGCCGCTGGCCTACCTGCGACTGCGCCAGGCGATCCGCAACGTGATCGACCAGCGCGGCATCGAGCCGGGCCAGGCCTTGCCCAGCGAACGCGACCTTTCGCAGGCGCTGGGGCTCTCGCGCGTCACCGTGCGCAAGGCGATCGGCGGCCTGGTGGAGGAAGGCCTGCTGACCCAGCGACACGGCGCGGGCACCTTCGTCGCCGAGCGCATCGTCAAGCCGATGTCGCGGCTCACCAGCTTCACCGAGGACCTGCGCGCGCGCGGCCTCAACCCGCGCTCGGAATTCTTCGAGCGCGGCATCGGCGAGGTGACGCCCGAGGAAGCGATGGCGATGAACCTCTCGCCCGGCGCGCCGGTGGTGCGCCTGCATCGCGTGCGCTACGCCGGCGACGAGCCGCTGGCGATCGAACGCAGCGTGGTCCCCGCCAGCGCGCTGCCCGACCCCTCGCTGGTGCACGACTCGCTCTACGAAGCCTTGGAGCAGCGTGGCTGCCGCCCCCGTCGCGCCCTGCAGCGCCTGCGCGCCGTGCTGCTCAACGCCCAGCACGCCCGCCTGCTGCACGTCGCCGTGGGCAGCGCCGGCCTGGCCATCGAGCGGCGCAGCTTCCTCGAGGACGGCCGCATCGTCGAGTTCACCAGCTCGTGGTACCGCGGCGACATCTACGACTTCGTGGCGGAGTTGCAGACCGATTGACCGCCCGGCAGGACTTGCCGTGCTCGGTCAACATGCCGGCCGAATAGCCCTTTTGCGACGAGCGAGTCGAACTCGCCTGATGCCCGCGAACGCGCAGGTCACGATGTGCATTACTGGAACGGAGGCGGGGTCGGCATCGGGCTGGACGCACCGAGAACAGCCAGAAGCCCACGCAACGAAGACTTTCGACGAAGGCCCGCAATGAGAAAGGCCACCGGTCGCCCGGTGGCCTTCTCCTGCAGCAGTTGCGAATGGAACGGCTCGACCTTACAGGGAGAAGTCGTACTGCAACTGGAAGCGCACATAGCGCGGCGTGTTGTAGTACTTGGGCAACCTGTAGTTGGTGTAGACGGTCTTTGCCGCACCGCTCTGCGAGATGTTTTCCTGCTCCTCGTACACGAACAAGGGCTTGTTGTTGTTGAACACGTTCAACACCGACAGCTGGGCGCTCAGGCCCTTCGCCCATGCCGGCTGATACATCACGTTCGGGCTGACCGTCCACACCCACGGGGTGCGCCCTTCGCTGCCCTCCGGATGGATCTGTCCGTTGCAGACGTGCCACTGCCTGCCGTAACCGAACCACGTACCCAGCGTGCCGCCACCGCCGCCGTAGCAGCTGATCGGTGCGCCGGACTGCACCTGCATGTTCAGACCGACGGACCACTCCGGAGTGAATTTGTATCCGCCATAGAGCTTGAAGGTGTGCCGCCGATCGTTCGGCAGGTAGCCGTTCGCTCCCTTCATGATCTCCGGGAAATCGAAGTCGGCCGTTGTACCCGTGTCGTCCTGGCCGTTGTTCGACTTCACCAGGCCTTCGGTGTTGCCGTAGCTCTTCGCCCACGTGTACGACGCATTCACGTAGTAGCGGTCGGTCTGCTTCGTGGCCGTCAGCTCCAGGCCCTGGTAGGAACGCTTGGCACGGGGACCGAGCACATTGCCCGGAATCTTCACGTCGTGCAGCTGCGAGCTGCCATCCAGCGTCGTGGTCAATTCAAGCGAGCTTCCCGGATTGAAGATCCAGCATCCACCCATGCCCTGCGGGACGGACCACTCGTCGCCCCACGCGTCGGCGACGCCGGCAGCCTGCGCGGCGGCGTAGAACGGGCGGGAGTCGCACGTATCGTCGATCGAGTTGCGCAGCTTGCGGTAGGTCGCCTTGGCTCCCACGGTCCAGTCGTTGAAGAAACTGATGTCGCTGCTCAGGGTTTTCTGCAGGCCAAGGATGTATTCGTCCTGCACGTAGGGCTTCAGGTCCTTGGTCGCCACCGACTTCGGATTCGGCGTGGAGCCCGACTCGCCGTTGTACACGTAAAAACCCGCATCGCCGCGATTGCCGTCGATGATCGGAGAGCCGTCCGGGTTGATGCCGGTATAGAAGTTGTCGTACTCGACATAGTACGAGGCGGTGGCGGCGCGCAGCGCCACGTTGGCTGCCATCGGCAGGGAGTAACGGCCCGCGTTGGCGAAGATCTTGAACGTGGAGTCGCCGTTCACGTCCCAGGAGAAGCCCAGACGAGGCTGCCAGATGTTGCTCTGCTTGACGAAGACCTCGCCGTCGCCGTTCTTGTTCTTGAAGTTGTCGTTTCGAATACCGGCGTACACCAGGAACTTGTCGGTCAGCTGCCAATGATCTTCCAGATACCAGGACTTCTGGTCGACTTCCACGCTGCCGCCGGTCTTGTAAATGATGTCGAACATCAGGCCATCGGCACCGTAGGTGCCGGGCGGTGCGTAGTAGTAGTAGTAGTGGCCGCCCGAATACGATTCACCGGCGTCGGAAGTCCACTTTTCGTCCGAGTAGCCCGCACCCAGGTCGTGGTCGCCCACGCGCCAGTCGATGTCGATACGGCCGGCCTTGCGAACGTCCTCGCCGCCATAGACGCCGATGGAACTGGCAACCGACTTGTTGGTCGGGCCCCATGGCGTGCCAACGTAGTAGATATAGGGCGCGCCGGAGTCGGGTGCGTTGATGTCTCCGTTGTAGCGGGTCACGGTGCCATCAGCACTCACCGTGTACTCCGAGTTGTTGCTCTTCATCTTGCCGTACTGGGCGGTCAGGGTCAGGTCGTCCGTGAGGTAGCCCGTGTACTTCAGTACGTTGGTGATGCCACCGTACTTGGTATGCACATCGCCCAGATAGTCGCCACGCTGCGGCACGCCGTTGACGTACGCGGCGCTGTACTGACCGTATTCGGAATTGTCGGTGTTGTCGAACCCGGTGTATTCCAGGTGGTGGTTGTCCGTGATGTTCCAGTCAAGCTTGACCACCCAATAGGGGCTCTTGGTGGCGCCGTCCTGGAACGAGGCGCCCGTGTAGTTGTTCGACTTGCTGGTGCTGGAGCTCGAGCTGTAGGAAGAGGTGGAATGCTTCTCGAACTGGCCCAAGGCGAAGATGAACAACTTGTCCTTGATCAGCGGACCGCCCAGCCATGCCGTGTAGATGTTGTCGGTGTTGGAATTTTTGCCGTAGTACCGGTACGTCGTGCCATTGGCGCGATAGGCGGACGGCGAAGAGGCGCGCGCCCAGTCCGGCGCCGCCGTCCAGCTCAGACCACCCTTCCATTCATTCGTGCCGCGCTTGATGTTTACGCTCGTCACGCCACCGGTGGAAAAGCCGTACTGGGCGCCGTAGCCGCCCGTCTGCACGTCAAGCTGGTCGATGGCCTGGTAGGGCACCTCACCGAACGACAGGTTGTTGTACAGGTTGGTCACGTTGAAGCCGTTCACGTAATAGCTGTTCTCGGCGACGGACGAACCACCAAACGACGGCAGGTTGCCGAAGATCGAGTTGCCCCGGACGGTACCCGGGGTCAGTTCTGCGACGCTGACGACGTCCCGCGGAACCGGCAGGGTATTGAGCTGGGACGCGGTGAAGGTGGTGCGCGTTTCCACGCTGCTCACGTCGATCGCGGGCACCGCGCTGGCGGACACGGTCACCGCGGCAAGGCTTTGCGGACTGGCGTTGCCCAGATTCACCTGGACAGACTGGCCGGCCACCACGTTGACCTGCGTCGTGCTGACCGCGTTGCCGTCCTGCACCAGCTGAACCTCGTAGCGTCCCGCCGGCAGCGAGGAGGCTCGAAACTTGCCGTCCTTGCCGACGCTTACGACGCGGCTCGTGCCGGAATCAAGGCTCTTTACGACAACGTTCTCGCCCGTCGCGTAGGACGTGCTACCGATGATGTCGCCCGACGTCGACTGCGCCAAGGCGACTCCCCCCAAGCTCATACCCAACGCCATGGCCAGCGCAGTGCGCCGCCAATGGAAGGCGCGGGTTTGGATACGATTGTTCATCAACGGACTCTCCCCAAAATGGCCTAAGGCCGAATACACATGCGAACGCGCGACGAGCTGCCGTGCAACCCGCCGGCAAGCGGTACGTTCCGGCAAACGGTCTTGGTGGCCCGATCGCACGGGCACACCGTTTGCGCAGGAACATACGCCTGAACCATATGACGTCGCAAAAGCGTGCGTCAACAAAAATTTCATGATTTCCATCGCACCAACTTAACAAACCAATCACTGTTTCAATTTCTGAACAATGATGGCGAATAAATTGTTATTGTTACTTCTTTAGAAACAAAGATAAGCACACCAGCCCATCGCTACTGGTGCCGGCTGTCCTTGGATGCAGCTGCCGTACCTCAGACGCATCAAAGAGCGTCGCGTCCGGCTCGTGAACTCCTGGGGAAGAAACCAATGACGCGCGATGTACGGCCTACCGGCTCAGCGCCGTGACGCACTCGAGGTGGGTGTTCCGCATCGCGGTTCGCCCATATGGCGCATTCACTGCGAACCTCGAGGCAGAAGCGTAAAGCGTCGCGGGCGGGCCCCCGGCCATGACGTGTTCTGTCACGCAAATGCCGTGAGGTGCGGTCATGCATACGTCGGAGCCAACCGTCAGCGCGTTGCCCTCTTGGTCGCTCCGGTCCAGCGTGCACGCCGGCGGATGCGCCGCTCGGCGGCGTATTCCAACCGAACTGGAAGGAGTGCATCGACAAAGGGGGCCTGCCGGGAGCACGAAGCCAAAGGGTGGGTGGTGATGCGGGACATCTACATTTCCAAAATGGAAAGCGTCGGCCGATAATCCACCCCATGTCGACCGCCTCTTTTTTTCCGGAGATTCGCCCGGGGCTTGTGGACGCCGCGACGGCACTCGGCCAGGGACGGCCCGAGCTCGCTCGGCAGATACTGCGGAAGGTCCTCGCCGTGGCGCCCGACTACGCAAATGCCCTGCTGCTGTATGGCGTGGCCTGCTCGATGAGCGGGGACAGTGCCCAAGCTGTCGATTTTCTTCGCAAGGCCGCCCTGCAGAGACCTTCCGACGCGACCATTCAAATGCACCTGGGCTGCGCCCTGCACGACTCGGGTTTGCACGATGAAGCGCTGTTCCACCTGCGCCGCGCTTGCGATCTTGCGCCGGAACAGGCTGCCGCCTGGTACAACCTGGGCAAGGCACTTAAGCAGCAGTCGAAGCTCGAGGATGCCCAGCAAGCGCTGCGGCGAGCGCTGTCGCTGGACGATCGGCACCCGCTGGCGCGCATAAGCTTGGCCGATATCCTCGCCATGCGAGGGGAGATCACCCGCGCGGTCGCGGAATACCGGAGAGTGCTGAGCCAACAACCCGACCAGGCGGAAGCCTGGCACGCCCTGGCCAATTTGAAGACCGTACCCTTGAGCCCGGACGACGCTGAGCAGATCCGTCGCGCCCTGCGCAATCCATCGATCAGCCCTGACGCCCGGGTCGCTCTTGGTTTCAGCCTCTTCAAGGCGCTCGAAGACCAGCGCGACTATGCTGGTGCGTTTGCTGCGCTACGCGAAGCCAACGCAAGCAAACGGGGCCTGGTGAAGTGGGATGCCGACGCCGAGCGGGCGCGCGTAAAGGCGATCATGGATGCGTTCCGCACACCTTTGCCGGCGCCGCTGGATCCGACCTTGGGCACGGAAGTGATCATGATCGTCAGCATGCCCCGTTCGGGATCGACGCTGATCGAACATATTCTGGCGTCGCATCCGCAAGTCGAGGGTGCCAACGAAATTCCCGACCTGCCGCAGGTCATAGAGGAAGAGTCCGTTCTACGCGGTTGCCCTTATCCTCAGTGGGTCGCGGCTGCTACCGCGCAGGATTGGCTGCGTCTTGGCAGGAACTATCTTGCACGCACCGCGCGCTGGCGCGAAAAGCGGCCCCGCTTCACGGACAAGGGACTGCTCAACTGGCAGTTTGTCGGCGCCATATTGGCCATGCTGCCCGGCGCAAAGATCATCAACTGCCATCGCGATGCGATCGAGACCTGCTTCTCATGCTATCGCCAGCTCTTCAGGCACGGCATGCACTTCAGTTACAACCTTGACGAAATGGCTGATCATTACCTGGACTACCAGCGGCTGAGCGGCTACTGGCAGGCGCGCTATCCGGGCCAGGTACTGGATTTCTCCTATGAAGCGTTGCTGCAGGAACCCGAGGCGCAGATTCACCGTTTGCTCGCATTCTGCGGATTGCCCTTCGACCCCGCCTGTCTGGCGCCCCATCGGACGAGGCGCGAGGTGCGCAGCACCGCCAGTGCGGCACAAGTGCGCCAGCCCATGCGCGGCGACATGGCGCGGGCAGTACATTATCGAGATTTTTTAAAGCCATTATATGACCGGCTTGCCATAAAGCATTAGCTTTCCAACCCCGGAGCGGCACCTTCGGTGTTCTCGCGGTTATACGGCGAGTCTCATGCCACCGGTACAGCTGCGGGAAGCCGAATCTTGACCGCAAGCGCGGGCACGGGTTCGAGCGGACGCGCCTTGGCCTCCTGTTATAGCGGCCACGCGGCGAGCAGACATTTCGCTGCGCGGCTGGCGCAGGGTTGCAAGCCCTTCGGTTCGCGGCCTTCACCTTCCGCGCCAATTCATCACCTCGCGACAATGTGCTGAGTCATCACCTTGGCGATGACTCAGCCAGTTCCGAGTCCGGGTTCAATGTCGCGTATATCCACATCGAAGGACCAGGGAAGCGCCAGCTCCATCCGAGCCCTGAACCGCCCCGGGATTCCCGGAGGCCATTTGGTTTGAGTCACGCCGCCTTGGGCAGCGCAGCCTGTTGCCGATAGCAAGCCGCTTCGGCTTCCGCTGGCGGGATGTTCCCGATCGGCCCCAGCAAGCGTTTGTGGTTGAACCAGTCCACCCAGTCCAGCGTGGCCCATTCCACGGCCTGGCGATTCGGCCAGGAGCGCCGATGGATCACCTCGGCCTTGTACAAGCCATTGATCGTCTCGGCCAGGGCGTTGTCGTACGAGTCGCCGACACTGCCGACCGAGGCGTCGATGCCCGCCTCAGCCAGACGTTCGCTGTAACGGATGGACACATATTGCGAGCCTCTATCGCTGTGATGAATCAGGCGGCCCTTGTCGAATGGCCTGCGTGCATGCAACGCCTGCTCCAGGGCATCGAGCACGAAGTCCGTACGCATCGTGCTCGACACCTTCCAGCCCACGATGCGGCGGGCGTACACGTCGATGACGAAGGCCACGTACAGGTGTCCCTGCCAGGTCGACACATACGTGAAGTCGGCGACCCACAGCGCATTCGGTCGAGCGGCCCGGAACTGCCGGTTCACCCGGTCCAGTGGACAAGGCGCCGCCGGATCGCCGACCGTCGTCTTCACGCCCTTGCCGCGGATCACGCCATGCAACCCCTGCCGCTTCATCAGCCGCGCCACCGTGCAGCGTGCCACATCGACCGATTCGCGCCGCAACTGTCGCCAGACTTTACGCACGCCGTAGACCCGACGGTTCTCATTCCACACCCGCTGGATGTCGGCACACAGACGCTCGTCTCGCTGGACGCGTAGCGGTGCTTTGCCCGGATCAGCTCGCCGGGCTGCGTGCAGGTAGTACGTCGACGGGGCGATCGGCAACACCTTGCAGATCGGCTCGACCCCATAGGCCTCGCGATGGTCGTCGATGAACGCCCTCATGGCTTGAACCGGCGGTCGAGCTCCGCCTGGGCAAAATACGCACTGGCCTTGCGCAGGATCTCGTTGGCCTGGCGCAGTTCGCGCACCTCGCGTTCCAGCGCCTTCATCTTCTCGCGCTCGGAGGTGCTCAGTCCCTCACGCAGACCCTGGTCACGCTCCGCCTGGCGTAGCCAGTTACACAGCGTCTGTGCCGTGCAACCGATCTTGCTAGCGATCGACTCGATCGTCGCCCACTGCGAGCGGTGGTCCTTCTGGTGCTCGAACACCATCCGAAACGCCCGTTCCCGCGTCTCCGCGGCGTACTTCGCTGACTTGCTCATCGCTCCATCCTCTCAAAGTCTGGAGCCTCCGAGAAAGCCGGGGCGGTTCACCCCGCCTTTTCATTCTCTGTAACCAGCATCCTCAAAATTAAAAAAGCCCATTGTCATCGCCGTTCTTAAGCTAAAAAAAGAGCCAATGCTACCGGTCACCCGGCAACATTGGCCCTGCGTACCGCTCGACCTTCGGCATTGTCACCTTCAGTGACGCCAAATTTCGGTCAAGCGCTTATTCACCAGTCATACTTGGCACTGAACTGTACGTAGCGCGGCGCCTCAATTCCCAGCGGCAGCTTATAGGTCGAATCAGGCGAATCCGTTGAACCGTAAGTCGGATTGTACTGGGTGACCTTCTGTTCGTTGAGGACATTGTGAACCTGTACCTGGAGGGTCAAATGTTTCCCAGCCCACTCAGGGATATAGTTCACTGACAGGTTAAGCTGATGAGTCCACGGAGTATGACCCGAGGCACCCGGCGGGGACGCTTGGTCACCGCACCAGTGATAGGCCTCGCCGTAACCGATCGGATCCGCATATCCGTCCAGCGTACTACCCAAGCAGGTATTCGGCGCACCGGACTGGATGATCCATAGGCCGCTGACTAGCCATTCCGGCGTGATGGCATAGGTGCCATAAGCCTTCAGGGTGTGTCTGTGCGAATTCGGCAGCTCGCCGTTGGCATACTGCATCAGCTCCGGGAAGTCCCACGCCTCGGTTATCGAACCGGACTGACCGCCGCCGGCGAATCCAGAGGCGTTGGAAATCTGGCCGGTTGCCGACTCCGTCGGGCCTTCGGTGGTGCCATAACTCTTGGAGAATACATAGTCGATCTTGGCCTGCCACTTGCCATCCCACGGATGCTCGAGAGATTCTTCCAAGCTGTAGTACTTGCGCTCAGCTTTGGGAAAGCCATTGACAATGGTACCCTGCGCAGTCGCCGGATTCCATTTGAAAGTGCTGTAGCTACCGTCAACCGTCTGATAACGGATGGTGTTGGTACGACCCGGGTTGACCAGAATGTCGAGTACCTGACCGTCCGGAGAAATAATGGCGCCTGTATCGTCGACGACGTTCTTCATCTTCGAGTAGGTCGCCTGTGAGGTCCAAACGATACCGGTATCGCCCAGCATCTTCTGGAATCCCAGCACATATTCGTCCTGGAATTCAGGCTTCAAGTCGGTAGCCGCAATCGTTTTTGGATCCTTGGGCGTGCCGTACTCGCCATCGGCAGAGAAAGGCGTACGGCTGGCAGGTATAGGTGTCAAACCCTGCGGAATGCCGTTAGCGTCGATGGACGTGTAGGTGTAGTACGAGTCCACATAGCTGTTGGAACCCGCAGTGCGAACGCCCAAACCGGACGGCAAGGCGAGATAATAGCGGCCCGCATTGCCGTACAGCTTGGCGCTGCTGTCGCCGAAGATATCCCAGCTGAAGCCCAGGCGGGGCGCCCACTGCGGACTTGTCTCCTTGATGTACGCCACCATATCTGCGTTGTAGTTGCTGAACTGGTCGTTACGCAACCCAAGATTAAGCAACAGGTTAGGCGTAACCTGCCAGGTATCCTCGATGTACTGCGCTCGTTGAATCACAGTAAATGTAGAAACACCTCCATACACTGTTTGCCTTACGTAATAGCCGCCATCGCTGCCGCTGCCGCCGTAATTCACCGGATTCGCAACGTAATCACCCGCCGGGTTGGTCAGCAGCGGCTGCGTCGGATCCGTGCTTGGCGCCTTGCCATACTGCCAACGATATCCCGGGCCGGCAGTGACACTGCCGTCTCCTGCATCCGTGCTACGCACATTGTCGATGCCGAATTTCAGGTCATGATCGCCAAGCTTCCAGTCCAAATCGAGACGTAAGTTTGCTTGCCGCGACGTATGGCCAGGGTTGGGGATGGTTGTGGAATTATTATTGCAATTGCCATACCCCGGGATCTGTGGATCCTGCCGTATGGTTCCGGTTGAACATCCGCCCACGATGCCGGCCATCGTTGGATCGAAGCCCGGATAACCTTCAGTCTCGCTGTAGTAGATGCTCTTCATCTTGCCGTACAGCGCGCTCAGCGTGACGTCATCGGTGATGTATGAAGTGTACTTCAGGATCCCGATCTTGAACTTATTCGAATAAATGGGATTGTTGACGCTGTTGAAATCGCCCTTGGTATTCGTATAAGGATCGTAATCGTAGGCGTTGTTGGTGGTATCTTGAATCTTGCTCTGAATTCCCGTCAATTCAAGGATGTTGCTGTCGTTGATATTCCAGTCCAGCTTGCCATAGAACTTGGGCGAAGAAGTGGAGTGAGAATTGTAGTCGGCCGAATCTGTCGACTTGGTATTGTCGTGCTGGGCCTCGGCAGCAAGGTAGAAAAACAGCTTGTCCTTGATCAGCGGACCGGAAACATAGGCATCATAGATTTGAGTCCAGCTTTTATCCCTTTTTCGGTTCTCGTAGAGATCGCCATACTGCTGACCCTGTGTCGTTGCCTTTGGATTTACGTAGTAAAGATTGTCGTAACTAGCTTGCGCCCAGGTTGGCTCCCACGCCACGTACGCACCCGCGTGGAACTCATTGCCACCGCGTTCGCCCACTTGACTGATCACACCGCCAGTGGAACGACCATATTCGGCACCGTAACCGGACGTAATGGTTTGCTGCTCAGCGATGGCAAAATACGGCAAGGCGATACCGCCGGCATTGCCTACTGGATCGGTGGTATTGAAACCATTGATGTAATAGGCATTTTCAACCACCGAGTTGCCGCCGAAGGAGAGCAGCGGCGTGCCAGCCGGACCCGTACCCAATGCGCTCGCGCCGGCCGCTGTACCAGGTGCCAATAGCGCAATGGCCTCGGCACTGCGAGCCAGAGGCATCACCTTGAGATCCTGTGCGGTGATTACCGAGGTCTCACGGGTGGAGGAAACGTCGATTGCCGGAAGCGCATTGGCCGTTACGGTGACGTTGGCCAGGTTGGTAGCAGACTGCGAGCTTGCTCCGCTGAATGGCACTTGCGAGCCGCCATTTACACTCACCGACACATTATTTTGAGTAGCGACCACTTGGCCGTTATTGACGAGCGATACGGTGTAACTTCCGACAGGCAAGTTGTTGGCGCTGTAACGGCCATTGCTGTCAACAGGCACTTCGCGGGTAAATCCGGTCTGATTGTTAACGAGCCTCACGGTTTCACCAGCCGCTGCCGGAGCGGTACCAAAGACCGACCCTGTGGTGGCCTGTGCCATGACTGCGCCACTGCCGCCGAAGGTCACGCCCAAAGCCACTGCGAGCGCGGTACGACGCCAGCGCAACATACCGGTTTGACTGAGATTGCGCATTACATTCTCCCCAGGATACAAGGCCAAAAAAGGCCGAAATGACGCCCTTAGCTTGGCGCCGAATTCAGGAACCCTTGCCAACTTTCAACGGCATTGGGAAGGAGTGATCGAATCGGTACGATTAACCATAGTTTGCCTCCGCATATGCAGGGCCTGCATGCTTAAATGAAACTCGCATACAAAAATGGTCTGCAAGCACCGTCCGACAGGATGACGGCGAGTCGAGCCGGTGGCTCGGCCTTCATGGGCTGGAACTTAGTGCGCCACAGCAGGGCTGTCAACACTTCCTTAGCATTTGCTATACGCTCGCAAAATACATGCGGCCGCCACATGTACGAAAAATCTTGCTGATAATCGCAACATCCTGGGCTGAATCGCATATTCCTTCGGTGCGCTTGTAACATATAATCCTGCGATAGGCGCTCCCCAAAGCCATTCATGAGAATGAAATATATGGCATTGAGCCGGTTCCTGGCCTTTTTCCTCAGGAGGACATGCTTGCTCCCCTTAGAAGATTCACCTCAGGTTATTTCGTAATATTTTGCGCTCGAGCCGTGGCCTTCAGCCCCGCTGGCCTTTTCAAGAGCAGGCACGCGTACAGGAAACTTAGTGAATCTCTTCGCCCCCCTCATCCGCCGCCCCGTCGGCACCTCGCTGCTCGCCGCGGGCCTGGCGCTGGCCGGGCTGTGCGCCTACCTGCTGCTCGGCGTGGCGGCGCTGCCCTCGCTGGACTTCCCGGGCGTGTACGTGGCGGCCAGCATGCCCGGGGCCAGCGCGCAGACCATGGCCAATACCGTGCTGGCGCCGCTGGAGCGACACCTGGGGCGTATCCCCGGCGTGGACGAGATGTACGGCAATGCCAACGAGGGTTCCGCGGCGGTGATGGTGCGCTTCACCTTCGACCGCAAGGTGGACAGCGCCGCGCGCGACGTGCAGGCGGCGATCAACGCCGCTGCTGCGGACCTGCCCAGCGGCATGCCCAGCCCGCCGCAGTACTTCAAGTTCGATACCGCGCAGATCCCGATCCTGTTCATCACGCTGACCTCGGACGGGCTGCCGCAGGATCGCCTGTTCGACCTCACCGACACCCTGCTCAAGCCGGCGGTGGCGCAGATCCCCGGCGTGGCGCAGGTGCAGGTGTTCGGCGGCACGCCGCACGCGGTGCGCATCGAGCTGGACAGCGACGCGCTGGCCGCCAAGGGGCTCACCGCCAACGACGTGGCCAACGCGCTGCGCGCGGCCAACGTCACCTCGCCGCAGGGCACGCTGAGCGACGGCGTCACCCAGATGACCGTCACCGCCAGCGACGGCCTGCACGAACCCGAGGAGTTCGCCAGCCTGCTGATCGCCATGCGCAACGGCGTGCCGGTGCGGCTGTCGGACGTGGCCAAGGTGTACGGCGGCCAGCAGGACCAGTACCAGGCGGCGTGGTTCGACGACGCGCGCACGGTCGGCATGCAGATCACCAAGCGGCCGGACGCCAACGCGGTGGCCACGGTGGAGGCGATCCGCGCCAAGCTGCCGCAGCTGGCCGCGGTGCTGCCGGCCAGCGTGCGGATGACGCCGGTGTTCGACCTCACCCAGACCACCAAGTCGGCGCTGCACGAGGTGCAGGTGGCGCTGCTGATCTCGATCGCGATGGTGGTGCTGGTGATGCTGGTGTTCCTGCGCCGGCTGCGGCCCACGCTGATCGCCACGCTGAGCGTGCCGCTGTCGCTGGCCGGCGCCTTCGTGGCGATGTGGGCGCTGGGCTACACGCTCAACACGCTGTCGCTGATGGCGCTGGTGCTGTGCATCGGCTTCGTGGTGGACGACGCCATCGTGGTGATCGAGAACATCGTGCGCCACATGGAGCACGGCGAGCCGCCGCTGCAGGCCGCGCTGACCGGCGTGCGCGAGATCGGCTTCACCGTCATCTCGATCACGCTGTCGCTGGTGGCGGTGTTCGCGCCGCTGCTGTTCGGCAACAACATGCTGATCATGCTGCTGCGCGAGTTCTCGGTGACGCTGGCGGCCGCGGTGGTGATCTCGGCGGTGGTGTCGCTGACCCTGACGCCGGCGCTGTGCGGCCGCCTGCTGCAGCACGAGCAGGCGCGCACGCGGCCGCCGGGCCGGCTGGAGCGCGCGGTGGAGCGCTTCGACCGCGCCCTGCTGCGCCGCTACGAGCGCGCGCTGGACTGGGCGATGCACCACCGCCGCCTGATGCGCTGGCAGCCGCTGATCCTGCTGCTGCTGACCGTGCTGCTCGGCATCGCGGTGGGCAAGACCGCCGGCGGCACCTTCATGCCCGACGAGGACACCGGCCAGCTGCAGGTGGACGTCCGCGCCGACGCGAACGTCTCGCCGGCCGCGCTCACCGCGCGCATCGGCCAGGTGCGGCGGATCATGCTGGAGGACCCCGCCGTGCAGGACCAGCTCACCATGCTCGGCGGCGGCGACGGCCCCAGCAACGGCGGCGTGGGCAACCGCGCGCAGATGTTCGTGGACCTCAAGCCGCGCGGCCGCGGCCCGGGCGAGCGGCGCGAGAACATCAAGGCGGTGATCGAGCGGCTGTCCGAGCAGTACAAGCGGTTGCCGGACGTGGACGTGTCGGTGAGCCCGGTGCAGTTCCTCGGCGGCGGCGGCAGCGGCGACCGGGGCGGCCAGTACGAGTTCCAGCTCACCAGCAGCAACGGCGCCGACCTGCAGCCCTGGACCCTGAAGATGGTGCAGCAGCTGCGCGGCATGCAGGACTTCCGCGACGTCGGCAGCGACTTCGACCTGGTCGGCAAGCAGCAGCGGCTGAGCGTGGACCGCGCCGCCGCCGCGCGGCTGCACGTGGGCATGGGCACCATCGACTCGGCGCTGTACAACGCCTTCGGCCAGCGCCAGGTGTCGCAGATCTACTCGGACATCAACCAGTACTGGGTGGTGCTGACCGCCGCCGGCGCGCAGACGCTGAGCCCCACGGCGCTGCTCAACCTGCACGTGCGCAACGACGACGGCCGGATGATCCCGCTGTCCGCGGTGGCGAAGCTCGAGCCGGGCATCAGCCCGCTGCGCGTGCGCCACCACAACCAGATGCAGGCGGCCACGATCACCTACAACCTGGTCAAGGACGTGAGCCAGGACCGCGGCATCCAGCTGGTGCAGCAGGCCGCCTACGCCGCCGGCCTGCCGGCCGGCGTCAACGTGGAGTTCACCGGGCAGAACCAGCGCCTGCAGCAGGCCCGCTCCAACGGCATGGTGCTGCTGTTCGCCTCGATCGTGGCGATGTACATCGTGCTCGGCATCCTGTACGAGAGCCTGGGCCACCCGCTGACCATCCTCTCCACGCTGCCGGCCGCCGGCATGGGCGCCTTCCTCGCCATGCTGGTGACGCAGACGCCGATCTCGCTGATGGCGATCATCTCGATCCTGATGCTGATCGGCATCGTGAAGAAGAACGCGATCCTGATGGTGGACTTCGCGCTGGTGGCCGAGCGCGAGCGCGGCCTGGGCGCGCCGGAGGCGATCCGCGAGGCGGCGCTGGTGCGCTTCCGCCCGATCACCATGACCACCCTGGTGGCGATGGGCGCGGCGCTGCCGCTGGCGATCGGCTTCGGCATCGGCTCGGAGATGCGCCAGCCGCTGGGCATCGCCATCGTCGGCGGCCTGCTGGTGTCGCAGCTGCTGACCCTGCTCAGCACGCCGGCGATCTACCTGTGGAACCACGACCGCAAGATCCGCAAGGCCGCGCGCCAGGCACGCCGCGCGGAGAAGCGGCGGCTGCGCGCGCTGGCGGCCGCCGCGCGCTGAGCGCCGCGGCCGCGCGGCCCACCATGCCCTTCGGCACGGGCGGACTTAAGGCACATCCGCGCGGCGGCCGCGGGCGGGCATAAAGCACAGCATGAACCTGTTCGCCCCGCTGATCCGCCGGCCGATCGGCACTTCGCTGCTGGCCGTCGGGCTGCTGCTGGCCGGCCTGTGGTCCTACCTGCTGCTGGGCGTGGCGGCGTTCCCGTCGATGGAGTTCCCGGGCGTGGTGGTGGTCGCCTCGCTGCCGGGCGCCAACGCGCAGACCATGGCCAACACGGTGATGGCGCCGCTGGAGCGGCACCTGGGCCGCATCCCCGGCGTGCGCAGCATGTCCGGCTCGGCCAACGACGGCGGCGTGCAGGTCCAGCTGCTGTTCGAGTTCGGCCGCAGCACCGACGTGCTGGCGCGCGACGTGCAGGCGGCGATCAACGCGGCGGCGCCGGACCTGCCCACCTCGCTGCCGGCGCCGCCGCAGTACTTCAAGTTCTCCACCAGCCAGTTCCCGATCCTGCTGGTCACGCTCACCTCCACCAGCATGCCGCCGGACCGGCTGTTCGACCTCACCGACACCCTGCTCAAGCCGGCGATGGCGCAGGTGCCCGGGGTGGCGCAGGTGCAGGTGTTCGGCAGCACGCCGCACGCGGTGCGGGTGGCGCTCGACCCGGCCGCGCTGGCGGCGAAGGGGATCAGCGCCAACGACGTGGCCAACGCGCTGCGCGCGGCCAACGTCACCTCGCCGCAGGGCACGCTGAGCGACGGCCGCACCCAGCTGACCGTCACCGCCAACGACGCGCTGCACACCACCGCCGATTTCGCCTCGCTGCTGATCGCCGTGCGCAACGGCGTGCCGGTGCGGCTGGCCGACGTGGCCACGGTCGGCAGCGGGCAGGAGGACAAGTACGCCGCCGCCTGGTTCAACGGCGCGCCGGCGGTGGGCATGCAGATCTCCAAGAAGCCGGAGGCCAACGCGGTGGCCACCGTGCAGGCGATCCGCGCCGCGCTGCCGCGCCTGCGCGGCCTGCTGCCGGCCGACGTGCGGATCACCCCGATCTTCGACCTCACCCAGTCCACCGCCTCCTCGCTGCACGAGGTGGAGACCACGCTGCTGATCTCCATCGCGATGGTGGCGCTGGTGATGCTGCTGTTCCTGCGCCGGCCGGGGCCCACCCTGATCGCCATGGCCAGCGTGCCGCTGTCGCTGGCCGGCGCCTTCCTGGCGATGTGGATGCTCGGCTTCACGCTGAACATCCTCTCGCTGGTGGCGCTGGTCCTGTGCGTGGGCTTCGTGGTGGACGACGCCATCGTGGTGATCGAGAACATCGTGCGCCACCTCGAGCAGGGCAGGCCGCCGCTGGAGGCGGCGCTGACCGGCGTGCGCGAGATCGGCTTCACCGTCGTCTCGATCACGCTGTCGCTGGTGGCGGTGTTCGCGCCGATGGTGTTCGGCAACAACGCGTTCACCCTGATCGTGCGCGAGTTCGCGGTGACGCTGGTGGCCACCATCGTGATCTCCGCGGTGGTCTCGCTGACCCTGACGCCCGCGCTGTGCGGCCGCCTGCTGCGGCACGCGCCGGCCGGCCGGCGCGCTCCCGGCCGGCTGGAACGGGCCGCGGCCCGCATCGACGAGGGCATGCTGCGGCTGTACCGGCACGCGCTGGACTGGGCGATGCGGCACCGCCGGCTGATGCGCTGGCAGCCGGCGATCCTGCTGCTGCTCACCGCGGCGCTCGCGGTGGCGGTGGTGAAGACCGCCGGCGGCGCCGCCATGCCGGACGAGGACAGCGGCATGCTGATCACGCAGATCCGGGCCGACGCCGACGTTTCCCCGGCCGAGCTGGCGCGGCGCACGCGGCGCGTGGCCGACATCATGCAGGCCGACCCGGCGGTGCTGGACGTCACCACCCTGCTCGGCGGCAACAACAACAGCGGCGCGGTGGGCAACCAGTCCACCCTGTTCGTCGACCTGAAGCCGCGCGGCGACGGCCCCGGCCAGCGCCGCGAGCCGATGACCGCGGTGATCGACCGGCTCGGCCGCCAGTACAAGGCGCTGCCCGGATTCAACGTCGCGGTGAACGGCCTGCACCTGTTCGGCGGTGGCGGGGGCGGCGGCGGACAAGGCTCGGCCTACGCCTTCCAGCTCAACAGCCTCAGCGGCGAGCCGCTGCAGGAGCCGGTTGCCCGGCTCGCGCGGGTGATGCGCGGGATGAAGGAGTTCCGCGACGTCACCACCAGCTTCGACACCGCGGGCAAGCAGCAGATGCTGCAGGTGGACCGCGCCGCCGCCGCGCGACTGGGCGTCTCGATCGGCGCCGTCGACGAGGCGCTGTACAACGCCTTCGGCCAGAACCCGGTCTCGACGATCTATTCGGACATCACCCAGTACCGCGTGATCCTGACCGCCGACAACGCCGAGCGGCTGCACCCGGACGCCCTGCTCAATACCTATGTGCGCAACGGCCGCGGGCGGATGATCCCGCTGTCCGCGCTGGCGCGGATCGCCGCGCGGCCGATGCCGAGCACGGTGGAGCACTACGACCAGCTCGAGTCGGCCTCGATCGGCTACAACCTGGCCACCGGCGTGTCGCAGGTCCAGGGCATGCGCCGCGTGGACGACGCGATGGCCGCCGCCGGCCTGTCCGGCGGCGTGCAGCGGCAGTACACCGGCGACAACCAGAACCTCGCCGAGGCGCTGGCGAACGCGCTGCTGATGCTGCTGGCGGTGATCGCGGCGATGTACGTGGTGCTGGGCGTGCTCTACGAGAGTCTGATCCATCCGCTGACCATCCTCTCCACGCTGCCGGCCGCCGGCATGGGCGCCTTCCTCGCCATGCTGGTCACCCGGACCCAGCTCACCATGATGTCGGTGATCGCGGTGCTGATGCTGATCGGCATCGTGAAGAAGAACGCGATCCTGATGGTGGACTTCGCGCTGGTGGCCGAGCGCGAGCAGGGCCTGAGCCCGTCGGAGGCGATCCGCGAGGCGGCGCTGGTGCGCTTCCGCCCGATCACCATGACCACGCTGGTGGCGATGGGCGCGGCGCTGCCGCTGGCGATCGGCTTCGGCATCGGCTCGGAGATGCGCCAGCCGCTGGGCATCGCCATCCTCGGCGGGCTGTTCGTCTCGCAGCTGCTGACCCTGCTCAGCACGCCGGCGATCTACCTGTGGGGCCACGACCGCCGGGCGCGCAAGGCGGCGCGGCGCGCGCGGCGGGCGGAACGGCAGCGGCTGAAGGCGGCCGGGCAGGCGGCCTAGTCGGCCGCCTCCACCACGGTGCCTGCCGGCACGCCCTGGCCGGTGCTCGGCGCCTGCTGCACCGGCGCGGGCTCCAGCATGTGCGCCTGCCGCCAGCGGCCGAAGCGGTAGTAGCCCAGCGCGAGCAGCATCGAGGCCAGCGACCCCAGCGGGAAGCTCCACCAGATCGCGTCCGCGCCCATCCTCGGCTGCAGCAGCAGCGCGAACGGCGGACGGATGAACCACAGCGTCACCAGCAGCACGAACAGCGGCGGCCACACCGCGCCGGTGGAACGCACCACGCCGAACAGCACGAAGGTGACGCCGAAGAACAGGAACGACCACACCGCGATGGCGTTGAGGTGCTCGGCCAGGCCCAGCGCCGCGGCGTCGCCGGGCAGGAACAGCCCGAGCGCGGCGCGGTTGCACAGGTAGACCAGCCCGATCAGCGCGCCGCCGAGCAGGAAGTTGTAGGCCACGCCCGCGCCGGCGATGCGCGCCACGCGGTCCCAGCGCCTCGCGCCGACGTTCTGCGCCGCCATCGAGGACACCGCCGCGCCGATCGCCATCGCCGGCATCTGCACGTAGGTCCACAGCTGGGTGGCGGCGCCGTAGGCGGCCACCGTCTGCGAGCCGTGCGCGTTCACCAGCTTCATCATCACGATCGCCGAGGCGGAGATCACGATCATCTGCAGGCCCATCGGCAGGCCCTTGAAGACCAGCGCGCGCAGGATCGTCCAGTCCGGCTTGAGCAGCGCCAGCTCGCGGCGGCCGATCCACAGGAAGTGCCGGCGCAGGCGCAGCGTGGCGAGCAGGGCCAGCAGCGCCGTGCTCTGCGCGATCAGCGTGGCGGTGGCCGAGCCGGCGATGCCGAGCCTGGGGAACGGCCCCACGCCGAAGATGAACAGCGGGTTGAGCCCGATGTCCAGCAGCACCGACAGGCCCATGAACAGGAACGGCGTCCTGGAGTCGCCCGCGCCGCGCAGCGTCATCATCAGGAAGTTGTAGAAGTACATCGACGGCAGCGCGACGAAGATGATGCGCAGGTAGGCGCTGGCGTAGGGCTGCGCGTCCGCCGGCGTGCCCAGCAGGCGCAGCAGCGCCGGCGTGGCGAGGTAGCCGGCCACGGCCACCGCCACCGAGATGGCCACGAAGAAGCCCACGCCGGTGCCGACCACCCGCTTGGCCTCGGCCAGGTCGCGCGCGCCCAGGCTCTGCCCGACCAGGATGGTCGAGGCCATGCTCACGCCGAACACCGCCGACAGCAGCAGGAACAGGATCAGCGTGGCGTTGCTGGTGGCGGTGAGCGCGGCCTCGCCGAGGAAGTGCCCGATCCACATCGCGTTGACCGAGGCGTTGAGCGACTGCAGCACGGTGCCGCCCAGGATCGGCAGGGCGAACCACAGCAGGGTGCGGGCGATCGGCCCTTCGGTGAGCAGGGCCTGGCGGCCGGGCTGGGTCATGGTCGGTCCGTGCGAAGGAGGGAAGGAGTGGGGAGACCGGAACGGGACGCGGGCCTAGCGGCCCGCCTCGTCCCAGGCGATGGCGGCCAGCCGGCGCAGATGATCGCGCACATCGACCGGCCAGGGGTCGGTGAGCCGGGCGAAATCGGCGCGCTGGCCGCGCCAGAACGCGCGGCTGGCCTCCTCGTAGCCGGGCAGGTCGCCGGCCATCGCCAGCATGAAGCGGTCCACCGCCTCGCCGGCCTCGCGGGCGCGCTGCGCGCCGCCGTCGCGCATCGCCCGCTCCACCAGCCGGCGCAGCACCGCCGAGGCGCCGCCCGGCTGGGCCGCCAGCCAGTCCCAGTGCCGCGGCAGCAGGGTCACCTCGCGCGCGCTCACGCCCAGCCGCGGCCGCCCGCGGCCGCGCGGCGGCGGCGCCTGCGCCCGCAGCTCGGCCTCGCTGCCGCGCAGGTCGAACTCCACCGGATGGCCGCTGCGGTCGTCGAAGACCAGCAGCGGCCCCGCCGCGCCAGCGGCGGCCGCGCGCCTGAGGGCCGCCGCCACCTCGTCCGGCGCGCCGGAGGCAAGCAGGCGCGTGCCGTCGAAGGCGGTGCAGCTGCGGCTTTCGGAAGGAAGCATGGTTTTTACCCGGATCGAATCCGGACGTTTTTATCCGGAACAAAATAAACCATCAAGCCACCCGGCCGCGACGCCCGCGCGACTTCCGGACCACGCCCGCGCCCGCCCCGGCTTGCTATGGTGGAGCTTTCCAGAGGAGGGAATGCCCATGTCCAGACGTCTCCGGTCGGCCGCCCGGCTGGCCGCGCTCACCCTGCTGGCCGGCGCGGCGGGCGCCGCGGCGCCGGCGGCGGAGCTCGCGGTGCCGCCGATCGCCTACCACCAGCGCAGCCTGCCCAACGGCCTGGAGGTGCTCAGCATCGAGGACCATGCCAGCCCCACCGTCACCGTGCAGGTCTGGTACCACGTGGGCTCGAAGGACGATCCCGCCGGCCGCTCCGGTTTCGCCCACCTGTTCGAGCACCTGATGTTCAAGAGCACGGCGCACATGCACGCCGAGCAGATGGACCGGCTCACCGAGGACGTCGGCGGCGCCAACAACGCCTCCACCGGCGACGATGTCACCAACTACTTCGAGGTGATCCCGTCGAACTACCTGGAGACGCTGCTCTGGGCCGAGGCCGAGCGCATGTCCAACCTCAACGTGGACGAGGCCAACTTCAAGTCCGAGCGCGCGGTGGTGGAGGAGGAATACCGCCAGAGCGTGCTGGCCCAGCCCTACGGCAAGCTGTTCAACGCGATCGACCCGCATTCCTTCGCGGTGCACCCGTACAAGCGGCCGACCATCGGCAGCATCGAGGACCTGGAGGCGGCCTCGCTGGACGACGTGATCGCCTTCCACAAGACCTTCTACCGGCCGGACAACGCCACCCTGATCGTCGCCGGCGACTTCGACCCGAAGCAGCTGGACGCCTGGGTGGACCGCTACTTCGGCTGGATCCCCAGGCCCGCCGCGCCGATCCCGCAGGTCGCCGCGACGGAGCCCGCGCGCACCGCCGACAGGCGCTACACCGAGACCAGCGAGACCGCGCCGCTGCCCGCGGTGGCGCTCACCTGGCTGATCCCGCCGGCGAAGGACGCCGACGTGGTGCCGCTGCAGGTGGCCGCGGCGCTGCTCTCGCAGGGCGAGTCCTCGCGGCTGTACCAGGCGCTGGTCTACCGCTCGCGGGTGGCGCAGGACGTCGGCGCGGAGGTCGACGCGCGGACGGGGCCGGGCCTGTTCGTCGCCTACGCCATCCTCGCCAGCGGCCATCGGCCGGCCGAGGCGGAACAGCAGCTGCGCGCGGAGATCGCCCGGCTCGCCGACGGCCCGGTCGACGCCGCCGAGCTGGACAAGGTCAAGACCCAGCTGCTCACGCAGGAGCTCAAGCAGCGCCAGACCGCGCAGGGCAAGGCCTTCGCGCTCGGCCAGGCCGCGCTGATCGAGGGCGACCCGGCGCGCGTGAACGGCGACCTGGCCGCGCTGCAGCGGGTCGGCGCCGCCGACGTGCAGCGCGTGCTCCGGCGCTACGTGACCGGCGCGCACAGCGTCGCCATCGACTACCTGCCGCAGGCCAAGCCGCCCGCCGGCAAGGCCACGAGCAAGGGAGGTGCCCAATGAAGCGCATGCCGCATCGCCGTCTGGCCGTCTTTACGGCCGCCGCCCTGGCCGCCGGCTCGGCGTTCGCCGCGGGCGCCGACTTCCCCGCCGCGCCGCCGCCGCCCGGGCCCGCGCCCCGGCTGAGCGTGCCCACGCCCGCCGCGCAGACCCTGGCCAACGGCCTCACCGTGGTCAGCGTGCGCCGCACCGGCCTGCCGCTGGTCACCGCCCGGCTGCTGCTGCGCCGCGGCGCCGAGCTGGACCCGCCGGGCAAGGCCGGCCTGGCCGCGCTCACCGCCACCCTGCTCACCCGCGGCGCCGGCGGCCTCGCCGCGCCGCAGATCGCCGCGCAGGCCGAGGCGCTGGGCGGCTCGCTCGACGCCAACGCGGCCTGGGACCAGAGCGAGATCGGCATCACCGTGACCACGCCCCGGCTGCCACAGGCGCTGGCGCTGCTCGCCACCGTGGCGCGCAAGCCGGACTTCCGCGCCGAGGAACTCGAGCGCGCCCGCGCGCAGGCGCTGGACGAGCTGCACCTCGCGCTCAGCCAGCCCACCACGCTGGCCTCGCTGGCCGCCGCCCGCGCGGTGTTCGGCGACGGCGCCTACGGCCATTCGCGCAGCGGCACGCCGGCCTCGCTGGCGGCGATCGGGCGCGCCGACGTCGAGCGCATGCACGCGGCGGTCTACCGGCCGGACAACGCGGTGCTGATCCTCACCGGCGACGTCACGCCGGAGCAGGCCCGCGCGCTGGCGCAGCAGAGCTTCGGCGACTGGGCCAGGCCGGCCGCGCCGCTGCCGGCCGCGCCCGCCGGCCAGGGCCGCGGCGCGCTGCCCGCGCTGCTGGTGATCGACCAGCACGGCGCCGGCCAGGCCGGCGTGGTGGCCGCGCACGCCGCGCCGCCGCGCGGCGACGCCGGCTACTACGTGGGCGAGGTGGCCAACGCGGTGCTCGGCGGCTCCTACTCGGCGCGGCTCAACGAGGAGATCCGCATCAAGCGCGGCCTCTCCTACGGCGCCAGCAGCCGGCTCGACGGCCGCCGCGACGGCGGGCTGTGGCTGGGCCTGGCGCAGACCAAGAACCCGTCGGCGGCGCAGGTGGTGGACCTGATGCTGGGCGAGTTCGCCCGGCTGGGCTCCGCGCCGGTGCCGGAGGCGGAGCTGGCGGCGCGCAAGGCCACCCTGGTCGGCGCCTACGGCCGCAGCCTGGAGACCACCGCGGGCCTGGCCGCGCAGGTGGGCGAGCTGGCCGCCTACGGCGTGGACCTGGCCGAGATCGGCCGCTACATCGAGCGCGTGCAGGCGGTGACGCCGGCGCAGGTCATGGCCTACGCCACGGCCCACCTCGACGCCGGTGGCAGCCGCGTGGTGGTGGTGGGCGACGCCGCGCAATTCGGCGATGCGCTGCGCAAGGCGCACCCGCAGGCGCAGACCCTGCCGCAGCAGGCGCTCGACCTGGACCGTCCGGACCTGCGCGCGCCAGGCGCCGCCGGGCGCTGAGCCCGCCTCCCGCGCCGCGGCCCGGCCGCCGCGGCGCGGGAACGCCCCGCTTTCTCCCGACCGGTGCCGCCTCGGCACCGGACGGATCGCGCGCGTTCCGTCCGCGACGACACACCGTTGCCCATTCGTGGACGAGATTTTGAGGGACTTGTTTTTTAAACTATGGAGTACATAAAGAAGCCGCCAATCCCCCCACAAGACAAGAAAGGCAAGCTCCCATGTCCCATTCCTCCCTGACGCGCAGCGCGCTGGCGCTCGCCCTGCTCTCCGCCGTCTCGCTGCCGGCCGCCGCCGCCACCCGCGTGGAAGTGCAGGCCGGCCGCAGCTACATGGACTCCCACGGCGCCAACGCCGCCTTCGTCGAGGCCGTGTTCGACCCGCACCCGATCGGCGCCAGCCGCTTCACCTGGTCGCCGGACGTGTCGCTGGGCTGGATCGACGGCCGCGACGTCGCCCGCTACGACCGCATGGAGTACACCACCCGCCCGCCGGTGACCCTGCTCGCCGGCGGCGCGCGCCTGCGCACCAGCGACGAGTCGGCCTGGTACCACCCGTTCTTCTTCAGCTTCCAGCTGGCCGCCACCAACCACACCACGCAGGCACTCTCCAGCCATTACCAGTTCGTCAGCACGCTGGGCTGGCAGGCGCGCCACTTCACCGTGGCGCTGCGGCACATCTCCAACGGCAGCATCCAGGAGCCCAACCGCGGCGAGACGATGGCGCTGGTCGGCGTGGCCTTCGACCTCTAGGGAAGCCGCGCCGCCGCAAGAACGGCAACGGCCCCGCGCGGGGCCGTTGCCGTTTGCAGGAATGGAAACGCGCGGCTCAGTGCCCGCCGCCCGCCGCCGGGCCGGCCTTGGGCGCGAACGGCGGCCGCGCCATCCAGATCACCAGGATCAGCCCGAGGAAGATCCAGCCCAGCATGTGGAAGATCTCGTTGAAGGAGATCTGGTAGCCCTGCTGGGTGATCATCTGGTTGAGCATGACGCTGGCGTGCTCGCCGCCGCCGAGCTGCTGCACCGCCGACTGGGTGGTCGCGTCGTACGGCGTGACGTGCTCGGTCAGCTGCGCGTGGTGCACCACCGCGCGGCGCTCCCAGATGTAGGTGGTGAGCGAGGCGGAGAAGCTCGCGCCCAGCGTGCGCAGGAAGGTGGCCAGGCCGCCGCCGGCGGCGATCTCGTTGTTCTGCAGGTCCGACAGCAGGATGGTGGTCACCGGCATGAAGAACAGCGCCACGCCCAGGCCCTGCAGCAGCTGCACCAGCGCCACGTGGGCGAAGTCGATGTCCAGGTAGAAGTCCGAGCGCAGGAAGCAGGTCACGCCCATCACCATGAACGCGGCGGAGGCGAGCAGGCGCAGGTCGGTGCGCGTGGCGTACTTGCCCACCACCACGGTGAGCAGCACCGGCAGGATGCCGATCGGCGCGGTGGCGAAGCCGGCCCAGGTGGAGGTGTAGCCGAGGTTGCGCTGCAGCCATTGCGGCACCAGCAGGCCGATCGAGAAGAACGAGGCGTAGGCCAGCACCAGCGCCAGCGTGCCGAAGCGGAAGTTGTGGTGGCGGAACAGCTTGAGGTCCACGATCGGGTGCTCGTCGGTGAGCTCCCAGATCAGGAAGACCGCCAGCGCGATCGCCGAGACGATGCTGGCGACCACGATGAACTGCGAGTTGAACCAGTCCTCGTCGTTGCCCTTGTCCAGCACGATCTGCAGCGCGCCCACGCCGATCACCAGGGTGATCAGGCCCACGTAGTCCATCCGCGGGCGCATCGTCGCGTCGACGCGGCCGCGCATCTGGTTGGTCACCACCATGCTGGCGAAGATGCCGATCGGCACGTTGATGAAGAAGATCCACGGCCAGGAATAGTTGTCGGTGATCCAGCCGCCCAGGATCGGGCCGGCGATCGGCGCCACCACCGTCACCATCGCCAGCAGCGCCAGCGCCATACCGCGCTTGGCCGGCGGGTAGATCGAGATCAGCAGCGACTGCGTGACCGGGTACATCGGCCCGGCCACCGCGCCCTGGATGGCGCGGAACAGGATCAGCATGCCCATGCTCTGCGCGATGCCGCACAGGAACGAGGCCAGCGAGAACAGCAGCGTGGACCACACGAACAGCTTCACCTCGCCGAAGCGGCGGGTGAGGAAGCCGGTCAGCGGCAGCGCGATGGCGTTGCTCACCGCGAAGGAGGTGATCACCCAGGTGCTCTGGTTCACGCTCACGCCGAGGTTGCCGGCGATGGTCGGCAGCGACACGTTGGCGATGGTGGTGTCCAGCACCTGCATGAAGGTCGCCAGCGACAGGCCGATGGTGGTCAGCGCCAGGTTGGGTGGACGGAAGCTCGTGGTCATGGGGCGCCGTGGGGGTCGGGGCGTGGGTTCGGGTGGAGCGGGGGCGAGGGACGGGGGCGAGGGACGGCCGACGGTCCGCCGCGCCGCTCACCGCCCGCCCTCGCGCTTCGTCACTTGGCCGCGCCGCCGGCCAGGTTGGCGTGGATGATCTGCGCGATCACGCCGTCGGCCTGCGCCAGCTCCTTGGCGTACACGTCGGTGCTGAAGGGCGGCTGCACCGGCGGCCGCCGCGCCAGCATCGGGCCGTTCTGGTCGTGCAGGCTCACCTCCACCCTGGTCGACAGGCCGATGCGCAGCGGGTGCTCGTCCAGCTGCTTCGGATCGGTGAACACCACGCGCACCGGCACGCGCTGCACGATCTTGATCCAGTTGCCCGTCGCGTTCTGCGCCGGCAGCAGCGAGAACGCGCTGCCGGTGCCCACGCCCAGGCTCTGCACCTTGCCGGCGTACTTCACCGAGCCGCCGTACAGGTCGGCGCGGATCTCCACCGGCTGGCCGATGCGCATGTGGGTGAGCTGGGTCTCCTTGAAGTTGGCGTCGATCCACACCTGGTGCAGCGGCACCACCGCCATCAGCGGCGCGCCCGGCGCGATGCGCTGGCCCAGCTGCACCGAGCGCTTGGCCACGTAGCCGTCCACCGGCGCCACGATGGTGGTGCGCAGGTTGTCCAGGTAGGCGGCGCGCAGCCTGGCGGCGGCGGCCTGCACGTCCGGGTGCGAGGCGACCACGGTGTCGTCGACCAGCACCTTGCTGGTCTGGTACTGCTGCTGGGCGGCGGTGAGCGCGCTCTCGGCGGCGGTCAGCTCGTCCTGCGCGTGCGACAGCTCCTCGGCGGAGATCGCGCCGGTCCTGGCCAGGTCGCGGCGGCGCGCGAAGTCGGCGCGCGCCTTGTCCACCGCCACCTGCCGCGCGGCCACGTCGGCCTGCGCGCCGGACACGGTGCTGTACAGGCCGCGCACGCGGCGCACGGTGCCGGCCAGGTTGGCCTTGGCCTCGGCCAGCGCCACCTCGGTGTTGCTGGAGTCGAGTTTCACCAGCACGTCGCCGGCGTGCACCAGGTCGCCGTCGTCGGCGCCGATGGTGACCACCGTGCCGGGGATCTGCGGGGTGACCTGCACCACGTTGCCGCCGACGTAGGCGTCGTCGGTCTCCTCGTACCAGCGGCCGTCGAAGAAGTACCACAGGCCCCAGCCGACGAAGGCCAGGAGCACGACCACGCCGAGCAGGCGCAGCAGGAAGCCGCGACGGTTCTTCTCCGGCGGCGGGGCGACCGGGGCGGTGGTCGCGGTGGGAGCTTGGCTGGACATGGAGATGCCTCAGGGATGCGAAGTGGAGGAAACGGAATCGGAAGCGGCGTCCGCCGGCGGCGCGTCGCCCGCCTGCGGGCGGAAGCCGCCGCCGAGCGCCTGGATCAGCTGCACGGACTGGTCGACCTGCTGCGCCTTCAGCGCGGCCATGCGCTGCTCGGCGGCGAGCAGCTGCTGGCGCACCACCAGCGCCTCCAGGTAGCTGCCCACGCCGGCCTTGTAGCGCTGCTCGGCGAGCTGCCAGGCCTGGCTGGCGGCATCCAGCGCGCGCTGCTGCGCGGCCAGCTGTTCCTGCTGCGCCTTCAGCGCGGAGAGGTCGTCGGCGACCTGGTTGAGCGCGCCGACCAGCGCCTGGTCGTACTGCGCCACCGCCAGGTCGTACTGCGCGTCCTTCTCCGCGAGGTTGGCGCGGCGGCGGCCGCCGTCGAAGATCGGCAGGCTGAGCGAGGGGCCGGCGTCGTAGAAGCGCGCCGGCATCTGGAACAGGTTGGTGCCGCCCATCGCCACCAGGCCGGCCAGGGCGCTGATGCTGACGTTGGGCAGGAACTCGGTCCTGGCGGTCTTGATCTGCTTCGCCGCCGCCTCCACGCGCCAGCGCGCGGCGACCAGGTCGGGACGGTGGCCCAGGAGCTCCGCCGGCAGCTGCGCCGGCACCGCCAGCGCGGCCGGCTGCAGCGGCTGCGGCCGCGCGATGTCCAGGCCGCGGTCCGGGCCCTTGCCGAGCAGCACCGCCAGCGCCGAGCGTGCCGCGTCGATCGCGCGGTCGGCCACCGCCCGCTGCTGCTCGGCGCTGGCCACCTCGGCGTCGGCCTGCTTGAGCTGCAGCTGGCTGTCCAGGCCGGCGGCGACGCGCTGGCCGGTCAGCTCGCGCGCCTGCCGGGCGCGCGCCAGCTCGGCCTGCGCCACGTCCTGCTGGGCGAAGGCGTAGCCCAGCTGCACGTAGGCGCGGGCCACGTTGGAGGACAGCTCCAGCCGCGCGGCGCGCGCCTCGATCTCGGCGGCGCGCGCCTCGCCCAGCGCGGCCTCCCACGCGGCGCGCTTGCCGCCCCACAGGTCCAGGCCCCAGCTGAAGCTGGCGTAGCCGTACTTGGCCCAGGCGAAGTGGCCGCCGCCGGCGTCGGCCGGCAGCACCGTGGTGGGGATGCGCGCGCCGGCGACGCTGGCGCCGGCGTTGACGGTCGGGCCGCGCTCGGCGTCGGCCGCGCCGGCCTGCGCCTGCGCCTGGCGCGCGCGCGCGTCGGCCGCGGCGAGGCTGGGGTTGTCGGCCAGCGCCTCGGCGATCAGCCTGTCCAGCTGCGGATCGCCCAGGCCGGTCCACCAGTCCTCGGCGGGCCAGGCCGCCGGCGACAGGCCGGCCAGGCTGCGCCCGGCCTTCAGCCCCGCCGGATCGAGCGGCTTGCCGTCCGGGTGCAGGCCGCCGCTGCTGGCGCAGGCCGCCAGCGCGAGGCTCAATGCGGTTGCCACCGCGATGTGATGCAGACGCATGACTGTGTCTTCCGGGGAATGGGGGAAATCAGTGCTTGTCGCGGAGCGCGTGCAGCACGCGCTCCAGGTAGTCGTGCAGGCGCCGGCGCTCGGTCTCGCCGAGCGAGCGCTGCGCCGCGGCCAGCACGCGCTCGTTGCAGCCGGTCAGCTCGCGCCACAGCGCCTCGCCGGCCGCGGTCAGCTCGATGCGCAGCGCGCGGCGGTCCTGCGCGTGCGGGCAGCGCCGGAGGTAGCCCTTGCCCTCGAGGTGGTCGAGCTGGCGGGTCATCGCGCCGCCGTCCAGCTCCACCGCGCGGGCCAGCTCCGAGGCGGTCATCGGCCCCAGCATGCCGAGCCGCTTGAGGATCAGGAACTGGGTGAAGCGCAGGTCCAGGCCCTTGGAGGCCAGCTCGGCCTCCATCGCGCGCACCAGCTCCGAGCGCACCAGGCCGAGCAGCACGCCCAGGCTTTCCTGGGGATCCGGCGGATGGGGAATGTCGGCTTTCATGGGCCGCGCATTCTATTGCCGGAAGAATATTTGTCAAGTCAAATATATTCTTGTTGTATTTTGTTTCGGCAAAATTTAGCCCAGGCGGCGCTGGCGCGCCTCCAGCTCGTCGCGCACCAGCGCGCGCAGCGCCGGGTCGCGGATCTCGAACAGCTCGAACACGCCCAGCGCCTGCAGCGTCGGCAGCAGGGCGAGCAGGCGCGGCTCGGCCTGCCGGCGCACCGGCTCGGGCGTGGCCGGGTCCAGCATCAGCTGCGCGTGGACCACGAAGTCCGTGAGCGCGTCGCTGGCCGGCGTGGTGTCGGATGAAATGAGTAACGACATGTCGATCTCCTGTCCGTACATGCGGGGACGTCCGGGCGGGGCGCGGCGTGACAGCCTGGCGCGGGCCGGCGGGAACCGGCGGAAGAGCGCGCCTCGCCCGTGAGGCAGCCCGCACGTTGCGCGCGGGCCGGTGGTCGGGGACGGCCAACCGTACGCCAGCTGCCGCTACCATGGGGAGGCAGCCGCCGCTGCTGGTAGTCCCGCCACCACCCTTCGCGAGTCCCCCATGCCGCTGTCCCGGCAACGCACCGAGCTGAAGGCCTTCCTGCGCGCCCGCCGTGCCGCGCTCACGCCCGAGGCGGCCGGCCTGCCGCGCGGCGCGCGCCGGCTCACCCCGGGCCTGCGCCGCGAGGAGGTGGCCAGCCTCGCCGGGGTCGGCATCACCTGGTACACGTGGCTGGAGCAGGGGCGCGCGATCAACGTCTCCGCCGCGGCGCTGTCGCGCATCGCGCGGGCGCTGCAGTTGAGCCCGGTCGACGAGGCCTACCTGTTCGCGCTGGCCGGCGTGCCGCACGCCGAGCCGCAGGCGCGGCGCCAGCTGGTGCTGCCGCCGGCGCTGCCGGGCCTGCTGGAGCTGTACCAGGCGCCCGCCTTCGTGCTCGACCCGGTGTTCGACGTGCTCGCCTACAACCGCGCGGCCGACCGCCTGTACGACTTCGGCGCCGCGCAGGGGCCGCTGGCGCGCAACCACCTGTGGAACGCCTTCATGAACCCCGCGCGGCGGCGGCTGTACGCGCCGTGCTTCGAGCCGGGCGTGCTCAACCTGCTGGGCATCTTCCGGCTGAACCATGCGGCGCACCCGGACGATCCCCGCTTCGAGGCGCTGATCGACGCGCTCGCCGCCGCCAGCCCGGAGTTCGTGGCCCTGTGGGAGCGGCAGGAGGTGGCGCCGCTGCGCTCCTGGACCGCGCACTTCGCGCACCCGGACTTCGGCGAGCTGCGCATGTACTCGATGCGCCTGCCGATCCGCGACGGCAAGGCCGACGGCGCCACCGCGTTCTTCTTCGTGCCGCAGGACGAGGCCACCGCGGCCAGCTTCGCGCGCATGGCCGCGCGCCGGGAAGCCGCAGCCGGCGAACCCGAGCCGGCGTGAGCCGCCGGCCGGGCGCCGCGCGCCGGGCGCCGCGCCCATTCAGCCGGCCCGCGCCAGGCCGCGCGCGTGGCGCTGCTCCAGCGCCGCCAGCTCGTCGCGCAGCATGACGGCCAGGGCGCGGTCGCGCACGGCGAACAGCTCGAACAACCCCAGCGCGCGCACCACCGGCAGCAGCGCCAGCAGGCGCGGCTCCAGCCGGCGCCGCACCGCCTCGGGCGTGGACGGGTCGAGCATCCGTCGCGCATGGCCCACGAAGCGGGACAGCGCGCGGCCGGCATCCGCCGGCGGGACGGGATTGGATGGCATCTTCCGGTCTCCTGGGTTCGGCTCCGGGCGGCCGCCGGCGAGGCGGCGCGCTCCGCGGGCGGCGGCGGGCGGAGGGGGAAAACCCGGAGGGCGGAGGAAAGCCTAGTTTCCGCCGGCCTTGGCCTGATATCGTCATCCGGACAAATGATGTCGAGAATCCGCCATGCCGGAGACCGCCGAACGGATCCACCACCGCATCGAGAGCGCCGACGGCCCGCCGCTGATCGCCTACGTGATGGACGGCACCGCCGCCGTGCCGCCGATGGAGGAAACCGCGTGGCACAGCCACCTGCGCGGCCAGTTCTTCTACGTGGAGAGCGGCCTGGTCAGCGTGCGCACGCGCGCCGGCGCCTGGGCGCTGCCGCCGCAGCGGGTCGGCTGGCTGCCGCCGGGCGAACTGCACACCGTGAGCATCTCCGGCGGGCTGCGCGGCTGGGGCGTGTTCGTGGCGCCACAGGCGGCCGCGTGCCTGCCCGCGTACACCTGCGCGCTGGGCGCCAACCCGCTGATGCGCGAACTGGTGCACCGCGCCGCCGGCTGGATGATGCAGGACGCGCTGGACGAGGCGCAGCAGCGCATCCTGGCGGTGCTGATGGACGAGCTGCGCCGCGCGCCGCAGCAGCCGCTGCACGTGAACCTGCCGCGCGACCGCCGCCTGCAGCGGGTGGCCCTGGCCGTGCTGGAGCAGCCGCACGACGAGCGCAGCCTGGACGAGTGGGCCGGCTGGGCCGGCCTGTCCCCGCGCAGCCTGAGCCGGCTGTTCCGCCGCGAGACCGGCGCCAGCTTCGCGCAGTGGCGCCAGCAGGCGCGGCTGGGCCGCGCGCTGGAGCTGCTGGCCGACGGCGCCGCGGTCGGCCAGGTCGCCGATGCGCTGGGCTATGCCAGCGTCAGCGCCTTCGTGGCGATGTTCCGGCGCGCGTTCGGGCAGTCGCCGGGGCGCTACTTCGCGCGCGCGGCGGGCGGGTGAGCATGCCCTGGCCGTATCGGCGGGAGGATCGCGGCCGGAGGCCGCTCCCGCCGGGTCGCCGCAAGTCTGGGGAGCGGCCTCCGGCCGCGATGGCCCGCACGCCGCGACGGGAGCGACCCGCCCCGCCGCTCAGGGCGCCGCCCCCGGCTCCCGCTTCACCCATGCGCGGAACAGCTCGTCGATGCGCCGGTACTCGTCGTACCACGCATCCGGGTGCACGAAGCCGTGCCGCTCCAGCGGGTACAGCGAGATCCAGAAGTTCCTCTTGTGCAGCTCGACGAGGCGCTGGTAGAGGCGGATCGAATCCTCCGCCAGCACGTTGTCGTCGATCAGGCCGTGCTCGATCAGCAGCGGGTCGGCCAGCTGGTCGGCGTACTCGATCGGCGAGCTGGCCGCGTAGGCCTGCGGGTCCAGCTGCGGGTCGTTGAGGATGTTGGCGGTGTACTCGTGGTTGTACAGCCGCCAGTCGCTGACCGGGCGCAGCGCGGCGCCGGCGGCGAACGCGCCCGGCGCGCGCAACAGCGCCATCTCGGTCATGAAGCCGCCGTAGCTGCCGCCGTAGATGCCCACCCGCTGCGGGTCGACGTGGTGCTCCTTCACCAGCCAGGCCTTGCCGTCCAGCAGGTCCTCCAGCTCCGGGTGGCCCATCTGCCGGTAGATCGCGGTGCGCCAGGCGCGGCCGTAGCCTTCCGAGGCGCGGTAGTCCATGTCCAGCACCACGTAGCCTTCCTGCACCAGCAGGTTGTGGAACAGCTGCTCGCGGAAGTAGTTGGACCAGGACAGCGTGACGTTCTGCAGGTAGCCCGCACCGTGCACGAAGATCACCGCGGGCCTGGTCGCGGCGTCCTCGCCGGCCGGGCCGTAGTACTTGGCGTAGATCGCGCCCGCGCCGTGCGAGGAGGGCACCTGGACGATCTTCGGCGCGATCCACGCGCGCGAAGCGAAGGCGGGCTTCATCGTGTCCGTCAGCTCGCGCGGCGCGCCGCCCGCGGCCGGCAGCACCGCCAGCTGCGGCAGCACGTAGGGCGAGGAATGCAGCACCGCCAACTGCGTGCCGCCGGGCGACAGCACGAAGTCGTCCATGCCCTGGTACTGGGTGATGCGCGCGAGCTCGCCGCCGCCGCTCGGCACGCGGTACACGTCGTAGCCGTAGGGCGCGGCCCGGTTGGCGCGCAGGTAGAACCAGCGGCCGTCCTCGGACAGCTGCGGATGGCTCACCTCGAACCGGCCGGAGGTCAGCGCCTTCGCCCTGCCGTCCAGCGGCTTGACGTAGAGCTGCGACCAGCCGCTTTCCTCGGACAGGTACCACAGCGTGCGGCCGTCCTTGAGCCAGCCGAAATCGTTGAAGTTCCAGTTGATCCACGCCTCGTCGTGCAGGCGGTGCTGCGGCACCAGCGCGTGGCGGGCGAAGTCCACGCTGGCGATCCAGCGGTCCTTGTTGTCGATCGCGCGCAGCTGGATGGCGAGGTTCTTGCCGTCGTCGCTCCAGGCGATGCCGCCGCCACCGCCGTCGTCCGCGTCGGAGACGATGCGCACCGCGCGCACGTCCGGCGCCTTCAGCGCCTCGGCGCGGTCGGCGTGGCCGTCCTGCTCCAGCGCGGCGACGGCCCTGGCGCGCAGCGCGGCGAGCGGGTCGTCCTTGATGCCGGGCAGGCCGTCGAGCGGCAGCGGGTAGCTCTGGTGCGCGGCGAGGTCGAGCAGCAGCAGCGACTGCGGCGCCGGGTCGTTGCGGCCGACGTAGACGCGCGCCTCCTGCGTCTCGGCGTAGCCGGACTCGGTGACGTAGTGGCTGAGCGTCGGCGCCTTGCCGGGCGCATGGTCCTTCGGCTGCGTCACCACCAGCAGCCAGCGGCCGTCGGGCGACAGCTCGGTGTCCACCGCCGCGGCCTTGTCGCCGAGGTAGAACGGCCTGGGCGCGCGGCCAGGATCGGCGGCGGCCAGCGCGTCCTGCGCGGCGCGGCTGGCGGCGCGGTCGGCCTTGAGCCGGCGCAGCGTGCCGAACAGGCGCAGCTGCTCGTCCTTCAGGTCGTCGCCCGGCCTGGCCTCGGGATCGTCGGCGAACTTCAGCACCGCCGCCGGCCCGGCCACGCCGCCGGCGATGTCGTAGCTGTACCAGTCGTTGCCGGACCGGTATTGCAGCGCGCGGCCGTCGGCGGAGAAGCGCGGCGCCGACTCCTCCTCCGGCGTGCGCGTGACCTGCACGGTGCGCCCGTCCGCCAGCGTGCGCAGGAACACGTCGCCGTGGCGCACGAAGGCGGCATAGCGGTGCGCGCGGTCGAACACCGCCGGGCCGTCCGCCTGCGCCACCGCGGCGGCATCCAGCTTCACGCCCGGCCCGCCGGCCGGGTCGACGCGGTAGAGGTCGCGCACCGGGCTGCCGTCGCGCTTCAGGCGGTAGTACAGGCTGCGCCCGTCCGCGCTCCAGTAGGGCGACTCCACCGCCTGGCCGATCCAGTCGGGGTTGGCCATCACGGTTTCCAGGTCCAGGCCCGCGGGCGCGGCGGCGGCGGCCGGCAGCGCGACGAGGGCGGCCAGGCCGGCGAGCAGGGTTCGGCGCATCGGGGATCTCCGCGGGCAGCGCAAACCGCGCAGCATAGCGGGTCGTCCGGGGGCCGCAACCGCCGGGGCCGGCCGGGGCGGGCGCGGGCCGCCGGACTGGCCGGCGCGGCGGGATCCGGCCCGCCGAGGGCCGTCGCCCGCCGCACGGCGCGATCAGGGCTGCGCCGCCGCGCCGATGCCGGCGCGGCCACCGCCGAAGGACCAGTCCTCGGCGGCGGTAGTGGTGACCACCACCATCACGTCCTCCGGATCGATGCCGGGCGCCGCCGCCAGCCGCTCCACCAGGCGCCGGTAGAACGCCTGCTTGACGGCGGCGCTGCGCGGCCGGCCGGCGGTGACCGCGACCAGCACGAAGTCCGCCGTGCGCGGACCGCCCAGGTAGTCGGGGTCGATCGACAGCTCGTGCGGCTGGTGCTGGTGGATCAGCACGAAGCGGTCGTGCGCGGGCACCTCGAAGGCTTCGTGCAGGGCGCGGTACACGCCGTCGGCGAGCGCGCGCAGGTGCTCGGGCGACTTGCCGCACTGCAGGGAAATGCGGGCCATCGGCATGGCTCAGCCCTCCTCGTCCTGTTGCAGCGCGCGCAGGCGCTCGGCCGCGGAAAACGCGGCCGGCCAGCCGGCGTAGAAGGCCAGGTGGGTGACCGCCTCGGCGAGCTGCTCGATGCCCAGGCCGTTCTCGCGCGCGCGGCGCAGGTGGAACGGCAGCTGCTCGGTGCGGTTCAGCGCCACCAGCGCGGCCACGGTGACCAGGCTGCGCTGGGCGGGCGTGAGCTGCCCGCGCCGCCACACGTCGTCGAACAGCACGCGGTCGGTGAGCTCGGCCAGCTTGGGGGCGATGTCGCCGACCATGCGGCGGCCGCTGTCGTTGGGTCGGGGATTCATCCGAGGCTCCTGTGCGTGGGTTGACGGGACCAAGGTAGCGCGCCCAGACTTTCCCGAAAATCGAAATATTCGATAGTTCATATCCAATAAAACGGTACGATTGCCATGCGCCGCCAGACCTTCGACCTGGACGCCCTGCGCGCCTTCGCGCTGGGCGTGGAGCTGGGCAGCTTCGCCCGCGCCGCCGGACGGCTGGCGCGCTCCACCTCGGCGGTGAGCGCGCAGCTGAAAAAGCTGCAGCGGCAGGCCGGTGCGCCGCTGCTGCGCAAGGCCGGCCGCGGCACCGCGCTGACCGAGGCGGGCGAGACCCTGCTGGCCTACGCGCGCCGCCTGCTCGAGCTCAACGACGAGGCCGCCGCCGCGCTGCGCGGGGTGGCACTGGAAGGCTGGGTGCGGCTGGGCCTGCCGGAGGACTTCGGCGAGAGCCTGCTGCCGGCCGCGCTGGGCCGTTTCGGTCGCGCGCATCCGAAGGTGCGCATCGAGGCGCGCATCGGCCGCAATGCCGACCTGCGCGCGCGCATGGCCGCCGGCCAGCTCGACCTCGCGCTGGTGTGGGACGACGGCCCGGTGCCGCCGCATGCCGAGCGGCTGGGCGAGCTGCCGCTGTGCTGGATCGGTACCGCCGGCGCGCCGCCGCCCGTCCCCGCGGCGCAGGAACCGCTGCCGCTGATCGCGTTCGAGCCGCCCTGCCTGATGCGCAGCCTGGCCACCGCCGCGCTCGACCGCGCCGGCCGGCCCTGGCGGCTGGCCTTCACCAGCCCCAGCCTGGCCGGCCTGTGGGCCGCCACCGCGGCGGGGCTGGGGGTGACGGTGCGCACGCGGGCCGGCCTGCCTTCCGGCCTGCGCCCGCTGGACCACGGCGAGCAGGGCCTGCCGGCGCTGCCGGCGCTCGGGCTGCTGCTGGTCCGCGGCGAGGCCACGCCGCCGCCCGCCGTGGCGCAACTGGCCGCGCTCCTGCGCGAACCCCTGCGCGCGCAGCTCGACGCGGCCGGCGCGGACGCACCGCGGACGCGCGCGCGGGCGGCGTAGGCGCCGCTCAGCGCCCGCGGAACTCGCGGCGGTAGCTCGCGGGCGTGGTGCCGAACGCGGTGGCGAAGTGCTGGCGCAGCGACAGCGGCGTGCCGAAGCCGGCACGCTCGGCGATGCGCGCGACCGGCAGGCCGGTGGTCTCGAGCAGGCGCTGCGCCAGCGCCAGCCGCTGGCCGAGCAGCCAGCGGCCGACGGTGGTGCCGGTATGCCGGCGGAAGTGGCGGGTGAAGCTGCGCCGGCTCATCGCCGCGCGCGCGGCCAGCGAGTCGAGGCTGTGCGCGGCGTCGAGATGGCGCGCGGCCCAGTCCAGCGTCCGCGTCAGCGGCGTGTCGCGCGCGGCCGCCAGCACCGGCTGCTCGATGTACTGCGCCTGCCCGCCCTGGCGGTGCGGCGGCACCACCAGCATGCGCGCGATGCGGCTGGCGGCCTCGGCGCCCAGGCAGCGGCGCACCACGTGCAGGCAGCAGTCGATGCCGGCGGCGGTGCCGGCCGAGGTGAGCACGTCGCCCTCGTCCACGTACAGCACGCCGGGGTCGACCCGCACCCGCGGGTAGCGCCGCGCGAAGTGCTCGGCCCAGCGCCAGTGGGTGGTGGCGCGGCGGTCGTCCAGCAGGCCGGCTTCGGCCAGCACGTAGGCGCCCACGCACAGGCCCACCACCAGCGCGCCGCGCGCATGGGCGCGCCGCAGCGCGGCCAGCAGCGGCCGCGGCGGCGTCTCGTCCGGGTCGCGCCACGAGGGCACCACCACGATGTCGGCCCAGGCCAGCGCGCGCAGGCCGTGCCGCGCGGCGATGCCGAAGCCGGCGCGGGTGCGCAGCTCGCCCGGCGCGGCCGCGCACACGCGCAGCTCGAACGGTGGCGCCGGCGCGCCGGCCGGCTCGTCGAACACCGCGCACGGCACCGACAGGTGGAACGGCCGGATGCGGTCGAACGCCACCACCGCCACGCGCGTCATCGCCATCGCCGCCGCTCCTGCCGAAGGTCTGGCCCGATTCTAACCTTGTCTGTCGTTCGGGCCACTCCCGCCGCAAGCGGACCGGAGCGGATCATCTCCCACGTCGGGGCACCCGCCCTTCGTCATCAGGAGACCGCCATGCCGAACCCGCCGCAAGCTCCACGCCGCGCCCTGCTCGTGATCGACGTGCAGAACGAGTACGCGACCGGCGCGCTGCGCATCCAGTACCCGCCCCTGGCCGATTCGCTGCGCAACATCGATCGCGCGATGGATGCCGCGCATGCCGCCGGCATTCCGGTGGTCGTGGTGCAGCAGTCCGCGCCGCCCGGCGCGCCGCTGTTCGCCACCGGCTCGCACGGGTGGGAACTGCACGAGGTGGTCGCCAGCCGCCCGCGCGACCACTGGCTCTGCAAGACCCTGCCCAGCGCGTTCGCCGGCACCGGCCTCGGCGAATGGCTGCGCGCACGCGCCATCGACGCCGTGACGGTGGTGGGCTACATGACCCACAACTGCGACGACACCACGATCAAGCACGCCTTCGACGCCGGCCTGCGGGTGGAATTCCTGATGGACGCCTCCGGCAGCGTGCCCTACGCCAACCGCGCAGGCTCCGCCACGGCCGAGGAGATCCACCGCGTGTTCGCGGTGGTGCAGCAGTCGCGCTACGCCGCGGTGACGACCACCGACGACTGGATCGCCCACCTCGCCGAGGGCACCGCGCCGGAGCGCGACAGCATCCACGCCTCGCACCGGCGCGCACTGGCCGCCGCGTCCGCCCCGGCTGGCGGGGCCACCGGGCATGGGCGACACTGAGCGGACCGCTTCCCGCACCGAATCCCGCATGAGCCTGCTGCCCGCCGTCGAGCACGAGACCGCGCCCCACCCGACCCACAGCATCGTCTGGCTGCATGGCCTGGGCGCCGACGGTCACGACTTCGCGCCGATCGTGCCGGAGCTGGTGGCGCCGGACTGGCCGGCGCTGCGCTTCGTGTTCCCGCACGCGCCGGTGCGCCCGGTGACGGTCAACGGCGGCGTGGCGATGCGCGCCTGGTACGACATCAAGGGCCTGGCGATCGCCGACCGGCAGGACGAGGAGGGCATCCGCACCGCGGTCGCCGCGATCGAGGCATTGATCGCGCGCGAGCACGAACGCGGCGTGCCGAGCGGGCGCATCGTGCTGGCCGGCTTCTCGCAGGGCGGCGCGATCGCGCTGGCGGCCGGGCTGCGCCACGCCGAGCCGCTGGCCGGCCTCGTCGCGCTGTCCACCTACCTGCCGCTGGCCCACGCGCTCGCCGCCGAGCGCAGCGCGGCCAACGCCGCGGTGCCGATCTTCCAGGCGCACGGCACCGCCGACCCGGTGGTGCCGCTGGCGCTGGGCAGCGCCGCGCGCGCGGCGCTCGCCGCGCTCGGCTACGCGGTGGACTGGCACACCTACCCGATGGCCCACGCGGTCTGCCCGCAGGAGATCGCCGACCTGCGCGCCTGGCTGGGCGCGCGGCTGCGCTGAGCCCCGCCGGCCGCGCGCCGGCGCACGGCCGGGCGGCGGGGCGCTGCGGCATACTCCCCGCATGCCGCCCGCCGCCGACCGACCGACCGCCGAAGCCAGCCCGCTGCCCGACTTCTGCAGCCTGCCGGTGCTGTTCGCGCTGTTCGTGGTCGGCGCGCTCACCGTCACCGTGATGTGGCTGGCGCCGGAGGGCAGCCGCGGCTGGCGCGGCTTCACCGTGGGCATGGCCTTCGTCGCCTGGCTGGCGCTGCTGCTGGCGGTGGCGCTGTGCAAGCTCGCGCCCTGGCTGCAGCGCCTGCCGGGGCGCGGGCCGTATGCCGGCGTGTGGCTGCTGATGGTGGCGATCGTGGCGCTGGCCAGCGCGGTGGCGCAGTGGATGGACGGCGCGCTGCAGCTGCAGCTGGTGCGCGGCGCCGGCGGCTTCGTGCGCGACAACGCGCTGATCGCCGCCCTGCTCGGCGCGGCGATGCTGCGCTACTTCTACGTGCTGGCGCAGTGGCAGGCGCGGCTGGCGGCGGTGGCGCACGCGCAGGTGGAGGCCCTGCAGGCGCGCATCCGCCCGCACTTCCTGTTCAACAGCATGAACACGGTGGCCGCGCTGGTGCGGATGGACCCGGCCGCCGCCGAGCGCACGGTGGAGAACCTGGCCGAGCTGTTCCGCGCCGCGCTGGGCGAGCAGGGCACGCGCGACGGCACGCTGGGCGAGGAGCTGGCGCTGGTGGAGCGCTATCTCGCCATCGAGCAGCTGCGCCTGGGCGAGCGCCTGCGCGTGCGCCGCGAGCTGGACGCGCTGCCGCCGGACTACCCGCTGCCGCGCCTGCTGCTGCAGCCGCTGGTGGAGAACGCGGTGCGCCACGGCATCCAGCCGCTGCGCGAGGGCGGCGAGGTCGTGCTGCGCGGCGCGCGCGAGGGCGGCGCGCTGCTGATCGAGATCGACAACCCGCTGCCCGCCGCGCCGGCCGCGGGCGGCCACGGCCACGGCCTGGACAACGTGCGCCGGCGCGTGGCCTACCGCTACGGCGCGAAGGCGCAGGTGGAGGCGGGCCCGCGCGAGGGCCGCTTCCTGGTGCGGCTGCGGCTGCCCGCGCAGGGCGCCGGACAGGGGAACGGCGATGCGCGTCCTGATCGTCGATGACGAGCCGCTGGCGCGCGCGCGCCTGGCCGCGCTGCTCGGCGAGTGCGGCGGCTGCGAGGTGGTCGGCAGCGTGGGCGACGGCGAGGCCGCGCTGGAGGCGCTCGCCGCCGCGCGGCCGGACCTGCTGCTGCTGGACATCAACATGCCGGGGCTGGACGGCACCGCGCTGGCCGCGCGCCTGGCCGGCCGCGCGCGGCCGCAGGTGGTGTTCTGCACCGCCTACGAGAACCACGCCATCGCCGCCTTCGAGCTGGGCGCGGTGGACTACCTGCTCAAGCCGGTGCGGCTGGAGCGCCTGCGCGAGGCGCTGCAGCGCGCGCGCCAGCGCCTCGCCGCCGCGGCGCAGGCGCCGGCCGGCCATCTCTATGCGCGCGTGCGCGGCGAGCAGGTGCGCATCGCGCTGACCGAGGTGATCTGCCTGCTCGCCGAGGAGAAGTACGTGCGCGTGCGCCACGCCGGCGGCGAGCTGCTGCTGGACGAATCGCTGCGCCAGCTGGAGGAGGCCTATCCCGAGCAGCTGGTGCGCCTGCACCGCAACTGCCTGGTGCCGGCGGAGCGGCTGGTCGGCCTGAAGGCCCTGGCCGACGGCCGCGTGCTGGCGCGCCTGGCCGGCACCGACTTCAGCCCCGAGGTGAGCCGGCGCAACCTGCCGGCGGTGCGCCGGCTGCTGCGGATGGGCTGAACCGCGCGACGCGGCGTCGCGCCGCCGGCGCGCCTCGCCCGATTACGCGACAATGCGCCCTTGGATACTCCTGCCGCGGAACAGCCCATGACTGCCCCCCCCCTGCGCATCGCCACCCGCAAGAGCGCGCTCGCGCTGTGGCAGGCCGAGCACGTGGCGGCGCGGCTGCGCGCGGTACATCCGGGCTTGGCGGTAGAGCTGGTGCCGCTGTCCACGCGCGGCGACGAGATCCTCGACCAGCCGCTGGCGACCATCGGCGGCAAGGGGCTGTTCCTCAAGGAGCTGGAGGTGGCGATGCTGGAAGGCCGCGCCGACCTCGCCGTGCATTCGCTCAAGGACGTGCCGGCCGAGCTGGAGCCCGGCTTCGCGCTGCCGGCGATCCTGCCGCGCGCGGACGCCGCCGACGCCTTCGTCAGCCGCCGCTACGCCGACCTGGCCGCCTTGCCGCAAGGCGCGCGCGTGGGCACCTCCTCGCTGCGCCGGCAGGCGCAGCTGCGCGCGCTGCGCCCCGATCTCGAACTGCTCGACCTGCGCGGCAACGTGGGCACGCGGCTGGCCAAGCTGGACGCCGGCGCCTACGACGCCATCGTGCTGGCCTGCGCCGGGCTGGAGCGGCTGGACCTGGCCGCGCGCATCCGCAGCCGGCTGGCCGCGCCGGACTGGCTGCCGGCGCCGGGACAGGCGGCGATCGCCATCGAGGCGCGCGCCGACCGCCCGGCCACGCTCGCCCTGCTGGCCGCGCTGGACGACGCCGACACGCGCGCCACGGTGGACGCCGAGCGCGCGATGAACCAGGCGCTGGGCGGCAGCTGCACGGTGCCGGTGGCGGCCTGGTGCGTGCAGGCCGAGCGCGGCCTGCACCTGTCCGGCCTGGTCGGCGACGCCGCCAGCGGCCGCCTGCTGCGCGCCGAGGCGAGCGGCGACGAGCCGGTCGCGCTGGGCCGCCGGGTGGCCGGGCTGCTGCTGGCGCAGGGCGCCGGCGAGCTGCTCGGCCGCTGAGCCGGCTGCGCCGCGGGGCGTACCCGCCCGGAGCAGGCCGGCCCGAGGGCCGGCCGCGGGCCGGGACGGTCCTCCCACCCTTCTCCATCCTTCCGCAGGATCGATGACCACCCGTGGGAGCGGCCTCCGGCCGCGAACGGCCATCCGCGAACGGCCATCCAGCCGTCCAAACGAAAGGCCCGCCGAAGCGGGCCTCCCTCTCGCCTTCCGCGGCGCGGCTGGCGCCGCCCTCAGAAGTTGTAGACCAGGTTGGTGGTGGTCAGGGTGTCGGTGTTCTTCACGCCCGGCAGCACGTCGCTGTTGTAGCGCACCTGGTAGCCCAGCTTGAGCGCCATCTTCTTGGTCATGCTGACCGACAGGCCGATGTCGTTCTGGTAGTACTTGTTCTTCGAGCCCGCTTCGGCGAGGAGCGTGTCCTCCAGCGCGGTGTTGTCGGTGAGGCGGTATTTGTAGTTGATCAGGCCGCGCGCCACCATCTCGCTCTCGGTGGGCTGGCGCACCTTGGTGTCCACGCCGTCGATCTCGACGGTGGTGTCCGCCGGCCGGTAGCGCTTGTAACCGGGGCCGATTTCGAAGGACAGCTCGGTGCGGTCGCTCTTCAGCGCGATGTAGCCGTAGCCGATCGAGACGATGCCCTGCCAGATGTTGGCGCCGAAGTCGTCGTGCTCGTAGCGCAGCGCGCCCACGATGTAGCTGCGCGGGTCCAGCTTGTAGCCCACCGAGGCGCCGGCATCGTAGCGGTTGGCGGTGGTGCTGAACTTGTCGATGGTGTTGCCCTGGGCGTCCTGCACTTCCACGTCGCCCTTGGAGCGCAGGCCGTTGAGGAAGAAGTTGTTCTTCCAGTACTCGTTTTCCTGGCTGAGGCCGAGCTTGGCGTTGGCGTTGTCGGTGCGCGAGTTGCCGCGGGCCGAGGCGTAGCCGAACTCGCCCGAGCCGGTCCAGCCGCCGTTGCTGGCGGCGCTGTTGTCGGAGGTGCCGGTGTTGCCGTCCTGCGCGTGCGCGCCCGCGCAGGCGAGGGCGAGCAGGAGGCCGGCGAGCAGGGGCTTGTTGGTCATGGTCGAGAATCCGATTCGTTAAACAAAAGTGAGGCGCCACCTTAACGCGGCGTTTTGAACTTGCAGTGAACGCCGCCCCCTTCAGCCGTCCGCCGGGCCAGCGCCTGGACGTACAGGCGCCGCTCGATGGTCAGGCCGGCCAGGCAGCTCAGCGCCGCGCCGGCCAGCGCCGCCGGGTGGCTGTCGAAGCGGTCGTCCAGCAGCAGCACCACGCAGGGCAGCGCATAGGTGAACACCGCGGCGAAGAAGCGCGCCGGGCGCAGCTCGCCGCCGCGCGGCGCGGCGCGCAGCACCTGCCAGCGCAGGCCCTCGGTGAAGCCGAGCAGCAGCGCCAGCAGGATCAGCACCATGATCCACGGGTGCGTGCCGGCCGGGTGCACCGCGTCGTCCTGCGCGGCCAGGCACAGCCACAGCCACAGGCCGCCGCCGTAGGCGGCCGACACCACGCTGCCGAACGGCTGCGGGCCGGCGCCGCCGCGCGGCCAGCCGACGGCATAGGCCAGGTTGGCCAGGCTGCACAGCGCCAGCGCGGCACCGGCGGCGCGGGTGGCCCAGAAGCCGTTGTCGCCGCGCGCCAGGCCGGCCAGCGCCAGCATCGGCAGGTAGGCGGACAGCGCGAACAGCGCCTCGCGGCCGGGCCGGCTGTCGCGCGCGGGCTGCCAGCCGCGCCACTCGTGCACGCGCGGCAGGCGCAGCAGCGCGGCCAGCAGGCCGGCGCCGACGAAGCAGCCGCCCAGGGTCAGCGGCACCAGCACCTCGCTGCGGCCGCTGCGGTAGAGGCCCAGGGTCAGCGCGGCGCCGAGCAGCATCCAGATGCCGTAGCCGGCCAGCGCCAGCTCGTGCAGCAGGAGCGGCAGCCAGGCATCGCCGGCCCGGTTCGGTTCTGCCGCGGCGGCGGACATGGGTTGCGGCTTGAGCATGGGGAGGCCTGTGGCAGGTGGCGCGGGGACGCGACCGGCATCCCGGCGGGCGACTTGCGGCCGTCCGGAAGCATACCCATGCTACACAAGCCCCGCCCCCGACGACACGCCCATGGACCGTTACGAGCGCATCCTCACCCTGCACCGCCTGCTCAAGGCCGCGCACTACCCGGTGCCGCTGCCGCGGCTGATGGACGAGCTGCAATGCTCGCGCGCCACGCTGTACCGCGACATCGCCTTCCTGCGCGACGCGCTGGGCGCGCCGGTGGAGAGCGCCGGCGGCGAGCACGCGGCGTTCCGCTACGAGGCGGGCGAGGGCGAGCGCTTCGAGCTGCCCGGGCTGTGGCTGACCTCCGACGAGCTGGCCGCGCTGCTGGCGCTCAACGAGCTGATCGGCCGCTCCGGCCCCGGCGGCGTGCTGGCCGGCGCGCTGGCGCCGTTCAAGGCGCGCATCGAGCACCTGCTGTCCGACCGCGACAGCGGCAAGGCGCTGCCGGTGGAGCGCATCCGGGTGATCCCGTGGGGCGAGCGCCGGCTCGACCAGCAGGTGTTCCGCATCGTCGCCGGCGCGGTGCTGGAGCGGCGCCAGCTGCGCTTCCGCTACCGCGCGCGCACCACCAACAGCGACAGCCGCCGCACGGTGTCGCCGCAGCGCCTCACCCACTACCGCGACAACTGGTACCTGGACGCCTGGGACCACGACCGCGAGGCGCTGCGCAGCTTCGCGGTGGACCGCATCAGCGAGCCGCATGCGCAGGAGGCCGCGGCGACCGACGTGCCGGAGGCCGACCTCAACGAGCTGCTCGCCTCCAGCTACGGCATCTTCGCCGGCAAGCCCAAGGCCTGGGCCACCATCCGCTTCTCGCCGCACGCGGCGCGCTGGGTGGCCGACGAGCACTGGCACTCGCAGCAGCAGGGCAGCTGGCTGCCGGACGGCCGCTACGAGCTGAAGCTGCCGTACTCCAACGCCAAGGAGCTGCTGATGGACGTGCTCAAGTACGGCCCGGACGCGGAGATCGTCGCGCCGCTGCCGCTGCGCGAGGAGATGAAGGCGATGCTGCACCTGGCGCTGGCGGGCTACCAATAGAACCGGCGTCCGGCACCACGGGCGCCTTCGCATCCACCGGACGGTACGGCACCACGAACCCGCACGGCGCGTTCGCCTCCTCTCCCCTGCGGGGAGAGGGAGCAGGCTGCTTAGTCGCCGCAACGCACGGCGCGCTCGCTTCCTCTCCCCGGAGGGGAGAGGGCGCAGGCTGCTCAGCGGCCGGGATGGAACGGCCAGAACAGCGGGATCAGCCACATCGACAGCGCGCAGAACAGCGCGATCAGCGGGATGCCCACCTTCATGAAGTCGGTGAAGCGATAACCGCCCGCGTAGTACACCATCGTATTGGTGGGATAGCCCACCGGGGTGGCGAACGAGGTGGCCGCGGCGAACGCCACCGCCACCACGAACGGGCGCGGGTCGGCGTGCACCGCGTGCGCCACGCTGGCGGCGATGCCCACCATCAGCACCACCGAGGGGTTGTGCCCCATCAGCTCGGTGAGCAGCGCGGTGAGCAGGTAGACCATCGCCAGCGCCGCCAGCGGCCCGTGGTCGCCGACCAGCGCCATGCCGCCGTCGACCACCCACTGCGACAGCCCGCTCTTCTCGATCGCCGTGCCCAGCGGCAGGATCGCGCCGAGCAGCACGATGATCTTCCAGTCCATCGACTCGTACACGTCCTTGCGGCCGTAGCAGCCGGCCAGCGCCATCGCCGCGGCGCCGCAGATCGCGGCGATCGGGATCGGCAGCCAGTGCAGCGCCGAGACCAGCACCACCGCGGCCATGATCGCCACCGCCGCCAGCGCGCGGCGCGGCGTGCGCGGCGCGTCCTCGCGCTCGCTCAGCACGACCAGCGCCTCGTCGGCGCGCAGCCGCGGCATGGTCTCCTCGTCGGCCAGCAGCAGCAGCACGTCGCCCACCGCCAGGCGGGTGTCGCTGAGCTTCTCGCGCAGCACGTGGCCGCGGCGGTGGATCGCCAGCACGGTGATCCCGTAGCGCCAGTGCAGCTCGGTCTCCCGCAGCCGCTGGCCCTCCAGCGCGCTGGCCGGCGCCACCATCGCCTCGGCGAGCAGCCGCGGGCGGTCGCCGTCGCGCTCGTAGCGCGTCTCCGGCGCGTTCTCCAGGCCGGCGCGGCGGCGGAACTCCTCCAGCTTGTCCCAGTCGCCGCGCACCAGCAGCACGTCGCCGGCGACCAGCTGCTGCGAGCGCGGCGACCACATGCGCCGCTCGCCGCGCAGCAGTTCCAGCGGGTACACGCCGAAGCGCTCGCCCAGCCGCGCCTCGGCGATGCTGCGGCCGAGCAGCGGCGAGTCCGCGCCCAGGCGCAGCTCGGTGACGTACTTGCCGATCTCGGCGCCTTCCTCCGGCAGCTCCGCGTCGACGTGGCGCGGCAGCAGCCAGCGCCCGACCAGCATCAGGTAGAGGATGCCCGCCACCGCCAGCAGCGCGCCCATGCGGGTGAACTCGAACACGCCGAACGCCGGCAGCCCGTGCTGCCGCGCCAGCGTGTCGGCGAGCAGGTTGGAGGAGGTGCCGATCAGCGTGCACACGCCGCCCATCTGCGCGGCGAAGGCCATCGGCATCAGCACCCGCGCCGGCGAGGTGCGCGTGCGCTGGCACACGCGCAGCGCCAGCGGCACGAAGGTGGCGACCAGCGCGATGTTCTTGACGAAGGCGCCCAGCGGGGCGATCGCCAGCATCATCGCCAGGGTCAGCAGCCACGGCCGGCGGATGCGCAGCAGCAGGCGGATCAGCGGCTCCAGCGCGCCGGAGCGCTCGATCCCCAGGCTCAGCGCGAACATCGCCGCCACCGTCACCGTGGCCTCGTTGCTGAAGCCGGCCAGCGCCTCGCCGGGCGCGACCAGGCCCAGCACCGCCAGCGCCCCGAGCACCAGCAGCGCGACCAGGTCGATGCGCAGCTTCTCGCTGGCGAACAGCGCCATCGCCAGCACGATCAGGGCCAGGGTGGCCAGGGCCGGCCAGTTCATGCGGGGGCTCCGGGACGACCGGGCGCGGGCGGGGCGGCGCGGGGCATGGGCGCATGTTTCCATGCCCCCGCGCGGCTTGCCAAGCCGGCGCATCTTCACGCGCGCGGCCGGGCTCCGTATCGTGGCGGCTCCAGCCGCCGCCGCCCGAAGCCGCCATGGACCAGCCCGCCCGCACCGACCCGCCCCGCCAGCCCACCGTCGCGCTCGCGCTCGGCGCGGGCGGCGCCAAGGGCCTGGCCCACATCGGCGCGATCGAGGAGATCGAGCGGCGCGGCTACCGCATCGTCGCCATCGCCGGCAGCTCGATGGGCGCGCTGATCGGCGGCATCTACGCGATGGGCAAGCTCGACGTCTACCGCGACTGGGTCTCCACGCTGGCCAAGCTCGACGTGCTTCGGCTGGTCGACTGGACCTTCTCCGGCGGCGGCCTGATCAAGGGCGAGAAGATCATCGGCACGCTGCGCGAGCTGATCGGCGACGCGCTGATCGAGGAGCTGCCGCTGGCCTACACCGCGGTGGCCACCGACATCGACCGCGGCCGCGAGGTGTGGCTGGCGCGCGGAGGCCTGTTCGACGCCATCCGCGCCTCCATCGCCATCCCCACCGTGTTCCGCCCGTACACCATCGACGGCCGCCGGCTGGTGGACGGCGCCCTGCTCAACCCGGTGCCGGTGACGCCGCTGGTGCGCGAGCCGGCCGACCACCTGATCGCGGTCAGCGTGGACGGCCCGGCGGAGCCGTCCACGCCGGTGGAGGAGACCGCCACGCCGCCGGACGAGCACAAGCGCCGCCGCATCGCCGGCTTCATCGGCCAGCTGATCCCGCACGGCGAGAAGGCAGCCGAGACGCGCTCGCGCGAACCCGGCGCGCTGGACCTGCTGGCGCAGTCGATGGACCTGATGCAGGCCAACCTGGCGCGGCTGCGCCTGGCCGCCTACGAGCCGGACCTCTTGATCCAGCTGCCGCGCAACGTCTCGGCCGCCTACGAGTTCTACCGCGCCCGCGAGCTGATCGAGCTGGGCCGCCAGCGCACCGCGCAGGCGCTGGACGCCTGGCGGGCGCCGGCGCGCGCGCCGGCCGTCAGCGCGCCGCCCGCCGACTGATCGCCGCCGCGTCGTCGTCCTGCGCTTCCAGCCGGCTCCGCGCATGGCGGTAGCCGGCCTCGACGGCGCGCCGCCAGTCCTTCCACGCCAGCATGCCGACGTGCTCCAGCGGCGGGCTGAGCAGCAGGTCGGCGCGCGCGCGCCGCCCGGCGCTGGCCGCCTCGCCGTTGACCATGCCGGCGCGCACCAGCGTGGAGACCAGGCCGGGGCGCCGCGCCGTGTCCCGCTGCAGCAGCAGCTTCCACCACGGCGGCGTGGCGGCCTCCTGCACGCCGGCGGTGAGGCGGGTGTCGGCGCGGATGTCCAGCGCGGTGATGTGGGCGAGGCCGTCGGCGGCCATCACGTCCACCGGCAGGTTGTCCACCAGCGCGCCGTCCACGTGCACCTCGCGCCCGTGCAGCACCGGCGGCAGCACGCCGGGGATCGCGCTGGAGGCGCGCAGCCACAGCCACAGCGGCCCCTCGCGGTGCACCGCCATGCCGTTGCCGGAGAGCGAGGTGGAGACGCAGAAGAACGGCAGCGGCAGGTCCTCGATCGCCAGCGCGCCGAAGGTCCGCTGCAGCATGCGCGCGGCGCGGCGGCCGCGGGTGAGCGCGACCAGCGGCAGCGTCCAGTCCGACAGCGGACGGCCGCGCACGAAGGCCTCGCGGTAGCGCTCGGTCATCGTCTCCAGGTCCCAGCCCGCCGCCACGCCGGCGCCGATGATCGCGCCGATGCTGGTGCCGCCCACCGCGTCGAACCCGTGTCCCGCCTCGCGCAGCGCGCGCAGCATGCCCAGGTGCGCCAGCCCGCGCGCGCCGCCGCCGGCCAGCACCAGGCCGCGGCCGTGCCCGCTGGCCAGCCGCGCCACGCGCGCGACGTCGGCCGCGCCGCAGACGTGGTGGTGGCGCAGCGCGCCGTCGAAGACCGCGCGCCAGCGCCGCGCCGCGCCCAGCGCCGGCTGCCGCCCGGCGTGCAGCAGCAGCAGGTGGCGCGGGCGGTGCCCGCTGCGCTCCGGCCGCAGCGCCGCCGCCTCCGGCCAGGGCCGCGCGGGCTCGGCCGCCTGCGCGGGCAGCAGCAGCGCGTCGGCCTGGCGCAGGCAGCGCGCGCGCCAGGCCGAGGGCCGCGCCGCGGTGTCCAGGTAGATCACGAAGCGCTGCTGCGCCTCGCGCATGGCGAACCAGCCGCTGTCGCGGCCGGCGGCCTGCTCGGCGTCGATCACCGCGCAGCCGCCGTGGACGGACAGGGCGCGCGCGAGCTGCAGCGCCAGCGCGCGCGCCGGCACCGTGGGCGTGCAGGGCAGCAGGGCGAAGGTACGCGGCGCGCCGGGCCGGCCGCCGGCGCGGTCCTCCTGCCAGGCGCGCAGCACCGCCTCGCGCGCCACCGCGGACAGCGCGTGCGGGTGGCGCGCCAGCAGCGCCTCGAAGGCGGCGCGGTCCAGCCGCAAGAGCTGCGAGTCGCGCAGCGCGCGCACCGTGCGCCGGCGCGGCTCGCCGGTGACCAGGCCGGCCGCGCCCACGCTGTCGCCGGCGGCCAGCAGGTGCCGCAGCGCGCCCTGCGCGTCGAACACGCCGAGGCTGCCGCTGGCCAGCAGGTAGAGCGCGTCGGACGGCTCGCCGGCCTTGAACAGCGCCCGCCCGCCGGGCAGGCCCAGCCACACCAGCGCCCCGGCCAGCGCCGCGCGCGCGGCCTCGTCCAGCGCGCCGAAGGTGGCGCTGGCGGCGAGCAGGCGGGGCAGGTCGGACGGCCGCATGACGGCAGGATGTCGGCCCTGCATGACAATCCGGTGCACGCGCCCCGTCCTCCATGACAGGACGGCGCGGAGTCGGCTCCAAGAGCCTGTTGACGATCTCCCCGCGCCCGGCGGGGAAGCCGACTGCGCGCGGGCCAAGGCGAAGGCGTGGACGCCGGTCCACGACGGCGCGGCATGGCGGGCGCCGGCGAGGATCTGGGCAGCGCGGCCGGAGGCCGTTCCCACGGCCCCGCCAGCCTTGCGGGAGCGGCCTCCGGCCGCGATCAGCCTGACGCGGGGCCGCCAACGGCCTCGACCCGGTGCGCTGACGCGGCACGGCGGCGGCACGGCGCGCAGACGCCGCCGAACACGATCACCGGCGCCGCGTCAGCGCGCGTCGTCGATCGCCAGGCGGCCGCGGTAGGCGACCAGCCGCCCGAGCAGCGGCAGGCGCACGTCGACCTCGAAGGCGTAGCCGCCGTCCTCCGCGCCGCTGCGCGAGCGCACCTCGCCGCACAGCGCGCGCGGCAGCGGCAGGCCCAGCCAGCGCACGCCTTGCAGGCGCCAGGCGATCGCCCCGCCGTCGCGCTCGAGCGCGAAGCGCAGCGACACCGGCCCCAGGCGCTCGCACAGGCGGCCGTCCGCGCCGCGGCTCAGCGTGGAGCGCATGCGCCGGCTGGCGAAGTGGCGCGTCCAGGTCTCGCGGCCGTCGCGGCGGCGGATCTCCAGGCGCAGCGCCTGCCCCGCGCCCGGCTCGGGCAGGCCGAGCCAGCGGCGCAGCAGGCGCGCCGGCCAGTGCGGCGCGCCTTCCACCCGCGCCACGCCGTGGGCGTCCAGCCGCGCCTCGCCGCCGTGCATCCGGCGCACCGCCGGCGCCAGCCGCGGCCACTCGGCGGCACCGAGGAGCGCGGGGAACAGGGCGGGCGGCGGCGACATGGCGGCAGCATGCCGCGCGGCCGCGGGCGCGGCAACGAAGCGGCGGCGCCGCTTGATTTCGCCCGGCCGCGTCGCCACGCTGGCGCCGCTGCAAGGAGCCCACATGACCGACACCAACCCGCTGCTGGCCGACGACGCGCTGCCGGCGTTCTCCCGCATCCGCCCCGAGCACGTGCCGCCGGCGATCGACGCCATCCTCGCCGACTACCGCGCCGGCGTCGCCGCGCTCACCGCGCCCGGCGCGCCGCGCGACTTCGCGCACGTGATGCTGCCGCAGGAGCGGCTGGAGCAGCGCCTGGCGCGCGCCTGGGCGCCGGTGTCGCACCTGCACTCGGTGGCCGACAGCGAGGCGCTGCGCGCGGTCTACGGCCCGGCCGAGGAGAAGATCACCGAGCACGCCATCGAGCTGGGCCAGGACCGCGACCTCTACGCCGCGGTGCAGGCGCTCACCGACGCGCCGGGCTTCGCCGCGCTGCCGCGCCCGCAGCGCGCGCTGGTGGAGCACGCGCTGCGCGACTTCCGCCTGTCCGGCGTGGCGCTGGAGGAGCCCGCGCGCACGCGCTTCCGCGAGATCGGCGTGGAGCTGTCGCGGCTGTCCACCGAGTTCTCCAACGCGGTGCTGGACGCCACCGACGCCTGGCACGAGCACGTCACCGACGAGCGCGACCTGGCCGGCATCCCCGAGTCCGGCCGCGCGGTGCTGCGCCAGTACGCCAGGGAGCAGGAGCTGGAGGGCTACCTGGTCACCCTCAAGCAGCCCAGCGTGCAGGCGGTGCTCACCTACGCCGACAACCGCGCGCTGCGCGAGCGCGTGTACTGGGCCTACCAGACCCGCGCCTCCGACCAGGGCCCGCACGCGGGCAGGTACGACAACTCCGCGCGCATCGAGAAGATCGTGGCGCTGCGCCACGAGGCGGCGCGGCTGCTCGGCTTCGCCAACGCGGCGGAGGAATCGCTGGCCACCAAGATGGCCGGCTCGCCCACCGAGGTGATGGAGTTCCTGCACGACCTGGCCGCGCGCGCGAAGCCGGTGGCGCAGCGCGAGCTGGACGAGCTGCGCGCGTTCGCGCACGACGAGCTCAAGCTGGACAACCTCGAACCGTGGGACGTGGCCTACGCCGCGGAGAAGCTGCGCCAGGCGCGCTACGCGCTGGACGAGGAGCAGCTCAAGCCCTACTTCCCGCTGCCGGCGGTGCTGGACGGGCTGTTCGCCATCGCGCAGCGGCTCTACGGCGTGACGCTGGCGCCGCGCGAGGGCGTCGACGTGTGGCACCCGGACGTGCGCTACTACGACGTGCGCGACGCCGACGGCCGCGTGTTCGCCGGCGCCTACGTCGACCTCTACGCGCGCGCCGGCAAGCGCGGCGGCGCCTGGATGGACGTGTGCCGCGCGCGCTTCGACGACGGCGCGCAGCCGCAGCTGCCGGTGGCCTTCCTCACCTGCAACTTCGCCCCGCCCACCGAAGGCCGCCCGGCGCTGCTCACCCACGACGACGTGCTCACCCTGTTCCACGAGTTCGGCCACGGCCTGCACCACCTGCTCACCGAGGTGGGGCTGCCCGCGGTGGGCGGCATCGAGGGCGTGGAGTGGGACGCGGTGGAGCTGCCCAGCCAGTTCATGGAGAACTTCGGCTGGAACCGCCAGGCGCTGGACCTGTTCGCGCGCCACTGGCAGACCGGCGAGCCGCTGCCGGAGGCGCTGTTCCAGCGCATGCTGGCGGCGCGGCACTTCCACGCCGGGCTGTTCCTGGTGCGCCAGCTGGAGTTCGCGCTGTTCGACTTCACCCTGCACCTGGAATACGACCCGGCCGAAGGCGCGCGGCCGCTGGCGGTGCTGGAGCAGGTGCGCAAGGCGGCGGCGGTGCTGCACCCGCCGGCGTGGCAGCGCTTCCCGCACGCCTTCACCCACATCTTCGCCGGCGGCTATGCGGCCGGCTACTACAGCTACCTGTGGGCCGAGCTGCTCAGCGCCGACGCCTTCGGCGCGTTCGAGGAAGCGGCCGCCGAGCGCGGCAGCGTGCTCGACCGCGCCACCGGCGAGCGCTTCCGCCGCGAGGTGCTGGCGGTGGGCGCCACGCGCCCGGCGCTGGAGAGCTTCGTCGCCTTCCGCGGGCGCAAGCCCGAGCCGGAGGCGCTGCTGCGCAGCCACGGGCTGGCCTGCGCGCCGCCGCGCCCGTGACCTGCGGCACGGGGCGCGGCGTCCGCCCTTGCGCGGCGCCGGCCGTGCGCCCATGTGCTGCGGAACCCCCGGAGACGAGTGGCGCATGGCCTGGCGAAATCCCCACTACGATCCTTCCCGCGCGCACCACACGCCGGAAGGTTTCCGCAACCTCGAACCGGAACAGCGCCGGCCGGGCGACCTGCAACGCTGGCGCGCGGAGCGCAAGGCCGCCGGCCTGCCGATACCGCCGCGCGAGGGCTACGAGGCATTCGCGCGGCGGTGGTGGCAGCCGGCGGACCTCGGCGGCGAGGAAAACGCCGCGTGGTGGCTCGGCCATGCCTGCGTGCTGCTGCGGCTGGACGGCCGCTACGTCATCACCGACCCGGTGTTCTCCGAGCGCGTGTCGCCGTTGTCCTTCATCGGGCCGAAGCGGCGCACGCCGCCCGCGGCGACCATCGAGCAATTGCCGCGCATCGACGCCGTGCTGGTCTCGCACAGCCACTACGACCACCTCGACACGGCCAGCATCCGCGCGCTGGCGAAGCGCTTTCCCGAGGCGGCGTTCGCGGCGCCGCTCGGCCTGGCCGCCACGCTGCGCAAGCTCGGCGCGCGCCACGCGCACGAGCTGGACTGGTGGCAGTCGCTGGACACCCACGGCTTCGAGCTGACCTGCGTGCCCGCGCGGCACTGGAGCGCGCGCACGCCGTGGGACCGCAACCGCACGCTGTGGGGCGGCTGGGTCGCGCGGCACGGCGGCTTCCGCTTCTACTTCGCCGGCGACACCGGCTACTCGCCGCGGCTGGCGGAGATCGGCGCGCGGCTCGGCCCGATCGACCTCGCCGCGCTGCCGATCGGCGCCTACGCGCCGCGCTGGTTCATGCGCGCGCAGCACATCGACCCGGCCGAGGCCGTGCAGCTGCACCGCGAGCTCGGCTGCCGGCACTCGCTGGCGATCCACTGGGGCGCGTTCGAGCTGGCCGACGATCCGCTGGACGAGCCGCCGCGCCTGCTGGCCGAGGCGCTGGCCGCGCAGGGCGTATCGGCCGAGGCCTTCCGCGCGCTGCCGGTCGGCGCGCGCTGGCCGCTGGCCGAAGGCGGCGCACGAGCCGCCGCGGCGCATCGCTTACAATCGGCCCGATGAAGATCGCCAGCTGGAACGTCAACTCGCTCAAGGTGCGCCTGCCGCAGCTCGCGCAATGGCTGGCCGACGCGCGGCCGGACGTGGTGGCGCTGCAGGAAACCAAGCTGGAGGACGCCAGGTTCCCGGTCGACGAGCTGGCCGCCGCGGGCTACCGCGCGGTGTACTCGGGGCAGAAGACCTACAACGGCGTGGCGATCCTCGCGCGCGGGGAACCACAGGACGTCGTCACCGACATCCCCGGCCTGGACGACCCGCAGCGGCGCATCCTCGCCGCCACCATCGGGGACTTGCGCGTGGTCGACCTCTACGTGGTCAACGGCAAGGCGGTGGGCGATCCCAAGTACGCCTACAAGCTCGACTGGCTGGCCAAGGTGCGCGAGTTCCTCGCGCGCGAGCACGAGCGCCATCCGAACCTCGTGGTGCTGGGCGACTTCAACATCGCGCCGGACGACCGCGACGTGTACGACCCGGTCGCCTGGGGCGGCGAAGTGCTTTGCTCGCCGCCCGAGCGCGAGGCGCTCAAGCGCATCACCGACCTCGGCCTGCACGACAGCTTCCGCCTGTTCGAGCCCGACGGCGGCCACTACAGCTGGTGGGACTACCGGCAGGGCGCGTTCCGGCGCAACATGGGCCTGCGCATCGACCTGATCCTGCTCGGCGACGCGCTGAAGCCCGCGGCGCGCGCAGCCGCCATCGACCGCGAGCCGCGGCGCTGGGAGCGCCCGTCGGATCACGCGCCGGCAACGCTCGACCTGGATATTTGACGAATCCAAATGAACACCACCTCCGACGCCTGGCCCAGCTCGCTGGACGACTCCGAACTGGACGAACTGGACCGCTACCTGCGCGCGCACGCCGAGGAGGGTCACCTGCTGCTCGACGGCGTGCACGGCCTGCTCTCCGCGCTGGCGGTGGGCCCGGTGCAGGTGCTGCCGGAGGAATGGCTGCCCGAGGTGCTGCACGAGCCCTTCGCCGACGAGGCCGAGGGCAACCGCGTGCTGGCCCTGCTGGCCAAGCTCAACGACTCCATCGTCGCCGAGCTGGAGGTGGACGCCTACGAGCCGATCCTCGGCGAGGTGGACACCGAGGACGGCCCGGCGCTCTCCGCCGCCGGCTGGTGCGAGGGCTTCAGCCGCGGCATCGACCTGCGCGCCGGCCTGTGGGAGAAGCGCCTGGCCGACGACCCGCAGCTGATGGAGCTGCTGGGGCCGGTGATGGCGCTGGCGGTGGACGAGGGCATCCTCAGCGCCGAGGCCGAGTTCGAGAAGCTCAGCGACGAGGAATACGACGAGTGCCTGGCGCAGCTGCCGGCGGTGCTGGGCGCGGTGAGCCGCTACTGGCACGAGCATCCCGCCACCGCGGGCGAGCTGGACGCGCTGGCGCAGGCGGCCGCCGGCCCGCGCGAGAACGACGGCACGCCGCCGCCGCGCCAGCGCAGCGGGCACTGGGTGCATTGAAGGGGCGAAGGATGAGGAGCCAGTAGCGAGGGCGCAGGCCCCCATGCCTCGCCGTCCGCGGTCCGCAAGCCAGCGCGACGCCGGATTTTTGCGCCCTCGCCACTCACTACTCGTCCCTTACCGCTCCGGAAACACTCCGTTCCACCCGCGCGCCTTGGCTCACCGCCGCCGCGGGCGCATCTTGGGCGCCATGCGATCCACCGGAGGCAAGCCATGAGCGAACGCCGCATCCTGCGCCGCATCCGCGGCACCGACACGTCCGACGGCGCGGGCGTGCGCCTGAAGCGCATCATCGGCCAGCCGGGCCTGGACATGCTCGACCCGTTCCTGCTGCTGGACGAGTTCCGCTCCGACAGCGCCGACGACTACATCGCCGGCTTCCCCGAGCACCCGCACCGCGGCTTCGAGACGGTGACCTACATGCTCGCCGGGCACATGCGCCACGGCGACAACCACGGCAACCGCGGCGACCTCGGCCCCGGCAGCGTGCAGTGGATGACCGCCGGCCGCGGCATCCTGCACTCGGAGATGCCGCAGCAGGAGAACGGCCTGATGTGGGGCTTCCAGCTGTGGGTGAACCTGCCGGCGGCGGACAAGCTGACCGCGCCGCGCTACCAGGACATCGCGCCGGAGCGCATCCCCAGCGTGCGGCCGGCCGAGGGCGTCACGGCGAAGGTGATCGCCGGCACGCTGGCCGGCGCCACCGGCCCGGTCGAGGGCATCGCCACCGCGCCGGTGTACCTGGACCTCGCGCTGGAGGCGGGCGCGCGGGTGGACATCCCGCTGCCGGAAGGCCACCACGCCTTCGCCTACGTGTTCGACGGCGAAGCCGCCGGGGTGGCCGGGCAGAAGCTCGCGCGCGGCGAGCTGGCGGTGCTGTCCGACGGCGCGAGCGTGCGCCTGGCCGGCCTGGACGCGCCGGCGCGCGTGCTGCTGGTCGCGGGCCGCCCGCTCGACGAGCCGGTGGCGCGCTACGGCCCGTTCGTGATGAACACGCCCGAGCAGATCCACGAGGCGATCGCCGACTTCCGCGCCGGCCGGTTCTAGCGGCCGGCACGGTACCGGGGAGTTTCTCCGCCCTTCGTCCTGGCGCATGATGCGTCCGGGACAAGGGCCAAGGGGTCGAGGCATGCAGCCAGGCGGACGGGGCACGCACGAGACGGCGCGGTCCGGCCGCCGGCGGCGCGCCGGCGCCGGGGCATGGATCGTCTGCATCGCCATGCTCCTTTTCGCGGGCGGCATGTACGCATTCTTCGCCCAGCGCGGTTGGACGCTGCGCGACGGCATCTTCGAGGGCGTCTGCGTCGCGCTCGGCCTCGGGCTCCTGGCGAGCTGCCTTTCGCGGCGCGCCTTCCTGGTGCTCTCGCGCATCGGCGCCGGACTGGTGTTCGCCGCCTACCTCGGCTACCTGCTTTACGAATGCTTTTATTCGGGCCAGGCTTGGCGCGTGGGCGACCCGGCGCAGCCCTCGCCCTTCGCCGCGACGCTCGGCCTGCTGCTCTGGGGGCTGCCCTGCCTGCTGTATGCGCTGTGGGGAAGTTTCTGGGGGCGCGCCGGCGTGACGCCCCCCGCGCACTGGTCGCGCCACGACGTGCTGGTGCTGCGCGTGGCGATGTACGCGCGCCGCCTCTTCCTCCTGCTGCTCGTGCTGGCGGTGGTGCGCCAGGTGCTTGCCCTGGTCTGAGCGGGCTTCAGGACTCCCGCCCGCCCGCCCGGATGGCGCGTTCCACCAGCGCCGCGACGGGAAGCGTCGCGTCCAGCACCAGTGCATGCTCGTCCATGGACGGTTCCTCCAGCGTCTGCAGCTGGCTGTCGAGCAGCGAGACCGGCATGAAATGTTCGCGTTCCCGCACGCGGCGCAGCAGTTCCGCCCGCGGGGCCCTCAGATACACCAGCCGCCATCCGGGGGCGGCGGCGCGCAGGTAGTCCCGGTACGCACGCTTGAGTGCCGAGCAGCTGATCACGCCCGGGCGCCGCCGTTGCGCGTGGTCGGCGATCCAGCCGGCGACGCGCGCCAGCCACGGCGCGCGGTCGGCGTCGTCGAGCGGGATGCCGGCGCACATCTTGGCGACGTTGGCCGGCGGGTGCAGCGCGTCGCCCTCCTGGAAGTCCCAGCCCAGCGCCTGCGCCAGCGCCGCGCCGAAGGTGCTCTTGCCGGCGCCGGACACGCCCATCACCACGACCACCATCGCTCAGCCCTTCACGCTGCCCAGCAGCAGCCCTTGCAGGTAATAGCGCTGCAGGGCCAGGAACAAGGCCAGCGCGGGCAGCACGGTGACCACCGCGCCGGCCATCATCAGCTCGGTGTCCTGCGCGTGCTCGCGCGCCAGCGAGGCCAGGCCCACCGGCAGCGTGTAGTGCTCCTGCCCGGTCAGCACGATCAGCGGCCACATGAAGTCGTTCCACGCGGCGAGGAAGGTGAAGATCGCCAGCGTCGCCATCGCCGGCCTGAGCAGCGGCAGCACGATGCGCGCGAAGATGCGCCACTCGCCCGCGCCGTCGATGCGCGCGGCCTCGATCAGCTCGCCGGGGATGGCGCGCGCGAACTGCCGCACCAGGTAGATGCCGAAGCAGCTGGCCAGCGCCGGCGCCACCACGCCGGCGTAGCTGTTCACCAGCCCGAGGTACTTGAGCTCCAGGAACAGCGGCAGCATCGCCACCTGCGCCGGGATCACCAGCGCGCCGAGCACGCCGCGGAACAGCGCGCGGCGGCCGGGGAAGTCGAGCTTGGCGAAGGCGTAGCCCGCCGTCAGGTTGCAGGCCAGCGACAGCGCGGTGATCGCGCACGACACCAGCAGGCTGTTGGCCAGGTAGCGGCCCATGCCGGCGCGCACGAACAGCGCCTGGTAGTTGGCCCAGGTGGGATGCGCCGGCAGCAGCGGCGGCGGCAGCGTGCCGCTCTCGCCCGGCGCCATGAACGAGGCGGACAGCATCCACGCCAGCGGGAACAGCGCCGCCGCCGCGCCGGCGAGCAGCAGGCCGTTGACCAGCCATTTCGCGGCGCGCGGGCTCATGCCTCGCTGCCGCGCCGGAACAGCCACAGCATCGCCGCGGTCACCGCGAAGGTGAGCGCGAACAGCAGGAACGCCACCGCCGAGGCGGAACCGAGGTTCCACCACTTGAAGCCCTCCTCGTACATCAGGTACAGCGCGCTCATCGTGCTCTGCAGCGGGCCGCCCTCGGTCATCACGTAGGGCTCGGCGAACAGCTGGAAGTAGCCCGCCACGGTGAGGATGGCCACCATGCCCAGGGTCGGCGCCAGCGCGGGCAGGGTGACGTGCCACAGCCGCCGCAGCGCGCCGGCGCCGTCGATGCGCGCGGCCTCGTGCAGCTCGGGCGGGATCGCCTGCAGCCCGGCCAGCAGGATGATCATGTTGTAGCCGAAGTTCTTCCACACCGCGAACAGGATGATCGCCGGCATCGCCCAGCGCGGGTCGCCCAGCCAGTCCACCGGATGGACGCCGAGCAGGCCCAGCGCGTGGTTGAGCAGGCCGTACTTGGTGTTGAGCAGGTAGCGCCAGACGATCGCCACCGCCACCACCGTGGTCACCACCGGCGCGAACAGCGCGGTGCGGAAGAACGCGCGGGCGCGCGCCAGCGGCGAGTCGAGCAGCAGCGCCGCGCCCAGCGAGGCGGCGATCGACAGCGGCACGCCGACCGCGACGAAGTAGCAGGTGTGCCCCAGCGCCGCCCAGAACAGCGGCCGGTGCAGCAGCTCCCAGTAGTTGCCCAGCGCCACGAAGCGCAGGTTGCGCAGGTCGGCCAGCGCGTACAGGTCGTAGTCGGTGAAGCTGAGCGCCAGCGCGCCCAGCACCGGCAGCAGGAAGAACACGCCCAGCACCGCGAAGGCCGGGGCGAGGAACGGCCAGGCGGCGCGGCGCGCGCTCACCGGCGCGCCTCCTGCCGGTCGAGCACCCAGCGCCGCTTGGCGAGGATGCGGTCCACGCGGCGGTCCAGTTCCGCCGCGGCCTGGTCGACGGTGTATTCGCCGGCGATCGCCTGCGCGGCGACCAGCTGCATCTCGTTGGCGATGCGCTCCCACTCGGGCACCGGCGGCGTGGGCTTCACGCGCTCCAGCTGCTCGCGGAAGGCGCGCGCCTTCGGGTCGTCGCGCAGCGCGCCGCCCGCCCACGAGCTGCGCCGCGGCGGCATGTCGCCGAGCAGGGCGTAGAAGCGCTGCTGCACCTCGGGCCGCGAGAGGTATTCGATCAGCGCCCAGGCCTCGTCCTGGTGCCGCGAGGCGCGGAACACCACCAGGCTGGAGCCGCCCGCCGCGCCGGCGCCGGGGCCGCCCGGGCCGGGCAGCGGCGCGGTGGACCACTCGTCCTGCGCCGCCGCCGGCAGGCGCTGGCGGAACTCGCCGATGTTCCACGGCCCGGAGAAGTAGAACGCATACACGCCGCGGCCGAACTCGAACCACGGGTTGCCGGCCTCCACGTTGCTGATCGCCGGCGCCTGGCGCAGGCGGAAGGTGTCCACGTAGAAGGCCAGCGCGCGCTTGAAGCCGGCGCTCCCGAAGTTGCCGTAGCGGCCGCCGTCGCGCAGCAGCGGCTCGGGCTGCTGCAGCGCCAGCGACATCAGCTGCTCGTACTCGTTGGTGGGCAGCAGGATGCCGTAGGTGCGCCGCGCCGGGTCGCTCAGCGCGGCCAGCATGCGCCGCCACTCGGCCCAGTCGCGCGGCGGGTGGTCGAAGCCGGCCGCGCGCAGCAGGTCGGCGCGGTAGAACAGCAGCCGCGTGTCGACGTACCACGGCACGCCGTACAGCCTGCCGTCGAACACGTTGGTGGCCCAGATGCTGGGGAAGTAGTCGGCCGGCCGCACCACCGCCGAGGCGGCCACGCGCGCGTCCAGCGGCGCCAGCGCGTCCAGCGCCACCAGCTCCGGCAGCCAGGTGTTGCCGAGCTGCGACAGGTCCGGCGTGGAGCCGCCCGCGAAGGCGGTGAGCAGCTTCTGGTGCGCGGCGGTGAGCGGCAGCTGCTGCAGCCGCACGCGGATGCCCGGGTGCGCGCGCTCGAACCCGGGCAGCAGCGCCGCCACCGCCTCGCCCTCGCGGCCGATGGTCCAGAACACCAGCTCGTCGCGGCGCTCCTTTCCCGCGCAGCCGCCGAGCAGTGCGACGGCCAGCGCGAGCGCCAGCAGCCGGCCGGCCGGCCGCGCACCGCGGCCCGCGCGACCCCGCTGGCCGCCGCGCCGGCTCATGGCGCGGGCGCGGCCTCGTCCAGCCAGCCGCCGGCGAAGCCGGCGCGCCGCAGGCCCTCGCGGATGTACGGGTTCTTGCCCATCACCTTCCACACCAGTCCGCTGCGCCAGTTCTCGATCATCAGCAGGATCGGCCCCTGGTCGATGCCCAGCTGCACGGTATCGGCCCAGCCCATGGGCACCAGTTTGCCAGTGCGCAGGTCGGTGCGGGTATGGAAGCTGGGGTTGAAGGCGTCGACGAAGCCGTAGCGGTTGTAGATGTCCCTGCCGTAGCGGCGCTTCATCTCCATCAGCGCCGGCACCACGATCTCCGGCGCGAAGGCGATCGAGCCGCCGGCCGCGGTGGGCGCGATGGTGCCGTCGTCCTCGACGTAGTCCAGCCCCGCGCCGCGCGCGGAATAGCCCTTGAACTCGCGCTCGCCCTGCGGCCCCTTCACCACGATCCCGCCCGGCCCGTTGCTGGCGGTGAGGCCCCACACGTTCGCGCCGTAGCCGGTCCACTTGCCGGGGTTGGCGATGGCGTAGTTGCGCTGGCTGTAGGTGGCGCGGCGGCTGTTCTCGAAGAAGTCGATGCCGTGCGCGCGGGCCCAGTCGTCGCGGATGCCGCGGAAGTCGATCCAGGCCTGGCTGTACTGGTGGCCGAACAGCGGCGCGAAGGTGAGGAAGGTCTCGCCGTAGAACGTGCCCCAGGTCTTGTCGTTGGTGGCGCTCCACGCCTTCCACGCCTCCGGCGCCACCGGGTGGGTGGGCGAGCCCAGCGCCAGCACGTACACCAGCATGCCCTCGCAGTAGCCGCGCCAGTCGTCGCGGATGAACTGGCCGCCCGGCGTCCAGCCCATGCTGATCAGCGGCGGCCGCGCCTGCATCCAGGTCCAGTCCGCCGCGCGGTAGAGCTCGTCGGCGAGGCGGCGGATCTCGCGCTCCTGCGGCGTGTCGCGGTCGTAGTAGGACTGCGCGAACAGCACGCCGCCGAGCAGCAGCGTGGTGTCCACGCTGGACAGCTCGACGAAGCGGCCGAAGCGCCGGCCGGTCTTCATGTCGAGGAAGTGGTAGTAGAAGCCGTGGAAGCCGGTGGCGTCGTCCTCGCTGCCGTTCTGCGGCGCGTCCCTGAAGAAGCGCAGCGTGGCCAGCGTGCGCTCCGCGGCCTGCGCGCGGGTGACGTAGCCGCGCTCGGCGCCGATGCCGTAGGCGGTGAGGCCGAAGCCCACCGCGGCGATGCTGGAGAACGACTCGCCGGGATAGTGGTCCGGCACCAGCCCGTTCTTGGGATCGGCGCTGTCCCAGAACCAGTCGAAGGTGCGCCTTTCCAGGTCCTCGATCATCGCCCGCTGGGACTTGGGCAGCGAGGCGAAATCCTGCGGCGTTGGCGCACGCGCCGGCGCGCCGGGTGCGGCAGGCGTCAGCGCGAAGGCAAGGATGCCTGCGCAAAGGGCATGGAGTTTCTTGAGGGACATCGGCTTCTCTGCAGCGTGGGGAATCGGAAACGCGGCGGACGTCGGTAGCGGATCAGGCCGGCACGGGGATCGGCGGCGCCGCGCAATAGCGTTCGATGAAGGCAGCCTGGGTCGGCATCGCCTCGACGCAGTTGGCGATCACCTGTCCGACGCCGGTGACGAACCGCCGTAGGTCCGCGTCCGGCACCTGGTCGACCATCGGATGATAGCCCTGCGGCACGATGCGCTGGCCGAGCATCACCTGCACCCAGCTCAATTGCGCGAAGATTTCTTCCGCATTGCGGAAGAAGCGCCCGCTGTCGCGGAACAGGCGGATGTTGTCGGCCAGGCTGTCGGGAATCGACATGGTCCTGCACTGGGTCCAGAACGCCGTGTCGGCGCGCTCGGTGGCGTGGTAATGCAGGATGAGGAAATCGCGCACCCGCTCGACCTCGAACGCCGTCTGCGCGTTGAAACGCTCGCTCAGCACCGGAGCGAAGTCCTTGCGCGGGAACAATTGCAGCAGCCTCGCGATGCCGGTCTGCACCAGGTGGATGCTGGTCGACTCCAGCGGCTCCATGAACCCGCTGGCCAGGCCCAGCGCGACCACGTTCCTGTTCCAGCACCGCTTGCGCATGCCCGTGACGAACCGCAATGGGCGCGGCTCGCCCAGCGCGCGGCCGTCGAGGTTCTTCAGCAGCGTGGCGACCGCCTCGTCGTCGCTGACGTGCGCGCTCGAATACACGTAACCGTTGCCGGTGCGGTGCTGCAACGGGATGCGCCACTGCCAGCCGGCGGGCCGCGCCGTGGCGCGGGTATAGGGCATGGGCGGTCCCGCGTTCTCGCTCGCCACCGCCACGGCGCGGTCGCAGGGCAGCCACTGGGTGAACTCGACGTAGCCGGTGTGCAGCGCCTGCTCGATCAGCAGACCGCGGAAGCCCGAGCAGTCGATGAACAGCTCGCCCTCGATCCGCTCGCCGCTTTCCAGCGCCACCGCCTCCACGAAGCCGTCGTCTGGCCGCAGCAGCACCTGCGCTATCTTCCCCTCGGTGCGGCGCACGCCGTGGCGCTCGGCGTAGTCGCGCAGGTAACGCGCGTACAGCGCGGCGTCGAAATGATAGGCGTAGGCGATCGAGGCCAGCGGCGAATTGGGCGGCACGTCGGTGGCCGGCGCCATGAACTTGTTCTGCACCGCGGCGGCGGTGTTCAGCGAATACGCGCCGATGTCCTGCGCCCAACCCTGCTGGCGCGCCTTCAGCCAGTACTGGTGGAAGGGCAGCAGCCCCAGGTCATGCCCGATGGCGCCGAAGCCGTGGATGTAGGCGTCGCCCGGCCGCGCCCAGCCGCGGAACTGGATGCCGAGTTTGAAGGTGCTCTGGGTCTTGCGGATGAAATCGATCTCGTCGATGCCGAGCAGGTTGTTGAACAGCTTGAGGTGGGTCATGGTGGCCTCGCCCACGCCCACGGTGCCGATTTCCTCCGACTCGACCAGGCGGATCGCATAGTCGCGGCCCAGCACCTTGGCGAGGGCGGCCGCGGCCATCCAGCCGGCGGTGCCGCCGCCGACGATCACGATGTGCTTGATGGGAGGTGCGTTCATGCGGTTTCGTTGGCGGCAATCCCGGCCCGCCGCGCACTAGCACCGCAAGGCCCGCGCGGCGGGACGCGCCGCAGCGCGTCCCGCCGTAACGGCCTCAGAACCTGAGGCCCACTTCGAACTTGAACGTGCGCGGCACGAAGGTGATGTTGCCGGTCCGGTTGTAGCTCACGCTCGCGTGCTGGTCGGCATACACCGGGATGTAGTCGACGAAGTTGTCCCAGTTGAACACGTTGAGCACGTCGAAGCGGCCGAAGAAGGTGACTCCATGGCCGAGGTCGAAGTTCTTGGTGGCCTGGAAGTCGAGGTCTCGATAACCCCAGATGTCGCCGCCGATCAGGAACTTCGAGCCGGACGGCGTGGCCGCGGCCGGGATGCAGTTGTTGCCCGCCGGGAACACGGCCCCGTCATAGCAGGCGATGCCGTTGAACGGCAGCGGCGTGGCCAGGGTCAGCTTGGCCGACAGCGTGATGCCCCACGGGCCGTCCATGTTGCCCGTCGCCACGAAGCGGTGCTTGGCCGCCGCGTTGGAGGTGATGAACGGGTAGTCGCCGATGGTCGCCTCGTCGAACGAGTAGTGCTCGTTGATGTCGCGGTTCTGCTTGGCATGGGTGAAGGTGTAGGCGAAGGTCGCACCCCAGCCCGATTCCCTGGTGTACGGCTTTTCCGCCGACAGCAGCACCTGGGTGGTGCGGGTGGAGATGCCGTTGTTGCCGATGATCAGGCTGCCGAAGCCCGGCACACCGTTGCCCCACGGCTGGCTGTTGTTCTTCCAGAACGAGCCGTCGGGATAGCGGTTGCCCAGCGTGAAGGCGAAGCCGTCGTAGCTGAGGATGCGCGTCACCGTGGCGTCGGTCTGCCACTCGCCGATCTGGTTGGACATGCCCAGGCTGAACTGGTCGGAGTACGGCGCCTTCAGGTGGTTGTTGAGCAGGTCCACCTCGGTGCCGGCGTTGCTGCTCGGCCCCAGCAGGGCCTGCAGGTTGGCCAGGCCGTTGAGGTAGTTGGGGTCCCATGCGTAGCAGGGCGTGTTGCCCTTGTAGCAGAGGCCGGTGGCCGGGTCCTGGAAATAGACCGTGTACTGCGGCAGCGCCGACTTGGTGGTCTCCAGCTGCAGGTAGTCGTACAGGTCGCGGTCGTACGAGCGGCCGGCGCCGCCGTGGATCACGTGCGCCTCGTCGCCGAACAGGTCGTAGGAGAAGCCCAGGCGCGGTTGCCATTCGCCCTTGTAGGCGTGGCGGTTGTGGCCGTCGCTGATGTAGTCGTTGATGTCGACGCCGCCGAGCGCCAGGGCCTGGGCGTAGGTCTGCCCGGGCGGCGCCGACGGATCGGGGTTGGGGCTGTTCAGCGCGGCGACCACGTTGGCCGGCGTGACGAAGTCGGTGTACGAGGGCGTGCGCTCGTAGTCCCAGCGCACGCCGAGGTTCAGCGTCAGCTTGTCGTTGACGTCCCAGTCGTCCTGGATGTACGCGCCGAACTGGTGGCTCTTGGTGGTCACGGTCGGGGTCAGGCCCAGGCCGGTCACCGGCTTGGTGAAGAAGGCCTTGTACGGCGTGTCCGAGACGCCGTCGGGGGTCACGTTGTAGGTGAACTGCGGGTTGACGTCGGCCGCGTCCGCCGCCTTCAGCGTGATGTTCTTCTTCTTGATGCCCACCTTGATGACGTGGTCGCCATGCCATTCCAGGTCGTTGAAGGTCAGGTCGTCCTGGAAGGCCGGGCCCTTCTGGCCCTTGTTCTGCGTCGCCAGCGGATTGGCCGCGCCGGTCGAGACGATGGTCGGATCGTCGTTGGGCCGGCTCCAGGTGTAGACGTAGCCGTTACCGTAGTTCAGCGCCGTCGGGGCGTTGAAGGCATCCTCGTAGGTGACCAGCAGCTCGTTGTAATAGGCCTCGCCGCTGTGCTGCCAGCGCAGCGAGTAGCGCTTGTCGTTGTTCTTCGTGTCGTAGGCGGCCGACGCGGCGGTCTGCCCGCCGATGCCGCCGCGCTGCTTCTCCTCGCGGATCTGCGCGCTGGCCTCGATGCGGTCGCGGTCGGTGGGCTCCCAGTCGATCTTGCCGAAGGTCAGGTCCTCCTTGAACGGCAGGTTCGCGGGACCGAGCTGGGCCGCGACGTCCGCCGGCAGGTAGGGCACGCCGGGCGCGCCGTCCGGGCTGGGTACCACCGTCACCGGCGTGTCGAAGCGCTTGCCTTCATAGGCGACGAAGAAGTGCGCCTGGTCCTTGATGATGGGGCCGCCGAGGGCGAAGCCGTACTCCTTCTCCTCCGACTCGGTCTTGGTGTCCGCGGCGTCCTCGGCCGGGGTGCGCTCGCGGAAGGCGTCGTTGGTGTAACGGTAATAGGCCTCGCCGTGGAACTCGTTGGTGCCCGACTTGGTGCTCGAGGTCACCGCCGCGCTGGAAACCTGGTCGTACTCGGCCTTGTAGTTGGAGGTGATGACCTTGTACTCGCCGATCGCCAGCTGCGGGAACGGGTTGCCCTGGCTGCCGATCTGGCCGCTGACGCCGCCCTCCTTCACGTAGCTCTTCTGGCCCACGCCGTCGATGTAGACGTTGACCGAGCTGTTGTTCATCGCGCCGCCGCGCAGCGAGGTGTTGCCGTTGGAGTCGACGTTGAACACCATGCCCGGCACGGTGTCGGCGAACTCCAGGAAGTTGCGCGAGATCTGCGGGATGGTCTGGATCTGGCGCAGCGAAATGGTGCCGCCCACTTCCGGCGTCTTCACCTCGCGCAAGGTGGTGGCCGACACGGACACGCTGCCCAGCGTGGTAGCGTTCGCCGGCGCCGCCGTTGCCGCGGCCGCCTGGAAATCCAGCGTGGCGGTCGAGGCCACGGTCAGGGTGACGGTGCGCTCGGTGCCCGGGCCGGCATCCACCTGGTAGGTGCCGGGCGGCAGCCCGGGCAGGGAGTAGCTGCCGTCCGCGCCGGTCTTGGTGCGGCGGGTGCTGCCCGTGGACACGTTCCTGGCGGTGATCTCGGTATTGGCCGGTCCCTTGCCGCGCAGGGTGGCATTGGCCGTCTGCGCCCAGCTAACCGTGGGGGCCGCCGCGATGGCCGCCACCGATCCGCCGATCAAACTCGCCAGCAACTTCTTCTTGAACCTTATCGATGACCTCATGGCCCGCCTCCCGAAATGGTCAGTAATCTGCTTGTTGTGCTTGGTTTGGTATCTAGCGGCCGCCGGATGAAGCGGCGGCGGAACTGGCGCCGCAGGTTTCGCGCACCACGAGCTCGCAGTCGAGCGTCTCCATGGCGGCGGGTCCGTCCGGCGTTTCCAGCAAAGTGGCGAGGCGCTCCAGCGCGTCGCGGCCCAGCTCGGCGATGCGCACGCGCACCGTGCTCAGCGGCGGCGTGAGGTAGCGCGCGATCGGGATGTCGTCGAAGCCGGCCAGCGCGATGTCCTCGGGCACGCGCAGTCCCGCTTCCTTGAAGGCGTACAGGCAGCCCACCGCCATCATGTCGTTGGCGGCGAACACCGCGCGCGGCCGGCGCGGCTGCGCGAGCAGGGCGCGGCCGGCCTGGTAGCCGGACTCCTCGGTGAATTCGCCGGGGACGATGTTCAGCGCCGTCCGCGGCGCGAACTCGGCCATCGCGGCGCGGTAGCCGAGCTCGCGCTGCTGCGCATCGTAGTTGGCCGCGGGGCCGGCGATGAAGGCCACGTCCGCGTGGCCCGCCCCGACCAGGTGCCGGGTCATGGCGTGCGCGCCGCCGAAGTTGTCGATGTTGAGCACGCTGTAGCCGGCGTCATGCACCGCGCTGTTGAGCAGCAGCACCGGCAGTGACGGCGGCAGGTTGGCGTGCAGGAAGGCGGCGTCCACCCACGGCGACAGGATCAGCATGCCGTCGACGCGGCCCTGCATGGCGCGCATCGCCGCGGCGGCGTCCGCCACGCCGTCGTGCGAGCTGGACACCAGCAGGTGCAGGCCGCGCGCCCGCGCGGCGAGGTCGACGCCGCGGATCAGCTCGGAGAAGAACTCGCCGTAGAGGTCGGGCAGCAGCGCGCCGATGGTGTGGGTGCGCCGGGTGATCAGGCTGCGCGCGGCCATGTGCGGCACGTAGCGCAGGCGCTCGGCGACCTCGCGCACGCGCTCGACCGTGTCGGCGGTGACGCCGCCGTGGCCGTTGAGCGCGCGCGACACGGACGCCACCGAGACCCCGGCTTCGCGCGCCACGTCTTTGATGGTCACCATGCCCACGTTTCCGCCGGCCTCCCCGTCGATGGGGCGGAACGTAAACGTTTTCATGAAGAAAAGTAAAGCTGCAGTGAAGCAAGCCCGCGGCGGCCTCAAGCCGCCGCCCGGCCGGCCGATGCGGTGGGTGCGGGACCGGCCGATCGGCCAGGCCCGATGGGGAATGGCGGGGACTTGCCGGATGCCGTTAAATCTGCATTAATCCAGCGCGACTCAAGCCGTTGTAGCCTGCAACCGCTGAATTCTTACAAGAAAACATCGTAAGTCACTGTTTCCCATGATCCCGATGACGCTGCTACTGCTCATGCTCGCCGCCCTGATGGCCCTGGCGGTCAAGCGCGTGCCGGCCGGCCAGGTGTACAGCGTGCAGCGCCACGGCCGCACCCGCCTGCTGCAGCCGGGCGTGCACCTGGTGGCGCCGGGCCTGGACCGGATCGGCCACCGCATCGACCTGTCCGGCCAGGTGCTGCGCTTCCGCGAGCCGCTGCCCAGCGAGCGCGACGTCTGCGGCACCGTGTACTGGCAGGTGCTCGAGCCCGAGCGCGCCGACGCGGTGCTGGACGAGGTGGAGCAGCTGATCCGCCGCGGCGCGCTGGACGCGCTCAAGGCCGAGCCGGACGTGGCGCACAGCGACCGCCGCGACCTCGGCGGCCGGCTCAAGCAGCGCCTCAACGGCGCCCTGCGCGAGCGCGGCATGATGGTCACCCGCGTGGAGCTGGAGTTCGCCTGAGGGCGGACCGTCGGCAGACCGCCGCCAGAAGCGATCCCGCACAAGGAACTGCTCGAGACCCGCCGCGGCGGGTCTTTCTTTGCCCGCCCGCTGGCGGGCGCCGGCGGCGGCCCGGATACTGGCGGACCGCCCTTCGATCCACGGATGCCCGCCATGCCCACCGCCGCCCTGCAGGACCAGCTGGAACGAGGCGTCGCCGCGCTCGGCCTGGCGCTGCCGGCCGGCGCGGTGCAGCGCCTGCTCGACTACCGCGCGCTGCTGGAGCGCTGGAACGCCGCCTACAACCTCACCGCGGTGCGCGACCCGGCCGAGCAGGTCACCCGCCACCTGCTCGACTCGCTGGCGATCCTGCCCTACGTGCAGGGCGACACCCTGGCCGACCTCGGCACCGGCCCCGGCCTGCCCGGCATCCCGCTGGCGATCGCCGCGCCGGGGCGGCAGGTGCTGCTGGTCGACTCCAACGGCAAGAAGGTGCGCTTCCTGCGCGAGGCGATCCGCGCGCTGAAGCTGGAAGGCGTGCAGGCGGTGCAGTCGCGGGTGGAGGACGTGCCGGGCCAGTTCGACTGCATCACCGCGCGCGCCTTCGCCAGCCTGGCCGACATGCTGGCCTGGGGCGGCCGCCTGCTGGCGCCGCGGGGCGTGTGGCTGGCGATGAAGGGCCAGGCGCCGGACGAGGAGCTGCCCGGCGTGCCGGCCGGCTTCGCGGTGCGCGCCGTGCACGCGCTCGCCGTGCCGGGGCTGGCGGCGCGCCGCCACCTGGTGGTGCTGGGCCGAGACACGGCCTGAGCGGCCACGCGGCGCGGCGGGCTGCTAATCTAGGCCCCCTTTCGCGCGCGCAACCGTACCGGACACCCATGGCCCGCATCATCGCTGTCGCCAACCAGAAGGGCGGCGTCGGCAAGACCACCACCGCCGTCAACCTCGCCGCCGCGCTGGCCGCGGCCAAGCGCAAGGTGCTGCTGGTCGACCTCGACCCGCAGGGCAACGCCACCATGGCGTCGGGCGTGGACAAGCACGAGGCCAAGCCCAACGGCTGCGAGGTGCTGCTGGACGAGGCACCGATCGAGCGCGCCATCGTCGCCACCGAGGCGCACTACGACCTCCTGCCCGGCAACGGCGACCTCACCGCGGCCGAGCTCAAGCTGATGGACGCGCTGGCCCGCGAGAGCCGGCTGAAGGAGCAGCTGGCCAAGGTCGCCGGCCGCTACGACACCATCCTGATCGACTGCCCGCCCTCGCTGCACCTGCTCACGCTCAACGCGCTGACCGCGGCCGACGGCCTGCTGATCCCGGTGCAGTGCGAGTACTTCGCGCTGGAGGGCCTGTCCAGCCTGCTCGACACGGTGAAGGCGGTGCGCCAGCGGCTGAACCCCGCGCTGGAGATCGAGGGCCTGCTGCGCACCATGTACGACGTGCGCAACAACCTCGGCAACGAGGTGTCCGCGCAGCTCACCCAGCATTTCGGCGACAAGGTGCTGCGCTCGATCATCCCGCGCAACGTGCGCCTGGCCGAGGCGCCCAGCCACGGCCAGCCGATCCACCTGTACGACCGCAGCTCGCGCGGCGCGATCGCCTACATCGGCCTGGCCGGCGAGATCATCCGCCGCGAGCGCGGCGCGCAGGCGGCGGTGAACGCGCTGCACGAGATGCACGAGGACGGCGTCACCGAGACGCTCGACGCCGCCTCGCCCACTGACCAGGAGTAAGCATGGCGGCTGCCAAGAAACGGGGACTGGGACGCGGACTGGACGCCCTGCTCGGCGGCGGCGGCGAGGCCGCCGCGCCGGCGGTGCTGGAGCAGGAGGGCGAGCTGCGCGCGCTGCCGATCCAGCAGATCCAGCCCGGCAAGTACCAGCCGCGCCGGCACTGGAACGACGAGGCGCTGGACGAGCTGGCCGCCTCGATCAAGGTGCAGGGCCTGATCCAGCCGGTGGTGGTGCGCGCGATCGGCAAGAACAGCTACGAGCTGATCGCCGGCGAGCGCCGCTGGCGCGCCGCGCAGCGCGCGCAGCTGGCCGAGATCCCCGCGCTGGTCAAGGACGTGCCGGAGGTGGCCGTGCCGGCGATGGCGCTGATCGAGAACATCCAGCGCCAGGACCTCACTCCGCTGGAGGAGGCCGACGCGCTCAAGCGGCTGATCGACGAATTCGAGCTGACCCACCAGCAGGCCGCCGAGGCGGTGGGCCGCTCGCGCGCGGCGGTGTCCAACCTGCTGCGCCTGACCGAGCTGCCCGAGCCGATCAAGAAGCTGCTCGACGAGGACAAGCTGGAGATGGGCCACGCGCGCTGCCTGGGGACGCTGGAGGAGGCCATCGCGGTGCCGCTGGCGCGCCAGGCCTCGATGCTGGGCTGGTCGGTGCGCGAGCTGGAGGAAGCCGCCCGCCGCGCGCAGACCGCGCCCAAGGGCAAGGCCAAGCACGCGCCCGCGCGCGACCCCAACATCGACGCGCTGGAGCGCGAGCTGGCCGAGCGCTTCGCCACCCGCGTGGAGGTGGCGCACGGCCGCGGCGGTAAGGGCAAGCTGGTGATCCACTACCACAGCAACGACGAGCTGGAAGGCATCCTCGGCAAGCTGCGCTGACGCCCGGTAGCCGCCACCTCTCACGGCGGCTTTGCTTTTCCCTCCTCCCTCCGGGAGAAGGTGTCCGCGGGCCGGACGAGGGTACGGGCGGAGCGCGGCGCTCCCGCCCGTACCCTCATCCCCAGCCCCTCTCCCGAGGGGCGAGGGGAGTAGTCCGCGCGCATGGATTAAACTGCGCCCCTGCCGTCGCATTGCGGCACCCGTTCCCGCAAAGGCCCCGCCATGCCCCAGCTCTCCGTCGTCGTGCCGGTGTTCAACGAGCGCGACAACATCCCGCCGCTGCTCGCCGAGATCGCCGCCGCGCTGCGCGGCCGGCTCGACTTCGAGATCGTCTACGTGGACGACGACTCCACCGACGACAGCCGCGTCGTGCTCGCCGCGCAGAAGGCCAGCTATCCGGAGCTGCGCGTGCTGCACCACGTCAGCCGCAGCGGGCAGAGCACCGCGGTGTGGAACGGCGTGCACGCCGCGCGCTCGCCGTGGATCGCCACCCTGGACGGCGACGGCCAGAACGATCCGGCCGACATCCCCAAGCTGCTCGCCGCGCGCGAGGCCGCGCCGCCGGAGGTGAAGCTGTTCGCCGGCTGGCGCACCACCCGGCGCGACAGCTTCAACAAGCGCATCTCCTCGAAGATCGCCAACGCGGTGCGCTCGCGCATGCTCCGGGACGCCACCCCCGACACCGGCTGCGGGCTGAAGCTGTTCGAGCGCGAGACCTTCCTGCGCCTGCCGTACTTCGACCACATGCACCGCTACCTGCCGGCGCTGGTCAAGCGCGCCGGCTTCCAGAGCCGGAGCGTGCCGGTAGGCCACCGCCCGCGCACCGCCGGCACCTCCAAGTACGGCATGCTCGACCGCCTGTGGGTGGGCCTGGCCGACCTGCGCGGCGTGGCCTGGCTGATGCGCCGGGCCAAGGTCACCCGGGTCGAGGAGCTCTGATCGCAGGCGACGGCCCATCCACGCCGCCGTCACGCCGCGCGCCGCGGCGGCGGCGTATGCTGGACCGTCCCTTCCGCTCGTGGAGCCGCCCATGGGCTTCGCCGTCAAGCGTGTCTACGAGCCCGCCGCGCCGGAGGACGGCTACCGCGTGCTGGTGGACCGGCTGTGGCCGCGCGGCCTGAAGAAGGAGCACGTGGCGATCGACCTGTGGGCGAAGGAGCTGGCGCCGTCCACCGTGCTGCGCCGGTGGTTCGGCCACGACCCGGCGCGCTGGGACGGCTTCCGCCACCGCTACGCCGGCGAGCTGGACGGCGCGGCCGAGCACTGGCGCCCGCTGCTGGCCAAGGCCGCGCACCACCGCGTCACCCTGCTGTACGGCGCGCGCGACGAGGAGCACAACAACGCCGTCGCGCTGAAGGCCTACCTGGAGAACTACCTCGCTGCGCACGGGCCGCAGTAGGCCGCCCGGTTTCCCTCTCGTCCCGGCGTCATTCCGGCGAAGGCCGGAATCCAGTCGGATACTTTGTGCGAAGCACACAATCTATTTCGTGTGCTTCGCACAGCATATTTCACTGGTTCCGGCCTTCGCCGGAATGACGGTGAGGGATTCCGCGCCGCTGGTCACTTGCCGCACCCGTCCCTTCGGAGCCGCCTGCCACGCGAGTGTTCCGCATGCCTTGCGTGTCCGGCGCGTCCGGCCTTCGGCCGTTGAAAGGCGCTCCGCTCGAATGGCGTACCGGCACCGACCGGCGCAGGCCCGCAACCGGACGCACTAGAATGCGCGCATGACCCATCCCCTGCGCAGCTACCAGGGCGCCACGCCCCGCCTCGGCCAACGTGTCTACGTCGATCCCGCCGCCAGCGTGATCGGCGACGTGGCGCTGGGCGACGACGTCTCGGTCTGGCCGGGCGCGGTGCTGCGCGGCGACGTCAACTTCATCCGCGTCGGCGCGCGCAGCAACATCCAGGACGGCGCCGTGCTGCACGTCGCCCACGCCGGCCCCTACGGCCCCGGCTTTCCCTGCCTGATCGGCGAGGGCGTCACCGTCGGCCATGCCGCGGTCGTGCACGCCTGCAGCGTCGGCGACTACTGCCTGATCGGCATGCACGCCACCGTGCTCGACGGCGCCATCATCGGCGAGTTCGCGCTGATCGGCGCCGGCGCGGTGATCCCGCCGGGCAAGACGGTCGGCGCGCGCGAGCTGTGGGTGGGCAACCCGGCCCGCCGCGTGCGCGAGCTCACCGACGCGCAGGTCGAGCAGCTGCGCTACTCGGCCGACCACTACGTGCGCCTGAAGGACCGCTACCTCGCCGGATGAGCGCCCCGCGCCGCGTGCTGTTCCTGTGCAGCCGCCACCGGCGGCGCAGCCCCACCGCCGCCGCGGTGTTCGGCGACTGGCCGGGGCTGGAAGTGGATTCGGCCGGCCTGGCCGGCGACGCCGACGCGCCGCTGGACGCCGAGCAGCTGGCCTGGGCCGACCTGATCGTGGTGATGGAGGCCGCGCACAGGCGCCGCCTGCTCGCCCGCCACCGCGAACGCCTGAAAGGCAGGCGCGTGGTCGTGCTGGGAATCCCCGACGACTACGACTTCATGCAGCCCGAACTGGTCGCGCGCCTGCTGAAGGCCGCCGGGCCGCTGCTGCGCTGAGCCGGCGCCGGCCGCGCGCTCACTGCCCCGCGGCCGCCGGCGCCTGCATGCGCGCCGCGCGCGCCTCGTCCTCGCGGATCACGATCTGCCGCTGCGCGTCCAGCTTGCCGCCGAGCAGGGCCAGGGTGAAGTCGGTGGCGTCGTAGTCGCGCAGCAGGCGCAGCTCGCGCGCCGCCTCGTCCAGCTGCAGCGCGTTGATCGAGCGCTCCACCTCGGCGGTGGCGGCCGGGAACAACTGCTGCAGCGCCTGGCGCGCGGCGGCGTTCTGCGGGTCGAGCTCCAGCACGCTCAGGTAGAACTCGTAGGCGTTGCTGCCGGCCGGCGCGACCAGGCGTTTCTCGGCGACCGCCTTGCCGGCAAGGTCGAGCAGGATGGCCACGCCGTCCTGGTCGCCGCCCGCCGCCGCCGTGGCGTCGCCTTCCCGCGCGGGCGTCCCGCCCCAGCGCTGCCAGCCCCACCAGCCGAGCGCGGCAAGCGCCAACGTCGCGGCGAGCGCCACGAGAACGAGGGTCGGCGCACGGCGCGGCGCGGCCACGGAGGCAGGTACGGTCATGGGCGATCGGGGCAGGGGATGGATGCGCGCCGGTCGGAACGCCCTGGCGCGTGGCGCACGGTAGCCGCGCCATGTGTCAGCGGGATGACGCGGGCCGCCGCAGGGCCGCGATCGCCGCGGACGGCTTCAGCGCGTGGCCTTCTCCAGCGCCGCGAGGTAGGCCAGCGCGTGCGCGCGGTCGCCGCCGCACATCGCCGGTTCCGGCCGCAGGCTGGCGCACACCGCCGGCCGGCGCGGGTCGCCGAAGATCGCGCAGCGGTGGTCGGCGGTGAGCTGCACGCAACGCATGCCGGCCGGCTTGCCGTGCGGCATGCCGGGAATCGGCGAGCTGATCGAGGGCGCGATGCAGCAGGCGCCGCAGCCGGGGCGGCAGTCCATCGCCGTCACCGCCGCGCGCGCAGTTCCGCGTAGACCGGGTCGGTGTCCGGGCGCACGCCGTGCCACAGCTCGAAGGCGTCGGCCGCGGTCTCCACCAGCATGCCCAGGCCGTCGAAGGCGTAGCGCGCGCCCGCCGCGCGCGCCCAGGCGAGGAAGCCGGCGGCGGCCTCGCCGTAGGACAGGTCGTAGCACAGCGCGCGTGCGCCGGCGAGCGCGAACGGCAGGTCCAGCGCGTGGCCCAGCACGCCGGCGGAGGTGGCGTTGACGATCAGGTCGAAGCTGCCGATGTCGGCCAGGTCCTCCCAGTAGCGGGTGTGCGCGCGGGCCGGCTCGCCGATGGCGTCGGCCAGCGCGTCGGCCGCGGCGGGCGAGCGGTTGACGATGGTCAGCGTGTCCACGCCGGCGTCGAGCAGGTGCCAGGCCACGCCGCGCGCGGCGCCGCCCGCGCCGAGCAGCAGCGCGGTGTGGCCGCGCAGGTCGACCCGGTGGCGCTCGGTGAGGTCGCGCACCAGCCCCGCGCCGTCGGTGTTGTGCGCGGCCAGCCGGCCGCCGGGCCGCGGCGTCAGCACGTTGGCGGTGCCGGCGCGGCGCGCGGCCTCGCTGGCCTCGTCGGCCAGCGCCAGCGCGCCGGCCTTGTGCGGCAGGGTGACGTTGGCGCCCGCGCCGCCGTCGGCGAAGAAGGCGCGCACCGCGTCGGCGAACGCCGCCGGCGCGGCGTCGATGGCGGCGTATTCCAGCGCGATGCCGAACTGCCGGGCGAAGGCCTGGTGGATCGCCGGCGACAGCGAATGGCCGATGGGATGGCCGAAAACGGCGTAGCGGGACGGTGCGCTCATCGCGGTGCTCCGGGAAGGGAACGCCATTGTACGAGTCGCGGCCGTTGAGACGGCGGCGCCGGAAGCTGCCGGCAGGCTTTCCACCGGAGTCGCCGCCATGCCCGTCCTGATCCGCGAACTGCCCCGCTGGCTGGCGCTGGCCGCCTGCGGCTGGCTGCTGCTCGGCCTGTTCCTGCTGCTGCTCACCCCGCTGCCGGCGCACACCGCGCGGCTGGGCTGGTCGCCGCTGTTCTGGCTGGCGCTGGCGCCGCTGTCGGTGCTGGCAGGAACGATGCTGCGCGGGGGATTCGCGCGGGTGGCGCGGGAGATTTGATCGCGTCGGCCACGGGTGGCGCGTCGGCTCCAGACAATGGAGCTTGCCGCAAGCGCGGCCCCTCACCCCGGCCCTCTCCCCGGAGGGTAGAGGGAGCGGTCAGCGGCGGATGCCGAGGCGCTTGTGCTCCATCCGGCGCAGGAACTCCTGCATCACGCGGCGGTACAGGTCCTCGCCGAGGTAGACGTCCTCCACGCCGGCGTCGATCGAGGGGTTGTCGTTCACCTCGATCACCACCGGCCTGTCGCCGACCTGCTTGAGGTCGACGCCGTACAGGCCGTCGCCGATCGCGTGGGTGGCCTTGAGCGCCAGCTTCACCACCTCGGCCGGGGCGTCGCGCACCGGGATGGTCTCGAAGCCGCCGGACTTGGCGGTGCCCTTGGCGCCGTGGTTGTAGATCTGCCAGTGGCCGCGCGACATGTAGTACTTGCAGGCGTACAGCGGCTCGCGGTTGAGCACGCCGATGCGCCAGTCGAACTCGGTGTAGACGAACTCCTGCACCAGCAGCAGCGCGCTGTGCTGGAACAGCTCGCCGGCGGCCTTCTCCAGCCCGGCGGCGTCCTCGACCTTGACCACGCCGCGCGAGAACGAGCCGTCCGGGATCTTCAGCACCAGCGGGAAGCCCAGCTTGCCGGCCACCTCGCGCATGCCCTTGGCGTCGTCGCGGTAGAGGATCTCGGTGCGCGGCACCGCCAGCTTGCGCGAGACCATCAGGTCGTTGAGGAAGATCTTGTTCGTGCAGCGCAGGATCGAGGCCGGGTCGTCGATCACCACCATGCCCTCCTTCTCCGCGCGGTGGGCGAAGCGGTAGGTGTGGTTGTCGCTGGCGGTGGTCTCGCGGATGAACAGGCCGTCGTACTCGGCCAGGCGCTGGTAGTCGTTCTTGCCGATCGGGTCGACCTCGATGCCCAGCTCCTTGCCGGCCTCGACGAAGGACTTCAGCGCCTTCCGGTTGGACGGCGGCATCGCCTCGTTGGGGTCGACCAGCATCGCCAGGTCGTAGCGGTAGCGCTTGCGCGCGCGCGGCTTGCGCCACAGCTTCTTGGAGAAGCGGTCCAGCGACTCGGCGAAGGCGTCCTCCTGCGCGTCGTCCAGCATGTGCAGGCCCACCGGCCGGATCGAGGCCACCTGCCACACCCGCTCGCGCTCGAACTCGATGCGCAGCAGCGGGCAGGGGAACATCTCGAACACCTGCCGCGCCAGGTCCTGCAGCGCGGGGTAGGCGGTCTCGCCGAAGTACACCAGGATGCCGAAGTCGGTGGTGTCGCGGCCGCCGGCGGGCAGGAAGTGGGTGAGCTTCTGGTTGAGGTCGTCGATGTCCAGGCCGTACAGCGAGCGCCGGCGCAGGTCGTTCACCGTGCGCACCGAGGGCAGCACGCGGTGCCCGCGCGCCTCGGCCAGCAGCGACACGTAGTAGCCGGTGCCCAGGTACTTGTAGCTGCGGCACAGGTTGATGACGTGGGTGCGCTCCTCGTCGGCGCCCACCGGCTCGCGCAGGTAGTCCATCGCGCTGACCACGTCCACGGACGGGTAGTAGGCGCTCCAGTCGGAAGCTTTCTCGACGACGATGACGAGGCGGGTCATGGCACCTTAGGGAGGTGGCGGGTGGAGTGTCGTCGCGTGGGGGAAACGGGCGGCACGGGCGCAAGGCGCGCAGTGTCGCATAGCTGTCGCGGCGCACAAGCGGCGGCGCTGAAGCGGGCTTGAACGACCCGCGTGGTGCGTTCGGCCGCGCTGCTCTACAGTGCCGCGCTTCGTCCGTCCCTGCGCCGCCGGGAAGCCGCCATGCCCCCATCGCCAGCCACCGCCGACGTGCGGGTACGCCGCGCCGAGCCGTCCGACCTGGACGACCTGGTCGCGCTCGAGAACGCCAGCTTCGACAGCGACCGGCTCAGCCGCGCGCAGTACCGCCGCCACCTGGACAGCGCCACCGCCCGCGTGCTGGTGGCCAGCGCCAACCGCCGCCGCTTCCTCGGCACCGCGGTGGTGTTCTTCCGCAAGGGCGCCGCGGTGGCGCGGCTGTACTCGCTGGCGACGCGGCCCGAGGCGCGCGGCAAGGGCGTGGGCTCGGCGCTGCTCGCCGCCGCCGCCGAGGCCGCGCGCCGCCACGGCTGCCGCGCGCTGCGGCTGGAAGTGCGCACCGGCAACGCCGACGCGATCCGCCTGTACGAACGGCACGGCTTCCGCCGCATCGGCCGCCGCGCCGCCTACTACGAGGACGGCGCCGACGCCTGGCGCTACGAGCTGGCGCTGGACTGAGGCCGCGCCGCTCAGCCGCCCAGCGGCGCGGCCAGCCGCTGCGCGGTGGCCTCGTCCGGGCGCGCCACCAGCGCGCCGGTGCGCATCAGGCCGACCGTGTAGTGGCCCTGGTCGACCAGCGGCAGGAAGGCGCCGCTGCCGTACACCGCATCCACTTCCGGCAGCCACTGCGGATAGCGGCGGCGCAGGGCCAGCAGGTCGAACGCGCCGGCCGGGGCGAAGCCGACCACCGTGCGCGGCGCCTGCGCCTCCTGCGCAGGGTCGTCGTAGCGGCCGTCCACGCGGTCGAGCCGGTACAGCGGCGGCGCGCCGGCGAGCAGGGCCGGCAACTTCCACTTCACCACCACCGCCTCGACGCGGAAGGCGTCGCCGGCCAGCTCCAGCCGCCGCGTGGCGCCGTCGGGCCAGGTGAGGACGAGCGCCCAGCGCTGCGGCGAGAGGATGCGCGCGTCCACCTCCAGCACCGGCCGCTCCTCCGCCAGCAGGCGGTAGCCGCGCAGCGCCAGCCCCGCACCGAGCAGCAGCAGCCCCAGGCCCAGGCCGACCAGCAGCAGCAGGAAGCGCCCGCTGGCGGCCAGCGGGCGGTGCTCGCGGCGGTGGCGCAGCATCGCCGCCAGCTGCAGCAGGGCGAACAGCAACGCCAGCCCCGCCAGCGCGAGCAGCAGGGTCATCGGCAAACGGATCAGGGTCGACCAGTCGTCCATGCGGGGAACTCGCCAACGGCAACGCGCCCGATCATAGCGGGACGGCGCTGGCTATACTCCGGCCATTTCCGGGATTTCCGCCATGCGCCGACTGCTTCCGCTCCTGCTCTGCCTGCTGCCCTTCCTCCTCGCCGGCTGCGGCAACAAGGGCCCGCTGTTCCTGCCGCCGCCCAAGCCCGCGCCGGCTGCCTCGGCGCCCGCGCCCGCCGCCACCGCGCCGGCGCCGGCCGGGCAGGCGCACTGAACGCGCCGATGCCCCTGCGCTTTTCCAAGATGCACGGCATCGGCAACGACTTCGTCGTGCTCGACTGCCGCGACCGCGCCTTCCCGCTGGACACGGCGGCGATCCGCGCGATGGCCGACCGCCACACCGGCATCGGCTTCGACCAGCTGCTCAGCGTGGAGCCGGCGCGCGATGCGTCGTGCGCGTTCTACTACGGCATCTGGAACGCCGACGGCAGCCCGTCCGGGCAATGCGGCAACGGCGTGCGCTGCGTGGCCGCCTGGCTGCACCGCGCCGGCGCACTGGAGCTCGGCCGGACGGTGCGCATCGAGAGCCCGTCCGGCGCGGTCGCGGTGCGCCTGCTCGGCCCGCGCGAGGCGGCGGTGGACATGGGCGAGCCGGCGTTCGCCCCCGCGCGCGTGCCGTTCCAGGCCGAGGCCGAGGCCGACCGCTACGCGATCGACGTGGCCGGCCGTGCCCTGGACATCGGCGCGGTGTCGATGGGCAACCCGCACGCGGTGGTCGAGGTGGACGACCTCGACGCGCCCGCGCTGGACGAGCTCGGTCCGCGGCTGACCGCGCACGCGCGCTTCCCCGCGGGCGCCAACGCCGGCTTCGTGCGCAGGCTCGACCGCGCCCACCTGCGCCTGCGCGTGCACGAGCGCGGCAGCGGCTGGACGCTGGCCTGCGGCACCGGCGCCTGCGCCGCGATGGCGGTGCTGCGCCGGCGCGGCGAGGTCGACGCCAGCGTGGAAGTGGCGCTGCCCGGCGGCCGCCTGCGCATCGACTGGGCCGGCCCCGGCCACACGCTGTGGATGACCGGCCCGGCCGCCTTCGCCTTCGAGGGCGAATGGCCCGGCGCGCCCGCGCATTGATGCGCGGCCGCCGGCGTCGCACACTGCGGGCGGAAGCCCGTTCCGTCCTTCGCTTTCCAAGGCAGTCCGCATGACCGACACCCTGCTCGACGAGATGCCCAGCGCCACCGCGGTGGCCGCCTATCTCAAGCGCCACCCGCAGTTCCTCAGCGACTACCCGGAACTGGCCGCGCAGCTCACCCTGCCGCGCGGCGAAGGCTCGGTCGCCTCGCTGGCGGCCTACCAGCTGCAGCAGCTGCGCGAGAAGAACGCCGAGCTCGAGCGCCGGCTGGCCGAGCTGGTCGCCATCGCCGCCGAGAACGAGAAGCTGATGCAGCGCGTGCACGAGCTCAACGTGACCATGCTGCGCGCCGCCACCCCGGCGGTCGCCGCGCGCAGCGTGATCAGCAAGCTCGCCGCGGACTTCCACATCGAGCAGGTGCGCCTGCTGCTGTTCGGCAACCAGCTCGGCCTGCCGCCGGCGGACTGGCTGCTGGTGGAGCCGCGCGGCCGCGGCGCGGTGCCGGAGTTCGCCAGCTTCCTGGCCAACCACGAGCCGATCGTCGGGCGGCTCTCCGCCGAGCGGCTGTACCGCCTGTTCGGCGAACAGGCGCCGCAGGTGCACTCGGCCGCGGTGATGCCGCTGGGCGAGCAGGGCCTGCTCGCGCTGGGCAGCGCCAGCGCCGACCATTTCCAGCCCGGCATGGGCACGCTGTTCCTGAAGATGATCGCGGCCACCGTCAGCGCCGCGCTCACCCGCTCGCAGGAACTGGCCTGAGCGACGCGACGATGGCGCCGCGCGCGCAGGTCGAGGCTTGGCTGGCGCGGCTGGCCGGCGAGCGCCAGGCCTCGGCGCACACCGTCGCCGCCTACCGCCGCGACCTGGACAAGCTGCTGGCGTGGATGGAGGCGCGGGGCATGGCCGGCTTCGACGCGCTCGACCCGCACCGGCTGCGCGCCTTCGTCGCCGCCGAGCACCGCGGCGGGCTGTCGCCGAAGAGCCTGCAGCGCCTGCTCTCCTCCTGCCGCAGCCTGTTCCGCCACCTCACGCGCGAGGGCGCGCTCGCGCACGATCCGGCCGCCGGCGTGCGCGGCCCCAAGGTGCACCGCAAGCTGCCCGAGGTGCTCGACGTGGACGAGGCCGCCGCGCTGGTCGGGCACGCCGGCGACGGCGCGCTGGCGCTGCGCGACCGCGCGATGCTGGAGCTGTTCTATTCCTCCGGCCTGCGCCTGTCCGAGCTGACCGGCCTGCGCTGGGGCGACCTCGACCTCGACGGCGGCGAGGTGCGCGTGCTCGGCAAGGGCCGCAAGACGCGCATCGTGCCGGTCGGCCGCCACGCGGTGGCCGCGCTGCGCGCGCTGGCCGCGGCCGAGGGCGGCGCGCCTGCAGCGCCGGTGTTCCGCGGCCGCGGCGGCGCGCCGATCAGCCCGCGCACCGTGCAGGCGCGCCTGCAGCGCCTCGCGCTGGCGCAGGGCTTCGCCAAGCGCGTGCACCCGCACCTGCTGCGCCATACCTTCGCCAGCCACATGCTGGAATCCTCCGGCGACCTGCGCGCGGTGCAGGAGCTGCTCGGCCACGCCGACATCGCCACCACGCAGATCTATACCCACCTGGACTTCCAGCACCTGGCGAAGGTGTACGACGCGGCGCATCCGCGCGCGCGGCGGCGCGGCTGAGGCTGTGCAAAAAAAGGGCCGCCGCATCGCGCGGCGGCCAATCCGGGGAGTAACGCCGGCCCTCTGCGGGGCCGGGGGAAGAACGCCGCGGCTACAGCGAGAAGTCGTAGCGGGCCGAGAACTCGAAGTAGCGCGGCGTCTGGTACGACAGCGGCTGCTGGTAGCTCAGGTTGGTGTCGCCGGTGCCGGTCTCGCCGTGCTCCTCGATGCTCTGCACCGTCTGCGCGTTGAACACGTTGAACACGCGCGCCTGGAACGCCAGGTTGTGGCCGGCCCAGGCCGGACGCCATTCGGTGCTCAGGTTGAGCTGGTAGGTCCAGGGCAGGCGGCCGACCGAACCGCGCGGCACCAGCTGGCCGTCGCAGTAGAAGTACGAGTTGCCGTAGTTCATGTCCGCCGGGATCGATCCCGGGTAGGTGCCGAAGCAGTTCTTCGGGCGCCCGGACTGCACCGCCAGGTCGAAGCCGAACAGCCACTCGGGGGTCATCTGGTAGTAGCCGTAGGCGCGCACCTGGTGGGTGCGGTCGTTCGCCTCGGGGCCATTGGCGCCGATCATCAGCTCGGCATGGTCCCAGTCCTGCGTGACCGAGGGATCGAGCTGGCCGATGTCGGATTTCATCAGCCCCTCGCTGTTGCCGTAGCTGCGCGAGAAGGTGTAGTCGAGGCGGCCGTACCACTTGTCGCTGAACTGGTGCTCCAGGTACAGGTCCAGCGCGTAGTACGAGCGCTTGGCCTCGGGCAGGCCGATGTCCTTGGCGCTGAGCTTGATGTCCTCGAGCTTGCCGTCGCCGTCCAGGTCGATCAGGAACTCGTTGCCCTTGCCCGGATTGATGATGTAGCAGTTGGCGGCGATGCCGGACGAGTCGACGCCGTGCTCGTCGGCCCACTTGATGAACGGGCGGTTGTCGCACCAGTCGTCGATGATGCTCTTGAGCTTGCGGTAGCGCAGCTTGGCGCCGAAGGTCCAGTCCGCGGCGAGCTGCTTGTCGAAGCCGAGGATGTACTCGTCCTGGTAGTAGGCGCTCAGGTTGCGCGCCGAGATCGAGCGCGGGTCCGGCGGCGTGCCGTCGGCGCCGTTGGCGTAGACGGGCGCCTCGATCGGGTTCCAGTTCGGCGGCGTGCCGTTGGTGTTCGGCGCGCCGTCGTAGGTACCCCATTGGGTCAGGTACAGCGAGCCGGAGGCGCCGCGCACGGCGACGTTGTTGGGAATCGCCAGGTGGTAGCGGCCGGCGTTGGCGTACACCTTGAAGGTGGAGTCGCCGTTGACGTCCCAGGTCAGGCCCAGCCGCGGCGCCAGCTGGTGGCGCTGCTTGGTGAACACGTCGTTGTCGGCGTTCAAGTTGGAGAACTGCTCGTTGCGCAGGCCGAGGTAGGCGAGCCAGCGCTCGGCCACCTGCCAGTGGTCTTCCAGGTACTGCGATTCCTGCTCCACCTTGGCCACGCCGACCGCCTCGAAGATGTAGCGCTCGACGATGCCGGTGTGCCCGGGCGGCACCGGCAGGTGGTCGCGTCCGGCGACCATGCCGTTGGCCGGATTGTCGTAGTAGAACCAGCCCACGCCGCCGGAGGTGACCGAGCCGTTCAGCGACTCGACGTCGTAGCGGTCCACACCCGCGCGCAGGTCGTGGCTGCCGAGGCGGTACTCCAGGTTGAGGTGCCAGCCGTGGGTGTCGTCGTGCGCGCCGGGCGCGGCGACCGAGCTGCTGATGTTGCAGCCCTGCAGGCGCTGCGTGGGCGGCACGCTGTCGCGGTTGTCGGCGAAGTAGACGCAGTCCGAGCCCGAGGTCAGGTTGACGTGGTCGCTGTGCTGCTTGCCGTACAGCGCGTCCAGGGTGAGGTTGTCGGTGATGTAGCTGGTGTAGCGGGCCACGTACACGCGCCCGCCCGGCGCGGTGCCGGCGGTGCCCTGGTTCTTCTGGCTCTGCCAGCCCTTGTAGGCGCCCTGGATGTCCTGGATGCCGTTGTAGTAGTACTGGTTCGAATAGCTCGAGTTGCTGTCGTTGAGCCCGGTCAGCTCGACGATGTTGCTGTCGTTGATGTTCCAGTCGAGCTTCAGCAGCCAGCGGTCGGCCTTGTTCTCGTTGTAGTAGCGCGTGGTGTTGTTGGAATAGCCGTAGCTGTTGTTCTCCGACTTGGTCGTCTCGTAGTCGCCGAACAGGAACAGCTTGTCCTTCACCAGCGGACCGCCGATGTAGCCGCTGTAGGTGGTCTGCCAGGTGCGCTGCGAGCGCAGGTTGCGGCCCTGCAGCTGCGCGCCGTCGCCGGGCCGGTAGGTGATCCGCGGCGTCGCCTTGAGCGCGCGCGGCTGGTAGAGCACCTGGCCGCCGGCCTCCCAAGTGTTGGTGCCGCGCTTGGTGATGATGTTGACCACGCCGCCGGTGGAGCGGCCGTACTCGGCGCCGTAGCCGCCGGTGAACACCTGTTCCTGCTCGATGGCGTTGAACGGCAGCGTGGTCGCGCCCAGGCCGGTGAGCGGGTTGGTGACCGGGAAGCCGTTGATGTAGTACTGGTTCTCCGCCGCCGAGGAGCCGCCCAGCGAGACCGCGTTGCCGTAGCGCGAGTCCGCGTTGACCGCGCCCGGCGCCAGCAGCACCGCGGCGTTCACGCTCTGCGCCACCGGCAGGCGCTGCAGCTGTTCGGCGGTGAGCACCGTGCGGGTGTCCACCGAGGACACGTCGATCGCCGGCAGGGCGGTGCCGGTCACGCTGATCGCGGTCAGCTCGGTGGCCGCGCTGGTGTTCACGAACGAGACGTCGGTGCCGGTGCCGACGTTCACCTGCACGCTGTCGCGCGTCTGCACGGTCTGGCCGTCGCGCTGCAGGCTCACCCGGTAGGTGCCCACCGGCAGCGCGCCCGCGCGGTAGCGCCCGTCCTCCGACACGCCGACGTCGCGGCTGAAGCCGGTCGCCGGATTCTCGATGTGGACCGTGGCGCCGCCGCCCGCATCGACGCGCCCGAAGATCGCGCCGGACGCATTCGATTGCGCCAGCGCGGTGGTGCCAGCCAGGCAGCCCCCCAAGGCCATGGCCAGCGCGCCCAGGCGCAGCGGGCCGGCCCGTCCTGTCGACTTGCTGTTCAGAAGCATGCTTTCGATCTCCCCAAGATGCCCCGCAGGGCGGTTTCCGGCGCGAGACGCCGGTTCCAGGGGGCCGCGCTTGCCGGACCCGGGCGCGAGCACTCTTTAACTGAAGCCTCGATTTGCATCGATCTAAATTCGGCGGAAAAGGAATTTCAATCGATCCAAATCGGCGACTGGCCATCTGGCTGCGAACGACTCCTGGATTGCAGCCCACCGGAACGCCCACCGTGCCCCTGGAAGCGGCACGGTCCCCCGGGCGTCTTGGCCGCCAGTCGCGAGTTCCTTCGAGGCGACCCCCTCCAGGCGGCAGTAAAAGGTCCCGGAGCGCCGATGTCAACCGCGACCGGCCGCGAAATCCCGTCGCAGGATGATGCGCGCGCATCGCGCAAGCGCGCTCCCGCCGACTTGGGATTTGCCCGACCCCTCCCCACATCCTCGTTTCCGTATCCGCAGGACCCGTCTCCTCCATGGACTCCTTCCACGCCACCACCATCGTCTCGGTGCGCCGCGCCGGCCGCGTCGTGATCGGCGGCGACGGCCAGGTCACCCTCGGCAACACGGTGATGAAGGCCAACGCGCGCAAGATCCGCCGGCTCGGCAGGGGCGACGTGCTGGCCGGCTTCGCCGGCGCCACCGCCGACGCCTTCACCCTGTTCGAGCTGTTCGAGGAAAAGCTGGTCAAGCACGGCGGCAACCTCACCCGCGCCGCGGTGGAGCTGGCCAAGGAGTGGCGCACCGACCGCCGCCTGGGCCGGCTGGAGGCGATGCTCGCCGTCGCGGACAAGGACGCCTCGCTGCTGATCTCCGGCAACGGCGACGTGCTGGAGCCCGAGCACGGGCTGATCGCGATCGGCTCCGGCGGCCCCTACGCGCAGTCCGCCGCGCTGGCGCTGATGGAGAACACCGAGCTGGACGCGCGCGCGATCGTCGAGAAGGCGCTGAAGATCGCCGGCGACATCTGCATCTATACGAACCACAACGCGACGATCGAAGAGCTTTGAGGGACGAGGGGCGAGCAGCGAGGGCGCAAGTCCGCCGAACGCACCGCCCCGAACCCCATGCCGAAGCGCGGGGCACGCCCTCGCGCCCTCGCCACTCAACCCTCACCCCTGGTTTTCCCCATGTCCGAACTGACCCCCCGCGAAATCGTCAACGAGCTGGACCGCTACATCATCGGCCAGCACGAGGCCAAGCGCGCCGTCGCCATCGCGCTGCGCAACCGCTGGCGGCGCATGCAGCTGGACCCCGAGCTGCGCAACGAGGTGACGCCGAAGAACATCCTGATGATCGGCCCCACCGGCGTGGGCAAGACCGAGATCGCGCGGCGCCTGGCCACGCTGGCCAACGCGCCGTTCGTGAAGGTGGAGGCGACCAAGTTCACCGAGGTCGGCTACGTCGGCAAGGACGTGGAGTCGATCGTGCGCGACCTCGCCGACGTGGCCTACAAGCTGGTGCGCGACCAGGCCACCAAGCGCGTGCGCAGCCAGGCCGAGGACCGCGCCGAGGACCGCATCCTGGACGCCCTGCTGCCGCGCCGCCAGGCCGCCGACTGGAGCCACGACGCCGCGCCCGCCGAGTCGGGCGAGACGCGCCAGAAGCTGCGCAAGCAGCTGCGCGAGGGCGCGCTGGACGAGCGCGAGATCGAGCTCGACTTCGCCATGAACGTGGGCGTGGAGATCATGTCGCCGCCCGGCATGGAGGAGATGGGCCAGCAGCTCAGGCAGATGTTCCAGAGCCTGGGCGGCGCCAAGACACAGAAGCGCAAGCTCGCCATCAAGGCGGCGCGCCCGCTGCTGGTCGAGGAGGAGGCCGCCAAGCTGGTCAACGACGAGGAGATCCGCGCGCAGGCGGTGTTCGCCGCCGAGCAGAACGGCATCGTGTTCATCGACGAGATCGACAAGATCGCCCAGCGCTCCGAATGGGGCGGCGCCGGGGTCAGCCGCGAGGGCGTGCAGCGCGACCTGCTGCCGCTGGTGGAAGGCTCCACCGTGGCCACCAAGTACGGCCCGATCAGGACCGACCACGTGCTGTTCATCGCCTCCGGTGCGTTCTCGCTGGCCAAGCCGTCCGACCTGATCCCGGAGCTGCAGGGCCGCCTGCCGATCCGGGTCGAGCTGTCGGCGCTGTCGGTGGAGGACTTCAAGCGCATCCTGCGCGAGCCGCACAACTCGCTGACCAAGCAGTACGTCGCCCTGCTCGGCACCGAGGGGGTGCGGCTGGAATTCACCGACTCGGGCATCGACCGGCTGGCCGAGGTGGCCTTCCAGGTGAACGAGCGCACCGAGAACATCGGCGCCCGCCGCCTGCACACGGTGATGGAGCGCCTGCTGGAGCGCATCTCATTCGAAGCAGCGGACAAGTCCGGCGAAAAATACGTGATCGACGCCGAAAAGGTAGACAAAAACCTGGGAACCCTGGTCAAGGACGAAGATCTCAGCCGTTACATCCTGTAAACGAGCGGGGACCCCCGCTCTGGTAAAATTTCCGGTATGGGCAAGGTTATAGAGTTGAAAACCACCGGCCAGCGGGCACAGCTGCGCGAGGCGCAGCAGAAGCACCAGCTGGTCCGGCTGTGGCGCGGCGAACTCGAGCACGGCAGCTTCTGCGGCTACGTGGGCGGGGTCGGCCGCGAGTTCTTCCTGCTGTGGGTGGTCGGCGACGGCATCACCTACGACGGGCTGTACGTGATGCGCCACCGCGACGTCACCGAGCTGGAGGCGCCGGACAAGCACCACGCCTTCATGGAGAAGGCGCTGGCGCTCAAGCACCTGCTGCCGCGCCCGCCGCGCGGCTTCCCGCTGGACTCGATCCGCGAGGTGGTGCAGGCCGCCGGCAGCATGGCGCCGGTGATCGGCGTGCACGTGGACAGCGAGGACGAGTCGGAGGTCTGCTACATCGGCCGGCTGGTCGGGGTGGAGGAGGACGGCTTCAACCTGCAGGAGATCACCCCGGATGCCGAGTGGCTGCGCGAGCCCTCCTTCTTCGCCTGGGACGAGGTGTCCACCCTCAGCATCGAGGACGGCTACGCGCAGGCGCTGCTGGCCGTGGCCGGCACGCCGCCGCCGCTGGAGCACGGCGATCCCGGCGTGGGCCGGGCGCACTGAGCGTTTTTCCTCACCGCCGAGACGACGACGGGGCGCCCAGGCGCCCCGTTCGCTTTTCCAGCCCCCAGGATCGGCACCGTCCTGCCGGAACGGCGCGGTCCGGCGGCGCGGTGGCCAAGCACCGGCATCCGCCCGAGGGGCACGCCGCCGTCCGTCCGTTCTCGCGTATGCTCCCGCCTCCTTTCAAGGCAAGGCGGGAACGGACATGACGCGCATCGCCGTGGTCGGCAGCATCAACATGGACCTGGTGACGCTGGCGCCGCGCTTCCCCGCGCCCGGCGAGACCCTGCTCGGCGAGCGCTTCCTCACCGTGCCCGGCGGCAAGGGCGCCAACCAGGCCGTCGCCGCGGCGCGGCTGGGCGCCGAGGTGGCGCTGGTCGGCGCGCTGGGCCGCGACGCCTTCGGCGACGAGCTCGAACGCGGGCTCGCGCGGGAAGGCGTGGCGCTCGACCACGTGCGCCGCTGCGACGGCGCGGGCAGCGGCACCGCCTCGATCACCGTGGCCGGCGGCGAGAACCAGATCGTGGTGGTGCCCGGCGCCAACGCCGAGGTGAGCCCGGCGCAGGTGGAGGCGGCCCGGTCCGCGCTGGCGCAGGCCGACGCCGTGCTGGTGCAGATGGAGATCCCGCTGGCGACGGTGGAGGCCACGCTGCGCCTGGGCCGCCGGCTCGGCGTGCCGGTGATCCTCAACCCCGCGCCGGCGCAGCCGCTGCCGGCCGAGCTGCTGGCGCAGGCCAGCTACCTCACGCCCAACCAGCACGAGCTGGCGACCCTGCTCGGCGCCGACCCGGCGGAGGACTTCCGCGCGCTGATGCGGCGCGCGCCGGTGCCGGTGGTGCTCACCCGCGGCGCCGAGGGCGCCTGGTACAGCGCCGACGGCGGGCCCGCGCACCAGCCCGGCTTCGCCGTGGAGGCGGTGGACACCACCGGCGCCGGCGACACCTTCAACGCCGCGCTGGCGGTGTTCCTGCGCGAGGGCCTGCCCGCCGCCGTGCGCAAGGCCTGCGCCGCCGCCGCGCTGTCGGTCACGAAGCTGGGCGCGCGCGACGGCATGCCCACGCGCGCGGCGCTGGATGCCTTCCTGCGCTGATCACTTGCCGATGCAGAAGCTGGAGAAGATCGCGCCGAGCAGGTCGTCGCTGCCGTAGACGCCGGTGATCTCGCCCAGCGCGTGCTGGGCCTGGCGCAGCTCCTCGGCGGCCAGCTCGCCGGCGCGGGTGGCGGCGAGGACTTCAGCGGCGCGGTCGAGATGGACGGCGACGCGCTCGAGCGCCAGCACGTGGCGGCGGCGCGCGCTGAAGGCGCCCTCGCCGCCCGTGGCGCCGGCGAGCGCGCGCAACCGCGCGCGCAGCGCGTCCAGGCCGGCGCCGGTGCGCGCGGAGAGCCACAGCCAGGGCAGGCCGGCGCGCGTTTCCTCGCGTGCCGCCGCGCCGTCCAGGTCGATCTTGTTGACCAGCACCAGCCGTGCCGCCGTGGGCGGCAGCGCGTCGAGCAGGGCGAGGTCGGCCTCGGCATGCGCGGCCTCGGTCACCAGCAGCACGGCGTCCGCGCGCTGCAGCTCGCCGTGCGCGCGGCGCACGCCTTCCCGCTCGACCGGGTCCTCGGTCTCGCGCAGGCCGGCGGTGTCGGCCAGCTCCAGCGCGATGCCGTCGAGGTCCACCTGCTCGCGCAGCACGTCGCGGGTGGTGCCGGCGATGGCGGTGACGATGGCGCGCTCGCTGCCGGCCAGCGCGTTGAGCAGGCTGGACTTGCCGGCGTTGGGGCGGCCGACGATGGCCACGCGCAGGCCGTCGTTGAGGCGCACGCCGCGCCGCGCCTCGTGCAGCAGCGCGGCGAGGTCGGCGCGCAGCGCGTCGAGCCGCGCGCCGATCGCCGGGTCGGCGAGGAAATCGATCTCCTCCTCGGGAAAGTCGATGGCCGCCTCCACGTGCACGCGCAGCGCGACCAGCGCCTGCAGCAGCGCTTCCACGCGCCGCGAGAACACGCCCTCCATCGAGGCCAGCGCGGCGTGCGCGGCGGTGGCCGAACGCGCGGCGATCAGGTCGGCCACCGCCTCGGCCTGGGCGAGGTCGAGCTTGCCGTTGAGGAAGGCGCGCTCGGTGAATTCGCCCGGCCGCGCCAGCCGCGCGCCGAGCGCGCAGGCGCGGCGCAGCAGCGCGTCGAGCAGTACCGGGCTGCCGTGGCCCTGCAGTTCCAGCACGTGCTCGCCGGTGTAGGAGGCCGGGGCGGGGAAGTACAGCAGCAGGCCGCGGTCGAGCAGCGCGCCCTCACCGTCGCGGAAATCGGCGAAGTGCGCATGGCGCGGTCGCGGCGCGCGGCCGAGCAGCGCCGCCGCGATCGCCGGCGCCGCCGGCCCCGACACGCGCACCACACCCACGCCGGCCGCGCCCGGCGCGGTGGCGATGGCGGCGATGGTGTCGTGGTCGGGCATGGCGGGCATTATGGGTGGTGTCGCATCGGATGCGGCTGCCTCGCCGTCATTCCGGCGCACGGCGGAATCCAGCGACGTTGAGGATGTCGGGCAAGAACGAAAGGCACTGGATTCCGGCTTGCGCCGGCATGACGGGACCCGGCTCACGAATGGCGGAAGCGAAAAGGGCCGCATGGCGGCCCTTTCCCAGGCAACCGGACGGCCGGATCAGGCCGTCTTCGCCTTGTGCTCGGCCTGCTCCACCTGGCGGGTGATGAACCACTGCTGGGCCAGGCTGGTGGCGCCGTTGACCACCCAGTACAGCACCAGGCCGGCAGGGAAGAAGGCGAACATCACCGCGAACAGGAGCGGCATCACCTTCATCATCTTCGCCTGGGTCGGGTCCATGCCGGTGGTGGGCGTGAGCCACTGCGTGGCCAGCATCACCAGCACGTAGATCGCCGGCAGCACGAAGAACGGGTCGGGCGCGGACAGGTCGTGGATCCAGCCGACGAACGGCGCCTGGCGCAGCTCCACGCTCTCCATCAGCACGCGGTACAGGCCCAGGAACACCGGGAAGGTCACCAGGATCGGCAGGCAGCCGGCCATCGGGTTGACCTTCTCCTTCTTGTACAGCTCCATCATCGCCTGCTGCAGCTTCATCTTGTCGTCGCCGTAGCGCTCGCGCAGCGCCTGCACGCGCGGCTGCAGCTTGCGCATGCGCGCGCCGGAGCGGAACTGCGCGGCGGTGAGCTTCCACAGCGCCGCCTTCAGCAGCAGCACCAGCAGCACGATCGCAAGGCCCCAGTTGCCGCACAGCGCGTGCAGCTTGGACAGCAGCCAGTGCAGCGGCTGCGCGATCGCGGTGAGCCAGCCGTAGTTGGTGGTCAGCTCCAGTCCCGGCGCGATCGCGTCGAGCTGGCCCTGCAGCTTCGGACCGACGTACAGCCGCGCGGCGGCGGTGGCGCGCTGGCCGGGTGCCACGCTGAGCGCGGGGCCGACGGCGCGGATCAGGTAGGCCGGCTGCGCCGTGTCGGGATTGACCACCGCAGTGGCGTAGGAGTCGGCCTCGCCCGCCGGCGGGATCCAGGCGGCGAAGAAGTAGTGCTGCAGCATTGCCACCCAGCCGCCGGTGACCGTGCGGTGCAAGGTCTTCTTCGGGTCCTTGAAATCGGCGAAGGGCAGCGAGTCGAACTTGTCCTCGGGGCTGTACCAGGCGGCGCCCAGGAAGCTGTGCGCGCTGGGGTTGGTGAAGTTGGCGAACCAGCCGCTCAGCTGCGGCGGCTGCACGCGCTGCAGCTGGGTGTAGGCGTTGCCCTGCCAGGGCGCGCTGCCGCCGTTGTCCACGGTCTGCTCGAGGTTCACCACGTAGCTGCCGCGCTTGAGCGTGTAGGTCTTGGTGACCTTGAGGCCGGCGGCGTCCTGCCAGGTGAGGTCGACCTTGAGCTCGTCCTGGCCGTCGGCGAGCTGGTAGCTGCCCTGCGCGGCCAGGAACACCGCGCGATGGTCGGGCGCCTCGCCCTGGCTGCTGACCAGGCCACTCTGCGCCACGAAGTACTGCGCCTGCTCGTCGTCGAGCAGGCGCACCGGCGGCGGCGCCGGGTTCTTCCTGGTGCGTGGCTCGGCGGGGTAGTGCAGCAGCTCGGAACGCACCACGGTGCCGCCGCGGGTGTCCACGGTGAGGCGCAGTACGTCGGTGCTCAGGGTGATCAGCCGCGCGGGCGCGGCCGGCGCGCCGCTGCCGCCGGCCGGCACGGCCGCCGCCGGGGCGGACGCGGCGGCGCCCGGCACTCCGGCGTCGGCCGGCGCGGTGCCGCTGGCCGCGGCCACCGGGGCCTGCGGTTGCGCCGGCCTGGGGCCGTAGTCCTTTTCCCAGGCCATCCACAGCAGGTAGGCCACCGCCATCAGGGCGAACAGGAGAAACGTGCGCGTTTGGGTCATCGCGGAAACAGATCCGGTGGGCGCCGTGGCGTGCGCGGCGGCGCAGGGGCGGGAGAAAGGGTCAACGCTCGATTGTGCCGGCGCCTTGCGGCGGCTTCAATGCGGCCAGACGACGCCACAGCTGCTCCAGCTCCGCCAGCAGGACCGGCCCGGGCTGCCCGGCGGCCTGTTCGCGCGCCATCACCATCACGTCCAGCGGCGGCAGTTGCGCGCGCATCCGGCGGAAGGATTCCCGCACCAGCCGCTTGATGCGGTTGCGCTCCACCGCGCGCTTGGAGACGCGCTTGGACACCGCCAGGCCCAGCCGCGCCAGGCCCTGTTCGCTCGGACGGTAGCGCACAGAAAAACAGCGGCCGCCGAGGCGACCGCTGGCTTGACGCAAGGCTACGAAGTCGGCGGCGCGGCGGAGCCGCGCGGGGCGCGGCAGGCCGGCGGCACGCATGCCTGGGTCCGCTTACGGGATCAGGCGCTTGCGGCCCTTGGCGCGGCGCGCGTTGAGCACCTTGCGGCCGTCGGCCGTGGCCATGCGGGCACGGAAGCCGTGGGTGCGGGCGCGCTTGAGCTTGCTGGGCTGGAAGGTCCGCTTCATGGCTGGCTCCAGAGGATAAGTCGGTAAAAAGGTTGGAAAGTATGCCGGCCGGCCGCGCGCGGTGTCAAATCGGCGCGTCCGCCCGCTGTGGGCAGCGCTGTGGATATCCTGGGGGCCGACGGGCCCGGCCAGCTGCTAGACTTGCCGATCCACCCCGCGCGCAAGCGCCCTTCCTGTGGTCGAAAGAGTCATCCATGAGTGATCTGTGGCGGCGCTGTCTGGAGCGCCTCGAGAGCGAATTGAGCACCGAGGAGCTGCATACCTGGCTGATGCCGCTGCAGGCCCGCGAGGACGGCGAGGGGCTGCAGCTGTACGCGCCCAACCCGTACACCCTGGACGCCGTGCGCGAGCGCTACCTGGGCCGCATCCAGACCCTGCTGGGCCAGCTCGGCGGCGACCACCTGGGCGTGCGCCTGGAGGTCGGCTCCAGCTCGCCGCGGCCGGCGCCGGGCAAGCCGGCCGCGGCCGGCCGCGCCGCCACGCCCGCCGCCGCCGAGGCGCCGGCGCCCGCCTTCGCGCACAACCTGGACCCGCACTACACCTTCGAGACCTTCGTCGAGGGCAAGTCCAACCAGCTCGGCAAGGCCGCCGCGATGCAGGTGGCGATGAACCCCGGCCGCGCCTACAACCCGCTGCTGCTGTACGGCGGCACGGGCCTGGGCAAGACCCACCTGATGCACGCGGCCGGCAACCTGATGCGCGAGCGCGACCCGGGCTGCAAGGTGCTGTACCTGCGCTCGGAGCAGTTCGTCGGCGCGATGATCGAGGCGCTGCGCACCAAGAGCATGGACGAGTTCAAGCGCCGCTTCCGCTCGGTGGACGCGCTCCTGATCGACGACATCCAGTTCTTCGCCGGCAAGGACACCACGCAGGAGGAGTTCTTCCACACCTTCAACGCGCTGTTCGAGTCCAAGCAGCAGATCATCCTCACCTGCGACCGCTATCCGAAGGAGGTGGACAAGCTCGAGCCGCGCCTGAAGTCGCGCCTGGGCTGGGGCCTGTCGGTGGCGATCGAGCCGCCGGACTTCGAGACGCGCGCGGCGATCCTGCTGGCCAAGGCGCAGGAGAAGGGCGTGGCGGTGAGCGAGGACGTGGCGATGCTGCTGGCCAAGCGCATCCGCTCCAACGTGCGCGACCTGGAGGGCGCGCTCAACACGCTGGCCGCGCGCGCCAACTTCTACGGCCGCCCGATCACCACCGCGTTCGCCGAGGAGACCCTGCGCGACCTGCTGGCCACCCACGCGCAGGCGGTGACGGTGCCGAACATCCAGAAGACGGTGGCCGACTACTACCAGGTGCGCCTGCAGGACCTCCTGTCCAAGCGCCGCGTGCGCTCGCTGGCACGGCCGCGGCAGATCGCGATGGCGCTGTCCAAGGAGCTGACCGAGCACAGCCTGCCGGAGATCGGCGAGGCCTTCGGCGGGCGCGACCACACCACCGTGCTGCATGCCTGCCGCACGATCCGGAAGCTGTGCGAGGCCGACGCGCGGATGCGCCAGGACTGGGAACAGCTGATCCGCATCCTCACCGGCTAAGGAATGGGGTTAAACACTTGAAAAGCAGGCGGGCAAGCTGTGGATAATAGGTGGACGATCCGCCGCCCGGCTTTATCCACAGACCACGCACAGCAACCGGTGGCTTCCATGCACACCGTGATCGCTCTCAACATGTTGATTATCAAGAGATAATCGGAAGAATCCCGATATCCACCGCGACAGCAACAACCACCGCACTTCTTTTCTAAAAACAGGACAGCAGGTAGGGGACGCGCACACATGCAATTCAGCATCCAACGAGAAGCTCTGCTCAAGCCGTTGCAGCAGGTCGTCGGTGTGGTGGAACGGCGGCAGACCCTTCCGGTGTTGGCGAACCTGCTGGTGAAGGTCGCCGACGGCAAGGTCACCCTGACCGGCACCGACCTGGAGGTGGAGATGGTCGCCAGCACGACGGCCGACCAGCTGGCCGATGGCGAGATCACCATCCCCGCCCGCAAGCTGTTCGACATCGTGCGCGCGCTGCCGGACGGCGCACGGGTGGACCTCAAGCTCAACGGCGATCGCGTGGCGCTGAGCGCCGGGCGCAGCCGATTCACCCTGGCGACGCTGCCGGCCAGCGAGTTCCCCACCATCGACGAGATCGAGCTGGTCGAGCGCGTGTCCGTGCCGGAGGAAGCGCTGCGCGACCTGATGGAACGTACCGCCTTCGCCATGGCGAACCAGGACGTGCGCTACTACCTCAACGGCATGCTGCTCGACCTGCAGGAGCACAGCCTGCGCTGCGTGGCCACCGACGGCCACCGCCTGGCCCTGCGCGAGACCCAGCTGGAAAGCTCGGTGTCCGCGCGTCGGCAGATCATCATCCCGCGCAAGGGCGTCAACGAGCTGATCGGGCTGTTCGAGCCGGGCGACGGCCAGGTCGAGCTGGAGTTCGGCCGCAACCACCTGCGCGTGCGCCGCGGCGAGGTGGTATTCACCTCCAAGCTGATCGACGGCCGCTTCCCCGACTACGAGGCGGTGATCCCGCTGGGCGCCGACAAGCGGGCGGTGATCGACCGCGAGGTGTTGCGCGGGGCGCTGCAACGCGCCGCGATCCTGTCCAACGAGAAGTACCGCGGCGTGAAGCTGGAGCTTTCGCCGGGCAGGCTGCGCATCGTGGCGCACAACCCGGAGCAGGAAGAGGCAGTGGAGGAAGTCGAGGCCGACACCGTGGTGTCGGATCTCGCGGTCGGCTTCAACGTCGGCTACCTGCTGGACGCCCTGGGCGCGCTGCGCGGCGAGAAGGCGCGCCTCAACCTGCGCGACGCGCAGTCCAGTTGCCTGGTGCAGGAAGACGACAACGACCAGTCCCGGCATGTGATCATGCCGCTGCGCCTCTGATGCGGATGGCGGGTCGACCCGCATCCTGCCCGTCCAGCGACGCCGGAGCCATCGAGAGATGCTCCGGCGTCGCGCGTTTGTAGGGCCCGGCATGCGCCTGCTCGAACTCCAGGTCCGCCATCTGCGCAGCTTCGGCGAGACGCGCGTCGAACTGGCTCCGGGCATCAACGTCTTCCATGGCCCCAACGGGGCGGGGAAGACCACCCTGCTGGAAGCGGTGTTCCTGCTGTCGCACGGCCGCTCGTTCCGCAGCGGCGCGCGCGAGGCGCTGCTGCAACGGGGGGCGGAAGGCTTCACGGTATTCGCCGAGTGGGAAGCCGCGGATGGACGGCGGCACCGGCTCGGCCTGGGCCGGGAGAAATCGCGCTGGGAAGCCCGGCTGGACGGCGAGCTGGTGTCGCTGGGCACCCTGGTGCGGCACTGCGCGGTGATCTGCTTCGAGCCCGGCTCGCATGCCCTGATCGCCGGGGGCGCGGAGGAGCGCCGCCGCTACCTCGACTGGGGCGTGTTCCACGTGGAACAGGATTTCCTGGCCCCGTGGCGCCGCTACCAGCGCGCCCTGAAGCAGCGCAACGCCCTGCTGCGCGCCGGCACCGGCGCGCCGGCGGAATATCTCCCCTGGGAAAGCGAGCTGGCGGACTGCGCCGAAGCGATCGATGCCGCGCGCCGGCGCTACCTGGACCTGCTGCGTCCCGAGCTGGTCGCCGCGATGCAGGGCCTGCTGCCCGAGCTGGGGGAGGTCGAGCTGCGCTACCGCTCCGGCTGGCCGGACGGCGTGCCGCTGGCCGGGCACCTCGCCGCGCAGCGCGGCCGCGACCAGGCCCGCGGGCACACCGGGGCGGGCAGCCATCGCGCCGACTGGGAACTGGGTTTCGCCGCCGCGCCGCAGCGCGAGCACCTCTCGCGCGGGCAGGAAAAGCTGACCGCCCTCGGCTGCCTGCTGGCCCAGGCGGCGCTGTATGCCCGGCTGCGCGGCGAATGGCCGGTCATCTGCCTGGACGACCTGGCCTCCGAGCTGGACGGCCCGCACCAGCAGGCGGTGGTCGACCGCCTCGTCGCCGCCGGCGCACAGGTGCTGGTGACCGGCACCGAGCTGCCGCCGGCGCTCGCGCCGCTGGCGGCGCGGGTGTTCCACGTGGAACAGGGCCGGGTGGCCGGCCTGCTATAATCGATCGAATGATCTGCCGCCCGGCATCGATGTTGGCGCCAAGCCGGGCGCGCGAGCCGGCGCCGCACACGGGCAACGCATGAACGCATCCTACGATTCGAGCAACATCAAGGTTCTCAAGGGACTGGAAGCGGTGCGCAAGCGCCCGGGCATGTACATCGGCGACACCGATGACGGCACCGGCCTGCACCACATGGTGTTCGAGGTCGTCGACAACTCCATCGACGAGGCGCTGGCCGGCTACTGCGACCGCGTAGAGGTGACCATCCACGAGGACGGCTCGGTCAGCGTGGCCGACAACGGCCGCGGCATCCCGGTGGACATCCACCCGGAGGAGGGCCGCTCCACCGCCGAGGTGGTGATGACCGTGCTGCATGCCGGCGGCAAGTTCGACGCCAACTCCTACAAGGTTTCCGGCGGCCTGCATGGCGTGGGCGTGTCGGTGGTGAACGCGCTGTCCTCGCACCTGTGGCTGACCATCTACCGCGACGGCAAGGAGCACCGGCAGGAGTACGCGCTGGGCGAGCCGCTGTACCCGCTCAAGGCGGTGGGCGAGTCGAGCCGGCGCGGTACCACGGTGCGCTTCCTGCCCAGCCCGGAGACCTTCTCCAACACCGAGTTCCACTACGACGCGCTGGCCAAGCGCCTGCGCGAGCTGGCCTTCCTCAACTCCGGCGTCACCATCGAGCTGAAGGACGAGCGCGGGGAAGGGCGGGCCGACACCTACGCCTACGAGGGCGGCATCCGCTCCTTCGTGCAGCACCTGGCGCAGCTGAAGACCGCGCTGCACCCCAACGTGATCTCGCTGAGCGCGCAGCAGGACGGCATCACGGTGGAACTGGCGATGCAGTGGACCGACTCCTACCAGGAGACGATGTTCTGCTTCACCAACAACATCCCGCAGCGCGACGGCGGCACCCACCTCACCGGCTTCCGCGCCGCGCTGACCCGCTGCCTGACCCAGTACATCGAGAAGGAAGGCCTGGCCAAGAACGCCAAGGTCGCGCTGTCCGGCGACGACATGCGCGAGGGCCTGATCGCGGTGCTGTCGGTGAAGGTGCCGGACCCGAAGTTCTCCTCGCAGACCAAGGACAAGCTGGTGTCGTCCGAGGTCAAGACCGTGGTCGAGCAGGTGGTCAACGAGAAGCTCGGCGAGTTCCTGCTGGAGCACCCGAACGAGGCCCGCGCGATCGCCTCCAAGGTGGTGGACGCCGCGCGCGCCCGCGAGGCCGCACGCAAGGCGCGCGAGATGACCCGCCGCAAGGGCGCGCTGGACATCGCCGGGCTGCCCGGCAAGCTGGCCGACTGCCAGGAGAAGGACCCGGCGCTGTCCGAGCTGTTCCTGGTCGAGGGCGACTCGGCCGGCGGCTCGGCCAAGCAGGGCCGCAACCGCCGCACCCAGGCGGTGCTGCCGCTGAAGGGCAAGATCCTCAACGTGGAGAAGGCGCGCTTCGACAAGATGCTGTCCTCGGCCGAGGTCGGCACGCTGATCACCGCGCTCGGCACCGGCATCGGCAAGGACGACTACAACCCGGACAAGCTGCGCTACCACCGCATCATCATCATGACCGACGCGGACGTGGACGGCTCGCACATCCGCACCCTGCTGCTCACTTTCTTCTACCGGCAGATGCCGGAGCTGATCGAGCGCGGTCACGTCTACATCGGCCTGCCGCCGCTGTACAAGGTCAAGCAGGGCAAGCAGGAGCTGTACATCAAGGACGACGCGGCGCTGAACGCCTACCTGATCTCCAGCGCGGTGGACGGCGCCGAGCTGGTCTACAGCCCGGACGCCCCGCCGATCGGCGGCGAGGCGCTGGAGAAGCTGCTGCGCGACTACCAGCTGGCCACCGACCAGATCGAGCGCCTGGGCCACCGCTTCGACACCAGCGTGCTCGGCGCGCTGCTCGAGCACGCGCCCCTGGAAGCGGCGACCTGGGCCGACCCGGCGGCCATGCGGGCCTGGCTGGACGGCGTGGCCGCGCGGCTGGCGGCCAGCGGGCTGGGCAAGCCGCGCTACCGCCTGGCGCTGCGCCCGGCGCACGAGAACCAGCCGGCGGCGGTCGAGGTGGTGCGCGACCAGCACGGCCTCAGCCACACCCTGCTGCTGCCGCAGCCGTTCTTCGCCGGCGCCGAGTTCCGCCCGATCCTGCAGGTCAGCCAGCAGCTGGCCGGGCTGGTCCAGCCCGGCGCGGTGGTGCGCCGGGGCAACGCCTCGCGCGGCGTGACCAGCTTCGCCGAGGCGCGCAGCTGGCTGCTGGAGGAGGCCAAGAAGGGCCGCACGATCCAGCGCTTCAAGGGCCTGGGCGAAATGAACCCGGAGCAGCTGTGGGAGACCACGGTCAACCCGGAAACCCGCCGCATGCTGCAGGTGGGCATCGAGGACGCGATCGCCGCCGACCAGATGTTCTCCATGCTGATGGGCGAGGCGGTGGAACCGCGGCGCGAGTTCATCGAGGCCAATGCGCTGAAAGTGGCCAACCTCGACATCTGAGAGCCTGTTCACGATCTCCAAGCATCCCTCCATGAAACGTCATCCCAGCGAAAGCCGGGAACCGGCGTCGTTGGCTTTTCGAGGGAAAATCCCTGACCAGCCCTTCGGCTGTTGAAAAGCGCCTCCTGCTTTCGCAGGAATGACGGAGTAGGGAATAGCCGGACCGACGGTAGATCGTTGAACAGGCTCTGAGGCGGCCGCGGGGCCGTCCGCGCCGGCACGGCCGGGCGGACCGCTTTGGGGAAGGGTGGCGGCGCGCCGTTCAAGCTTCCGATGCGCCGGTCGATACCCGCTTTCCCGCCTTCCCATACGGGCGGGTCAAGTTATTGATTTTTAACGACCTCCATGCGGCGCTGCGACTTGTTATCCGGCGACCGATGGAGGTACGCTCAATGATCCCCTGCACGAATCGTGCGTGACATCCGACCAGAGGACCGCCATGAAGCACCTCCCCCTCATCAAGATGCTGGCCGGCGCCGTGGTGGCGCTGTCGATCGCGAGCACTCCCGCGGTCGCGCGCGAGCGGCATGCGGACAAGGAGAAGAAGGAGGCGCTGTACCCCAACGCCACCCGCACCGAGCCCAAGCTCGACCTGACCAGCGAGAAGGACCAGAAGGCGCTCAACGACGCGCTCGACGCGGTCAACGAGGGCGACAAGGCCAAGGCGGAGCCGAAGCTGCAGGCGATCATCGACGGCAGCAAGAGCAAGTACGCCCAGGCGCTGGCGCTGCAGGGGCTGGCCAACCTCAAGTACAACGACGGCGACCTCAAGGGCGCCATCGCCACCATGAAGCAGGCGCTGGACAACGGCGTGCTGCCGAACGACACCTACTTCCAGCTCGAGTACGAGCTGGCGCAGTTCTACGTCGCCGACGAGCAGTACCAGCAGGCGCTGGACACCCTGACCAAGTGGCGCGCCGAGGGCCGCAAGGAGACCGCCGAGTCCTACGCGCTGGAAGGCAACATCGACTACCGCCTGCAGAAGTACCCCGAGGCGATCGCCGCGATCAAGAAGGCGCAGTCGCTCACCGACAAGCCGCAGGATTCGTGGAACCAGATCCTGATGGCCAGCTACGCCGAGTCCGGCCAGAGCGACCAGGCCGCGCAGCTCGCCCAGCAGCAGCTGGCCGCCAACCCCAACGACGCCACCGCGCTCAACAACGCCGTCGCCGTGCTGATGCAGTCGCAGAAGTACCCGCAGGCGATCGAGCTGATGGAGAAGTCGCGCGCCGCCGGCGCCTTCAAGGACGAGAAGCAGTACGTCAACCTGGCCAAGCTCTACCTGGTCAGCGGCCAGGACGGCCCCGATCCGAAGCCGAACGCGGCCAAGGCGGTCGCCGTGCTCGAGGACGGCTTCGGCAAGGGCGTGGTGCAGGGCAACGCCGACAACTACAAGCTGCTGGGCGACGCCGCCTACATCGCCGAGCAGCCGGCCAAGGCGATCGACGCCTACAGGAAGGCCATCCCGCTGGCGAAGGACGGCGAGCCGGCGCTGCGCGCGGGCCAGCTGCTGCTCACCGAGAACAAGTACAGCGAGGCCAAGGGCCTGATCCAGCAGGGCATCGGCAAGGGCGTCGAGCACAAGGGCCGCGCCTACATGCTGCTGGCCGAGGCCGAGCGCGGGCTGAAGAACAAGCCCGGCGCGATCGCCGCGATGAAGCAGGCCGCGCAGGACCCGGACACCGCCGCCAAGGCCAACGCCTGGCTGAAGCAGGCGGGCGCGAAGTAAGGAAGCGACGCTTCCCGACGGGCGGTGACAGCGACCAGATGGACGTCCATTTGGTTGCTGTACAGATGCTATACAAATGCCATGGGCTGTTGTACCGTTGGGAACCCCATTCCCGCATGTGTCCAGTGGCAAATGTCACCTCATCCGTGCATTTGCCGTTGCATGCTGCGACCACGTCATTCCGATTGACTAGCTCCAGAAAGTGACAGATGGCCTCAAGTAACGAAGAAACCGGCTCCGTGCCGTTCAATTGGAGGCGCACTTGGGCGTTGGCCGTGGCCATCGCACTGCATGCTTTCGCGTTCCTGATGCTGGTGGCGCCGATGGCGCCGCCCAAGTCCGAGGCGAAGAAGCAGGAGCGCATCGTCCAGGTGAACTTCATCGAACCGCCGCCGCCGCCGCCGCCGCCGCCGCCGCCGCCGCCGGAACCGCCGAAGCAGCCGCCGCCGCAGATCATCAAGCAGGTGCAGCCGCCGCCGACCCCGCCGCCGCCGGCGCCGCCGCCGGCCGTGGAGGAGGCGTCGACCAACGCCATCCCGGCGCCGCCGCCCGCGCCGCCCGCGCCGCCTGCACCGCCCGCCGATATAGCTGCCAGTTCGGACCTCAGCTATAACAGCCGCATCACGCCCAAGTACCCGCCCCAGGCGATCCGCCAGCGGCATGAGGGCACGGTGGTGCTGCTGATCCTGGTGGGCGTCGACGGCATGCCCAAGGACATCAAGGTGGACCAGTCCAGTGGCTACCGCGAGCTCGACCGCGCAGCGGTCGAGACCGCGCAGCGCTGGCGCTTCAACCCGACGATTCGCAACGGACAGAAGGTCGAGGGGTATGCGCGCGTACCCGTCAACTTCAATCTCAACCAGCTGTGACCCCGGTTACAGTTAAAGTTCAGGCCTGACTTACCAAAGGTAGCGTTATGTTCTTCCAAGACACCTCCGCGCCGGCCGCAGCTGGCGGTACCACCAACGCCGAAGCCATGAAGCAGATGGGCTTCGACCATCTGATCCACAACTTCGACCCGCTCGGCTGGATCGTGTTCATCACGCTGGTCGTGATGTCGTTCTCCTCGTGGTACTTCATCATCGCCAACGCGATCCGCAACGCGATGGTGCGTTCGCGCGCCGACAAGGTGATCCAGGGCTTCTGGAGCACCACCTCCACCCAGGACGCGATCCGCGAGCTGGAAGCCCAGCCCAAGGGCGAGCCGTTCTCGAAGATCGCGCTGGACGCCGCCTCGGCGGTGGCCCACCACCAGCAGGCCTCGCAGGGCGGCGGCCGCCTGGCCGAATCGCTGAGCCGCTCGGAGTTCATCGACCGCGCGCTGCGCCAGGCGGTGGCCCGCGAGAGCCTGCGCCTGGAGGGCGGCCTGACCCTGCTCGCCACGGTCGGCTCCTCCGCGCCGTTCATCGGTCTGCTCGGTACCGTGTGGGGCATCTACCACGCGCTGATCAAGATCTCCGCCTCGGGCAACGCCTCGATGGAGGCCGTGGCCGGCCCGGTGGGCGAGGCGCTGATCATGACCGCGTTCGGTCTGTTCACCGCGATCCCGGCGGTGCTGGCGTACAACGCCTTCAACCGCGCCAACCGCGTGACCTACGCCCAGTTCGACGAATTCGCGCACGACCTGCACGACTTCTTTGCCACCGGCGCCCGCGTCGAGAGCAAGTGAGGATCTGACCCATGGCAATGAGCACTGGAGGGGACTCCAGCGGCGCAATGTCGGAGATCAACGTCACGCCGCTGGTCGACGTGATGTTGGTGCTGCTGATCATCTTCATGATCACCGCGCCGCTGATGTCGCACCGGATCACGGTCGCTCTGCCTACCGCGAATCCGAAGACCGTCGACACCGGGCCGGTCGAGCCGATGGACCTGGCCATCAAGGACGATGGCAGCATGTACCTCAACGACCTTCCGGTCACCGAGGCCGAGCTGAAGGCGCAGTTCGCGGTGGCGGCGGCCAAGTCGCCGCAGCCGGAGCTGCAGATCCGCGCGGACAAGGGCCTGGAGTGGAAGAACATCGGCAAGGTGCTGGGCGACGCCAAGGCCGCCGGCATGGTCCATGTCGGTTTCATGACGACCGGCAAGGAGTGACGACCCATGGCATTCAGTAGTGGAAGCGGCAAGGGGCCGATGGCGGACATCAACGTCACGCCGCTGGTCGACGTGATGCTGGTGCTGCTGATCATCTTCATGATCACGGCGCCGATGCTCACCCACAAGGTGAAGATCGACCTGCCGCAGCCAAACCCCAACATCGTCCAGCCCGAGAACCCGCCTGAGCCGGTCCGCCTGAAGATCGACCAGTCCGGTGCCCTGTACTGGAACGACACGCCGATCGACGAGCTGGGCCTGAAGGCGCAGCTGGCGGTGATCGGCGGCCAGACCGACACCAGCAAGCAGCCGGAGGTGCAGATCAGCGCGGCCGACGGCGTGGCCTACGAATCGGTGGCGCGCGTGCTCGCCGATGCGAAGAGCTACGGTTTGACCAAGATCGGCTTCAACGAAGGCGAATAAGCGGCCCGCGGGCCGCCGCAACGACGCTACCTGGAACCCCCGCCTCGCGCGGGGGTTTTCTTTTGCCCGTGCGACGGGCGCGGATCGTGGCGGGGAATCGACGGCGGGCCGCCGTTCCGCGCTCCGGGCGGGCGCCGGAACGCGCCAATGCGGGCTGCGATCCGGGCCGGGCCCGTCCGCCTTGCCCGGCGTGAGCGCAGGAGAATGAGCAAGCCATATGGACGTCCAGACGGCTGGGCATGCAGACGGCCATGCGCCACGTGGGCTCAGGGAAGAACGGAGGAAGGTGGATGCCGGTCCTCGACGGTGCGGCATGGCGCGAGCGGGGCGATGATCCGGACATCGCGGCCGGAGGCCGCTCCCACCAGGCTTGCGAGGCCCGCTGTGGGAGCGGCCTCCGGCCGCGATCAACCCGGCGCGGGCCCGCCAACGCAGAACGCTACCTCCACACCAGCCCGTGCTTCATTCCGCCGGCCATCCCGGCGACCTTCTCCGGAAGACCTTGGACAGGCGCTCAGCGCAGGATCTGCAGGTAGTTGCGCACGGTGGTGGCCAAGCCCTCGTACAGCGCCTCGCCGATCAGCGCGTGGCCGATCGAGACCTCGGCGAGGCCGGGGATGGCCGCGCGCAAGGTGCCCAGGTTGGCCTGGCTGAGGTCGTGCCCGGCGTTCACCGCGAGCCCCGCCTGCTGGGCGCGGCGCGCGGTCTCCACGCAGTCGGCCAGCGCCGCGCGCACGTCGCCGCGGGCGAAGGCCTCGGCGTAGGGGCCGGTGTAGATCTCCACGCGCTGCGCGCCGATCGCCGCCGCCGGCGCAAGATCCGGCGCGCCCGGATCGACGAACAGGCTGACCCGGCAGCCGTACGAGCGCAGCTCGGCCACCAGCGGGCGCAGGCGTTCGGCGTCGCGCGCGAGGTCGAAGCCGTGGTCGGAGGTGAGCTGGGCGTCGCCGTCGGGCACCAGGGTGACCTGGGTGGGACGCACCTCGCGGCACAGCGCGAGCAGGCCGGGGTAGGCGTCGCGCGGCGGCGCGAAGGGGTTGCCCTCGATGTTGTACTCGACCCGGCCGCGCAGCAGCGCCGCCAGCGCGCGCACGTCGTCGGGGCGGATGTGCCGCAGATCCGGCCGCGGGTGCACGGTGATGCCGCCGCAGCCGGCCTCGATGCAGGTCTGCGCGGCGCGCAGCAGGTCCGGTTCGCTGCCGCCGCGCGAGTTGCGCAGCACGGCGATCTTGTTGAGGTTGACGCTGAGCAGGGTCATCGGTGCGGGCTCGTGGCGCGGCCGGAATCGCCGGCCGGGCCCGTCACAGTGCCGCGAAGCTCAGGGCCCGGCAAGTGGCCGGAGCACGATGCGGCGCGGTCCGCCGTGCCAGGCGAGGGCGGCGACGTGGCCGTCGTCCGCCGGCACGGCGTGCAGCTGCCAGTCGGCCGGACGCTGGCTTTCCAGCCGGCGCAGGCGCGGCGTCCCGTCGTCGAGGCCGATCTCCAGCCGGTGCAAACCGAAGGCAAGGCCGCGCCCGAGCGCCTTGAGCACCGCCTCCTTGGCCGTCCACAGGCGCAGGAAGGCGGCGTCGCGCGCGGCGTCGGGCAGCGCCGCCAGCCAGTCGGCCTCGGCCGGCGCGAAATAGCGCCGGGCGATCTCCAGTGCGTGCGGCCGCGGGCGCACGCGCTCGAGGTCGATCCCCGGCGCGAGCCCGCGCGCGACGGCGAGGAATGCCTGCGCGCCGCTGTGCGACCAGTTGAAGCCGAGCGCGTCGTCCAGGCCCGCCGCCAGCACGGGCCGCCCGTGCGGGCCGGCGGCCAGCTCGACCCGCGCCGGGGGAACGCCGAGGTAGGCGGCCAGCACCGCGCGCAGCGGCGCGCGCCCCTGCGCGCGGTCGTAGCGGAGCCGCCACACGTGCACCTCGTCAGCGCCCAGGCGCTCTGCTACTTTCGAGATCGTCCGAGTTTCGGCGGATTCCATCCGCGCATGGTGCCGGGCACGCCGGGCTGCGTACAAGCCGCGCGCCGCTTCCGCCGTCCACCTCGCACGCTACGGAGAAACGCTTGGTCGCCGGCTGGCTGCTGCTGCTCGTCTCGCTGCTCTACGTGGGCCTGCTGTTCCTGGTGGCCTACGCCGGCGACCGCCGCCCGCTGTATCCGCGCCAGCCGCGCCTGCGCCCGGTGATCTACAGCCTGGCGCTGGCGGTGTACTGCTCGTCCTGGACCTTCTACGGCGCGGTGGGCACGGCGGCGCGCGCCGGCATCGGCTACCTGCCGATCTACCTGGGGCCGGTGCTGCTGTTCGTGTTCGGCTTCGGCCTGCTGCGCCGGCTGGTGAACGTGGCCGGGCAGCGCAACATCACCTCGATCGCCGACTTCATCGGCGCGCGCTTCGGCAAGTCGCACGGCCTGGCCGCGCTGGTGGCGGTGATCGCGGTGACCGCGGTGGTGCCGTACATCGCGCTGCAGTTCAAGGCGGTGGCGATGTCCTTCGGCGTGCTCGACGGCAGCCTGGCCGCGCCGCGCTCGCCGGCCGCGGACAGCGCGCTGTGGTGCGCGCTGCTGCTGGCGGTGTTCGCCATCCTGTTCGGCACGCGCAGCATCGACGCCACCGAGCACCACCACGGCATGGTGCTGGCGATCGCGCTGGAGTCGCTGATCAAGCTGCTCGCCTTCGTCGCGCTGGCCGGCTACGCGCTGTGGAAGGGGCCGGGCCTGGCGGCCACCGCGCAGTGGTCCGTCGCGCAGGTCGCCGCCGGCGGCGCGCCGGGCTTCCTGGCGCAGACGCTGCTGGCGTTCTGCGCGATGTTCTGCCTGCCGCGGCAGTTCCAGATCGCCGTGGTCGAGTGCGAGGACCCGCACGACCTCACGCGCGCGCGCTGGGGCTTCCCGCTGTACATGGCGGTGGTCTGCCTGGCGGTGCCGCCGATCGTGGCGGCCGGCATGCACCTGCCGGCGGTGCGCAACGGCGCCGCCGACGCCTGGCTGCTCAATCTGCCGCTGGCCCTCGGCGACCGCGGCATGGCGGTGCTGGCCTTCATCGGCGGCTTCTCCGCCGCCACCGGCATGGTGGTGGTGGCGGCGGTGGCGCTGGCCACGATGATCAGCAACGACCTGGTGATGCCGGCGCTGCTGCGCATCCGCGCGCTGAAGCTGGAGCAGCGCAGCGACCTCTCGCAGCTGGTGCTGCGCGTGCGCCGGGTGGCGATCGTGCTGCTCGCGCTGATGGCCTACGCCTACTACCGCGTGGCCGCCGACGCGCAGAACCTGGCGGCCACCGGCCTGCTCGCCTTCGCCGCGGTGGTGCAGTTCGCGCCGGCGATCGTCGCCGCGCTGTACTGGCGCGGCGCCAGCAGCCGCGGCGTGGCGCTGGGGCTGGTCGCCGGCTTCGCGGTGTGGTTCTACACCCTGCTGCTGCCCGCGGTGAGCGGCCCCGGCGCGTGGCTGGCGCAGGGGCCGTGGGGCATCGACTGGCTGCGCCCGCAGGCGCTGTTCCGCCTGTCCGGCTGGGACCCGGTGATGCACGGCACCTTCTGGTCGCTGCTGGCCAACGTCGCCTGCCTGGTGTTCGTCTCGCTGCGGGTGCGGCCCACGCTGGAGGAGCGGCTGCACGCGGCGATGTTCGTCGCGCCGTTCCCCGCCGGCGGCGCCGGCAGCGGCGACTGGCGCGGCCGCGTGGCGGTGGCGGACCTGCGCACCATCGCCGAGCGCATCGTCGGCGAGCGCAGCGCGCGGCGCGCCTTCGACGACTACGGCGCGCGCCGCGGCAAGCCGCTGCAGCCGCACGAGTCGGCCGACCGCGCGCTGATCCAGGCCACCGAGCGCCTGCTCGCCGGCGCGGTGGGCGCGGCCAGCGCGCGACGCATCCTGATGGGCGCGCTGTCCGGCTCGGGCCTGGACATCGCCGAGGCGATGGCGCTGATGGACGAGGCCTCGCAGGAGCTGCGCTTCAACCGCGAGCTGCTGTCCAGCACGCTGGAGAACGTCTCGCAGGGCATCAGCGTGGTGGACGCCGAGATGCGCCTGGTGGCGTGGAACCACCGCTACCTGGAGCTGTTCGACTATCCCGACGGCATGGTCTACGTGGGCGTGCCGGTGGCCGAGCTGATCCGCTGGAACGCCGAGCACGGCGAGTGCGGCCCCGGCGAGGTGGAGGAGCACATCGCCAAGCGCATCCGCCACATGCGCGCCGGCTCGCCGCACCTGTTCCAGCGCATCCGCCCGGACGGCACGGTGATCGAGATGCGCGGCCGCGCGCTGCCGGGCGGCGGCTACGTCACCACCTATTCCGACGTCACCGCCTACAAGCACGCCGAGCAGGCGCTGATCGAGGCCAACGAGACGCTGGAGCAGCGCGTGGAGCAGCGCACCGCCGAGCTGTCCGAGGCGCTGATCGCCACCGCCGCGGCGCGGCGCGAGGCGGAGGCGGCCAACGTGTCCAAGTCGCGCTTCCTCGCCGCCGCCAGCCACGACCTGCTGCAGCCGCTCAACGCGGCGCGGCTGTTCACCTCGGCGCTGCGCCAGCATCCGGGCCTCGACGCCGAGGCGGCGCAGCTGGCCGAGCGCATCGACGCCTCCTTCCGCGCCGCCGAGGACCTGCTCGACGCGCTGCTCGACGTCTCGCGGCTGGATGCCGGCCGCTACCAGCCGGAGCCGAGCAGCGTGGCGCTGGCCGACCTGTTCGAGTCGCTGCAGGCGCAGTTCGCGGTGGTGGCGGCACAGCGCGGCCTGCGCCTGCGCGTGGTGCCGACGCGGCTGGCGGTGCGCAGCGACCCGCAGCTGCTGCGCCGGGTGCTGCAGAACTTCCTCTCCAACGCGCTGCGCTACACCCGCGCGGGCGGCGTGCTGCTGGGCGCGCGCCGCGCGGGCGAGGAGGTGCGCATCGAGGTGTGGGACACCGGGCCGGGCATCGCGCCGGAGCAGCGCGAGCGCATCTTCGACGAGTTCCAGCGGCTGGACCGGCCCTCGCCGTGGGGCGAGAAGGGCCTGGGGCTGGGCCTGTCGATCTGCGACCGCATCGCCGGCATGCTCGGCCACCGGCTCGACCTGCACTCGCGCGTGGGCCACGGCAGCGGCTTCTCGATCACCGTGCCGCGCAGCGCGGCCGCGCCGGTGCGCCGGCCGCGCCTGCGGGTCGGCGGCGGCGGTGGCAACGAGCAGCTGCCGCTGAGCGTGCTGTGCCTGGACAACGACGCGGCGATCCTCGACGGCATGCAGGCGCTGCTGCGCCGCTGGGGCGTGGAGTGCCGCGTGGCGCAGGACCTGGCGCAGATGCGCGCGGAACTGGCGCGCGGCCCGGTCGACCTGATCCTGGCCGACTACCACCTGGCCGACGACCTGGACGGGTTGCAGGCGCTGGAGCGGTTGCGCGTGCAGCTCGGCGCGCTGCCGCCGGTGGCGATGATCACCGCCGACGGCAGCAGCGAGCTGAAGCAGCGCGCCCGCGCGCTGGGCTATCCGCTGCTGCACAAGCCGGTGCGCCCGGCGGCGCTGCGCGCGCTGCTGACCTCGTTGCTGCGGCGGCAGGGCGAGAAGGTGGCGGGCGAGGCCTGAACGGGGTTTCCGCTCCGATGGGAGCCGTCCTCGGCCGGGTCTGCACGGCAGTCCGGATTTTTGCCGTCATTCCGGCTTTCGCCGGAATGACGGCGAGGGATGCGTGCCGGCCTGGCAAGAGGGGAGGCCAGGCAAACCGCGCTTCAGCCCTCGTCATCCTCCGGCAGCGGCGGCAGCGCGCTCTGCTCGATCGCCAGCTGGCTGGCGGCCAGCGCCACCTGGGTGCGGTTGTTGACGCCGAGCTTGCGCATGATCGCGGTCATGTGCGCCTTCACCGTGGCCTCGGAGACGCCCAGCTCGTAGGCGATCTGCTTGTTGAGCAGGCCTTCCGCGATCATGGTCAGCACGCGGAACTGCTGCGGGGTGAGCGCGGCGACGCGCGCGGCCACCTCGGCCTCGTCGGGCCTCAGCTCCGCGGCGCCGTCGAGCAGCTGCGGCGGCAGCCAGACGTCGCCGTCGAGCACGGCGCGGATCGCCGCGACGATGTCCTCGCCGGCGGTGGACTTGGGGATGTAGGCGGCGGCGCCGTGGGCGAGCGCGCGGCGCGCCACCGGCGCCTCCTCGTGGCCGGACACCACGATGACCGGCAGGCCCGGGTACTGCCCGCGGATGTGCGCCAGCGCCGAGTAGCCGCGCGCGCCGGGCATGTGCAGGTCCAGCAGCAGCAGCTCGGCGTCCGGGTACTGCTCGACCAGGCCGAGCAGCGCGTGCACGCTGTCGGCGCAGCGCACGCGCGCGTCCGGCAGCGCCTGCAGCACGGCACGCTGCAGCGCGTCGCGGAACAGCGGGTGGTCGTCGGCGATCAGGACGTCGGGCATGGGGCGAGGAGTGGGAAGTGGGAGGCGAGAAGCGGGAGGTGCATGGCGAGGGATGAGGGGCGAGTAGCGAGGGCGCAAGCCTGGATCATCCGGCTTGCAAAGGTAGGGCGGCGGCCGCCGGTTGTCGCGCCCTCGCTACCGTCCCTCGCCCTGCCCCGATCAGCCGCCAGCAAACCTGGCCTGCAAAGATAGGGCGGCGATGGCCGCTTGTCGCGCCCTCGCTACTCGCCCCTCATACCTCGCCCCCGCCTCTCACTTGATCAGCCGCTCCTCCACCAGGCTCCTCACCACCGACGGGTCGGCCAGGGTGGAGATGTCGCCCAGCTGGTCGGGCTGGTTCTCGCCGATCTTGCGCAGGATGCGGCGCATGATCTTGCCCGAGCGGGTCTTGGGCAGCGCCGGCGCCCATTGCAGGTAGTCGGGCGTGGCGATCGGGCCGATCTCCTTGCGCACCCAGGCGACCAGCTCCTTGCGCAGCTCCTCGCTGCCGCTCTCGCCCACCACCAGGGTGACGTAGGCGTAGATGCCCTGGCCCTTGATCTCGTGCGGGCAACCGACCACCGCCGCCTCGGCCACCTTCGGGTGCGCCACCAGCGCGCTCTCCACCTCGGCGGTGCCGATGCGGTGGCCGGAGACGTTGATCACGTCGTCCACGCGGCCGGTGATCCAGTAGTAGCCGTCCTCGTCGCGGCGCACGCCGTCGCCGGTGAAGTAGTTGCCCGGATAGGTGCTGAAGTAGGTCTCGATGAAGCGCTGGTGGTCGCCGTACACCGTGCGCATCTGGCCCGGCCAGGAGTCGGTGATCACCAGGTTGCCCTCGCAGGCGCCTTCCTGCACCGCGCCGCTGGTGTCGACGACCGCCGGCTTCACGCCGAAGAACGGCAGCGTGGCCGAGCCGGGCTTGGCGGCGATCGCGCCGGGCAGCGGGGTGATCAGGATGCCGCCGGTCTCGGTCTGCCACCAGGTGTCCACGATCGGGCAGCGCTCGTCGCCGACCACGCGGTAGTACCACTCCCACGCCTCCGGGTTGATCGGCTCGCCCACCGTGCCGAGCAGGCGCAGCGAGGCGCGCGAGCACTTCCTCACCGGCGCCTCGCCCTCGCGCATCAGCGCGCGGATCGCGGTGGGCGCGGTGTAGAACAGGGTGACCTGGTGCTTGTCGATCACCTGCCAGAAGCGGCTCACGTCCGGGTAGTTCGGCACGCCGTCGAACATCAGCGTGGTGGCGCCGTTGGCCAGCGGGCCGTACACCACGTAGCTGTGGCCGGTGACCCAGCCGACGTCGGCGGTGCACCAGTACACGTCGTCCTCGCGCAGGTCGAACACGCACTCGTGGGTGTAGCTGGTGTAGACCAAATAGCCGCCGGAGGTGTGCAGCACGCCCTTGGGCTTGCCGGTGGAGCCGGAGGTGTACAGGATGAACAGCGGGTGCTCGGCCTCCATCGGCTCGGCCGGGCAGTCGGCGCTCTGGCCGTCCATCAGCACGTGCCAGTAGCGGTCGCGCGGCGACTGCATCGGCACCGCGCTGCCGGTGCGGCGCACCACCACCACGGTCTCCACGCTGCTGGTGCCGGGCCGCTCCAGCGCGGTGTCCACGTTGGCCTTGAGCGGGATCTTCCTGCCGCCGCGCACGCCCTCGTCGGCGGTCACCACCAGCTTGCACTGCGAGTCGGCGATGCGCCCGGCCAGCGAGTCGGGCGAGAAGCCGCCGAACACCACCGAGTGCACCGCGCCGATGCGCGCGCAGGCCAGCATCGCCACCGCGGCCTCGGGGATCATCGGCAGGTAGATCGCCACGCGGTCGCCCTTGGCCACGCCCAGGTGCTTGAGCGTGTTGGCGAACTTGCACACCTCGGCGTGCAGCTCGCGGTAGCTGAGGCGGCGCGACTCGTTCGGGTCGTCGCCCTCGAAGATGATCGCGGTCTTGTCGCCGCGCCGGTCCAGGTGGCGGTCCAGGCAGTTGGCCGCGACGTTGAGCAGGCCGTCCTCGTACCAGCGGATGTACAGGTCCTTCGCGTCGAAGGAGACGTTCTTGATCCGGGTGGGCGCCCTGGCCCAGTCCAGCCGCCGGCCGATCCTCGCCCAGAAGCCTTCCGGGTCGTCCACCGATTCGGCGTACAGCCGCGCGTAGTCGTCCGCGGTGATGCGCGCCTTGGCGGCGAACTCGGGCTTGACCGGGTAGAGCTTGGACATGGGACGGCCTCCTGCGGACCTGCGGGCGTGACGTTGAAGGGCGCGCCGGCGCGCGCCGTCCGCCGAGTGTAGCCCCGCGCGCGCGGGCGCACGCGGCCGCGCGCTTCGACTTTGGTCGAGGCTCGACCATCGGCGAATAGCCCTCCGCGCCGCAGCACGACCATGCTCGGCCGAACCTTGGCCCGGGGAGAGGCAAGCCACCATGACGTCGAACAAGCACAAGGCGAAGTACCGGCTGCTCGCGCTCAGCGTCGCCTGCGCGCTGGGGTTGCCGCTGGCCGCGCACGCCGCGCCGAGCGGCAAGCAGCAGGCCGCCCATGCCACGCGCGAGCAGCAGCTGGAGCAGCGCGTGAACCAGCTGGAGCAGGAGCTGGCCGAGCTGAAGGCGATGATCCAGGAGCAGAAGCAGGCCACCGCGCAGGCCAGCCAGACGGCGCAGGCCGCGCAGGCCACCGCCGAGGCGGCGCAGACCAGGGTGGCCGCCGCGCCGGCGGAGCCGGCCAAGCCGGCCTTCACCACCGCGCCGGGCATGTCGGTGGCGTTGCACGGCTTCGTCAGCGCCAGCGCGTTCGGCCAGGACAAGAGCTTCACCTTCGGCAACGGCCAGAACGCCGAGTACCCGGTGCCCGGCTCGAAGGGCTCGCTGTCCGGCTTCGACGTGCGCAACACGCGCTTCTGGCTGGACTTCAGCGGCGCCAAATTCGCCGGCGACTGGGGCGGCGGCGGCCGCATCGAGATGGACTTCTTCGGCGGCTTCAACGGCACCGGCGCCTACTCGCGCCAGCAGCCCACGCCGCGCCTGCGCCAGGCCTACATGGACCTGACCAACCCCACCACCGGCAGCACGGTGCGCATCGGCCAGCAGTGGGACCTGATGTTCCCGCTGGACAACGTGCCGGTCTCGCTGGCGCACATCGCCTTCCCGCTCGGCTTCGCCGCCGGCTTCGTCGGCTGGCGCTTCCCCGGCGTGGTATGGATGCAGGAGCTCAACCACGGCAGCGACGGCGCCAAGTGGCGCCTCGACCTGGGCGCGTTCGACGGCTCCTGGAACGGGCCCAACGGCGCCACCAACAACACCAACTGGCTGACCGGCGGCAACGCCGGCTTCCGCCCGCAGGTGGAGGCGCGCCTGCGCGTGCAGGACAAGACCTGGCTGGCCTACCTGGTGGCGCACTACAGCGAGATCGACCTGAAGGGCGTGGACGGCAGCGCGCCGACGCCGGTCAAGGACAAGGTCAAGAGCGTGGGCTACGAGGTCGGCGGCAAGTGGAAGCCCGGCCCGTGGCTGCTGCAGGGCCTGGTCTACACCGGCAAGGGCCTGGGCGAGATCTTCGGCGACCTGTCGCAGTTCGGCGACATCAAGGAGACCGGCGGCTTCGTGCAGGCCGGCTACAGCTTCACGCCGAACTGGAGCCTCAACGCCTTCTACGCGATCAGCAAGCCGGACAAGGACGACGTGGTCGACTGGCTCGGCAACGGTGCCTCGGGCCTGCTGAAGAACCGCCAGGCGGCCCTGAGCCTGCAGTACGCGGCGGGCGCCTACGAGCTGGGCCTGGAGTGGATGTACGACAAGCTCGACTCCACCAGCGACGGCGTGACGCGCAGGACCACCAAGGGCAACCAGGTGAGCCTGAGCGGCCTGTACAAGTTCTGACGCGCGCGGCCGGCGGCGCGCCCGCGGGCACGCCGCCGCCACGCGCGGTTTGCGCACCGCCGGCACGGAGCCGGCGCGCGGGGAGGCGTCGGCGGGGGAGACGCGGCCGCCTCCAGCACGGCCGGCCTGGCGGTCAGGCGGACCGCTCCATCACCTCGGGGAGGCATCCATCATGGCGACAACCGCGATCGACGCGCGCGGCGGCGCGCTCGATACCAGCCACAAGCGCGTGATCCTGGCGTCCAGCCTGGGCACGGTGTTCGAGTGGTACGACTTCTACCTGTACGGCTCGCTCGCCGCGATCATCGGCAAGCAGTTCTTCACCGGCCTCAACGAGACCAGCGGCTTCATCTTCGCGCTGCTGGCCTTCGCCGCCGGCTTCGCGGTGCGGCCGTTCGGTGCGCTGGTGTTCGGCCGGCTGGGCGACCTGGTGGGGCGCAAGTACACCTTCCTCATCACCATCGTGATCATGGGCCTGTCCACCTTCCTGGTCGGCGTGCTGCCCAACTACACCGCGATCGGCGTGGCCGCGCCGGTGCTGCTGATCGCGCTGCGCCTGCTGCAGGGCCTGGCGCTGGGCGGCGAGTACGGCGGCGCGGCCACCTACGTGGCCGAGCACGCGCCGCCGGGCAAGCGCGGCCTCTACACCAGCTTCATCCAGATCACCGCCACCTTCGGCCTGTTCCTCTCGCTGCTGGTGATCCTGGGCACCAAGCTGTGGCTGGGCGAGGCGTTCGACACCTGGGGCTGGCGCGTGCCGTTCCTGATCTCGGCGGTGCTGCTGGCGGTGTCGGTGTACATCCGCCTGCAGCTGGCCGAGTCGCCGGTGTTCCAGCAGATGAAGGCCGAGGGCAAGCACTCCAAGGCGCCGCTCACCGAGTCGTTCCTGCGCTGGGGCAACCTCCGGCTGGTGATCCTGGCCCTGCTCGGCGCCACCGCGGGCCAGGCGGTGGTGTGGTACTGCGGGCAGTTCTACGCGATGTACTTCCTCGGCACCACGCTGAAGATCGACGCCACCGCGACCCAGCTGCTGATCGCCGGCGCGCTGCTGATCGGCACGCCGTTCTTCGTGTTCTTCGGCTGGCTGTCGGACAAGGTCGGGCGCAAGCCGGTGGTGCTGGCCGGCTGCCTGCTGGCGGTGCTCACCTACTTCCCGATCTTCAAGGGGCTCACCCACTTCGGCAACCCGGCGATCGAGGCGGCCGCCGCGTCCGCGCCGGTGCGCGTGCAGGCCGACCCGGCCAACTGCCACCTGCAGATCGACCTGATCGGCAAGAAGGTGTTCACCAGCTCCTGCGACGTGGCCAAGAGCTTCCTGGCCAAGAAGGGCATCCCCTACGAGAACGTGGCGGCCGGCCCCGGCACGCTGGCGGTGGTGTCGGTGGGCGAGCACGACTTCCCCTCGTTCGAGGGCGGCGGCCTGTCCAAGGCGGACTTCGCCGCGCAGAGCAAGGCCTTCGGCGAGCAGGTCGGCGCCGCGCTCACCGCGGCCGGCTATCCGGCCAAGGCCGAGCCGGCGCAGGTGAACTACCCGATGGTGCTGCTGCTGCTGACCCTGCTGGTGATCTACGTGACCATGGTCTACGGCCCGATCGCCGCCTGGCTGGTGGAGATGTTCCCCACCCGCATCCGCTACAGCTCGATGAGCCTGCCCTACCACATCGGCAACGGCTGGTTCGGCGGCTTCCTGCCGCCGGTGGCCTTCGGCATCGTCGCCGCCACGGGCAACTTCTACGCCGGCCTGTGGTATCCGGTGGCGGTGGCGCTGATGACCTTCGTGGTCGGCCTGCTGTTCGTGCGCGAGACCAAGGACGTGGACATCACCGCCTGACGTTTCCCGCCGGGAAAAGCGAAGGGCGCGCCGCGCGGGGCGGCGCGCCCTTCCTGTCCGCGTCCACGGGCTAGACGCGCCGGATCAATCCGATGATCACCAGCAGGATGATCGCGCCGATCAGCGCGTTGATGATCGCCGCAACGATGCCGCCGCCGATCACGATGCCGGCCATCGGCAGCAGCCAGCCGGCCAGGAAGGCGCCGACGATGCCCACCACGATGTTGCCGAGCAGGCCGAAGCCGAAGCCGCGCACGATCAGGCCGGCCAGCCAGCCGGCGATCGCGCCCACGATGAGAAAGACGATCAGACCCGATGCCGTCATCGCCGTACTCCTTGGGGTTGGGAAGACGAGGCCCGGCGTACCGGGCCGGCGGCAGCTTCCGAAGCGGCGCGTGCAGCCGGCGTGACGGATGCCTAACGGTCGTTCAGGGTCGGCTTGCCCTCGCGCAGGCGGGCCAGGTCGTAGTCCGACAGCGTCTCCTCGCGCGCGCTGGCGTCGATGCGCGCCTGCGCGAAGGCGAACACGGTGGCGATCGAGCCGAGGATGGCCAGCAGCAGCCAGGCCGCCATGGCGCCGCCGCTGTGGCGGGTGCAGCACAGCAGCACGGACAGCGCGGTGGCGGCGAGCAGGATCCAGCGCATCGGGAGCACCTCGTCGGCGGGCAGCGGCGCTTCCCCGGCGCCGTCGCGCGCATCATACGTCCGCCGCGTGCGCGCGGCAGCGAAAGCCGTCGCGCGGCGCGCGTAAGATCGCCCCACCGGCGCCGCCTCCCCGGGAATGCCGCATGCCGTCCGCCCGCCGCCACCGCTCCCTGCTCCGCCGCCTCTACCGCGGCCTGCTGCGGCTGGCCGGCTGGGTGGCGATCGTGCTGGACCACCTCAAGCCGGTGCGGGTGCCGCTGCTGGTGCTCGCCGTGGCGGTGGCCGCGGTGCTGGGCGTGGACCAGGTGAGCGAGCTGTTCCTGATCGCGCTGTGGACCGACCCCGACACCGGCCGCTACCTGTGGCTGCTGGCCGGCGCCGCGCTGGCGGGCCTGGCGGTGTGGTACGAGGCGCGGCACGCCTACCGCATGGTCTACCCGCGCTGGCCCGCGTTGCAGGACCCGCGCGCGCGGGGCCTGCGCGAATGGCTGCCGCGCGTGCTCGGCGCGGCGGTGCCCACGCTGGTGCTGCTCGGCTACCTGGTCGCCGTGCGCCGCGTGCCCGACGGCCTGTGCCGCGCGGTGGGCGACTGCCTGCGGCGCGACCTGCGCGCGGCCGGCCTGCTGCTGGAGACCGCCGCGCTGACCGCGTTCTTCGTCGGCCGCCGGCCGCTGCTCGACCGCTGGTGCGCGCACCGCGGGCGGCCGCCGCTGCTGGCGCCGCGGCCCGCGCTGGAGCCGCGCGCGCGGCGGCTGCGCGAGCTGGGCCGCGCGCCGCGGCGCATCCTGGCCGGCGCGCTGCTGCTCAACGTGGCGGTGACGGTGCTGATCGGCTGGCGGCCGACCCTGCTCGACGGCGGCGGCCCGCTGGCGATCCTGCTGCTGGCGGCGGCCTTCCTCGCGCTCTCCGGCGGCCTGCTGTGCATGCTCGCCGACCGCCGCGGCTGGCCGCTGCTCAGCGTGCTGCTGCTGGTCACCGCGGCGCTGCACGCGCTGCACCTCAACGACAACCACCGCGTGCGCCAGTACCCGGCGATGAGCACGCACCAGCATCCGGCGCCGCCGCCGCCGGACGCGCGGCCGCGCTTCGACGACTACGCGCAGGCCTGGCTGGCCGACCGCTGCGCCGGCCGCGCGGTGTGCCCGGTGGTGCTGGTGTCCGCCGAGGGCGGCGGCATCCGCGCGGCGGCCTGGACTGCGCTGGTGCTGGGCCGGCTCACCGAGCGCGTGCAGGCGCTGGCGCCCGCGCCGGGCGAGCCGTGGCTGGCGCGCCACCTGTTCGCCGGCAGCGGCGTGTCCGGCGGCAGCCTGGGCCTGGCCACCTACGTCGGCCTGCTGCGCGCGCCGCCGGACGGCGCGCCGCTGGACCGCCGCGCGCAGGCGCTGCTCAGCCACGACTTCCTCGCGCCCGCGCTGGCCAACCTGTTCTTCGTCGACTTCACCCAGCGCTGGCTGCCCGGCGCCTGGTTCGACGACCGCGCCCGCGCGCTCACCCGCGCCTGGGAGAACGCCGCGCGCAAGCAGGGCGTGGCCGCGTTCGCGCAGCCGTTCGCCGCGGCGTACCTGCGCGCGGACGGCACGCCGGACACCGCGGCCCCCGCGCTGTTCCTCAACAGCACCACCGTGGCCGAGGGCCGGCGCTTCGTCCAGCACCCGTTCCAGCCGCTGGCCACGCCGCAGCGGCAGCCGTGGACGGCGGCCTACGACGGCGCGGCCTGGCTGGACCCGCGCGTGCCGCTGAGCGAGGCGGTGCTCAACAGCGCGCGCTTCACCTACATCAGCCCGGCCGGCACGCTGGAGACCGCCGGCGACCCGCGCCCGGTGCCGGCCACGCTGCAGCTGGTGGACGGCGGCTACTTCGAGAACTCCGGCGCCACCACCCTGCTGGAGGTGATGCGCCTGCTGCGCGGCCTCGCGGCGCAGCGCGGGCAGCGGCTGCGCTTCATCGTGCTGCACATCAGCAACGACCCGCAGCTCAGCGACTTCGTCGACCGCCACGACCGCGCGCGCTTCATGCCGTTCTATTCCGCCGACTGCCCGGCGCCCGCGCCGCTGCCCCCGTCGCGGCCGAGCGGCGAGGCCGCTGCGCCGCTGCGCGCGCTGCTCGACACGCGCAGCGCGCGCGGCGGCTACGCGCGCGCCCAGCTGCTCGGCGCGCTGCACCCGGACGAACGGGAGCCGGCGCGCGGCGACCTGCTCTGGCACTTCCGCCTGTGCGGCGGCGGCTACCCGATGCCGCTGGGCTGGACCATCTCCGCCCCGGTGTTCGAGGCGATGCGCCGCCAGCTGGAGGCGAACTACCCGCTGGACGCGATGGCGCGCGCGCTGCGCGAGCAGCTCGCGCCGGATGTCGCACGGGATGAGACGTCGCCGCGCTAGGCTCGCGGGATGTCCGCCACATCCGCCGACCCCTTCGGCCCGCGCGCCTGGAAAGGCCGCGGCGCCGCGTCCAACCCGGAAGGGCGCTTCGAGTCGATCCGCCACCAGGCGGAGGACGACGGCTGGCAGAGCGCGCTGCTCGACCAGGCAGCGCCGCGCCCGCGCACCGAGGTGACGGAGGAGCGCGCGCGCAGCGTGATCACCCGCAACGACTCGCCCGACATCGCCTTCGAGCAGGCGATGAACCCGTACCGCGGCTGCGAGCACGGCTGCATCTACTGCTTCGCGCGGCCCTCGCACAGCTACCTCAACCTCTCGCCGGGCCTGGACTTCGAGACCCGGCTGCGCGCCAAGGGCAACTTCGCCGAGGTGCTGCGCGCCGAGCTGGCCCGGCCCGGCTACGTGCCGAGGCCGATCAACATCGGCAGCAACACCGATCCCTACCAGCCGGTCGAGAAGAAGTGGCGGCTCACCCGCGCCGCGCTGGAGGTGCTGCTCGAATGCCGCCACCCCTGCACCCTGGTCACCAAGAACGCGCTGGTCGAGCGCGACCTCGACCTGCTCGCGGCGATGGCGCGCGAGCGGCTGGTGCAGGTGTTCGTCTCGGTCAACTCGCTGGACAACCACCTCGCCGCGAAGCTGGAGCCGCGCGCCAGCGCGCCGCACCGGCGGCTGAAGGCGATCGGCGCGCTGGCCGGGGCCGGCGTGCCGGTAGGAGTGCTGGTGGCGCCGATCATCCCCGCGCTCAACGACCACGACATGGAGGCGGTGCTGGAACGGGCGCACGCGGCCGGCGCGCGCTGCGCCGGCTACACCGTGGTGCGGTTGCCGTGGGAGCTCAAGCGGCTGTTCCGCGAATGGCTGGCGCTGCACGCGCCCGAGCGCGCCGCGCACGTGATGAGCCTGGTGCAGCAGATGAACGGCGGCCGCGACTACGACAGCGACTTCCGCACCCGCATGCGCGGGCAGGGCGTGTTCGCCGAGCTGCTGCGCCGCCGCTTCGAGCTCGCCTGCCGCCGGCTCGGCTACGGCCGCGCGCGCGAGCTCAGGCTCGACGCCTCGCGCTTCGTGCCGCCGCGCGAGCCCTCGCCGCAGGGCGAGTTGTTCTAGGCCTCAGCGCCCGGCGCGCGCGGCCAGGTCGGCGGCGCCCTGGCGCGCCTCCTGCAGCGCGGCGAGCCTGGCGCGGATGGCCGGGACCGCCGCCAGCGCGGCCTGCTCGCCGGCCAGGATGGCCTGGTGCTTCTGCGCGAAGTCGGCGGCGCCGATGCCGTCCACGCGCGGGCGGATCACCACGTCGGCGCGCTGCATCTCCTGCGCGCCGAGCTGCTGGCCCATGATGCTGATCGACTGGCCGAGGATGCCGAGCATGTCCTGCGGGCTGCGGCCGTCGGCCTTGCTGGAGATGTCCACCGCGATCACGAAGTCGGCGCCGAGCTGGCGCGCGGCGTCCACCGGCACCGGGCTGCTCAGGCCGCCGTCGACGTAGTGGCGGCCGCCGATCGCGGCGGGCTCGAACACGCCGGGGATGCTGCAGGAGGCGCGCACCGCCTGGCCGGCGTCGCCGCGCACGAACACCGTGCGCCGGCCGCTCTCCAGCTCGGTGGCGACGGCGGCGAAGGGGCGCGGCAGGCGCTCGATCGGGCGGCGCTGCAGCAGCCCGTCCACGTAGTCCTGCAGCGCCTGGCCCTGCACCAGGCCGCCGGCGAACAGGTGCACGTCGCGCAGCTTCGTCTCGTCCAGCGCGAAGGCGGCCCGCTGCAGTGCGAAGGCGTCCATGCCGCCGGCGTACAGCGCGCCCACCACGCTGCCGGCGCTGGTGCCGGCGACCACGTCGACGTGGATGCCGCTGGCCTCCAGCATCTTGATCACGCCGATGTGGGCGAAGCCCTTGGCCGCGCCGCCGCCCAGCGCCAGGCCGACCTTCGGCGGCGGCACCACGACGGCGGGCGCCGGCGGCGGCGCGGGCTTGCCATGGCCGAGGCAGGCGCACAGCAGCAGGCTGGCGAGCAGGGGCAGGAGCGGCTGGAGGCGGCGCGGGAGCGTCATCGGTCGACGGTCAGGAGGAAAAAAGACCGCCGGCCTGGCAGGCCGGCGGCTGGCGGGCGAGTGTACGGCCGCCGGCGGGCGACGCGATGGCGGAACGGGGCGCGCCATTGGGCGTTCGCTCAGCCGGGTACCGGCGCTCGGGTGCGGCAGGCCGTGGGCGGGAGACGGGAGCCGGCCGGCATCCCGTGTGCGTGCCGCGGCGATGCGAAGTTCGGGGGACGGCCAGGGGCCTGCATCGTCGTCCTGCGGCGCAGGCCGGGCGGCGCGCGGGCGGTTGCATGGCGGGCCGATCGGGCGGTGCGAAACGGGTCGACTGGCGGCGGTCGCCCGGCCGGGCCGTGTCGCCGCTGGATTCCGGCCGGCGCCGGAATGACGAGCAAGAGCCCCGCGCGGCGGCGGGTGGCGCGCCGCGGGCGTGGGTGGCGCGACCCAGATGGCGGGCGCCGCGCCTTCCGCCTCAGACCGCCGCGTCCGCCTCGACGTGGTAGTGCGTGGCCAGCTCGATCTCCTTCTTCGAGCCGAGGAACACCGGCACGCGCTGGTGCAGGGCGGTGGGCTGCAGGTCGAGGATGCGCTCGCGCCCGGTGCTGGCCGCGCCGCCGGCCTGCTCGACGATGAAGGCCATCGGGTTGGCCTCGTACATCAGGCGCAGCTTGCCGCTCTGGCCCTTGGCCCTGAGCTTGGCGTCCAGCGGGTAGAAGAACACGCCGCCGCGGGTGAGGATGCGGTGCACGTCGGCCACCATCGAGGCCACCCAGCGCATGTTGAAGTCCTTGCCGCGCGGGCCGTCCCTGCCGGCCAGCAGCTCGCCGACGTAGCGCTGCATCGGCGCCTCCCAGTGGCGCTGGTTGGACATGTTGATGGCGAACTCGGCGGTCTCCTCCGGGATGCGGATGTCGCGCCGGGTCAGCACGAAGCTGCCCACCTCGCGGTCGAGGGTGAACTCGTGGCTGCCGTGGCCGAAGGTCAGCACCAGCAGGGTGGACGGCCCGTACACCACGTAGCCGGCGGCGAGCTGGGCGGTGCCCGGCTGCAGGAAGTGCTCGGCCTTCGGCTCGGTGACGCCGTCGGGGCAGCGCAGGATCGAGAAGATCGTGCCCACCGAGATGTTCACGTCGATGTTGGAGCTGCCGTCCAGCGGGTCGAACAGCAGCAGGTGGTTGCCCTTCGGGTACATGTCCGGGATCGGCTGCGGGTCCTCCATCTCCTCCGAGGCGCAGGCGGCGAGCTGGCCGCCCCAGGCGTTGGCCTCCAGCAGGATCTCGTTGGAGATCACGTCCAGCTTCTTCTGCGCCTCGCCCTGCACGTTGTCGGTGCCGGCGTTGCCCAGCACGCCGCCCAGCGCGCCCTTGCCGGTGGCCACGCCGATGCGCTTGCAGGCGCGCGCCACCACCTCGATCAGCAGCGACAGCTCGGCGTTGATGTGGCCGGCGCGGCGTTCCTCGATCAGGAACTGGATCAGCGAAATCGGCTTCATGTCGGGTCCATGGCGTCGAAGAAGGAACGCGCATTGTCCGGGCTGCGGCTGAACCGCGCCAGCGCGCCCCCCTGCTGACAACACGCTGGCAGCAGGGGGCGCGCATCCTGCCGTTCCACGATGGAGGGCAAGGGCATGCGCGACACGGTCTATTTCCTGGTCTTCGAAGGCTACGCCGACTGGCAGGCGGCGCTGGCGCTGTGCGAGATCCGCCGCCCGGGCGACTGGCGGCTGCGCACGGCGGGCTTCGACCGCGCGCCGGTGCGCTCGATGGGCGGGCTGGCGACGCTGCCCGACCTGGCGCTGGCCGGGCTGGATCCGGCCGACGCCGCGCTGGTGATCGTCCCCGGCGGCCACCTGTGGCAGCGCGGCGAGGGCGAACCGGCGGTGGCCGCGCTGCGCCGCGCGCACGCGGCCGGCGCGGTGGTGGCCGGCATCGACAGCGGCGTGCTGGCGCTGGCCCGCGCCGGCCTGCTCGACCATTGCCGCCACACCGGCAACTGGCCCGGCCACATCGACGGCCTGGTGCCCGGCTACGCCGGCGCCGCGCAGTACGACGCCTCGGTGCTGGCGGTCAGCGACGGCGGCACCATCACCGCCAGCCACCTGGGCAGCGTGGAGTTCGCGCGCGAGGTGATCCGCACGCTGGACCTGTACGGCCCGACCGACCGCGAGCACTGGTACCGCCTGTTCAAGCACGCCCAGCTGCCGCCCTGGTGCGTGGGCGAGACCGCGGCGGCGGCGTGAGGGCGGGGCGATGACGACGGCATCCCGCATCGATCGCGTCCTGCGCGCCTACCGGCCGCTCTACCTGCGCGGCACCCTGGTGGAAAACCAGCCCCACCTGCCGCCGCCGCGGCGGTCCGCCGCGGCGCGGCCGCGCCTGCTGCTGCTGGCGCTGGTCGCCGTGCTGCGCCGGGGGCGGCCGTGAGCGGCGTGCTGGAGCTGCGCCAGTACACCCTGCGGCCGGGCCAGCGCGAGCGGCTGGTCGAGCTGTTCGAGCGCGAGTTCGTCGAGTCGCAGGAGGCGCTCGGCATCACGCTGCCCGGCCAGTTCCGCGATCTGGACGACCCGGACCGCTTCGTTTGGCTGCGCGGCTTCGCCGACATGCCTGCGCGCGCGGCGGCGCTGGCAGCGTTCTACGACGGCCCGGTGTGGCGCGCGCACCGCGCGGCGGCCAACGCCACCATGATCGACTCCGACGACGTGCTGCTGCTGCGCCCGCTGTGGGACTTCGACCTGCGCGGCCTGCGCCGGCCCGCGCACGGCGAGGCGGCGCAGGCCGGAATGGTCGCCGCCACCGTCTGCGCGGTGCCGCCGGCCGCGGCGCGGGCGCTGGCGGAGGACTTCGACGCGCGGCTGCGCCCGCTGCTGCAGGCGCACGGCGCGCACGTGCTGGCCAGCTGCGTCACCGGGACCGCGCGCAACAACTTCCCGCGCCTGCCGGTGCGCGAGGGCGAGCACGTGTTCGTCTGGTTCGCCGCCTTCGCCGACGCCGCGGCGCACGCGCGCCATCTCGCCGCGCTGGCCGCCGACCCGGCCGCGCGGGGCGCGCTGGCGGCGTGGTGCCTGCGCCTGGAGGCCGCGCCGCTTACCCTGCGCCTGGCGCCGACGCCGCGCTCGCTGCTGCGCGGCGCCACGCCCCTTCCGTCCGCCACCATGCCGGCCCGGCCGGCGAGGGAGAACGCATGAAGAAGACCTACCACGGCAGCTGCCACTGCGGCGCGGTGCGGTACGCGGTCGACCTCGACCTCGCCGCCGGCACCGGGCGCTGCAACTGCTCGATCTGCGCCAAGACGCGCCACTGGGGCGCGATCGCCAGGCCGCAGGACTTCCGCCTGCTGGGCGGCGAGGAGGCGCTGGCCGACTACCGGTTCGGCACGCGGAGCGTGCACCACCTGTTCTGCCGCCACTGCGGCGTGCGCCCGTTCGGGCGCGGCCACGTGGAGGCGCTCGGCGGCGACTACGTGTCGGTCAGCCTGGCCTGCCTCGACGACGTCGAGCCGCAGGAGCTGATCGACGCGCCGCTGCGCTACGCCGACGGCCGCCACGACAACTGGCGCAACCCGCCGGCGGAGACGCGGCACCTGTGAGGAAGGCGCGCCGTCCGGGCCGGCATCCGCCGGGTCGTCCGCGCGGCCCCTGCGTCCCGCGTGGACAATCCGTCCGTCACACCTGAGCGAATCCGCACCAGGAGCTAGCATGACCCACCAGGACCGCCATGTCGTCTTCTACCATGCCCCGCAGTCGCGCTCGCGCGGCACGCTGAACCTGCTGGAGGAGCTGGAGGCCGACTACGAGCTGCGCGTGCTCGACCTCGAAGCGACCCGGCAGCCGGCCTATCTGGCGGTCAACCCGATGGGCAAGGTGCCGGCGATCCTGCACCGGGGCATGCTGGTCGCCGAGCAGCCGGCGGTGATGATCTACCTGGCCGACCTCTACGCCGACCGCGGCCTGGCGCCGGCGCTGGACGACCCGCTGCGCGGGCCGTACCTGCGCTGGCTGGTGTTCTACGGCTCCTGCTTCGAGCCGGCGCTGATCGACCGCTCGATGCAGCGCGAGCTGGCGCCGCCCTCGCGCTCGCCCTACGGCAGCTGGGACGACGTGATGAACGCGCTCACCGGCCAGCTCGCGGCGGGGCCGTGGCTGCTCGGCGGACGCTTCACCGCGGCCGACGTGCTGTGGGGCACGGCGCTGCACTGGACCATCGGCTTCAGGCTGGTGCCGGAGCTGCCGCTGCTGCGCGAGTACGTCGACCGCGTGCACGCCCGACCCGGCATGCAGCGGGCCGCGGCCAGGGAAGAAGCGCTGCGCGCCGGGCGGAGCTGAAGGCCATGCGCCGCGCGCGGCGGGGGGACTTCCGTCGCAGGCGCTGCGACGCGCTTCGCGGCATCATCTGCGGATGCGCCGCGCCGACCGCCTGTTCCTCATCATCCACGCCCTGCGCGGGCGCCGCACCGCGCTGCCCGCGCGCCAGCTCGCCGAGACGCTGGGCGTCTCGCTGCGCACGGTCTACCGCGACGTGGCCGACCTGCAGCTCTCCGGCGTGCCGATCGAGGGCGAGGCGGGCGTGGGCTACGTGCTGCGCAAGGGCGCGGACATCCCGCCGCTGATGTTCAGCGCCGAGGAGCTCGAGTCGCTGGTGGTCGGCACGCGCTTCGTGCGCGCCTTCGCCGGCGAGCGGCTGGCCGCCGGCGCGCAGGCGGCGCTGCTGAAGATCGAGGCGGTGCTGCCGCCGGAGCTGCGCGCGCGGGCGACGCGCACGCGCATCTACGCGCCGATCTGGCGCGACGCGGAGAAGGCCGCCTTCGCCGAGCGCATCGACCGCCTGCACGCGGCGATCGAGGCGCAGCGCGTGCTGCGCATGGCCTACCGCGACGAGACCGGCCAGGCCAGCGCGCGCGAGGTGGAGCCGCTGTGCCTGGCGTTCTGGGGCGGCAAGTGGACCCTGGGTGCCTGGTGCCGGCTGCGCGCCGCCTTCCGCAACTTCCGCCCCGACCGCATCGAGGCGCTGGAGGAGACCGGCGAATGCTTCGCCGACGTGGCCGGACGCAACCTCGACGCCTACCTGCAGGCGATGCGCGGCTACTACGCCGGCATGGAGTGAGGCGGCGCGTCGGCGTACCCTTCCGGCTTCCGATCCGGGAGCGAAGGATGCCGAACAAGATTCTGCTGGGCGGCCTGCTGGCCGCGGGGCTGGCGCTGGCCGGCGTGGTCCACGCCAACGACGCGGACGAGCGCTTCCGCGCCATCTACGCCAGGGAATGGGCCTGGCGCACCGGGCAGAGCGGCATCAGCAGTTCCGGCGAGGCGCAGCCCGGCGCGGGCCGCCTGGACGACGTGGGCCCGGCCAGCCAGCAGCGGCGGCTGGAGGAATGGCAGCGGGTGCTCGGCGAGCTCGACGCGCTCGACCCGCGGCAGCTCTCGCCCGAGCAGCAGGTGAACTACGCCGTCTACCGCGCGCAGATCGCCGGCCTGCTGGCCGAGCAGCGGTTCGGGACCTGGCAGATGCCGTTCAACAGCGACTCCTCGTTCTGGGGCGACATCGGCTACGTGCTGGGCGGCGACCGGCTGCGCACGCTCACCGACTACCAGCGCTACCTCGACCGCCTGGGCCAGATCCCGGCCTACTTCGACCAGCAGATCGCCAACATGCGCGAGGGCCTGAAGCGCGGCTTCAGCGTGCCGCGCGAGGTGCTGGCCGGGCGCGACGTGTCGATCGCCGCGGTGGCCGGGCTGAAGGACCCCACCCAGAGCAGCTTCTACGCGCCGTTCAGGCACCTGCCGGCAACCCTGTCCGCCGAGCAGGCGCAGGCGCTGCAGGGCCAGGCGCTGGCGCGCATCCGCGACGCGGTGATCCCGGCCTACGCCAAGCTGCTGGACTTCTTCCGCCACGAGTACGTGCCGCAGGCGCGCACCACCCTCGCCGCCGAGGCGCTGCCGGACGGCAAGGCGTTCTACCGCCAGCAGATCCTCGAATACACCACGCTCGACCTCGACCCCGACGCGATCCACAAGATCGGCCTGGAGCAGGTGGCGAAGATCCATGCGCAGATGCTCGACACCATGCGCGACAGCGGCTTCAAGGGCAGCTTCGCCGAGTTCCTGCAGTTCCTGCGCAGCGACCCGCGGTTCTACGCCCGGACGCCGGACGAGCTGCTGATGCGTACCGCCTGGGTGGCCAAGCAGGTCGACGGCGAGCTGGGCAAGTTCTTCGGCCGGCTGCCGCGGCAGCGCTTCGCCATCGTGCCGGTGCCGGCGGACATCGCGCCGTACTACACCTCCGGCCGCGGCGGCGCGGACGCCTACCTGGTCAACACCTACGACCTGAAGTCGCGCCCGCTGTACAACATGCCGGCGCTGACCCTGCACGAGTCGATGCCCGGCCACTCGCTGCAGCTGGCGCTGGCCGCCGAACAGCGCGGCCAGCCGGCGTTCCGCCGCGACAGCTACATCTCCGCCTACGGCGAGGGCTGGGCGCTGTATTCGGAATACCTGGGCAACGAGATGGGCATCTACAAGACGCCCTACGAGCGCTTCGGCTTCCTCACCTACCAGATGTGGCGCGCCTGCCGGCTGGTGGTGGACACCGGCATCCACCACCTGGGCTGGACCCGGCAGCAGGCGATCGACTACCTGCTGGACAACACCGCGCTGTCGCGGCGCGAGATCGAGAACGAGGTGGACCGCTACATCAGCTGGCCGGCGCAGGCGCTGTCCTACGAGCTGGGCTACCTCAAGATCCTGGAATTGCGCCACAAGGCCGAGCGGGCGCTGGGACCGAAGTTCGACCTGCGCGCCTTCCACGACACCGTGCTGCAGCTAGGCTCGGTGCCGCTGCCGGTGCTGGAGCGGCGCATCGACCGCTTCATCGCCGAGGGCGGGCCGGAGCCGGACTTCGGCTGCGATTGCGCCAAGGGCGGGCGCGGCGGGTAAGCCCGCCCGGCCTGGGCCTGGACCTGGGCATGGCTTCGACCGTCGCGGCCGGAGGCCGCTCCCACAGGTTGTCGCGGCCTTGTGGGAGCGGCCTGCGGCCGCGACGCCTTCCCCCCGAGCCGCCCCGTTTGCACGAAACTTCCCCAGTGAAGTAGAATCAAGACCAACTCCACAAGGGAAGTTGCGATGCAGATGCGTCCCCTCCCGCAGACCCCCGCAGCCCCGCAACTGGCCGGCCCCGCGCTGCGCGCGTTCTTCCGCCTCGCCGACGCCTGGAAGCTGCGCATCGCCGACCAGCGCCGGCTGCTCGGCGACCCGCCCGAGTCGACCTTCTACAAATGGAAGCGCCAGCAGGACGGCGCGCTGGGCCGCGACACGCTCGAGCGCATCAGCTACCTGCTCGGCATCTGGAAGGACCTGCAGATCCTGTTCCCCGACCCGGCGCAGGCCGACGCCTGGCTGCACAAGCCCAACCGCGCGCCGCTGTTCGGCGGCCACTCGGCGCTCGAGCGCATGCTCTCGGGCAACGTCGCCGACCTCTACGTGGTGCGCCAGTACCTGGACGCGCAGCGCGGCTGGAACTGAGCGCGGATGCCGCCGGCCGCGCCGATCCGCGCACTCCGTCACGCCGGCGTCGCGGGCCGCGATACGGGCCGCGCCGATAGTGGCGCACCTGTGCCGCCGCGCCCGCGAGGAACCCAGGCATGACGAACGAGCCGCCCGTCAGGCGCATCCGCTGGAGCCAGGCCTGGCGCATCGTGCCGAGCCGCTTCCCGCCGGTGGGCGTGTACGACCGCATCGCCGACCCGGCCGACCTCGACGCGCTGTTCGCGGTCGAGGCGCTGACCAACCCGCGCCTGCGCGAGGAAGCCGGCGCGCTGGCGCTGGTGCCGAAGGAGCGCCGCCTCAGCGGCCCGGGCGCCACGCCGGTGATGGCGGCGTTCACCCACCTCAACCCGGAAGGCAGCCGCTTCTCCGACGGCAGCTGGGGCGTGTTCTACGCCGCGCACAGCGTGGCCACCGCGGTGGAGGAGACGGTCTACCACCGCGAGCGCTTCCTCGCCGCCACCGCCGAGCCGCCCTGCGACCTGGAGATGCGCTGCTACCGCACGCGCATCGACTGCAAGCTGCACGACATCCGCGGCGGCTGGCGGGACGCGCACGATCCGGACGTCTATACGGCCAGCGTGAAGCTGGCGCGCGAGCTGCGCGCGGCCGGCTCCAACGGCATCGTCTACGACAGCGTGCGGCACCCGGGTGGCGAGTGCGTGGCGGCGTTCTATCCCGACGCGGTGGCGCCGTGCGTGCAGGCGCGGCACCTGCTGTACCGCTGGGACGGCGCGCGGATCGCGCAGGTGTTCGAGGTCAGCGAGCTGGCGCGCGGCTGAGGCGCGGCCGGGGCACGCGATGGCCGGACCGTCGCCGCAGGGCGGCGCGGTTCCTGGCGCGTTGGCCGCGTGGCCGCGCCGCATGGGCTGGCATCCATCCCGTGCGGAAGGCGGATGACCGGATTCGTCGGCGCCCCGCGCGGCCGATGCCGCGGCGGGGAGTGGCACGTCCGTGTGCCAGGGGGGGAGCGGTTCAGAAGCGGTAGCCGAAGCTCAGGCCGTACACCCACGGGTCGACCTTGGCCTTGCCGACCCTGGCGCCGTTGACGCGCACGTCGCTCTCGATGTCGATCCAGCGCACGTCGGCGGTGAAGATCCACTTCGGCGCCAGCTGCACGTCGAGGCCGGCGTGGGCGGCGGCGCCCCAGCTGTCGTCGATCTTCACGCGGGCGCCGTCGAGCAGGCCACGCCCCTTGCTGTCGAAGAAGCGGGTGTAGTTGAGGCCCACGCCGACGAAGGGCGAGACCTTGGCGTCGGGCAGGAAGTGGTAGTTGACGCCCAGCGTGGGCGGCAGCTGCTTGGTGGTGGCGGCCTTCTGGCCGGCCAGCTTCACCTCGTGCTTGAACGGCAGCGCGCCCAGCACGTCCACGCCCCAGTTCGGCGTGATCAGGTATTCCAGGCTGATGCTGGGCTTGACGTCGCTGTCGATGCTGGTCTTCAGGCCGGCCAGGCGGCCGTTGTCGGACTTCGGATCGACCACGTGCGCGCCGAAGCGCAGCACCCAGGCGTCGTCGGCCGCGTGGGCGGCGGGCAGGGCGGCGAGGCCGGCGGCAAGCAGCAGGGGCAGCAGGAGCTTTCTTGTCATGACGTGGGTCCTTCGGTGGAAATGCGCAGCCATCTTGCGGGCCCGGCGCGCCTTCCAATTGACCTCGGTCATGTTCGTTCCCGTGCGGGGTCCCGCTGCGACGACTCGCCGCGGTCCCCATGCGGCGGCGCGCCTGCGCGCGGCGGGCCGTCGGTGATGCCGCCGAGAGTGCCCGGGCCAGATGTCGGGCGTCGCTGCCGGCGACGCACTCGTCGCACGCCGCGGGTAAAGGTGCTGCGCTGCGGCCGCGATGCCATGCCGGCTCGCATGGACCGGCGTGGAATGCGCACGCCGGGCGGCCCGCGCCACCCGGTTCAGCGCGGCCGGCGCTGCAACGCCGCCGCCATGGCGTCGCGCCACTCCCGCATCATCGCCGCGTAGTGCGCCTCGGCGAGGAAGGCATCCACGAAGGCGGCGCCTTGCGTGTTCAAGCCGGTGAGCGTGTAGCTCACCTGCACCGTGCTCCCGCCGGGAGCCGGCCGGCAGCGCACGTCGACCAGGCCCATGTCGGAGCCCTCGGCAAGCCGCGCGTAGCTGGCACGGCCGGCGGCCGGGTCGTAGTCGACGACGATCCACACCGTCGCGCGCCCGTCCGCATGGCGCGTGCGGAACACGCTGCCGCGTCCGTCGCCGCCGCTCAGCAGCTCCGGCCGCCAGCCCTCGGCCCATTGGCGTTCGCCTCTGGCAGTGAGCAGTGGCATCACGCGCGCGCAGGCGCCAGGCAGGCGAAAGCGGCCGGTCCGGCTGCGCGGCTCGGCCGCCATGGCCGGTATCGCCGCGAGCGCGAGCAGGACGGCGAGCGCGGCGCGCTGCGGTAATGGCGCGGTCGGAGTCGGCATGGCCGGTCCCAGTTAGGTACTTTGGTACCAAAGTACCTCGATCGGCAGACCCGGTCAAACGCTATAATCGCCGCGTCAGATGCCGAGGTGCGCCAGCATGCCCGCGACGAAATCCGTTCCCCGCCAGGTCGAACGCGTGCAGACCGGCGTGCGCCTGGAAAAGCGCCTGCTGAAGGTGCTCAAGGGACTGGCTGAGTCGCTCGACCTGACGCTGGGCGATCTGCTGGAGGGCATCGCGCTGCATGCGCTGGAGAACAAGCCGCCGTTCTCCGCGGCCACGCTGCGCAAGATCGCCGACCTGAAACGCATCTACGGGCTCGACCTGGGCGCGGCCGACGGCCATCGCCTGCGCGAATGAAGCCTTCGCGCCGGCCGGTGCGGCCTCAGGCGTCGCCGCCGACGGCGAAGCCCTCGCGCGTGCCGCGGTTGAACACGCGGTCGCCGGCCAGCACGTCCGCCGCGGCGTGCGCCGGCTGCGCCTTCAACCGCGCGTAGATCGGCGTGAAGTCCGGCCGCGTGGCCTCGAACAGCTGCTCGAAGCTGTCGATCACGAAATAGGTCTGCTGGTAGGTGTCGATGCGGTAGCGCGTGCTCATCACGCGCTCCAGGTCGAAGCCGATGCGGTTGGGCGCGGGCGAGTCCAGGCAGTAGATCGACTCGCCCTTGGAGCTGACGATGCCGGCGCCGTAGATGCGCATGCCTTCGTCCGTGTGGATCAGGCCGAACTCCACCGTGTACCAGTACAGGCGGGTGAGGTTGGTCAGCGCCTCGCGGTCGATCGCGAAGGCCTTCATGCCGCCGCGGCCGTAGGCCTGCATGTAGTCGGCGAACACCGGGTTGAGCAGCAGCGGCACGTGGCCGAACAGGTCGTGGAACAGGTCCGGCTCGGACAGGTAGTCCAGCTGCTCGGGCTTCCTGATCCACCAGGTCACCGGGAAGCGGCGGTTGGCCAGGTGGTCGAAGAACACCTCGTCGGGCAGCAGTCCTTCCACCGCCACCAGCTCCCAGCCGGTGGCCCGGCCCAGCACCTTGTTGAGCTCGGCGAACCTGGGGATGCCGCCGTCGCCCAGGCCGAAGCGCTCGACCCCTTCGAGGAACTCGCGGCAGGCGCGGCCGGGCAGCAGCTCGCGCTGGCGCTTGAACAGGGTGTCCCACACCTCGTGGTCGGTGCGCGAGTAGTCCGCCCACGGCTGCTCCACCACGCCGGTCGCGTAGACCGGGATGTAGCCGCGGTCGGTCTGCTGGTGTTCGACTTTGCGGGGCGTGCTGGTCTGCATGGCCTGGGTCCCGGGGCGATGGAGCGGCGAGGGCCGGACGCTCCAGAGGATAGTGCGGCCGGGGCGCACGAAGATTGTTTTATTGCGCCACCGTGGCGTTCGGTAGCAAGATTCATGCGTGCTATGCGATATAAATGGGAGGATCGTGCATGGCGACGCTGGACCGCACCGATCTGCGCCTGCTCGCCGTGCTGCAGGCGGAAGGCCGCATCACCAACGCCGAGCTGGCCGAGCGGGTGAACCTGTCGCCCTCGGCCTGCCTGCGCCGGGTGCAGCGGCTGGAGGCGGACAAGGTGATCGCCGGCTACGCCGCGCGGGTGGACCCGGAGGCGGTGGGGCTGGGGTTGCAGGCCTTCGTGCGCGTGCAGCTGGCGCGGCACGAGGCGGGCACCATCGAGCGTTTCGTGGAACGGGTCGCCGGCTGGGACGAGGTGGTGGCCTGCCACGCGCTCACCGGCGACATGGACTACCTGATGCACGTCTACGTGGCCGACCTGGCGCACTTCTCGCGCTTCCTGCTCGACCGCCTGCTCAACGACGCCGGCGTGGCCGACGTCAATTCCAGCTTCGTACTGCGCACGGTCAAGCGCTCGCCCGCGCTGCCGCTGTCGCAGCTGGAGGGCTGAAAGCCTGTGCCCCGCCGGGAGCCGTCCGCGCGCGGGCCAGGGGAGGACGGAGGTACGCGGGGGAGACGCCAGGACTGGCGCCGGCTTTTGAGGAGCGGGGAGTGGACGCCGGTCCGCGACGGCGCGGCATGGCGGGGAGTGGGGCGATGGTCGGGGCATCGCGGCCGCAGGCCGCTCCCACAAGGCTGGCGAGGCCCCTGTCGGAGCGGCCTGCGGCCGCGATCAGCCCGGCGCAAGACCGCCAACGGCCCCGATGCCACGCCCGTCGAGGCCATGCCCCAGCGCCAAGTGGCCGGGCGCGGCTTTGCCTGGCCGGAGCAGCACGCAAGGCGAGGGAAGAATGAGGTGAATGCGGCCTCACACCGGCCCGCGCTTCATCTCGCCAGCCTTCCCGGCGCTCTTCCCCGAAGGATTTCGAACGGGCCCCCAAGGCGCGCCCCGCGCCCGCGGCGAAGGCGGCGCTACGTCGGAGTGCGCACTAACGGTAAACTAACCTGCTCATGAGCACCGTCCCCGTTCCTGCTCCGGCCCGCGACCCGCTGCGTCCGCTGCGCTACCTGTGGCGCGTGCCGCTGCTGCTGCTGCACGTGCTGCTCGGCGTGCTGCTGTGCGCCTTCATCCTGAGCTGGAACCGGCACCGCGTGATGAGGGACGGCCGCGAGCCGTTCGCGCACCGCATGATCCGCTGGTGGTCCACCGCGCTGCTGCGCATCTTCGGGCTGCGCTCGGTGCGCTTCGGCCAGGCGCTGCCCGACCCGGTGCTGTTCGTCGCCAACCACACCTCGTGGATCGACATCGAGCTGCTGCATTCGCAGCGCGCCGCCTGCTTCGTCGCCAAGGCGGAGATCGCGGGCTGGCCGCTGGTGGGCTGGCTGGCGGCCAACGGCGGCACCATCTTCCACCGCCGCGGCAGCAACCACTCGCTGGCGGCGGTGATGCAGACCATGGTCGAGCGCCTGCGCGAGGGCCGCTCGGTGGCGGTGTTCCCGGAAGGCGGCACCGGCCACAACGGCGTGCTCAAGGTGTTCCACGCGCGCATCTTCCAGGCCGCGCTGGACGCGCAGGTGCCGGTGCAGCCGGTGGCGCTGCGCTTCGCGCGCGGCGGGCGGCGGGTGGTCGACGCCGGCTTCCGCGAGGACGAGAGCTTCATGGGCAACTTCCTGCGCCTGCTCGGCGAGGCGCCGCTGGACGCGGAGGTGCACTTCCTGCCGCCGGTGCCGGCGATGCCGGAGGCGCGCCGGCGCATGGCCGAGCTCGCGCGCGAGCGCATCGCCGCCGCGCTGGAAGACCCCGCGCCGGAGCGCACGGCGGCATGAGCCTGCCGCGCGGCGCGGATTTCCGTCCGCCCTGGCCGCTGACCAGCGGCCACGTCCAGACCATGCTCTCCTCCAGCGGCGTGCGCCGGCTGCTGCTGCCGCGCGCCGCGCAGGCGGTGCAGCAGGGCGCGCAGCCGACCACGGTGGACGGCGGCGACGGCGTGCGCCTGACCGGCGCGTTCACCGCGCAGCAGGCGCTGGCGCGCCCGCGCGGGCTGGCCGTGCTGTTCCACGGCTGGGAGGGCAGCGTCGATTCCACCTACGTGCTGCAGACCGGCAGCCGCCTGCTCGCCGACGGCTGGGACGTGTTCCGCCTCAACTTCCGCGACCACGGCGACAGCCACCACCTCAACGAGGCGCTGTTCCACTCCTGCCGCATCGACGAGGTGATGCACGCGCTCACCGACATCGCGCGGCGCTGGCCGGCGCGGCCGCTGGCGCTGGCCGGCTTCTCGCTGGGCGGCAACTTCGCGCTGCGCGCGGCGCTGCGCGCGCCGGCTTGGGACGTGCCGCTGGCCTACGCGCTGGCGGTGTGCCCGATCATCGACCCGGGCGAGGGCCTGTTCGCGCTGGAGCGGCAGGCGCCGTGGTTCTACCAGGCCTACTTCATGAACAAGTGGCGGCGCTCGCTGAAGCTCAAGCAGGCGGCCTTCCCGCAGCACCGCTACTTCGAGCTGGCCGAGCTGAAGCAGAACCTGCGCGGGCTCACCGAGGCGCTGGTGCTGCGGCACACCGACTTCGACTCGCTGCAGGCCTACCTGGACGGCTACTCGGTGGCGCGCGATGCGCTGAAGGCGATGGCGATCCCGGCGACCATCCTCACCGCGCGCGACGATCCGATCATCCCGGTGGATGCGTTCGAGCGGCTGGAGCTGCCGCCGGGCGTGGAGCTGGACATCGCCGACTACGGCGGCCACTGCGGCTTCATCCGCGGCCGCGACATGACCAGCTTCACCGACGAGTACATCGCCGCGCGCTTCAGCGCGGTGGCCGACGGCGGCTTCCCGCCCGCGGCCTAGTCCTTTTCCTACGCCGTCCTGCCGGCCGCCTCCTGGCCGTGCGGCGGATGTACGGCGCCGGCGGCGGCGGCGAAGAATGCGCACCGCATCCGCTGTTCTCGTTCCGAGGCCGGATCCCGCCGCCGGGCCCGGCCCGCCGCGGTCCGCCTCCCTGCCGGAGGGTACGCACATGGCGCGCAAGGTCATCAAGGTGAACCTGGACCTGGACCGCATCCACTGCTTCGACGAGGGCGACGGCTGGGGCAGCGCCGAGCCCTACCTCTGGACGGTGTTCTTCAAGATCGACGGCGACAGCGTGCAGCTGACCGACGGCCTCGCGCTGTCCGGCACGCCCACCGTGCAGGGCACGCCGGGCAGCCACGGCAACCTCGGCGACACCGACGTGGACGCCGGCGACGACGTGGCCGTGCCCGCCGCGATCGGCGAGTGGGAGACCTTCCTCAAGCCGATCCCGGTGCCGGCCAGCCTGTCCGGGCTGGTGCAGGACCTGGGCGGCGTGGTCGGCGTGGTGGCGATCCTGATGGAGGAGGACAACGTCAGCGACGACGGCGCCGAGGCCGGCCACCGGGCGCTGGACGCGGCGGTGCGCGGCGCGCTGCAGCAGATCATCGACACCCGCAGCCTGACCAACCAGGACGTGTCCGACAGCGAGATCCAGGGCTTCACCGACGCCATCGAGGCCAGGGTGAAGGACGCCATCGTCAACCAGCAGAACGTGTTCGAGAACCTGTGGAGCTGGCTCAACCCGGACGACACCATCGGCGTGAAGGTATTCGTGTTCAAGCACGACGACCTCGACCCGGCGGTGAACCTGGACTTCTCGCAGCGCTGGCGGAACGAGGGCGACTGGGAGCTATTCGGCCACCTCACCTCCGCGCCGCTGTGCCCGGTCGACGCCCTGAGCGGCCTGTTCGACGCCGCCCCGGCCGGCGGCGCGAAGCGGTCCGCCGCGGCGCCCGACCTCGGCCCGATGCGCGCCTTCCGCGACGGCGAGTACCGCCGCATGCCCGGCCTGGCGCCGTGGTTCGCGCTGGCCGAGCGCCACGCCGCGCGCGTGCTGCGCCTGGCGCTGGCGCAGCCGGAGCTGCTGGCCTCGGCGCGCAAGATGGTGGAGTGGGGCAACCTGATCGTGCAGCGGCCGGACGAGCGGCTGTCCGAGGAGCACGTGCGCCACGCCGAGCGCCTGCTCGCCGCGCTGTCGGCGCACCGCCAGCGCGACGCGCGCGTGGACGCCAGCCGCGCGCTGTCGGTGCTGCGCGCGCTGCACGGCAAGACCCACCGCGAGGCGATGCAGTTCCTCGCCAGCGTGGCGCCGGCGCGCCATCCCACCGTGGCGGGCAACCCCAGCGCGCGCGTGCAGCCGCGGCGGCGCGGCGGGGACGCGGCGGCCGGCGGCTGAGCCGCGTTCAGTCCGCCGGCACGCAGCGCTCCCGCGCCCAGGCGCGCAGCGCGTCCACCTGCTCGCGCATCAGCACCGACAGCGGCCGCGTCTGCGCCAGCGCGGCGAGCACGCCGGCCTGGTCCGGCGGCGCACCGGCGGTGTCGTACAGCGCGCTGACGATGGCCTGCTCGATCTCGGCGCCGGAGAAGCCCTCGCTCGCCGCGGCCAGTGAGGGCAGGTCGAAGTCCTCCGCCGGCAGCCGCCGGCGCGCCAGGTGCAGGCGGAAGATCTCCGCGCGCGTCGCCGCCGCGGGCAGGTCGACGAAGAAGATCTCGTCGAAGCGGCCCTTGCGCAGCAGCTCGGCGGGCAGCTCGCGCACCGCGTTGGCGGTGGCGACCAGGAACACCTTGGCCTTGCGCTCGGCCATCCAGATGAGCAGGTAGCCGAGCACGCGGCGCGACACGCCGCCGTCCTCGCCGCCGCCGGCCAGGCCCTTCTCGATCTCGTCGATCCACAGCACGCACGGCGCCAGCAGCTCGGCGCCGCGCAGCGCCTCGCGCAGGTTCTTCTCGGTCTCGCCGTGGTACTTGTTGTACAGCGTGCCCATGTCCAGCCGCACCAGCGGCACGCCGAAGCCGCCGGCCACCGCCTTGGCGGCCAGGCTCTTGCCGCAGCCCTGCACGCCCAGCAGCAGCACGCCGCGCGGCGGGTCCAGCGCGGGGTCGGGCGCGGCGGCGAGGAACGCGGCGCGGCGGCGCTGCACCCAGGCGCGCAGGCGCGCCGCGCCGGCCAGGTCGGCGAAGCTGGCGGCGGCGTACTCGTAGTGCAGCAGGCCCGAGCGGTTGAGCAGCTCGAACTTGGCCTGCATCAGGCCGGGCAGGTCGGCCGGGGTCAGCGCGCCGTCGTCGTAGATCAGCTTGCGCACGATCCGCCGCGCGTCCGGCGCGGACAGCCCGACCAGGTTGCGCACCACGGTGCGCGCGGCGTCGTTGTCCACCTCCAGCCGGCGGCCGTGCTCGCGCTGCCAGGCGGCCGCCTCGCCGCGCAGGATCGCGGCCAGCTCCTTGAGGTCCGGCAGCGCCAGCGGCACGCGCACGGCCAGCGCCTCCAGCTCCTCCGGCAGCTCGATCCTCGCGCCGACCAGCACCACGGTGTGCGCGGCCGAGCGCTGCCGCTGCACGATCTCGCGCAGCTGGCGCAGGCTCATCGCGTAGCGCAGGAAGGGGTGGAAGTCGAACAGCAGGTACACGCCGCGCTCGGGCGCGGCGCGGATCGCCTCCAGCGTGCTGGTGGCGTCCGGCGCGCTCTCGCCGCCGTCCGGCTGCGCGAAGTCCAGCCGGGCCAGGCCGTCGGTGAGGGTCCAGCGCCACAGCGGGCGCAGCGCGCGCGCGATCACGTGGCGGAAGCACTCGATCACCCGCTGCTCGTCCACCGTCTCGATCACCAGCAGCGGCGTGGCCGCGCGCACCAGCGTGGTGAGGTCTTCCAGTTCGGCCATGCGTCCCCCGTCCTTCGGAGCGCGACACGATAGCATCGCGGTGCGTCTTCACGCCGGTGGCGCTACGCTTGCCTACCCCGACCGCCCGAGGAGCCTCTCCCATGCGCGCGTTGCTCTCCCTGCTGCTCGTCCTGTTCGCCCTGCCCGCCGCCGCCGCGCCCGCGCTGGACCGGCTGAAGCTGCCGCCGGGCTTCCACGTCGCGGTGTATTCGGACCAGGTGCCCAACGCGCGCGAGATCGCGCTGGGCGCCAAGGGCACCGTGTTCGTCGGCTCCAACGACGCCGGCAAGGTCTACGCGCTCACCGACGGCAACGGCGACGGCGTGGCCGACAGGGTGCGGGTGATCGCCAGCGGCCTGCAGCTGCCGGTGGGCGTGGCCTTCCGCGACGGCGACCTGTACGTCTCGGCGGTGAGCAGGATCTACGTGCTGCGCGACATCGAGAACCACCTGGACGCGCCGCCCCAGCCCGAGGTGGTCACCGACAGGCTGCCCACCGAGACCCACCACGGCTGGAAGTTCATCGCCTTCGGCCCGGACGGCAAGCTGTACGTGCCGGTCGGCGCGCCCTGCAACATCTGCGACCCGGGCCCCGACCACGCCAAGCTGCTGCGCATGAACCCCGACGGCGGCGGCTGGCAGGACGTGGCGCGCGGCATCCGCAACACGGTGGGCTTCGACTGGCAGCCCGGCACGAAGCAGCTGTGGTTCACCGACAACGGCCGCGACATGCTGGGCGACGACCGGCCCAGCGACGAGCTCAACCGCGTCACCAAGCCGGACGAGCACTTCGGCTATCCCTACTGCCACCAGGGCGACACGCTCGACCCGGAGTTCGGCAAGGGCAAGCGCTGCCAGGACTACACGCCGCCGGTGCTCAAGCTCGGCGCGCACGTGGCCGCGCTGGGCATGCGCTTCTATACGGGCAGCCAGTTCCCGGCGCGCTACCGCGGCGCGATCTTCGTCGCCGAGCACGGCTCGTGGAACCGCACGCAGAAGTCCGGCTACCGCGTGATGGCGGTGCGGCTGGACGGCGCGAAGGTGGTGGCCTACGAGCCCTTCATCACCGGCTTCGAGCAGGACGAGAAGGCCTGGGGCCGCCCCGCCGACGTGCAGCCGCTGCCCGACGGCAGCCTGCTGGTCAGCGACGACCTGGCCGGCGCGGTGTACCGCGTCACCTACCGGCCCTGAGCCGCGGTCCGCGCTTTCATCCGTCACCCTTCGAGCCAGAGGAGCCGCCATGCACCTGCGCAGCGACAACTTCAGGGACGGCCAGCCGATCCCGCCCGCCTTCGCCTTCGGCAAGCCGGGCGACCCGGTGGCGCTGTCGGACAACCTCAGCCCGCACCTGGCCTGGCGCGAGGCGCCGGCGAACACCCGCTCGTTCGTGCTCACCTGCATCGACGTGGACGTGCCCAGCCGCGGCGACGACGTCAACCAGGCCGGCCGCCGGGTGCCGGCCGAGCTGCCGCGGGTGGAGTTCGTGCACTGGCTGATGGCGAACATCCCGGCCGAGTGCGGCGAGCTGGCCGCCGGCGCGTGCAGCGACGGCATCGTGCCGCGCGGCAAGCGCGAGCCGATCGGCCCGCCGGGCAGCGTGCAGGGCCTGAACGACTACACCGGCTGGTTTGCCGGCGACGCCGAGATGGCCGGCGACTACCTCGGCTACGACGGCCCGTGCCCGCCGTGGAACGACAGCCTGCTGCACCACTACCACTTCCGCATCCACGCGCTGGACGTGGCCAGGCTGCCGCTCAAGCCCGGCTTCACCCTGGCCGAGCTGCGCAAGGCGATGGCCGGGCACGTGCTGGCCACGGCCGAGCTGGTGGGCACCTACACGCTCAACCCGGAGCTGGCCGGCTGAGCGCGCGGGCGCGGCGCCGACCTTCACGCGCAGATGGCATCCCGCCGCGGATCATGCCGGCACGTCCCTCGGCCGCCTGCCTCGCGGGCGCGCCGCCCCCAGCGAGGATACCGTCATGCTGCACTACGCCATCGTCTTCCTGATCATCGCCATCATCGCCGCGATCTTCGGCTTCGGCGGCATCGCCGGCACCGCCGCCGGCATCGCCAAGATCCTCTTCATCATCTTCCTGATCCTGGCGGTGATCTCGTTCTTCCGCCGCAAGACCTGAAGGGCACCGCGGGCGCTGTGAATCCGCCGCCGCATGCGCCACAGTTAGTCCAACCCGGAGACCACCATGAGCAAGTCCCCGCAGACCGCCACCGACGAGATCCAGAACAAGGCCGACAGCCGCATCGACCAGGGCGCCGAGCGCATCAAGCAGGCCACCTCCGAGGCCGTGGCCACCACCAAGGAGGCGGTGGAGCGCGCCGCCGACCGCGTGGAGGCCGGCGTGCACCACGCCACCGACCGCGCCGCCGCGGCCGCCCACCGCGCCACCGACAAGGCGGGCGAGCTGGGCGAGCGCGGCCGCGAAGCCTACGAGGAGGCCATCGACACGGCCGACGCCTGGCTGGAGCAGGCGCGCGACTACGTGCGGCGCAAGCCGGTGCAGTCGGTGGCGATCGCGCTGGGCGCCGGCTGGCTGCTCGGCCGCCTGCTGCGGCGCTGACCGGCGCGGACGCGGGCATGGGCGAACCCGAACAGACCCCGCCATCGCCCACGCCGCCGGCGGCCGCGAGCGGGCTGCTGGACGAGCTGCTGCGCTTCGCCGGCGCGTTCAAGCGGCTGTTCGGCGCCCAGCTCGGGCTGCTCGCCGCCGAGCTGGGGCTGGCGCGCAGCGCGGTGTCCTGGCTGCTGGTCGCGGCGCTGGGCGCCACCGTGGCCGGGGTCGCGGCGGGCCTGACCCTGCTGGCGCTGGTCGGCCTGGCGCTGGCGCAGTGGTTCGGCTCCTGGCTGTGGGCGCTGCTGGCGCTGCTGCTGCTGGAGCTGCTGTTCCTGGGCGGCGCCGTGTTGCTGTTCCGCCGCTGCATGCACTGGATGAGCCTGCCCGCCACACGCGGCGAGTGGAGTGCGATGATGCGCGAAACCAAGGCCGACGCCCGCGCGCGCATCGACGCGCAGGCGGCCGGGGAGGAACGAGCGCCATGAACATCTTCCGCCAGCATGCCCGGGTGCGCGCCGCGCGGGCGCAGCTGACCGCCGCGCGCCACGCGCTGCAGGAACCGGCCGCGGCGCTGCTCGCGCGCGGCCACGCCCATCCGCTGGGCACGCTGGGCATCGCCGCCGGCGCCGGCTTCGTGCTGGGCCGGCTGGACGTGCACCCGCTGCGCGTGCCGGGCGTCGGTCCGCTGCTGGGCAGCGGCGCGGCGGGCCTGCTCGCGCAGGGCGCGCGGCTGTTCGCCGACCTGCTCGGGGGAGACGGCGACACCGCATGAGCGCCCCCGAGTCCCTTGCGCCGCCGGCGGCCACGGCCGACCCGGTGCCCGCCGCGGTGCCCGCGACCCCGCGCCGCGACCCCGCCCTGCAGGGCGCGCACGGCATGCGCCGCCACCTGCGCGCGATCCGCCTGCTGCTCAACGCGCTGCTCGTGCTGGCGCTGCTGTACACCGTCACGCTCACCCGCGCCCTGCTGATCCCGCTGGTGCTGGCCGCCTTCATCGGCCTGGCGCTGAACCCGATGGTCGCCGGCGCGGCGCGGCGCGGCGTGCCGCGCTGGCTGTCCGCCTGCGTGCTGATGGTGGCGCTGGTCGGCGGCACCGGCGCCGGCATCGGCCTGCTGGCGCAGCCGGCGATCGGCTGGTTCCACAACGCGCCGGCGGCGATCAAGAGCTTCGTGCCCAAGCTCAAGGCCCTGACCCAGCCGATCGAGGCGGCCAACCGCGCCACCCAGACGCTGGTCTCCGGGCAGACCGTGCGGGTGCAGCCGCCGCGGCCGGCAGCGGTGGCGATCACCGTCTGGGACGTGATCGCCAAGGCGCCGCAGGTGCTGGCCGCGATCCTCACCGTGGTGCTGCTGGTGTTCTTCTTCCTGATCTTCGGCGACGTGCTGCTGCGCCGGCTGGTGGAGATCGCGCCCAGCTTCGCCTACAAGCGGCACGCGGTGGTGATCGTGCGCGGCATCCAGACCGAGGTGTCGCGCTACATCCTCACCACCGTGCTGATCAACGCCAGCCTGGGCCTGCTCACCGCCGGCATGCTGTGGCTGTACAAGGTGCCCGACCCGCTGCTGTGGGGCACGGTGGCGGCGCTGGCCAACTTCATCCCCTACGTCGGCGCGATCGCCACCACCACGCTGCTGGCGCTGGTCGGCCTGATCAACTTCGACAACGTGGGCGAGGCGCTGCTGCCGGCCTTCACCTTCGCCTGCATCACGGTGGTCGAGGGCAACCTGATCACGCCGATGATCCAGGGCCGGCGCATGCGGCTGTCGCCGATCGCGATCCTGCTGTGGCTGCTGATCTGGGGCTGGCTGTGGGGCATCCCCGGCGCGCTGCTGGCGGTGCCGATGCTGACCAGCTTCAAGCTGATCGCCGAGCGCGTGCGCGGCTGGGCGTGGTTCGCGCACATGGTGCAGCGCTAGGCGCGGCTCCATGCCGTCGGAGGGCGGGCGGCGCGCGGTTCACTCGCCGGCGACGCGCACCACCAGCTTGCCGAAGTTGCGCCCCTCGAGCAGGCCGATGAACGTGGCGGGCGCGTTCTCCAGCCCCTCGACGCGGTCCTTGCGCAGCCTCACCCGGCCGGCCGCGAGCCAGGCGCCCATGTCGCGGCGGAACGCCACGAACGCGCCGGTGGCCGCGGCCACCACCACGGTCTCGCCCGGCTTCGGCTGGCCGATGTCGAGCAGCCCGACGCAGGCGGCGAACGCGGGCATGCCGAGCCCGCCCAGCGCCAGCGAAGGCTGCGCCAGGTCGCCGCCGTCGGACAGCGCGTAGCCCTGCCAGCCGGCGTTGCCCAGCACCAGCTCGCCGGCGGGGAAGCCGGGATGGCGCGAGGCGACCACGCGGCTGACCGCGCCGCCCACCATCGGCGCACCCAGCGGCACCGCCGGCGCGTAGCGGGTGCCGCCCTCGTCCATCAGGTTGCGCATGTAGGGATCGAGCGAGAGGTACAGCGTGCGCAGCAGCACCTGGCCGTCCCGCGGCTGCGGCACGGGCGCCTCGTCGAGGCGGAAGTCCCGCGCGGTCGGCAGCCCGCGCGGGCGCGCGGCCAGCAGGATGCGGCGGTTCACGGCGCCGTGCGGGAGCGGCGCGGTGTCGGCGGAAGTCGTCATCGGGCACCTCGTGCGGGTAGCCTCACCAGGCGATGCGCTGGCGGTCGCGGAAGAACTGGCCGCTGGGCCCGCCCTCCGGCAGGCAGGCGGCCCAGACGATGCCGGCGGCGCCCTCGGCCACCGGGCGGCCGCCGGGGCCGCCCATGGCGGTGGCGACCCAGCCGGGGCAGACCGCGTTGACCAGCACGCCGCTGCCCAGCAGCTCGGCGGCCAGCGCGCGGGTGAAGGCGTTGAGCGCCGCCTTGGACACGCGGTAGGCCGGCGCTTCCGGGCCGTGGACGCCGCTCGCGCCGCAGCCGCTGGAGACGTTGACGATGCGGCCATGGCCGTGGCGGCGCATCAGCGGCAGCGCCGCCTTCGCCAGCCGCCAGGCGCCGAGCAGGTTGGTCTCCAGCGCCGCGCGCACGGTGTCCAGCGCGACGCCGGCGGGCAGCTCGGCCGCGTCGTAGAAGCCGGCGGCGTTGTTGACGAGGACGTCCAGGCGTCCGAACTGCCGCTCGGCCAGCGCGGCCGCGGCGGCGGCCTCGCCGTCCGAGGCGACGTCGAGCTTCACCGCGCGCACGTCGCCGCCCTCGCGGCGCAGCTCGCGCGCGGCACGCTCGCCGTCGGCGAGCCGGCGCGCGCCGAGCAGCACGCTCATGCCGGTGGCGGCCAGCTGCCGCGCCACCTCCAGCCCGAGCCCGCGGTTGCCGCCACTGACCAGCGCCACCTGCTGCGCCAGCGGCGGCGCGAGCGCGCGGGGCGCGCGCCGCAGCGAGCCGTTCATGGCGTCCCGGCCAGCCGGGTGCAGGCCTCGTCGCCGCAGGCCTGCCAGCCGCCGCCGAGCGCCTTGTACAGCGCGATCGCCTGCAGGTTGACGCCGGCCTCGGCCTCGGCGAGCTGGTCCTCGGCGGCCAGCTGGGTGCGCTCGGCGTCGAGCAGCTCCAGGTAGCCGGTGGCGCCGGCCTCGTAGCGCACGCGCGCCAGGTCCGCGGCGCGGCGGCTCTGCGTGGCCTGCTCGGCGAGCTTCTGCACGCGCTCGCGCTGCTTGTTGTAGCCGACCAGCGCGTTGTCCACGTCCTCCAGCGCGGCGAGCACGGTGCGCTGGTAGCCGGCGAGCGCGGCGTCGGCGCGCGCCTCGCTGGCCTTCACGCCATTGCGCACGCGCGCCACGTTGAGGCCGGACCAGCGGATGCTCGGCGCGACCGACCAGGCGCGGCTCTGCGCGTCGCCGAAGTCGCTGCTGCGCCCGGCCAGGAAGCCGACGAAGCCGCCCAGGCTGACGTGCGGGAACCAGTCGGCCTTGGCCACGCCGATCCGCGCGGTGGCGGCGGCCAGCGCGCGCTCGGCCACGCGCACGTCGGGGCGGCGCGCCAGCACGTCGGCGGCGTTGCCGATCGGCAGGCTGGCGTCGATCGGGCGGAACGTGGCCGGCGACAGGTCCACGTCCAGCTCGCCCGGGCGCTGGCCGAGCAGCACGGCGAGGCGGAAGCGGTCGGCCTGCTCGCGCGCCTGCAGCGTGGGCAGGCCGGCCTCGGTCGCGGCGAGCCGCGCGTTGGCGCTGGCCACGTCCTGCTCCGAGCCGCTGCCGATCTCGGCGCGCGCGCGGATCAGCTTGAGCGAGGCCTGCTGGTTGGCGATGTCGCGCTGCGCCACCCCGATGCGCAGCTGGGTGCCGCGCAGGTCGAAGTAGTGGCGCGCCACCTCCGCGAACAGGGTCACCTGCGCGTCGGCCAGCGAGGCGGCGCCCGCCTCGGCGTCGGCGCGCGCGGCCTCCACGCCGCGGCGCACGCCGCCGAACAGGTCGACCTCCCAGCTCGCGTCGAAGCCGGCCTGGTAGGCGGTGACGGTGCTGCGCCGGTCGCTGAAGCCCGGCTGCTGCTCGCGGCTGCGCGTGTAGCCGGCGTCGGCGTCGACGGTGGGCCACAGGTCCGCGCGGGTGGCGCCGAGCACGGCGCGCGCCTCGGCCAGGCGGGCGCGGGCGATCTTCAGGTCGGGCGCGTTCCTCGCGGCGCGGCGGATCAGCGTGTCCAGCGTGGGATCGCCGAACTGGCGCCACCACTCGGCCTCGAAGTCCTGCGCGGTCTGCCGCGCGGGGTCGACGCCCTGCAGCGCGGGCGCGGCCTCCTCGGGGCGGTGGTAGTCCGGGCCGACGGTGATGCAGCCGGCGAGCAGCAGGCTCGCGGCCAGCGCGGCCAGGCGCAGCGCCGCCCTGACTCCCTCTCTCCGCCGGGGCGAGGGGGCGTGGCTTGCGGGAAGGGTCATGGAAGCAAGTTCCGGTGCGGGGCCGTCGCCGGGGCGGCCCCTCACCCCGGCCCTCGCCCCGGCGGGGAGAGGGAGCAGGGCGGTGCGGGAGGGGAGGTCGTGCATGTCTTTAGTGCTCCTGGATGGCCGGCGCGGCGAGGGCGGCGTGGCGGGCGCGGCGGCGCTCCGCCAGGCGCTCGGTCCAGCCGCGGATCAGCACGTAGAACAGCGGGGTGAAGATCAGCCCGAAGAAGGTGACGCCCAGCATGCCGGCGAACACCGCCACGCCCATCGCGTGGCGCATCTCCGCGCCGGCGCCGTGCGAGAGCACCAGCGGCACCACGCCCATGATGAAGGCGATCGAGGTCATCAGGATCGGCCGCAGGCGCAGCCGGGCCGCCTCCAGCACCGCCTGCACGCGGTCCAGGCCCTCGTGCAGCTGCGCCTCGCGGGCGAACTCCACGATCAGGATGGCGTTCTTGCAGGCCAGGCCCACCAGCACGATCAGGCCGATCTGGGTGAAGATGTTGTTGTCGCCGCGCGACAGCCACACGCCGGCGATGGCCGAGAGCAGCACCATCGGCACGATCAGGATCACCGCCAGCGGCAGGGTCAGGCTCTCGTACAGCGAGGCCAGCACCAGGAACACCAGCAGCACGCACAGCGGGAACACCAGCACCGCGGTGTTGCCGGCCAGGATCTGCTGGTAGGTCAGCTCGGTCCACTCGTAGCTCATGCCGTTGGGCAGGTTCTCGCGCGCCAGCTTCTCCATCGCGTCCTGCGCCTGGCCCGAGCTGAAGCCCGGCGCCGGGCCGCCGTTGATCTCGGCGGTGGGGTAGCCGTTGTAGTGCTGCACGCGGTCCGGGCCCACGCCGTGGCTCACCGTGACGAACGAGCCCAGCGGCACCAGCGCGCCCTGCGCGTTGCGGGTCTTGAGCCCGAGCACGTCCTCCGGCTCGTGGCGGTGGCCCGGCTCGGCCGAGACGTTGACCTGGTAGGTGCGGCCGAAGCGGTTGAAGTCGTTGACGTAGAGCGAGCCGAGGTACGCCTGCATGGTCTGGTAGGCGTCGGCCAGGTCCACGCCCTCGGCCTTGGCCTTCTCGCGGTCCACCTCGGCGTCGATCTGCGGCACGCTCACCTGGTAGCTGGAGAACAGCCCGGCCAGCGCCGGCGTCTTCCGGCTCTCGGCGATCAGGTTCTGGGTCTGCTTGTACAGCTCCTCGAACCCCAGGTCGGCGCGGTCCTCGATCTGGATGCGGAAGCCGCCGATCGTGCCCAGGCCCATCACCGGCGGCGGCGGGAACACCGCGATGTAGGCGTCCTGGATCGCCGCGTACTTCTGGTTGAGCGCTCCGGCGATCGCGCCGGCGGACAGGCTCGCGTCGGTGCGCTCCTCGAACGGCTTGAGCGTGACGAACACGATGCCCGCGTTGGAGCTGTTGGTGAAGCCGTTGATCGACAGGCCCGGGAACGCCACCGCGCTTTCCACGCCAGGCTGCTTGAGCGCGATCGCGCTCATCCGGCGGATCACGTCCTCGGTGCGGTCCAGCGAGGCGGCGTCGGGCAGCTGCGCGAACGACACCAGGTACTGCTTGTCCTGCGTCGGCACGAAGCCGGTGGGCACGTGGACGAAGCCGAACACGCCCAGCAGCACCAGCCCGGCGTAGATCGCCAGCGCCGCCGGCCCCCTGCCGAGCACGCGCTTGACGCCTTCCACGTAGCGCCCGGCGCCGCGCACGAACAGCCGGTTGAACGGGCGGAACAGCCAGCCGAAGGCGCGCTCGATCCACACGCTCAGCCGGTCCTTCGGCGCGTCGTGCGCCTTGAGCAGCAGCGCCGACAGCGCGGGGCTGAGGGTGAGCGAGTTGAACGCCGAGATCACCGTGGAGATCGCGATGGTCAGCGCGAACTGGCGGTAGAACTGGCCGGTGAGGCCGCTGATGAAGGCCGCCGGCACGAACACCGCGCACAGCACCAGCGCGGTGGCGACGATCGGGCCGGTCACCTCGGTCATCGCGCGGCGGGTGGCGTCCTTCGGACTCATGCCGTGCTCGATGTGGCGCTCGACGTTCTCCACCACCACGATGGCGTCGTCCACCACGATGCCGATCGCCAGCACCAGGCCGAACAGCGACAGCGCGTTGAGCGAGAAGCCGGCCGCGTACATCACCGCGAAGGTGCCGATCAGCGACACCGGCACCGCCACCAGCGGGATGATCGAGGCGCGCCAGGTCTGCAGGAACAGGATCACCACCAGCACCACCAGCACGATCGCCTCGAACAGCGTGTGCACCACCGCGTGGATCGAGCCGCGCACGAACACGGTGGGGTCGTAGACGATGCGGTAGTCCACGCCCTGCGGGAAGTCCTTCTTCAGCTCCGCCATGGTGGCGCGCACCTCGTCGGAGATCTGGATGGCGTTGGAGCCGGGGCGGGCGAAGATCGGGATGGCCACCGCCGGGCGGTTGTCCAGCAGGCTGCGCAGCGCGTAGTTGTTGGAGCCCAGCTCCACCCGCGCCACGTCGCGCAGGTGCACCACCGCGCCGTCGGGCGAGCTGCGCAGCACGATGTCGGCGAACTCCTGCTCGCTGACCAGGCGGCCGCGGGTGTTGATGTTGAGCTGGAAGGCCGCGCCGTTCGGCGCGGGCGGCGCGTTCAGCGCGCCGGCGGCGACGTCGGCGTTCTGCTCGCGGATCGCGTTGACCACGTCGCCGGTGGTGAGGCCGCGCTGGGCCAGGCGGTCGGGGTCCAGCCACACGCGCATGGAGTACTCGCCGGCGCCGAACAGCTGCACGTCGCCCACGCCGTCCAGGCGCGCGAGCTGGTCCTTGATGTGCAGCCGCGCGTAGTTGGACAGGTACAGCATGTCGTAGCGCTGGTCGGGCGAGATCAGGTGCACCACCATGGTGAGGTCGGGCGAGCTCTTCTGCGTGGTCACGCCGAGCCGCTGCACCTCCTCCGGCAGGCGCGGCAGCGCCTGCGACACGCGGTTCTGCACCTGCACCTGCGCGTTGTCCAGGTCGGTGCCCAGCGCGAAGGTGACGGTCAGCGTCATGGTGCCGTCGCTGGTGGCCTGCGAGGAGGTGTAGAGCATGCCTTCCACGCCGTTGATCTGTTCCTCCAGCGGCGTGGCGACGGTGGCGGCGATCACCTTGGGGTTGGCGCCGGGGTAGCTGGCCTTCACCACCACCGTGGGCGGCACCACCTCGGGGTATTCGCCGATCGGCAGGCGGGTCAGCGCGATCGCGCCGGCGATCAGGATCAGCACCGACAGCACGCCGGCGAGGATCGGCCGGTCCACGAAGTATTGGGCGAGTTTCATGGTCGGTTCTTAGTCCTTGGCGGCCAGCGCGCTGCCCTGCGCCGGCGCGGGGGTGCCGGCGAGCTGGCCGGCGTCGAGGCTGCGGGCCTGCATCGAGACCTTGGTGGGGTTCACCTCCACGCCGGGCCGCACGTGCTGCAGGCCGTTGACCACCACGGTGTCGTTGCCGGTGAGGCCCTGGTCGACCACGCGCAGGCCGTCCACCAGCGGGCCGATGCTCACCTTGCGGTACTCCACCTTGCGGTCCTTGCCGAGCACGTAGACGAACTTGTTGCCGAGGTCGGTGCCCACCGCGCGGTCGTCGATCAGCACGCGCGGGCGGCGGCTGGCGGTGCGCAGCTGCATGCGCACGTACAGGCCGGGGGTGTACTGGCCGTCGGCGTTGTCGAACACCGCGCGCAGGCGGATCGTGCCGCTGCCGGCGCGCAGCTGGTTGTCGACGAAGTCGAGCCGGCCGGCGTGCGGGTAGCCGCTCTCGTCGGCCAGCGCCATCGCCACCTGCGGCGCGGCGCCGTGCTCGCGGCGCAGGCGGTCGAGCTTGAGGAAGCTGTGCTCGTCCACGTCGAACCAGGCGTACACCGGGTCCACGCTGACCACGCTGGTCAGCACGGTGTCCGGGGTGACCAGGTTGCCGGGGGTGACCTGGGCGTTGCTGACGCGGCCGTCGATCGGCGCGCGCACCTCGGTGAAGCCCAGGTTGAGCCGCGCCGCGTCCAGCGCGGCGGCGGTGGCGGCCACCTGCGCCCTGGCGCTCTGCGCCGCGGTGGCCTGGCGGTCGGCCTCCTCGCGCGCGATCGCGTGCTGCTCCAGCAGCTTGGCCGCGCGCGCGGCGTTGGCCGCGGCCAGCGCCTGCTCGGCGCGGGCCTGGGCCAGCGTGGCGGCGAGGCGGTCGGCCTCGGCGCGGTAGGGCCGCGGGTCGATGCGGAACAGGAGGTCGCCCTTGCGCACCAGCGCGCCTTCCCGGAAATGCACCGACTCCACGTAGCCGTTCACCCGCGGGTGCACCTGCACGGTGTCCACCGCCTCCAGCCGGCCGGTGAACTCGGCGGTGTCGTCCACCGCGCGCACCAGCGGCTGCGCCACGGTGACCGCGGGCGGCTGGCCGGCGGCCTGCGCCTGCGGGGCGCCCTCGTGGCCGTCGAGCAGGGCCCAGCCGCCGGCGGCGGCGAGCGCGGCGAGGGCGGCGAAGATCCAGCGTTGCTTCATGATGCGCACTCCCTGAGAATTAGTGCACCGTCCGGTACAGGACGGTGGAGGCCCGGGAGAGTAGTTGTACTTTCCAGTTTAGAAAACCCGTTTCTTGCGCAATGCAGCAGTGACTCCCAGTCACGAATCGGGTAAAAAGGGCAACCATGGAGGATTTCGCCGCAATATCGACCTTCGTCAGCGTGGTCGAGGCCAAGAGCTTCGCCGGCGCGGCGGCCCGGCTCGGCATGACGCCCTCGGGCGTGAGCCGGGCGGTGTCGCGGCTGGAGGAGCGGCTGGGTGCGCGCCTGCTGTTCCGCTCCACCCGCGCGCTGCGCCTCACCGACGATGGCGCCGCCTTCCACGCCCGCTGCAAGGACATCCTGGCCGACCTCAACGAGGCGGTGGAGGCGCTCAACCGCGCCAACCGCAAGCCCACCGGCAAGCTGCGCATCGGCATGTCGCCGGCGGTGGGGCGGCCGGTGCTGATCCCGCGGCTGGCCGAATTCGAGCAGCGCTACCCGGACATCCGGCTGGAGCTGGTGATGTGCGACTACCCCTACGACCTCAACGAGGAGGGGATCGACTGCGCGATCCGGGTGGGCCAGCTGGAGGATTCCAACCTGGTCGCGCGCCGCATCGGCACCCTGCGCAACGTGGTGTGCGCCTCGCCCGGCTACCTCGCGCGGCACGGCGCGCCGCGCAGCATCGCCGATCTCAAGCGGCACCGCTGCATCAACTACGTCTTCCCCAACGGCCAGCCGCGGCGCTGGCAGTTCGAGACGCCGGACGGCCCGCTGGAAGTGGACATCGACGCGCACATGCTGATCAACGACGCCGAGTCGGTGATCCAGGCGGTGGCCGCCGGGCTGGGCATCACGCAGACCGCGCACATGCTGGCCTCCTGCCTGCTGAGCCAGGGCCAGCTCGAACTGGTGATGACCGACACCATCTCCACCGGCAAGCCGGTGTGGATCGTCTACCCGCAGAAGCGCCACCTGTCGGCGCGCGTGCAGGCCTTCATCGAGTGGGTGCGCGAGCTGTTCGAGCGCACCAACGAGCCCGGGTACAAGAAGGCGCCGGCCATCGGCAAGGCGGACGCGCTGGAGCGGCTGAGCGCCTGAGCTGCGCAAGCCGTTGAGGCCGCAGGGCTTCAGAATTCTTCACCCGGCCTTCCGGCATTTCATTCGCCGCTGCGCTGGACTCCCTGGCCCGTCCACCCAGGAGTCCACCGATGCACCGCCACTGGCGTCACCTTCTTTCCGTCCTGCTCGTCGCCGTATCGCTCCCGCTGGCCGCCGCCGGCTATCGCGTCCCCGCCGCCGGCGACGACGGCTGGCCCGTCGCCGACGCCCGCGACGAGCACCTGGACACCGCCCTGCTTGCCGCCCTCGAAGCCAGGATCGCCGACGGCAGCTACAAGAACGTCACCAGCATCCTGCTCGCCCGCGACGGCAAGCTGGTCTACGAGGCCTACTTCAACGGCGGCGACGCCGACCGCCTCAACGACGTGCGTTCGGCCAGCAAGAGCGTCACCGCGCTGCTGGTCGGCGCGGCCATCGACCGCGGCCTGATCCCTGGCGTGCAGGCCAGGGTCTACGGCTACTTCCCGGACAAGCAGCCCGTGCAGCATCCCGATGCGCGCAAGCAGGCGATCACCCTGGAAGACCTGCTCACCATGAGCTCGCTGTGGGAGTGCAACGACGACAACGAGTTCTCCTCCGGCAACGAGGAGCGCATGTACGTCACCGAGGACTGGCTGCAGTTCGCGCTGGACCTGCCGATCAAGGGCTTCGCCCCGTGGATGCCCAGGCCGCAGGACAGCCCGCACGGCCGCGCGTTCTCGTACTGCACGGCCGGCGCGTTCGTGGCCGGCGCGGTGGTGGAGCGTGCCGCGCGCATGCCGCTGGCGCGCTTCGCCGCCGAGGCGCTGGAAAGGCCGCTGGGCATCGCGCACGCGCAGTGGAACGCCTCGCCGCTCGGCGTCGGCATGGGCGGCGGCGGCACGCGCTACCGCAGCCGCGACCTGGCCAAGCTCGGCCAGCTCGCGCTGGACGAAGGCCGCTGGCACGGAAGGCAGGTGATCTCCGCGGCCTGGATCCGCGCCATGCTCACCGTGCGTGCGCAGGCGCGCGACGACGCGGACTACGGCTATCTGTGGTGGGCGCCGCGCCGTCCGATCACCGGCACCGACGAGGCGGTGTGGGCGATGAGCGGCAACGGCGGCAACTACGTGTTCGTGGTGCCGTCGCGGCGGCTGGTCGCGGTGATCACCAGCACGGCCTACAACCAGCGCTACGCGCATCCGCAGTCGCAGGAGATCTTCCGCGAATACCTGCTGAAGGCGGCGCGGCCGCGCTGAGCGCTAGCGGGCCTCGCGCAGGTCCGCCGGCCGCCAGTCGGCCGCGAGCACCTGCGCGCGCTGCGCGGCGACGCGCCGGCTGAGCGCGTCGATCGAGGCGGCGTAGGCGGGTTCGCCGGCGAGGCCGCGCAACAGGGGCGAAGCCTGCAGGTACGCCCGGTCGCTGTAGCCGGCCTGCACGGCCGTGGCCACCGAGCGCAGCGCGTCGGCGCGCCGGCCGCGCGCTTCCTGCAGCAGCGCCAGTTCGAGATGGTCGCCGGGTTCGCCGGCGCCGTCGGCGAGCTGGCGGCGCATCCGCGCGATGCGCTCGTCGAGCCAATCCGGTGCGGCCGCGGTCGTGCCGTACAAGGCCGCCAGCGTGGTGGGCAGGCTCATCTGCGGGCGCAGCTGCCGCGCCTGCTCGAACGCGCGGCGCGCGGCCTCGCGGTCGCCGCGCAGCAGGGCCAGCTCGCCGCCGAGCACGTAGAGGTCCACGTGCGGCGTGCCGCGCGCCAGCGCCTGGTCCAGCGCTTCCTGCGCTTCCTTGAAGCGTCCCTGCAGGAACAGGTGCCGCGGCCAGGCGATGTTGGAAAACACGTTGTCCGGGTACAGCTGGAAGCTCGCGCGGTAGCGCCGCTCCGCCGCGTCCGTGAAACCCAGCAGCTCCAGCTCGCGCGCGATCTGCACCTCGCGGAAGCGCACGCGCGCCGGATCGCCGCGCATGTCCAGGTTGGCGCGCAGCGCCTCGGCCAGCCGGCCCTGCTCCTGGTAGAGATAGGCCGCCGAGGCGCGGCTGGCGTCGTCGGACGGATCGAGCGCCAGGGCGTGCTCGTAGGCGGCGACCGCCGGACCGATCTCGCCGCGGCAGTCGTGGGCGTAGGCCAGGGCCGACCAGGCAGCGGCGCGGCGCGGGTCGGCGCGGATCGCGGCCTCGGCGAGCGCCTGCGCGCGCGTCGCCCATTCGTAGGGAAAGTTGTAGAGGCAGACGCGGGCGCCGTAGGCGCGGCCGAGACCGGCCAGCGCCACGGCATCCGCTGGCGAGACGGCCAACGCCTGCCGGTACAGGCCGATCGCGCGCTCGTTGTTCTCGCGCTGGCCGATGCCCGCGTAATAGGCGGCGCGCTGCAGCAGTTCCTGCGTCGTCGCGGGCGCGGGCGGGTCCGGCCGCCGCGCCGGAGCGGGACGCAGCAGCAGTCCGCCCACCGCGATGGCGACCGCGATGAGCCCGGCCGCTGCGGCGGCCAGGCGCCAGGACCGGTGCGCGCGGCGCGGTGCCGGCGCGGCCGGCGCCTGCAGCACCTGCGGCGGCGCGCACAGCTGGTAGCCGCGCCCGCGCACCGAGCGGATGTAGCGCGACTGCCGGCCGTCGTCGCCCAGCGCCTGGCGCAACAGCTTCACCCGCTGGGTGACGGTTTCTTCGCCCACCACCGCCGGCGCCCAGACCTCGGCGATCAGGCGGTCGAAGTCGAGCACCTCGTCGCCGTGGCGCAGCAGGCAGGCCAGCAGGCGGAAGCTGAGTCCCTGCACGTCCAGCGGCCGGCCGTCGCGCGTCACGCGCTGCCGGGCGGGATCGATCTCCAGGTCGAGCAGGCGATAGCGGTGCGGGTTCATGGTTCCGGTGGCCGGCGGCCCGGCCATCATGCTCCCACGCGGCGCTCCGCGCTGCAGCGCGCGCCCGTCAGCGGGAGCGGAACAGCGCGACGCGGTCCGCCACGACGGCGCCCTCGGGTGCCAGCCACGGCTCGGCGGCGACCAGCGGCGTGCACGGGCCGAAGGCGGCGACGCGGATCGCGCGGGCGGCGGCCTCGCGCCGCAGCGCGTCGAGCACGCTGCGCAGCATCGTCCCGCGGAAGGGCGTGTAGAGGTAGAACAGCGTGCCGACGGAGAAGTCGGCGTCACGCGCGTCCCCGTGCAGGAAGCTCGCGTTCGCCAGGCCCAGCGCCCGGGCGGCGCGCCGCGCGCAGTCGACGTAGGCCGCCTCCTGCTCGATGCCGACGGCGGCGGCGTCCGTGCAGATCGCCGCCAGCAGCGGCACGTGGCCCAGCCCCGAGCCCAGGTCCACCAGCACGTCGCGCGCGCCCAGCCCGGCGCGGGCGAGCAGCCCGAAGCCGTGGCGCGCCGGGGTGGGCTGGTAGAACACCATCCCCGGCGCCAGCGCGGCGGGCGCCGCCGCGGGTTCCTCGAGGCGCAGCACGCCGGCCAGCAGCTCGTCGCGGTAATCGTAGCCGTCGCCGCCGGCCACGCCGTCGCGGCCGGCCCCGGCCAACTGCTCCAGCAGCAGCGCCGGCCGGCGGCCCTGCCGGATCTCCCGGCGCAGCGCGTCGTACAGCGCTTCGTCGACCTGCTCGAAGCGGGCCCGCAGGGCGCGGGCCCGCGCGTGGAGCGCGGCCTCGGCCGGCGTGGCGTCTTCGTGCAGCAGGTCGGCTTCGAGCCGGTCGAGCGCCTCCAGCCGCTCGCGCAGGCGCCCGGGCCGGAGCAGCGTCCGGTCGCGCTCCCAGGCTTCGAGCCGGGCCTGCCGCGCGTCGTTCACGGCCGGGCCCCGGCGCGCCGCGCGCTCAGATGTGCGGCGGCAGCCACAGCAGCAGCGCCGCGCCCAGCGCGATGCGATAGAGCGCGAACGGCGTGAAGCGGTGCGCGCGGATGTAGCCGAGCAGCCACTTCACCGCGGCGAAGGCGACCACCGCCGACACCGCGAAGCCCACGCCCAGCGCGCCCCAGTCCTCGTGCGCCGCGCCGCCGCCCTTGAGCACCTTCAGCAGCTCGTAGCCGGTGGCCGCGTACATGGTGGGGATGCCGACCAGGAAGGCGAACTCGGTGGCCGCCGCGCGCTGGGTGGTGCCGGCCAGCATCGCCGCGAAGATGGTCGCCGCCGAGCGCGAGGTGCCGGGAAAGACGCCGGCGAGCATCTGCGCGAGGCCGACGAACACCGCCACGCCCCAGCCCACCTGCGTGCGCTCGGGCCGGCGCGCGGCGAGCTGCTCGGCGGCGAGCATCCAGAAGCCGCCGAGCACCAGCGCCCAGGCCACCGGCGCCACCGTCTCGGGCAGCTTGAAGCCGAGCTTCACCGCGACGAAGCCGAGCACGACGGTGATCAGGAAGGCGACCGCGAGCTTGAGCAGGTAGTCGCGGCTGGCCGGGTCGCGCCACCGCGTCAGCAGCTGCCAGATGCGCCTGCGGTAGATCAGCGTCACCGCCAGGATCGCGCCGGCCTGGATGCCCACGTTGAACAGGTCCGAGCGCGCGCCCAGCCAGTGCTCGGCGATCAGCAGGTGACCGGTCGAGGAGATCGGCAGGAACTCGGTGATGCCCTCGATGATGCCGAGCAGGATGACGTTGAGAAGATCGCCCATGGGAAACCGCGCTCCGGGAGGAAGGCCGGCCGCGCCGGCGCAAAGCGGCATAGCTTACGCGCAAAGCGCGGGCCTTCCGGCGGCGCGGGACGGGCCGCCGGAAGGCGGTCGGATGCCACATTTGCGGGCATTGGATGCGCCGGCATGGTGCATCACGGCCGCGCGGCGGGCGCGGACCTGCGCCAAGTCCTTGTCCGGACAGCGCCATGGGCATGGCACGGCGCTTGCTCTATCGTGGCATTCCCACCCACACCTGACCGGGGTCCGCGCATGTCCGTCCAGCAAGTTCTCGACCTGATCCAGGAACACGAGGTCGAGTTCGTCGACTTCCGTTTCGCCGACATGCTCGGCAAGCACCACCACGTCACCTTCCCGGCGCACGCCGTCGACGAGTCGACCTTCGAGGACGGCAAGATGTTCGACGGCTCCTCGATCGCCGGCTGGAAGGGCATCAACGAGTCGGACATGGTGCTGATGCCGGACCCGGCCACCGCCTACCTCGACCCGTTCAGCGCGCACAAGCAGCTGGTGATCCACTGCGACGTGCTGGAACCGTCCACCATGCAGGCCTACGGCCGCGACCCGCGCTCGATCGCCAAGCGCGCCGAGGCCTACCTCAAGTCCACCGGCATCGCCGACACCGCCTCGTTCGGGCCGGAGCCGGAGTTCTTCATCTTCGACTCGGTGCGCTGGCAGAACGACATGGGCCGCGTGTTCTACGAGATCGGCTCGGAGGAGGCCGCGTGGAGCTCGCGCTACAAGTACGACGAGGGCAACCACGGCCACCGTCCGGGCGTGAAGGGCGGCTACTTCCCGGTCAGCCCGGTCGATTCGCTGGGCGACCTGCGCGCCGACATGTGCAAGGTGCTGGAGTCGCTGGGCATCCCGGTGGAGGTGCACCACCACGAGGTGGCCAACGCCGGCCAGTGCGAGATCGGTACCCGCTTCAACACGCTGGTGAAGAAGGCCGACGAGCTGATCACGCTCAAGTACGTGATCAAGAACGTCGCCCACCAGAACGGCAAGACGGTCACCTTCATGCCCAAGCCGATCGTCGGCGACAACGGCAGCGGCATGCACGTGCACCAGTCGCTGTCCAAGGACGGCGTCAACCTGTTCGCCGGCGACCTGTACGGCGGCCTGTCGCAGCTGGCGCTGTGGTACATCGGCGGCATCTTCAAGCACGCCCGCGCGATCAATGCGTTCTCCAACTCCACCACCAACAGCTACAAGCGCCTGGTGCCGGGCTTCGAGGCGCCGGTGATGCTGGCCTACTCGGCGCGCAACCGCTCGGCGAGCTGCCGCATCCCGTACGTGTCCAGCCCGAAGGGCCGCCGCATCGAGGTGCGCTTCCCGGACCCGATCCAGTCCGGCTACCTCACCTTCACCGCGCTGATGATGGCGGGCCTGGACGGCATCCTCAACAAGATCGACCCGGGCGCGCCGGCCGACAAGGACCTGTACGACCTGCCGCCGGAGGAGGAGAAGAACATCCCGCAGGTGTGCTCCAGCCTGGACGCCGCGCTGGACGCGCTGGACAAGGACCGCGACTTCCTCAAGGCCGGCGGCGTGTTCACCGACGACTTCATCGACGCCTACATCGAGCTGAAGATGAAGGAGGTCACCGCCTACCGCGCCAGCACGCACCCGCTGGAATTCCAGATGTACTACGCGATCTGAACGCGGGTCGCCGTGCGGCACGGGACGACGGGCGCTGCGGCGCCCGTCGTCGTTCCGGCCGCTGCATAATGGGCAGGCATCGGCACGCACCGGCCGGCGCGCGCCGCATCGTCCGACGCCATCTTGCACGGAGGAGGAGCCCGCATGATCCGCACCCGAGCTTTCGTCGCCGGCGCCGCCGCGCTGGTCCTCGGCGCCGCCCGTGCCGCCGCGCCCGCCGGCGATGCCAAGGGCGAGGCCAAGTTGTCCGAGCTGCTGGCAGGGAGGACCGCGGGCCAGCCCGTCGGCTGCCTGCGGCTCGACGAGCTGCGTTCCTCGCAGATCGTCGACGGCACGGCGATCGTCTACGAGGGCAAGCGCAACACCCTCTACGTGAACCGTCCGAACGGCGCCTCGGCCTTGCGCAGCCAGGTGGTGCTGGTCTCGCGGCCGCACAACGCGCAGCTGTGCAAGCTGGACATCGTGCAGCTGGTCGACCCGGGCACGCGCATGCCGCGCGGCAGCGTCAGCCTGGGCAGCTTCGTGCCGTACAGCAAGGCACCGGCGCAGCCATAAGAGCCCGTTCACGGTCTCTTCGTAGCCCGCCGGGAGCCACCGTGCAGAAGCGGATGGGCGGAACGTCGGCCTTCGACGGTGCAGCATGGCGGAAGTGGGGCGCTGTCCGGGCCTCGCGGCCGGAGGCCGCTCCCACCGGGGCCTCGCAAGCCTTGTGGGAGCGGCCCCCCGGCCGCGATCGATCCGGGCGCGACCGCCAACGGCCGAGCGTCGCCTCCACACCTGCTCGCGCCTTGTCCCGCCGACCTTCCCCGGCGGCTCTTCCCCGGAAGATTCCGAACAGGCTCCAAGGCGAAGGCGCCGGACGCACGGGCAGGTTCGTCCGGCTGGCCGCGGGCATCGCAAACGGGACGCCGGCGGGCCGGCGCGCCGGATCAGCGCACGCGGACCAGCGCCGAACCCTTGTGCACGGCAACGTGGTCGGTGCGGTCGCTGCGGATCTCGTACTGCGGGTCGTCGGGGCTGCAGTGGCGGGTGTAACCCTTCCAGTCGAAGTCGCGGGTATGCACGCGCACGATGCGCCCGCTGACCTGGCCGGCCTCGGAGTTCCAGCGCACGTGGTCGCCGACCTTGAAGCGCTCGCTCATAGCAGGGCTCCTTGTGGTGGGGGATACAGGATGCCTTCCGCCGTCGGCTGCGCGCCCGGCGTGAGCGCGGCCGGCTCCACCTTGCCGGGCCCGAGGATGTGCAGCACCTGGCGGCCGTCGGCCAGCAGGTAGTCGGCGATGATGCGCCGGTGGCAGCGCCACCACACCGCCTCGGCGCACATCAGCGCGCAGCGCTGCGTGCGCGCCAGCGCCTCCAGCTCGCGCAGGCCCGCGCGGAACGGCGCGGTCAGCGCGTAGCCGGCATAGGCGCGGAAGCCGGCGTTCTCCCACAGCGCATTGCGCGCGTCGCCGGGAGCGGCCTTGCGCCGCCCGCCGAGCGCGGCCAGGTGGCAATAGCCGATGCCCGCCGCCGCCAGCGCCTCCCGCAGCGCCTCGCCGTCGTACTGCGGCATCGCGCGCGAGCCGGGGAAGCGGCGCACGTCGACCACGCAGTCGATCCGCGACGCCCGCAGCAGCGCGAGGAAATCCGCGAAGGGCCGGTTGGAATGGCCGATGGTGAAGACGGTATCGCCGGACATCCGCACAGTGTGCCCGCGGCCGCGTCGAGGCGGCGACAGCGGCGGCGGGTGCGGCGGAGCAGCCTTGCCGACAGGTCGCAAGCGCCGGCCTCCACGGAAGCCCGCACGCAACGGTTGCACCACGCTGGGGCAGTGGCCATGATGGTGCAATGAACGAAGCCGGCTGGCGCGCGTGGGCGGAACAGATGGCGACCGGGCTGGGGCTGGTCGACGCCGGGCTGCGCCTGGCCTGGATCAACCCGGCGCTGGCCGAGTGGCTGGGGCTGGGGCCGCGCAGCGCGGTCGGGCTGCCGCTCGCCGCGCTGCTGCCGGAGCCGTCGGTGGGCGTACAGGCGGCGCAGCTGCTGCGCGAGCGGCGCGTGGTGCGCTGGCGCGACCTCGCGCTGGCCGCGGCGGACGGCCGCGAGCTGCGCGTGGACGTGGCGCTGCAGGGCATGGACGAAGGCACGCTGCTGCTCGAGGTGCACGCGCTGGCCGACGCGCGCGCGGCGGCCTCGCCGCTGTCGGCCACCCTGCGCGGCTTCGCGCACGAGGTGAAGAACCCGCTGGCCGGCCTGCGCGGCGCCGCGCAGCTGCTGCAGCGGCGCGCCAACGAGGCGGAGCTCAGGCGCCTGGCCGGGCTGGTGATCGACGAGGCCGACCGCCTCGCCGCGCTGGCCAACCGCCTGCTGCGCCACGAGGGCGCGCCGCGGCTGGCCGGGCTGAACATCCACGCGGTGCTGGAGCGGCTGGACGCGCTGCTGGCCGCCGAGCCCGCGCCGCCGCGGTTGCGCCACGACTACGACCCGAGCATCCCCGACATCCAGGGCGACGCCGACCGCCTGCTGCAGCTGCTGCTCAACCTCGCGCGCAACGCGATCGAGGCCGGCGCGCGCACGCTCGCGTTCCGCACGCGCGTGGAGCACGGCGTGCGGCTGGGCGAGCGCGCGCTGCGCAGCGCGCTGCGCGTGGAGGTGATCGACGACGGCCCCGGCGTGCCGGCCGCGCTGCGCGAGACGCTGTTCGAGCCGCTGGTGTCCGGCCGCGCCGACGGCACCGGCCTGGGCCTGGCGCTGGCGCGCGAGATCGCGCGCGAGCACGGCGGCGAGCTGCGCCACCTGCCGCGCGCCGGCGAGACCGTGTTCGCCCTGTACCTGCCGCTGGAGCGCCTGCCATGACCGACGCCATCTGGATCGCCGACGACGACCGCGCGGTGCGCTACGTGCTGGCCGAGGCGCTGCGCGAGGCGGGCCTGGCGGTGCGCGAGTTCGGCAGTGCCGCCGCGGTGCGTGCGGCGCTGGCCGAAGGCCGCCCGGCGCTGCTGCTCACCGACGTGCGCATGCCCGGCGAGGACGGCCTGGCGCTGCTCGCCGAGCTGAAGGCGCGCGGCGTCGGCCCGGTGATCGTGATGAGCGCCTACACCGACGTGGCCACCACCGCGGCGGCCTACCGCGCCGGCGCGGCGGACTACCTGGCCAAGCCGTTCGACCTCGACCAGGCGGTGGCCGCGGTGCGGCGCGCGCTGCACGACGCGCCGTCCGCCGAGGCGCCGGCGCCGGCGCCCGGCCATGCGCTGCTCGGCGAGAGCGCGCCGATGCGCGAGGTGTTCCGCCTGATCGGCCGCGTGGCGGCCAGCGACCTCAACGTGCTGGTCACCGGCGAGACCGGCACCGGCAAGGAGCTGGTGGCGCGCGCGCTGCACGAGGAGAGCGCGCGGCGCGACCGGCCGTTCGTCGCGCTCAACACCGCGGCGATCCCCAGCGAGCTGCTGGAGAGCGAGCTGTTCGGCCACGAGGCCGGCGCGTTCACCGGCGCCACCCGCCGCGTCGCCGGCCGCTTCGAGCAGGCCGAGGGCGGCACGCTGTTCCTCGACGAGATCGGCGACATGCCGCTGGCCTTGCAGACGCGCCTGCTGCGCGTGCTGTCCGGCGGCGAGTTCTACCGCGTGGGCGGGCGCGAGCTGATCCGCGGCAACGTGCGGATCATCGCCGCCACCCACCAGGACCTCGACGCGCGGGTGGCCGCCGGGCAGTTCCGCGCCGACCTCAAGCACCGCCTCGACGTGGTGCGCATCGAGCTGCCGCCGCTGCGCGCGCGGCGCGCCGACATCCCGCTGCTGGCGCGGCACTTCCTCGCCGCCGCCGCGCACGAGCTGAAGCTGCCGCCCAAGCGCTTCTCGCGCGCGGCGCTGAGGGCGCTGGAGCAGCGCGAGTTCCCCGGCAACGTGCGCGAGCTGGAGAACCTGTGCCGGCGGCTGGCGGTGATCGCGCCGGGCGCGGAGATCCAGCCGGCCGACCTCGGCGCCGCGCCGGGCGCGCCGCGCCCGCGGGGCTGGACCGGCGCGCTGCGCGAGTGGGCCGCGCAGGCGCTGGCCGCGGGCGAGGCCGACATCCACGCGCGCGCCCGCGAGGCGCTGGACCAGACCCTGCTCGAGGCCGCGCTGGAGGCGCACGGCGGCCACCGCCAGCACGCCGCCGCCGCGCTGGGCGTGGGGCGCAACACGCTCACCCGCAAGCTTGGTGCCTCACGCAAGCGGCGCTAGGGATTTTTCGATTCCGGTTGCGCTTTTCGCTCGTCGTTCCGGTGCGTGCTCATCGTCATTCCGGCGCCGGCAGGGTGAGCGTGTTGGGCGAGGAACGTCTGCGAAGCGGGCGGCCTTGAAGGAGCGTGCGCGTCGAGTCGTCCGGCGAGATACGCCGGGCAGAGCGCGCAAAAACCGATTTCGCCTGCCGCGCAGGGTCCATTCGACTGGATTCCGGCTCGCGCCGGAATGACGGTGAGGGAGACCCGGCGAATGGGCAAGCGGGATAGGCTTGTTCGTAGCGGCGTTGAACCCGCCGGGAGCCGGGTCGCGGGCAAGCAGGGTGCCATGATGCGGCGATGGAAATTTGCCGCCATGGACGCTGCGGTCGAGGATGGTCGATAACCGCGCCGCGCCAAGGGGACCATGGTGTCGACCCGGTTTCTTTCACCATGGCGCACTCGCCCGATACGCTTGCTGTCTCCGAACGGAAACCGATCCGCATGAGCGCCCTCCAGATCCGCCCCGCCACCCGCGCCGACCTGCCCGCGCTGGTCGACTGGAACGCCGCAATGGCGCGGGAGACCGAAGGCAAGACGCTCGACCGCGCCGTGCTGGCGCGCGGCGTCGCGGCGGTGTTCGACGAGCCGCGGCGCGGCTTCTACCTGGTCGCCGAGCGCGCCGGCGCGGCGGTGGGCGGCCTGCTGGTCACCTACGAGTGGAGCGACTGGCGCTGCGGCGACTTCTGGTGGATCCAGAGCGTGTACGTGGAACCGGCGGCGCGCCGCGGCGGCGTGTTCCGCGCGCTGTATGCCGAGGTCGAGCGCCGCGCCCGCGCCGCCGGCGCGGCGGGCCTGCGGCTGTACGTGGAGACGGAGAACCGGCGCGCCCAGGCCACCTACGAGGGGCTGGGCATGGCGCGCTGCCACTACTTCATGTACGAGCGTTCGCCGTTGGGGTGAGCGGGTGGCCTTCCGTGCGGGATTTCCATGCCGCGCTCCGGCCGGACCCTCATCCGCCCTTCGGGCACCCTCTCCGGGAGGGAGAAGGAAAAAAAGCGCGAGGCGCGGTCGTTGCACAAGGCTCGATCATCGCGCGAGGCTCGATCACGAATCCCTCTCCCTGCGGGAGAGGGTGCCGGCAGGCGGGTGAGGGTCCGGCCGAAGCGAAGCGTCGGCCGCATGGACCAAGTCCCGCCTGCCGCCTGCACGCCGCCCTTCAGGCTCAGTGCACCACCGGCCCCGGCGCCGCCAGCCGGCCGCGCTCGTCCAGCACCACCTGGCCCAGCGCGTGCAGCTCGGCGTCGGCACCGTAGCGTCCGGCGAGCAGGGCGAGCAGCCCGCCCAGCGCGCGCGGATCGAGCGGGTAGGCGTGCGCCAGCGCGCGCGGGCGGCCCTCGGCGCCGGATTGCGCCACGGTGATCGCCACGATGCCCAGGCCCGCCGCCTCGTGCGCGTACAGCCGCGGCGTCGCGCCGGCGGCGGGTTCGGCCAGCGTTTCCAGCAGGGCGCCGTCGACGGCGGGCGCGTCGCCGTCCAGCCGCAGCGCCAGCCCGTGCGCGCCGAGCAGCGCGGCGTACTGGCGCAGCTCGAACACCGCGCCGGCGAAGTCGTGGCGCCGCTGTGCGGCGTCGCCGCCCTGCGCGGCCAGCCACTGTGCGGGCGACTGCACGCTCACCGCGCCGTCGGCGTAGCGCAGCGCCAGGCCGCGCGCGCTCACGGTGTCCTCCGGCCGCCAGGGCGTGAGCAGCGCGGCCTCCAGCACGGTCCACAGCGGCGCGAGGTTGACGTGCTCGTACTGCACGCAGGTGAGCGCGAGCAGGTCGTTGCGGCTCAAGTAGCGCGCGTGCTCCAGCCGCACGCCGAGCGTGCGCATCAGCCAGTCGGCAGTGCGCGCGCCGGCCTCGCCGCGGCCGACCAGCTCGATCTCCAGCTGCCCGGCCAGCTCGCCGGCCAGCGGCTCGGGCGCGAGCAGCGAGAGCGGCAGCAGGCGCATCGGGCCTTCCGCGTAGGCCGGCTCCGGTTCCAGCGGCTGCGCGGGCATGCGGCCCTCGTGGCTGCCGAAGGCGACCACGTTCTCCAGCTGGCCGCGCGGCACGCGGCGGGCCAGCTCGTCCAGCGTGGCCCACACCGGGAAGCCCGGGCGCAGCAGTTCCACCGTGTCGAACAGCGCGCCGGCCAGCGCCAGCCGGCCCTGCGCCAGTCGCGGCAGCAGCGCCTGCAGGTCGGCGGCGACCAGCGCGGCCAGCTCGGCCGCCTCGTCGCGGCCGAGCGTGCGCCGGGACGGCGTCGCGCCGGGCGACAGCTCCAGCGCCAGCACGACGGGCAGGGCGACGGACGATTGCGCTTCCACGGGCGACGAATCCGAACGGCAGGAAACTGCGGATTCTAGCACCCGCCCCCGCAGGCTTTCGCCGCCCGGCGCCGCGCGCTAGCCTTGGCGGAATCGAGGCTGGCCGGACTTTTCCTGGACATGGACAACACGCAAAAGCGCGTCGGCGTGATCGGCGGGGTGCGCATCCCGTTCTGTCGCAACAACACCGCCTACGCGGACGTCGGCAACTTCGGCATGTCGGTGAAGGTGCTGGGCAGCCTGGTCGAGCGCTTCGGCCTGCACGGCGTGGAGCTGGGCGAGGTGGCGATGGGCGCGGTGCTCAAGCACTCCTCGGACTGGAACATCGCGCGCGAGGCGGTGCTCTCCTCGGGCCTGGCGCCCACCACGCCGGGCATCACCACCGCGCGCGCCTGCGGCACCTCGCTGGACAACGCCATCATCATCGCCAACAAGATCGCCGCCGGGCAGATCGAGGCGGGCATCGCCGGCGGCTCGGACACCACCAGCGACGTGCCGATCGTGTTCAGCCCGCGCCTGCGCAAGCGCCTCCTGGCGATCAACCGCGCCAAGGGCTGGCAGGACAAGCTGGCCGCCGCCACGCGCGGCTTCTCGCTGCGCGAGCTCAGGCCCTCCTTCCCCGGCGTGGCCGAGCCGCGCACCGGCATGTCGATGGGCGAGCACTGCGAGAAGATGGCCAAGGAATGGCACGTCAGCCGCGAGGCGCAGGACCGCCTGGCGCTGGAGAGCCACCGCAAGCTCGCCGCCGCCTACGACGCCGGCTTCTTCGACGACCTGGTGGTGCCGTTCCGCGGCCTGAAGCGCGACGGCTTCCTGCGCCCGGACACCTCGATGGAGAAGCTGGCGGCGCTCAAGCCGGCGTTCGACAGGATCTCAGGCTACGGCACGCTCACCGCGGGCAACTCCACCGGCCTGTCCGACGGCGCCGCCGCGGTGCTGCTGGCCAGCGAGGGCTGGGCCGCCGCGCGCGGGCTGAAGGTGCAGGCCTGGATACGCGACGCCGAGGTGGCCGCGGTGGACTTCGTGCACGGCGAGGGCCTGCTGATGGCGCCCACCGTGGCAGTGCCGCGCATGCTCGACCGCCATGGCCTGCGCCTGCAGGACTTCGACTTCTACGAGATCCACGAGGCCTTCGCCGCGCAGGTGCTGTGCACGCTGCGCGCCTGGGAGAGCCCCGAGTACTGCAGGAACCGCCTGGGCCGCGAGGCGCCGCTCGGCGCCATCGATCCGGCCAGGCTCAACGTCAACGGCTCCTCGCTGGCGGTGGGCCACCCGTTCGCCGCCACCGGCGCGCGCATCGTCGCCACGCTGGCCAAGCTGCTGGAGCAGAAGGGCTCGGGCCGCGGCCTGATCTCGATCTGCACCGCCGGCGGCATGGGCGTGACGATGATCCTGGAGCGCTGACCGTCCGGACGTCCGGACGGCCATACGGAACGATCATGCTGCGACTGCGCACCACCGCCTCCCTGAGCCTGCTCGCGCTGGCCGTCGGCGTGGCCGGCACGCAGTGGCTCAGCGGCCTGACCGCCGGCTGGGCCGGGCCGCCGCGGCGCGTCGCCGCCGCGACCGCGATGGCACCGCTGCCGCACGCGGCCGCTCGTGCTTCTTCGATGGCGGCCGCGCCCGCGCACCGCCACGGGCCGCGGCCCGCGTCGCCGCGGCCCGCGCCGCCGCGCGTCGTCGGCGCCGTCGGCGCCGTCGACGAGACCGGGGCCGCCGCGGCCACTCTGCCGCCGGCCGAACCCGCCGCGCCGCCGCTGGTGCCGCTCGACACGCCCGCCGTGCCGGAACCCTACGCGGCGTTGCGCGGCCACCTGGACGGCCGCGTGGTGCTGCATCTGGCGGTGGACGGCGCCGGCCGCGTGGCCGCCGCGGCGGTGAGCCGTTCCAGCGGCGATCCGGTGCTCGACGCGCACGCGCTGGACACGGTGCGCGGCTGGCGCTTCGCGGTGCCGGCCGACCGCCCGCAGGGCCTGGAGGGCGAGCTGCCGATGCGCTTCTCCAGCGACGCCGCGCTGGCGCGGGTGCCCTGAGAGCCTGTTCACGATCTTGCCGTGCCCTGCGCCGGCGCGCACCGGCGTGGCATGGCGGGTGCATCGCGGCCGGAGGCCGCTCCCACAGGGGGCCTCGCCAGCTTGGTGGGAGCGGCCTGCGGCCGCGATGCCGGACCACCGACGGCTCCGCCGCGGAGCGCGGCAAGATCGTGGGCAGGCGCTGCGCGAACCGCCGCGGCGACGACGAGTCCGAAGCCCCGCGCCGCTACAGGATGCCCTGGATGCCCACGCCGAAGGCGGTGAACAGGCGCGTGTAGATCAGCTTGGGCGAGATGGCGACGTCGGGGAAGTCGCCCACCGGCTCGTAGCAGCTGTAGAAGGCCGGGTCGTCCGGCCGCATCGGCGTGCAGCCGGCCTTGAGCTCGTAGCTGGTGGCGTAGCGGAACGGCCAGAAGTCGAACAGCGGCAGCCGCGCGGAGACGTCGCCGATCACCTGGCTGATCGGGCTGAGCACCGGCACCTTCTGCCGCGGCGCGATCACCCAGGCGTTGTCCGGCGTGGTGTCGCGCAGGATCGCCTCGCGCAGCTGGTCGGCGAAGCGGCTGTCGTACACGATCACGCCCGCCTCGGTGTTGTAGTGGTCCGAGCGCGGGTCGAAGTTGTGCGAGCCGATCATGGCGAAGCTGCTGTCCACCACGAAGGACTTGGCGTGCAGGCCGAAGCGGCGGCCCTGGCTGTGCAGCGGCGCCGGGCGGTTGCTGCTGCCGCGGCTGCCGAGCAGGCTGGTCTGCTCGGGCTTGATGTAGCGGCGCCGGCCGCCGGCCGCCGGCGCCGCGGCCGGCGCTTCCTCGCCGTCCTCCAGGCTGGCCCAGGCGTTGTCGTCGGTGGGGCCGCTGGCGTGCGGCTTCAGCTCGTAGATCTCGAAGCCGAGCTTCTTGAGGTAGCGCTTGCGGTGCTTGTAGGTGATCGCGTAGACGGCGAAGTCGTCGGTGGAGGCCAGCGAGTTGGTCGACACCACGATGCGCGGCGGCGGCGTCTGCCGGTGCAGCGCGCGGAAGATCCGGGTGGCGCGCTTGCTCATCACCAGGTACGGCGTCTGCAGCACCACTTCCTGCCTGGCCGCGGCGACCAGCTGCATCACCCGGCGGGTGAGCTCGCGCGCGGCGTGCTCGTGCGGCTCCTCGGTCTTGCCGGGCAGGTCGCTGAAGAACTCCACGTCGCCGGTGCGCAGGCTGTCGTCGAGCACGTACATGCGCAGCCACTCGTCGTCGCCGGCCTCCTGCTGCACGCGCCAGACCCGTTCCGGGTGCGCGTAGGCGGGCGCGGGCCAGCCCGGCGCCTGCGGGTGCGCGAGCAGGTGGCGGTTGACGTCGCGCAGGTGGGTCAGCGGCACGCTGCGCGGGTGGTTCCAGAACAGCGCGAAGGAGTCGGCCATCGCCTGCGCGGCCGGGCCGCCGACCAGCACGTCGCGGTCGACGTAGTCGAACTCGTCGTCCCAGTCGTAGTAGCGGTTCTGGTAGTTGCGCCCGCCGGTGATGCCGATGCGGTCGTCCACCACCAGCACCTTGTTGTGCATGCGCTGGTTGAAGCGCAGGAAGCAGCAGGCGATGCCGGCGGCCCAGCCCAGCGGCGAGATCTGCGCCTTGTCGAAGGTGGGGTTGTACAGCCGCACCTCCAGGTCGGGGCTGACCCGCGCCAGGCGGTCGAGCAGGGCGAGGTCGCCGAAGGCGGAGAGCTGGTCGACCAGGATGCGCACGCGCACGCCGCGCCAGGCCGCCTGCACCAGCTCGTCGAGCACCAGCAGGCCGGCGTCGTCGTGGTCCCAGATGTAGGTCTGCACGTCGATCGTGCGGCGCGCCGCGCGGATCAGGTTGAGCCGCGCGGCCAGCGCCGGCTCGCTCGCGCCCAGCATCGCCACCACGTGCTGCGGGTGGCCGGGGCGCGAGGCCGCCACCGCCTCGTCGGCGGCCGCGAGCAGCGGCGAGGCGATCGCGCAGTGGTCGGGCCGCGCGCAGGTGCTGCGGGTGTCCATGCTGGCGGCGACCACCGCGTCGGCGCGGCGGATCTGCGCGCGGCTGAGCGTGCAGCCCTGCAGCAGCAGGGCGAGCAGCAGGAGCGGCAGCAGGGCGGGGCACGGGCGATGCATGCCGTGCATCTTAAATTAGTGTTGCGCGGATGCCGTCAAGGCGCCGGCGCCAGCGTCACGCTGAGGCCCAGCTTCACCTCGTCCGACAGCGTGGCGCGGTGGGCGGTCATGCCGAACTCGCTGCGCGAGACGCTGCCCTGCACTTCCAGCTGGCAGGGCCGCACGCCCGGCTGCGGGCAGGCCGCGGGGCGCAGCTCGAAGCGCACCGGGCGGGTCACGCCGCGCAGGGTCAGCAGGCCGTCCAGCTCGCCGCCCTCGGCCAGGGCGCGCAGCGGCACCGGGGCCGAGGCGAAGCGGATGGCCGGGTAGTGCGCGGCGTCGAAGAACGCCTCGGCCAGCGCGAAGCGGCGCATCCAGGCCGCCTCCATCACCACGCTGTCCACCGCGATGCTGGCGTCCACGCTGGCGGTGCCGTCCGGACGCAGCCGCACCTGGCCGGCGATGCCGGTGAAGCGGCCGCTGGCGGTGCGCAGCCACAGCAGGCGCACGCTGAACTGCGCGTGCGAGCGGTCCGGGTCGATGCGGTAGTCGCTGGCCCCGGCCGGCCGCCACGCGGCTCCCAGCGCGGCGAGCAGCAGGGCCAGCCGCCAGCTCACGGCGACCAGAAGGCGTCCAGCCGGGCGCCGCCCGGTTCCAGCGCGCCGCCCAGGTGCAGCACCGCCAGGCCCGCCGGCGGCATGCCGCGGAACTCGTCCGAGCGGCCTTCCACCATCAGCGCCACCAGCCGCTCCACCCCGGGGTTGTGGCCGACCAGCAGCACGGTGCCGGCGTCGGCGTGCAGGTCGAGCAGGGCGAGCAGCTCGCCGGGGGTGGCGTCGTAGATCTCCTCGGCCAGCTGCGCGGCCAGCGGCTGCGCGGCGGCGGCCAGCGCCAGCTCGGCGGTCTGCCGGGTGCGCGCGGCCGGCGAGCACAGCACGCGGTCGATGCGCAGGCCGTGGCCGTGCAGCCAGCGGCCGGCGGCCTCGGCCTCCTGCCGGCCGCGCGCGCTGAGCGGCCGGGCGCGGTCCCCGTCGCCGGCGGTGGCGGGCAGCGCTTCGGCGTGGCGCAGCAGGATCAGCTCGTGCATGGCGGAGCTCCAGGTGGGGCGGCGGGCGTCAGCGCTGGCGCTTGATCCAGCGCAGCAGCGGCAGCCAGTCCTGCTGCTGGTTGCGCACCTGCTCGGAGTGGTAGTCGAAGATGCCCTTGCCCAGCGCGGTGAGCAGCACGTAGGCCTGGCTGTCGCGCAGCTGCGCCACCACCGGGAACGGCGCCTGCTCGGCGAGCCGGGCCAGCGCGTCCTGGCTGGCGTGGGTCCACGGCTTGAGGCGGTTGCCGACCAGCGCCACCGGCAGCTTGCCGCGCTTGATCCGGCCGAGCTCGCGGAGCCCGGCGAGGAAGCCCAGCGTGGCGTGCAGGTCGAACGAGGAGGGCAGCACCGGCACCAGCAGCACGTCGGCCTGCTCGACGAAGGGCTCCAGCTCGCGCTCGCCGGAGCCGGCGGCGGTGTCGATCAGCACCCGCTCGGTGTCGTCCGGCAGCTTCTGCAGCGCCTTGCGGCCGCCCTCCAGGCCGAGCACGCCCGGCACGTTGTCGGGCCGCAGGCCGGCCCAGCGGTAGCTGGAGCCCTGGCGGTCGGCGTCGACGATCGCCGTGCGCTTGCCCTGCTGCGACCAGTGCGAGGCCAGCTGGGTCACCAGCGTGCTCTTGCCGCATCCCCCCTTGCTGCTTGCCACCAGTACCGTGAGCATCCGGTCACCCCCGCCGCGAAAGGTGGCCCAAGCCTAGCGGGGGACGGCGGAACAGGGAACAGGCGGCGCGGCCCTACTTGTCCTGCGCCGCCGCCTGCGGCTCCCAGTCGGCCGGCGGCTCGGTGGGGATGCCGCGGTCGCGCAGCGCCGCCAGCACCAGGCTCATCTCGGTGCCGCCGCTGCGCGCCAGCGCCAGCAGGTGCTGCGCCAGCGCGGGCTCGGCGGGCGCGCGGGCGGACAGGCCGGCGAAGTTCTGCACCTGCCAGACCAGGTCGCGGCGGGCGCGCTTGGCGTCCTCCTGGCGGGCGGGATCGTCGTCGAGCGTCTCGCGCAGGTGCAGGCCGAGCGAGCGCGCCAGCGGGCTGGAGCCCCATTCGAGCAGCTTGCCCAGCTTGAGGCAGTCGGCCTTCACGCCGGCGTCGCCGGCGCCTTCCTCGCACAGCTTGGCCGCGGCCTGCAGGCCCGGCTGCGGCTGCGTGCCGGCCAGGCCGAACACCAGCACGGCCTGGGTGCCGGCGGGGCCGCCCTGCGGGCCCAGCGCGGCCGGCGGGGGCGGCAGCAGGGTGACGTTGCTGGCCAGCGCCTGCAGGCTGGCGCCGGTGTAGTCGTCGTAGAGCTTGGCGGCGGCGGCCCTGGCCAGGTCGGCGCGGGCCTCGTCCTTTTTCATGTCGCGCAGGTCCAGGCCGAGCTTGAGCAGCCACACCGCGGCGTTGTCGGGGGCCTCCTGCACCAGCGCGGCGAGCGCCGCGGCGTTCGGGCAGGCGTCGGCGCGCTCGTCGCAGTCGGCCAGGCGCACCCAGTCCACCGCCGGGCCGTGGTCGGAGGCCGCCGCGGCGCGGCCGATCAGGGCGTGGAAGTCGCTGAGCCTGGGCGGGTCCGGCAGCGGCCGCGCGAGCAGGGCGGCCGCGAGCAGCGGCATCGCGTCGGCGCGCGGCGCCAGCACGCTGACCAGGTCGCGCTGGAAGGCGAGCCGGGCCTGGGTGCGCGCCGCGTCGGCCTTGCGCGCGGCGGCCTGGTCGGTGGCGTGGACGGGCTGGGCCGCGGACAGTGCGCAGGCCAGGCCGAGGGCGAGATACCGCAATCCGCGCATGACGATCTCCTTGCGCCAAAGCGGCCAGCATACGGGACATGGATTAAGCGCACCTGATCCGCCGCGCGCGCGGGTGTCGCCGCGCGCCCATGCTTGTTAGCATGGCCGCTCGAACGAGACGCGCGTCGGCAGGAGCCCTGCGTCGATCGACCCGCAACCGCCACGGGGAGAGATGTAGTGGATCAGTTTTCGATGATGGCCGCGCACGGCGCGCCATGGTTCGCCGGCTGGGGCACGCTGGCGCTGGTCAACGCCGGGCTGGCGCAGGGCAAGAACCGCAGCGGGCTGGGCTGGTTCCTGCTGTCGCTGCTGCTGGGGCCGCTGGCCACGCTGCTGCTGGTGCTGCTGCCGAAGGTGCGCGACAGGATGTTTTGAGTGAGGGGTGAGAGGCGAGGGTGCATGATCGTGCGCCCTCGCTACTCGACCCTCATGCCTCAGCCCTCGCCCAGCGCCTCGCGCATGAACTCCGGCAGGGCCAGCGCGCCCTTGTGCACCTCGGCGTTGTAGTAGCGGGTCGGGAAGCCCTTGCTGAGCGCGCCGCGCTCGCGGAAGCCGGACAGGTCGCCGCCCTTGCGCGCCATCGTGCAGCTCCACCAGCCGGTGGGGTAGCACGGCTGCGGGAACGGCAGCGTCTTCACCGCGGAGAAGCCCGCGGTGCGCATCGCCGAGCGCATCGACTTGATCAGCTCCAGGTGCGCCAGCGGCGACTCGCTCTGCTGCACCAGGATGCCGCCGTGGCGCAGCGCCTTGAAGCAGCTGGAATAGAACGCCGCGTTGAACAGGCCCTCGGCGGGGCCCACCGGGTCGGTGGAGTCCACGATCACCAGGTCCAGCGACTCCGGCTCGGCCTCGGCCATGTACTTGATGCCGTCGATGAACAGCAGCTCGGCGCGCGGGTCGCCGTTGGACTCGCACAGCTCCGGGAAGTACTGCTCGGCCAGGCGGGTGACGCGCTCGTCGATCTCCACCTGCACCGCGCTCTCGACCTCCTCGTGCTTGAGCACCTCGCGCAGCGTGCCGCAGTCGCCGCCGCCGATGATCACCACCCGCTTGGCGCGCGCGTGGGTGAACAGCGCCGGGTGGGTCATCATCTCGTGGTAGAGGAAGTTGTCGCGGCTGGTCAGCATCACGCAGCCGTCGATCACCATCAGGTTGCCCCAGTCGGTGGTCTGGTAGATCTCGATGGTCTGGAACGGGGTCTTCTCCGCGTGCAGCAGTTTCTCCACGCGGTAGCCGATGGAGGAGCCGGAGGCCTGGTGGGCTTCGGTGAACCAGCTGAGCTGCGACATGGCGGTGGGGGTCCTGGCGGTGCGGTGGTGAAGACAAACAGCTGGGCATTGTAGCGGGAACCGCCGCCGCCTGCCGCCGTCCTTGACCGCGCATTGTCGCAACGGCCCATTACAATGCGCCCTCGGCCGCGCCGCCCCGGCGCGGCCGCCAGCTCCCCCGGCCCCGCGGCGTGCGAGGCTTCCGGCCGGCGGGCAGGCTGTTCGTCAAGGCTCGCCGCTGCGACGACATCGTCCGTTTGCACAAGGAGATACCGTCCATGGCGAGTTCCTGGAACCTCGACGCCGCCCGCCACACCTACGCGATGGCGCACTGGGGCGACGGCTACGTCGACGTCAACCAGGCCGGCGAGATCGCGATGCGCCCGCGCGGCGCGCGCGGCCCGGCGCTGCCGCTGCCGGCCATCGTCGAGCGCGCGCGCGCCGAGGGGCTGCGGCTGCCGCTGCTGGTGCGCTTCCCCGACATCCTCGCCGACCGCCTGGCGCGCCTCCAGGGCGCCTTCGCCAGGGCGATCGGCGAGTGGAACTACGCGGGCGGCTATACGGCCATCTATCCGATCAAGGTGAACCAGCAGCGCGGCGTGGTGGCCGAGCTGGTCGCCGCCGGCACCGAGGGCTTCGGCCTGGAGGCCGGCTCCAAGCCCGAGCTGATGGCGGTACTGGCGATGGCGCGGCCCGGCTCGATCGTGATCTGCAACGGCTACAAGGACCGCGAGTACGTGCGCCTGGCGCTGATCGGCTTGAAGCTCGGCCTGCGCGTGCACATCGTGATCGAGAAGCTGTCCGAGCTCGACCACGTGTTCGCCGAGGCGAAGGCGCTGGACGTGGAGCCGCTGCTCGGCGTGCGCGTGCGCCTGGCCTCGATCGGCGCCGGCAAGTGGCAGAACACCGGCGGCGACAAGGGCAAGTTCGGCCTCTCGCCCGCGCAGGTGCTCACCCTGGTCGAGCGGCTGGACCGGGCCGGCCTCAAGCACGCGCTGCGGCTGCAGCACTTCCACATGGGTTCGCAGATCTCCAACGTGCGCGACATCGCCAACGGCATGCGCGAGGCCACGCGCTACTTCGTGGAGCTGACCCGGCTGGGCGTGCCGCTGGAGACCGTCGACGTCGGCGGCGGTCTGGGCGTGGACTACGAGGGCTCGCGCTCGCGCAGCCACAACTCGATCAACTACTCGCTGGAGCAGTACGCGGCGACCATCGTGCAGTCGCTGGCCGAAGCCGTGGAAGCGGAGGGATTGAAGGCGCCGCACATCCTCACCGAGGCCGGCCGCGCGATGACCGCGCACCACGCCGTGCTGGTGGTCAACGTGAGCGAGGTGGAGCCGGTGCCGGCCGGCAGCATTCCCGCGCCGCGCGCCGACGAGCCGGCGGTGCTGCGCCACCTGCGCGAGGTGCACGCCGAGCTGGACGTGCGCCCGCCGCTGGAGCTGTACCACGAGGCGCAGCACCACCTGGCCGAGGGCCAGGCGCTGTACGCGCTGGGCCAGCTCGCGCTGGCCGACCGCGCGCGGCTGGACGAGCTCTACTACGCCATCGCCAACGCGGTGCGCGCGCGCCTCACGCCCGCCGAGCGCGCGCACCGGCAGGCGCTGGACGAGCTGGACGAGAAGCTGGTGGACAAGTACTTCGTCAACTTCTCGGTGTTCGAGTCGGTGCCGGACGTGTGGGCGATCGAGCAGATCTTCCCGATCGCGCCGATCGCGCGGCTGCACGAGGAACCCACCCGGCGCGGCGTGCTGGTCGACCTCACCTGCGACTCCGACGGCCGCATCGACCACTACGTCGACGCCGAGGGCGTGGACGTGAGCCTGCCGCTGCACGCGCTGCGCGAGGGCGAGAGCTACCGCCTGGGCATCTTCATGGTCGGCGCCTACCAGGAGACCCTGGGCGACATCCACAACCTGTTCGGCGACACCGACGCGGTGAACGTGCGCGTGGACGGCGACGGCTTCGCCTTCGCGCACACCCGCCGCGGCGACACCACCGACCTGATGCTCGACTACGTGGGCTACGACCTCGCCGCGCTGCGCGCGCGCTACCGCGAGCGCATCGCCGCCGCGGGCATCGCGGGCGAGGCGGCGGAGCAGCTGTACCGCACGCTCGACGGCGGCCTGACCGCGTACACCTACCTCGCCGACGACGGGAAGTGACGGGCCCATCCTCCCGATGCAGCCCGTGGCCGGCCGGAACGGCCCTGCCTGTCCGCAGCCATGCGTGGCATGCGCCGTGCCCGCGCTTTGCTCGTCATTCCGGCGCAGGCCGGAATCCAGTGACGGTATGGCCTGGGCAGGCGTAATCGCTGCTGGATCCCGGCCTGCGCCGGGACGACGGCGAGGAAAGGCGGGGCGTAAGCGAAAATGCGGCCGTTGTGGTGATGCCGGAGCGAGCGAGGCGCGGCAAGCCGCGACACCCATCCCTGGCCTCGGTTGACGGCGACGGCGCGGAGTGGCCGGAGGTCCAACGGGAGGAGCCACGCCTGCTCCAAGGTGCCTCGAGCGTCAAGGCCCGTAGGGTCGGCGGGTCTCACTGGCCGTTTCTCTTGGCTGCTTCTCTTTGGGCCAGCAAAAGCCCGCCGCAGGCGAGCAACCTGGCCGCCAAGGCTGGCTAAGCGCAGGGCTTGAACATCGGATATTGCAGCCCGCGTGGCGTCGTCCGGGCCGATTGCAGACGAGCCGGATCGGCGCCACTTCCCGCGACAGCAGGCGGCGGCCCTGGCCCGCGACCGCCGGGCACAGGACGAACCTCAGCTCGTCCAGCAACCCGGCGACCGGCAGGGCCCGCCGCCGCGCCATGCCGCCCGGGGCGCCGACACGGGCCGCGCCGCCGCCCCCTTGCCCCAAAGCCTGATGGCGCCGTCACATCCGGCGCCTACAATGCGGGTCTCCCCACGCACGGAGTTCCCTCCATGAGCAGTCTCGACGGCAAGGCCGCCCTGATCACCGGCGCGGCCAGCGGCATCGGCAAGGCGATCGCGGAGCTGTACGCCAGGCACGGCGCCAAGGTGGCGATCTGCGACATCAACCAGCAGGCGGCGGACGCCACCGCGGCGGAAATCGTCAAGGCCGGCGGCCAGGCCGTCGGCATCGCCATGGACGTCACCGACGAGGCCGCGGTGAACGCCGGCACCGACAAGGTGGTGGAGACCTTCGGCGCGCTGGACATCCTGATCTCCAACGCCGGCGTGCAGATCATCAACCCGATCGACCAGTTCGCCTTCGCCGACTGGAAGAAGATGCTGGCGATCCACCTCGACGGCGGCTTCCTCACCACCAAGGCCGCGCTCAAGCACATGTACCGGGGCGACCGCGGCGGCATCGTGATCTACATGGGCTCGGTGCACTCGCACGAGGCGTCCAAGCTCAAGGCGCCCTACGTCACCGCCAAGCACGGCCTGCTCGGCCTGGCGCGCACGCTGGCGAAGGAGGGCGCCGCGCACAACGTGCGCGCGCACGTGATCTGCCCCGGCTTCGTGCGCACGCCGCTGGTGGAGAAGCAGATCCCCGAGCAGGCCAAGGAGCTGGGCATCAGCGAGGACGAGGTGGTGAAGAACGTGATGCTGAAGGACACGGTCGACGGCGTGTTCACCACGGTGGAGGACATCGCGCAGACCGCGCTGTACCTGGCCACCTTCCCGTCCGCCGCGCTGACCGGGCAGAGCATCGTGGTCAGCCACGGCTGGTACATGCAGTAGCGATGGCGGCCCGTGCGCAGAAGAGAGCGCGGCCGTCGCTGGCCGCGCGGGTGGCGCGCGACTACCGCCTGCTGGCGCTGGTGCTGCAGGGCGGCGGCGCGCTCGGCGCCTACCAGGCCGGCGTGTACGAGGGCCTGGAGGCCGAGGGGCTGGCCCCGCACTGGGTCGCCGGCATCTCGATCGGCGCGCTCAACGCCGCGATCATCGCGGGCAACCCGCCCGGGCGCCGGGTGCAGCGGCTGCGCGAGTTCTGGGAGACGGTGTGCCGCTCGCCGCTGTGGCCGTCGCCGCCGTCGCTGCCCTGGCTGGACGGCATCGACTGGCCCACGGCGGTGCGCACCGGCCTGAGCGGCGTGGCGGCCTGGCGCGCGCTGACCGAGGGGCAGGCCGGCTTCTTCACCCCGCGCGTGCCCTCGCCGCTGCTGCAGCCCCACGGCGCGCCGGACACCGCCAGCTGGTACGACACCGCGCCGCTGCGCGCCACGCTGGAGCGGCTGGCCGACTTCGAGCGGATCAACGACGCCCGCGCGATGCGCGTCTCGGTGGGCGCGGTGAACGTGCGCAGCGGCAACTTCGTCTACTTCGACAACACCAGGGAACGCCTGCGGCCGGAGCACTTCATGGCCTCCGGCGCGCTGCCGCCGGGCTTCCCGGCGGTGGAGATCGACGGCGAGTTCTACTGGGACGGCGGGCTGGTCTCCAACACGCCGCTGTACCGCGTGCTCACCGAGCAGGCGCACCGCAACGCGCTGGTGTTCCAGGTCGACCTGTGGCCGGCCCGCGGCGAGCTGCCGCGCGACATGGGCAGCGTGGCCGAGCGGGCGAAGGAGATCCAGTTCTCCAGTCGCACCCGCCTGGTCACCGAGTACATGCACCGCTGCCACCGCCAGCAGCGCCTGCTGCACGACCTGATGGCGCTGGTGCCGGCGGCGCGGCGCGGCGACCCGGCCTACCGCCGCGCCGAGCACGAGGCCAGCGGTGCGCTGACCAACCTGGTGCACCTGATCTACCGCGACCAGCCCTACGAGGGGCACTACAAGGACTACGAGTTCAGCGAGGCGAGCATGCGCCAGCACTGGAAGAGCGGCCTGGCGGACATGCGCCACACGCTGGCGCACCACGAATGGCTGGCGCTGCCCACGCGGGAGCATCCGTTCGTGACCCACGACGTGCACCGCACCTGACCGTTTTCCTGCGCTTGCGGCAGCGCCCTCTCCCCTCCGGGGAGAGGGCCGGGGTGAGGGGCCGGACTCGCGGCAAGCCGTGCTGCTCGTGTCCTCAGGGTCGTTCCCGATACACCTGCAACCCCGCCGCCGACTGGCTCACCGGCATGATCTCGATGCGGTTGACGTTGAGGTGCGGCGGCAGGTTGGCGATCCACCAGATCGTGCCGGCGATGTCCGCGGCGGTGATCGGGTGCGCGCCGGCGTAGAGCCGGTCGGAGGCGGCCTGGTCGCCGCCGGTGCGCACCAGGGTGAACTCGGTCTCGGCCATGCCCGGCTCCACCGAGGTCACGCGCACGCCGGTGCCGTGCAGGTCGGTGCGCAGGCCCAGCGAGAACTGCGCGACGAAGGCCTTGGTGCCGCCGTACACGTTGCCGCCCAGGTAGGGGTAGCTGCCGGCGATCGAGCCGAGGTTGACGATCGCGCCGCGCCGCTCGATCAGCGCGGGCAGCAGCAGGCGGGTCATCGTCACCAGCGCGGTGACGTTGGTGTCGATCATCTGCTTCCACTGCGCCAGGCTCGCCTGCTGCGCCGGCGCGGTGCCCAGCGCCAGGCCCGCGTTGTTGACCAGCAGGTCGATGCCGGCGAACTCCGCCGGCAGGCCGGCGACCGCGGCGCGCGTCGCCGCCTCGTCGCGGATGTCGAAGGCCAGCGCGTGCACGCGCTCGCGGCCGTGCGCGTCCACCAGCTGCTGCAGGCGCTCGGCGCGCCGGCCGCTGGCGATCACCCGCCAGCCACCTTCCACGAAGCGTTCCACGGTGGCGGCGCCGAACCCGGAGGTGGCGCCGGTGATCCAGGCGGTCTTGATGGTCATGCGGTGCAGTCTAGCCGGCGGCCGTTTCCCGGCGAAGCCCGCGAATGCGCGTTCCGCGCGAGGGGACCGCGCGGCGGCCCGTTGCGCGCCCGTCGCGGGCCGGGCCGGCCGCGAAAAGCGCGCGGCTTACCGCCCTTCCTTCAGCGCGATCGCGTTGATGCCCGCCGAGGCCAGCCGCTGCTTGGTTGCCTCCAGCTCGGTGGCCGAGCGGAACGGCCCCAGGCGCACGCGGTGGTAGATCTGGCCGCCCACGTTCACCGCCTGCACGTTGGCGACGAAGCCCTGCAGGGCGAGCTTGGCCTTCAGCGTCTCGGCGTCGCCGGGGTTGGGGAAGGCGCCGACCTGCAGCAGGTAGCCGCCGCCGGCCGCCGGCGGCGTCACCGCGGCGGCGGGCGCGGCGGTGACGTTCTCGCTGACCGCGCGCGGCGCGTTCGGCGGCGGGTTGGCCGCGGCCTGCGCGGCCTGCTGCGCCGCCTGCGCCTGCTGCTGGGCGGCCAGCTGCTTCTGCTGCTGCTCGGCGCGCGCCTGCGCGCTGATCTGCTCGTCGGGGATGCGCACCTCGCGCTCGGACAGCACCGAGTAGAAATCGTACTGCGGCTTCTTCGGCGCGCTGGCGGTGGCGGTCGGCTCCAGGCCGGCGTCGCCGCCGCGCTGGGCGGTGGCCTGCGGGTTGGGCTGCGGGCCGGTCGGCGCCATCGGCAGCAGCGACTTGCGCAGCAGCACGGCCACCACCAGGGCGCCGATCAGGATGCCGACGAGGATACCGGCCCAGCCGGGAAACCCGCCGCTGCGGTTGCGCACGGCCTGCCGGCCCTTGCCCTTGCGTGCTGCCATTTACATCTTCTCCGGGGCGCTCAGGCCCAGCAGATCCAGCCCGTTGCGGATGACCTGGCGCGTGGCGACGGCGAGCGTGACGCGCGCGTCGCGCAGTCCGGCGTCGTCCACGATCCACTTGTGCTCGTGATAGTAGCTGTGCAGCGCGCCGGCGAGCTCGCGCAGGTATTGCGCGATCAGGTGCGGTTCCAGATTCGCGGCGGCCGCCTCGACCACCTCCGGGTAGCGCGACAGCTCGGTGAGCAGGGCCTGCTCGTGCGCGCTGTCCAGCCGCGCGAGCCGGGCGGCGCCGGCCTGCAGGTCCACCGGCGGCAGGCCGCGCTCGGCCAGCTCCTCCAGCACGCGGCAGACGCGGGCGTGCGCGTACTGGATGTAGTACACCGGGTTGTCGTTGCTCTGCGAGCGCGCCAGGTCGATGTCGAACACCAGCTGCGAGTCGGCCTTGCGCGCGATCAGGAAGTAGCGCGTGGCGTCGCGGCCGGCCTCGTCGATCAGGTCGCGCAGGGTGACGTAGGAGCCGGCGCGCTTGGAGATCTTCACCTCCTCGCCGCCGCGCATCACCGTCACCATCTGGTGCAGCACGTACTCGGGCCAGCCCTTGGGGATGCCGCAGTCCAGCGCCTGCAGGCCGGCGCGCACGCGCGCCAGCGAGCCGTGGTGGTCCGAGCCCAGCTCGGTGATCGCGCGCTCGTAGCCGCGCAGCCACTTGGAGCGGTGGTAGGCGACGTCCGGCACGAAGTAGGTGTAGCTGCCGTCGGACTTGCGCATCACGCGGTCCTTGTCGTCGCCGAAGTCGGTGGTGCGCAGCCACAGCGCGCCGCCTTCCTCGTAGGTGTGGCCGTGGGCGACCAGCTCGCGCACGGTCTCCTCCACCTTGCCGCTGCTGTACAGCGAGGACTCCAGGAAGTACACGTCGAAGGCGACGCCGAAGGCCTTGAGGTCGAGGTCCTGCTCGCGGCGCAGGTAGGCCACGGCGAACTGGCGGATCGCCTCGAGGTCGTCCGGGTCCCTCGCGCCGGTGACCACGTGGCCTTCCACCTCCACGCTGTCGCCGGCCAGGTAGGCCTTGGCCACGTCGGCGATGTAGTCGCCGCGGTAGCCGTCCTCCGGCCAGCCGGCGTCGCCCGGTGCCAGCCCGCGCGCGCGCGCCTGGGTGGACACGGCCAGGTTGTGGATCTGCACGCCGGCGTCGTTGTAGTAGAACTCGCGCTTGACGTTCCAGCCGGTGGCCGCGAGCAGGCGGCTGAGGCAGTCGCCGATCGCCGCGGCGCGGCCGTGGCCCACGTGCAGCGGGCCGGTCGGGTTGGCCGAGACGAACTCCACCCCCGCGGTGCGGCCGCCGCCGCTCGCGTTGCGGCCGTAGCCGTCGCCCTGGTCGAGGATGCGCTGCACCTCGGCGTGGTAGGCGCCGGGGGCGAGGAAGAAGTTGACGAAGCCCGGCCCGGCGATCTCGACGCGCTCCACCAGCGCGTTGGCCGGCAGCGCCGCCACCAGTTTCTCCGCCAGCTCGCGCGGCTTGGCGCGCGCCGGCTTGGCCAGCAGCATCGCCGCGTTGGTGGCGAAGTCGCCGTGCTCGCGGCTGCGCGCGCGCTCCACCACGAAGCCGGGCAGGTCGAGGTCGGCGGGCAGGACGGCATCCTGCTGCAGGGTGCGGATGGCCGCGAGGACGAGGTCGCGCAGCTGTTCTTTCACGGGGCGGGGTCTGACGGCAATGGAACCGCCAATCCTAGCAGAGCGCCGCCGGCGGGCGGCCGCCCGCCATGCCCCGCCCGCGGACCGGCGCCCAGGCTGCTGCGGCGCGGGAGCCAGCCTGTGGATAAGTTTGTGGGGAAAATGGCAGCGGCGGCCGGCGAGGCGGGCGCGACGGCCTTTTGACGCCCGTTCGTCCCAAAAAAATCCTTTGGATAAAAAGGCTTGGATCAAACTTGTGGTGCGGCATGGGAGATTTTTCCGCCAAGCGGGCCTTCCGCCGCTTTGTGCATAAGTCCGGCCGGCGCATCGAGGTGGCTCCGGGTCATGCCCCTGTCATGTCGCGTTGCGACACTGCGCGGGTGTCCACCGGGGCCCTCCCGCCGGTGCGACACCGGAGCCGTGTCCCACCCTCCCCGGGGCGACGGCCGGACGGCGCGGCTCCCCACCGCGCCGTTTTTTTTGCGCGGCGGCCTAGAGCCTGTTCGCGCGCCTCCCGTACCCGCAGGGAGCTGACTGCGCGTGGGCCAAGGAAGCGCGAAGGAGTGGACGCCGGTCCGCGACGCGGCGCGGCATGGAGGAAGCAGGGCGAGGGTCCGGGCATCGCGGCCGGAGACCGCTCCCACCAGGCTTGCGAGGCTCCCTGTGGGAGCGGCTTCCGGCCGCGATCGACCTGCCCGGCGCTCTTCCCCGGAAGATTTTGAGCAGACCCCTACAGCAGGCCGCGGGCGGCCATCGAGACCGGCTCGCCGGCACCGATCACCAGGTGGTCCAGCACGCGCACGCCCACCAGCTGCAGCGCGTCGCGCAGCTCGCGGGTGATCGCGCGGTCGGCGGCGCTGGGCTCGGCGACGCCGCTGGGGTGGTTGTGCGCGAAGATCACCGCGCAGGCATTGTGCCGCAGGCAGGCGCGCACCACCTCGCGCGGGTGCACGCTGGCGCCGTCCACGGTGCCGCGGAACAGCTCCTCGAAGGCCAGCACGCGGTGGCGGTTGTCCAGGTACAGGCAGCCGAACACCTCGTAGGGCAGGTGGCGCAGCCGCGCGCGGAGGAAGTCGGCGCTGTCGCGCGGGCTGCTCAGGCTCGGGCGCCGCTCCAGCTGTTCGGCGAGGCTGCGCCGCGCCAGCTCCAGCGCGGCGGCGAGGCGGGCGCGCTTGGCCGGCCCCAGGCCGGCGACGCGGATGTCCTGCTCGGTGCGCCCGAGCAGGGAGGCCAGGCCGCCGCTCGACAGCAGCAGCTCGCGGCCCAGCGCGATGGCGTCCTTGCCGCGCACGCCGCTGCCCAGCAGCACGGCCAGCAGCTCGGCGTCGGACAGCGTGGTGCTGCCGTGCGCCAGCAGCTTCTCGCGGGGGCGTTCCCTCTCCGGCCAGTGACGGATGCTCATCCCTCCAGCTTGCCCGGCGGGGGTGTGACGGCGGCAGCGGGAAACGCGGACGAATCCGGTAAGCTACGGACGATCCACCGTCAGCGCCGACTTACACATGAGCCTAGCCAACCGCCGCATCCTGCTCGGCGTGTCGGGCGGCATTGCCGCCTACAAGTCCTGCGAGCTGGTTCGCCGCCTGCGCGAGCAGGGCGCCGAGGTGCGCGTGGTGATGACCGAGGGCGCCACCCACTTCGTCGGCACGGCGACCTTCCAGGCATTGTCCGGCCAGCCGGTGCGGGTGAGCCTGTGGGACGAGTCGGCCGAGGCGGCGATGGGCCACATCGAGCTGGCGCGCTGGGCCGAGCGCATCCTGGTCGCGCCCGCCAGCGCCGACGTGATCGCGCGGCTGGCCCACGGCCACGCCGACGACCTGCTCACCACGCTGTGCCTGGCCAGCGCCGCGCCGCTGTACCTGGCGCCGGCGATGAACCAGCAGATGTGGGCGCACCCGGCGGTGCAGGCCAACCTGGCCGCGCTGCGCGAGCGCGGCGTGCGCATGCTGGGCCCGGCGGCGGGCGAGCAGGCCTGCGGCGACGTGGGCTCCGGCCGCATGCTGGAGCCGCACGAGCTGCGCGACGCGCTGGCCGCCTCCTTCGGCGGCGGCGCGCTGGCCGGGCTGAAGGTGGTGGTCAGCGCCGGCCCCACCTACGAGGACATCGACCCGGTGCGCTTCATCGGCAACCGCAGCTCGGGGAGGATGGGCTTCGCGGTGGCCGAGGCGGCCGCCGCGGCCGGCGCCGCGGTGACCCTGGTGGCCGGCCCGGTGAGCCTGCCCACGCCGGCCGGCGTGGCGCGCCGCGTCGACGTGCGCAGCGCCGCGCAGATGCAGGCGGCGGTGCTGGAGGCCGCGCGCGACGCGCAGATCTACGTCGGCGCGGCGGCGGTCGGCGACTACCGGCCGCAGCAGGTGGCCGAGCGCAAGCTCAAGAAGCAGGCCGGCGCCGACCTGGTGCTGCAGCTGGCGGAGAACCCGGACATCCTGGCCACGCTGGCGGCGCAGCCGGCGCCGCCGTTCCTGGTCGGCTTCGCCGCCGAGACGCACGAGGTGGCCGCGTACGCGCAGGACAAGCTGCGCCGCAAGAAGCTGGACATGATCGCCGCCAACGAGGTCGGCGGGGGCCGCGGCTTCGAGGCCGGCGACAACGCGCTCACCCTGTACTGGCCGGACGGCTCGCTGGAGCTGGCGCGCACCTCCAAGGCGGCGCTGGCGCGGCGGCTGGTCGAGCAGGTCGCGGCGCGCTACCGGGCGGTGCGCGGATGAGCGGCGCGCCGTCGATCGAGGTGGAACTGAAGATCCTCGACCCGCGCCTGGGCGCGGAGATTCCCCTGCCCGCGCCGGCCACCGCCGGCAGCGCCGGCATGGACCTGCGCGCCGCGCTGCACGAGCCGCTGACCCTGGCGCCGGGCGACAGCGCGCTGGTGCCGAGCGGGCTGGCGCTGCACATCGGCGACCCGGGCTGGTGCGCGCTGGTCGTGCCGCGCTCGGGCCTGGGCCACAGGCAGGGGCTGGTGATGGGCAACCTGGTCGGCGTGATCGACGCCGACTACCAGGGGCCGCTGCTGATTTCCTGCTGGAACCGCGGCCGCGAGCCGGTCACCATCGCGCCGGGCGACCGCATCGCCCAGCTGCTGCTGGTGCCGGTGGCGCAGCCGCGGCTGAAGCTGGTGGACGAGTTTGCGCCCTCGCAGCGGGGCGGGGGCGGTTTCGGATCGACAGGCCTGCGTTGAGCCTCCGGGGGAGAAGGCATGAGGGCAAGGTTCGGAAGGGGGGAAGTCGACTGGCGGCGCCTGCTGCCGCTGGCCGCCGGCACGCTGCTGGTGCTGCTGGGCCTGTTCTGCGCCTGGCAGGCCTGGCTGATCGCCGACGAGGGCAGCGCCAACGAGCGCGTGCACCGCGCGCAGGACCAGCTGGTGCAGTCGCTCGGCGCGGAGATCGCCGCCGAGCGCGCGCGCGCCGCCGAGGCGGTGGGCTCGGTCGACCCCGTGGTGCGGGGCGATCCCGCCCTGCTCGCCGCCGCGGTGCGCCGCCGCCTGCCGGAGGCGCTGGCGGTGGAGGTCTACAGCGCCGGCCTGGACGAGGTGCTGCACGCCAACTACCGCGAGTTCGGCTACGCCAAGGCGGCCCAGCTGCTGGCCGCGCAGACCGCCGAGGGCGCGCCGCCGATGCAGAGCGTGAACGCCGCCGGCGGGCGCCGGCTGAGCCTGGTGCTGCCGTCGGGGCCGGCCGGCCGGCCGCAGGCCTGGGTCTGGCTGGAGCTGCCGTTCGCGCCGCTGCAGCAGCGTTTCGCCGCCGTTCCGCCGGCGGGCGGCAGACTGGAGCTTCGCCAGGGCGACGAACGCGGCCAGCTGAGCCTGCTGACCGCGGGCGCCGCCTCGGCGACGGCCGAGGCGCTGGCCAGGCCGGTGCCCGGCAGCAGCTTCAGCGTCGGCGTCGCCCTGCCGGAGGCCTTCATCGTGCTGCCGCGCAGCTGGTCGCTGGCGGCGCTGCTGGCCCTGCTGGGGCTGGGCGGCGGCGGTTATCTGCTGTGGCTGCGCGCGCGGTCGCGCGTGCCGCCGGAGCCTGCCATGGAACCCGAGGAGATCATGTTGTCCGACGTGAAAGTGAACAAGCCCGAGCCGCCCAAGCCGGCGGCGCGGGAGGCGGCCCGGCCGCCGGCGGCCAGCCCGGCCGAGGTCGACCCGAGCATCTTCCGCGCCTACGACGTGCGCGGCGTGGTCGGCAAGACGCTGACCCGCGGCGTGGCCAAGGCGCTGGGCCAGGCGATCGGCACGGTGATGCGCGAGAAGGGCCTGCGCGAGATCGTGGTCGGCCGCGACGGCCGCCTGTCCGGCCCGGAGCTGGCCGGCGCGCTGGCCGACGGCCTGCGCGCGGCCGGCGTCGACGTGATCGACGTCGGTGCCGCGCCCACGCCGGTGATCTACTACGCCGCCTACCGCTTCAACACCGGCAGCTGCGTCGCCGTCACCGGCAGCCACAACCCGCCCGACTACAACGGCTTCAAGATCGTGGTCGGCGGCGAGACGCTGTCGGAGGACGCGATCAAGGACCTGTACCGGCGCATCGCCTCCGGCGCGCTGGAGGGCGGCGGCCAGGGCGGCCTGCGCCACGTCGACGTGGTGCCCGACTACATCGAGCGGATCACCTCCGACGTGCAGGCCGAGCGCCGCCTCAAGGTGGTGGTGGACTGCGGCAACGGCATCCCCGGCGCGGTGGCGCCGCAGGTGCTGGAGGGCATCGGCTGCGAGGTGATCCCGCTGTACTGCGAGGTCGACGGCAGCTTCCCCAACCACCATCCCGACCCGTCCGACCCGCACAACCTGGAGGACCTGATCCTCGCGGTGAAGCAGACCGGCGCCGACCTCGGCGTGGCCTTCGACGGCGACGGCGACCGCCTCGGCGTGGTGACCAGGGACGGCGAGATCATCTTCCCCGACCGCCTGCTGATGCTGTTCGCGCGCGACGTGCTGTCGCGCCAGCCGGGCGCCACCGTCATCTACGACGTCAAGTGCACCGGCCACCTCAAGGGCCAGGTGCTCGACGCCGGCGGCAGCCCGCTGATGTGGCGCACCGGCCACTCGCTGATCAAGGCCAAGATGCGCGAGACCGGCGCCGAGCTGGCCGGCGAGATGAGCGGCCACTTCTTCTTCAAGGAGCGCTGGTACGGCTTCGACGACGGCATCTACGCCGGCGCGCGGCTGCTGGAGATCCTCGCCGGCGACCTGGAGGAGCGCACCCCGGAGCAGATCTTCGCCACCCTGCCCAAGGGCGTCTCCACGCCGGAGCTGAAGATCGAGCTGGCCGAGGGCGAGCACTACCGCTTCATCGAGCAGTTCCGCGCCAAGGCCGGCTTCGGCGACGCCACGCTGACCACCATCGACGGCGTGCGCGCCGACTGGCCGGACGGCTGGGGCCTGGTGCGCGCCTCCAACACCACGCCGGTGCTGGTGCTGCGCTTCGACGCCGACAACGCGGTGGCGCTCAAGCGCATCCAGCAGGCCTTCCGCGAGCAGCTCTACCTGGTGGACCCCAAGCTCAAGCTGCCGTTCTGAGGCGGTCTTGAGGAGCGCGCGGGAAACGGAAAGGGCCGGCCATGCAGGCCCTTTCGCCGTTCCGGGTGCAGCATCGGGGCCGCTGGCGGTCTCGCGTCGGGTCGATCGCGGCCGGAGGCCGCTCCCACAGGGGTCTCGCCGGCCTTGTGGGAGCGGCCTCCGGCCGCGAGGCCCGAACCATCGCCCCACGCTCGCCATGCCGCGCCATCGCGCAGCCGGCGTCCACTTCCTCGTGCTTCCCTGGCCTGCGCGCAGTCGGCTCCCCGTGGAGCGCGGGGAGAGATGAAACAGGCCCTCAGGCCGGCGGTTGCTGCGCCGCCTTCAGCTCGCGGTAGCGCTTGAGCTGCGCCGCGGCCTGCTGCTCGGCGGCCGCGCGCGCGGCCTGCTCGCGCTCCAGCGCGTTGCGCTGGCCGGCCACGATGTTGCGCTGCTCGGCGATGCGGTCGTTGAGGAACTTCGGCACCGGCTGCTTGGCGCGCTCCAGGTCGCCGGCGCGGGTCAGCAGGTCGGTCAGCGTCTTCTCCTGGCTGCGCAGGTTGATCCGCGTGGTGTTGATCTGCTGGTCGATGGTGTCCAGCTGGTCCTGCTGGGCGCGCTGGAAGGCGGCCTCGTCGGGGTAGGCCACCAGCATCTGCTCCTCGGCGCGTCGCTGCGCCTCCGCGGCGCGCTGCGCGGCGGCCTGCTGCGCCGCCAGCTTCTGCTGCGCGGCGCGCTCCTCGGGGGTGAGCTGGCGCGGCACGTGCTGCACCACCATGCCCTGGTCGTTGACCAGGTCGTAGCCGAACTTCATCGCCTCGGCGGTGAGGCTGTCGCTGAAGTGCGGCAGGCCCTTGTCGTCCACCCACTTGTAGCGGATGCCGCCGGTGCCGCCCGGCTGCTGGGCATGGGCGGTGCAGGCCGCGGCCAGGACGATGGCGGCGGCGATCGAGATCGGCTTGCGCATGGACTCCCTCCTGCCGGCCAGTATAGCCGGCCGCCAGGCACGGCCACCGCGGCGCGACGCGGCCGCCGGCGCGCAGTGTGACCGGGTTGGCGGCCGCCCTCAGCCCGCCACGCCGTAGCGCTCGCGGTAGGCCAGCAGGCGGGCATGCTCGGCGGCCAGCTCGGGCCGCTCGCCGGCGTAGGCGAGCACGTCGGCGAAGGTGGCGATGGCGATCACCGGGATGCCGTAGTCGCGCGTCACCTCCTGCGCGGCGGACAGCTCGCCCTGGCCGCGCTCCTGGCGGTCCAGCGCGATCAGCACGCCGGCGGGCGTGGCGCCGTGCGCGCGGATCAGCGCCAGCGACTCGCGCACCGCGGTGCCGGCGGTCATCACGTCGTCGACGATCAGCACGCGGCCCTGCAGCGGCGCGCCGACCAGCACGCCGCCCTCGCCGTGGTCCTTGGCTTCCTTGCGGTTGTAGGCCCAGGGCAGGTCGCGGCCGTGGCGGTCGGCCAGCGCGATCGCGGCGGTGGCGGCCAGCGCGATGCCCTTGTAGGCCGGGCCGAACAGCATGTCGGCGGCGATGCCGGACTTCTCCACCGCCGCCGCGTAGGCGCGGCCGAGCCGGGCCAGCGCGGCGCCGGAGTCGATCCGGCCCAGGTTGAAGAAGTACGGGCTGGCCCGCCCGGACTTGAGGGTGAATTCGCCGAAGCGCAGCACCTCGCGCTGCAGGGTGAGCTCGATGAAGTCGCGCTGGTAGTCGTGCATGGGGTCGCGTCGCGGTGGAGGGAAGGATGTCCGGCGGGCGGCCATGATATCGCCCCGGCGCGCCGCGTCGCGGTTGCTATGATGGCCGCCGGTTCCCGGGAGCGACGCATGCGCATCATCAGCTTCAACGCCAACGGCATCCGCTCGGCCGCCAGCAAGGGCGTGTTCGACTGGCTGCGCGCGCAGCGCGCCGACGTGGTGTGCCTGCAGGAGACCAAGGCGCAGGAGGACCAGCTCGGCGACCCGCAGTTCCGCCCCGACGGCCACCATTGCTTCTACCGCGACGCCAGCAGCAAGAAGGGCTACAGCGGCGTGGCGATCTATGCGAAGCGCGAGCCGGACGAGGTGCTCACCACGCTGGGCTGGGAACCGTTCGACAACGAGGGGCGCTACATCGAGGCGCGCTTCGGCAGGCTTAGCGTGGTGTCGCTGTACGTGCCCTCCGGCTCCTCCGGCGAGGAGCGCCAGCAGTTCAAGTTCAAGGTGATGGACTGGCTCGCGCCGATCCTCGACGCCTGGCTCGGGAGCGGCCGCGACTACGTGCTGTGCGGCGACTGGAACATCGTGCGCAGCGCCAAGGACATCAGGAACTGGAAGTCCAACCAGAAGAACTCCGGCTGCCTGCCGGAGGAGCGCGCCTGGCTCAACGAGCTGGTCGAGCGGCGCGGCTGGGTGGACAGCTACCGCACGCTGCACCCCGAGGGCGAGGACTACACCTGGTGGTCCAACCGCGGCCGCGCGCGCGAGAACGACGTGGGCTGGCGCATCGACTACCAGATCGTCACGCCGGGCCTGCGCGAGCGGCTGAAGAGCTGCTCGATCTACCGCGCGCAGCGCTTCTCCGACCACGCGCCGTACACCGTCGACTATGCCGACTGAGGGCGCGCCGCCGGCCGCCGCGCCGGGCCGCGGCTGGCGCGTGCTCAGCGTCGGCCTGCTCGGCTTCTCCTCCGGGCTGCCGCTGGCGCTCTCGCTGAGCACGCTGCAGGCGTGGTTCACCACCGCGGGGCTGAGCCTGAAGGCGATCGGCTGGGTCACCCTGATCGGCCAGGCCTACGTGTTCAAGTTCCTGTGGGCGCCGCTGCTGGACCGCCTGCCGCTGCCGTTCCTGGGCCGGCGCCGCGGCTGGATCCTGCTGATGCAGCTCCTGTGCGGCGGCGCGCTGCTGGCGATGAGCGCCTACACGCCGCAGGGCGCGGCCACCACCATCGCCTTCTTCGCGGTGCTGCTGGCGTTCGCCTCGGCCACCCAGGACATCGCCTACGACGCCCACCGCACCGACCTGCTGCCGCCGGCCGAGCGCGGCTGGGGCACGGCGTTCTCGCAGGGCGGCTACCGCCTGGCGATGCTGGTGTCCGGCGCGCTGGCGCTGATCCTGGCCGACCGCGTCGGCTGGGCCTGGACCTACCGGCTGATGGGCGCGCTGATGCTGGCGGCGACGCCGGTCACCCTGTGCTCGCCCGACGCGCCCGACGAGCGGCCCGCGCGCAGCTTCGCCGAGGCGGTGGTCGAGCCGTTCGCGGACTTCTTCCGCCGCTACGGCGCGCTGGCGCTGGCCTGGCTGGCGCTGATGGTGCTGTACAAGCTGTGCGACGCCTTCGCGCTGTCGCTGTCCACCACCTTCCTGCTGCGCGTGCCGCAGTTCACGCTGACCCAGGTCGGCACGGTCAGCAAGACCTTCGGACTGGTCGCCGGTCTGCTCGGCGCGCTGGCCGGCGGCTGGGTGGTGACGCGGCTGCGGCTGTACCACGCGCTGCTCGCGCTGGGCGTGGCGCAGGCGCTGGTGAACCTGGGCTACATCTGGCTGGTGCACAGCGGGCCGGACGTCGCCGCGATGGCCACGGTGGTGTCGGCCGAGTATTTCTTCAGCGGCTTGGGCAGCACCGCCTTCGTGGTGCTGGTGACGGCGCTGTGCAACGTGCGCTTCTCCGCCACGCAGTACGCGCTGCTGTCGGCGCTGTCGGCGGTGGGGCGGGTGTTCCTGGGGCCGCTGGCGGCCTGGCTGGTACCGCGGGTGGGCTGGTCCATGTTCTTTGCGATCACCGCGCTCTCGGCCATCCCCGGCCTGCTGCTGGTGGTGGCGCTGCGCCGGGCGATCGCCGCGGCCGAGCTCACCCGGTCACACTGAGACTGCCAACCGCGCCACGGATCGGCGCGGGGCCTGTTCCGGCAGGGGGCGGCTGTGCCACGATCCGCCGCGCAGGGGGTGTATGGGAATGGATGGGAGCGCGCGCTCGTGCCGGACCTCGTCATACGCCATATCGACACGCTGATGGCCGAGCGCATCAAGGCGCTGGCCAAGGAACGGCAGTGGTCGATCAACGACGTGGTGCTCAACGCCCTGCGCAGCGGCCTGGGCATGAGCGCCGCCGGGCAGATTTCCGCCGAGACCCTGGTCGATCCCGGCAGCCTGGTGCTGGCCGGGCATTGGGACGCGAAGGAGAAGGCCGCCTTCCAGGAGGCGATGCAGGCGCTCTCGCTGACGCCGCCGACCCAGCTCGCGCCGGAGCAGGGCCGCTAGCCGTCCCGCGGCGCCAGGTGCAGCGCGCCGAGCACGCGCGGGCCGCGCGCGCCGGTGACGGCGGGCAGGTTGCCGGGCCGGCCGAGCACGCGCTGGCGCGCCAGCCAGGCGAAGGCGGTGGCTTCCAGGTAGTCCGGGTCGACGCCGTGCTCCGCGGTGCTGCGCACCGCGCGCGGCGCGAGCAGCGCGCGCAGGCGCGCCAGCAGCAGCGGGTTGTGCACGCCGCCGCCGCAGACCAGCACGTCCTCGGCCGCGGCGGCGTGGCGCGCGATCGCCTCGGCCACGCTGCGCGCGGTGAGCTCCAGCAGGGTGGCCTGCACGTCGGCCGGCGCCAGCGCGGCCGCGCGCGGCTGCCGCTCCAGCCAGGCCAGGTGGAAATGCTCGCGGCCGGTGCTCTTGGGCGGCGGCAGGGCGAAGTAGGGATCGGCCAGCAGCGCGTCCAGCAGCGCGGCGTCGACGCGGCCGGCGGCGGCGAAGGCGCCGTCGCGGTCGAACGGCTCGCCGCGGTGGCGCAGGCACCAGGCGTCGAGCAGCCCGTTCGCCGGGCCGGTGTCGAGGCCGAGCACGCCGCCGTCGGCGCCGAGCACGGTGATGTTGGCGATGCCGCCCAGGTTCAGCACCACCCGCGCATGGCCGGGACGGGCCAGCAGCATGGCGTGCAGCGCGGGCAGCAGCGGCGCGCCCTGGCCGCCGGCGGCGACGTCGGCGCGGCGGAAGTCGGCGGCCACGTCGATGCCGCAGCGTTCCGCGATCACGCTGGGATCGCCCAGCTGCAGGGTGAAGGGGAGCTCGCCCTGCGGGCGGTGGCGGACGGTCTGGCCGTGCGAGCCGATCGCGCGCACGGCGCGCGCTTCCACGCCGCAGCGCGCGAGCAGGGCCTGCGCGGCGTCGGCGAAGCAGCGGCCGATGGCGACGTCGAGCCGGCCGAAGGCGTCCAGGTCGAGCGCGCCTTCGCCCTGCGCCACGGCGAGGATGCACGCGCGCAGCTCGTGCGGCCAGGGATGGGTGAGCGCGCCGTGCAGCCGCGGCGCGGCGTCGGCGAAGGAAACCAGCGCGGCGTCGATGCCGTCCGCGCTGGTGCCGGAGATCAGGCCGAGATACGGCGCCGCGGCGTCGTCCACGCGGCGTCAGTCGTCGTTGCGCGCGGTGGAGCCGAGCCGGGCGAGCTTGATGTTGGCGTCCAGTGCCTTCAGTCGCGCCAGCTGCGGCTGCACCACCTCGGCCTTGAAGCGCGCCAGCTGCGCCGCGGGCAGCGGCTCGGGCTTGGGCAGGGTCACCGTCTGCGGGTCGCGCTGCACGCCGTTGACGCGGAATTCGTAGTGCAGGTGCGGGCCGGTGGCCAGGCCCGTCATGCCGACGTAGCCGATCACCTGGCCCTGGCTCACGTGCTGGCCCACGCGCTCGCTGGCGAAGCGCGACATGTGGCCGTAGGCGGTGCTGATGGTGCCGTTGTGCTGGATGACCACGAAGTTGCCGTAGCCGTTCATCCAGCCCTTGAACTTGATCACGCCGTCGCCGGCGGCGTGGATCGGCGTGCCGGTCGGCGCGGCGTAGTCCACGCCCTTGTGCGCGCGCATGCGGCCGAGGATCGGGTGCAGGCGCGCCACGCTGAAGGTGGAGGAGATGCGGGTGAAGTCCACCGGGATGCGCAGGAAGGATTTCTGGATCGGCCGGCCGTCCTCGCTGAACCAGCCGTAGCTGCCGTCGGCCTTGCGGAAGCGGTAGGCGGTGTAGCGACGGCCCTGGTTGACGAACTCCGCGGCGATGATGTCGCCCTCGGCGAGGTAGCTGCCGTCGCGGTACACGTCGTCGTAGACCACGGTGAAGCTGTCGCCCTCGCGCAGGTCCTGCACGAAGTCGACGTCGTACTTGAACAGGTCCGCCAGCTTGCCGACCATCGCCGCGCTCATGCCGGCCTTGGCGCCGGCGGCGAACAGCGAGCTGTCGATGGTGCCGTGCGCCACGTGCTCGCGGCGCTCCATCTCGCGCGCCTGCACGACCAGCGTGGGCTTGGCGCCGTCGAAGCGCACGGTGGCGCGGCTGGCCTGGTCCTTGTCGAAGCGGAAGCCGCGCAGGCCGCCGTCGTTGCCGAGCAGGAAGTCGAACTCCTGGTGCGGGCGGATGTTGTGCAGCGCGCTGGCCGCGCCGCCGGCCGCGTCCATCACCCGCTGCAGGTCGGCCAGGCTCAGGCCCTGGCCCTGGAAGATGTCCGACAGCGTCTGGCCCGGCTGCACCTGCACCACGCGCCAGTCCTCCACCGTCGGCGCCTGCATGGTCGCGGCCGGCGCCTTGGGCAGGGCCAGCGGCAGCAGGTCGTGCGCGGGCGCGGTGGCTTCCGGGCGCATCGCGCTGGCCCAGGCCGGCAGGATGAAGCCGGACAGCGCGGTGATCAGCAGCGCGGTGCCGGCGAGCACCCAGCGCTCGCGGTGCCAGCAGATCGGCTCGCCGTCATGGTGGCTGAAGGACCAGTGCGCGCACCGTTCGTAGAAGCGGGAGTGGCGTCGCTGCGCCTTGCGGCGGATGGCCTGTTTGCGCGCCGCACGCGCGATCTGCTTGCCCTCACCCATGCCCTGTCTGCCCCGTGTTGCGAACTGCCAGCGGCCGGTACCATAACGGCCTTGTGGAAATGGCGTCAACGCCTTTTCGATCAAAGGTTTGCGTGCATCTTCTGATTAACGCACAATTAACGCCTTGACGCTCCCCTAAGGGTGGTCTAACGGCCGCCTCCACCCGGTCCTTGAGGAAGGCATGAACGCATTCGAGCAGGCGCTGGCCACCATCGCGCGTGGCGCCGACGAGATCATCAAGCAGGAAGAGCTGGCCGAGCGCCTCAGGCGCGGACGCCCGCTGCGCATCAAGGCCGGCTTCGACCCCACCGCGCCGGACCTGCACCTGGGCCACACCGTGCTGCTCAACAAGATGCGCCAGTTCCAGGACCTGGGGCACCAGGTGATCTTCCTGATCGGCGACTTCACCGGGATGATCGGCGACCCCACCGGCAAGAACGTCACGCGCAAGCCGCTCAGCCGCGAGGACGTGCTGGCCAACGCCGAGACCTACGCCAGCCAGGTGTACAAGGTGCTCGACCGGGAGCGCACCGAGGTGCGCTTCAACTCCGAGTGGTTCGGCAAGATGGGCGCGGCCGACATGGTCAGGCTCGCCGCGCAGCACACCGTCGCGCGCATGCTCGAGCGCGACGACTTCGCCAAGCGCTACGCCGCGCAGCAGCCGATCGCCATCCACGAGTTCCTCTACCCGCTGGTGCAGGGCTACGACTCGGTGGCGCTGCAATGCGACGTCGAGCTCGGCGGCACCGACCAGAAGTTCAACCTGCTGATGGGCCGCGCGCTGCAGGAGCACTTCGGCCAGCCGCCGCAGATCGTGCTCACCATGCCGCTGCTCGAAGGCCTGGACGGCGTGCACAAGATGTCCAAGTCGCTGGGCAACTACATCGGCATCAACGAGCCGGCGATCGACATCGTCACCAAGACCATGAAGATCGACGACGCGCTGATGTGGCGCTGGTTCGAGCTGCTCAGCTTCGAGGTCTCGCTGGACGAGCTGGCGCGCATGAGGCGCGACGTCGAGAACGGCGCGCTCAACCCGCGCGACGCCAAGCTGCGCCTCGCGCGCGAGCTGGTCACGCGCTTCCACGATGCGGCCGCGGCCGAGCAGGCCGTCGCCGGCTGGCATGCGGTGGTGCGCGGCGAGGGCGACACCTCGCTGCTGCCGCTCAGCGAGATCCTGGTGCCGGCCCAGGGGCTGCGCCTACCCGCGCTGCTCACCGCCGCGGGGCTCACCGCCAGCAACTCGGAAGCCCACCGCAAGCTCAAGGAGCGCGCCGTGCGCATCGACGCGGTGGTGGTGGAGGATGCGCAGCGCACGTTCGCCGCCGGCTTCGAGGGCGTGCTGCAGGTGGGCAAGCGCAACTTCGCCCGCGTGCGGCTCAAGTCGGCCTGAGCACGGCCTCGCGCCGCAGGGCGATGCAAGGGCACGCCCGCACGGGGAGCGCGTGCGAGGTCCCGGCGCGCTTGCCAAAGGCGAGGCGCCTCTCTAGTATTCGCCGCCCGCCGCCGCATCCCCGGCCCGGCCGTCCCCGCGCTGAAAAAATTCTTCGGCGAAGGTGTTGACGGTCCGCGAAGGAGATGTAAAATGGGCGGCTCACCCGGGACGAAAGGTTTCGGGGGCGACTGAGGAATCGGTCGCAAGGGATTGATCTTTGACAGTGTGCACAGGTGACTTGTGTGGGCGCCTTGCGGTGGACGGGAAGACTGTCCATGAATGCAAGCGTCCAACCTAAGAGTCAATTCAAAAGCTTGACGTTTACGGTTGGGTTC